>ERZ506612.1-NODE-1-length-775113-cov-17.6821_pt1 | contig 775113 bp, 703 predicted proteins | sample MGYA00513991_ERZ506612 | MGnify/ENA metagenome assembly ERZ506612 | reverse complement strand
TTTATGAAATTCGCAGTGTAGTTTTGTGCAATTTTTCAAATTTGCTCATTTATAGATTTATATTAAATAACATTCAATGCTTAAATAATGTTAAAGAATATATGCTCCATACTGTATATGGTAGAAATGAAAATATCAATGATGAGACTCGCTTATGGCTTATTGAAGAAAATGAGGACAATGTTGTTGCGGTAGTGATTGATTTAGAAACTTTTAGTATGGAGAACCACACTAAAGTTGAGTAAAAAACAGAAATTAGAAGTTAATGAGATGATTTTTTTAAAATTTAATTGATAATTCTCAGTTTATTGGAAGAGAAAAATGGTATGACAAAATTTGTAATACTCAAAAATATAATAATTGGAAAAACAAAAAATGGGTTTATTCGGACTGTTTAGAAGAAAAAAAGAAGTTGAACTAGATAAAGTAAAAGATGATAATAAAGAAAAGTTCTTAAGAGAGCCTGGGGATAATAATGCAGAAGGAATCTTACAGTTTGAAAATTTAAATTTTAAACTTGCAGTAATTCAAGTTTTGATGTATGACTTGAATTTATTAGAACCTTGTTTTGATATTTATGATTTCGCTGATGAATATAAAGAACTAGAGATAAATACAGATAGCTATACTGTAATTGAACCAGCGCTTAATTTTTTTAGAGAATTGTCTATCCCAAGGGGATTTGCACATTATGTAGAAAAAATCGACATGGATGGTGGGAATGAAGTGTATATGAATATAATTCCACAATGGGATGGAGAAGATGAATGCTTTGATTTAACTATAAAGGTGATGAGCGTTGGAAGCTAATACAATTAAAAGCGAATAATTCTGCTAATGTTGCAAACGGGATTTTAATTTTGCTACTCGTTATTTTACCGATATTTGTTGACGAACAGGTAACATTTACATTGCAGCAAGTAACGACTTTTGGATTAATTTATTTAGGTATCAGAAATTTTATTGAATTAGCTGTAATCATTTATTTGGATAAACGATTATAAAAGTGTATCGAATAATTACCGAAAGAAAATGACAAATTAGAAGTTGTAAGTGAGATAAATATGGATTATGTTTTAAAGCATTTGTCAAATAATGATAATGAAATTGAAGATGTATATAAAGATGGGGCAGAATATATTATAAAAATCCGAATTTGGAATGGAACTGTATGTTATTTAAAAACTATTCAATGTAGATCAATAATATATAATGATGATTTAGTTAGTGAATTTGAGGATATTATCTTTGATAATGGTTCCTATAAATTTATGACATTTGATGACGAAGAAGTTATTTTGGAAATTATAGCTGATGAGATTTTAGAAGTTGATAGATAACTCTCGGCTTATAGAACGGAAAATTTGAATTTTAGAAGAGATAATAGTATGATTAAGAAACGATTGAAACGAGCATTAGGAGTTGCAATTCCGTTTGCTATCCTTGTAATCAGTATAGGTTATAACAGCTATGTTAAGATGCACACTTTTACCCTTTCAGGTGATGAGATAATGAAAAATGAACAGATACAGCCTATTAGGGGAAGTGTAAAAGTTACTGGTAATACTGATACCGATGTCGTATTTACAGATATTGAAAGTGGAGAAACTTATGTAATAGGTTACATTACTTCTGGAGCAGGAGATACAATTAAACTAAAACGAGGAAAATGGTATAGGGTTGAAGGTGCTGGAGAACTTACGTTAAGACCAGTCAATGTTCGTATAGAGTAAAAAAATTCCAGTTGACCAGTTGATTTCTCAACAGACAATGATATTTCAGATAGCACCTTGCTGCTCGGCTATAATGAAAAGGATTTGGCATCGCTAAATGCAGCTATTTTTTCTGGAAATATTACTGATGATGCAGAATTAATTGTAAGTGACCCCGAACGTATTTATGATGTTTACCATTGGAAACCTCAAATTGGGGATACTGTGACCTTTAATTTCAAAAATCACAGTGGTGAAACCATAACAAAAGCATTCAAAATTGGTGCAATCACTTCCAGCAATGATGGAATGGGTGGCTATATTTTCAGAATGCCGGAAAATATGCTCAAAGAACTTAAAAGTTCCCAGCGGGCGTTCATATTACAAAGCACCTCTGCGTTTTTGCTTCCGTTCAGCAGGATCATGCCAAATGGCCTTTCCCAGTGACAAATTTCCAATGTTTCCCCATTTATAGCCATTTCATATGCTTTTTCTGCGACGAGTTCAGTCTCTTTCCCGCAAAGCAATCCTAAAATAAGCATATTGTTACATCTTCTTCTGAACAGGCAAAATTTTCCTCCCATATAACGAAAGGCTCAGGGAAGAAAAAAGGGTGAGATAGAAAAAAAGTAAAAAAACTGTTATACTACAATTCAGGATCAATCCAAAAAGTGATTTTAAGAATAGAGGTATAAAGAAAATGGTAAAACCAATTATGAAAGATATATTTTTCTTAGGACAAAAATCTGAGCCGGCAACAAAAGCCGATCTTCAAGTGGGAAGAGATTTAATGGATACGTTAGCTGCCAATCGAGAAAGATGCGTTGGGATGGCGGCGAATATGATCGGTGTAAAAAAACGTGTTATCATTGTAAATCTGGGATTTGTGGATGTGGTAATGTTTAATCCTATATTAGTGAGAAAAGATTCACCTTATAAAACAGAAGAGGGATGTTTATCTCTTCCAGGCATTCGTAAAACAACAAGATACCAAACGATAGAAGTTGAATATTTGGATATGAATTGGAAGAAACAGAATTTGAAACTTGATGGTTGGACCGCACAGATCTGTCAGCATGAATTGGATCATTTGGAAGGAATATTGATATAAGTAACATAAAATTTACAGGAGAGATGATTTATGGGATCAGAAAGAACAGATGAATTGTACAAACTTCTACTTATCAAAGGATATCCAAAAGAACTTTGTTCAGAAATAGCTTATAACATTTTGAATACCGATTATACAGCGACCAGGATGTTGGGGTACTTGTATCGCTATACGGAACCTAGAATGGAAGATGTGATAGATGAAATGATTGCAATCTTAAGTGATCGGGAAGAATTTAGAAAGAAAAAAGAAATGGAACGAACACAGGCGGCCATAAATGAGATTTATAGAAACGGTCTATGATATAAACCATAAAAAATAAAGCAAAGGGTACACTCTATTTAACGATGAGACTCTAAACCATTTATTTTGATTGACAGTATATTTTTACTATTTTATAATGAAAAAAATACAGTTTTCTCCTGTATTACAGAGTCATCCAAAGGAAAGGAGTCAGAGTGTTATATATCATTATACCGATTGTAGTACTGTTACTTATTTTCTTATTTGCAGGCTATGTAAAGGCTCCGCCGAATAAAGCGGCGATCATTACCGGACTGTCAAAAAATCCAAGAGTTCTGCTTGGAAAATCAGGGTTTAAAGTACCCTTTTTTGAACGTGTTGACTGGCTGGAAGTCGGGCAGATCAACATCAATGTTGTAACAGAAGATTATATTCCAACTAAAGATTTTATCAATATCAAAGTTGATGCCATTGCCCAGGTAGCAATGGAAGTTTCCAACAATCAGGTTTCTGCCGTTGCCATGCGAAACTTTCTGAATCGGAAGGCAGACGATGTGCGCTCTATGATCACTGAATCTTTACAGGGAAATCTTCGTGAGATCATCGGAACCATGGACTTAAAGAGCATTTGTCAAGATAAGGCAAAATTCAGCCAGGAAGTCAAACAAAATGCAGAACAAGATATGAAAGAACTTGGAATTCGAATTCTTTCTTTCAATGTTCAGAACGTCAATGATAAAGACGGACTGATTGATGACCTTGGAATCGATAATCGCGAAACAATCCGTAAGACCGCACGGGTTGCAAAGGCGAATGCAGACCGGGATGTAGAAGTTGCATCGGCAGAAGCAGCCAACAAAGCCAGTGAAGCGAAAGTAGCTGCCGAACTTGCCATTGCACAGCGAAACAATGATTTGGAAATCCGCAAAGCAGAATTGAAGATTGGGGAAGATACAAAAAGAGCCGAAGCAGATGCCGCATATGAGATTCAAAAACAGACTTCTCGAAAAACAGTAGAAATTAGAGAGCAGGAAGCAGATATCGCTCGCCGCGAGAAAGAAATTGAACTTCAGACAAAAGAAGCTGAAGTAGCTGAGAAAAAGCTGGACGCTGAGATTCGTAAAAAAGCGGAAGCAGACAAGTATGCAGAGATGCAGAATGCGGACGCAGAATTATACCGCCGTCAGAAGGATGCAGAAGCGCAGCAGTATGAAGCAGAAAAAGAGGCTGCTGCCATCCGTGCAAAAGGTCTGGCTGAGGCAGAAGCCATCCGACAAAAAGGTCTGGCTGAAGCAGAAGCTCTGGACAAAAAGGCAGAAGCTATGAAAAAATACGGGCAGGCAGCGATTTTAGAAATGATCGTAGGTGTTCTTCCGGATATTGCCAAAAGTGTGGCTGAACCATTATCTGCAATTGATAAAGTCACCGTAATTGGAGGCAACAGTGAAGGGGTATCTGACCTTGCAGGAAATGTACCGATCATCATGGGGAAAGTCATGGAATCCGTAAAAGAAGCGACCGGAATCGATATGAACGAAATCATCCGTGCAGAAACTTTTGAAGGAAAAACAACCAAAAATATCAATTTTACAGGGCTGGAACAGGTCGGCGAAGAGATTGCTCAAGGAGCTGCTCAATCCGTATCTGAAACAGTGCAGGAAACGGAATAAACAGAAAAGATACAAGAGATTTGGATGACAAAAGATAAAGGCTTTGTGAAGATGCAAAGCCTTTTTAATTTCAGAAAAGATACGCGGAACAGCAATCGGTGATAAGTTTGATGCAGTGCAAAATATAACACTTTCCTCTTATCTTTATGGATTTTTTGAGATATAATGGTGTTGGTAATTTACAAAATTCAGATTAGGGGGGGATACTGTGGATTCAGCAGTAAAAAGAAACAGATATGAAATAGACATGTGTAACGGTACCGTTTTGGATAAGTTGATTTCATTTTCCATTCCTTTGATGTTATCAGGAATTTTACAACTTTTATTCAATGCCGTAGACATCATTGTGGTTGGAAGATTTACAGGAAGTCAGGCATTGGCAGCAGTTGGATCAACAACTGCTTTAATCAACGTATTTACGAATTTGTTTATCGGAGTTTCACTTGGAGCAAATGTTCTGGCCGCGCGCTTCTATGCGTCAGGTCAGGAAAAGAAGATGTCAGAGACTGTACATACAGCAATTACATTCGCTTTGACCAGCGGAATTGTAATGGTTTTTGTCGGTTTATTCTTCTCAAGGACCGCTTTGGAACTTATGGATACGCCTGCAGATGTAATTGAACAATCTGCTCTGTATATGCGGATTTATTTTGCCGGAATGCCGTTTTTTATGCTCTACAATTATGGAGCTGCCATTCTCCGTGCAGTAGGAGATACGAAACGTCCGCTTTTTTTCTTGATGATTGCGGGCGTAACAAATGCATTGCTGAATATGTTTTTAGTCATCGTTCTGCATCTTGGAGTTGCAGGAGTCGCGATTGCGACCGTAATCGCACAGATGATTTCCTGTATGTTAGTGCTTCGGTGTCTCTACAGGTCAGACAGCAGCTATCAATTCAGATTTTCAAGGATGGGATTGAAATGGATTTATTTAAAGCAGATTTTTCAGGTAGGAATTCCGGCCGGAATCCAAAGTACGGTGATTAATTTTTCGAATGTCCTTTTGCAATCCTCTGTAAATTCATTCGGTTCTGTGGCAATGGCTGGATATACTGCTGCCAACAATATTTTTGGATTTTTGTTTGCATCCGTAAATTCCATCACACAGGCCTGTATGAGCTTTACCAGTCAGAATTACAGTGTTGGAAAGTGGAAACGAATGGATAAAATTCTTCGAAACTGTATCCTTTTGTCGGTAACAGTCTCAATTGTTATGGGAGGCGGATCCTATCTGATGGGGCCGCAGCTTTTGCGGGTTTACACATCGGATGCAGCAGTAATACAATGCGGCATGGAGATTCTCCTGTATACGACAGTGACTTATTTTATGTGCGGACTGATGGATCTGTTTCCGGGAGCACTGCGCGGCATGGGATTTTCAGCAGTTCCAATGCTCCTGTCTGTAATCGGAACAGTAGGAACCAGGATTGTCTGGATATTTTGGGTATTCCCAAAACATCGTTCTTTAGATGTACTTTTTATTTCCTACCCTGCATCATGGTTTCTTACCATTGTATTACAAGTAATCTGCTACTGTTTTGTGCGGAGAAAGCTCAAAAAAGCCATCGTGACGGCTAAAATCTGAGAATTCTTATTCCGCTGAAAAGTCATCGTGATTGAATTTGAAGGAGAAAAGAAATGTCAAGTATATATGACAGAACCGATATTTATGATTTGTTAGAAGATCAAACCCATTGGAGTGCCTATAAAAAACATTGGAAAACGTTGTTACAAGGAAAAAATGTTCATTCTTTTTTAGACGTTAGTATTGGATCAGGAAGTGTAACGTTGCCGTTATGTGAGTTGGGTGTTCAACTTGCAGGTTCCGATTTGAGCGAAGAAATGATAAGAAAATGCAAAGAAAAAGCTTCTGCGGCAGGATATGAGATTGAATTAAAGAGTTGTGATTTTAGGAATCTTTCTTGCTGGGAAGGCAAACAATTTGACTGTGTTGCCAGTACGGGAAATTCATTGCCGCATGTAAATAATGATGATGTACTTACAGCTTTAGAGCAAATGAATTCGTTGGTAAAAAAAGGCGGATATTTATATCTGGATACTAGAAATTGGGAAAAAATTTTGAATGAAAAAAGAAGATTCTATCTGTATAATCCCGTTTTTGCAAAGAAATGCAGAGTCAATTTGGTTCAAGTCTGGGATTATAGTTCTGAAGACACTATAACTTTTAATCTTTTATATACATTTGAAAAAGAGAATCAAATAGTTCAAAGAGAAATATTTGAAGAAAAATATTATCCAATCAAGAAAGAGATGATTCTAAGTAAACTGAAGATAATGGGTTATACGAATATTTCTGTGTATTGTTTCCCATCATATTTCAAAATGCCAGAATTCGAACTGGTTGACTGGTACTGTATTATGGCAAAAAAGAATGATTAAAATTAAAGTCTTGTGTGGTAGAAATATTTTGAATAAAGCTTGGAAGCATTTTTTATCCAGGAGGAACAGGTATTGGTATTGCTGTCATTGATAGTCCATTGCTTGTTGACCATACAGAAATCAAAGATAACCTGAAATTCTATCAATCTTACTCCGATGAAAACCAGATTGCCCGTATACACGGTGTGGCAATGGCAAAAGAGTAAAAGGTGACGTGGAATTAAACAACGCTATTCGAAAAGCAAGAGAAAACAATATCGAAGTATTATGTCTGATTCCCAAAAATAAAATAAACAAATTCCAGAGTCTGACAAGAATCTCCTATACAGATGTAACAGACTTCAATAATTATATGCTCTATGATTCTGCCACAACACCTTTTGGAAACGTGTATGTTCCAACCGCTAAAAGTACACATGCATCTAATTGCGGAAAAGAGAATTATACCTATAGCTGTTGGGGTGGAATGAGTTCCATCGTACCTTATGTTGCAGGTATGTACGCTCTGGCATGTCAGGCAGATGATTCGATCACTTTCGATGAATTTTACAAGTTGGCCAGTGAAACAGCCTATCGTTCAGAGTATACTTTTGCAACGTACGGAATGCAGGAGTATCGGATCATCAATCCTAGCGGGATCATAGAAGAACTGACTGAGAATGATGAGAAAAGTTAGGTATAGGCTTTTGTGCGGATCTTTGTTATAATATAGCCAACAGAGAAGCAATTCCTCAGAATTACTGGATCAATACAAGTAGCAATGCAGAAGTGAAGGAATTTATCCGGCAGTCAAAAAATCTGACCACAAAGAGGGAGATTGAGCGTTTGATGTCCGGGGAGAGTATCACAAAAACCATTTATCCGGAACTGACTTATAAGGAAATGTATTTTTGAAATATGGGATTGCGTGTTATATGAAACGGTGTAAGGTAAAACTGGCAGAGGAATCCTACATCGAAACATAATCAGATGCCAGAAAAACGGAGCTGTGAGAATGCAGTTTCGTTTTTTTGGCATGGATAGGCGGGAATTGATGTGAACAGTAACGAGTTTATATTTGACATTCCTATATCTGAGAAAGATTTGCTTGAACTCCTTCCGCAAAAAGTATATAATATGGCGGGTTAACGTGCTGTTTCAGAATATATTTTATGCAAGACCATGAAAATGGTGTATAATTATACATAGTGCTGCACAGTAGAGAAAAAGTAAATTTGTTACGCAAGGGCAAAAACGAGGTGAAAAACAGCATTTTTCATGCTGAAAAACGCTACTGAAACTCATAAAAAAACAGCTATTTTTCGTGAAAATCGGAAGAGAAAAGAAGGTTACTTTTTTGTATATATTAAACAAAAATGAAAGGAGAAACATGAGAAAACTAGCTTTAAATGATGAAATATTACTAAAAATCGAGAAGCCGGCCCGGTATATCGGGAACGAAGTGAACTCGGTGATGAAAGACAAGAACGAGGTGGATGTCCGTTTCGCTATGTGCTTTCCGGACGTCTATGAGATTGGAATGTCACATCTCGGAATCCAGATTTTATATGATATGTTCAACCAAAGAGAAGATGTCTGGTGTGAACGGGTCTATTCTCCGTGGCTGGATCTGCACAAGATCATGAAAGAAGAGCAGATTCCACTGTTTGCGCTGGAGTCTCAGGATCCGATCCGGGAATTTGATTTTCTTGGAATCACGATCCAGTACGAAATGTGCTACACCAACATTCTGCAGATTCTAGATTTAAGCCGGATTCCGATCCACAGTCGTGACCGTAGTGAAGCAGATCCAATCGTTATCGGAGGAGGTCCATGTACGTATAATCCGGAACCGCTGGCAGAATTTTTTGATATTTTTTATATCGGAGAAGGGGAGACTGTCTACGACGAACTGCTGGATGCCTATAAAGAGTATCGGGCAGCAGGAAAGAGCCGTATCGAATTTTTGGAACGCGCCGCACAGATCGAAGGATTGTATGTGCCGATGTTTTACGATACCACATACCATGAAGACGGAACGCTTGCTTCCTTTGCACCGAACAACGAGCATGCACCATCTGTGATCAAAAAACAAATGGTACTGGACGTAACCGAAGCACCGTATCCACAGGCCCCTGTCGTTCCTTTCATCAAAGCAACACAGGACCGTGTCGTTTTGGAAATTCAGAGAGGATGTATCCGCGGATGCCGTTTCTGTCAGGCAGGCATGCTGTATCGTCCGACCAGAGAGCGCAATGTGGAGCGCTTGAAGCAATACGCCAAAGCAATGCTTGAAAATACCGGACACGAAGAGATTTCTTTAAGCTCCTTAAGCTCCAGTGATTATTCCGAATTAAAAGAGCTCGTCACCTTCCTGATCGATGAATTTAAAGGAGAGGGAATCAATATTTCCCTTCCGTCGCTCAGAATTGACGCATTCTCGCTGGATGTTATGAGTAAAGTACAGGATATCAAAAAAAGCAGCCTTACCTTTGCTCCGGAAGCCGGCTCCCAGAGAATGCGTGATGTGATCAACAAAGGACTGACAGAAGAGATTATTTTAGAAGGAGCCGGACAGGCCTTTGAAGGCGGCTGGAACAAGGTGAAACTGTACTTTATGCTGGGGCTGCCGACAGAAACAGAAGAAGACATGAAAGCCATTGCCCATCTGGCAGAAAAGGTTGCCAGAAGATATTATGAAATTCCGAAAGAACAGCGCAATGGAAAATGTCAGATCACGGCCAGTTCTTCGTTCTTCATTCCGAAACCGTTCACCCCGTTCCAGTGGGCACAGATGTTTCCAAGTGAAGAATACATTCGCCGTGCAACGATTGTAAAGCATGAATTCTTACAGCAGTTGAACAAAAAAAGTTTGAAATATAACTGGCACGAGGCAGATGTCACGGTGCTGGAGGGGGTATTTGCCCGCGGGGACCGCAAAGTTGGAAAGGTGATCGAAGAAGCATACCGTCTGGGATGTCTGTATGATTCCTGGAGCGAAAGCTTTGACAATGAAAAATGGATGCAGGCATTTGCAAATACCGGAGTGGATATTGAGTTTTACACCATGCGGAAACGTTCCATGGATGAGCTTTTTCCATGGGATTTCATCGATATCGGTGTAACCAAAAACTTCCTGAAAAAAGAATGGGAGAGAGCAATGAACGCACAGGTTACTCCAAACTGCAGAATGCAGTGTTCCGGATGTGGTGCGGCAAAATTTGGAGGAGGTGTCTGTTTTGAAGGCAAGAATTAAATTTAAAAAATACGGTGCACTGCGCTTTATCGGACATCTGGATGTTATGCGCTTCTTCCAGAAGGCAATCCGCAGGGCGCACATTCCGATCGCCTATACCGGGGGCTACAGTCCTCATATGATCATGTCCTTTGCAAATCCGCTGGGAATCGGGATTACAAGCGAAGGAGAATATTTTGATATTGAACTGAAAGAGTCCATTTCCAGTGCTGAAGCGGTATCCCGTTTAAATGCCGTTATGGTAGAGGGAATCGAAGTTTTAAGTTTCCGCCAGATCGCAGAGGAAAAGAAAATGACCGGAATGGCGATTGTCGCGGCAGCAGACTATCTTCTTGATCTTGTGCCGGGAATACTGCCGGACGACTGGGAAACCCAGGTGGATGCCTTTCTCGCGCAGTCTGAGATCCGCATTTTAAAACAGACAAAACGCAGCGAAAAGGAAGTGGACATCAAACCTTTGATCTACCGGATGGAAGTGCAGGATCACAAACTTTTTATGCAGCTCGCTGCCGGAAGTGTGGAGAATTTAAAACCGGGGCTTGTCATGGAAGCATTCTGCCGGTTTTTAGATGCAGATGCCACACAATTAAAATTTGCACTGTGCCGTCTGGAAATGTATGCTGATTCCGGGGATGAGAACGCACGAAATCTGGTAACCTTAGAATCTCTCGGCACAGTGATCGAATAAATCCTGCTGTGTTTGGACAGCACAAAAAAGAGAGGTATCATATAAATGGCAGTACGAAAAATTTTAATGCTGAAAAAAGAGGGAAAGATCTGGACCTTTCTTCTTGAAAATGATGTAATCGCAGAGATCCACTGCAGTCTTCCGGACTCTGATCAGCACAGACAACCTGTACTCGGAGATATTTACATCGGAAAAGTAAAAAATATCGCGGCGAATATCGGAGCCGCTTTTATCGAGATTGCTCCGGGAAAAGAGTGCTACTACGACCTAAGTCAGGCGCCTCAGGCGATCTTTACCCATAAAATCGGAAAAAAACCGCTTTGTATCGGAGACGAGCTGGTCGTTCAGATCAGCCGGGAAGCAGTCAAGACAAAAGCGCCGACTGTCAGCAGCAATATCAATTTTACCGGGCGGTATGCAGTACTGACAACCGGAAATACCAGGATCGGTACTTCCGGGAAGCTTCCCCGTTCTCTTCGGGATACGTACAAAGAAAAACTGAGTTATCTCAAAAATGAGGACTACGGGCTGATCATTCGTACGAATGCAAAGGACGTTCCCTTTGAGACAGTACTTGAGGAGATTCGGAAACTGGAGAATGCCTGTGTCAAGTTAAAAGAAACTGCTCCGTTTCGGACTTGTTTTTCCTGTCTGCAAGAGGCCCCTCCGTCTTATATTACAGATTTGAAAAATGTATACGCAGACGGATTGTCAGCAATCATTACCGATGATTCCAGGCTGTATCAGCAGATTCACGGATTTTTGCAGGCAGAGCAGCCGGAAGATCTCTCCAAACTTCAGTTTTATGAGGAACAGCTTCTGCCGCTTTCCAAACTTTACAGTACCGACATTGCCGTGGAACGCGCACTCAAAGAATACGTCTGGCTTAAAAACGGCGCTTATCTTGTCATTCAGCCGACAGAAGCACTGACCGTGGTAGATGTCAATTCCGGAAAATATTCTGCGAAGACAAAAAAGAAAAGTGCGGAAACGTATTTAAAGATCAATCTGGAAGCGGCAAAGGAAACAGCACGGCAGATCCGCCTGCGCAATATTTCCGGAATTATCCTGATTGACTTTATCAACATGGATGATCCGGACATGATGCAGGAGCTGTTAAAACAATTCCGTCGTTTTCTTGGAGAAGACCCGATTCAGACGTCCGTTGTGGATGTCACAGCACTCCAGTTAGTAGAAGTAACCCGTAAAAAAGTACGGCGTCCGCTTCACGAATGCGTCCGTGACAAAGCCGAAAAATCACCAGAAAGAAGTGAACACGTTGAGTAAAAAAGAATTAAAAACAAACGCCATGCGCATTTTGGACCGCAGCAAGATTTCCTACGAATACCAGACTTATGAATGTGACAATTTTACCGATGGGATCAGTACAGCCGACACACTGGGGCTGCCTCATGAACGGGTGTATAAAACCTTGGTCACAACCGGAAAGAGCGGTTCTCATTATGTGTTTGTCATCCCCATTGAAGCAGAGCTGGATCTGAAAAAAGCAGCCCGGGCAGTAGGAGAAAAGTCTGTGGAAATGCTCCCTGTCAGAGAGATCACAACTGTGACCGGGTATGTACGGGGCGGCTGTACCGCGATCGGTATGAAAAAAGCATTTCCGACAACCATTCAGGAGAACGCACAAACGCTGGATTATATCTATGTCAGCGGCGGAAAGCTTGGAATGCAGCTGAAGCTTTCTCCGGATGACTTAAAGAACGTGACACAGGCACAATATGCTGATGTTACTTTTTAACATTTCGGAGTACACTCGGTTTTTTTGAAATCTATGATTTACAATCCTGAAAATACCCTGTATAATAGGAAAGCGAAATGATAGAGCGTGCGTTTTACAAACATCTATGCATCTAATTTGAAATAATATACAGTTGGAGGAAAGAAGATGAAGAAAGTAGTAAAATTCGGTGGAAGTTCTCTCGCTAGTGCCGAACAATTCAAAAAAGTAGGAGATATCATCCGGGCAGACAAGTCCAGACGCTATGTAGTACCTTCTGCTCCGGGAAAACGCAGTTCCAGCGACACAAAGGTCACAGATATGCTTTACAGCTGCTACAATCTTGCGATCCGTGAAAAGAAATTCACAAGCCTTCTGGATGAGATCCATGCAAGATATAACGAAATCATCGACGGTCTTAATCTGGAACTTTCACTGGATCATGAATTCGATATGATCCGTGAAAATTTTGGCAAAAAAATCGGAAGAGATTATGCTGCATCCCGGGGAGAATATTTAAATGGTATCATTATGGCAAATTATCTGGGATTTTGTTTTATCGATGCAGCTGAAGTGATCCGCTTTCATGAAGACGGCAGTCTGGATGACGAGAAAACAAACGAATTGCTCTCTCTTCGTCTTGAAGGGGAAGAATTTGCTGTCATCCCTGGATTCTACGGTGCGAAAGAAGACGGAACCATTGTCACATTTTCCCGCGGCGGTTCTGATATCACAGGCTCTCTGGTTGCCCGTGCAGCTATGGCTGACCTGTATGAAAACTGGACCGATGTATCCGGATTTCTGATCGCAGATCCACGCATTGTTACAAATCCAAAATCCATCGAGACGATCACCTACCGTGAACTTCGTGAACTTTCTTATATGGGGGCAACTGTACTTCATGAGGATGCGATCTTCCCTGTCCGTAAAGTCGGCATCCCGATCAATATCCGCAACACCAATGCTCCACAGGACAAGGGCACACTGATCGTAGAGAGTACCTGCAGACAGCCAAAATATACCATTACCGGAATTGCCGGGACAGATGGATTTGCTGCCGTGACCATTGAAAAAGCAATGATGAACTCCGAGATCGGATTCTGCCGCAAGGTACTGGAAGAGTTTGATAAAAACGGTATTTCCATCGAGCATATGCCTTCCGGCATCGATACAATGACAATTTTTGTACATAAAGATGAGTTCGAAGAGAAAGAACAGCAGGTACTGGCCGGAATCCATAAAGCTGTGAATCCGGACCACATTGAACTGGAGTCTGATCTTGCTCTGATCGCCATCGTCGGAAGAGGAATGCGTTCCACACGCGGCACTGCCGGAAGAATTTTCTCCGCCCTTGCCCATGCCCATATCAATGTCAAGATGATCGACCAGGGATCCAGCGAGCTGAATATCATTGTCGGTGTAAGACACGATGACTTCAAAAACGCCATCCGTGCACTGTACCAGATTTTTGTAGAAACACAGATTTAAAGACAGAGGTGACACGATGAACATTTTGTTCTTTTTACATCCAAAACAGGAGGTTGCATATGTCTATGATGACTGCACACTCCGTCAGGTTCTGGAGACAATGGAACATCACAAATATGCTTCAATCCCCATGCTGAACCGTCAGGGAGAGTATGTTGGAACGATTACAGAAGGTGATCTGCTCTGGGGGATGAAAAAATATACCAATCTGAATCTGAAAGAAGCAGAACATATCTTTATTCATGATTTTGAGCGAAAAGCAGATTATATCGCAGTGGCTGCAGATTCCGATATGAAAGATTTGATCAGCCGGGCAATGAGCCAGAATTTTGTTCCGGTCGTAGATGACCAGAACAAATTTATCGGTATTATCACAAGGCGCAGCATCATCGAATATTGCTATGACAAATTGAATGAATGCGACAAATAATACATATTTTTAAAATATTTTTCTGCTTCCTATTGACTTATATGGAATATGCGTGCTATACTAACACGGTATGCCGCACAGCGAGGTTTTCAAGTTCTGATTCAGACACCGAAGCTGGCGAGTAATGATAATAGGAGGTGCCATATGTACGCAATTATAGCAACAGGTGGTAAACAGTACAAAGTAGCAGAAGGCGATATCATTAAAGTAGAAAAACTTGGTGTAGAAGCTGGAGAGACTTATACATTTGACCAGGTGCTGGCAGTAAGCAATGACAAATTAGTTGTTGGAGAGCCTACAGTAGCAGGTGCAACAGTTACAGCTTCTGTAATCGGTGACGGAAAAGCTAAAAAAGTGATCGTTTACAAGTATAAGAGAAAAACTGGATACCATAAGAAAAATGGTCACAGACAGCAGTACACAGCAGTTAAGATTGAAAAAATCAACGCTTAATCTGTCATATGATCAAGGTAACCGTTTATAAGACAGTAAATCATGACTATGCAGGTCTGGACGTACTCGGACATGCAGGGTATTCGGAAGCGGGAAGTGATGTGGTCTGTGCGGCAGTGTCTGTACTGGTCATCAACACACTCAATTCGATTGAACGTTTCACATCAGATAAGATTTCTCTTGTTTCTGATGAAGAGACCGGGATGATTGAATTTCGGTTCATCCGAAAACCTTCTCATGATGCCAAGCTGCTGTTCAAATCTATGGTTCTTGGATTACAGGAGATAGAAGAAGACAGCGAATATGAACCATACATTGATATCATTTTCAAGGAGGTGTAACAACCATGATGAAATTAAACCTTCAGTATTTTGCTCATAAAAAAGGAGTTGGTTCCACACGAAACGGACGTGACTCTGAAGCTAAGAGATTAGGTGCAAAGAGAGCTGACGGACAGTTCGTAAAAGCCGGAAATATCCTTTACAGACAGCGCGGAACAAAGATTCACCCAGGTGTGAACGTAGGACGCGGAGGAGATGACACATTGTTCGCATTAGTTGACGGTGTTGTCAGATTCGAAAGAAAAGGAAGAGACAAAAAACAGGTTTCTATCTATCCGGTAGCTGAATAATTACCGTGAGAAAGCCTCAGACTTCTTAGTCTGAGGCTTCTTTTTCGTAAAACACCACACACATTTTGGTACCAAAACAACTGATTCTAATTTTTGAAGAGGAAAAAACAATGTTTGCAGACAGAGCGAAAATATTCATCCGTTCCGGCAAAGGCGGGGACGGACACTGCAGCTTCCGCCGGGAACTTTACGTGCCAAACGGAGGTCCGGACGGCGGAGACGGCGGAAGAGGCGGTGATCTGATTTTTGAAGTAGATGAAGGACTCAACACACTGGTTGATTACCGTCACAAACGAAAATATGCTGCCGGAGATGGAGAAGAAGGCGGCAAGAGAAAATGCCACGGAAAGGACGGCAAAGATCTGGTTCTTCGTGTTCCGGAAGGGACCGTGATCAAAGAATCCAAGACCGGAAAAGTCATTGCAGATATGTCAGGAGACAACCGCAGACAGATCGTGTTAAAAGGCGGAAAAGGCGGACTTGGAAATCAGCATTTTGCAACTGCTACTATGCAGGTTCCGAAATACGCGCAGCCTGGACAGCCTGCCATGGAACTGGAAGTCAATCTGGAACTGAAAGTCATTGCTGACGTCGGATTGATCGGATTTCCAAATGTCGGAAAATCCACCTTCCTTTCCAGAGTCACAAATGCACAGCCGAAGATTGCCAACTACCACTTCACAACACTGAATCCAAATCTTGGAGTGGTAGACCTGGAGGGAGCAAAGGGATTTGTCGTTGCCGATATCCCGGGACTGATCGAAGGAGCTTCCGAGGGTGTCGGACTTGGACATGAATTTTTACGTCACATTGAGCGGACAAAAATGATGATCCATGTCGTAGACGCAGCCGGAACAGAAGGACGTGATCCGGTAGATGACATCTATAAGATCAACGCTGAACTTCAGGCCTACAATCCTGAAATTGCAAAGCGCCCGCAGGTGATCGCAGCAAATAAAACAGATCTGATCTACAGTGAAGATGACGATCCGATTCAGCGCCTGAAGGAGGAGTTTGAGCCACAGGGCATCAAAGTATTCCCAATCTCCGGAGTATCCGGACAGGGCTTAAAAGAACTGCTCTACTATGTAAGTGAACAGATTCAGACTATGGATGTACCTCCGATCGTATTTGAACAGGAATTCTTCCCGGAGGACGAGCTGATTTATGAAGAGCTTCCTTACACAGTAGAAAAAGAAAAAGATGTCTATGTGGTAGAAGGTCCGAAAATTGAAAAGATGCTTGGTTACACCAATCTGGATTCCGAAAAGGGATTCGCTTTCTTCCAGAAATTCTTAAAAGAAACCGGTATTCTGGACAAATTGGAAGAAGCAGGTATTCAGGAAGGCGATACCGTGAAAATGTACGGCCTGCAGTTTGATTACTATAAATAAATTTCATATATTTTAACAGGAGATTGAATATCATGACAACAAAACAGAGAGCCTATTTAAAAAGTCTTGCCATGACCATGGATCCGATCTTTCAGATTGGAAAATCCAGCATGACTCCAAGCCTTACACAGGCGATCAGCGAGGCTTTGGATGCACGTGAACTGATCAAGATCAGTGTATTGCAGAACTGTGCGGATGATCCGAGAGCTTTGGCAGAAATGGTGGCTGAGCGCACCCGTTCTCAGGTCGTACAGGTCATCGGCAAAAAAATTGTATTGTACAAAGAAGGAAAAGACGATAAGAAAAAAATCGTACTTCCGTAGGAGATTTCTATGAGAATCGGAATTATGGGCGGAACCTTTGACCCGATTCATATCGGACATCTGCTGCTTGGTGAATTTGCCTATGAGCAGTTCCATCTGGATGAAGTCTGGTTTCTGCCCAACGGAAATCCGCCTCACAAAGAAGTGGAAGATACAGAAGAAGCGCTTGCACACCGGGTTGAAATGGTGCGGCTTGCTGTGAGAGAAAACCCGCATTTTCAACTTTCCCTTCACGAGGCAAAAAAAGACTGTCATTCTTACACGTATAAAACTCTGCAGGAATTTCATGCGCTGTATCCTGAGAATGAATATTTCTTTATTCTTGGAGCGGATTCTCTCTTTTCCATCGAACAATGGAAATATTTCAAAGAGATTTTTCCATCCTGTACCATTCTGGCAGCAATGCGGGATGATAAAGATTCTTTTGATATGCAGCGTCAGATTCAGTATCTGGAAACGAATTACCAGGCAAAGATCGAACTTTTACAGGCACCGCTTCTGGAGATTTCATCGACAACGATCCGAAATCGTGCTGCCCAAAATCGTTCGATCCGCTATATGGTTCCGGATTCTGTTGCAGATTATATTCAAAAACTGCAATTATATACCAAAAGAGAAGAGGAGAGGTCATGACAACTGAATTAACTGCCATCCGCAAAAAGCTTGAAAAGAAGCTGAAAGAAGAACGTTATATCCACACTCTCGGCGTCATGTACACCGCTGCTTCCATGGCTATGCGCCATGGAGCGGATGTCCAAAAAGCCATGACTGCCGGTCTTTTGCATGATTGTGGAAAATATTGCGACGTCAATGAACAGATCCTGCTCTGCAGGAAGCATCACATTAAACTGTCAGATGCCGAACTGGAGGTTCCTGCGCTGATCCATGCCAGATTGGGTGCCTATTTTGCAGAATACGAATACGGCATCACAGATTCGGAGATCCTGGATGCGATCACCTATCACACAACCGGGCGTCCGGCCATGACCATGATTGAAAAAATCGTCTATCTGGCAGATTATATCGAACCCGGAAGAAAAAAGATTCCGGGGCTGGCCGAAGTGCGAACTGCCGCATTTGATGACATCGACACCGCTGTCTGCATGACAGCAGAATCAACTCTGGCATTCTTAAAAAGAGCCGGAAGAAAAGTAGATCCTATGACAGAAAAAACCTGTCAGTATTATAAAAATAAAGCCGCAATATCCCTGTAAAGGGATATCGGACAATCCGGAAAGGAGAACAAATTATGGAACAGTCAAAACTTATGGCACGTCTTGCTTATCAGGCACTGGACGATAAAAAAGGCGAGGATATCCAGGTAATTGATATCTCTCAGGTTTCCGTCCTTGCAGATTATTTTATCATTGCAAACGGAAACAGTGAAAGCCAGGTACGTGCACTGGTAGACAACATGGAAGAAGAACTTTCAAAAGCCGGATATGAAATGAAACAGAGAGAAGGATATGGCTCCGGAAACTGGGTGCTGATGGATTTCGGCGAGATCATCGTCCATGTTTTCGACAAAGAAAACCGTCTGTTTTATGATCTGGAACGTATCTGGAGAGACGGAAAGCATGTAGATTTTTCTGAGTTGTAAAAAGAATAGAAGATCAGTAAAAAAGCGGGAATCAGTCTGATGTAAGCGTCGTCTGATTCCCGCTTTTATAATAATGTATCCGTCTACCGGAAGAAGCGAAATACTCCAATGACTTTTCCGATAATGGAAACATCTTTTACGATGATTGGATCCATAAAATCATTCTCCGGCTGAAGGCGGATGATTCCTTCTTCCCGATAGAAGGTCTTCACAGTCGCACCATCCTCAATCAATGCAACCACCATATCTCCATTTTCTGCCGTATGTTCTTCCTGAACAAGAACCATATCTCCATCCAGAATGCCGGCATTGATCATGCTTTCCCCTTTTACCTCCAGAAGAAACGTCTGCTTATTCGGCATCATCTCTACCGGAATCGGGAAGTAGTTTTCAATATTCTCCTGTGCCAGAAGCGGCTCCCCGGCAGCCACACGCCCGATCAGAGGGACATTGACAACCTCTCTTCTGAGCAGATTAAATTCATCATCCAGAATCTCTATCGCTCTTGGCTTCGTAGGATCTCTGTGGATATACCCGTTTCTCTCCAGTGTCTCCAGATGAGAATGTACGGAAGACGTGGACTTCAGATTCACTGCCTCACAAATCTCACGTACTGCCGGTGGAAACCCGCGCTCTAATATCTGTGATTTGATATATTCTAAAATCTCTCTCTGCTTATCTGTAATCGTTCCTTTTGACATAATAACCCTCCTGCAAGTTCTTTCCGACTCATTATTTAGTTCATTTTATCATAGCACACTGCAAAAATCAAACGTTTGTTTGGAAACTATGTTCGATTTCTATATTTTCTTATGATTTTTTGTTTTCTGCTTGACCATCGTCTTACTCTATAGTTTATTGTAGATAAGGTGACTAAAACAGACATACTTTTTTTAGGAGGTAATCTACTTATGCAACTTATTCTTCACTACCTGAAGCGATACAAGAAGCTGTTTGTTTTAAATATTATTTCCGTATTCGGATTTGCACTTGTAGAGCTTGGCATTCCGACGATCGTATCTGAAATGATCGATAATGGGATCATGAATCAGGACAAACAGTATTTAATCCGCATGGGAATCGTGATCGCAGTGATTTCTTTGATCGGTGTATCCGGAACGATCCTGCTTGGATACTGCTGTGCCAAAATTTCCACATCTGTAACACGGGATATCAGAGAAGATGTATTTCAGAAAGTACAGACATTCTCACACAATGAGATGAATCAGTTTGGTATCGCTTCTTTGATCACCCGGACAAACAATGATGCATTTCAGATCATGACGTTTTTGAATGTGATTTTACGGACCGCACTTTTGACACCGATCATGATCATTGTCAGCTTCACTCTGACGATCCGTTCCTCTTTGAATCTCTCTTTGATCATTGCATCCACCGTCCCTGTAATCATCCTGGGCGTTGTGATCGTAGGAAAAATATCGGGACCGCTCAGTGACAGACAACAGAATTCTCTGGATCGTATCAATCGCATCTTCCGTGAAAATCTCACCGGAATCCGTGTGATTCGCTCTTTTAACAATGATGGCTACGAATCCGAACGCTTTGACAGTGAAAACAGCTACTTCATGAAACAGTCTCAAAATCTGTTCAAGCTGATGTCTTCCACAGAACCGGTCTTTTTCCTTTTGATGAATCTGGCCGCTTTGTGTATCTATCTGACAGCAGCAAACATGATCGATGCACAGACTCTTCAGGTCGGAAAGCTGGTGGCTTTCATGGAATATCTGTTTCATGCTATGTTTTCTGTCATGCTTTTCTGTATGGTTTTTATGCTGTATCCGAGAGCCAGCATCTCTGCAAAGCGAATTATGGCCGTATTGAATACAGAAACTTCAATTGAAAATCATCCCGGGAATGCTCAGACAGATTCTGGGTCCGGTGAACACAGCGTGATCTTCGAGCATGTGGATTTCGTTTACCCGGATGGAGAGGAAGCTGTACTGAAAGATATTTCTTTTTCCGCAAAAAGCGGAGAGACCGTTGCCTTTATCGGAAGCACAGGTTCCGGAAAAAGCTCCCTGATCCAGCTAATTCCAAGATTTTATGACCGCGCTTCTGGAAATATTTACATTGACGGTCAAAAAATCGAAGATCTGGATATCAATGCTCTTCGAAGTAAAATCGGATTTGTTCCGCAGAAAGCACACCTGTTTTCCGGAACAATCGAAGAAAATATCCGCTTTGGAAAACCGGATGCCACAATGGATGAAATCATTCATGCCGCAAAGATTGCCCAGGCATATGATTTTATTATGGAAAAACCACATCAGTTCCAGGAACAGATCGTTGAAGGAGCAACCAATGTCTCCGGCGGTCAGAAACAGCGTCTGTCGATCGCCCGTGCTTTGATCCGAAAGCCGGAGATCTACATCTATGACGATTCCTTTTCTGCTCTGGATTTTAAGACAGATGCCCGACTTAGAAAAGCTCTGAAACCGGAGATTAAAAACGCCATCGTCTTTCTTGTGGCACAACGGGTTTCTACGATTCTGGACGCAGATAAGATCGTAGTTCTGGATGAAGGCAAAATTGCCGGAATCGGAACTCACAGGGAGCTGCTTGCATCCTGTCCGATTTATTACGAAATTGCAGCTTCCCAGCTGAGCAAGGAGGAATTGACTTATGCCTGAGAATAAACTGACCTTTCGAAACTGTATCCGTGAACTGCTCGGGTTCGTCCGTCCATACCGTATCAGGTTGTCGATCGCACTGTTTATGATCATAGTGACCAATCTGACATTTGCCCTGAATCCTATGATGGAAGGAAAGATCACCACGCAGCTTGCCAGTGACGGTGCGAAAATCCTGCAGGGAGTCCCGGGAGCGCACGTTCAATTTTCAATCCTGTTCCGTTTTATGGGGATTCTGTTGTGTCTGTACATCCTAAAGACGATCTCACAGCTGATTACATCAGTTTTCCTCACAGACGCCATTCAGAAAACTATGCATGACATCCGCAATGCACTGCAGAAAAAAATCCAGCGTCTCCCGGTCAAATATTTTGATGACCACGCATTTGGAGATATTTTAAGCAGTGTTACAAACGACGTCGATACACTGAGTAATGCACTCCAGCAAACGCTTTCCCGCGTATTTGCAGCAATCCTCACCTTCCTGTTTGTCATCTTCATGATGTTTTCCATCAATGTCTGGATGGCACTGACAGCACTTTTGATTATTCCTCTGACCATACTGATCACATTTGGATTTGTAAAACGTTCACAAAAACTGTTTGATCTGCAGCAGGAGATGGTAGGAGAGTTGAACGGAACGATTACAGAATTATACGGCGGATTTAACGAAATTCTCCTTTTCAACCGACAGAAAGATTCCTGCAACAGATTTTCTGCAGTCAATCAAAAGATGGCAGATGCCGCATTTAAGGCTCAGTTCCTTTCTTCCTTGATTTCGCCGTTTGTATCCCTCGTCACCTATCTGACGATTGGAAGCATTGCCGTCATGGGAAGCTTTTTTGTCATAAACGGTTCTGTCACCGTAGGGAATCTGCAGGCATTTATCCGTTATATCTGGCAGATCAATGATCCGTTATCCCAGGTATCTCAGCTGTCTTCCCAGGTACAGTCCGCCTATGCTGCCATGAACCGGATTTTTACGCTGTTAAATGAAACAGAAGAGGTACAAAAAGGCAGTGTTAAGATCGATGTCTCTCAAATTCAGGGAAACGTAACATTTGACCACGTGCAGTTTGGTTACACAGATGAACTTTTGATGAAAGATGTCAGCTTCCAGGTACAGTCCGGACAAATGGTTGCGATTGTCGGGCCTACCGGTGCCGGAAAGACCACTCTGATGAATCTGCTGCTTCGTTTCTACGATGTGAACGGCGGGTCCATCAAAATTGACGGAATTGATATCCGGGATATGGATCGAAGTGATCTTCGCAGCCTGTTTTCTCTCGTTCTTCAGGATACCTGGCTGTTTTCCGGCAGTATTTTTGAAAACATCCGTTACGGATCTTTGACTGCCCGAAAAGACGAAGTAGTTGACGCAGCAAAAATGGCAAATATCCACCATTATATTTCTACGCTGAGCCATGGCTATGACTCTATGATCAATGAAGAGTCCAACAATATTTCTCAAGGGGAAAAACAGCTTCTCACAATCGCAAGAGCTATTTTAAAAAACCCGAGAATCCTGATTCTCGACGAAGCTACATCAGCAGTCGATACCCGTCTGGAACGGATGCTCCAGGACGCAATGCAGAAAGTCATGGCAGGGCGAACCTCTTTTGTCATTGCCCACCGGCTTTCAACGATACGCAATGCCGACCTGATCCTGGTCGTAGATAACGGAAATATCATTGAGCAGGGAACGCATGAAGAACTCTTAAGAAAAAACGGTACCTATCAGAAACTGTATCACTCCCAATTTGCAAACCGGGAAACCATAACAGCAGAAGAGTAGTCTTTCCAAAAAACAGATAATAACCCAGTTGACAAACATACGTTCTGGTGATATACTTCTTTATGTAGCCAGAACGTATGTTCTTTTTGTTCGTTTCATTATGTTCAGGGGGATTTTACAATGAGAAAAAAGAAAAAGATGTCAGCAGTTATTACACTTATTTTATTTTGCGGGTGCTTTTTATTTGGAAGCTTTCTGTCTTTTGCACAGAATTCAAGAACGGAAGAGCCTGTGCAATTCAAATGCTACAAAAGCATTGTAATCCAGGAGGGGGACTCTTTGTGGAGCCTTGCAGAACGCCATATAGACTCAGAATCTGAAACAGCTGTGAAAGAATACATCAAAGAATTGAAACAGATCAATCAGCTGGAATCTGAAACCATACAAACCGGAGAACATTTGATCATCCCGTATTACACAGCAGAATTTCAACAATAATTTGTTTTTATATCATACAGATATCATTTACACCCCATGTAATTGATATAAATTCACTCCAAAAAGGAATGCTGTCAGGCAGATAGAACTTATCTGTACTGCAGCATTCCTTTTTTATAAAAGCATTGAAAGTATGAATCACATACTTTATAATATATCCATTAAGCAAAAACGATCAAAACAGGAACAGAAAGAAGGTAAACAAATGTTAATAGAATGTCCGGCAAATACACGATTACAAGATTATCTCTTACAAAACGATATCCACATTTTGACGGCCTGCGGCGGTCGCGGAAACTGTGCAAAATGCGTTGTCCGGATTGTAAAGGGACACGCCACAGTAAATACAATGGATCAAATATGGTTCTCAGAAGAGCAGCTTCTTGCCGGTTATCGGTTAGGTTGCCATGTATATGCAAAAGAACCGCTTACAGTAGAAATTCCCAATTAACTGCTCAAAACAGCAGTGTTTTCAGTCGTTTCAATCTATACGACAAATACTGATTTTTCCAAAAGATTAGCGTTTTTTTAACAACTACTCCAGAATGATCCTGTTTTGAACCTGTTGTGGGTTCTGCAATGGCCATTCAAAGATATCATTGTTGCCTATCTTTCAATATGTTATAATAACTTCATAAATAAAAAAGAACGAGGCGTTTTATTTTATGGAATCAAATCAGACAACTGAGCGAAAAACTTATCATGAACAAAAATATATTGACAATACGTTGCGTCTGCGGGAAATCTTAAAAACACTTCCGGCTTTTGCAAAAGATTATTTCCGTGCTGCAGAACCTACCACCTCTGCAAAAACAAGAATTTCTTATGCATATGATATCCGAGTATTCTTTCACTTTCTGATGGAAAACAATCCTGTATACAAGGATTATACCATCGATCAGTTTACCCCGCAGGATCTGGAGCAGCTCTCTCCTGTCGATATCGAAGAATATCAGGAATATTTAAAGGTTTACCAAAATCCGGAGGAAAAACAAATTACCAACACGGAAAAAGGACTTGCCAGAAAGATGTCTGCCCTACGCAGCTTTTACGGCTACTATTTCAAGCATCAGATCATCGAGAAAAATCCAACACTGTTTGTCGATATGCCAAAGCTGCACGAAAAAGCAATCGTCCGTCTGGATACGGACGAGGTGGCTTCTCTTCTGGACTTTGTAGAACACGGTGGCGATGAGCTCACCGGACAGAAAAAAGTTTACTATGAAAAGACTAAAAACCGGGATCTGGCGATTATCACATTGCTCCTTGGTACCGGAATCCGCGTATCAGAATGTGTGGGACTTGATATCCAGGATGTTGATTTTAAAAATAACGGGATTACGGTCGTCCGAAAAGGTGGAAATGAAATGGTCATCTATTTTGGCGAGGAAGTCGAACATGCCCTGAAACAATACTTGTATACAACGCGGGAAGCTGCCACTCCTCTTCCGGGACATGAAAACGCACTGTTTTTATCCACGCAGCGCCGCCGTATGGGAGTCCAGGCAGTTGAAAATATGGTGAAAAAGTATGCCCGCCAGGTGACGCCAAATAAAAAAATCACCCCTCATAAACTGCGGAGTACTTATGGAACTACACTTTACAAAGAGACCGGTGACATCTATCTCGTCGCAGACGTACTCGGACACAAGGATGTCAATACAACCAAAAAACACTATGCAGCAATAGATGAGGACCGCCGACGCATGGCTGCAAAAGCTGTCACTTTGCGGGAACCCTAAGAGAATTGACAAAAGAAAGGATAAATCTTATGCAAAAAGAACGTACAATCGGAACAACAACTTTAAAAACTCCATATATCGGAATGGGTACCTGGGCAATTGGCGGAGGCACCTGGTGGGGAGAAAATGATGATGCACTCTCCATTCGCACCATCGAGGAAGCAATTGATCGGGGAATCGTATGGTTCGACACTGCTCCGGTCTACGGGATCGGACACAGTGAGAACGTAGTTGGCAAAGCCATAAAGCAAAATCGTTCCAGGATCCTGCTCTCCACCAAATGCGGGCTGGAATGGGATCATGAGACACCTTGCTTTCATAAAGTCATGGAAGGACGCAATGTTTACCGTGATCTTTCCGCCGCTGCAATTCGTAAAAATCTGGAAGACAGCCTCCGACGTCTGCAGACAGACTATATCGATATTTACTATACACACTGGCAGACTCCTGACTTTTCCCTCTATCCGCTGGAAGAAACGATGGATACTCTTCTCCAGTTGAAAAAAGAAGGGAAGATCCGTGCCATCGGAGCCTCCAACGTTACTGCCAAAATCATCGAAAAGTACTGCTCTCTTGGACAGCTGGATGTAATTCAGGAAAAATACAGCCTTCTGGATACACATATTGCGGATGAATTGTTACCTGTATGCCAGAAACATCATGTTTCCATCCAGGCGTACTCGCCTCTGGAACAGGGACTGCTCACAGGAAAAGTGACACAAGACACGGTGCTTTCTCCGACAGATGTGCGCAACAAAAATAAATTCTGGGCACAAAAGTCCCGTCTGCACATATTGGACGTTTTACAGAAATTACCCCCGTATACTGAAAAATATAGTTGTTCCCTCAGCAACCTGATCATCTATCTGACTGCTGCTTCTCTTCCGGACTTGCATGTCCTCTGCGGCGCAAGGAAACCGGAACAGATCATCGACAATGTAAAAACACTCTCCCTGAATCTGGAAGAAGCTGACCTGTCAGAAATGAGTCAGTTATTTGAACAGCTTCGAAACTCTATCAGATAAATTTTAATGTCATACGATGGAAAGAGACCTCGCAGATTTCTTTACACAAGACTGTATAGGTGTCTTTCCATTCCCATGATATATAAGGAATCAAAAGTCTGCAGATTCTTTCTGTAAACCGTTTTTTTTCATACTCCTGATCTCCATGCATTTCCTGCCAGAAAAAAGTCAGCAGCTTTATAAGATAGATCAGATTTTCATACTCGTCCCACTCCAGTTCTTTTCTGAAAACTCTTCGTTCCCACAACTGCTTTATAAGACCATTGTATATCGTCATGATCTTCTCCGTCCATTCTCTGCTCATTTCTTGAAATACGGGTACTATTTTTTGAAGTCTGCTATAATTTTCATACACGATAGCTGCATTCTTCTGAAACTGTTCCACTGCTTTCAAAAATCGAAGCAGCAATTCCAAAAGTGTTCGATTCTCATATTCCCAGAACGGCTTTCCTGAAATCTCTCCTCTTTCCAGATCGATTTCAAACAGCTGGATGCTCTCTGAAAAAGTTTCCTGAATATCGTTTAAACGCTCCTTCAGCAGATCTTCCTTTTTCGAAAAGTAATATGTCAAATTTCCCACTGCAATTCCTGCCTCCGCTGCAATCTGCCGCATAGATACCTGTTCATATCCCTCTCTTTCAAATAGCCTCTTTGCACAATCGCAGATTCTTTCCCGCATTAGCTCTTTTTGATCCTGTGCTTTCATTCTACTACCCTCTCTGGTTGATTCCTTTTTTGTCAAAGCCACTATAACATACTCCTTTGGAAAACGCAAATTTCTCATTTCTCGAATTAGTACATAGTACTATTCATTTTTTCTATTTATAGTACAGCGTACTACATTCTGTTTTAAAGGAAAATGCCGACAAATCATACTCCTTCATTGTAATTCCATCTCTTTCACCTTATAATAGGAACATAAACCCAAAGAAAGGACCTTTACCATGGAACTACAGAAGTTATTAAGCTATACCCGAAAAGCGGTTGATGAATACAGAATGATTGAAGAAGGCGATCATATTGCGGTCGGAATTTCCGGCGGAAAAGACAGCCTCACTCTGCTCTATGCACTACATGGACTCAAGCGCTTCTATCCGAAGAAATTTGAACTCAGTGCAATCACCGTAGATCTGGGATTTGAAGATTTTGATCTTTCTCCGATTCAGGCACTATGTCAGGAACTGAATATCCCCTACCGAATCGAATCTTCTGATATTTATGAGATTCTTTTTCATGTCCGTAAAGAATCCAATCCCTGCTCTCTTTGTGCCAAAATGAGAAAAGGCGCCTTAAATCAGGCAATTAAAGAAATGGGATGCAATAAAATTGCCTATGCCCACCATAAAGATGACATTATCGAGACAATGCTACTCTCCTTGATCTTCGAAGGACGTTTTTATTCATTTTCTCCGAAAACCTATCTGGACCGTACTGATCTGACTGTTATTCGTCCAATGATGTTTGTAGATGAAAAAGACGTCATCGGTTTTAAAAACAAGTATCAGCTTCCGGTAGTGAAAAGCAAGTGTCCTGTTGACGGATATACAAAACGTCAATATGTCAAAGAACTTCTCCGTCAGTTAAATCACGAAAATCCAGGTGTCCGCGAAAGGATGTTTCATGCAATCCTTGATGGAAATATCGAAGGCTGGCCCGAACGGATCATTCATCCAAGAGCATAAAAAGTCCCCCTGCAGTAAAAGTCTTTATCTTTTCTGCAAGGGGAACTGTTTTTTAACTTCTAAAGAATTTTGTCATCTCTTTGAATCTGCTCTTTCAGCATTACATACTGCTCGATTGCTTTTGCTGTCCCTTCAATTCCAAGTTCTGAACTTGAGAGACACAATTCATAGCTTTCAGAGTCTGACCATTTTTTATTCGTGTAATAATTATAATAACTTGCACGCTTTTTATCGGTTTTAATGATCATATCTTTTGCCTTGGCATCCGTAAGATTATAAATTCTTGCGATCCTGCGGATACGTGCATCCAGATCAGCATGGATAAATACGTTCACCACATTATCATAAGATTCCAGAGCATAATCTGCGCAGCGTCCTACCAGAATACAAGGTCCTTCATCCGCAATCTTTTTAATCGCATCAAACTGTGCAAGAAATACTTTATGGTTGATTGGCATATCGGAGTAGGATCCGCCCGAATACCCCATAGAATACGTATCCATCACGAGAGAATACAAAAAGCTGTTCGTCGGCTTTTCATCGTGTGTTTCAAAAATTTCCTCACAGATACCACTTTCTTTCGCTGCTCTGCTGAGCATCTCTTTATCATACAGCTTGATTCCGAAATAATCTGCGATCTGATACCCGATCTCCCGTCCTGCACTTCCGAATTGTCTTCCTATTGTAATAATCGTGTTCGTCTTCATATTACTCCACGCTCCTTTTGCCTGTCATATTCTTGAAGTTTCTATACGCTCATTATACAACAATCTGCACCAAATAACAATAAAAAAACTGCATTTATCCGTCATTCAATACAATTTTCAAACAGAGCTTTCATTTTCAGGGGTTGCAGCGATTACACGGAGAGTACCCCTGATCGATCAATTCTTCCCTTGTTTCTGATGTTTCTTTTCGATTCTGCTGCTTTGTATCGCGGATACTGCTACAGTCTGGTTTATGGAATTTTTTTGTATTTGTGTTGACTACATAGGTAACTTCTTCATCCTTTTTTTCGCTTTCTGCAGTTTCACTCTCCCTGCTTTCTCCTGTTGCATAATCAATCCAAATCCCCGGCTGCACATTGTAGACAAACACATGAAAACGAATTTCTTCATCTTCCACAGAAGCTGCCTCCATAATGACTCCACTGGCTACCAGGTTATCGCCTTCATAAACCGGTGTCACACGGTACAGGACATGATGATTCGTCTCATGGACATAATCTGCCACCTGATTCTCAAACGGGAGCATTCCCTCCACATTAAAATATCGTGTTCCTGTGATAAGATTTTTTTCATTCGCATTCTCTTCGGCAAGCTGAAATCCGATCAGATGCGCACGATTATACAAATATTTCCCATCTACACAGTCATATTTCACTGTATGCCATCCAGAAGGCTTGATCATGCCTATTTTCCCCCGTTCCTGAGTCGGCATGATCTCCTGACAGATATTGGCATAAGCAGCCTGACAGCGCCCCAGTGCATCCAGATCGCTGTATTGTTCAAAAACTTCCGTCGTATACTCTGACTCCTGAAAATCAGGTATGTTATTGTTTAGCTCCACATAAGGTGAGCCTGCATATTCCGGAATATTCTGTGCCGTATAGGTTGTCTTATTTTCACTTGCCGTAACTAATTGATCTTGCCCGGAGACAGCATTATTTTGCTGACATCCACATATGAGCATCACTGTCGCAAGAATCGGAAGCAGCAATTTCTTTATCTGCATAACTTAAATTCCTTTCTTTCTCTTTTCATACCTATTCGATCACAAGCTGATTGAATGAAATCTTTTTACTGACAGCCTCTTTGGCAAGACTGTCTGCACGTTCATTTCCCTCTACGCCGGTATGTCCTTTTACTTTGATAAAATGAAGCTTCACGGATGTGCCATTCATAAAATCGCGATATTTCTGTGTTCCTGCCTGTTTTGCCGCCCAATCTCCGGTCACCCAGGATTCAATGCCCTGATAATCGTAAAATACCGAAAGCTCTGCAATTTTCCTTTTTTCCGCTTCTTTTACTGCTTTGATACATCCCAGAAGTTCTCCTGCCACATTGTGCATTTTCGCAAGATCCGGATGATCTCCTGACCCCTGCAGAACAACTTCCTCCTCGTCAGACAGTTTTAAAAAACCCCCAAACCCATAAATCCCCTGAAAATAAGATCCATCCACATAGGCATATGGATAGGCAGTATGAGAAATATGTGTCTCTTTTGCCTTCGCGCTCTGCCCAGGATGAAGAAAAGACTGTGCCTCCTCTTCTGTCACAAACCCTTTAAAGACCGCCCCCGGATAGCCCGTCACCTGTTTCTGACATTCGCTCCAGGTACGATAAATTCCCGGTACCCTTCCTTTTCTTACTGCATAATACTTATTCTTCGCCATCTTTTTTCTCCTCATGTTTCATTTTTTGAAATACCGGCACATACATGCACAGTGTCACGATCATAATGCCCATCATTATCATAATGATTCCATTGACTACAGCAGCCTCAAGCTGCGAAAACAAAAACAGGACAAGAAGTCCTGCAAACAGAACTGCAGTACAGACCTTGCCAAACCACATCGCTCCATCCAGCATCTTTCCTTTCTTCAGGAATACGAGCCCCATAATCCCCATGTAACCTTCCTTGACCAGCATCAATGCAATCAGCGCCCACATCATAGGATAGCGGGTTGCAAGACAGATTGCCAGTGCTGCATGCGTAAGCTTATCAGCGATCGGATCCAATGCCTTTCCCAGCTCTGTCACCATATGAAAGCGCCTTGCAATCTTCCCGTCAAACAGATCTGTCAGGCTGGAGAGCAGAACAACCAGCACTGCATACAAATATTCGCGTTCCGTTTCTGCCGTGATATACAGGTAACAAAACACCGGAATTAACAGGATCCGAAAATATCCCATCAAATTCGGAATCGAAAAAATTTCTTTTTTACTGAATCGTTTCATTCTCTTTTCACCTCATATGTATTTATTTTTCTATTATATAACACAAACATGTGTTTGTCTCCCTAAAAATCAAAAAAGGAATCGAATGTGCACATTTCTGACATATCCGTTTCCTTTTTTCCTAATTCCCTGTCTGCTTTCTCAATTTTTTTAAGAGTTCTTCAAAATACTCCGGCAACGGGGCATCAAACTGCACATACGCTCCCGTAGAAGGGTGTACAAAGCCAAGGATCCTTGCATGCAGCGTCTGTCCCTGCAGTCTGAACGGACACTTCGCCGGTCCGTAAACCAAGTCTCCCAATATCGGATGTCCGATGCTTGCCATATGAACACGGATCTGATGTGTCCTTCCTGTTTCCAGTTCACATTCGATATGCGTGTAGTTTCCAAAACGCTCCAGCACCCGATAGTGCGTCACTGCCTCTCTTCCATGTGGTGCATGAACGCTCATCTTCTTGCGGTCCGTCGGATGTCTCCCAATCGGTGCATTGACCGTGCCGGTATCCTCCTTTAAGTTTCCATGAACGATTGCTTCATACCTTCGGGTGATCGAATGATCTTTGAGCTGCTCGGCCAGAATCTGATGTGCCCTGTCATTTTTACAGACCAAAAGAGAGCCTGTCGTATCCATATCGATCCGATGTACGATCCCTGGACGCATCACACCATTGATCCCGGAAAGATTTTCCCTGCAGTGATACATCAAAGCATTGACCAGAGTCCCTGTATAATGCCCTGGCGCCGGATGTACGACCATTCCCTTAGGTTTGTTTACCACAAGCAGATCAGTGTCCTCATAAAGGATGTCAAGAGGAATCTCATCTGGCAGAATATCCGGCACTTCCAGTTCCGGAATCTGAAGTTTCACCTCATCCTCACTGCCCAGCTTATAATTTGCTTTTACCTGCTTCCCATTGACTTCAACCAATCCATCTTTGATCAGTTTCTGAATATAGGAACGGGACCTGTCCGGCATCTGCGCAGACAAAAATTTGTCGATCCGCTCATTTGTCATTGTCTCTTCTGCTGTAAAAAAACGTTCTTCTCTCATGATCTGGAGCCTTTCTTTTGCAGTACCCAGTCAAATTCCTGATCTTTATAATAGAAAAGAATCAGGATTCCAAAAAGGATGCAGCCAATTACCACATAACAGTCTGCCACATTAAAAATCGGAAAATCAATCAGGTTGAAATAGCAGAAATCCACTACGTAATTCCTTGCCAGACGATCGATCAGATTTCCGATGGCGCCGGATGCCAGAAGGATCGCACATACTCTTAACGGAACAAATCTTCTTTTCTGCGGAATTCTCCTGTAAATGAAGACGACCGCAAAAAAAATCAACAATGCTCCAACTGCAAATACAATCTGCCGATTCTGCAGGATTCCAAATGCAGCCCCACGGTTTTCCAGATACCGAAACTGAAATACTCCCGGTATTATAATCAAAGGATCCTGATCTTTCAGATAGGTAACCGCCAGCCATTTTGTAAATTGATCTGCGGCCACTGCCAGAAGAAATGCAAATAGTGCCCACAGATAACTTTTCCCTGTTTTTTTTCTTTCCTCCATTGTATTACTCCTGCCTCTGTCTTTGTTAAATATATTTATAAACAGATACATAAATTCTGTTCTTTTTCGTCTTTGCTCCCGTTCCATTATAACGGAATTTGCCATATCCTCTGACGGATATCACATCATTTTCTTTTAATTGATAACTGTTCGTTGTAATCAGTTTTCCGTTCACAAACACTTTTGCCCCTTCTATGAGACCCGAAAGCTTTGTCCGTGATGCAGAAAATGCAAGCGAAAGCAGACTGTCCAGACGAACAGACGCCACCGTTCCTCGGATTTCCTCATATTTGGGTTCATACTGAAAATCCTCTCTTGAAATCTCTTTTACCAGAACCTGTGTATGCCGGACTCTGGTCAATTCCTCCATCAAAAAAGACTGTAATGTGCGATGTACAAAAACAACCGCATCAGTTCCATCTACAAGGATATCACCTATCTTTGCACGTTCGATACCCAGTCCTAAGATCGTCCCCAGATAGTCTCTGTGAGTCAGCTGCTCTGCATATTTCGCATGCAACGGAGAAATCCTTAGAATATCAAATGGATAGTCAATCCATTCCTCCTCGCTGCACCATGACATTTCTCCACGCAAAGAAAGAGCATCAGGGAGAAATGCCGCCATCTGACGCTCTGCCAAGCCATATCCGCCAAAAGTGACAAACTTTGTGTAAAGTCTGTCCTTTGGTATGGAATGTAAAATATTCAGTTCATTCAAATTCAAAAAATCCGAATATGTAACGATATCGCGACTATATGCCAGATTTGACAGCTCTGACAGCCGCTTCTCCAACTGTTGTTCTTCCTTCTGCATATGAATAAATCCTAGTATCTGCCTCTCATGCTTGGTTTTTCCATGGAACCGCCGAGAAGATCCTGCAGATCTCCGGAAATATCTACATTCGTCGGTGTCACAAGGAAGATGTAATTAGAAATCTTCTGCAGATTTCCGCTGATCGCAAAAGTCGCTCCTGAAATGAAATCAATGATACGCTGTGCAATCTCAAGATCCATACCTTCCAGATTCAGGATCACAGTACGTCCTGCAAGCAGTGTCTCGGTAATCTCACGAGAATCATCTACAGAAGTCGGTTTTACAACACAGACCTCCATATTCACACCTCTTCTGGCTGCAGGCTGACGCATTGGTGTCACTTTATTTCCAGAGGATGGAGCAAGATGCTTGTCCTCGTCCATATCGAAATCATCAAAATCATCACTTCTGCTCTTCTTGTTTCCGAAAATTGAACGATGCGGTTTTTCATCGAAATCATCATCTTCAAAATCATCATCGTAAAAATCATCATCATCGTATTCGTCATCATTCAATTTCATGATATCCAAGAATTTATCAAATACACCCATGTTTACACTCCTATCTTATGCCGTACCCTTTTTGCATAAAGTTATTTTAAAATTGAAAACGTACTTTCTTATCCGGAAATTAAATCTGATAATTTCTGGCACCAAAGATTCCAGTGCCTACACGCACCATAGTCGCGCCTTCTTCGATCGCAACTTCGTAATCATTGGTCATCCCCATTGAAAGTATGCTTACGTTAACATTATCAATGTTTTTATTCATAATGTCAACAGATAATTTATGTAAATTTGCAAAAACAGGACGATTGTCCTCTGGATTTTCCACAAATGGTGCGATTGTCATCAGCCCTTTTACACAAATATGTTGAAATTGTGAAATTTTTTCAATGAAGGGGATGACTTCGTCAACTTTCAGCCCAAACTTACTTTCTTCCTGTGCAACATTTACTTCTACCAGAATATCCTGGACACAATTCTTCTTTGCAGCCTCTTTTTCGATCGTTTCTGCCAGCTTCAAAGAATCCACGGAATGGATCAGTGCCGTTTTTCCGACAATATATTTTACTTTATTTGTCTGAAGATGGCCGATCATGTGCCACTCTATATCCTTTGGCAGAATTTCATATTTTTCTGTCAGTTCCTGCACTTTATTCTCACCGTATACATGTATACCAAGTTGATATGTCTCTTCGATCATTGATACAGGCTTTGTTTTGCTTACAGCGATCAGAGTCACTTCCTCCCGTTTTCTCCCTGCACGGTCACATGCCGCCTGTATACGGTGTTCCACCTCTTTCAGTTGTTCTTTCAACATGTTTCAAACTCCTTTCCCACTTTAAAATACCACTTCATCCTCTTTTACGTCTTCTCCATCCTGTACGATATGATCATAATTTGACAAGCCGTAAGAATTACCTTCTTTAATAATATAATACTCATCACTCTCACACAGGATCTCGACTGCATTGAATACCGCGTATCCCTGATTGATATTATAAACGCCACTCAACTCTGCCGTTTTTTCTACTGTCATTGTCTCTGATGACTCCGGTTTGATTAAGGTAGTTCCTACTTTCAGACTCTCTGGATTCACATAGTTTGTCCCGTCATCTGATACATAATAAATCTCAATCTGCTGAAATACCGCGCTGTCCTTATCCTGTATCATCACTCCGGAGTCCGAGCTGTTGCCTCCGGTTGTAATATAATCCTGAGGTATCGCATAACATGATTTTTTGATCACCGAGCTTTTCGGAATTTTCAGTCCGCTCTGATCTTCCAGTATCAACTCTACATTCAAGTAGCGCTTATCTGCATACCGGATCATGGATTTATCAAAATCGAGACACCCATAATATTGTTTTCCTTTTTTCAAAATTGAAAAATCTGCCCATACCGTGTCATTCTCATTATCAAGCCGCACTTTCACAGAATCTGTCTCAGACAGCTCTTTTGCTGTTTGATCCTCCAATGGAATCACAACCGACCAGTCTTCACTGGTGACAAGCTTATAAATCGGTTCTCCGCTTGCTATTTCCATGTTGTCTTCCAGATTTGTACTCTTGTAATTGCTTTTATCAAAATCTGCATGCGTAAAATTGTCTTTTGTCAGACCTTCTTCGCCGTCATATGTCAGAACCATCACACCGTCCCTTGCAGCCGGATATGTTTTTACATCCTGCCCACTCGCAGCGATCACTGCATCAAGCTGTGCTGTTTTCGTCTGGTCGGATGCATTCTGAAGAGTTTCTGCAACATCTCTTTTCAGACTGTAGACAGAAGAGAATTTCTGTGATGTGAAATTTTCATTAAAATCCTGTGCTTTCAGAACAATCGTTTCCTGCTCCTCTGCGCTCAATGTCGTCTCACTCTGCTCCTGAGACTCTGAAATATCCAACTTCTGCGGCGAAATCGCGCAAATGTTCATGCCTGTCCTGATTTTACTCTGTCCACTCTGATAGTAATTGACATACCCGTCACTTTCCGCATTTACCAGGGTTTCCTCTCTGAGGATCAACCCCGTATATGAATGATCCTTCAAAATACTGCCTTCCCGTACTTCATACACCGTGATCCGTTTCTCTGTGGCATACGCCACCACCGCAACGACCAGATAAATAAAAATCAGTGCGAAAATCAGCGTTCCGATATTCAATTCTCTCTTTGTTTTATATTTATTAATACTGATTGAATTCTTTTTTTGTTTTTCTGGCAAACTTGATACCTCCTTGAAATCAGTCTTAATCCCCTCTTAAATAACTTGTTAATTATAACATTTCTGTATGTATATTTCCAGTTTTTGCGGAAATAATAAAATTATCCCATAGAAAAGGAGGGAACAGTATGAAATGGCTCGATAATACAGCTCTTGTAATTGTCATCATCGGAGCAGTGAACTGGCTGCTTGTCGGAATCTTCCAATTTGATCTGGTGGCGTTCCTTTTTGGAAATTTAAGCTGGCTTTCCAGAATCATTTACACTCTTGTCGGCTTGTGCGGACTCTATCTGATCAGCTTTTTTGGCAGAATCGGGAATTCAGCAAGTGATGTGTAAGTTTCACCCTCTTACGACTTTATATAAAAACGGCAGTTCCATGCGAACTGCCGTTTCAAGTCTTTATTTTCCATTAATTCCCGAACTCATTAATCTTGTCATATTGTCATAGAGAATCGATTTCTGAGACGCTCCCATCACAATCGAAATATATGGACGCCCTTGCTGATCCTGCTCATACAGCACCAGACAAGAACCTGCTTCATCCGTTGTCCCGGTCTTCCCGCCAATCACCTTGACTCCTTCCGGCGCTGCAGCGTCTCCGGATGCATAATAATTGGTAGGCTCCCAGGTCATCGTATACGGTACTCCGGATGCCGATGTAAGATTCGCAGTATAGGATGTCTGCGAAATCATCTCTACAAACTGCGGATTCTGCAGACAGGCATTGAACATCAGATATAAATCATATGCCGTTGTGTAATGATCTTCGTTCTGCAGTCCGTGAGGATTTACAAAATGTGTCCCGGTCGCCCCAAGGTTTCGTGCCTCTTCATTCATCTTATCCACGAATGCCTCCACACTTCCGGATACATGCTCTGCGATTGCAACGGCACAGTCATTCCCCGAATAAAGAAGCAATCCATTCAGCAAATCTCTCAAAGAAAGCTGATCTCCTGCCTGAAGTCCGCATACCTGCTCATCTTCGGCAAAATCAGTCGCACGCTCACTGGCTGTGACTATATCATCCAGATTCCCATATTTTAATGCCACATACGCTGTCATGATCTTTGTTGTACTGGCCGGATATAACGGTTCAAAAATCTGATCTGCATAGAGCACATTCTTCCCCTGCACATCAAACAGACCCACGGCATGAAGGGATGCATCCTGTGTGTATCCTTCCATTGCCGCATCTGCATCCGTTACACACAGCTGGGAAGCAAACGTTTCCGCTTTGTAAAGACTCTTGCGATAATGTGTCTTCTCATATTCCGAAACAAAATCCTTCGCATTGTCATGCAGGATCAGCATCAGCGTACCGATCAATGCCAGAAACAGCAAAACTGCCACAACAATTCCTGCAATTGCGCCTTTTCCAATTCCGGTTCTTTTTTGTACTTTTTTACTCCCGCTTCGCTTTTTACTTGTAGATTTCACGCCAGTCCAAATCTCCTCTGTCCAGGGCCAGAACCAATGCCTCTGCTGTAGCAATGTTCGTAGCCATCGGAATGTTATACATATCACACAGTTTTACAATATCATTTACATTCGGTTCATGCTTCTTTGGTGCAAGCGGATCCCTGAAAAAGATCAGAAGATCGATCTCATTATGCTCGATCTGTGCTCCCAGCTGCTGATTTCCGCCAAGATGTCCCGGCAGAAACTTATGAATGCTCAGATTGGTAACACTTTCTACCAGTCTTCCAGTTGTCTCTGTCGCATACAGGTTATGCTTACACAATATTCCTCTGTATGCAATGCAGAAGTTCTGCATCAGTTTCTTTTTTGCATCATGTGCCACTAATCCTATGTTCATACACTTTCGTCTCCTCTATTGATATTTTTTAGGCTGCAGGCCGACATTCAGAACCAACCCGATTCCTGCAAAAAAGCAGACAAGGGATGTCAGTCCATAACTTACAAACGGAAGGGATATTCCTGTATTCGGAAAAATTCCTGTCGCCACACTGATATTGATAAATGTCTGAATCCCTACCAGTGCGCCAACACCCCCGCAGATGATGCGCCCTCCGGTGTCTTTTGCCCTTAAACCTATCACAATACATTCTATCACAATCAATAATAACAAAATTATGACCACACAACAACCCACAAATCCTAATTCTTCACCAATAATTGCAAAAATAAAGTCTGTCTGCGGTTCCAAAATAAAATTTCCGTTTTTTACTGATGTTGTAGCATCGCTGTTGTATCCTTTTCCGTTCAACTGCCCGGATCCGATCGCCATCACGGAATTCAGCTGCTGATATGCTTCCTCCGTGGCATATGCCTCCGGTTCCAGCCATGCCAGAATACGCTTCTGCTGGTAATCCTTTAAAAACGGCTGATTCGGCTGCACCACAATTCCGATCACCAAAGCGATCGTAGGAATTGTGATCGCCAGCACTGTGCCAATGAATTTATAGCTCAGACCGGCCATAAACATGATCACACAGAACAATGCTGCAATACAGATCGTTGCCGAAAGACTCGGCTGCTTATATACAAGGAGCAAAGATGGTATGATCAGACCGATTGCTTCCAGAATCGTCTTTTTCTTATTGATCTGTTCTTCCCTGTCAGCCAAAAATCTAGCAAAAAACAAGATCGTGATCAATTTTGTCAGATCTGAAGGCTGAAACTGCACAAATCCAAGATCCAGCCATCTTGTCGCACCATTTGCCTCTGTCCCAAGAAAAATAACAGCCAGAAGTAAGGCAATATTTACCACATACATCAGCCAGTAGAAATTCAGGATCCACTTGTAATCGATCAGTGAGATCACAACCATGGCAAGCAGACCTAATCCCACGCCCATGATCTGTCTGGGCTGATACTCTGCATTTGCACTCCCCACCATAAATACGCCGATCACAGAAACTGCCAGTACCAGCAAGATCAGAGTGAATTTATAATCTTTCAAATTGTATCGCTGTTTAAGATTTAAAAATTGAAGTTTCAATTATTTTCTCCTGTTATTTTAATATGTATATCTGAATGTGTTATCTCTATCTGAACCGCTTCCGGTTTTAGTTCTATGTATTTTGAAATCGTATAGTAAATGTCTGAAGTCATTCTCTCAGACATATCGGGTGTACACATAAGCCGATCCGCAATGAGCAGATTCCGGAGTCTGTCTTTCGCAATGTGAACGGATGGTACACTCATATCTGCCCCTCCTAATTCTTTTTGAACAGATCTCTGAATTTCGAGAACAGTCCTTCTGATCTTCCAAAGTCAGTAATCGGAATTTCCTCCCCGAGAAGCCTGCGGCAGATATTTGCATATGCTTTTCCTGACATGCAGTCCTCTCCCACGATCGGCTCACCCTGGTTTGTCGCGATCACGACCTGCTCATCATCCGGGATCACACCAAGCAGATGAATCGCCAGAATCTCTGTCACATCCTCCACGGACATCATGTCTCCCCGCTTCACCATGTCGATCCGCAGACGATTGATGATCAGATCATTGTTTTTAATCCCGTGCGCTTCCAGCAGACCGATGATGCGGTCTGCATCCCGGATCGCAGACACTTCCGGTGTTGTCACTACAATCCCTCTGTCAGCTCCGGCAATTGCATTTTGGAACCCCTGCTCGATTCCTGCCGGACAATCCAGCAAAATATAATCAAACTCCGTTTTCAGCTCTTCGATCAGTTTTTTCATCTGTTCCGGAGAAACTGCGGTCTTATCCTTTGTCTGTGCCGACGGCAGTAGATACAGTTCCGGAAAACGCTTATCCTTAATCAGCGCCTGTTTCAGACGGCATCCGCCTTCGATCACATCCACAAGATTATATACGATCCGGTTTTCCAGGCCCATAACCACATCCAGATTGCGAAGTCCGAGATCGGTATCGATCACCACTACTTTTTTCTGCAGCTGCGATAACCCAATCCCTATATTTGCTGTTGTCGTCGTTTTTCCAACACCGCCTTTTCCCGATGTAATGACAATCACTTCTCCCATGTCTATTCTCCCTTTCACACTTAAGTTCATAATTTGTCTACAGCGAATCCAGAACAAGTCTGTTTTCACCCATGACTGCTATCTGCGGGTGCTTAAAAGACTGTCTGCAGACGGCAAGCTGCGATCTGCCTGCTTTGACACCTCCGATACGCATATATGCAGGTTTCATGGATAACGCGGCCACATAGGCTTTGTCATCCCCGCAGGCTCCTGCATGAACAGATCCTTCCAGTCTGCCAAGAATCACAACGCTGCCCTTTGCGATCACTTTTGCCCCATACTCCACATCTCCGAGTATAAGAACACTGGTATCTGATTCCAGAATCTGCCTTTTTCTGAGAGTTCCCCGATAGAACTGCCCGTCCTTTTGCCGGACATTCGTCATTGTGTGTTCTATCACGCTTTTGTATGCCATTTCTTTTGTCTGATTCCGGTCTATGATACAGACCACATCAATCCCGGCTGTTTTCGAGATCAACTCTAATAACTGATCCTCTTCTGCCTGTGAAAGCAGGCGGTCTTTAAATTCGACCGCCATCTTTGCGCCTTCAAAAAATTTGATCGAAGCCTTCAGCTTCCGTTCCATCTCCCGAAGCAGTTTGGAAAATTCCGCCTGTGGATTCAGATGGATCTCCAGACCGTACCGGCTGCTTTTGAGCATTACCAGCTTGTCCATACACCTCACATCCTTTTTTAGTCACCGGCTGTAACAGCGCCAAGCTGTGCTGCCTTTCCGGTAACAAGTTTATCGGAATCTGATGTCTTGTAATAACTCTTGACAATATCTCTTCCGATTTCTGCTGTATAAGCGGAACTATATCCATTTGCAATTCGCACGGCAACTGCGATCTCAGGGTTTTCTGCCGGTGCAAATCCGACAAAAAGTACATGGTCCGGATGGACCTCACTCTGCTGTGCAGTACCTGTCTTACCTGCCATGGAAATCTCCATTCCGTTGAACTGGGACATATCCTGAACCATGGCGATCATTCCCTGATGAAGCAGATTCCATGTATTGTCACTGATATCATCGATCGTGTTTGTCACTTCCGGCTCATATTCTTTGATCACTTTACCGTTCACATCTGTGGTCTTATCAAGCAATGTCAGCTTATATACAGTTCCTCTGTTTGCAACTGCAGCCACATAGCGGTTCAGCTGACTGACTGTAAAGTTGTTTGTTCCCTGACCGATCGCACTCTGTACCGAATATTCATCCGATATCTGCGGTTCGCTCTCCGGAATCTCTACTCCGGATTTTTCACCCAGTCCAAATTCTTTTGCGTATTTTGCAAGTGTGTCTGTGCCTTTATTGCTGTCGTATTCTTGCCCGTTCATGCCAAGCTCGTATCCGATGTTATAAAAATAATCGTTACAGGAATCACGAAGTGCAGTCACAACATTCTCATAGCCATGAGCACCCGGATATATCCAGCATTTTGGGTTCGGTGTGATTTTATCGAAAACTCCGGTACAATAAAATGTCGTATCTGCTGTCACAATCCCTTCTGTAAGTCCTGCCGCTGCTGTCAGCATCTTGTACGTAGATCCCGGCGCAGTACGCTCCTGCGTGGCATTGTTATAGAATGGTCTGGACAGACCGGTAACCAGCTGATTGTAGTATTTCGAGTCCATGGTATTGGACAATCGGTTATTGTCATAGCCCGGATAAGAAACACATGCCAGCACCTCACCGGTATTGGGATCACTGACTACCGCGGATCCCGTACAAGGCTCCAGAGCCAGCTGTCCCGGAGTAATCTCCAGATTTTCAATTTTCTGACACAACCAGGTATACGGATTGACACTTCTGTTATTCAGACCATTGTACGCAGCCTCATCCATCGGAAGTACCCCCTGCTCATATACCATGGCACAGATCTGTGCCCCACTGATACCCTCTGATTTTATAAGATATTTATAGAGAAGTTTGTCGAAATCTGCATCTGAATTCAAATATTCTTCTAAAAATTTCAAAATTCCCTGATAAATCTCTCCGGAATCAGAATATTTCTGCTCTGCCACTTCCTCTGACAGCTTGGATGTATCGATCCAATTCTTCGAAATGGCATAATTTAAATACTGGTTCAGATTGATCGTTTCCTCTTTTGCCCACGCAAGATACGTCTCATCTTTTGTATCCACCAGATCCATATTTAAAATCCCAGTGTTCTTAGCAAGCACGGTATCACATACATAATCCATATAGGCCTGCATTTCTTTTGACAAGTCCTTGTAGGCTGTTGCACCCGCATTATTCAATTCTGCCAGAATCTCTTGGATCACACTTGCCTTACGGTTGGTAAAAATTTCATACACTGTTTTTTCCACTGCTTTTGCATCTGCCGCACCGAAATGCGTCTCATCCAGAATCTCGTTCGCAATAAATGCATTGTAGGCATCATCTACCGGAATGATAATCTCACTTGAATCATTTGTTGTACTCGGATCGTAATTCATTACATTACGAAGTTTTGACCTTACGATTCCTGCCAGCTTTTCCTCCAGCAGTTTATAGGTCTGCTCCTGAAGATCCTTATCAATTGTCAGATATACATCATTTCCTGCTCCGGGATCTTTTTTGCTTACCGTATCCGTTACTTTCCCGACATTATCCGTATAATAGCTGATCTCACCTTTCGTTCCCTGAAGCACCTCATCCATGGTCTGCTCCAGTCCGGATTTTCCGACAATATCAGAAAGTGAATACTTTTTCTTCTGCTCTTTTGTCAGCGCATCATATTCCTCCTGGGAAATCTTTCCGGTATAGCCGATGATCGACGCAAAATACTTGCTGTCCGTATACCGGCGCAGGGAGTCCTCTGCAATATCTACCCCATCCATCTGATACAGATTTTCCATGATCGCCGCCACCGTCTCATCGCTGACATCGGATGCGAGCACTGTCGGAATATACTTCTGGAAACTGTTGAGTCCGATGGCATAACGCATGGTCACAAGCTTTAAAACATGACTCTTGTCCAGATTTTTATCATCGATCCCATACCCGTACGTATCATCTGTACAAAGATAATGGATCACATCTTCCGCAGACTGCTGTTTCTGCGCGTCTGAAAGTTCATCAATTGTTTTCTTTCCATAAACATCTGCAATAAACCGCAGTTTTAATGTCTCATCCGTCTGCAGAAACTGATAGTTTCCCGCAGAATCCAGAACAACGCCAAAGTCACTGATCACAGAATCGCCATGCGCTTCTACAATCTGCATAACTTTCTCCAGAATTCCGTTGATCGTATCATTTTTCTTGGAATCATTGGTAATATTGTCCTCAAATGTGACGGAATAGGCAAGCTCATTATATGCCAGAAGATTGCCGTTCCTGTCATAAATATTGCCTCTTGTTCCTGACAGTTCTCTTGTCTTTTTAATCTGCAGCTTATAGTTGTTCAGATAGTAGTCTCCCTTTACGATCTGAAGATAAAACAGTCTGTTCACCAGGATCGCAAACATTACGCAGAATGCAAGGATCAGAACAGTCAGCCGGGAATTTACGATACGATGAAACACTTCTTTGATTTTCTCAAACAAATTTACTTGCACTCCTTTTTTCTTCTGCTTCCAGTTTCTGGTTGATCCACAGGATCAGCTGATACAAAATGAGCGTAACCCCAACTGTATAGATCAGTTCCGGAATAATCACATGCATCAGATAATAAACAAAATCAAATTCACCTCTGAGCATGAACATCAAAAAGTAGATCAACAGCCCGTATACAAACTCGCTTCCTGCGATCAGCAGTAACGGAAGCTTGATGTCTTCGTCAAAATAAGTTTCACTGAACAGGCCATTCACATAGCCGATCATCAGATAGATCAGTGCATACAGCCCCAGCACCGTTCCAAACTGAATATCGATCAGAAGTCCCGAAAAAAATCCGATCCACATTCCTGTTTTCGGCCCGCGCATAAAACCATAGGCAGCTGTCACAATCAACAGCAGATTCGGCTTCACAGATGCCAGTTCCAGAGATGGAAATAAGGTACATTGAAGAAGATAACATGCCAGCATGATCACAACCGTGATCACAAATCGTTTTAATTTGATCTTTTTCATCTTGGCAGGCTCCTTTCTCTACTCACTCTGATCTGTTCCTGTCATTTCCGCCTTTGTCGTTGTAATGACAAGCACCTCCTGCAGATTTTTAAAATCTACCACAGGAGTGATATAGCCGGAACGGGTCAGATTGTTTGCATCTACATTGATCTCGCTGACATAACCGATCAAAAGTCCCTGCAGATATTTATCACTGATGTGAGAAGTGACGATCTGCTCCCCTACCTCTACATCATGATCATTATTTTCCATCTGTTCAAACCGGATCTTCCCTTCTCCGATCAAAGAAAGGTCTCCTCTTACGATACATTTGTCAGAAGTAGAAAGTGCCATACCGCTGACGTTGCTGGAATCATCAATAATCGCACGTACCGTTGCCCAGGTCGGACCTGTCTGAGTCACGATCCCGACGAGTCCACTTCCTGCCAGCACATTCTGATCTACTTTGATGCCGTCATTACTTCCCTTATCAATCGTAAATGTACTAAACCAGTTTCCAGAGTCCTTCCCGATCACACGGGCTCCCACTTTCGGATATTCTGCATAAGTCTGATCCAGCTTGTACAGATCCTGAAGACGGTCCAGTTCGTATTTTTCCTCCTGAAGATTACTGTTTTCCGTGGTCAGCTGATCCACCTGCTTCTGAAGTTTTTTATTTTCTTTTTTCAGCTGTTTCAATGTCTCAAAATTTTCACTGACATCTCCGATCCATGTGCCGATCTGACTGATGCCTTTCTGCATGGGAATCACCGTGATATCAGCCACTCCCCGGAAGGGCCCTTCTACCTTCTCTGCAAACACAGAAAAAATCATCAGTAAAACGCAAACCAGACTCGTTCCCAGAAGCCAGTACTTATTTGACCTGGATTTTTGATTTTTTTTCTTCATATTATCTCAACCACCTATAATCTTCATCTGACATCTCGTATGCCAGGTTTCTGTAATGTTTATCGGAAATGATCGTGCGCAGTCCCTTCACTGCACATAATTCAGGATTCTTGTGTGCAGTCACAAGAAGGCCGGTACTCTGTCGCAGATATGCCGGGAGACCATGCGAACGTGCAAGACCTCCTGTCAGATAAATCCCTGATTTTAAAATCTCACTCCGGACATCCGGCGGTGTACGCTCGATCATGGACTGGATCGCTCTTACAATCTCCGAAAGAGAATCTTTCATTGCAGCCCGAACCAGACCATCCGAGATCTGCCTGGCCCCTGGAACTCCCATTGCCAGATCTCTTCCCGCCACTGTCAGCTTCCTGCGGTTTGTGTTTTTTAAAATACCGCACTGCCATCTGAGCTGTTCTGCTGTAATCCGTCCAATCAGAAACTCCTTATTGTGCCGCACACTGGCCACGATTGCTTCATCTAAAGCCGCACCTCCGACAGGCAGCAGACGGCTCAGCACCGTTTTTCCGCCCGAAAGAACCGAAAGCTCAGTTGTCTCACCGCCAAAATTGACCACAAATACGCCTTTTGCCGAAAAGACATCCAGTCCCATCCCCACCGCATCCGCAATTGCACGATCGACGATCCGGACTGTTTTTGCCCGTGCAGCTGAATGATGCACCAGATCATAAAACGCTTTCTTTTCCACTTCTGTCACATCCGTTGGCGCTGCGATCACATACTCTGCTCCGTTTGGGTATCTCCCTTCCCGCTTCAGCAATGCGCACAGAAGATACTGCATCTCATGAAAGCGGGCAATCACGCCGTGATGCATGGGAAATACCACCTGAATATTCTCAGGTGCCTTCTCATGCATTGCATAGGCCGCATTTCCGACCGCAAAAATATCTTTTTCATCCCGGATTGCAATCACATTTTTGGCACTGCGGATCCGGTCTCTTCTCTTATCATATATCTTGATCTCATATGTGCCCAGATCCAGGCCATATATATTTCTGAACATGCGTCTTGTCCCCTTATTGCAGTTCTTATCGTACCAGTCCCTTTTCTCTGAGACTGACATAACAATTATCCCCGATCACGATATGATCTAACAGTTCCACACCGATCAGCCGCCCCGCCTCCTGAATCCGTCTGGTGATCAGCACATCCTCTTTACTCGGTGTCGGATCTCCACTCGGATGGTTATGCAAAAGCACAATGGACACTGCATTCTTCTGCAGTGCCTCCACAAACAGCTCCCTCGGTGAAATCACTGCTGAATTCACGGTTCCCTTCGAGATATCCGTCTCCCCGATCAGTCTGGATTTTGTATTCAAAAGCAGCAGTTTCATCTGTTCCTGATTTGCATGTCTTAAATCTTCCATATAATATCTGGCAATGGACGCCGGGTTTGAAAAATTCAGTCCCTCCTGTGCGGTTGCTTTTGCAAGACGTCTGCTAAGCTCCGCCAGACACAAAATCTGGATAGCCTTTACCTTCCCGATTCCTTTGATCTGCATCAGCTGTTCGTACGTCCACTGGTGAAGATTCAGCACACCCTTCTGCGAAAATACAGGATGTAAGATCTTATCCGCCAGTTGAAGCGCATTCTCTCCTCTGGTACCTGTACGTAGCAAAACAGCAAGTAATTCGCTGTCCGTCAAATTACTTGCTCCGAACTGCTCACATCTTTCATAAGGGCGCTCTTCACATGCCATTTCTTTCATATTTGCTTTTTTCATAAAAATATAAATGATAACACAATACAGTGATTTATTTTAGCACAATTTAAAAATCATGTATAGGTCTGACCTCTTAAATTTTTATGAAGATTCTATGACCCGATCTTGTTATATTTTTTCAGCACCGCCTCTGCCACTTTCATTCCATCCATGGCAGCCGAGGTGATTCCTCCTGCAAATCCCGCGCCTTCTCCGCATGGGAAAATCCCCTTGATCTCACTCTCCATATTCTCATCTCTTGGAATTTTCACTGGAGAAGACGTACGGCTTTCTACACCTGACAAAAGCGTATCTCCATCTGAGAATCCTGTGATCTTATGTTCAAACTGCCGCATTCCCTCCTCAATGGATTCTGCCAGCACTTGCGGGAAAATTCCACGCACATCTCCAAACGCATATGCCCCTTTCATCTGAGGCTCTACGTTTCCAAACGAAGTGCTGATCTGATTTTTGCAGAAATCTTCCAGTCTCTGAACCGGGATTTTTCCGCCTCCCGCTCGAAAGGCACGTTCTTCGAGCTTTCGCTGAAATTCCATTCCTGCAAGCGGATGTTCACTTCCGTAATCTTCCGGAGTCACCGTCACGATAATGGCGCTGTTCGCATTTTCTCCTGCTCTTGCATGATAACTCATTCCGTTGACAGCCAAACGTCCTTCTTCGGAGGATGCATTGACTACATATCCTCCCGGACACATGCAGAAAGAGTATACGCCTCTTCCATTTTCCAGTTTTGCTGTCACTTTATAAGGCGCTGCAGGAAGTCCCGGCACAGACTCTGCTCCATATTGAGAGGCATTGATCATTTTCTGCGGATGCTCGGCGCGCACACCTACCGCAAATGATTTTGCCTGCATTGGAAGATTCTTTTCATAGAGCATCTCAAATGTATCTCTTGCGCTGTGTCCCACTGCAAAGATCACGGTATCGGTCTCCAGCTCTTCCTCCTGATTGACCTGCACTCCGACAAGCGATGTCTCATCAAGAACAATATCCGTTACCTGACTGTGAAACCGTACTTCTCCTCCGGCTCCACAGATCGCAAGCCGCATATTTTTTACCACCCGGATCAGAATATCCGTTCCGATGTGGGGCTTCTGTTCGTATAAAATCTCCGGCGGTGCCCCGAATCTTACAAAGGTTTCCAACACAAAACGATTTCGCCCGGATGTATCTTTGACCAATGTGTTGAGCTTTCCATCCGAAAAAGTTCCGGCGCCTCCCTCTCCGAACTGTACATTCGACATTGGATTTAAAATCCCGCTTTTCCAGAATTCCTCTACATCACGCTGTCTTTCCTCTACACAGGCACCCCGCTCCAGAAGGATTGGTCTACATCCTGCCAAGGCAAGGATCCATGCACAAAACAGACCTGCAGGGCCGCTTCCTACAACAACCGGACGCTTTTTCGGTGTTTCTCCTTCCAGTTTTGGCATCTGATAGTACACATCCTGTGTCTTCTGCACATTCTTTGGATGTTTTTTGAGTACCTCTTTTTCTTTTTTCACCTGTACATCGATACTGTATACATAGTACAGTTCTGGCTTTTTCCGCGCATCTATAGACTGTCTGCGGATTTCAAATTTCTGCAGCTCTTCCGGACGGATCTTCAATTCCCGTACCAGTTTTTTCTTTAGCTGTTCTTCGCTGTGTCCTACTTTTAATTTTAACTGATTAATTCGTAACATCTGCTGCCTCTCTTCCTGCGATCCATCCGCTGGACCATGCCCACTGCAGATTATATCCGCCGCAGATCCCATCCACATCCAGTATCTCTCCGGCAAAATAAACGCCCGGTACATAACTTGACTCCAGGGTATCTTCCTTCACTTCTTCTGTAGAGACTCCGCCGCAGCATACCTGAGCCTGTTCAAACGAATTTGTCCCTTCCACATTCACCTCAAACTGCTGAATCAGACGGGCAAGCGTTCTTAGTTCTTCCTCAGAATATGTTCCCACCGGCTTTTCTTTGGAAATGCGACTACATTTGACCCACAGAGCAATCATTTTTTTGTGAAACAGCCCGGTTAAGAATTCTTCTGCCGTCTTTTGCGGCCGAAGTCTCGCACGCTCTGCCAGAAATGCTGTAAACTCTTCCTCAGACATCTGAGGCATAAAATTTAAGACCGCTGTTACTTCCTGTTTGTTGTAAAGCGCCTTTGCTGCAAAACGACTGACCTGAAATACCGGAATCCCGGAAATACCATACTGAGTCAGCTGAATTTCTCCAGTATCCCGACAAACACAGTCCCCATCCACATATAAAGATACACATCCCTGTATGCGCACTCCGGCGATACTCTGAAAGAATTTTCCCTTGCATTTAAGCTGTACCAACGCCGGAAGTACCGGGACAATCCGATGTCCCATTTTTTTTGCGATCGCATATCCGGAACCGTCAGAACCTGTAACAGGAGCCGCCTTGGATCCTGCTGCCAGGATCACCCGGTCTGCGGTCACATTCCCATTTCCGGTTCGGATGACAAACCGGTTCTTTTTCGGAATGATTTCCAGAACTTCTGTCTCTGTGTGCACTTCCACACAAAGCCGCTCCATCTCCATGCGAAGGGAATCTAAAACCGCACCGGCCTGATCCGAGTTCGGATAGAGATATCCGTTTCTGTTTTTCGCATATACACCGATGTTCTGGAAAAACTCCACTGTCTTTTTCTCATCAAACTGTGTGATGACCCGCCACGGAAACTTAGGATCATCACTGCGATAACACTGAGGCGTTTGTACAAGATTTGTAAAATTGCATCTTCCGTTCCCGGTGGAAAGGATCTTCTTCCCCACTCGGTCTTTATGCTCCAGCACAACTGTATGTGCGCCGTGCTTTGCTGCCGAAATAGCCGCCATCATCCCGGCTGCTCCTGCGCCGATCACAACAACTTTTCTCATGGTCTCTCCTTTTGATTTTATTTTAATTGTTCCAGTTCAATCACTCCTGCATCGATCATATTCTGCAGTGATTTTAAAATTCCAAGCTTTGCATGCGGCCAGGTCAGTCCGCCCTGGAAATAAACTGCATACGGTGGTTTGATCGGTCCATCTGCACTTAATTCAATAGAAGAACCCTGCACGAACGCACCTGCCGCCATGATCACATCACTGTCATATCCCGGCATTGCCCACGGTTCCGGACTGACATAGCTGTCCACAGGCGCCGCCGCCTGAATTCCCTTACAGAATGCGATCACACCCTCTGCACTGCCAAGCTCCACGGCCTGGATAATATCATGTCTGGACTCTGTTCCGTTCGGAATCACTCCATATCCCAGTCTTTCATAAATATTTGCCGCAAACACCGCACCTTTTACCGCACTGTTGACTACAGTCGGCGCCAGGAAAAATCCCTGATAGAACGACTGCATGACACCGAGAGATGCTCCCACCTCTTTTCCGAGTCCCGGAGAAGTCAGACGGTATCCGCAGTTCTCGATCAGATCTTCTCTTCCCGCAATATAGCCCCCGATCGGCGCCAGACCGCCTCCAGGATTTTTGATCAGGGAACCAACGATCATGTCCGCTCCCACATCACTTGGTTCAATCTTCTCTACAAATTCTCCATAACAGTTGTCCACCATACAGATCACATCCGGCTTGATCTCCTTGATAAAGGCGATCAGCTCTCCGATCTTCTCCACGGAATAGCTTGGTCTTGTCTGATATCCCTTGGATCGCTGGATCGTCACCAGTTTCGTCCGCTCATTGATTGCCTCCCTGATTGCAGGATAATCAAAATAACCGTCTTCCAAAAGCTCCACCTGACGGTATGTGATCCCATACTCTGCCAGAGAACCTTTTGACGGGCGAATCCCGATCACTTCCTCCAGCGTATCATATGGTTTTCCCACCGGCGAGAGCAGTTCGTCTCCCGGACGTAAGTTTGCTGCAAGGGCAAGGGCAAGGGCGTGCGTTCCACAGGTAATCTGCGGACGAACCAATGCCGCTTCTGTATGGAATGTACTGGCGTATACCTGCTCCAGTGTGTCTCTTCCCATATCGTTGTAGCCATACCCGCTGGCGTAGTTGAAACACCCCTCACTGACCTTATTTTCCTGCATGGCATGGAGCACCTTTAACTGATTGTACTCTGCCACTTCATCCATCTGTGAGAACCGTTCCTTTAATCCCGCCTCTATTGTCTGTCCAAACTCGTAAACTTCCTTCGAAATCCCCAGCTTCTCATACATCGTCTCTGTCATACACTCTCTCATTTTATTTCCTCTTCTTTCTGTGGAAAGATCTCCCGAACCTTTAATTCTTTCAGAATTCTCTCCAGTATCTTTTCTTCCTGATATCCATATTCCTGCTTGTTGATCCAGATCACATCCCGTTCCCGTTTAAACCAGGTGATCTGACGTTTTGCAAAATGTCTGGTATCTCTTTTGATAATTTCTTTTGCCTCTTCCAGCGTACATTCCCCGTCCAGATAAGCAAAAATCTCTTTGTATCCCAGCCCCTGCATGGACACCATCCCTCTTGTATAGCCACGTTCTTGAAGCGCCGTAACTTCTTCTACAAGTCCCTCCTCAAACATAGCATCCACTCTTTTGTTGATTCGCTCATAAAGATTGACCCGGTCATCATTCAACACAAAATAGGCAGAATTATAGGCAGATTCTTTTTCCCGTTCTTTGGCATTGTGTTCGGAAATCTTTTCACCGGTCTGATGATAGAATTCCAGGGCACGGATCACACGTTTTACATTGTTGGCATGAATTTCAAGCGCCGCCTTTTCATCCACCTGCCGCAGCATCTGATGCAGCTTTTCTGCACCTTCTTCCTGTGCCAGTTCTTCCAGCTCTTTCCGGTAGGAATGATCCTCCTCATTGTCTTCAAACGAAATGTCATACAACAGAGCCTGGATATAAAACCCAGTTCCACCTACAACAATGGGGATATGTCCTCTCTGATAGATCCCATCCAGCGCTTCTTTTGCCATCTGCTGGAATTTCACCACATGGAACTCTTCCTCCGGCTCCAGCACATCGATCAGATGGTGCGAGATCCCTTGCATCTCTTTTGACCGAATCTTTGCAGATCCGATATCCATATGCCGGTAGACCTGCATGGAATCTGCGGAAATGATTTCTCCGCCAATCGCTTTGGCAAGTCCGATTGAAGCAGCGGTTTTTCCAACCGCTGTAGGACCGGTCAATATAATCAATGGTTTCTTCATCTATACAATCCTCTTAAATTTCTTTTCCAGTTCCCGCTGTGTCATTGCGATGATCGTCGGACGTCCATGCGGGCAGTGATATGGATTCTCCAGCAATAACAGTTCCCCGATCAGTGCGTCTGCCTCCTGCGCGGAAAGCCGGTTATTGCCTTTCACCGCTGCTTTACATGACATAGATGCCACTTTCTCATCAATAAGCTCCGGTGTCATGGAGGTGCTGATCCCATCTGCCAGATCGTCCAGCATTTCCAACAGCAGCTCTTTTTTGGCGATTCCAAACAAATTGTCCGGAATGGCGCGCACTGCATATTCCTCTCCGCCAAACGGTTCGATCTCAAATCCGATCCTTGTAAACCGGTCCATATTTTCATTCAGCACCTGTGCCTCCTGCATAGACAGGCTCAGGATGATCGGCGGACTTAAATACTGAGCGGTAAATTCTCTGTTCTTCATCTCTTTTAACGTGCGTTCATATAACACCCGCTCATGAGCAGCATGTTGATCAATGATATACAGACTGTTCTCAAATTCCACCAGCCAGTATGTCTCAAATACCTGCCCGATCAGCTTATACTCTGCTTTCTTCTCCCGTTTCAGAAGATGCTCCTCAAACAAATTTAACTGCTCTGCTTTTTCTTCTGTTACAGGCTTCGTTTCATAGACAGGTGTTTCCCGGATCAATTCCGGCTGTTCTTCTGCCTGCTTTTGCGGCTGCTTCTCCACTTCCTTTGCACGGGCAAGTGCATCTTTGATCCTCTCCGCCTGAGCCTGCGGCCGGAAAATCTGCTCTTTTTTTGCGACTTCTGCCGAAGAATTGCGCTGATGATAGGAAAGAACTCTCTCCTTCATCTTCTTCATGAAATATGCTTCGTCATGGGGTTCTTCTTTTTCTTCTGGCTTTTTCTCCATTGGCTGCGGTGCTGTTTTGGGCTTTAATAAAAACGGACTTTCACTCTTTGGCTGTGAAATTACTTTTGGAGCCGGCGCCTCCACCTGGGGAATGAGTTCCGGCTCCAGAAGGGTTCTGTGAACCCCCTCATACACAATATTATAGACATCCTGCTGCCTCTGAAACCGCATTTCCATTTTGGTCGGATGCACATTTACATCAATTTTCTCACCATCCACCTGAAAGTGGATGACTACGAACGGAAACTTGTGCTGCATGAGAAAGTCCTTGTATGCATCTTCGATTGCTTTGGAGAGCATCGCATTTTTCACATACCGCCCGTTTACAAAATAATTTTCAAAATTCCGGTTTCCTCTGGTGATCACCGGTTTTCCAAGATATCCTTTCATCACCAGACCATCCATGGAATAATCCAGTTCGATCAGATTTGCCGCGGCCTCTCTCCCGTAAATGCTGTAGATTACATCCTTTAATTTTCCATTTCCAGATGTCCGCATTTTTGTCTGTCCGTTATTGATAAAAGTAAATGCAACCTCCGGGTGAGAAAGTGCAAGGCGCATGAGCAGATCCTGTACATGCCCGGCCTCTGTCATCGGTGTTTTTAGAAACTTCCGTCTGGCAGGCACATTATAAAACAACTGCCGCACAAGGAAGGTCGTCCCGTCCGGTGCCCCGGCATCCTCCAGACTCTGCTCCACTCCGCCTTCGATCACATAGCGGGTTCCAAATGTATCCTCCTTCGTCTTGGTGATCAGCTCCGTCCTGGTCACCGCAGAGATACTGGAAAGTGCTTCTCCCCGAAATCCGAGTGATGCAATATGTGCCAGATCTTCCACTTTGCGGATCTTGCTCGTGGAATGACGCAAAAATGCATTGCGGATATCTTCCCGTTCAATCCCGCTTCCATTGTCCGTGACGCGGATCAAAGAAATCCCTCCATCCTGAATCTCCACGGTAACGGAGGCAGCTTTTGCATCAATGGAATTTTCTACGAGTTCTTTGACGATCGACGCTGGCCGCTCAATCACTTCACCTGCGGCGATCTTATCTATTGTAATCTGATCTAAAACCTGAATCTGCGGCATCTGTGTTCTCCTTTACTTTCTACCAGCGGTTCTTTAGTTTATTCTGCAGACGATAAATGGTATTGAGTGCATCGACAGGCGTCAGATTTCCCACATCAATGCTCTTTAATTCTTCCAGAACGTCATCGTCTTTTACCGTATCAAACAATGACATCTGCGCCATATCCACCTCGTCATATTTTTTCGTCTTCTGTTTTTTCTTCTGCTCTTTTTCTCTGGATGCGATCTCACTGACTCTGGTCGTAATATCCTCATCACTCAGCTCTTCCACGATCTCTTTTGCGCGTGTGATCACAACATCCGGAACTCCCGCCAGCTTTGCCACCTGGATTCCATAGCTCTTATCCGCTCCGCCTTTTACGATCTTGCGAAGGAACACAATATCGTCTCCCTTTTCCTTTACCGCAATACAGTAATTGTTGACATTGTGAATCTTGCCCTCCAGCTCTGTCAGCTCATGGTAGTGTGTCGCAAAAAGTGTCTTCGCACCAAGCAGTTTGTTGTCGCTGATATACTCCACGACTGCCCAGGCAATGGACAATCCGTCAAAGGTACTGGTTCCTCTTCCGATCTCATCCAGGATCAGAAGGCTCTTAGATGTGGCATTTCTGAGAATATTGGCAACCTCTGTCATCTCTACCATAAAGGTACTCTGTCCGGATGCCAGATCATCGGATGCCCCCACACGGGTGAAAATGCGATCCACCAGACCGATATTAGCACTGGATGCCGGAACAAAAGATCCAAGCTGTGCCATTAAAACGATCAGTGCCGCTTGTCTCATATACGTAGACTTTCCAGCCATATTCGGTCCCGTGATAATGGAAATCCGCTGTTTTTTATCATCCAGATAGGTATCGTTGCTGATAAACATATCGTTTGGGATCATCTTTTCCACCACAGGATGCCGTCCGTCCTTGATATCGATCACACCTTGTTCATTGATCTTCGGACGCACATAATTGCTGCGTTCTGCCACCAGAGCAAGCGATGCAAACACATCCACTTTTGCGATCGCTTTCGCAGTCGTCTGGATGCGCTCCACCTGGGCAGCGATCTGATTGCGGACATCACAATAAATCTCATATTCCAGCGCATACAGTTTGTCTTCTGCACCAAGAATGGTATCTTCCAGTTCTTTTAATTCCGGGATAATGTAACGCTCTGCGTTGGCAAGTGTCTGTTTCCTCGTATAATAATCCGGAACCATATCCTTAAATGAATTCGTCACTTCCAGATAATATCCAAACACTTTGTTGTACTTGATCTTCAGATTTTTGATCCCGGTCTTTTCCCGTTCTTCTGATTCCAGCTTTGCAAGCCAGTCCTTTCCTTCTGATTTTGCGCGGCGCAGAGTATCCACCTCTTCGCTATAGCCATCCCGGATAATCCCGCCTTCTTTCATCGCAAGAGGCGGCTCTTCTGCAATCGCTTCTTTGATCAGCGCAGAAATATCCTCCAGCGGATCCAGTTCTTCTTTTATCTCCTCCAAAAGAGGGGCACGCAGATCCTCCATAATACAGCAGATCGGCGGAAGCATCGTCAGAGAGCTTCCAAATGCAGTCAGATCCCTCGGGTTCGCAGAACCATATGTAATCTTCGTCACCAGACGCTCCAGATCGTAAACCGGTGAGAGATATTCCCGGATCTCTTCTCTGCAGATCGCCTGCTCTTTCAATTCCTCCACAGCATCCAGCCGCCGAAGGATTTCTTTTTTCTCAATCAGCGGCTGCTCCACGTACTTTCGCAGCATACGCGCACCCATTGCTGTTTTTGTCTTATCAAGCACCCAGAGAAGAGAGCCTCTCTTCTGCTTTTCGCGCAGCGTTTCACACAGTTCCAGGTTTCTTCTTGTGGAACTGTCCAGCATCATATATTTTCCTGTCGTATATGCCGTAATATGTGTCAGCTGAGCCAGGGAATTTTTCTGAGTTTCGTATAAATACTGCAGAAGCGCCCCGGCACTGATGATCCCACAGTCATAATCTTCGAGCCCAAGCCCGGCAAAAGATGCTACTTTGAAATGCTCCAGCAGTTTCTGTCTGCAGACCGCATCATCAAAATACCACGAATCCAGAGAGTAGATTGTAATTCCCAGGCGGTCTTTTAAATCATCCAGATCCATGCCGCTCATATAATAAGACTCGTTACAGATGATCTCAGACGGCATAAAACGATAGATCTCATCCAAAAGCTTTGCACTTTCCTCCAGCTCTGTTACAAAATAATCTCCGGTCGTTACATCCGCGATGGAAAGCCCATACCGGTCTGCAATGTAGACAATACACATGATATAATTGTTCTTTGTCTCATCCAGTGCCTGGGTGTCCAGATTTGTCCCCGGTGTCACGATCCGTACAACCTCACGCTTTACGATTCCTTTCGCCTGTTTTGGATCTTCCACCTGTTCGCAGATCGCCACTTTATACCCTTTAGACACCAGCTTGTTCAGATATCCTTCCACTGCATGATATGGAACTCCGCACATGGGAGCTTTTTCTTCCTGCCCGCAGTTTTTTCCGGTCAGTGTAATCTCCAGTTCCCTGGATGCAGTCAGGGCATCCTCAAAAAACATTTCATAAAAATCGCCTAATCTATAAAATAAGATGCAGTCCTGATACTGTTTTTTTGTCTCAATATACTGCTGCATCATTGGTGTTAATTCTGCCACACGTTTTTCTCCTTTGTGTATTTTTTCCTTTGCCATTATAGCATCTTTGGAAATTCAGTTCAATGTACCAGATCCAATTTTGTCCGCCTTCCGACTTCCTAAAGCACGTGAAAATGTGGTTTTTCTTCTCCGTATAACCAATAAAGAAGATACCCTGAGAGCAGAATGCCGATCACGCACAGTGCGGAAAAAATAATGGTAAACGGCAGACAGATCTGACCGAACAGCTGCCATTTTCTTCCTGTATAATCCCATACATTCCATCCAAGCCACTGATTCACGATCATTCCCGTGATAAATTCCGCTGCTGTCACAAAGATTGTACACCAGAGCACCTGTTTCCATAACGGCTCCCTCCATCCGGTCCAAAGTCCCTGTTTGGCACAAAATAAAAGACAGATTCCTCCAAGCACGAACATACTCCAGTGAGAAAATCCCCGGAAGAAAACTTCAAATCCATAATAAAGACTGCCTCCCAAAGCCCATAAAAATAAATTTTCGCTCCATTTTTTCACAAAAAGCGCCCTCCCTGTCTGCAGGTCTTTTCGACTCATACAGATAGTTTGGGCGTTTTTTGCCAGATTATACCCGGATGGATGCTACCATTTCACCGAGATAATAAAATCCTTTGCAAGTATCAAGACGGACATCCACCAGTTTTCCAACCAGATCTTTCTCTCCCGGAAAATGAACCAGAAGATTATTGCTCATTCTTCCTGTCACAAGTGAATCATCATGATCGTTGACTGACTCCACAAGCACACGCTGTACCGTTTTGGTGTGCACACTGCACACCTCGGCGGAAATACTCTGCACTTCTTTTAACAAACGGTTAAAACGGTCTTTGACAATCTCTTCCGGAACCTGTTCCTCCAGCACTGCTGCCGGAGTTCCGGTCCGTCTTGAATAAATAAAAGTAAATGCGCTGTCATAGCGAACCTTTCGCACCACATCCAGCGTCTCCTGAAAATCTTCTTCTGTCTCTCCCGGAAATCCGACAATGATATCCGTTGTCAGGGAAATATCCGGAACTGCTGCTTTGATCTTCTCCACTAGTCTTAGATAGTGTTCCTTTGTATAGCGCCGGTTCATCTTTTCCAGGATCCGCGTGCTTCCGGACTGCACCGGCAGATGCAGATGCTTGCAAATTTTTTGAGACTGCGCCATCACCTCGATCAGTTCATCCGAGAGATCCTTCGGATGGGAGGTCATAAAACGGATACGCTCCAGTCCTTCGATTTTCTCGATTTCCTGTAAAAGCTGTGCAAATGTCATCGGTTCTTCCAGCGTCTTTCCATAAGAATTGACATTCTGTCCCAGAAGCATCACTTCCACCACTCCGTCTGCAACCAGACTCTCGATCTCCCGGATAATATCTTTCGGATTCCGGCTGCGCTCCCGTCCGCGCACATACGGCACGATACAGTAGCTGCAGAAATTGTTGCAGCCAAACATGATATTGACCCCTGATTTGAATGAGAACTTCCGCTCACTTGGAAGATCTTCTACGATCTTGTCTGTGTCCTTCCAGATATCGATCACCATCCGATCAGATTCCAGTCTTGTGGCAACCAGCTCTGCAAATTTAAAAATATTGTGCGTTCCGAAGATCAGATCCACAAACCGATAGCTTTTCTTTAACTTCTCGACCACTTCCGGCTCCTGCATCATACATCCGCAGAGTCCGATCAGCATATGCGGATTTTTCTTTTTCACACGGTTGAGCTGTCCCAAATGTCCATATACCTTCTGATTGGCATTCTCACGCACCGTGCAGGTATTGTAGATCACAAAATCTGCCTGATTCTCTTCTTCCTCTTCCACATATCCGATCTGCTCCAGAATTCCGGTCAGTTTCTCCGAATCCCTTGCGTTCATCTGACAGCCAAAGGTCGTGACATGAAAGGTCAGCGGACGTCCCACGGTTTCCGACTGTGCTTTAACAAGACGGCGTGCTTTTTCCATAAAATAATACTGGCGCATCGGCTCCTCTGACGGAGCCGGCTGTTCCAGATCGATTGCAGTTAAAATCTCTTCTATCTTCTTTGTTTGTTTCTTCTCCAACATGAATTGTATTCCTCTCTATTTGTATGTATTCGCATTCCATATAAAAGTTCATTATAATCGAATTCATTTTGTTTTTCAAGATTCATTCAAGGCTATTGAAATATATAAACTGTTCCCATATTTCATCATAACTGATAAACTCATAAATGCCTGTTTTCTTTCTCCATCGCATTTCCTGCATACAATCCAGATCTTACAAATTCTTTCTACTATTCAAACTGATTTTTTTCTGCATCGTATCTGTAGTCGATCATGCCGAGTTTTTCCTCCAGCACTTCTCTTGAAACGTCCATATCATCACAGAGAGCATCCAGGCTTGGATAATAATCTCTCAGTTTTGTATTTACCACGCTCAGAAGAAGTATCGGATCTTTCGGTAATCCTGTCAGCATTTCCAGCACCTCTTTTCTGTCATCACATATTCCATCCGAATGTCATGTGCCTCAGCAGGAATCTGATCTGCCATCTGCACCTCAAACGCAAGTCCAAACGTATGACATTCTTCTATTTTCTGAAGATACGTGTCGTAAAATCCTCCCCCGTATCCGATCCTTCTTCCCACCGGATCGAACGAAACGCCGGGAACAAGCATTAAGAGATCCGATTTTTCCCGGCAGCAGTCTGCCCCCTTTTTCTCTTCTTTCGGCTCCAAAATCCCAAATGCTCCTGTTTCCAGATCATTCAACGATTCTATGTAGTAAAACTTCATCTCCCGTTTTCCGGTCACTTTAGGCACTGCGGTTCTTTTTCCCGCTCTCCACGCACTTACCAGAATTTGTTCTGTACACACTTCTTTTCCCATAGATACATAACACCAGATTTCTTTCGCCTGCACAAATAAAGGATGGGAGACAACCTGCTCTGTGATCCTGTCACTGTATGTCTCCCACTCTCTGTCTGTCAGCCGGTCTCTGGCGCATAACATCTGTTTTCTAATGTTCCGCTTTGTTTCCAAATTTCTCTCCCAAATTCACGATTGTACCGTCTTTTTCTTCCACATCAATATTATTGAGCTGACTTCTCAAATTGCGTTTGAATGCATCAATATATTCCTGCCTGAGAATCTTTTGTTCTTTCTTTTCCGCATCAGTCAGTCCTTCTGCTTTTGATTTTCTATACAGTTCATTGATTCTTTTTACCTTTTGTTCGTCCATAATCTTATCCTTTCCCAAAAATTCTTTCTCCATCTTACACTATTTCTCGATTTTCGTCTACCCCGCTGTTTTTAGCTGGAATAATTTTCCAGAAATGCGTAAAGTTCCTCCTCTGTTTCAACATATTTTTTTTGCTTTACGCTTGTCTGCACTTCTTTCGGCAGTTCTTCAAACGGAATGTCTGTAAATTCATAAATTGTAGATTGATCAGACAGATAGACGACCACATAGCCATGCAGTTCGGCCAGATAATATCCTTCATTTTTTTCTGCTTCTCCTTTCACAGCAACACTTCTTCGCTGTTTATCCTGCTGCCGCGCCACCTGCCTGTCCATCACATACTGGTAACTCACCTGATATCCGATCCCGAGCAGACTGACAAACACAAAAAAGGCCACAAAAAAGCCAATACAGTATTTCTTCTTCATAAAAGTCCGACTCCTTTTTTCATACAGTATTGGCTCTTTATACCGTTTTTATTCAGTTCACTTGATTTTGTCAATCCAGATATTCAATGTCATCATCATCGTCAAAGTCTCTCTCCTGTGGGAAAATCTTAAAACGTTTGCAGACTCTTAAGATTCGTCCGCCCATTGGAAGTGCCAGCATATCTGACTCGGAAAGCGTTCCTACCCGGATCACCGCCACTGCGTACACCAGCATGGCAATGATGATAGAAAGTCCATTTGCCAGAAATCTTCCCGGCATCAGGGCACTAAGAAGCTTATTGGACACAAATGCCGCCACTCCCATGATCAAAGCTGCCAGAAACGGCTTGATATAACATGTCTTGAAATCCTGTCTGAATCCACTTGCCTTATATACATCTTTCATATTCAGTACACACATACAAAGACTGAAGATTACATTACTGAATACGAGAGAATAAATCCCCCATTTGAAAACAACCAGCATCACGAGAACGGCCACAAGATGGATCCCCAGTGAAACCAGCGCATTCTTTGCCGGTGCAGTCAGCCGGTCCAGTCCCTGCAAAATCGAGTTTGTAACTGTTGAAGAACTGTACAGCACAACTGTGATCGCCCCGGATGCCAGCATCAGTGCAGGTTCCGTTCTGGAATCTCCGTAAAGGAACTGCATGATCGGCGATGCCAGTACCACAAATCCCACAAAACAAGGAATCGCGATCAGCATGGTGAGACGGATCGTCTGATTGATCTTATTCTGCATCTGCGTCCGGTTTCTGGAGGCAACTGCCGCTGTCAGTGCCGGAATAACAGATGCTGCAAGTCCGTTCGCCATCGCAAGCGGGATGTTGATCAACGTATTGTATTTTCCTGTGTAAATCCCCTGTGGAATGATATATTCTTTCAAGGTGACTCCCTGTGCTGCCATGATCTTTGCAAACAAGGTCAGGTCAATAATCTGATTGATATTATAGATTGCTGTACTGAACAGGATCGGAGCGATCGTCAGAAGAAGAACCTTCAAAATCTGCCCATATCCATCCTGATGTTTCGTGCGGTCTCTTCTCATCTGCCGCATCATCACTTTTTGAAACAGTACAAACACAAACATCAAAAACAACAGTGCGACCAGTGCTCCCGTAGCCGTTCCCGCCGTTCCTCCTGCTGCCCCGTAGGCCGGTTCAAGCAAAGGATTGTCCTGCTTTTTCGCAGCCGCCATCCCCACTTTGATCATGATGCTGGCTCCTACGATATTGACTGTTGCATTGATGATCTGCTCCAAAACCTGGGAGATCGCAGTCGGAACCATAGTTCCCATTCCCTGAAAATATCCGCGCATTACACCGAGCACTGCCACGATAAACAGCGCCGGAGCCAGCACCTTGAGTGTATAGACACTAAGCGGCGATTCCATCAGATGTCTGGAGATCATATCTGCCCCCAGAAAGATTGCCAGTGCCACAACTGCCCCCACGGAAACCGCAAACATCATTGCACATTTAAAAATTCGAAAGGCGTTTCTTGGCTGGTGCATCGCCATCTTTGTGGAGACCAGCTTGGATACCGCGATTGGAAGACTGAAGGAGGACAGCATCAGTGCCATCGCATAAATCTCATATGCATATCCGAGAAATCCGTTTCCCTCATCTCCGATAATATTGGTCAGCGGAATCCGGTACAATGCCCCGATGATCTTTACGATCACTGCCGCCGCTGCAAGGATTGCTCCCTGTATCAAAAATTCATTCTCTTTTGACTGTTTTTTTCTTCTTTTGTTCTTTTGTATATCCGCCATCCGTCTCCTCCGTCACGCCCTTAAAATCTGGACTTTTTCCATGATCTCACGCTGTCTTTCTTCCATGACCAGACGCTCCTCTTCTTCCATATGGTCATATCCGAACAAATGAAGCATACTGTGTGCGATCAGAAATGCAAATTCCCGTTTCGGTGAGTGTCCATAGGCCTCTGCCTGTGCAAGTACCTTCTCCTTGGAAATAACAATGTCACCAAGCATCAGTTCTCCAGATTCCGGATTAAATGCTTCGGCCTCCTCTTCCACAAACGAGAAATCTCCCGGAGTCTCATATTCCAGCATCGGAAACGACAAAACATCCGTTGCTCGGTCGATCTGACGAAACTCCTCGTTCATCCGGTGGATCTCATCGTCTGTGGTCAGCAGCAGATTGATCTCTGCTTCATAAGGACATCCCTCATATTCCAATGCGGCTTCCACCACCAGATCTGCCACTTCTTTCGTTTCAAACGGAAGTGTGATTTCTCCTTCTTCTTCTAAATACAAACTCATGATTTTCTCCTTTTTGTACCGCCCTTTGTACGGGTGCTCTTCTTTTCATACTCTTCATATGCCTTTACGATCTTCTGTACAAGCGGGTGCCGCACCACATCCTTGCTCGTCAGTGTGCAGATGCTGATCCCCTCCAGATTTTTTACCACCTTGACTGCTACATCCAGACCGGAAACCGTTCCTGCCGGAAGGTCCTTTTGGGTGGCATCTCCGGTGATCACGACTTTGGAACCAAATCCGATCCTTGTCAGAAACATTTTCATCTGTGCCGGCGTCGTATTCTGTGCCTCATCCAGAATGATAAACGCATTGTCCAGTGTTCTTCCTCTCATATAAGCAAGAGGTGCAACCTCGATCAGACCTTTTTCTGAATTTTTTGCAAAACTTTCCGCTCCCATGATCTGATACAATGCATCATAAAGAGGACGCAGATAGGGATCGATCTTGCTCTGAAGATCTCCCGGAAGAAATCCCAGCTTTTCTCCTGCCTCTATCGCAGGCCTGGTAAGAATAATACGGCTCACTTCATTTCTCTGAAACGCTGTGATCGCCATAGCCATGGCAAGATAGGTCTTTCCGGTTCCCGCAGGTCCCAGCCCAAACGTGATCATTCCTTCCCGAATGGCATCTACATAACGCTTCTGTCCCAGCGTCTTCGGTTTGATCGGTTTTCCCTGCAGTGTGTGACAGATCAGTTCCCGATCCATCTCCACCATCGCCTCCTCCTGATCCTCATAGACCAGTGACATGGCATAATCTACATTCTGTTCCGTAATCTCATTTCCTCTTTTTGACAGAGCAGCAAGCTGATCCAATACCCGCCTTGCCTTCTCTGCATTTTTATCTTCACCTAATATCTTCACTTTGCCTTCTCTGGCGATCAGTGTCACATGAAACGTCCGCTCCAGCTTTTTTGCATACGCATCAAACTGCCCGAACACATTTCTCTCGTGCTCCGCCGGTATATCAATCATCAGTTCTGAAAGACTCATCCTTCTTATTCCTTTCAATCTCTAATATTTCTGTATCTGCTTTTTTTGCAATGTCTTCATTCAGGTATAAGCTCCCTTTTGCAACCGCAGATTTTTTGCCTATGTGTATTTTAACACTATTTCCCTGTATTTGAATACCTTTTTCCTTCAATTCCTTTGAAAATTGTTTGAAGTTTTCGCTCAATTTCTTTTGAATTTCTTCATTTGTATATCTTTTTTCTTTTATCTGGTATGATTTTGCAACTTTTACCCCATAAAATAGTGGAAGATGAAAATTTTCTCCCAGGGTCACCTGACGTTTCATCACATATTGTTCACTTTTCGGAAAAGAATTTTTCACACTTCCAAGATGACATTCCCAGTTTTTAAATTCCACAAAAACCTGCATCCGTTTTTGGTTTTGATACCTCTTTTCTTCATAGTATGTGCTGATTTCATCCTCATATTCTGTCTGCGTGTCTGCCCTAATATCCGCATCTGCCTGCTCATACTGATATTCTACCACCTCTTTTGCATCATTGCACACCTCGATTCTGCCTGACACAAGGATATCCCCCTTTTTCACCTGATCCCCGACATGCACCATGGGAACTCCGGAACGTGTCACCATCTTTGTGATCACCCCGTCCTGTTCTGCGATCAGATCACAGGGTTTTTCTTCCTTTTGCACCTCCTGAAACGTATCTTCATTCTCCTTGATCTGTATTTTCAGCCTGCTTCCATCGATGGAGGCTGAGACCCACACAATATCATCATATTTCTGCCGAATCTTCCGCACGATATCCGCGCAGTCTACCTTCCCTTTTGGCATGGCAGGTGTGATCTTCTCCTGCTCCAGAAATTGAAGCAGTACTTCATCCGTCCATTTTTCATTTCCTTCAAAATGGATATCCCAGATAAACGAAGTGTAGAACATCAACAGGAGCATACAAAGCACAGCTCCTGCGAGAAACCATGTTCTGCTCCGACACCTTGTGATAAAAAACGGCATGCCGAAGCGTTCCACTAAAATGACCTTCGTGCGCGTTTTTCTCACGATCGGACGGATTTTCCGAAAATCCTTCAGCTTTACATACATCTCATAAGAATTTTTACAGGGCTGAAGTCCCCAGATATCGATCTGATGATGACTGCACAGATTTAAAAAACGCTCCGGGGAGTATCCCTTTATTCTGATTTTTACATATCCTCTCAAAAAACGCAGGATTCTCTGCATTGCTGTTTACCTCACATTTCATATTCAAGGGTATGGATCTTCCCTGTTATTTTCATCTCATCATTCAGATAGTACTCAATCTGCAGTCCCTTTCCGTGTACCTGGATCTGCCCTTTTTTCGTCTGTACCCGGATCAGCTCTCCTGTATATTCTAAAATTCCGCGGTAATTTTCAATACTGATTTCCCCGTTTCCGATCACAGTCACGACAGATGCCCCTAACACCACATCCTTTGGCATATTTGCAGCCGCCGCAAACCGTTCTCTTAACTTTTCTTTTTCTGCTTCTCTTTTCATATTCTGCACTGCCGTTATACGCCTCTTATCCAAAATGTATGCAGAACCTCCTCTTCCTATTCGTTTCCTGTCTTTCCCGGCTTTTTTGATTTTCCGCTGAACCACTTTCATTTTCTAAGATTTTCTTGCTTTACCACGCTAAAAGTGTTAGAATAGAACGAATGATATTTATATTAGAAAAGAGGTATTATCTATGGATTATAAAATCACAGGATACAAACCAGAAAAATTATTTCACTTTTTCGAAGACATCAGTGCCATTCCTCGTGGCTCTGCCAACGAGAAAGCAATCAGTGACTATCTCGTGGCATTTGCCGAAGAACGAAATCTGTGGTATCACCGGGATGCACTTTTCAATGTGATCATCAAAAAGCCGGCAAGCGCAGGGGCTAAAGAAAAACCGGCCGTTATGCTGCAGGGGCATACGGACATGGTATGTGAAAAACTCGCAGGCGTTGCACATGATTTTACAACAGACCCTCTGGATCTGATCATAAAAGACGGCGTACTCTCCGCAAACGGCACTACCCTTGGCGGGGACAACGGAGCTGCCGTTGCATGCATGCTTGCGATCCTAGATGACGATACACTGACACATCCGGCACTGGAATGTGTGTTCACTACACAGGAAGAGATCGGATTGAACGGAGCAGAAGCACTGGATAAATCCCTTCTTTCCGCTCGTACCATGATCAATCTGGATTCCGAGGACGAGGGAGTTGCCACAGTCAGCTGTGCAGGAGGACTTCGTTTCGCTCTCACCCGTCCAATCACCCGCAGTAAAAAAGAAGGGATGCTGCTCCATCTGGAGGCGACCGGACTTCTGGGCGGACATTCCGGAACAGATATCAACAAAGAACATCAGAATGCCAATCTGTTGATGGCTCGTATGATCAATCATCTGTTCCACAATACCGATGCCCTTTTAGTTGATTTTAACGGCGGTACAAAGGACAATGCCATCCCTCGTGAAACCTCCGCAACTCTGTTCTATTCTGATGAAGCAGCTGCAAAAAATGCGGAAAATCTGGCTTTGGCACTCTCTGCTGACTTTTCATCCGAGATCTGTCCGTATGAGCCGGCATTTCAGTTCCTTGTAAGCACAGAAAACGGAACTGCAGATGTGATCTCTGCCGAGGATGGAAAAGCCTTTATCACGGCAATGTGTCTTGCGCCAAACGGGGTACAATTCCGCAACATGAACCTGGACGGTTTCACAGTCACTTCGTTAAATCTCGGAATTGCAGCAACTGATGAGACAAGTGCATCCCTTGTATTTGCACCACGTTCTTCTGTTGCCACACTGATGAGCGCACTCAAAGAAAAGCTCTGCCTTCTGGCAGAAACCTTCGGTTTCGAAGTCAGCATGCACGGCGAGTATCCGGGCTGGAGTTTTGCAGAAGTTTCTCCGATCCGCGATGTTTTTGTGCAAAGCTACAAAGAACTGTTCCACGATGATCTGAAGATCGAAGCCATCCATGCAGGTCTGGAATGTGGACTTTTCTCTGATGCGATCCCTGGACTGGATGCCATTGCAGTCGGCCCTACGATCCGCGGATGTCACACACCGGATGAACATCTGCCGCTGGATTCTTTCGAACGGTTCTATGAGCTTTTGACAGATGTCTTAAAAAAACTTGCATAGACTTGTTACTGTAACCAGTAACATATCCTTATTTTTGATATTATGACATCCCCGCGTTCTCTGGGGAATGCAGGGATGCTCTGATATAATAGATTTTGCTGTAATTTCAGATGGATTGGGAAAGAGATTTTGAGAAAAGAAAGGAAAAATTTATACATGTCTGATAACAAAAATAATTTCAAGCCGTATATCCCGGCCGACCGTGTCGTACCGGAGTTCACGGTAACCTCTCTCCTGATTGGTATTCTGCTCGCCATCGTTTTCGGTGCGGCGAATGCATATCTGGGTCTGCGTGTCGGTATGACGATCTCCGCCTCTATTCCGGCGGCGGTTATTTCCATGGGAATCATCCGCGTCATCCTTCGCAGAGACTCCATTCTGGAAAACAACCTTGTCCAGACGATCGGTTCTGCCGGTGAATCCGTTGCAGCCGGAGCAATCTTTACGCTCCCTGCCCTGTTCCTGTGGGCAAAAGAAGGAACGATCGATTCTCCGAGTATGATCACAATCTTTCTTGTTGCATTAGTAGGTGGTCTTCTCGGTGTTGCTTTTATGGTTCCTCTGCGTCAGGCACTGATCGTAGAAGAACACGGCACACTTCCGTTTCCGGAAGGTACTGCCTGTGCAGAAGTTCTTCTCGCAGGTGAAGAAGGCGGAAGCAAAGCAGGTACGGTATTCTCCGGTCTGGGAATCGCTGCCGCTTACAAATTTATCGCAGACGGACTGAAAGTCTTCCCAAGTGAGATTGGATATGACATCAAAGCCTATGCCGGTTCTTCCGTTGGAGTCCAGGTACTCCCTGCACTGGCAGGTGTCGGTTACATCTGCGGACCGAAGATTTCCAGCTATATGCTGGCCGGAAGTACATTGAGCTGGTTTGTACTGATGCCTGCCATCGCACTGTTCGGTGCAGATGCACAGGCAATTTTCCCTGGGACCGATCCGATTGCCCAGATGGCTCCAAGTGATCTCTGGGGAACTTACATCAAATATATCGGTGCAGGTGCTGTTGCGACCGGTGGTGTGATCAGTCTGATCAAGAGCCTTCCGCTCATTGCGAAGACCTTTAAACAGGCAATGCAGAGTATGAAAAAGAAAAGCAGTGCTTCAGCACTGCGTACAGAGCAGGACATTCCGATGCCATTCTTACTTGTTATGATCCTGGTGATCGGAATTGCCATCTGGCTGGTGCCGGCATTCCCGGTTAATCCAATCGGCGCTCTGATCGTTATTGTATTTGGATTCTTCTTTGCAACCGTTTCTTCCCGTATGGTAGGACTCATCGGATCTTCCAACAACCCGGTATCCGGTATGGCGATCGCAACACTTCTGATCGCCACATTACTTCTGAAAGCTACCGGTACAACCGGAGTGAAAGGTATGACTGGTGCCATCGCAATTGGTGGTATTATCTGTGTCATCGCAGCGATTGCCGGAGACTGTTCACAGGATTTGAAGACCGGATTTATTGTCGGTGCAACTCCGAAAAAACAGCAGATCGGTGAGATGATCGGTGTCGTTGTTTCTGCTGCTGCGATCGGATTTGTATTGCAGCTTCTGGACAATGCATGGGGATATGGATCTGAAGCGATCCCTGCTCCACAGGCAACAATGATGAAAATGCTGGTAGAAGGTATCATGAGCGCAGAACTTCCATGGTCACTGATCCTGATTGGTGTCTGTGTAGCAATCGTCATGGAAATCCTGAAAGTTCCGGTAATGCCGTTTGCAGTCGGTATGTATCTTCCATTCAGCTTAAATGCCGGAATTATGGCCGGTGGACTTGTCCGTCTGTTCATGGACAAACGAAACGTCTCTGAAAAAGAGAAAAAGGCAAGCGTGGATCACGGAATCCTCTTCACATCCGGTCTGATCGCCGGAGAAGGATTGATGGGTGTCATCCTCGCAATCTTTGCCGTTGCAAAATTAGATAAGATCATCGATCTCTCCAAAAAATTCTCAATCGGAGAAATCGGAAGCTTAATTGTATTTATCCTGCTTTTATTATATCTCGCAAGAGTATGTATCAAAGGCGGAAAGAAAAGCGAATAATTTTTATTCCATTCACTGAAACAGCAGAAAACAGAAGATACGGCCTGTCGAAAGACAGGCTGTACTTATTCTTTATTATTTTAAAAAGGAGACATTATGTCAAAGAAAAAGAAGATTTCAAATCAGAATTATATGGATTTTATTGTCGTCAAAAATCCTGAGATCGAGTATGAAACAAACGACAAAGGACAGGTTACGGTCATGATTGAATGGAGAGGATTTTATCACCGGATCGCACAGCGCTTTTTCAAACGTCCAAAGGTAAGCGCGATCAAGCTGGATGACTACGGCAGCTTTCTCTGGCAGTCAATCAATGATCAGAAAACCGTACATCAGCTCTCACTGGATCTGCAGTCACAGTTTCCAAAAATGGAAAAACCACTTGCCCGTCTGATCCGGTTTCTGGAGATTTTAAAGGATCATCATCTGATCGAGCTAAAGGAGGTTTATTGATATGTCTTTTCTTCAATATATTCCCTTTGTTCTGTTATTCGCCTCTGCCACCGCTCTTATTTACGGCTGGGGACTCTGGCGCAGTCAGAGACAGCAGCAGGACTTATCTAACCTGCTCTTTTCAAAGGGCGTCTCCAGAATTCAGAAAGTTCTGAAAAAACAAAAACAACTGTCACGTCAGGAATTAGAAGAAGCAGTCAAAGATCTGTACGCAAAACAGCCATTTTCCAGTGAACGTATCCAAGTCACCGATCCAAAACAATTTTTAGATTCTCTGCTACCTTATATGCTCCGGCAGCATCTGATCTCTGAAATCCGCCAGAACCATCAAACATATTATATGATCCGAAAATAAAATGTCCGGACAACCTTTCAACAAGGTTATTCGGACATTTAAAATTCTCTCTGATACTAAATCAATAGATATTTCAATACAAACAAGACTGCCAGTACATACATAACCGGACTGATCTTTTTCGCTTTTCCTGTCAGCAGATTCAGGAATACATAGGAGAGAACTCCCATAGAGATTCCTTCAGAAATGCTATAGAAAAACGGCATTGCTGCGATACAGATAAATGCCGGGATTCCCTCAGCTGCATCTGCAAAATTAATATCTGTCACTGCACTCAGCATGTAAAATCCTACAATCACAAGCGCCGGCGCTGTAGCGAAGGATGGAATTGCCAGAAAGATCGGTGACAAGAACAAGGACAGACCAAATAAAACAGCAGTCGTTACTGCAGTCAGTCCTGTACGTCCTCCTTCTGCAACACCGGAAGAGCTTTCTACAAATGTCGTTGTTGTAGAGGTTCCGAGTACTGCTCCTGCTGTTGTTCCAACTGCATCCGCCAGGAGCGCTCCTTTGATCCTTGGAAGCTTTCCGTCTTTATCCAGCATATTTGCTTTGGAAGAAACTCCGATCAAAGTTCCCAGTGTATCAAACAAATCTACAAACAAGAATGCAAATACGATCACAACAAATTCCAGAATCGGCACGCCTTCTAAACTGAACTTTGCAAAGATCGGAGAAAGACTTGGAATGCTGATCCCTGCACTGAAATCAGGAAGCAGTGAATAAAATCCAAGCTCCGGATTCGGAACATACAGTCCGGCAAACTGACAGATAATTCCTAATACCCATGTAATCAGAATTCCCCATAAAATATTTCCTTTTACATTTTTGACTACCATGATTCCGGTAATGATAATTCCGATGATTGCCAGCAGCACTGTGATCCCCACATCATTCATGCTTGCTGCTACGAAATCTTTGCCCCCTGCTGCCGCAGCCAGATTCTTATTGTATCCATCTAAAGAGAACAGACTTAAAAGCGTAGAGCCTCCGATCACAACCTTCGCATTCTGCAATCCGATAAATGCGATAAACAGGCCGATTCCGACCGACACCGCCTTTTTCAGATTATACGGGATTGCATTAAAGATTGCCTCGCGCACACTCAGCAGTGATAACAGAATAAAGATAATACCCTCTACCAGTACTGCTGCCAGTGCGACCTTCCAGGAATACCCCATCTGAAGTACAACCGTGTATGCAAAGTACGCATTCAGTCCCATTCCCGGTGCCAGTGCAAACGGATAGTTTGCAAAAATTGCCATACATAACGTACCGATGAAAGCTGCCAGAGCTGTCGCTGTAAAGACCGCTCCGTGATCCATTCCTGCCTCCGCCAGAATATTCGGGTTTACAGCCAGAATATAGGCCATTGTCATAAATGTTGTGACACCGGCAAGAATCTCGGTTTTGACATTTGTGTTGTTTTCTTTCAAGTGAAAAATTTTGTCAAGATTCATAAATTTTCCCTCCCTTTTTTATTTTTGACACAGAATTATGTACACAAGTCAACTATACGTTATATCATGCCGGGTGTCAATTCATTTTTTACAAAATTTTAACACTTTCTTTATTATTGTTGTTAGATTTATATATATTTTTTCTATTTTCTATGCATTTTTACTGCAAATCTGCTAATCCCATTGTAACCTGTTGCTTTGCTTCTGTCACAATCTCTTCCGGGAATTTCATGAATTTCAACAGCTTGATTGCATTGCCAGATGTCACAGCTCCCGGATACAGCCTGTAATCAAAATAAATATCATCCTCTCCGATCCGCTCTGTAAAATGATAGTTTTCATAAGTACCTTCCAGCAATACTGTCAATTCATAATCATGGGACGCAACCATCACAAGACAATTCTGTCTCTGCATATAATCCAGAATCGCTTTGGATGCTGCAATTCGCTCTTTCGTGTTAGTTCCTTTCAGGATCTCATCAATAATGCAGATCGTCAGCTTCTCTTCTGAAAAGCGCTCCAGCATTCTTCTTAGATATTTCATTTCTTTCAGAAAATAACTCTCCCCCTTCATGATGTCGTCCCTCACTGCCATGGAAGTCATAATCTGTCCCGGATGCATCTGAAACCGCTTTGCCGTGCAGGTACAGATTGTCTGGGCAAGAATGAGATTGATCGCCACTGCCTTGATCCATGTCGATTTTCCGGATGCATTGCTGCCGGTGATAATACAGTTTCGACTCCAGTCCATGGAATTGCTCACCGGTTCTTCGATCAGAGGATGATACATCTCTTCCATGTGTACAGATCTTTCAGAATGAAACTCCGGCTCAGTATAAAACGGAAGACTTTTCCGAAAAGATGCAGTACTGATTGCCGCATCCAGGCGCCCGATTTCTTCAAACAGCTGCAGATAACTCTCTCGTTTGTTCTCCAGCCATTTCACACTCTTTTCATAAGATATAAGCTGCCAGAGTGTAATCCCGAACAGGTAATCCAGAAACACCCCCTGATCGCTGGAATAGCTGTTTCGCCTCATAGCAGACATCTTTCCGATCAGCTTATCCAGTTTTCCCAGTTCTTTTAACTTCTCTTCCAGTTCTTTCTGTACAGGGCCGGCACATTTTTCTTTTGTAAGCCGCTTTCCGGTATCAATCACAAGTACGATCAATTCCATCATGCTCATCTGCTGCTCATATTTCATCCGCGTCATAATATAAACCGCAATATTGACAATTGCCATCACGCCTGCCAGCGGCAGGATCTGAACATTCCACAGTCCGCCCACAACACTTCCCAGAAGGAGGATCTGAAGCAGGCGATAAAAGAACACAGAGCCCACGTGACTTGCCTGAAGTGTATCCACGTACTCCGGAAGATAATACAGCCCTTCTCTCTTTCCAAGGGAAATCAGGATTGCTTCTGCTTTTTTACGCGGTTCCGCCTGCTCCTCATAGTACTTCAGCAAGTCTTTCCACTGCGCCTGCCCGTTATCTGTACAGTGCAGCATGTTGTAAAGTACAGCCTCTCCTGCTGCACTGTCACACTGATCAATCCGCTGAAATACCTGATCCATAGAAAGATCCGACCAGGTTACCTGATCCACATCTTCTCTTCCCTGGTGTTTATGGTAGACACTGATCTTCTCGATCGGAAGTACTTCCTCCATATCAGGTATCTCTCCAAACCGCCTCTGAATCTTCATTTTTTGAATCCGTTTCACCTTAATCTGCTGGGAAATCTGGATAAACAGCACTACAACCGCCAAAATAATCAACATTGTAATCGCAAGAACGAGATCCTCATTCATTTCTCTCACCTCATTTGTATTATTGTATTAATACATGATAATTCATTTTTTCTGCTCTGTCAATAATTCTGTAATTTTTCGAAATGGAACCGGATGTTCCGGATATGGGTTTAACTGCTTTTCATACCAGCTGACATCCCGCCATTTGCCGTTTTTATAGCCTGTATTTTTCAAAACTCCCATCAGGGTAAATCCCATCGCTTCATGCAGCTTTTCACTTTTTTCATTGGGACGGGTGATCAAACTGTATGCATTGCAGATTCCCTGCTCTGTAAGAATCCGAAGCAACTCTTCATACAATCTTCTCCCGATCCCTCTGGAAACAACATCCGGATGCAGATACACGGTCAGTTCCACATTCCACTGATATGCAGCCCGTTCCAAATGGCGGTGCGCATAGGCATATCCAAGGATATTTCCCGCATCTTCATAAATGAGATATGGGTATTCTTCCAGGACAGTTCGAATCCTCTTCCGGAATTCAGCCTCTGTCGGTAATTCATACTCAAATGTGATTTCTGTATCAATATAATATGCATAAATCGCAAGCAATGCCTGTGCATCCTCTTCTGTTGCAAAACGTATCATCTTATGTACCTTCTTTCTACTATTTATTCCTGTCTAAAGCAGTTAAAAACTTTGTTCATTATAGCACAGATACCAAATGCTTTCCAACGTCTCTTTTTCTTCCTCCCAAGCAGAATCTATGCTATACTGTACTTGAAATCTTTTTTGATTTTCTGAAGATTTTAAATGAAAGAAGAGGAATCTAATATTATGAAAGCAATAATACTTGACGTAGACGGAACACTCTGGGACACAACCGGTGTTGTAGCCGAAGCATGGATGCAGGCTGCCAGTGAGCTGATGATCCCTCCGGATACTCCCATTACCGCGGACCGTCTGAAACAGGAATTCGGAAAGCCGATGGATGAGATCGCCGCAAACCTCTTTCCGACTCTGTCAGAATATCAGCGCGCTCTTGTGATGGAGTCCTGCTGTGAATACGAAGAATTTTATCTGGAAAATGCCAGAGAGCATCTTCTGTTCGACGGCGTGAAAGAGACCATCTTAACACTGTCGCAGAATTATGCTGTCTGCATTGTCTCCAACTGTCAGAAAGGATATATTGAACTCTTTCTGAAAAAAACCGGACTGGAGAACGCCATCACCGACTTCGAATGTTTCGGAAATACCGGGCTTTCTAAAGGCGAAAACATTCGTCTTCTGATGGAACGCGCTCAGATCACAGATGCTGTTTATGTGGGGGATACGAAGGGGGATGCCGATGCCTGCACCTTTGCCGGAATTCCGTTTATTTTTGCAGAATACGGATTCGGTTCTCCCACTCATTATGCTCACAAAATCACGCGTTTTCCAGAATTACTGGAATATCCCTTTTAAAAAAGTATCGGAGCACTGTCCGCTCCGATACTTTTCTTCTAGTCCTGATAATCCAGACATGCACGCTCTGTCACAAACGGACGCACATATGTATCCGCTACTTTGACATGCTCCGGATGTGCAGAATACGCTTTGATATCTTCCGCTTTTTCAAACGTTGTCACAAGCGCCATATCATGAGTACTTGATGCAAATGGTTCACTTACAAACGATACACTTAAAAGTCCCGGTACCTTTCCAATCAGACTGCTCAGATTCGCTTCCATATCTTTTTTGAGGTCTGCTTTTCTCTCCTCTTCGATTTCCGGTTTGAACTTCCACATTACAATATGATGTACCATACTGTCGCCTCCTTTCCCTTTTGGGCAATTCTCTTACATCGTAAAGCTGACCAGATTCATATCCTCGTCATACGCAAGACTGTAATTGACATTGCCTTCTTCATATTTTACCACAATAATGACTCCGCCGTACTTTTTATTATCTTTTATCTGCCCTAAATACGTACATTTTCCAAACTCTTTGAATTCTCCCTGTTTCTCCAGGATTTTCAAATAGGAATCGTACGATTCTTCTGTCAGACTGCTCTGCAGATCCTTGGCAAACCTGCTTTTCCAGCTCTCATAATCTTTAGACTGCGCGATCTCAATATCTTCCATTGCCTGCTCTCTTACCGTCTCCTTGTCAAACCCTTCCGGCAGTTCTTTCAGGATCTCTCCTTGTTCATTTCCTCCGCTTCCCAGAGAGCTGCATCCCATCAGACTTCCCACTGCCATCACGAAAACGCCGAATCCCACTGCCAGTTTTTTCATATTCTTTTTCATTGTCTTGTTCCCCTTTCTTCTTTCCACTTTCGTTTTGTAAAAATCAAAGCTATCATCGCAGCCACGACCCCAAAAATCAGAACACCCCAGATCAGGATTGTATTCTGAAATGCAATTGAAAAGTCGTATAATCCATGCAGAACTACTGCGATCAGCCAATAAAACAATTTTTTGTGTCTCCGGATTCCTTCCATGATGACCAGTGTCAACAAAATGTGAAAGGCCATCGCACAAAAACGCTCTGCTCCGGAAAGCAACACTGCCACACTTATGCTGCTATCTTCATTCAGAACATTCGGCAAGACTCCAATCACACCGATCCACACCGCTTCGATCCCGCCGTGCCCAAGTCCAAATGCCACTGCATCCATCCAGCTGGTTTTTCCTTTCCTCAAGACACCAAGTCCCACAACTCTTCCTGTCTCCTCAAACACACCTGCAGAGAATGCCGCAATCGCCATATATATATAATAATGACTGTATGGCAGTATCATAAACCACTCCCAGTTTGTCTTCAGATAACCAAGAAGTGGGATCCGCAGAATCATCTGCGTCACCACAAAAGACAGAATTCCTGTAAGAAACGTAAGAAAATATCCCTTTCCTTTCACCGCAAAATAAATTCCTCCCAAAACCGGTATCCCGATACAGATCAATAAACTGATCACTTCAAACAGCAAATTCATGAGTCCTCCTTTCCCGGCAGCATCACGCTGACCCGATATTCTTCTCCCACAATTTCACACTGCATTGTTCCCTGATACGCTTCTACTGTCCGTCTCACATTTTCCAGTCCCACCCCCATATGTCCTTCCTTTTTCATTCCGGGTCTGCTTGCATTTACAATACTGATCACCCTGAAATGATGCACCTCCTGGATTTTCAGATTCAGATAGGCTCCCTCTCCAAAATCCTCCGCCGCTTCCAATGCATTATCCAGCAAATTGGCGAAAATCGTCGTAATATCAATATCCCGCAGATCCGAAAAATCAACATCTCCGATTTCCACCGATATCGCGACTGCAGGATGCCGCGCCAATGAGAGCTTATCATTACAGATAATATTCAGCATCCGATTAGAACTGTAATATTTCTCACCCAACAGATTCAACATATGATACAGATCCTTCACATACGCTCCGCCCTGCTCCTGCCCATCTTTTGCCTGATATAAATGTTCTACAGCCTGAAGGTGATTCTTCATATCATGTATGATCTTTCTGGACTCTCTGTATTTTTGCTCCAATTCCGCATAATATCTGTACTGCAGCTCATTCTGCATCTGAAACTCTGCAAGCTGCCCCTCCAGCTTATGAGAACGGAACCAATATCCAAACAGGTACAAAAAACAAAAATTCAAAAGCACCAGCGCTGCCAGATTGACGACCATCAGACGAACTCCATACAGATCCATATAGATACGTCCCATTTCTATCAGTGAATAGAGAAACAGTACGCTAAAAAGCGGAAGTAATAAAAGGAGCAGTATCTGCAGGTTTCCCATTTCTGTTTCCTTTTGTCTCTTTTTCCACATAACAGCGGCCGCTGTCACAGGAATCATGAAAAACATTTTGAAGAGCATGGTAACATTCCCGTACCACACAAGATTCTCAAACGCCCCCTGTACAAGCAGGTAATTCCCCAGAAAAATCCCCACTTCTATGGAAAGAATCAAAAGGATGTTTACAAAAAGATCCAGAAGCAGACTTCCGATTTTTCTGTGAAACAATAAAATTCCAAGAAGCAGCACCCCTGTCAGCTGGATCTGTACACCGATCCACAGATTCCCGGTCAGCCCTGTCAGAAATGCCGCACCGTAAACACTTGCGCCAAGCACAGTAAATCCAAAGAAATACCAGATTTTTTTCCGGTGGATCGTCTGTGCATTGGCGCTCATAAACAGATACTGACAGACACACATGACCACCTGTTCTAAAACAGAACAGACCAGATTCATCCCCATCTCAAGTGCCATACGAATTCTCCTTTCACACCTGCTGCGCCAGCCATCGCGTCAGCAATGCCCGAAAATCTGCCGCTTTCTTTTGAGAAAGGGGAACGATCTCTCCTGTCGTCATGAGCAGATCACAGCCCTTTATATCTTTGATATGACGCAGATTTACTACAAAGCTTTTATGAGGAACTGCAAATCCCATGTTTTGGAAAGACTCTGCCATTTTACTGATACTTCCTCTCATCCATGCTTCTCCATTCTGCGTCACGATCCGGATTTTTCGGTCTCTATATTCAAAATAGCAAATGTCCTGCATATAAAATTCCTGATACCCTGCGTCTGTATGAAGACGGATCCTGGGACCTCTTTGCTCCTCCTGTTCATAGTCAAAAGCTTCCTGAAGGATTTCCAGAATTTTTTCTTTTTCCACCGGTTTGACCAGATATCCGAACGCATGGACACCAAACGCATACTCCCGAAAATCTTCATAAGCTGTCACATAAATGATCTTTGCCTTTTTATCCCGAACTCTGATTTTTCTGGCAGTATCAATCCCCGAAATTCCTTTCATGTCAATGTCCAGAAAGATCACATCATAAAGAACATCCGATTCCAGGAGTGTCTCTCCGCTTTCAAAATAAGAGATGCAAAAAACCGATTCCAGCTCTTTGAAATATGCCTCCATCTGTTTTCTCACTGCCGGCTCATCATCACATATCGCAATTTTTTTCATTTTCTTTTCATTCCTTTGCCCATCATTTTTCTGGCGTAGTTTTAGTATAAAACAGCCTTTCTCCTTCTACAAGAACTTTTGTCTGAAGTACAGAATTTGTGTCTGAAAGAGTGTTACTATGGGAACAGTAACCAAAAAAATGTTATTATAGAGAAAAAGACCTGATCTCCCAGGTCTTTTTCTCTATAACTCAGGCAAAAGTTTCTCTAACAACCTGATGGAATGTTCGATTGCTTTCTTCTCAAATGCCGGATAATCCATAGATGCACTGTTGTCTGCTTTATCGGAAATTGCACGCACGATCACGCATGGAATCTGATTCAGATATGCCCCATGTGCAATCGCTGCACCTTCCATCTCCGCACATTTTGCTCCGAAAAGTGTTACGATTCGTTCTTTTACTTCCTGTGAGGAAATAAACTGGTCTCCACTGGCGATCCGTCCGGTAAATGTATGGATATCCGGATTGGCCTCCTGGTTCGCACGCACAGCCTTTTCGACCAACTGTGCATCTGCGGGGAATGCAAATGTATCCATACGCGGAACCTGTCCGATCGGATCCCCGAAAATACTCGTATCCATATCATGCTGCACCGCATCCGTAGAGATCACCATATCTCCGATATCGATCGCTGCATCCAGAGAACCGGCAATCCCGGTATTGATCACAAGATCTACATCAAAATGATCCGCTAAAATCTGCGTGCAGATTGCTGCATTGACCTTTCCGATTCCGCTTCGCACGACAACTGCTTCTTTCCCATATAAAATTCCTCTATGAAATACCATGGAGGCAATTTCCTTCTCCTCCTGAATCTTCATGGCATGTCTCAATGCCTGTACCTCTTCTTCCATTGCTCCGATAATTCCTATCATCTTTTTTCTCCTTTTTAATCACCAATCACCTGTTCAGGTTACTGTTCATTATACACGAGATTGATTTCTTTTGAAATAGCTTTTCTTAAAAGTCATTCTATGGTACACTATCATGCGGAAAATTTTTTAGGAATGGAGTTATGCTATGAATACGAATGAATTTATTCAAAAACCGGTCCGTCAGTTATTCTTTCATTATCTGATACCGGCTATCTGCGGAACGATGGTCACATCCATCTATGTGCTTGCAGATACAATCTTCATCGGGAAGCGGCTTGGTGCCACAGCACTTGCCGCCTTAAATATCTCCCTGCCGATCTACAATATCTTTTTCGGACTGGGACTTTTATCCGGTGTCGGCGGCTCTGTACTGATGTCCATCTGCCGTGGAAAATCACAAAAAGAAGAAGGAAACACCTATTTCACAACTGCCCTGCTGCTGAATTTTGCACTTCTTCTCATCTCCATGACAGTCTGCGTTCTGTTTATGGAAGACATCGCATGGCTGCTTGGCGGCACAGAAGAAACCCTGCCTTACATCATGGACTATCTTCCTTATATTATCTGGGGAATGGGAACTTATTTCTTTTCTTCTTTTCTTCAGACTTTCATCCGCAATGACGGTGCACCAAAACTTGCCATGAACGGAGTCATTGCCGGCGGAGTGACCAACATTGTACTGGACTATATCTTTTTGTATCCTATGAATATGGGAATGAAAGGGGCTGCACTTGCCACTGTTCTTGGTTCAAGCCTTACCGTGGTTATTTTATGCACGCACTTTTTTACGAAAAAGAACCAGTTGAAATTTACATTGAAAGGATTTCATCCTTCCTTTTTACAGAAGACCATTGCAAACGGTTTCACCAGCTTTGTCATCGAAGCTGCATCCGGATTTACGATCTTTATTTTTAACCTGCAGCTGATCCGCTATCTTGGAAATACCGGAGTCAGTGTATATGGCATCATCTGTAATACTGCTCTGGTAGTCATCTGCCTCTGTAAAGGAATCGAACAGGCTGCTCAGCCGATCCTGTCGATCAACCACGGAGCAGGGCTTTCAAGCCGGATCTTAAAGGTACAGTCACTTTCATTAAAAACATCTGTGATCATCTGTACCCTGCCAGTCCTTCTGGGATTATTTGTTCCGAATCTGTTTACTTATATTTTTCTGGAACCAACGAGCAAAATCCTGACTCTGGCAGCACCGGCCATCCGGATTTATTTTACCGGATTTTTGTTTCTGGGCATCAACATGGTCTTTATCTGTTATTTTCAGTCCGTAGCAAAATCCGTTCAGTCTCTTTCACTCTGCCTGTTAAGAGGATGTATTCTGGTGGTGGCATTTGTTTATATTCTTCCGGTATTCTTTGGAAGTACCGGAATCTGGCTGGCATTTCCCACCGCTGAATTTCTTACTATGATCGTAGGGATCTGCTTTTACCGTCAGGATCTCAAAGCTTATTAATATGAAAGAAAAAGCGCGTTTCCATTTTAAACGGAAACACGCTTTTTCTTTACTTCTGTAATCCAGTCCATACCGATAGAAAACAGCCGATAAAAAACCAGTGCATAGAAAGCTCCAAATGCATTATTAAAGATACGGTAAAAAATAGCGCCGCCCACTCCCAGAAATGTCATGGCAATGGACATTGCACCCCAGGAATTAAATACTGCCTGCCATCCATAAGTAGCTGAGAGCCCGACTCCGATCCCTCCCAGAATACCGATCAGAGAATACATAGATTCCGGAAGTACCAGATATAACACAATAAATGTCAGGCCTCCTAAGATATTTCCCGGAATTCTTCCCTTGATCCTTCCTTTCATATCTGCATGAAACGGTACCAGTACCGACATCGCCGCAATTCCTGCCCACATCGCTCTCGGCAATCCAAACAGTCCGGCAAAAAAGATCACGCTGGATACCCCCAGGGTCACGCAAATCTGCCATCTGGTTCTGGAGGAATGAAGGTCAAATTCCTCAAAAATATGACGCAACGTCCGTTTGTATTTCTGATGTCTGTGATTGCGGTAAAACACAATCCCTGTCAAGATGCCGCCGACCGCCATCCCTGCAATTCTCTGCAGATACTGTGTGCCTGAAACATCATACCCATACAAAAGCAGATATCCAAGCAGCAGCGTAGACTGATTGAACATCACTACATTATGACATCCCAGAATCATCAGCGTGAAAATACATACCATATTGACGATCAGCTCCGTCACCAGATTTCCTGCATTTGCAAGCCGGGGACCAAATGTCATGATTCCCCAGATCACCATCAGAGAACTAAGTGCATGGGGTGCATGAATCCCAAAATCTGCAAACCGAAATGTCATCACACTCAACAGCACTACCACTCCTACAATGCTGTTATCACTGCCGAATACCTTTGTGTATACTGTGACAAATGCAACACAAAAAGCCAGTGTCAGTAAAATTTTAAATAGATAAACCGCAATATGACGTGCTTTTTCTTTTTTATCCTGTGTGTTTCGAATCAACTGCTTGGATCCTGCCTGATTCAACTGTAACTCCTGATATAGAGTCATATCTTCTGCCTCCCTTGTTGTAAACTTACCGGGGAGGCATTATATCATCCGTCTTTCCTCTTGTCAATCACGTCTAATTTCTTAAATTTTTATAAACTCACTGTATACATATACAATTCATGAAGTGCTCTTGTTGCGCAGATGTATTTCGCCTGTGTCATCAAAGGATTTTCTTCCTTTTCAAACACGCCGAAAACCTGATCAAATTCCAGTCCTTTCGCCAGATAAAATGTTGTAACTGTAAGCCCGCGTTCAAAAACAGAGGTATCTCTGTCAATATAAGACGCCTGAATTCCTCTTCGTTTCAAAAGTTCATAGAGTTCTCTGGCTTTTTCTTCTGTCATTGCGATCACTGCCGCTGTCTCATAGCCGTTCTCTCCCACATTCAGATTTTCTCCAATGGCTTTGAGCATACTCTCTTCCTCCGAAAAATGCACTTCTTCCACTGCTTTTCCATGCCTATCCAGCAATTCCAAATCCGTTGTCTGGTTGATTGCTCCTGCATACGTCGCGATTTCCACTGTATTTCGGTAGCTCTTATTCAGCACGATCGTACGCATCTTTTTTCCGAAAATCTTTGGAAGAAATAACAGGACATCCTGCATCGTCTCGTCCAGTGTCTGTGCCTTATCTCCCAAAATCGTCATCCGGCACGAAAACAGTGTGTGCAGGATCACGTACTGGAGATAGGAATAGTCCTGCATCTCATCAATCACCAGATGTTTGATGTTGCGGTGTTCATTTTTCCCTTTCAGACGATATTTCAGATACAACATCGGAAATACATCTTCATATTCCAGAATCCGCCGCTCATAAGGAACATCCGGAAGTTTCTCATACCCGCATTCTTCCATAAGCCAGTTATAAATCACATAGAGATCCTTTGTTACATACATACGATCGAATTTTCTCTGCAGGATTTCCTCTTCTTCCTCTGAAAGGTCTCTGTTATGGAGAGTTTCATACTGATCTTTAAAATACTCTTTCACTGCATCCATCCTGGCCAAAAGAGGGATCTCCTGAAATTTGAAATAACACAGCTCGATCAGTTCTTCTTCCCTAAGCTGCATTCCTTTAAACTCCACAGAAGTAAGATCCAATAGCCGATCTTCCAAAACCGCCAGAAAGCTTTCCATCTGCCCTGTCATTGCAAAGGACTGCTTGTCGCGGAAGCGCTTCTGCCTCTTTTTATCCGGAAATTTCATCTGCCGTTCCATGTGATGATACCGGTCTTCACAATCTGAAACCACGTCTTTCAATTCCTTATACGCAAACAGATCAAAACTCATCTCCCGAATATTTTCTTCCCCAAGCTCTGGAAGAATGTGGGAAATGTAATCGGAAAACACGCTGTTCGGCGACAGGATCAGAATGTTCGAGGATTTTAAATGCTCCCTGTCATGGTATAAAAGATATGCGATCCGATGCAGGGCAACGGATGTTTTTCCGCTTCCTGCCGCTCCCTGAATGACCAGTATTTTATCTCCGGTATTCCGGATAATCTCATTTTGTTCCTTTTGAATCGTACGCACAATATTTTTCAGCTGTACGTCACCGCTGCTTCCTAACTCCTGCTTCAGGATCTCATCATCGATTTTCGTATCACTCTCAAATGCATAGATCATTTTCCCGTTTTTGATCTTATACTGCCATTTGGACGCGATTTCTCCCGTCAGGACACCCGCCGGTGCCTCGTAAGATGCCGGACCGCTGTCATAATCATAAAACAGACTGCTCACAGGCGCTCTCCAGTCATAGATCAGAGGTGTAGCCCCTGTCCTCTGTGCAAAATTTCCGATTCCTATATAAAATGGCTCCGCTTCCTCCTCTCCCTCATAGATAAAATCCACTCTCCCGAAAAACGGAGAATCTAACATCTTCTGAAAGCGGTGTTTTAAATCCAGCTTTTCCTGATTCGCATTGATCCGGTGCAGCAGAGCCTGCTGATTATCATAGTCTTCATAGCCGTACTGGTCCATCTCTGTGTAATTTTCCCAGTAATATTCATGCATACTCTCAATATCTTTTTGTCCTTCTTCCAGTTCCTGAGCGATCTTCCCGATCCTCTGCCTTAAATTCTCCAGCACGTTTTCTAAAAACTGCTCTTCTCTTCTGCTCAATTCTTCTGTCTGACTCATACTTTCTCCTGCTTTTTATGATCTTGTTACTTTCTGACAATATCCAGTGTATGCGCACTTGCCCCCAACAGATCTTTCCGCTCACAGGTGGACAAATGATACTGGATAAACAACTGATACGTCTCCTCATCCATGGCGTTTAAAACGGTTCGCATATAGTTCGCCGGCCCGTCCGCTGCGATCAGTTTTTCCCGCTTTACGCCAGCCGCCTGGTCAATGGCGTCAATATCCTCGATTCGAACATAATCGTACAAATCCTCCTCTTTCGATCGCACATGAAAACTATCATCCACTTTTTGATTCCGGATGCTCTCTTTCATATGTCCTTCTTTGAATCCATACGTCAAAATACTGTACTCATTCATACAATATGCCACTAAAATGATCCCACCCGGCTTTACCACACGTTTTGCCTCTTTTAACGCTTTTACTTTATCTTCCTTTGTATACAGATGATACATCGGACCAAATACCAGTACCATGTCAAACTGATCCGCTTCAAACCGGGACAGATTTAAGGCATTTCCCTGATAAGCTTTTACACTGCTCTTTTTGGATTTTAAAATCCCCAGATTGTATTTTACCAGTTCCACTGCCGTCACATCATAGCCTTCCCCGGCAAGCTGTACCGAATAACGCCCTGTACCGGCTCCCACATCCAGAATTTTGATCGTTTCCTTCTTCCCCTGAGGCAGATACTCATGGATGTACTTCATAGATGTCACATACTCCACATACCCGTGCCTTCTGGTCAGCCTCTTCTCTTCGCAAAATTTATTATAATATTTTTCCAGTTCTGTACTCATCATTCTCTTCCTCTGTCAAATTGTGATGTTTCGCCAAAAAGAGATGCAGCATTCACCGCATCTCTTTCCTATTATATCCTATCTTTTCTTTTTCGTACAGAATATTTTCCTATTCCTTTTTAAATGGATTCTTCTCATGTGGTCCTTTCAGGATCCAGAGTACAATGATAATCCCCACGATATACAAAATATTTACAAGAACTGTCGGATTATCTCTCAGCAAAAATACAACGATCACAATAGCTGCCAGAGAAATTAAAAGCTGAAGCATTGTAAAAACTCTCTTTTCCCTTGCCTCTTTGATGCTCTGCATCATCTCCAGTCTTTCATGCTCCATCTCCAGATACTTCATCAAGTCCTCATCTTTAATCCTGGAAAGAATCTGTTCTTCTCTGGACGCTGCCGCTTTTTTCCTTGATCGGATAAAACTTCTCTTCGGTTCTGGCTCAGTTTTTTCTTTCTGCTCCTGTATCTCCACCGATTGTTGAATCTGTGTCACTGTCTCTGCAGCCTTTTTCTCTGTCGGCTGAGAAAGTATGGTCTGCTCTGTTTCCATCTTTTTTTCTTCCGCTACTTTGGTTTCTTCTATATCTTTCGTTTCTTCTGACACGTTACTGCCTCCTTATCCTTCGGTCATTTCTGTGTCCATTATACCCTGTCTTCCTTACAGAAACAATCATTTCCGGATAATTTCTCGCTCTTTTCCTCAAACATCAGCTTCCACTCGCATACAAACTGCTCTTTCTGAAAGCAATACTGTTTTCTAAGTTTCGGTCCACAGCTGTTTGATCCGATTCCATTCTGGGCGTAATCCAGGCAAACAATCGTGCTTCCGCTCTTTTCCAGTTCAAAATGATGTGCTTTTCTTGTCAGTTCTTCCTGTGTATATGGTGATACTGAAAAAGAAAACGAATGCGGAGAAACGACTGTTACGCTCTGTTCTTTGCTTGTCAGCTTCACATAGTCACAATCTGCATGGCTCCCATTTTCCTGTGGTCTGATGTAATCTTCGTGCATCTCATCTACTGATGATCGATAAATCCCATGACTGCTTGCCCTGCATTTATCCACATAACTCTCCTGGGGCCCCATTCCATAATATTCCACCTGATTAAATTCCTGCTTCAAAAAAAGCCGGATTCCGAATCTTGGGAGCTCCGGAAACTCCATTTCCTTTTTTACACGCATTGTTACACAGATTTCACCCGTATCAAAAACCTCCCACACTGCATCTACATCCAACACTTTCTGCAGTGAAACTGCCGCAACAGACAGAATACTGTGAAGAACCAGTTTTGATTTTTCTCGTTTCCACTGTGTATTGTACGCTCTTCCCAGACTTCTGTCATACCCGGCTGCAATCCATTTTCGTTTTAATATTCTGTCATTATCTGTAGGAGCTCTCCATATATTCAGCTCCATAGGAGCATCCAGAATCTTCTTTCCGCCTACGTTCAGTTCTTCAAACATTCCGGTCAGTTTATTGTAAACATATGTAAAATCATCTGACTTAATCTGTATATATCTATCCGTTTCTGACAGCTTCATTTTTCCTTTGGATGTTTTGAACGTCTTAAGCAGTGTCACAGCTTTCTGATTTCTTCCATCCTCATTTTTCAGAAGAATCTCATCAAACCCCAGGATCGTTCCATGCGAGATCAGCTCCGTATCCTGGCGTTGATGATAAAAGATCTTCAAATAACACTTTCCAGTCTCCGGGACAGAAACATCCACATACACCTCTTTGCACTGACGTGGTAAGATGGATTGCATAATTTCAACCTGCCCCCTTCCAAAAACATCCCCATCACAGCTGACTTCGTAACTGATGTAAATATAGGATTTCAGATCCTCTTCGTTCATATAATTTTTCAACACCAAACAGCCGCTTTCCTGCTCAAAAGAAACAACTCTCGCCGGACGGTACACATTTTGATATTCCAAAAGCCCTGTGTGCGGCGTTCGATCCGGATATACCAGACCGTCCATGCAGAAATTTCCGTCATGAACTTCTTCCTTATGATCGCCGCCATAAAAATACATTGCTTTTCCGTTTTCCGCCTGCCCTTTATAGATTGCATGATCACACCATTCCCATACAAATCCACCGCAAAGAGACGGATACTTGTAAATCATCTGAAAATAGTCTTCCAAATCCCCGGGACCATTCCCCATCGCATGACAGTATTCGATCAAAAGAAACGGCTTATCCGGTCCTTTCTCCATATATTCCTCAATCTCTTCCAACTCAGGATACATTCTGCTGTAAAGATCAATATTGGAGTAATCATATCTTCTCCTGTCACTTTTATAAAGAGCACTTTCATAACAAGTCAGCCGGGACGGATCAAATTCCTTTGTCCATTTCAATGCTTCTTCAAATGTACATCCGTATCCACATTCATTGCCCATGGACCAGATTACAACACAGGGACGATTTTTCTCTCTGTACACGCAAAGCCTGGTGCGGTCCATCGTCGCCGGAATAAACGCAGGATGATCCGCAATCCGTTCATTCCATCGTTTGCTGATATTTTCCCAACTGGAATCTTCCAGATATTGTGACTGTGTTCCATGACTTTCATTGTCTGCTTCTGCGATCACGTAAAATCCATATTCATCACACAACTGATAAAAATAAGGCGCGTTTGGATAATGGCTGGTTCGAATCGCATTGAAGTTATGCTCTTTCATCATCTGCAGATCTTTTTTCATCTGTTCCATTCCGATTACAAATCCGGTTACCGGATCGGAATCATGACGATTTACCCCTTTGAATTTGACCGAAACCTCATTTGCATAAACTACTGCATCTCTGATAGAGATTTCCCGTATTCCAATTCGGTCAACAATCACTTCTCCTGTGTTTTCCAGGACCATTGTATACAAGTATGGTTGCTCCGGATTCCATAATTTAGGGGCTTCTATTTTCAATACCGCCTGATGCGTATATTCCCCATCCGATATTTCCTGCAGTCTCCCGGATACGCACAACACTCCTTCTTTGTCATAAATTGCAATCTTCACAGGCGCTGCTTCTTTTAAGTACTTTGCCCGCACAGTAATTTCTGCGTTTCCATCCACAATCCTGGTTGTTGTGAAATAGTCATATATGGCATTATCAGGCCGCTGCAGCAGATACACATCCCGAAAAATCCCACTCATCCGAAATTTATCCTGGTCTTCCAGGTAGGTGCCATCACACCATTTTAAGACCAGTACTGCCAGCGTATTGCTTCCGTTTTTCACCAGATCTGTAATGTCAAACTCTCTGGAAGCATGGGACACCTGACTGTATCCTACATATGTTCCATTCACCCAGACATAAAGACAGGAATCCACCCCTTCGAAATTTAAATATACATTTGGTGCATCTTCCTTCTTCTGATACTCAAATGTCCGCACATATGCCCCGCACGGATTTTCCTGTGGAACATACGGAGGATCCAACGGAATCGGATATCTCACGTTGGTATACTGATACGTATCATACCCATAATTCTGCCACATTCCGGGGACAGTCACTTCTTCAAACCCGTCAAGTGAATATCCTTCCTCGTAAAACGCATCCTGCAGATCGTAAATACTGTCAAAATAACAAAATTTCCATTTTCCATTAAGCAAAGTCATCCGATCTGATTTTTCTCTGTTCTCCACCAACGGTCCCATGTTGCAAGAGGCCGGAATATAATAGGACCGATATGGCATTGTATTTTCATACATTATATTCAAATTTTCATAATGTCTCTGAATAATCATACTCATTTCTCCTCTACCGTCTGATATGGTTTAATCTCTCCACTCATAAAATGTCTCCTGCAGAGCGGTACATACATATCATTGGCTCCAAGCGCGATCTGCGCTCCGTCCCTTACCATTTTTCCATCAATAACTCTGGCATTGAAATGTGCTTTCTTTCCGCACCAGCAAATGATCGGAAGCTCCTCGATCGCATCAGCCAGCTCCATCAGCCGTTTTGATCCTTCAAATAAGACACCTCTGAAATCTGTCTTCAGCCCATAGCATAAGACCGGAATATCATACTGATCACAGATCTCGGCCAGCCATTCCACCTGTTCAGATGATAGGAAATTTGCTTCATCCACCAGGATTGCATCATACGTGTCCGGCTTCATCGTAAACTCTTCAATCAATTCGCACTTCGCCTGTAAGCCAATGCGTGACTTCACAATATATTCTCCGTCTCTTGTATCCAGTTTTGGCTTCAAAATAACCGGACGTCTCCCCCTCTCCAGAAAATTGTAGTGAACCATCAGCAAATTTGCCGTCTTGCTGCTGCCCATAGCTCCGTACCGAAAATATAGTTTCCCCATTTTAGTTTTCCCTTCACTTTTTGATTTATAATAGCATAAGCTTTAGTGCTTGCTCCTTCTCGACTGTGTCCAATTTCGGTTGGATCCCCTCTTTTTTTCTTTATTTTATCATGAAAAAGGGAATAAAAACACATGTTTTGTGCAAATTTTATTTTTCAAACACACTCTAGTCAAAAAAGTTGAGTACCAAACCTTTTTACCTTTATAATGATGAGCCTATTATCTCATATATGATGATTTTGAAAAGATACTTTCTATTTTGCGGTTACGATTGAACGGTGCCGCTTTTTTTCTGTAATACAATTTTTCCTGTTCCAATGTCCCCTTTATGGCAGTTTCATAAAGGACGACATCTTGCCCCTTCAAGTCTATAGATCCTCCCTCTTTTGCAGCAAACCATCCCCGCACAGGTATTAGTAATTTTAATGCCTTTTTACCGAGAATATAATTTGGTATTACATACTGTACTAAATAAAAAATGTACGCTGCTACAACACTATAGGAAATATTTTTTAAAAATTCACTGTGATGAATAAGCCATTCAAATCCTGACAACGCTGGTATATCACAACAATAAATTCCTGCCACAATACTAAGTACTGTAAGAAATACAAATATACATCTATCCTTTGATACACTCCCTAACCTTTTTCTTAAGTTATCATATATAATACACATCTTCACCTCTACAATGTTTCATAAAACCTATATTGTGCCGAAATCCGGCACAAATAACATAGGAGATACCTTTTGATATCTCCCATACACTACAGTGTCTCTTTTATTTTCAAAATCTCTTCTTCTGTTTTCCCTGTGATCTCACAAATCTCAGAAATCGGATAATTTTTCTTCAGCATAGAAATAACTGTTTTTTCTACTCCTTTTTCCATGCCCTGTTCAATACCTTCTGCTTTCAAACGTTCCAATGCGGTACACATATTCGTCACCTCCATCGATTTTCCCATCTCAATCAGTTCTGTGGATCCTGCCATCTGACCAATTAAAGACAGGGCTTTGGAACTGATTCTCTTATCACGGTATCTTTCCCGGATTCCATCAAAATTTCCTGCAAAATCCTTATCTCCAATAGGTTGTGCCGAATTTCGGTACAGCTTCTCTTCAAAATGCACATATTACTATTTTAACTTTGGTTTTGGTACAAATTTTAGTTCTAACATCATATCCATACCATCAGCAAGACGCTTCAATAGATTTAAAGATGGATTCCTAGTTCCATTCTCTAATTTGCTAATATCTGCTTGATTAATTCCTGTTCTCTCAGACAGTTCTTTTTGTGTCAAATTTTGAGAAGTTCTTGCATCGACTATTGCACGTATGACATCAAGTTCTGGCTGCGAGTTTTCCCACTCTTTTCTAAATTCATCATTTTTTAATTGTTCATCCATGTATTGATTTAATGTTTTCATATTATTCACCAAACCTTTCCAAGTATTCTTTTCTATATTTTTTGGCTAATTCAATCTCAGATTTCGGTGTTTTTTGTGTTTTCTTGATAAAACCATTTGTCATAATAATTTTCCCGTTATAGTAAAAGAAATACAAAACTCTTGAAATATCGTTACCGACTTTGCCACGTACTTCAAAAATACCATCTTCTAAATGTTTACTATAGGGTTCTCTTAATTGATTTCCTCTCTCTTGTAATACATTTAAAATCATAAGTATTTTGTTTCTCATTTTTATGTCTAAACTGTTTAAAAATTTTTCTACCGGAATATCTCCGTCTTCTTTTTCGTAAAACTCAACCTGAAACATATCTTCAAATCGCCTCTTTTGTATATTTACATTTATATAATATGTTATATATACCATATTGTCAATGCAAATTTTATATTCTATTTACGTAGCATTGTGCCGAAATTCGGCACAATAAAAAGGACGAGCGAAAAACTTATGTTTTTCACACGCCCTTTTTATTATTTTACTTGTACTAATCGACTTGTACTAATAGTGTACTAATAATGTACTAATGTACCACTTATCTATACACCCTTACACGTCCTTATACTCTTCAAAACCTGCGATTTTCCGCTGTTTCTTAGAATTTTCCTTCTTTCGCTGCTTCCTCAATGGCTACTGCAACAGCAACAGTCATTCCAACCATCGGATTGTTACCAGCGCCGATCAGTCCCATCATCTCTACGTGAGCCGGTACAGAAGAAGATCCTGCAAACTGAGCATCAGAGTGCATACGTCCTAATGTATCTGTCATACCGTAAGAAGCCGGTCCTGCTGCCATGTTGTCTGGGTGAAGTGTACGTCCTGTACCACCACCTGAAGCAACTGAGAAGTATTTCTTTCCTGCTTCGATGCATTCTTTTTTGTATGTTCCTGCAACTGGATGCTGGAAACGTGTCGGGTTTGTAGAGTTACCTGTGATAGATACGTCTACTCCCTCTTTCCACATGATTGCAACACCTTCACGAACATCATTTGCTCCGTAGCAGTTTACTTTAGAACGAAGTCCGTCAGAATATGCTGTACGGGAAACCTCTTTTAATTCTCCTGTGTAGTAGTCATACTCTGTCTGAACATATGTAAATCCGTTGATTCTGGAAATGATCTTTGCTGCATCTTTTCCAAGACCATTTAAGATAACACGAAGTGGTTTTTTACGAACCTTGTTCGCTTTTTCAGCAATACCGATTGCACCTTCTGCGGCTGCGAAAGACTCATGTCCTGCAAGGAATGCGAAACAGTCTGTCTCTTCTTCCAGAAGCATTTTTCCTAAGTTACCATGTCCAAGACCTACTTTTCTCTGGTCTGCAACAGATCCAGGGATACAGAATGCCTGAAGACCTTCTCCGATTGCAGCAGCAGCGTCAGCAGCTCTTCTGCAGTCTTTTTTGATTGCGATAGCAGCACCTACAATGTAAGCCCAGCATGCATTTTCAAAACAGATCGGCTGGATTCCTTTTACCTGATTGTAAACATCCAGTCCAGCATCTTTTGTGATTTTTTCAGCTTCTTCGATAGAAGCAATTCCGTAGCTGTTTAATACAGCATTGATTTTATCAATTCGTCTTTCATATGATTCAAATAAAGCCATTTTAAGTCCTCCTATCGCCTATTCCTGTCTTGGGTCGATGATCTTAACTGCATCATCCACGCGTCCATACTGTCCCTGTGCTTTTTCCCATGCTTCGTTTGGTGTATCACCTTTTTTAATGAAGTCTGTGAATTTACCAAGGCTTACGAATTTGTATCCGATAATTTCATTATTCTCATCCAGAGCGATACCTGTTACATAACCTTCAGCCATTTCCAGGTAACGAGGTCCTTTTGCAAGAGTTCCGTACATTGTACCAACCTGAGAACGAAGTCCTTTTCCAAGATCCTCCAGTCCTGCACCAATCGGAAGTCCATCTTCAGAGAATGCACTCTGTGTACGTCCGTATACGATCTGCAGGAATAATTCTCTCATAGCTGTGTTGATTGCATCACAGACAAGGTCTGTGTTCAGAGCTTCGAGAATTGTTTTTCCCGGAAGAATTTCAGATGCCATAGCTGCAGAATGAGTCATTCCTGAACATCCGATTGTCTCAACCAGTGCTTCCTGGATGATACCTTCTTTTACGTTCAGTGTCAGCTTACATGTTCCCTGCTGTGGAGCACACCAGCCTACACCGTGTGTCAGTCCTGAGATATCTTTAACTTCTTTTGCCTGCACCCATTTTGCTTCTTCTGGGATTGGAGCTGGTCCGTGATTTGCTCCCTGAGCTACCGGACACATCATTTCTACTTCGTGTGAATAAATCATGTTAAAACTCCTTTCAACATATGTAATTGTGTATTATTTGAGGTTTCCCTCTGCGGCTTTGATAAATTCTTAACGCCGTATTCGTTTACATTCTCTCACAAATTCCGACATTCGTCAATTATCACTTTCTATTTTTCCAGATTTTCCAGTGCTTCCACAAGCATTTCCAATGCAGTTTCCACTGTATGCTGCCTGTTTTCCATACGGTTTCCATCAAAAACACATCTTTTCGCAGTTGTCTTTCCGTTCACAGAACAGCCGATATAAACCAGACCTACCGGCTTTTCCTCTGTTCCTCCTCCCGGTCCCGCAATTCCCGTAGCGCTTAGAGCAGCCTCTGCTTTTGCCGCCTTTGCTGCTCCATTCGCCATTTCTTTTGCTGTCTGGGAACTGACTGCTCCATAACGCTCTAATGTCTCTGGGGAAACGTTTACAAGACGTATCTTCGCTTCATTGGAATATGTGATATACCCTTCATTCAATACGTCAGATGCCCCCGGAACATTCACCAGCGTTGCTGCGATCAGGCCGCCTGTGCAGGATTCCGCTGTAGTGACTGTCATTTTGTGTTCAGCAAGCAATTCCACCACACGCTCTTCCAATGTCGTCTGCGCTTCATTTTCCTTCATTTTTAAAAGCCAGTCTGTATACATCTTACATGCCTCCGTTGGTCAGTACCTGAATATTTTTTGCCACATAATCAATCAGTGAAATGATCGTAAGTGCCAGTGAAATCCAGATCAGTGCCTGCCCGATCACATCAAAAGCACCACCCAGATCCATGATCAGTACAATGACCATCGCCATCTGAAAGACTGTCTTGAATTTACCCCAGTAGCTTGCCGCGATCACAATTCCATTGTCAGACGCCACCAGACGGAATCCACTGATAATAAACTCTCTGGCAATGATCACGATCACGATCCATGCCGCCAGACTTCCTTTTTCGATCAGACAGATCATTGCTGAACATACCAGCAGTTTATCCGCAAGCGGATCCATAAACTTTCCAAAATTTGTGACCAGATTATATTTTCTGGCAATTTTTCCATCTAGCAGATCGGTCAGACTGGCCACCACAAAAATCGCCAGTGCAATCCATTTGTTCGCCGCTCCACCAAGATCTGTCAGCATAAACAGCACAAAAAACGGTACCATCAGCACTCGCAGAACCGTCAGTTTATTCGGTAAATTCATCAGATAAGACCTCCTATCAAATCATAATCCACTGCTCCCGATACTTTTACCTTTGCAAAATCACCGGACATCAGTTCTTCCTCTGTGTTAACAAAAATCAAACCGTCCACATTCGGCGCATCTCTGTATGTTCTTCCCACATATGCATTTTCATCTGCTACTTTTCCTTCGATCATCACAAGCACTTCTTTTCCGACCATATTTTCCGCAGTATCAAACGCAATTTCCTGCTGCAGTTCCATCAGTTCAGCCTGGCGTTCTTCCTTGACTTCTTCCTCGATCTGCCCTTCCATCCTCGCAGCTGCAGTATCCTCCTCCGGAGAATAAGTAAACACACCGAGTCTGTCAAATTCCATCTCATCCACAAACTCCATCAGTTCCTCATGCTGCTCTTTCGTTTCTCCCGGGAATCCCGTGATCAATGTGGTGCGAAGCGCGATATCCGGAATTTCTCTCCTGAGCTTACTGATGATATCTATCAGTTCCTGTTTTGTCGTTCTTCTTCCCATACGTTTGAGAATCTCATCATTGGCATGCTGGATTGGAAGATCCAGATAATGACAGATTTTTGGTTCTTCCTTAATCGTCTGAATCAGTTCATTATAAATTTCTTCCGGATAACAATATAAAATTCGAATCCAGCGGATTCCTGAAATTTTACACAGCTCTCTCAAGAGTTTGTGCAAAGATTTTTCACCATAAAGATCTTTTCCGTACAAGGTTGTCTCCTGTGCAACCAGAATCAGTTCCTTTACCCCTTGTTCTGCCAGATATTCTGCTTCTGACAGGAGCTGCTCCATCGGCACACTCCGGAAATTTCCACGGATCTTTGGAATAATACAATACGTACAATGCTTGTCGCACCCTTCTGCGATTTTCAGATACGCAAAATGACCGCCCGTAGTCACCAGACGTTTTGTCTCCACTTCCGGAAGGAGATCTGTATCGGCCAATGTCAGTGTATGGTGCCCCTTTAGTGCCTCGTCAATCGCATCTAAAATCTTGTCGTATGCAGTCGTTCCAAGCACTGCATCCACTTCCGGGATCTCATCTAAAATCTCCTGACGATAGCGCTGTGCCAGACATCCTGTAACAATCAGGGCTTTTAATCTGCCATCTTTTTTATATTCTGCCATCTCCAGAATGTTCTGAATACTCTCCTCTTTGGCATCGTGGACAAAACAGCAGGTATTGATCACGATCACATCTGCCTGTGTCTCTTCCTCTACCATCTGATATCCTCTGGATGCCAGCATCCCCAGCATCACTTCTGTGTCCACCAGATTTTTATCACACCCGAGGGAAATAAAAAGTATATTCATATTGCATTTTTCTCCTTTTTTCAACAGTCAGAAAGGCAGATACCATATGGCATCTGCCCCTTATCTTCTCTTTCTATGCCTATTCCTCTTCTGCGTTTTCTGCCAGAATCTTGAGTTCGCCTGCATTCATCTCTTCAATTGCAATTGACAGAGGTTTCTCTCCTGCCTTTGCATGTACCATCGGAAGATCTCCGTCAATCAACTGTCTCGCTCTTTTGGACGTTGCCATAACAATGGAATACCGGCTGTTTACAACCTTTGATTCCCCTTCCTCAACGTCCTGATTTACGACCTTCATCAAATCTGTATAAGATGGATGTAACATATTCTATCTGTCTCCTTTCACATTCCCTTTTAAATCCTGTTTCATACTCTGAATAAAGCTCTCATTACGGAAACTTCTTTGATGCTCTCCCTGGATGATCTTATGCATCTCGGATACACAGACATCCAGATCATCATTAATCACCAGATAATCATACTGATCCATGTACTCTGACTCCTCCACTGCCCTTGCCAGTCTGGACTCGATCACCTCCATGGTCTCTGTCCCTCTTCCGACCAGACGTCTGCGCAGCTCTTTGGCAGACGGCGGCGTCACAAACAAAAGCAATGTGTCCGGAAAGCGTTCCTTTACCTTGAGCGCTCCCTGAATCTCAATCTCCAGAATCACATCTTTTCCCGCTTCCAACTGCTGTTCTACATAGGTACGCGGTGTTCCATAATAATTTTCCACGTATCTAGCATACTCTATCAGCTCTTCTTTCGCAATCATTTTTTCAAATTCTTCGGTTGTTTTGAAAAAATATTCCCTTCCGTCCACTTCTCCTTCTCTTGGATTTCGTGTGGTGGCAGAAACAGAAAGTGCATAGGTTTCCTCATAACGCTTCATCAATTCTTTCATCAGTGTTCCTTTTCCTGCCCCTGAAAATCCGGATACAACGATCAAAATCCCTCTCTGATTCATCTCTTTAAAATTTCTCCTTTATCTCCTGGTTATTCAATATTTTGTATCTGTTCTCTGATCTTTTCAATCTCTGTCTTTAGTCCGATGGCATAATTCGAAACTTCCAGATCATTCGCCTTGGATAAAATCGTATTCGCCTCCCGGTTCATCTCCTGTGCGATGAAATCCAGCTTACGCCCGATTCCCTCCGACTCTTCCAGTGTATTTCTCATATGTGCGATATGACTTTTCAAACGAACAACTTCTTCATCCGTACAGATCTTGTCCGCAAACAGAATCACTTCCGCTGCAATCCGGCTCTCTTCAACCTGCGCGTCCGCAAGTAATTCTTTTACTTTTTCTTCCAGCTTTGCACGATACTCTGCCACAATCTGAGGAGAACGTGCTTCCACCTGTTCCACAAGTGATTCCATACCGGAGAGCTTCTGAAGGATATCTTCTTTTAAGTGAGAACCTTCCAAAACTCTGGTTTCCACAAACTGTCCAAACGCTCCCTCCAGCGCCTCTTTGAGCCCGCTCCAGAGAATCTCTTCATCCTCTGTCTGCTCTTCCATTGTAAGTACCTCCGGATAGTGGGACAATGCAGATACCTTCACATCATTTGTAATGTGAAACTCCTCGCTCATCTGACGGAAATAACGCATATATTCCGCTGCCAGTGCAGCATTATACTTCAGCATCATCTGCTGCTGTGACAAATCCTCACAGGAAATAAAAATGTCTACCTTCCCACGGTTGGCATACTGCTTTAAAAGCGTACGGATCGCCGTCTCAAAAAAATTCAGCTTTTTCGGCATCCGGATATTTACATCCAGATATCTGTGGTTCACACTTTTTAACTCTACCGTAAATTTTCTGGACTCTATTTGAATTTCACATCGTCCAAAACCTGTCATACTTTTTATCATGTCTTTGTCCTCTGTCATTTTCTTGAAATTCTGTTACCAGTATACTCTTATTTATGCTGTTTGGTCAAGCTTTCACTCCAGAAATTCCCGATTTCAGGTACCACTTGTCCGAATTCTGTGATACAATAATCAAGTTAAACGAAACCAACCAAAAGAAAGGATTTTTTTATGGCTTTTGACGGAATTGTCGTGGCCAATCTGGTCCACGAATTAAAAGAACAGCTTTTAAACGGAAGAATTGCAAAGATCGCACAGCCGGAGGCAGACGAGCTTCTGCTGACGATCAAATCCCCTAAGGGACAGAGACGGCTTTCCATTTCTGCAAGTGCATCTCTTCCGCTCATATATCTCACTGACGCGAATAAACCAAGTCCCATGACTGCTCCCAATTTCTGTATGCTTTTGAGAAAGCACATTGCAAACGGCAGGATCGTGGATATCTGGCAGCCCAAACTAGAACGGATCATTCATTTTACAATCGAGCATCTGGATGAGCTTGGCGATCTTTGCCGCAAGGATCTGATCGTGGAGATCATGGGCAAACACAGCAATATTATTTTCTGTACTTCAGACGGAACGATCATTGACAGCATCAAACATGTCTCCGCCCAGATGAGTTCTGTCCGGGAAGTGCTGCCCGGACGGGACTATTTCATCCCGGACACCATGGAAAAAGCAGATCCGCTCACAATTTCAGAAGCCGAGTTTCATACCCTGCTTCGTGCAAAGCCAATGCCGGTATCCAAGGCGATCTACACCAGCTTTACCGGGATCAGTCCCGTCACCGCTGAGGAGATCTGTTTTCTTTCCGGTATAGATTCAAGGATTCCGGCCTCAGAGCTTTCTGCGGATGTATGCTCACACTTTTACAATCAGTTTTGTATTTATCTCTCCGCAGTCAGGGAAGGCCATTTCTCCCCGTCTGTATACTATGACGGAAAAGAACCAAAGGAATTTGCATCCCTTGGGCTGGAGCATTTGCATGCATACCACAGAGAAACTTTTTCTTCCATCTCACACGTGTTGGAGACTTATTATGCAACCAAAAACCAGATCACCCGTATCCGCCAGAAATCTGCTGATCTGCGCCATATCGTACAGACCGCTCTGGAACGCGCCAGAAAAAAATATGCTCTGCAGATGCGCCAGTTATCCGATACCGAGGATCGGGACAAATACAAAGTATACGGCGAACTGATCCATACTTACGGCTATAATCTGGAACCAGGTGCAAAAGTACTGGAGGCTTTGAATTACTACAACAATGAAATGGTAAAAATCCCATTGGATACCACAAAAACTCCGTTGGAAAATGCACAGCGCTATTTCGAAAAATATAACAAACAAAAACGTACCTTTGAAGCATTATCCGCACTGACCGAAGAAACAAAAGAAGACATCACATACCTGGAATCCGTCAGCACTGCTCTGGATATCGCACTCAGTGAGGAGGATCTTGCAGAGATCAAGGAAGAGCTGATTCATTCCGGTTATATGCGCCGCAAATTCACCAAGAAAAAAGTAAAGATCAAAAACAAACCACTGCACTATCTTTCCAGTGACGGATATCATATTTATGTCGGAAAGAATAACCTGCAGAACGACTGGCTGACCTTCGAATTTGCCGTCGGCAATGACTGGTGGTTCCACGCAAAAAACACGCCCGGATCTCATGTTGTTGTCCGCACCAACGGAGAGGAGCTTCCGGACCGTACATTTGAAGAAGCCGGACGGCTTGCCGCTTACTATTCCAAAGCCCGAGGCGGAGAAAAAGTAGAGATTGACTATATTGAGAAAAAACATGTCAAAAAACCAAAGGGTGCAAAACCCGGCTTTGTCGTATATTATACCAATTATTCGCTGATCATCGACAGTGATATCGGCGACTTAAAAGAAATTTCTGATTAAAATGCATTCAAAATGCCCTTGGTACAAAATTTGTTACCAAGGGCATCCAACTATTTTTCTATGACGAAAGACCACCTTTGACGGAGAGATTCCGGCATAAGTTCATCTAATTTTTGGGCATCAGAGATCAGATTTTTGTTTCCAAAATGGAAGAAGAAAAATTTGCCAATACCATGATTGAATCCCAATTGAAATTCAAGTTCTTTTTTAAAATATGGAAAAACAGGTTTTATCTGTGCATCAATTGCCCAAACAACTTCTACCCCATTGCTGCTCACGTTATCTATGATCCATTGCTCATTTTCAACAAACCATTTCCAAAATTGTTTTGCTGCAGCAATATCCATTTCCTTCTTCCGAAATAAAAACATAAAATTCTCCTTTACACATGATTACCCAATTATTAAAGTATTCTTATCCATTGACTGCTTGCTTCACATCTTCAGGAACCTGAATCTGTCCCACATTATCATATCCGTTATACACCAGTTCAATATTATAAAAATTCACATTAGTTGTTTTCCCGAAGCTTTGGTATAATTCATCCATCACATCTGTCATATCCACGATGATCCTTGCCGGCAGCTTTTCTTTTTTGTAAATATCCACCGTAACCGGAATCTCCAGTGTATCCAGCGCATCCTGATCCGGCAGATCCACAAGACCGTAGGCCTGAATCATCTCCTCCCCAAGAAAATCCATCAGCTTCTTTCCCTGCATATCCCCGTAGATTTCATAGCACGTCTTTTCCCGGACCTTTACCGGCTGCCTTGCAAGCGTAAAATCTTCGATTTCCGCTCTTGCACTCTGGAAAAAATCTGTTTCTGTACCACCGGAAGAGGCGCTGTTTTCACTCTCTGTCCTCGACCACTGCTCATAAAGACTACTGTACGTCACATACTTATCGCCTTCTTCCACCTGGTAGATTTCCATATTACTAGAGACCAGATTATCATTTAGCTTCACTTCCGCCCTCCCCTTTGCGTGTCCTGCTCTGGGGCTTACCGTGTTCTCCATGTCCATATCCATTCGGATTCTAGTATGATCCAGCACATCCTCCAACTCCACCTCGATTTCCAGTGAACTGGATGCCGAATTGACTTCTTTCATATTTTTGTCTACCGCATCCATCAATACTTCTGGTGTTACTTCCTGCTTTTCCTGCTGTCTGCATCCTGCCGCCGTATTTGTGCACAGCAACAGCAGTGCGCCTGTCAATGCAAGACGGCACATCCGTTTCTTTCCTGTCATACCAAATTCCTTTTCTTTTTCCGCCTGATACGGTTATTCCTTCCCAAGAAGGTAATCAATAAACTGCTGTGCAGTTCTTCCCGACATTCCCCCGTGACTCAATTCCCATTTATTGACTTCCAATAAAAGTTCTTCTTCCGGCATGGAAATATGGTTCCGCTTTGCCAGTTCTGTCACGATCTTCTGAAATGCCTTTTTAGCCGGAGAGGCAAAATAAATCTTGACACCGAATCTTGCCACAAGAGACAGTTTTTCCTGCACCGTATCGTTTGTATGCAGTTCTTCATCCCGATCCTGTTTGTCACGGAAAGTCTCCCTCACCAGATGCCTTCTGTTGGAAGTTGCATAGATCAGAATATTGTCCGGTTTTTTCTCCAGACCTCCTTCGATCACGGCTTTCAGATACTTATATTCGATTTCAAATTCTTCAAAAGAGAGATCATCCATGTAAATAATAAATTTATAGTTTCTATTTTTAATCTGGGCAATTACCTCGTTCAGATCCTGAAACTGATGCTTATATACTTCGATCATGCGAAGCCCCTGATCATAATACTGATTTAAAATTGCTTTGATGGAAGATGATTTTCCTGTCCCTGCATCTCCGTAGAGCAGACAGTTATTGGCTCTTTTTCCCTCTACAAACGCTTTGGTATTATCAATCAGCTTTTGCTTTTCTGCCTCATATCCTACGAGATCATTCAGATGCACATGAGCAATGTTCGTGATTGGAACGATTTCCGCTGCTCCGTCTTTGGTATGTTCCACGCGAAACGCTTTGTGCAGTCCCAGCTTTCCGACTCCAAACTCCCGATAAAACTCCGTCACGCACTGCTTAAACGACTGTACGTCCTCTGCCTGCTCCAGCTCCCTGCTCAGATTACAGATTCTGTCACGGATTCGTTTATTAAAAACAATCCTGTCATCCTGTGTATTTTCATAGTCCAGAAGAAGGGAAAAACAGCCTGCATCCAAAACCCGCATCAATGCAGTGAAATCATAATCGAATAATTCTTTAAAAATCCAAAAATCATGCTCTGCCGCCAGATTCAGGCTTCCTTTTGTCTCTCCCGTGATCTCGCAGGAGGTACTGTAAGCATTTTCATCATTTGCCAGCAGGAAAGTCAGGAAGGTATGCCAGAGATTTCCGAAAAATCCGTGACACTCTGAGAGTTCCAGCAATTCATTCATACAGGAAAAAAGCAGTCCTTTTAAATCCTCCTGATTATAGTATTCATTATCATAATGTTCCATCAGAAATGTCATATCCAAAAGTAACTCTTCGTATTCCATATTTTTATATAAGATCAGTTCATTGGTACGCATCTTCCTGTTCCTCCCTCATACTCATCAATAATTTCCTAAAATCTTCAAGTTCCGCGCTTCTTCTCTGAGCCCCCGGATCGCATTTTTCACACCCGGCTGTTCGAGATTTCCTTCGAAATCCACAAAGAAACGATACTCCCAGCTTTTCCCTTCCACCGGACGGGATTCAATCTTTGTCATGTTCAGGTCATTGTAAATAAAATGCGACAAAATCTGATACAGTGATCCACTCTGGTGCGGAAGTTCAAAACAAATACTGATTTTCGATGCAGCCGGCGTAAAAATCTTCTGATTCGTAACAATGATAAACCGTGTCACATTATTAGTCTCATCATTGATATCCTCTGCCAGAACAGAAAGTCCGTATACCTGTGCTGCATATGCACTGCACACTGCCGCCTGCGAGTGATCCTGCTCTTTTAGGACTTTTTTTGCCGCTGCCGCTGTATTGGACACACTAATCTGCTGCCAGTCTCCATGCTTTTCCAAGAAACGGCTTGTCTGCATCAGAGCTTCTGCCTTAGAGTACACACGCTCAATCTGAGAGAGTGTGGTTCCAGGAAGGCCTGCCAGCGTATTTTCGATTGGAAGGAACGTCTCTCCCACAATATAATTTTCGAACTCTACCAACAGGTCATATACTTCATTGACTGCTCCAGCAGAAGAATTTTCAATCGGAAGAACTGCAAAATCTGCCGCCCCCTCCTCGATTGCCTCCATGGCTTCCCGGAAAGTCGTCACATGAAAATTGTTCTCATTGTCCGGAAAATATTTCTTCATGGCAGCCTGACTATAAGCTCCTTCCACCCCCTGAAATACGACACGGACATTCTGCTTATCAAGCGACTCCATCTCAATAAACGGAAGTCTTCCCAGTGCACCCGCCTCCACAAGCTGCTGATACTGCAATTTCCGGCTCATACTCATCAGCTGTGCGTACAGCTCCTGAATCCCCTTCTTGTTAAACTCACCGTTCACCTTGGATGCCACATCCAGAAGTTTTTCATGTTCTCTTTGACGGTCAAACACTTTTCGCCCTGCGCCGACTTTAAATCTTCCAACATCCTCGCAGACTTTCATTCTTTCTTCGTACAGCTTTGCGATCTGATCATCGATCCCGTCCAGCTTCTCCCTGAGTTCTTCCAATGTCGCCATTTTTCTTCTCTCCTTGTCATTTCAAACTTAAGCTGTATTATAATACATTTTTTTCCGATTGTACAATACCTGATTTTCATCTGCATAAATCTGCACGGAAACGGACATCCTGTTCTTATGAAGAAAAAATTTATTTTATGCGGCATCATCGGCTGGTGCATGGAAATACTGTTTACGGGACTTCATTCCCTTTTGGTAAAAGATTATACACTTGCGGGAAAAACATCCATCTGGATGTTTCCGATCTACGGGATGGCGTGCGTCTTTTCTCCGCTTTCCCAAAAACTGAAAACAAAAAGCACCTTTTTAAGGGGTAGTATCTACACTGCTTTTATTTTTGCCGGGGAATTTTTATCCGGTCTGTTTTTAAAGAAACACCGGATCTGTCCCTGGGATTACAGTCGTGCAAAATTCAATATCAAAGGGGTCATCCGTCTTGATTATGCGCCGCTTTGGTTTACCGCCGGCCTGTTCTTTGAAAAATTTTTGAAAAAATTTTAATTTCTTTCCGTTTTAAATGCCATGCACTAAGTAATGAAACCAATGGAATCGTCAATATCACTCCCATTGTGGAAGCAATTCCCTGAATTAACTCGATTCCTATGGAATACATATTGATGATCTGCGTTGTGGAATAGTTATACACATACAAAAATACTAACGTATTAATCGACGTACCTGTAAAAGCTAAAATCAGTGTATTTGACATTGTCCCCATCATATCTTTTCCAACCCGTATCCCCGAAAAAAATAATTCCCTTGCAGAAAGCAGTGGATTGCGAAAGTGGATTTCATTGATAGTAGACGCTATTGACATCGCAACATCCATAACAGCCCCCAGTGCCGAAATCAAAATGCCCGCATACAACAATTCTCCAATTTTAATATTCGTTGTCTGACCTACATACGTCAACTGCTCAATATCTGCAACATTATATCCGGAAATATGTGTCCATTTTCCAAACAGAATTGCCAGTATCCCTGAAATTCCAACCCCCAGTACTGTGCCGGCCACAGCAGTCACACTTTTACTTGAAATCCCTCCCAGTAAATACATGGTCACAACCGTCGTCAGAATTGCAACCAGCACTGCTGCCCAAACAGGAGATACCCCTCTGTAGATAAGTGGCAAAAATAGAAATACAATACAGACAAATGTAAAAATCAAAGCGACAGCGGAATAGACTCCTTTTCTCCCTCCGATCAGACTTAAGGTCAGCAAAAACAGCAAAACAATCATACACAAAATTGCCGTACGGTCATAACTGTAGACGGTAACATACAACGAATCTTCCCCTTCATTCACTTCCGCGATCACTTTCATGCCCTTTTCACAATGTGTTCCGTAAAGATAACCTGAAGAACTGACAGCCTCCACAACTGTTCCACGAAACTTGCCACTTAATAATCGAAGGGAAACCAGTTGATTTCCAATCTGATTTCCCGACTCTGTTGTATTATCTTTTTTTATCTCCACTACTTTTGCTTTTTCAAAGGTTTTTCCTTCTGTTTCATACAGCCCTTCCCGTTCCACTTGATTTAACTGTATCAAAAATGCAGCAAACAGAATCGTAATTCCGAAAATGATAAACTGCCTTCTCCCTTTTTTCAGCCAATTCATTTTTGGTCACGCTTTCTCCTGGCCACGAGCACTCCGACTCCGCAAAGTAACGCTGTTAACATCACGATTACTGCCCCTGCAATCGGTACAGCGTCTCCTGTTTTTACCGTTGTTTGTGAAGTCACTGGTTTTTTATTGACACCTTCTGTATGCGTAGTCTGGTCGCTCATAGAACCACTTGTACCTCCGTTTTGTGACTGTCCATTGTCCGGTGAATCACTGGATGACGGTGGGTTTAAATTTTCCTGATGTTTCATCTCCAACTGATCCAATGCTGTTTTCAATGCAGTATATGCATTTGTCAGTGTTGCCGTATCTGCTGCCGGATCTGCATTTACAGTTCTGGCGCCTTCCAGAGCCTGCTGCATTGTTTGATAACTCTCGGTTGTATATTCTTCTGGATTTTTACTCCCAGCTTCTTCAATTAACGCGGAAAGCTGTCCATGATCAACTGATTTCACAAGCATAAACTGTGTATCGATCGGTTCCTGTGTATCTGTGCGATATGTATTCACTGTCAATGTTGTTTCCGTAATGTCTACTACCGAATAAGTCGGAACATCCTGCTGCCATCTGTTGGCAATATAAGTCTGTTGGCGAGGTACCAGATCATAATATTTACTTCCTGATGAAGATCCTGCTGTCAGATACATGATTCCATCAGAATTTACCGCCGTTTCCTGATTCTCTGTCAATTCCATTACTGCTTCCTCATCCATCACCGCATGCAGATATTTCAGATATTTTTGTTCGCCCTCATCCTGTGTATCTTCTGAAATATTTCCCGGTGCCTCATAAAGTGTATCAGGATTTTCTCCCGCATCCATATCTTTTTCCAACTGTTCTTCAAATTCATCATCCGAATATTCCATTTTGAACTGACCGCCTTTTAACATTTTTGTTCTGGAATATGCGTGATCATGTCCTGCCAGCACCAGATCAATCTCATTTTGTTCAAACACAGGCACCAGACTATAACGCAAATTGGTGATTTCCGGTTCATTGGAATGTTCTGCAGATCCATAAATATCCTGATGAAGTGTTACTATTTTCCATTTGCAATCTGTATTTGCCGCTACTGTGGATTCAATAAACTGACGATGTTCCTCCACATTTGTATCCTGCGTATTTAAAATCATAAACAGGGCGTCCCCATATGTGTAGTAATAATCTCCGCCTACTGTTCCATTGTCGCCAAGAGAACTGCTGTTTGCCGGATTAAAATGATACGTATAATTGGCATTGTCTGCATCATGATTTCCTACCGTTGTTGCGACGGGTACACTTTTCATAAGATCCGGGCTCAAATATCCTGCATATTCCACCTCACTGATTGTTGTATCCTGCACTTTTTTGGCATTTGTCTGAATCTGATCGCCAGAAGAAAGAACAAAGGATGCCAATCTGTTTGTTTTTTCATATGCTTTTGTCAATGTATCATTCCAGTTAAAGGTATCATTTCTAACTGCTTCTGACTGTGCTGCCGCAAAGGATGGTTTTAAAATATCCTCCGGAGTCTTTGCTTTTTCCGGATTGGAAGAACCAATCTGCGGATCTCCTACGAAAATAAAGGAAAAGGAACTTGTATCCGCATCCGTAGTAAAGGAGCAAATCTCTTTTCCGCCCACCTGATAATAGTACGTAGTTCCGGGCTTCAAATCCTTTATTACCACTTTGCTGCTCTTATAACCTGTCTGTGCCGGACTTTCTGATACTGCTGCACTTTGCCCATCACTTAGATCCGGAGTCTGTCCATATACAAAGGACGCTTCTTCCCCTTCTTTCGTATACCATGCAAAATTCATTTCTGTTTCATCGGATCCAGGTGACATGGCGACCTGTGTCCAGTCTGTTTTTATTGTTTCCCATTCCTCACACCATGCATCCCATGCTCCGTTTTGTGCCGCTGGTGTTTTGCTTGCATCTGTCATTCCATCTGGAGCTGCTGCTGCAGATACTGATAATGGCTGGTAAAGCAGTATGGCGGAAATCAACACCGCAATGACTCTCTTCTTCATTTTACATTTCTCCTTCTTTTTTCACTTTTGCATTGGTATTATAACACCTGATTTTTTTGTTTTAGGCTTCTTTACAAACCATTAACAAATTTTAAATTACAATTTACAATCTCTGTCCAGATTTTTTCTGCTTCTTTCTTAATTTTCGTATGAATTCTCTGTTGAAAAAACTCACAGTTTAGTATATGATGATTGAAGAGATTTTGCATAGGGAGGTACATCGAAATGAATACAGTTGATTGTATCAAAAGCCGCAGAAGTATCCGCAGATTCAAACCGGATTCTGTTAAACATTCATTGATTGAAGAGATCGTTTCCGCAGCTTCTTTTTCCCCATCCTGGAAAAATACTCAGATTACCCGTTATATCGCAATTGAGGATCCTTCCCTTCTGGGAAAAATTGCTGATGACTTTACCCCATCTTACAATTCAGATATCATCCGCCAGACACCGGTTTTGATTGCTGTCACTTATATCAAAGGACGGTGCGGTTTTGAGCGCGACGGCTCTTATACCACTGGAAAAAAGGACCGCTGGCAGATGTTTGATGCCGGTGTGGCCTGTCAGACGTTCTGTCTGGCTGCGCACGAATACGGACTGGGTACTGTCATTATGGGCGTATTTGATGAGAGTGGAATTTCCAGTCTTCTGGACATTCCAAAGGAACGGGAACTGGCTGCATTGATTGCACTTGGATATCCTGATATCGAGCCATCTGCACCAAAACGCAAAACTGTTGAAGATTTATTACAATATCGATAATCAGATTCTGCTCTCAAACAAGATCTGATTTACAAGGAGGTTACATATGAGACATTTGATGAGTCCTCTGGATTTTTCTGTAGAGGAACTGGAAACACTGTTAAATCTGGCGGGAGACATTGAAAAACACCCGGAAAAATATGCACATGCATGTGAAGGGAAGAAGCTGGCTACTTTATTTTATGAACCAAGTACGCGTACACGTTTAAGCCATGAGGCTGCGATGCTTAATCTGGGCGGAAGCATCATGGGATTTTCTTCCGCAGATTCCAGCTCTGCCTCAAAAGGAGAGAGTGTTTCAGATACGATCCGCACCGTTTCTTGTTATGCAGATATCGTTGCTATGCGCCATCCAAAGGAAGGAGCGCCGATGGTTGCCTGTAAGCACGCTTCCATTCCTGTCATCAACGCAGGAGACGGAGGACATCAGCATCCAACCCAGACACTGACTGACCTTTTGACTATCCGTTCCGTAAAGGGACGCCTTGATCATATGACGATCGGACTTTGCGGAGACTTAAAATTCGGACGTACCGTACATTCTCTGATCCACGCTCTGGTGCGCTATGAGGGAATCAGATTTGTTTTGATCTCACCAGAAGAATTACGTCTTCCAGGCTATATCCGTCAGGATGTTCTGGATAAAAACCATATCGAATACAAGGAAGTTGTCCGTCTGGAAGACGCCATGCCGGAACTTGATATCCTATACATGACACGTGTACAAAAAGAACGTTTCTTCAACGAAGAAGATTATGTCCGCATGAAAGATTTCTATATCCTGGACAAAAAGAAAATGCAGCTGGCTCCTTCCGATATGTTTGTACTGCATCCACTGCCACGTGTCAACGAGATTTCTGTGGAAGTAGACGATGATCCGCGAGCAGCTTATTTCAGACAGGTACAGTATGGTGTTTATGTACGTATGGCACTGATTCTGACACTGCTTGATATTCATGTAGAGTAACAAAAATTTGTTTCGCATAAAGAAAGAAGGTATCTAATTTGAAAAATACATTGAACGTAGGACGTATTTCTGAAGGTTTTGTTCTGGATCACATCGAAGCAGGAAAAAGTATGGATATTTACAAATATCTTCACCTCGATAAACTGGACTGCTGTGTTGCGATCATCAAAAATGCCCGCAGCAGTAAAATGGGGAAAAAAGACATCATGAAGATCGAGTGTCCGATCGATTTTATGGACCTTGATATTCTCGGATTTATCGACCACAATATCACAGTCAATATTATCTCCAATGAACAGGTCGTCGACAAAAAAATCCTAAGACTTCCAAAAGAGATCACCAATGTGATCCGCTGCAAAAACCCAAGATGTATCACATCCATCGAGCAGGAACTGGATCACATCTTTGTCCTGACAGACGAAGAGAACCAGGTGTACCGCTGCAAATACTGCGAAGAAAAATACTCCGGAAGATAAACAAAAAAACAAACGGGAACGTGGTTTTTACAGATCACGTTCCCGTTATTTATCTCAAAATTCTATGGCAGTATATGTCCCGCACTTAAATATAACTGATACCATTCTTCTCTGGTCAGCCGGATATCTGCCGCCAGCGCGATCTCCCGCAATCGCTTCAGATTGGTCGTACCTGCTACCATCTGAATCTTTGCCGGATGTCTGAATATCCATGCAGATGCGATACCAGTCTTTGTTGTCCCATATTTTTCCGCAAGATCCGCCAGCACCTGATTTAATTCCGGATATTTCTCACTGTCAACAAATACACCTTCGAAAAGTCCATACTGGAACGGAGACCATGCCTGAATCGTCATATCATGCAGTCTGCAAAAATCCAGCACGCTGTTGTCTCGGTTGACGGCACCATCTGTCAGCATATTTGCCTCAAGTCCTGATGCAACCATGTTAGAAAACGGAATACTGAACTGAAGCTGATTGACAAGAAGATCCTGTCTCACACATTTTTTCAAAAGCTGGATCTGCATCGGCGTATGATTGGAAACACCGAAATGTCTCACCTTTCCGGATCCCTCCAACAGATCAAATGCTTCTGCCACTTCTTCCGGCTCCATCAGTGCATCCGGTCTGTGAAGAAGCAGGATATCCAGATAATCAGTACGCAGCCTGCGGAGAGATTCCTCTACCGACTGCAAAATATGTTCTTTGGAAAAGTCATACATCACACCCGGTACAATCCCGCATTTAGACTGCAGGATGATATCTTCTCTGCGAAATTCTGTCTGCTCGAATACACGTCCGAACAGAGATTCGCATGCCCCTTTTCCATAAATATCCGCATGATCAAAAAACTGAATTCCCAGTTCCAGACAGGTATGGATATACTCATCCACCTCTGTCTCATCCATTCCCTGAATACGCATACATCCAGCTGCAACTACCGGAACTTCCAGCATACTTTTTCCAAGCATCTGCCTTCTCATCATGTGCCTCCCTTCTAGCACTCTTCTGCTATTTTATAAATCAATCGCTCTGTATCTTCCCATCCAAGACACGGGTCTGTAATGGACTTTCCGTAAATCTGGTCTGCCCCGATACTCTGACATCCTTCTTCCAGATAACTTTCAATCATCACACCTTTGATCAGCTCTTTTAATTTTGTATTGTAATTCCGGCTGTGAAGCACCTCACTGACAATGCGGATCTGCTCTTTGAACTGCTTGTTGGAATTTGAATGATTGGCATCGACGATCGCTGCCGGATTGGCCAGATGTTTCTCTCCATACATCGCCTGAAGACGGATCAGATCCTCATAGTGATAATTTGGATTACAAGTACCATACTTGTCCACTCCGCCGCGCAGAATCACATGTGCCAGATCGTTTCCATCTGTCGTTACATCCATGCCTCTGTAAATAAAAGTATGGGAACTCTGTGCCGCGATCACAGAGTTGAGCATCACAGAAAAATCACCACTGGTCGGATTTTTCATCCCCACCGGAATATCCATACCGCTGGCCGTCAGTCTGTGTTGCTGGTTTTCAACAGAACGCGCCCCGATTGCCTCATAAGATAAGATATCATCCAGATAGCTTCTGTTCTCCGGATATAGCATCTCATCCGCGCTTGTCAGTCCGCTTTCTTCTATGGCACGGATATGCATCTTACGGATCGCAATAATTCCAGCCAGCAAATCCGGCGCCTGATCCGGTTTTGGCTGATGAAGCATTCCTTTATATCCCTCACCTGTTGTCCTTGGTTTGTTCGTGTAGATCCGCGGAATAATCATCAGGCGGTCCGATACTTTTTCATTCACTTTTGCCAGCCTGCTTATATATTCACACACGGAATCTTCATTGTCTGCAGAACATGGCCCTACGATGACGACAAACTTGTCTGACTTTCCTGTAAAAATGTCCCGAATTTCAGCATCCCTTTTTTTCTTGATTTCTGTAAGTTCCTTTGAAAGCGGATACTCTGCTTTCAATTCTGCCGGAAGCGGCAGCGTTGTATTGATTCTCATTCCCATACTCTTTTCCTGCCTTGTATAAAATCTCTGTTCATATGCAAAATGCTGCCGCAAAGCGACAGCATCAAATTAAGCAAAACGATAAGCCGGGTTATGTCATTGGACAATCATCTATCTAGACCTGACGTTGCCGTCAGGTTCAAGCAACCTACCTAAAGCGCGACGGGCAGCCGCATAGCTTTTATTCGGTCTTGCTTCGGATGGGGTTTACATGTGCCCCTTCTGTTACCAGAAGGGCGGTAGTCTCTTACACTGCCTTTCCACCCTTACCTGTACATTGTACAGGCGGTTTATTTCTGTTGCACTGGCCTTGGAGTCACCTCCACCGGACGTTATCCGGCATCCTGCCCTGCGAAGCCCGGACTTTCCTCGTCTGCGGCCTTTCGGCGCATGCATCCGCGATTGTCTGTCTTACTTAACACTGTTCTTCATTATACTATGTCTGACTCTGAATGTCAAACACCTGTCCTTCTGTCTGAATCTCTCGGATTCTGCTTCTATATTCTGTTGTACACGGTTCGTGAAAAAGCCTGTCAAACACTTCATAGAATCCCCAGAAATGCATCGGGAACACATTTTTCGTGTCTGTATGACGCATAAAATAGTCCAGTCCCCAGACATACTGCTCACCCAGACGGAGATCCGCCGGCACAAATGCAACATCGATCGGCTGATCCGGAAGCTCTCTAATCGCCTTCTGATAATCCGCTCTCATCTGCTCATTATACGACTTTGGTTCTCCTTCCCAGTGCCACCAGTTCAAATCTCCTGCGTGATAAATCACGATTCCATGATATTCTATCCAGAATGCGACTCCTTCATCTGTAGATGGCAGTGTACGCACCCGGATGCCATTCACACGCCTCTCTTCTTCGGGCGACAGCCGGATTACCTGTTTCTGTTCATCCGGCATCGGCACATCATCAGAAAAAAGATACCAGATGTTCTGTCTCTGACGGCGCAATTTCAAAATGTCCGGATTATAATGATCATAATGTACATGACTCACAAATACAAACAATGTTTTTTCCGGATCCATTTCGGGGAGACTGCCCTGATAATAATCAAACAAAAACAGGGCATCCTCCATCTCCAGAAGAAATCCACTGTGTCCGAGATATGTCACCCGCATCATACGTTCAACATCTCAATCGCACGTTTTAATTCCGGAAGAATAAATTCCAGTGCTTCCTTTGCCTCTTTGGCATCTCCCGGAAGATTTACCATCAGCGTCTTTTTGCACACACCTGCCGCACTGCAGTCCAGAACCGCCTGCAGAGAATCCCGGTTGCGGAATGCACGCAGTGTCTCCGGAATTCCCGGAAGAAGGCGTTCTGCCACATCCATCAGTGCATATGGAGCACAGTCGCTCTCGAGATGTCCTGCTGCTCCTGTTGTCAGAACCAACTCTGCGGTCTGCTCCTCTGCCACTCTTTTTAATACCGATGCCGCCACTTTCCGGTCTTTCGGGATCACACGCACGGCAGCAGTCTCAAACCCGGACTGTTCCAGCAGTTTCTTTAAAACCATCCCTGCCGCACTTGCCTTTCTTGCTTTATAACTTTCTGTATCCAACGTAAAAATAGCCGCTTTCATAGATTCGTACCCCTTTCTTGTACTCCGGTCTCAACTAAATTCTGTAATGCAGAGAACACTCTGCCGCTTTATTGTACCACATTTGAGAATAAGAGTCCAAGCATCCGGCAGAAAAAAGCAAAAAAATCAGATAATAATGCAGACCAGACCTCCGTTGCTGTCGTTGACAATCTTCTGCATCGTATCCTGAAGCTTCACCTGACTCTCCTCGTTGATCATATTAATCTTATTGCGCATCCCATCCAGCACCAGCTCTTCTACAGATTTTCCAAATATGTTGGTTCCCCATACTCCCTCTGGAGTCTCACTCTCTGCTTTGATATATTCCACCAGATCCTGTGCCTGCTTTTCACTTCCCACGATCGGTGCGATCTCAGTCTCAATATTGGCACGGATCATATGAACAGACGGAGCCTCTGATCTGATCTTCACACCATATTTACTGCCCTGCTTGATGATCGCAGGCTCATCTAACAGAATTTCCTCTTTCTTCGGACTAACTACACCATATCCTTTCATTTTAACATCAGCAAACGCATCTTTAATCTGTGTATATTCCTCTTTCATTGCAGCAAGTTCTTTCATCGCTGCAATCAGTTCATATTCTCCCTGAATCTTCGTCCCTGTCAGTTCACTGAGCACCTCATAATAATACTTCTCCTTCAAGTCCATCTGGATTTTTACGATTCCCGTATCCATTTCAATCTGAGAGATCCTGATCTTCTCTATGTACTCGCTGTCACTTACCGGTACCGCCTCTGCCACACTTCGAATGTCATCCATTCCATCCAGCAGATTTCTTACACTGGAGAGCACCTCGCTTTTTACCGGGTGATCCTTTGGCAGCATTTCCACCCACTTCGGAATATAAAATTCTGCTTCTGAAATTGGAAACTCATACAACACCTGCCGCATGATCTGATTAATATCTTCTGTCCGAAGCTGCGCACAGTTGACCGCAAGAACAGATACTCCGTACTTTTCCTCCATTTTCCCCTGAAGACTTTTTGTTTCTTCGCTGTATGGCTTCTGTGTGTTCAAAAGGATCAGAAACGGCTTTCCGATGGATTTCAATTCCTGAATGGTCTTTTCTTCTGCCAAAATATAATTTTCTCTCGAAAGCTCTCCGATACTTCCATCTGTTGTGATAACCAGCCCAATTGTCGCATGGTCATGGATCACCTTCTGTGTCCCGATCGCTGCCGCTTTTGTAAAGGGGATCTCATGTTCAAACCATGGCGTTTTCACCTGACGTTCCACATCGTTTTCTATATGACCGCTCGCCCCGTCTACCATATATCCGACACAGTCGATCAGTCGGATCTTAACTTCCACGTCTTCGGACAGCCTGACAGATGCCGCATCTTTCGGAACAAATTTCGGCTCTGTTGTCATGATTGTTGTTCCGGAAGCTGACTGCGGAAGTTCGTCTTTTGTCCGCTCTTTTGCGTGTTCATCCGTCATATTCGGCAGCACGAGAAGATCCATGAACCGCTTGATAAATGTTGACTTGCCTGTCCGAACCGGACCTACAACTCCAATATAGATTTCCCCGTTGGTCCTTGCTTTCATATCCTTGTATACCTGAAATGCATCCATAAAAAATACCCCCTTGTTCTGCTGATACCAATCTATGCAGAAACAAAGGGGATTATTCCGGCTCTATTCTTTTGAATTTTAAAAAACTATACTGTCTCATCCGGCCACGGCAGCACGGAATGCTCACTTTTTGATTCTCGAAGCATCAGTTCATCCACTGCCTGTGCAGCACTCTTGTTTTCAAACAGTACTTCATTGATCTGTTCCACGATCGGCATGGACACCTCATATTTCTCTGCCAGCTTTCTGGCTGCCTTTGCAGAATACACACCTTCCACTACCATCTGCACTTCATCCATGGCCTCCTGCATGGTCTTTCCCTGTCCCATGAGGTATCCGGCTCTGCGGTTCCGGCTATGCACACTCGCACAGGTCACGATCAGATCTCCGATTCCGGTCAGCCCGGTAAATGTCTCGAGCTTACCGCCCATTTTTACACCCAAACGCGCAATTTCCGCAATTCCTCGAGTGATCAACGCCGCTTTTGTGTTATCTCCATAACCAAGTCCGTCTGCGATTCCCGCTGCCAGAGCGATCACGTTTTTCAATGATCCTCCCAGCTCGATCCCCAGAATATCCGGACTTGTATAGACACGGAACACCTTACTCATAAATACAGACTGCAGATACTCGGCCGTCTTTCTTGTCGTCGCACCGATCACACAGGTTGTCGGCAACTTTCTCCCGACCTCTTCCGCGTGGCTCGGTCCGGAAAGAACTGCCACATCCGCCTGAGGAATCTCTTCTTTAATCTGCTCGGAAAGTGTCATCAACGTGGTCTCTTCGATCCCTTTTGCCACATCCACGATCATTTGCCCTTCTGCCACATATGGACTCATCTTTTTCGCAGTCGCTCTTGTAAACGGAGACGGAACTGCCAGGACGAGAAAGTCTTTTTCCAGGATTGCCTCTTGTATCTCTCCGGTAATCTGAATTTCCTCAGAGATCTGAACTCCCGGCAGCTTTGTCTTATGCTCTCTTTCTTTTGACAGCATCTCTACCTCGGCGGGATCGATCGACCAGATCGTTACCTGATTTCCATTATCATGCAGCAGGACGGAGAGTGCCGTTCCCCAGCTTCCCGCTCCCAACACACCTATATTTGCCATATTCTGCCTCCTTTTTAATCGTCTCTATTTTTTAGAAGAACCGATTTTGTTCTCTGTTCCATTCAACAGTCTCTTTATATTTGCACGATGCCTCCACCATGCCAGTGCCATCAGTAAAAACGTCACCAGATATAATTCGTACACATAAGGCTGCGCCATCGCAAATCCCCCCATCTGCCCGAAACATATCACCTCTGCAAGAAAAATAATTGTTACCAGAAGTGACCCTGCGGAAACATAGCGGGTGACTGCCACCACAAAAATAAATGCAGCAAGTGGGATCGGAACCATCCAGAGCTTGGTGGAAAGCACAAGCCCGGCCAGAACCGCAATCCCTTTGCCCCCTTTAAATTTCAGATAAAACGGATAATTATGCCCAAGTGTAGCACCTGCTCCTGTATACATCGCAAGCAGCGGCAGACAGTCGCTGCCACTGAAGATCTGGCGCACCAGAAGAATTGGCAGGACACATTTTAAAACATCTCCCACAAACGTCATCAGTCCGGCTTTTACTCCAAGCACACGCAGTGCATTCGTAGAACCCGAGTTTCCGCTTCCTGTTTTTCTGATGTCCACATGATTGAGTTTCCCCACAAAATATCCGGTCTGAAACAGGCCGAACGCATATCCTATGATAAGACAGATAATTCGTTCCATATCTACTGATCCTTTTCCTTTCTCTCCCGGATAAAGAATTTCAGAGACGTTCCCCTGAACCCGAACGCTTCCCGGATCTTGTTTTCCAGATAACGGGTATAAGAAAAATGCATCAGTTCTTTGTCATTTACAAAAATTACAAAGGTCGGTGGTTTTACCGATACCTGGGTGATATAGTAAAGCTTCAGACGTTTTCCCTTGTCTGACGGCGGCTGCTGCATGGCAACGGCCTCCATCATAATCTCATTGAGCACACCGGTCTGAATCCGAAGTGTCTGGCTGTCAATGACCATATCGATCATATCATACAGTTTATTCAGACGCTGTCCTGTTTTTGCAGAAACATACATGATCTCTGCGTATGGCATATACGCAAGTGTCGTCCGGATATCATTTTCATATCGTTTCATGGTCTTGTCATTCTTCTCAATGGCATCCCATTTGTTTACAACGATGATCACACCTTTTCCGCGCTCATGTGCGATTCCGGCAATCTTAGCATCCTGCTCTGTAACCCCTTCTGTGGCATCGATCACCATCAGCACCACATCAGCTCTCTCTACTGCCGTCACCGTACGAATAATACTGAATCTCTCCAGTTCTTCCTTGATCTTATTTTTTCTTCGCAGTCCTGCGGTATCGATAAAAATATATTCTCTGTCCTCGTGTTTGATCGCCGTATCAATGGCATCTCTTGTGGTGCCCGCGATATCTGATACGATCACCCGGTTTTCTCCGAGAAGCTTATTGACGATCGAAGATTTTCCCACATTCGGCTTTCCGACAATGGCGATCTTCGGACGCTCGTCCTCTTCGGTCTCTCCTGCTCCTTCCGGAAAATGCGAAACCACTTCATCCAGCATATCACCGATTCCCAGCCTGGACGCCGCAGAGATCGGAACCGGATCCCCGATTCCAAGATTATAGAACTCATACACATCCGGCATAAATTTATCAAAATTATCCACCTTGTTGACAACAAGCACAACCGGTTTTTTAGAACGTCTGAGCATATCTGCCACTTTGGAATCTGCATCCACAAGCCCCTGACGCACATCGGTAATGAACACAATGACATCTGCCGTATCAATGGCGATCTGCGCCTGCTCTCTCATCTGTGAAAGAATGATATCGCTGCTGTCCGGCTCAATTCCGCCGGTATCGATCATCGTAAATTCTTTGTCCAACCATGATACATCCGCATAAATACGGTCTCTTGTTACACCCGGAGTGTCTTTTACAATCGAAATCCGCTCCCCGGCTAATGTATTAAACAGTGTAGACTTTCCCACATTCGGTCTTCCTACAATCGCTACTACTGGTTTACTCATATTTTCAACTACCTTTCTCTCCATTCAATCTTACATTTCCTGAAATCTGCCTCTTCTTCTGTCCGTGCTGAAATCATCATTCTCATAAACACCGATCACTGCATCCAGCAGATCCTGCCCGCTTGATTTTACAATATCTGTCTTCACTTGTAAAGAATTCTCCACTTCCTCCAGCGTAAAATCATCCAGAAAGACCGGTTCTCCGATCTTCAGCATATTACACGGAAGCAGAAGTCTCTCCCCGAGAGGCTGTCCTTTCAGCTGTCCCGTCAGATCCTGCCCTGTGATCAGACCTGATACTGTGATCCGCTCTCCAAAAAAGTCATTGCGGATCGCATATAAATGTGTGGTGATATTCGGGAATTTCTTTCTGATCTCCTCCAGAATTTTTCCGATATAAGGATACATCAGACGTCCCGTAGCCAGAGAAATCTCCCGCTGCCTTCCATCGCCTGTCACTGCAGAGAGCGCCTCCTGTACTTCGTTGAACAACAGACGCATCATTCCCACACCGTTCTCCAGCTGCAGGTAGCCGTCATATCGCTCTTCCTCCGGCACCTCCTCCTCTGCCAGCACATACCACTCGTCTCCCGCATGGATCATGTGGATCCCATGCTCCTGATAGATCTTCTCCTGCCAGCGGTGGATGACAGAAAGCACCTCCCTGGCATCTTCTTTTGTAAACGGCTCCAGAGGATACAGTCCGTCCCGATATTTTGTCAGTCCTACCGGAACGATCGAAACACTCTTTAAATACGGCAGATATCCTGTCAGATCCCGGATCGTCCGCTCCAGCTCTTCTCCGTCATTTACTCCCTTGCAGAGAACGATCTGCCCATTCATCTCAATCTGTCCCCGGTAAAGAATATCTACTTTTTTCAGCGCCTCTCCCGCAAACCGGTTGTGCAGCATCTTGCAGCGAAGTTCGGGATTTGTCGTCTGGAACGAAATATTGATTGGCTCCAGACGGTACTTTACAATACGCTCCACATCATGATCACTCATATTGGTCAACGTAATATAATTGCCCTGCAAAAATGACAAACGGGAATCATCGTCTTTAAAATATAGTGTCTCCCGCATTCCCTTTGGCATCTGGTCAATGAAACAGAACATACATTTATTTCTGCAGGAACGGTACTCATCCATCAGACTCTGGTCAAACTCGATCCCCAGACTTTCATCCTCATCCTTCTCAATTTCCAGCTCCCACTCTTCCCCGTCCGGCTTCTCGATCAGAAGCAGAAGCTGTTCACTCTCTTCATAGTAATAATAGTCAAATACATCCTGTATCTCATTTCCGTTGATGGCAAGCAGCTTATCTCCCGGCTCGATCCCCAGTTCTTCTCCAATCCCGCCGGGCATCAGAGACTTCACAATATGCTCGTGCTTTTTCATTTTCAAACTCCTTGTACTTCTTCTATTTTTAGACTTTGTCTCCTGCTTTTTACCGAAACAAAGTTCCTGTCTGCTCATACTTCTGGCATATTAACAGTACCAGTATAGCATAATTTTCTTCTATAGCAAAGCCATGCTTGAATTTCCCTGCAAAAAATGATATAACGATATATGAAATCGCATATCCGGAGGTCGGATATGGAAAAACGAAAACACAGGAGAAAATCATGGCAAATATTGAATTATTGGAAAAAACCCTTCCAGTTGCTCCATTGAAACTTGCAGCATTGGAAAGCTGTAAAGAACTGGCACAGAAAGTCAACGACTATATCGTATCTTTCCGTGAAAACACCATCAATGAGGTGACAGAGTCCCCATTGTATGTGAATTACCGCACAAATAACTATCTGGTAGAATGTAACTGCCCGCGTTTCGGAAGCGGAGAAGCAAAAGGTGTGATCAAAGAGACCATCCGGGGAACTGATCTCTTCATTATGTCAGATGTATGCAACTACAGTCTGACTTACTCTGTCAACGGACACCTCAACCACATGTCTCCGGACGATCATTTTCAGGATATCAAGCGTGTCATTGCAGCGTCTACCGGAAAAGCACACCGCGTCAATGTCATCATGCCATTCCTTTACGAGAGCCGTCAGCATAAGAGAACCAAAAGAGAATCTCTGGACTGTGCTCTGGCATTGGAAGAATTAAAAGATATGGGCGTTGCAAACATTCTGACATTTGATGCACATGACCCGCGTGTACAGAATGCGATTCCTCTGAGCGGATTCGACAACTTTACTCCTCAGTATCAGTTTATGAAAGCACTCTTCCGTGCAGTTCCGGATCTGAAAGTCAGCAAAGACCATCTGATGATCGTCAGCCCTGACGAAGGAGCAATGCACCGTGCCGTATACTTCTCCAACGTGCTTGGAGTGGATATGGGTATGTTTTATAAAAGAAGAGACTACTCTACTATCGTAAATGGAAAGAATCCGATCGTAGCACATGAATTCCTCGGAGATGATGTGGCAGGCAAAGATGTGATCATCGTGGATGACATGATCTCCTCCGGTGAAAGTATGCTGGATGTTGCAAAGAAATTAAAAGACCGCAACGCAGCCCGCGTATTCGTATGCACCACATTCGGACTGTTCACAGACGGATTTGAAAAATTCGATGAGTACTACAAAAAGGGATATCTTGATAAAGTCGTAACAACCAACCTGACATATCTGCCGCCTGCTGTAGACGAAAGAGAATACTTTGTCAAGGCAGACATGAGTAAATTCCTGGCTCTGATCATTGATTCCCTGAATCACGATCTGACGATCGGTGCTGTTATGAATCCAACAGATAAGATCCATAAATTGCTCCAGAAATATCATCAGGTATAGATAAAACAGAACGCATAAACTCCGGAGAGAATTTTTAACTTCTTTCCGGAGTTTATATTTTCTATCAACTTTTTCGTTCAAATCCCTTCACAGCACCTCCTGAATTTCTTATTTCGCGCTTTGTGTCCCTGTTTGTAAGATGGGCTTACACATCATAAAGCTGGATATGAAGCTGCAGACACCGCCCTGCAAAATCGGGAAATGACATTCATAACATTTATATTATTACAGACGTAAGATTTTCTGTCAATATTTTTCATTGTTTGACTTTCTTATAAAATCCCCTTATAATATTTTTATTACATATGTAAGACTTGGAGGAATGAATATGAGTAAACTGCCACAAATTTCTGAAGCTGAATTTGAAGTGATGAAGGTCATTTGGAAGTATGCTCCCATCAGTACAAATGAAGTGACTGAAAAACTGACTCAGACAACCGACTGGAGTCCAAAGACAATACAAACAATGTTGAAGCGGCTTGTAACAAAAAAAGCACTTACTTATGAAAAACAAAGCAGAGTCTTTGTATATACCCCTTTAGTTCCGGAAACTGAATATATCCGTCAGGAAAGCAATTCTTTTTTAAACAAATATTACAATGGAAACATCGTTTCTATGCTTACCTCTTACTTAGAAGATGATAAATTATCCAAAACAGAACTTGATACCTTGCGTCATCTTCTCTCTGATACTCACGAATAGGAGGAATTTATTTGTTTGATTTTGGAATCCATTTTTTAATATGCAATATTTTTATTTCCATTTTCATTGGAATCATGACAGGCATAAAACACTTATTGCGGAAATGTTTATCTGCCCGCGTGCAGTATCGCCTTTGGTTTCTTCTGCTCAGTTTCATGGCTGTCCCTTTTTTACCTGCAAACATTTTCTCTATCTTGCAGAAATTTCCAGCCTTGCACCTTTCAGATTTTCCGAAAAGACTTTTTCTCTCTGTTCCTGATGGACAGGTTTTCATAAAAGAACATTCTGCCATTGAAAAAGTAAATGATTTTGCAGTCTCAATCAGCAGTAAAACATCCTCTCCTGTTCACTTACTCCTTTTTAGTTTATGGGCTGTCGGTGCTGTCACAATGTTCGTTTTAGCTGCACGTTCTTTTTTAAGGCTCCGCACTTTGGAACAATCTGCACTGCCATTACAAAATCAACAAGTAAAACGGCTCTATGAAAACTGTTGTAAAGAGATGCATTGCAAAAAGAAAATCCCGATATACAGTACCGCATTTTTGAAATCACCTGTTACTGTGGGGCTCATACACCCTCGCATTTACCTTCCGATTCATTTGATTTCAGATTTTAATGCAAAGGATATGCGCTTCATGCTTTTGCATGAATTACAGCATTGCCGTCAAAAAGATACGCGCATTGTTTTCCTTATGAATTTGGCTGGTATTCTATATTGGTTTAATCCTTTTGTCTGGTATGCCTTAAAGGAAATGCGATGTGATCGTGAACTTTCCTGTGATTCGGCTGTGCTGCATCTTCTTGACGAAACAGATTATCAGGCCTATGGAAACACACTGATCAATTTTGCCGAAAAAATTTCTCACATTCCTTTTCCTTATGCAACCGGGATGAGTGGAAGTATGAAGCAGATTAAACGGAGGATTCTCAATATCGCTGCCTTTCAAAAAGAAACAAAACGGGGAAAAGCGCGGGGATTTCTCATTTATATCCTCATTGCATTTCTATCATTGAGCTATGCACCTGTACTGGATGCCGCAGGTTCTCCGCAAAATGAATACCGATTGCCAAACGATATGAAAAATATTTCCACCATTGATCTTTCCAATCATTTCAATGGCTATCAAGGCAGTTTCGTTTTATATGATACAAATCAAAACGCCTGGAATATTTTTAACATCGAAAATGCCAAAGAACGAATCGCCCCAAACTCTACTTACAAGATATACGATGCCTTACTCGGTTTAGAATCCGGTATCATCACTCCTGAAGATTCAGATATGACCTGGAATGGCGAAGATTATCCATTCGATGCATGGGAAGCCAATCAGACCTTATCTTCTGCCATGAAAAACTCTGTGAACTGGTACTTTCAATCCATTGATTCACAATTAGGATTTCACTCTGTAAAATCATTTTTACAGAAGATTCAATACGGAAATCAACAGACCGGTTCAGACATCGACTTATACTGGACAGATTTATCTTTAAAAATCTCTCCGATTGAGCAGGTCAACCTGTTAAAAAAATTCCATGACAACGAGTTTCAATTTGCTCCACAAAATATAGACGCTGTCAAAAATTCCATCCTTCTCTCTTCCGGTTCCAAAAGTTCTCTTTATGGAAAAACCGGAACTGGGCGGATTGATGGAAAAGATGTAAATGGCTGGTTTATCGGTTTTTGGGAAACCGCAGACAATGTATATTATTTTGCAACAAATATTCAGGGAGAAACCGAAACTACCGGAAGTAAAGCAACCGAAATCACAACTTCTGTGCTCTCGGAATTAAATATTGGGAAATAAAAAGCGAAAGAACCGACAGATTTCAAAAATAACTCCTGTTCGGTTCTTTTTGTTGTTCAATCGGATGTCACCTCGCAATTCGATACTGATATTGTGGAATCTGATGGATTCCATCTTCTAAAATCTTATTTCCCAAATATTGAAAGCTTCCATCTTCTCGAAATTTCACAGTAAGTTCATGTGTAATCACTGCGTCATTGGAAATGACCATATCACAAACCGCCTCCACTGTCAAAGTAAGCGCCCCATCCTGATGTTCCTCTACTTTTATTACTTCTGGTAAAGAAGTTCCAAAATGAGTCGGTGCGTAATTGCCACATCCAAGCTTTGCCCATACATACTCTTGTTTTTCTGCATCAAATGTAGCTATATTCCGCAACTGTTCTGCAGTAACAGGGAGATATTCTGACATCAGTTGTTCAAATTCCTCTGCGGGGATTCCATTTTTTCCTTCTTCCATAACAAATCTTTTTTGATATTTCATCTGGTAGAGGTATTCATATAGCCCATTGTAATCCAGCCCCTCTAAATGTTCACGATCCCAATTAGAACATAGTAAATTATTTCCTTGATATCCCAATGGCAACACACATTTTTTTGACAATTCAATACATTCTGCATCTAACGGTTTTACCCTGATCATACAACTTCCATCCACAATTTCTGATACTTCCGGCGGTTCTGGTACACACAATTCATAAGCAAACCATCCCTTTTCTGTGTATCTCCATTCTTTCATTCTTGTGTAAGAGCGATATGCAATCACCGGATCTCCTTCCTCATTCCAAACTGCTCTGACTGCTAACAGATACATCTCTTTCCCGTCATAAAGATATTTTCTTCTCTCAATACTTCCGTCTTGTAAAATATCATATAAAATTACATTTCCTTCAACTCCCTGCTCCGAACTGTGTAAGAAGTTTTCCATCACCTGATAATTTTCCATAACAGAGTATTCCTCAGAACTAATTACCGGAACTCCCCCTCTGCCGAGTATCTTTTTCATCTGCTCCATAACAGAATCTGTAAGAACTACATTCGATGCATCTCCCTTATCCGCTTCAGCGTAAATATCTTGAACCAACTTCAAGGCAGCAATACTGTCTTTTTCTGCCTTCTCACGCTCTTCCTTTTTAATCGGAAGATGATATCCCTTTTCATAAGCCTCTTTGTTTTCATCTGAACTTTCTGCTTTTCGTTTTTCAGAAATTTCCAGGTTCTTATCGCTGCACGCACATAACAATATGCCGAAAACCAAAACAACTAAAACAACTCTTCGTTTTTTATTCATAAGCCTCTCTCCACTGTTCATCTGTCAATCTTGGTACATACCACCTCGGCTCATCTTCTTCTGGTGACAAAATTGTATTTGACACATAATGAATTTTTCCACCTTCAAGTGGTTCCACAACTAATTCGCTTCGAAATGCCTGATCCAGCATTTCAATTTCCCAAACAGCTTCTACCACAAGTTTTAATTTTCCATCACCCAGTTCTTCATAAGAAATCACTTCCGGATACGGTTCATAAGGAAACTCACAATCATGGAGTCCCCTCGGACGATAACGATAGCTCTGCGTATCGGGATTATAAACTGCATTTTTCTGAATCTGCTCACTCGTGATTGGAAAAAGTGTTTGTAATACACTTTCAAACTCTTCTTTCGGTATCTGATATTCCGCCCCCTCTTTCATCGCATACGGAATCTCTTTTCCATAGATACTCGGATACTTTAATTCATATAGATCATAAAAATTCAGGTTTGAATAATCCTCTTCCTTCCAGTTTGTGATCAGCATATTATTCAACCTATATCCGATTGGAAGTACATATTTTTGATTTAATTCTCTAAGTTTCTGATCCAACGGTTTTACACGAAATCCTTTCTCTCCCGGCGGTCCGTCAAATCCCGGAGGATGATATTCTTCGATGAAAAAATATCCTTTTTCTGTATATTTCCAGGAATGTACCTTAAATTTGTGATAATAAATCATACAGGGTTTGTTATCCGTCCAGCGAACTGTGCTGACAATGGCATCCATATCATCACCATCTGTATGCAGTTCATAACGAACTACACCGCCCTGTTCTATGACAGAATATATCACCACATCTGCCGATTCTCCCCTTTTTGCCTTCTCACAATATGTTTCCACCTGCTCTGAATGAACCATATCAACTTGATCTTTCATATCTACTGCGGCATATCCCTTTTGTCCCAGATAATCAATTACTTGCTTTTGAAACTCCAGACTGTCCAGCAGCTTGTTTTCTGCTACCTTTTCATATAATTCTCTCGTTCCTTCCATCAACTCTTCAAAATCATCAGCAATCTCCTTCTGCTGAATATCTTGAACAGTTTCCTCGCTCTTTTCTTCCGGAGTTGTCTTACCACACCCAGATAGAACCATCACACATATAACCAGTAGTGCAATCACTTTTCGCTTCATACACATATCCTCTCAAATATTACAATTGTAAGTTTCTATTAAATCTTACAACTGTAATAGATAAAAGTCAAGAAAACTTTATTTGATACCAAGCGAACAATTTGAAATCTAAAAAGAGATAGACGCATTCCTGTAATTCATAAATAGCGTCAATAGACAAAAAAAGAATCTCACAGTATAATTAAGGCATCTTTCCGTATAAAAAATATCTTGGATTAATGGAAGTTAAGGGAGTAATATAGACATGAAAAAATTATATAGCAGATCCTATGATGTGCGAAACACCTTACATTTATACGCCAGAGATCGCTCAAAAAGATTTTGAAAGAAAAGCAAATAATTGCAACAGAGTATGGTTTGCTATATTATTAGATGATATTGTAATTGGTAATGTATACCTTAAAAACATAGACTTACAAAAAGGTAGTGGCACCCTTTCCATTGTGCTTATTCAAGATTGCTATAAAGAAAAAGGCTATGGCACAGCGGTGGAAAGAACTGTCTTAGAGTACGGATTTAAAGAATTAGGATTATCGGTCATTTACGCTGATGTGGTTTTAAGAAATACTCGTAGCCAACATGTTCTTGAAAAAATAGGATTCGAATATTTACATGAAGATAGTTTTTTTAAATACTATAAATATACCCCAAAAGATACCAGCAATGCATTTTCTGTCAGGCCAAAGTATCCAAAGAAGTGATCCCTCTTTTGCAGCAGCGTTCCATAAATTGGTGCATTTAAGGTCTCGTCTTTTTCCAGCAAAGCAGAAAATGGGGAACCATCTGTTCATAAAACGTCATCCAACTACCTCCATCGATTTCAATTTTTATTTCCTCTTTCTCGGTTTTGGCGCAGGCAATTCCTCATACATGGCCTTAAATAGACCTGTCAAAAATTGTTTACTATCAACCTCATCTACTAACAGCATTTCTTTTGCTCCTTCATAAGGCAATTCATAAGACATTGTCGGCATATAGGAAATCGCTGAGCTTACAGGTTTGATCAGCAGTCTGTCGTCGTAGATACCACCAACGATTTTCCCTCTATAATAGAGAATAAACTCTCCCATCATTGCCCTGTAATTGATTTCTTCCAACTCAGACAACTGCCCTAAAATAAATTGCAAATATTCTTTACTTGATGCCATAATCCACATCTCCGTTTCTTTTTACCAACCTTCACAAAAAAACTTTATTTTAATCCATTCTGTGAAGTTCCCATTTTATATTTCACCAATGTTTCAAGCCTGTTATCTCTCCGAACACATGACTTTACAATGTTTCATATAACAAGCAATCCCATATTTTAATATTTTCTCCACTCCGTTTTCTAAAAGCGTCTCCTCATACTTCGTTTCCTCTACTTGTTTCAGGGCTTTTTCGCAGACATTCAGAAGATTCCCGTCTCCTGCATACTTGATTTCAATGATGATCCCCATTTCACTGTCCTCTGTTTCTATCATAATATCACTGTACCCGTCCCCGGTTTCCCTGTTTGAAAATACTCCCCAGTCTTCTTTGACACCTAAAATGCCGAGCAAAATTCCATGGTAGAAATTCTCTTTTAATGATTTCTTCACAAATGTATCTTGAATACTGATTGTCTTTTTCAAGTACCCTTCAAAAAGACGTTCTACTTTTTCTGCATCTCCGCCTTTCAGTGCATCACAGAGCTGTTTTAACGTATCTCCGTCTTTTGCAACACCTTCCTTAAAATATTCCATGATCTGCGTTTTAAAAATATCCCGTACTTCCAGATTCGGAATTGCAAGTTTGTAATGACTGGCATCCAGTCGCTGCCTTTGTGTTAGATATCCGGTCATAAACAAAAGACTCCAGATATTTTCCACAGACTGATACATTTCCTGATAAGTAAGTTCCTGACGAATCTCTTTGACAATTTCTTCTCCCGCCAGCAAACATTCAATCTCGCGCTTTGTTGTAATATTTCCTGACATTTGAATGATTTTCTTGACTGCCTCATTACTACTGGTATGAACCCAATAATTTTCAGGAAAAGCCGCAGCATTCTCTTTTATTTTATCACAATGATTCAATACATCCCATGGACAATAGACATCTGTACTACCAAACCGATATCCATCATACCAGTTTCTCATTTCTTCATAATGATCTTCCCGATCATAATACCGCAGCATTTCTTTGACATCCTCATCCGTAAATCCAAAGTACTCATCAAAACGCTCATCTGTAATCGACAACACTTTCAGGTTGTTCAGTCCCGTAAAGATACTTTCCTTCGATATTCGCATACACCCGGTCATTACTGCAAATTTCAGGCTGTTATTGGTCTTCAACGTCTGTTCCAGTAAATTACGGATAAGAAAAACCATCTTGTCATAATATCCGTTTTCAAACGCTTTCGCCAATGGAACATCATATTCATCGATCAAAAGGATTACTTTTGTTTCATAGTGTTTCTCCAAAAGTTCTGACAAATTTTTTAAGCTCCAAAAAAGCGTAGCCTCACTCATATTTTCATCAAGAATCGCTCGATATTCTTTCTTCTCGTCCTCGTCCAGTTTATCACTCATTTTAAGGAATCCTGCCTTTTGCACTGCTCCCTTTATGGTCTTGACAGTTAACTCAAATGCAGCCTCATAAGAAGCAGCATTGATGCCTTTTAGTGAGATGGAAATAACTGGATGCTTTCCCATATATTCTTCACATAACTTTTTTCCACAACTCTTCATATGGATTTGTTTTTGCAAAACCGATCCGCACGACCCGGCTGCTGAACACTCCAAACTGCTCCTGCAATACCTGAAACGCTGCAAGCATCTCTTCTTTAGAAAGTTTCTTTCCGATCGTTGCGTGGGGAACCCATTGCATCGGACGATAACATTTGTGTACCCTGGCATCCGCTATTCTCAATAACTCCTTATAAACCTTCTCTGACAGTTCTTGCAGGTAAGTATTTAAAACCGGTGAAAGATACAGCACATTCGGGAAAAACGCTCCCACTGAACACCAGATTATCTCCCCGCTTTGAAACATATCTCTCGTTTCTTCAAACAGTGAGATTACCTGATCTTCGCTTCGCGTTTCAAATGCAGAAATCGTCAAATGCGGAGGTACATTTTTCTCAATCATAAATGGATTTCCGCTTCTTTTTGCAACCTGAGTGATGTATCCCTGAATTCGACTGGTCGTTTTTTCATCAAAATAAATCGATACTAAATACATTTACACTGCCTCTCTTCTGATTTTCCATCCTTTTCATATAAAAAGTGTCCGCTCCCACACAGGTCATTCGGACACTTTAATTTTTTTCTTCTATATTGTTTAGTACAGCTTCGCTCCGACTTTCTTCGGCTCATACCCTGCTTCTTTTAACGCATTCAAAATCTTGTGCTTATGCTCTGTTCCGAATGCTTCCATTGTAATACGCAGTTCCACAGCCGCATTTCGGTTGGTGCTGACAAACTGATTATGTTCCAGTTTGATGACATTTCCTTTTTCGTTTGCAATGATCGATGCCACTCTGACCAGTTCGCCCGGCTTGTCCGGAAGAAGCACTGCAACCGAGAAAATACGGTCTCTCTGGATCAATCCATGCTGTACGATAGAAGACATGGTGATCACATCCATATTTCCGCCGCTTAACACGCAAACCGCTTTTTTGCCTTTCAAATCCAGCTGTTTTAATGCTGCCACAGAAAGGAGTCCTGAATTTTCTACGATCATCTTATGGTTCTCCACCATATCCAGAAATGCTCCGACTAATTCATCGTCATCCACCAGAAGAATCTGATCTACATATTTCTGCACATATGGCAGATTCTGTTTTCCGACCGCTTTTACCGCAGTACCGTCCGCAATCGTGTTGGCACTTGGAAGTTCCACCACTTTTCCGGCCTTTAACGCCGCAGTCATGCTCGCCGCTTCTCTCGGCTCCACACCGATCACCTGAATCTTTGGATTGAGCATCTTGGCAAGTGTCGCCACTCCTGTGATCAGTCCGCCGCCGCCGATCGGAACCAGAATATAGTCCACCGTCGGGAGCTCCTGAATGATCTCCATTGCGATCGATCCCTGCCCGGTCGCCACATCCAGGTCATCAAAAGGATGGACAAACGTATAGCCGTGTTCTTCCGCAAGCTTATATGCATACGCACATGCATCATCGTATACATCTCCATGAAGAATCACTTCTGCACCGTAGCTCTTTGTACGGTTCACTTTAATCAGAGGAGTTCCTGTCGGCATTACGATCGTTGCTTTGCATCCATAGCGTTTTGCCGCATATGCCACACCCTGCGCATGATTTCCTGCAGATGCTGTGATCAGCCCTTTATTTCTGTCTTCTTCTGACAACGTGCTGATCTTGTAGTAGGCTCCGCGCAGCTTATACGCTCCCGTATGCTGCATATTTTCCGGCTTCAGATAAATTCTGGCCCCTGTCTGAGCACTCAGATATTCGCTGTACACCAGCTTTGTCGGAGTCGTCACCTGTTTTACTACTTCACTTGCTTCTTCAAATTTCTCCAAAGTCAACATCTTCCATCCCTCTTTCTGTCGTTTTGACATATTTTTATTCTTCTGTTTCTTCCGTCTTGGAATCACTGTAAAACAACGCATTGACAAATTCATCTGCATCAAACTTCTGCAGATCATCAATAGATTCTCCAACCCCGATATATTTGACCGGAATTCCAAGTTCTGACTGAATCGCCACTGCGATTCCGCCTTTGGCTGTTCCATCCATTTTCGTCAGGATCACACCTGTGATATCTGCAACCTCATTGAACTCTCTTGCCTGAGCCAGTGCATTCTGTCCGGTGGTCGCATCCAAAACAACCAGTGTCTCTCTGTATGCTTCCGGATATTCCCGGTCAATGACACGGTTGATCTTTTTTAGTTCTTCCATCAAGTTCTTTTTATTGTGAAGACGTCCTGCTGTATCGCACAATAAAATATCCGCTTTTCTTGCGCGCGCCGCTGCCACTGCATCAAATACAACAGAAGCCGGATCTGCACCTTCCTGGCCGCCGATCATCTCTACTTCTGCACGGTTGGCCCATTCTTTTAACTGCTCTCCAGCAGCTGCACGAAATGTATCTGCTGCTGCCAGAATGACTCTTTTATGCTGCTCTCTGAATTTCCCTGCCAGTTTTCCAATAGTGGTCGTCTTTCCCACTCCGTTGACTCCGATCACAAATACAACAGACTGTCTCTCCTCAAATTCGTAAGCAGTCTCTCCCACATCCATCTGCTCTTTGATGCTGTCGATCAGAAGCTGTCTGCAGGCAGCCGGTTCTTTGATATGCTGCTCTTTCACTTTCCGGCGCAGATCCTCTATGATCTCCGTCGTAGTATGCACTCCCAGATCTCCCATGATCAGAGTCTCTTCCAGCTCCTCATAAAAGTCCTCATCAATTTTGGAAAATCCGTGAAAAATACTGTCCATTCCGGATACGATATTATCTCTTGTCTTTGTCAGACCTGAGACAAGTCTTCTAAAAAACCCTTTCTTCTCTTCCATATGCTCTCCTTCCTTTTTTCTGACATCAGGTCAGATCTTCCTCCAGCAGATCTACAGATACCAGTGTGGAAATTCCTTTTTCCTGCATGGTGATTCCATAGAGCCTGTCTGCTGCCGTCATCGTTCCTCTTCTGTGAGTGATGACGATAAATTGAGTATGTTTTGTCAGCTTGTGCAGATACTGCGCAAACCGGTCTACATTACTGTCATCCAGTGCCGCCTCGATCTCATCCAGAAGACAGAACGGAGACGGTTTCAGATTCTGGATCGCAAATAACAGCGAAATGGCTGTCAATGCTTTTTCTCCACCGGAAAGCTGCATCATATTCTGCAGTTTTTTTCCAGGCGGCTGCGCAATGATCCGAATTCCTGCCTCCAGGATATCCTCGTCTTCCATCAGTTCCAGCGTTCCCTTTCCACCGCCGAACAGTTGCTTGAAGACCGCATCAAACTCTTTTGATATTCTTGCAAACTGTTCCTCAAACTGAGCACGCATTGCCGCGTCCAGCTCTGCAACAATCTGGATCAGCGTTTCTTTTGCCTCGACCAGATCCTCATGCTGTTCTTTTAAAAATTCATAACGCTCGGCAACCTGCTTATAATCCTCGATCGCATTGACATTGACGTTTCCAAGCTTACGGATCTCTCCTTTTAAAAACAGAATCTGTTTTTTCATAAATGCACGGTCTGTCAGTGTCTCATCCCTCAGCTTCAAAGCGCCATTGTAGGTAATCTCATACTCTTCCCACATATAGTTCATTTTTTTTTCGGACGCTTCCTCGCAATCCTCTTTCTGGCTTTCAAGTCTGAATAACTCTTTATCCAGCTCTGCCATATGACCGGACAGCGCTTCTCTTTGTTCCAGAAATGCCTTATGCTTCTGATTCAGCGCTTCTCTGTTTTCGGTCTGTGCCGTGATTTCTGTCTCAATTTCAGAAAATATCTCTGTGGATTCTTCGATTGTTTTTTTCAGCTCCTGAATCTTCTCTTCTCTCTGACTGATTTCTTCCGCTGTATTTCCTTTATTCTGATCCAGCTCTCCGGCTTCTTTCTCTAAACGAAGCATCTCCTGATCGATACGTGCAATATTCTCCTTGATAAAAAGATCCTGTTGCTGCAAACCTGCCAGCGATAAATGTACCTTTTCAGACTGTTTCAGCTGTGCAGCTTCTGCCTCGCGGTGAATTTCCAACTGCTTCTGCAATTCTTCGATTTTCTGATTCAGTGCAACTTCCAATTTTTTTGACGCTTCCAGTTCAACCTGAATCGACTCCCCGTTTTCACGGATCTCCCGCAGCGATATTTCCAGTTCTTCCTGTTCTTTTGCATAGCTTTCACAACGTTGTCTGGATTCCGCCTGCTGCCTTTGCACCTGTTCCACATTCATCCGTGCCGTGTTCTGACGGACAGATGCTTCTGTGATCTTCTGCTGGATCTCGTCGATCCCGGCATAACACTCTGCTCTCTGTGCTTTGATCGCACTGATCGAGTGCTCCATCTCTTCCATGTCGCGCTTTAACAGCTTTACTGTTTTTTCAAACTCCTCGATCTCGCGGCGTCTGCTTAACAGATTGCTGGAGTTCTTAAACGCACCTCCGGTCATGGAACCTCCCGGATTGATCAGCTCTCCTTCCAGAGTAACCAGTCGGAGGGATTGCTTATATTTTCTTGCGATCCGGATTCCACAGTCAATATTCTCCACCACAATAGTCCGGCCGAGAAGCTGTTTGGCCAGGCCGAGGAAACGCTCTTCCACATGCACCAGGGTATGGGCAAGTCCGATCACGCCTGTTTCTTTTAGTGCATCTATCTGCCGCAGCTCTGCGCCGCCCTGCATACTTGTCAGAGGCAGAAATGTCGCGCGTCCGTACTTATTCTGCTTCAAATATGCGATCATCCGCTTTGCAGTCTCTTCATCGTCCGTTACAATATTCTGGATACTGCCTCCAAGTGCTGTCTCTACTGCAATTTCATATTCTTTTTCTACCTTGATGATGTCCGCCACAACACCGATCAGACCTTTTTCCCGGTCCTTGCAGCTCATAACACGACGGATGCTGTTTCCGTATCCGTCATATCGTTCTGTAATATTCTTCAGCGACTCCAGTCTGGAGGATTCTCTGTGATATGCAGTCTGACCGATCCGCAATTTTTCCTGCTTCTCATCCAATTGGCGCTGAAACTCTGCGATGTTCTGTTCATTGACAGAAATCAGATCCTGAAACGCTTGAATCTCCGCCGTGATCTCTTCGAATCCCCGTCTTTGCTGCTCTAATTCCCGTCCATACTGCTCTGCCTCACTGGACACTTCCAGAATCTCTCTGTGGATCTGAGCCCTTCTGGTCGTGATCTGCTGCTGTGTGGTATCAAAATGCTGGATCTTCGCCTGCGTCGATGCCCGATTGTTCAAAAGCCGCATAATCTCTTCTTTGCTCTGCTCGATTTCCATCGTCTCTTCTGCAATCTGTGACTGCACCTGGATCAGCTGCTCTTTTGCATCCGTATCCTGATTGGATATCCGCTCCAGCTGTCCGTGGATCGCTTCGCTGTCCTTTACAAATCCGGCTTTCTGCTCCTTCTTGGCATCCCACTCCTGCTGGATCGTACGGCGGCGATTCGCATAATGTTCTTCATTGATCCTGGCTGTATTGATCTGCTCTTTTAAAACATTGATCTGTCCTTCCAGCTGCTGCTTCAAAAGCGTTGTCTCATTCAGCTGGTTCTTCGATTTTTCGATCGCTGCATCAATCTCTTCCACCTGTGTCTCCACAGCCTGATATTGTTCTTTTGTTTCTTCATAGCGACTCTTTGCCGCTTCCATCTCATCAGAAGTAATCCGGACTTTTTCTTCCAGACCCTGAAGCTGATCCTTTAAACGCTCTGTCTCCAAAAGAAACATATGAATATCATAAACCTTCAGCTCTTCCTTCTTCTTCAGGTATTCTTTTGCCACTGCAGACTGCTTTTCCAACGGTCCGATCTGTTTCTCAAGCTCTGAGAGAATATCACTGACCCGGGTCAGATTGTTCTGTTCTTCTTCCAGCTTTTTCAGGGAAAGCGTTTTGCGGCGCTTGAATTTTACAATTCCGGCTGCCTCATCAAACAATTCTCTTCTTTCTTCCGGTTTTCCGCTCAGAATCTTATCGATCTGTCCCTGCCCGATGATCGAATATCCTTCTTTTCCGATTCCGGTATCATAAAACATCTCATTGATATCTTTGAGTCTGCATCCGGTTCCGTTGATCAGATACTCACTCTCACCGGAGCGGTATAGCTTTCTTGTCACTGTCACTTCCGAATAATCCACAGGGAGCTGATGATCCGAGTTGTCCAGTGTGATGGCTACCGAAGCATAACTCAACGGCTTTCTGTTTTCCGTTCCGGAAAAAATGACATCCTGCATGGAACCGCCTCGAAGCTGCTTTGCTCTCTGCTCTCCCAGCACCCAGCGGACTGCATCTGCCACATTGCTCTTTCCACTTCCGTTTGGGCCCACGATTCCCGTAATTCCATTGTGAAACTCAAATTTGATCCGATTGGCGAAAGATTTAAATCCCTGTACCTCAATACATTTTAAATACATAAAACACCCGCTTTAGTTTTGTTTTTTCAGCTTCAGAATTGCCTTGTAAGCGGCTTCCTGTTCCGCTGCTTTTTTCGTCCGTCCGCTTCCTGTCCCATAGACAGTCTCCCCGATCTTCACTTCCACAGTGAAAGATTTGTTGTGGTCCGGACCTTCTTCTTTAATCAGGTGATAAGAGATTCCCTCTTCCATATCAGCCTGTACGATCTCCTGCAAAATAGTCTTGCTATCATAAAAGAGTTTTTTGTTCTCCAGATCTGTCAGGATAAACCGATGAATAAACTCTTTTGCATTAGTAAAACCACCGTCCAGATAAATCGCGCCGATCAGAGCCTCCATCGCATCCGATGTCACAGACGGCCTCTGACGTCCTCCTGTCGCTTCTTCTCCCTTTCCGAGAAGCAGATAACTGCCCAGTTCGATCTCCCGTGCACAAAATGCCAGAGAAGGCTCACACACCATACTCGCTCTTGTTTTTGTCAGCTTTCCTTCCGATACTTTCGGTGATTCAAGAAATAAAAATTCACTGGACACCAGCTCTAAAACTGCATCCCCTAAAAATTCCAGTCTCTCATTGCAATGATATTTTTCCAGATGCTTTTCATTTGTATAAGAACTGTGCATCATCGCCTGCTCCAGCAATGAAAAATCCTGAAACTCATATCCTATCTTTTTTTCCAGCTCTTTTAAATTTTTCTTCATATTTTTCCCTTTATCTAAAACTTTTTGTTCCGACCTGAATAATACAGTTTGGGTGCGCGACAGAATCACGCACCCAAACCGATCGCCAGAGACAAAAATCTCTTCTTGCCTTTTATTCTACTACTTTTTTAATCTGGTCTACTGCATCCTGCACTGTTGAAATCTTTTCAGCCTCATCGTTGTCGATCTCAATGTCGAATTCTTCTTCAATTCCCATGATAATCTGGAAAATATCCAGTGAGTCAGCTCCTAAATCATCCACAAATGTAGTCTCCGGATGAATGTCATCCTTAGAAACGTTCAGCACGTCTGCGATAATATCCTGTAATTTTTCAAATTCCATAGTTTTCTTTCCTTTCTTTGTCCCATTAATCTTCTTTTTTTTCTTCCTGTGCGGACTGGATCGATTCGCGGATCTTCTCGTTGATCTGCTGATTTTTAAATGTCACACACTGGATGATTGAATTACATACTTCTTTTGAAGTAGAACTTCCGTGAGTCTTGACGACCAGCCCATTCAACCCCAGAAGAGGAGCTCCTCCATACTCGCTGGCATCAAAATCCTTTAATGTAGCTTTCAGTGCCGGCTTCACAAGAAGCGCACCGATCTTACTGCGCAGAGACGTCATCATGCCGGCTTTGATCTTCTTCGTCAGAGCTCCGCCGACACCTTCATACAGCTTCAGGATCACATTCCCTACAAACGCTTCCGAAACGATCACATCCGCAGCTGCGTACGGAATATCTCTCGCTTCTACGCTGCCGATAAAGTTAATATCCCTGCAGTTTTTTAAAAGCGGAAATGTCTCTTTTACAAGCGCGTTTCCCTTTTCCTCTTCCGCACCGATATTCACGATTCCAACTGTGGGATTCTTCTTTCCTACCACATGTTCCATGTAAATCGATCCCATCTTCGCAAACTGCACCAGATGAGACGGTCTTGCATCTACATTCGCTCCGCAGTCAATCAGGAGAGATACTCCCTTCATCGTTGGGATCAGCGGTGCAAGCGGAGGTCTCTCCACGCCCTTAATCCTTCCTACGATCACCTGTCCGCCGACAAGAATCGCCCCGGAACTTCCTGCAGATACAAATGCATCTGCTTCGCCCTTTTTCACCAGATTCATCGCTACTACGATAGAAGAATCTTTTTTTCTCCGAATCGCCATGACCGGCGGCTCTGCCGTTTCGATCACTTCCGATGCCGGAATGATCTCAATCCGGTCTTTGGGATAAGTATATTCTGATAACGCCTTTTTCAGCAGTGCTTCCTGCCCTGTGAGCAGAATCTTAATATCATCTCTTTTATTAACAGCTTCTATCGCACCTTTTACCATCTCTGCGGGAGCATGATCGCCTCCCATGGCATCCAGTGCAACTCTTGTAATATCAGACATTTCTCTTCCTCCTAACGCTACTGCATACATTCTACTAAACATCATCCCAAAAATCAATATAAAAGGCTGATTTTAAGATACGAAAAATGGGGACTTTTTTGCAAAGTCCCCATTCCTTAATATCATTTTCAATTAGTCAACTGAAACGATTTCACGTTTGTTGTATGCTCCGCATGCTTTACATACTCTGTGAGGCATCATAAGCTCGCCACATTTGCTGCATTTTACCAGGTTTGGAGCACTCATCTTCCAGTTTGCTCTTCTCTTATCTCTTCTTGCTTTAGAAGATTTGTTCTTTGGACAGATAGACATAGGTTACACCTCCTTAAAATTCTTAAACAAATCACGGACAACTGACATTCTTGGGTCAAGAGCTGTATCTTCACAGTTACAGGTACCCATATTTAGGTTCTGACCACAAACGTTGCAAATGCCCTTACAGTCTTCACTGCATAGAACTTTCGTCGGCCATCCTATCAATATCTCATTATAGAGCATTTTGTCCACGTCAAGATGATATCCGCTTATGAAGTTTGATTCATCTAATCCTTCTCCCAGATCAGCATCCGAAACATTCAAATCAACATGCTTCGTAAAGTTCAGGTCAAACTCCTGCTTCACATCTTCAAGACATCTGTCACATGGAATCAGAATACATAACTCTGTATCCACATGAATAAGAAGCTCTCTGCCTTTCACATGCTCTGCAACAACATGAACCGGTTCTTTACTCACAATCGGAAATGCACCTGTTCTGGACTGAAACGTATCCATCTCCAACTGCACCGTCTCATCAACTGTCTTATGCTGTTCTGACAAAACGTCTGATAGGTTAATTAACATAATCATTACTCCTATTCATACCTAAACTATTATATCATGTTAATCCTATTTGTCAACAAGATTTTTATATTTTATTCACCGGCTTCTGTAAACAGTATCCTCCGCTGAAAAGGGCTGTCCGCTTTTGCGGGCAACCCTGCTGACTTTTTAAAATTTTCAGAAGCTTATTTGCGCACCAGTTCCAGTGTCTCACGTGCAATCGCAAGCTCTTCATTTGTAGGAATTACAAACACTTTTACTTTGGATCCCGGCTGAGAAAGTTCTACTTCCTTTCCTCTCAATCCTGTGTTAAGCTCATCATTGAACTCAATTCCAAGGTAGCCAAGGTAGCTGCATACCTGTCTTCTTACAATATCATCATTTTCACCGATTCCGGCTGTAAATACGATATCATCTACACCATTCATGGCAGCTACATATGCTCCGATATATTTTGCAACTCTGTAAGAGAATACTTCCATTGCAACCTGTGCCTTTTTATCTCCTGCTAAAGAAGCATCTGTTAAATCACGGAAATCACTGGAAAGTCCGCCTGAAAGTCCATACACTCCGGAATCTTTGTTCAAAATCTTCATCACACCGTCAACATCCAGATCCAGTTTGTGTGCCAAGAATTCCATGATCGCAGGATCAATGTCTCCGCAGCGTGTTCCCATTACAAGTCCTTCCAATGGAGTCAGTCCCATGGATGTATCTACGGATTTACCGTTTAAAACAGCTGTTACGCTAGATCCGTTTCCAAGGTGGCATACGATCGTCTTTGTCTCATCATATGCTTTTCCTAACAACTCAGCCGCTCTCTTAGAAACAAAGCTGTGGCTTGTTCCGTGGAAACCGTAACGTCTTACTTTGTATTTCTCATAGTATTCATATGGAAGTCCGTACATGTATGCTTTTGGAGGCATTGTCTGATGGAATGCGGTATCAAACACTGCTACCATCGGTGTGTTCGGCATCAGATTTTCACATGCTGCAACTCCGATCAGGTTTGCAGGATTGTGAAGTGGTGCAAGATCATTGCACTCTTCTACCGCTTTTTTCACTTCATCTGTGATCACTACAGAAGAAGCAAATTTTTCTCCACCGTGTACCATACGATGTCCCACTGCTCCGATCTCATCCAGGCTGTTTACAACACCTGTCTCAGGATTTGTCAGAGCCTCGATCACAAACTGGATCGCCTCTGTGTGAGTCGGCATTGCTTTTTCTGATTTTTCTTTTTCTCCACCTTCCGGCTGATAAGTCAGACGTCCGTCAATTCCGATTCTTTCACAAATTCCTTTTGCCAGAACCTCCTCAGATTCTGCATTGATCAGCTGGAATTTCAAAGAAGAACTTCCACAGTTGATTACTAATACGTTCATTTTTTTCCTCCTGAAAATTTTGTCATTTTATTCATTCTGATTTTAAGTTTTCTAAACAATTACTGTGCCTGAGCCTGTACTGCTGTAATCGCTACTACACCTTCGATATCCTCTGCGCTGCATCCGCGGGACAGATCGTTGACTGGTGCTGCAATTCCCTGTGTCAGAGGACCATATGCTTCTGCTTTTGCAAGTCTCTGTACAAGCTTGTATCCGATATTTCCTGCATCCAGATCAGGGAAGATCAGAACATTTGCATGTCCTGCAACCGGGCTTCCAGGTGCTTTGGACTCTCCTACTGCCGGAACGATCGCTGCGTCAAGCTGCAGTTCTCCATCCAGTTTCAGTTCCGGTGCCATCTCTTTTGCAAGTCTTGTAGCCTCTACAACTTTATCAACATCGGCATGTTTTGCACTTCCTTTTGTAGAATGTGAAAGCATTGCCACAACCGGCTCTTTTCCTGTCAGAGTTCTGAAAGATTCTGCAGAAGAAAGTGCGATATTTGCAAGCTTTTCAGGATCCGGATTCTGCTCCAGTCCGGAATCTCCAAAAATAAATGTACCGTCTGCACCCATATCGCAATCCGGCACTACCATTACAAAGAATGCGGATACTAATTTTGTTCCCGGTTTTGTCTTCAGGATCTGCAGACACGGACGAAGTGTATCTGCTGTAGAATGACATGCTCCGGATACCATACCGTCAGCATCTCCCATCTTCACCATCATAACACCGTAGTACAGATAGTTTGTCAGAAGAATCTCTCTTGCCTGCTCTTCTGTCATTCCTTTTTTCTGTCTGAGTTCTACCAGTTTTGCAATATAGCTCTCTGTCTTGTCGCTTGTAGCAGGATCTACGATCACAGCTCCTGTGAGATCAAATCCGGCTCCGTTCTTTTCGATCTCTTCCTTGCTTCCTACAAGGATCAGGTCGGCAGTCCCCTCTCTTAAAACTGCCTCTGCAGCCTGGTAAGTTCTTACGTCTTCTGTCTCAGGAAGAACGATTGTCTTTTTGTCAGCTTTTGCTCTTGCTTTAATTTCATCAATAAACGCCATTGTTTAAAGCCCCTTTCATTTGTTTCACTTGCTTTATTATAACGCAAATAAATTTTGTATACAAGTAGCTCTTATGTGCATTTTTAAGTACAATTTTCTCTATTTCTCTATGCTTTTCAGTAATATCGTCAAACATTTAACGAGTATTTTACTTATTTTTTTCAGGACTTTTCCGTTTTTTCAAGAAAAAACGGAGCTTTTTAGAGTCCACTCCAAAAAGCTCCGTTATACATCGTCTTTTTTCTGTCAATATATCTCAGATATGGAAAAACGCAGTTACGATCCGGAAATATACCAGAATCGTACAGGTATCCAGAATTGTAGTGATCAAAGGTGCCGCCATGATCGCCGGATCCAGACCGATCTTCTTTGCAGCCAGAGGCAAAACGCAACCGATTGTCTTTGCCATAACAACAACAGCAATCATCGTAATTCCAATCGCCACTGCCAGCATCACATCCTGATCGTACATAATATAGATGCGAAGCCCATTGACCATCGCCAGGATCAGACTCACTACAAGTGCAATCCGCACCTCTTTGAAGATTACCCGGAAAATGTCCTTGAACTCGATCTCGCCTACTGCGATCCCGCGAATCACAAGTGTAGAGCTCTGCGAACCGCAGTTTCCTCCCGTTCCCATCAGCATCGGGATAAATGTGATCAGAACCGGCATCACCGCCATCGCGCTCTCATATCGCCCCAATATCTCTCCTGTCACAGTCGCTGATAACATCAGAAGCATTAACCAGAGACTTCTGTTCTTTGCATGTCGAAATACCGAGGTTCCAAAATAAGAGCCTTCACTCGGACTGACACCGGCCATGATACTGATATCTTCTGTCGCCTCATCCTGCAAAACGAACATAGCGTCGTCTACTGTTACGATCCCGACCATACACATCTCATGGTCAATAATCGGAATCGCGATCAGTCCGTACTTCCGGATCGTCTCTGCCACTTCCTCCTGATCATCCAGCGTCTTTGCATAAATGACATTCTCATCCATGATTTCTTCAATCTTTCTGGATTCACCGGATGTTAAAATGTCCTTCACATCCACAACACCGATCAGCTTTTTCTTTTCTGTCACATAACAGGTATAGATTGTCTCTTTATTAATACCAACCTGACGGATCTTCAAAATGGCATCTGCCACAGTCATCTCTTTGTTCAGACTGATATAATCGATATTCATAATACTTCCGGCACTGTCTTCCGGATAATTCAAAAGCGCATTGATCTTCTGCCGCGTCTCTTCGTCTGTCGCCATCAACAGTCTGTCCACCACATTAGCAGGCATCTCTTCCAGAACATCTACTGTATCATCCACATACATCTCTTCCATGACTTCTTCCAGCTCGGAATCCGTCAGCGCATTGATCAGTACCTCTCGAGTATCACTGGTCATGTCTGTAAACACTTCTGCAGCCTCTTCTTTTGCAAGCAGTCTAAAGAGCAGGATCATCTGGCGTTTATCGATCTTTCCATATTCCAGTCCATCCTCCAGCATTTCCACAATATCTACAGGGTGCATGTTTTCCATTTCATCTTTTAATTCTTTAAACTCCCGCTTTTCCAGCATTGATAACAATACATCGTATTCCATAATCACATCCACCTTTTTTGATTTGTTCTTGCCGTCCTTTTATAGTATAATAGGTAATAAAATGATATACAAGGAGATTTTTATGAAAATTGTCGGTTTAATCACAGAATACAATCCTTTTCACAACGGACACCAGTATCATATCCAAAAATCACTGGAAGTCACAGGCGCCGATGCAGCCATTGTCGTGATGAGCGGAGACTACGTGCAGAGAGGGACTCCCGCCATTATGCCAAAGCATCTTCGTGCGGAAATGGCATTAAAATGCGGTGCCTGTGCAGTCTTTGAGCTGCCTGTCTGCTATGCGACCGCCACTGCAGAATTATTTGCGTTGGGAGCTGTCTCCTTTCTGGATCAGCTTGGCGTTGTAGATTACCTCTGCTTTGGCAGTGAGTGCAATGATCTTGACGGACTGACAAAAATTGCTGATATCCTCTGTGATGAGCCTGACGAATATACGAAGTTTCTCAAAGAAAATTTAAGAGCAGGTATGTCGTTTCCTACTGCCCGCCAGGATGCGTTGTCTTCCTACATGGGAATTTCAGACTGTTCCTTTTTATTAAGTGATCCGAACAACATTCTGGGGATCGAATATTTAAAAGCATTGCGACGTGTGAAAAGCAGGATACAGCCGTTTACTATCAAGCGCATGGAATCCGACTACCACGATCAGACGCTGCGCTCTACTTACAGTTCGGCTTCTGCTATCCGTTCTCTCCTTGCATACTCGAGTTCTGTACTCCAGACACAGCAGGTTACCGGAGAGACTTTCGAAAATACACCATTTTCCAGTATTTTAAATGAACTGGAAGATCAGGTGCCAAAAAGCTGCCTGGCACTTTTAAAAGATTATCACAAAGTGTTATATCCGGTTTATCAGAACGATTTTTCGCTTCTGATGAAATATAAGCTTTTGAACAAAACACCTCAGAGTCTCATTCGCTATATGGATGTTTCCGAAACACTTGCCAACCGGATCCAGAACAATCTGAATGATTTTTTTAACTATAAGCAGTTCTGTGAATTATTAAAGACCAGGGAGCTGACACAGACAAGAATCAATCGCGCACTTCTGCATATTATGCTTGGTCTGAAAAAAAACAACGTGAGAGAATATATGGAAAACGGCGGACATTTCTATGCCAAACTTTTAGGTTTTCGAAAAGACAGACAAGATCTGCTTTCTGTCATTGCCAAAAAAAGTGCTCTGCCGCTGCTCACCCGCCTTTCCGATACTGACAGTATCTCCGAAATCGGTCAGAAAATGCTCCGACATGATATTTTGGCATCCAATCTGTATCAGTCTGTGATCACGGATAAATATAAGACCGCTTTTCGAAATGAATACAGACAGCCTATGCTGAAGATATAGAAAACAAAATCATGGGGACATACTGCTTTCATCTGTCCCCATGATGAAATCACCGATTCACCTGATGTGATTGAAATTTGTAGTGCGCCAACAGCACAAACAGAACTCCCAGAATAATCTGCGCAGCTGCCAGAGTCTGCGGAAGAGAAAATGTCATCGACCCAAATGTATACGCCGTATAATTTTGGAAAGACAAATCGTCAATGCTAGACGGCAAAAGCGCCAGAATATGCTTCATCCCATATCCAAAATACTCACTATACAGAAAAAAGCTGGAAAAAATCATAACTGTATCTATAATGATTACCCCGTAGGCACTCTTAAACACCGCGGATAAACATAATGTCAGCGCTGTAATTCCCCACGTCACAAAAAGTCCAAGCACTGAAACCACCAATACCGCTTCTCCCATTGTCAGCGGCAAACTTACTGCCATAGACAGATAATACACTTCCAACGGCAAGTCCATTCCTGCAGCACCAAAAATCGCCAAATAAATTCCGCAGACCCCCGCCCACATTCCGATGTATACACTGCTTGCAAACAAAAACGTGGCCAGAATCTTGGCCGATATCAGTTTTGATTTTCCATATCGCATACACAGAAGAAGCGAATCTGCACGAGACTGATATTCCCCTGCAAAAACGGGGGCTGCTCCAATGCATACAACTAACATGATCAACAGAATCCAGCTTGCGTTATTACCACCAAGAATCCCTTCCCAGGCAGTTGCTTTTCCATATATAATTGGATATCCTTCTACTTTTTCCATCCAATACTGTGCCTGTTCTTTTGTGACAGATCCATTTTTCATTTCATATGTGATCATTTCCTGCTTTCGCTGCACACAGGATTGTGCAAAATCTTTGCGATAGTTTTCTTCAAAAATGGTCTTCATATCTGTCTCAGAAAAAAGAGACGCATATCCATTTTTGATCAGCATTATCTGTTCTTTCCGTGGCAGATACCATGTGCGATACACCTTTTCCGAAAGGAATTCAAATTCCTTTTTATCTGAACTGGTCTGCGGATTTTTCGTATAGTCCAGATATTCTTTTACAATCTGATTTACCTCTTCCTGATTCAACAGTACCTCCTGTGTTTTTTTCACTTCTCTGACCGCATCTATTCCTGTGATACGATTTCCTCTTTTATCGTATGTCTCCAACTGCATGATGGACATATAAATACAAAACAAAATAAAAACACTGCACGCAAGTACTGCCCCCTGAACCATTCTGCTCTGCCAGATCTTTTTCCATTCATATCGTATCAATCTTCCCATATTATTTCTCCCATTTCCCTGCATTCTCTCTTTTTTGTTCAAAACATTTTAAGTATAGATCTTCCAGTGTTGCCTCTACCTGTCGAGCTCCCTTTGCCGGTCTGCTTTCAGATATAATTCTGGCATCTACTACCTGATCATGAAAATGCGTATTTACAACACAAAATGTCTCTTGAAACCAGTTCCATTCTTTTTCAGTTATCGTCAATTCCCATACCGAATCATTTAAATGAGAAACCAGTTCTTTTGGTGTTCCATTCAAAATAAATTTTCCCTGTTTCATAATCAGAATCTGATCTGCAATATACTCCACATCTGAAACAATATGAGTGGAGAGCAAAATAATCCTGTTTTTTGAGAGATCCGAAATCATATTTCGAAAATACGCCCTCTCCTGTGGATCCAATCCACTGGTTGGTTCATCCAGAATCAACAATTTCGGATCATTTAAGAGTGCCTGGGCAATTCCAAGCCTCCGTTTCATTCCGCCAGAAAATGTTTTAATTTTACGGTTCGCTTCATCTGACAGATTCACCAATTCTAACAGTTCTTTAGTTCTTTTTTTTGCATATTCCGGAACAAGACCTTTTACAGAGGCGACATACAAGAGAAACTCCTTGGCTGTAAATCCAGGCGTGTAACCAAATTCCTGGGGAAGATACCCGAGCAGATCGCGAAATTCTTCTCCCATTTTGATATGATTGCGTCCATCCAGCATGATCTGACCTTCTGTTGGCCTCACAATTCCACAGATAATCTGCATCAATGTCGTTTTTCCAGCTCCATTGGCTCCCAAAAATCCATACACACCTTCTGACAGTTCTGCATCCACGTGATCTACTGCCAATTTGCTTCCAAACCTCTTAGATACATTCTCCACACATAATTTCATTCTCTTTTCCTCCCATTCTTTTCAATAACACTTTCCATTTCCAGACAACTCCCACACCTGTCACTCCCATCGCCAACAGCCAGAATATCAACACATTACTTCTATATAAATTTTCATAACTATTCTTCAAATACATCGCACCCAGCATTAGAAAAATCCCCCATGCTGCGCAAGCCTGAAACCTGTAATCAGGTGCTGCTTTTTCCAAGATTCCGGCACATCCAAAACACATTACATTAAACGGTACTGCCATATATAAAATCCCCTGTCCTACAGACACCCCAAAATCCGGAGTCAGAAGCAGTATCAGGAACATCAGAATCAAATCTAAAATTCCAAACGCCAGAAGCCTGACAACCAACACTTGATCCAAAGACTTTTTCACAGTCAACGAAAGTTCTTTCATTCCGGGACTGCACAAATCGCACAATTCCTGAACGCCTATCAAACTCAGCAATGGACCTGATATAGAAAAAACGATCCAGTGCCTTCCATCTATATTCTCTAAAAACAGAAATAGAAACATCACCAGTATCAATGCTATTTTCATTCCCCAGACACCCGGTCTGATAAATTTTAATTGATTCCAGAAGAATTCTCGTGTTGTCATTCTCAATTTCTTTTGGGAATATTCTATTTTTTTTGCTTCCTTGACCAGTTGTTCTACCTTTTTCTCCTCATAAGCCGGCACTTCTATCTGCTGTCGATATCGATTCCACATATTTCTTCACCCCTTACTGTTTAATTTTTCCTGCATCTGTTTTTTCGCCTGTTTCAGTCGATATCTGACGGTTGATACAGGCATCTGTAAAATCTGAGCAATCTCTTTCAGTCTCAAATCTTGATAATATCGGAGAATCACAATTTCCCTCTCTATTTCTGACAGTTCTTCCAGAGCCATTGTAAGATACATCTGATTCAGCACCCTCTCCTCCGGTCCTTGCTCCTGCAGAGTGTGTTGAATCTCATCCGGTACGGATTCCACAAGGAGTTCTTGTTTCTTTTTATGAAAATCCTTGATTGTGTTTCCTGCTACTACATACAGATAATTCTTAAGCTTCCCCCACTCTTCGTAACATTCCATGTGCTCAAGAAATTTTAGAAATACCATCTGCGTCAGATCTTGAGATTTTTCTTTATCACCAACGTGATAATATATGTATTTATAAATCGCTTCGTAGTTTTCGTGTATTACCTGCTCTGTACTCATTTCCTCTCCGCTGAAAATCTTACGAAGCATTTTTCTGTCATTCAATGTTTCATCACCTCCGCCTTCTTACTGTATAACGATTCAGCCCTTAAAAAAAGCAACTTTTTATCTTTTTTCTCAGCTTTTTCTTCAGATCCGGATGCCATTCTTTCCCAGATATGGTATGATTGACAGTATATTGTACAAAGGAGATTACATTATGAAACGTCCATTTACCCAACTGGAGAAAAAACAGTTATTGATCTTTACTTTGATTGCCTTTGGTATTCCTTATCTGATGGGAATCCCGATGGCGTTCGGATATCAACGGGGAACTTCTCTGGATCTTTTTGCAAATGCCCAGATGTATTATCCGGCTGCCGGAGCCATTGTCGTCTTTCTTCTGACAAAAACAGAGTTTCCGATGCCCCGGCGGTTTTTCTATGGGTACCTTGTACTGACTGTACTGTTTGCCATCAGCTCTGTACTCAGTGTACTTATACCGGATGCCAACTTGTGGGTTATGGTCATCAATATGCTCACAATTGCCGGAAATCTGGCTCTCTGGGTTTTATTTCTCCTGGATAAGCGGGAAGTCCGCTTTATCTGGGGACTGACCTGGTCCGGACCTGACAGCCGAAAGCATTTTTTGTATGTCCTTTTATTTTTTATGCTGTTTGTCGGAAATATTTTAGTTTCCTGTTTGATCGAAGGAACAGCCGCTTCTTTTCTTGGACTTTTAAATGCTCCCCTGTTCTGGCTCTCCCTGGCTTCCTTGTTTGTCAGCTTTTTCCTTGTCTTCTCCGCTTTCTTCGGAGAAGAGTATGGATGGCGCTACTTTTTACAGCCGATCCTGCAGGAGCATTTTGGAATGCGAAAAGGAGTTCTTATCCTCGGTATATTCTGGGGATTGTGGCACTTACCTCTGAATTTATTTTACTATGCGCCTGAGACAAGGCTTCAAAGCATTGCCGCGCAGCTTATTACCTGTATTGCACTGAGCATATTTTTTGCGTTTGCTTATATGAAAACAGACAATCTCTGGATCCCTGTTCTCCTGCATTTTATGAACAACAATATTGCAGGGTTGTTCAGCGGAGGTTCCATTTCCGGAAATGTCATCGAATGGAAGGCCGTGTTGATCCATTTGCTGCTCTATGGCATCTTCTTTTGTCCATTTCTTGCATCCAAAGTGTTTCGGGAGTCAGAGACAGAAAAGAAATAACTGCATAAAATGAACATGGGAGACCGCACAAAATAGTTGCGTATCTCCCATGTTTCCGTTTATACCTTTTCATTATTTTCTACTATGTGCAGCGTACCTCTTTTTAATTGAAAAACAACATCTGCCTTTTTCGCAATTTCATTTGAATGAGTGACAATGACTGCACATTTGTTCATCTGGTGTACACTATCTTCCAGTATTTGCATAATGAACATTGCAGTTTCTTCATCGAGGTTTCCCGTCGGTTCATCTGTAAAATAACGGGTGCTTTTGAAGCCAATGTCCTTGCAATCGCTACACGTTGTTGTTGACCGCCGGAAAGTTGTAACACATTCCGTTTCATTTCCTCTTTCGTCAATCCCATTTTTTCTAAAACCGGTTCTGGCAGTAATTTACTTGTCAATTTTACGTTTTCTAATGGTGTCATATAATCAATGAGATTATATGCTTGAAAAATAAAGGAAACATGATTCCGACGATGATTTGCGAATCCTTTTTCCGTAATATCCTCTCCATTAAATAATATCTTGCCTTTGGTAGGACTATCTAATCCACCCAACAAAGAAAGTAATGTTGTTTTGCCACAACCAGACGGTCCTAAAATCGCATATATTTTTCCCAGTTCCATTTCTGCGCTGATATTACTAAATATATTCTTTTTCTTGTCATAGCTATAACTCAAATTTGAAAACGATAATATACTCATAATCACATTTCTCCTATTCCATTTTAGTTAAAATATCTTTCGGTTGTAAACGAATGACCGTATAGGAAGCAACAATAACCGCAAGACAAATCAAAATAACACCAATGCCAAATACTTTAAGCATATCTGATGTGGCAATCTGAACGGTCAATTTGGATATATTTTCTCCCAATCTGCTGATAATGAATGAACCTATTTGATTTGCAAGCTCAAAAGATAATGCCGTTGACGCAAACATGGATAGTATTGCAATCAATATATTTTCTGTCAGGAACTGTCCGACAATTTCTGCCTTGCCTCGACCAACTGCAAGTAAAACAGCAATTTCTTTCTTACGGTTTCTCGTCCACAAAACAAGGAACAATACAATAACAAGCATGCCAATTGCAGTAATTGTTAATACAGCCGTATCAACCATACTTCCAAAAGAAGACAATGGGGTGGATACTAAGTCAAAATCTTCTGTGTTGACATCGAAAGTAAATGTTTTGCCTTTTACTTCTGGAAGGTTTTTGATGGTTTCCATAAGCTCTTTGTCTTCCTCTGGAGAGTGCGTATAAATATCAAGATTGTCATATCCCTCCAATTTTTCATTTACTCCGTCATAAAACTTTTTCAGACCATCCATATCAATATAACCACTGTTTGCAGGAATCCCATCCGGTGTGATCGCTTGTTTTGTCGTACCCTCTGTACCACTATAAATTCCTACAATGGTAAAGGTACTTTCCGTTTTTCCTGTTTCAAACTCTTGAAAAGTAATTTTATCTCCTACAGAAAGATTGTTTTTGTCTGCCAATTCTTTTGAAATCAAAACTGTGCAAGAGTCATCAGGATTAATATGTCGTCCTTCTTCCAGTTTATATGTTCCATTTAAAAATTTTATATCTAAAGAAGAATCCAATACTGCAGTATAAGGGACTGACAAACCTGGTGCATTCACCATGCCCGGAATCGGCTCGAAATTTTCCGGAATCCCCCAATAGCCACCATCTATTTTAGCGTTATAGCTCACAACATTGGGAAGTTTTGAAATTGCACTTATTATTTTTTCTGTAATACGGTCGCCATTATAGGTATATCCAGAAGCCCCATTTCCGAAATCCTCAGCCGGGCCAAAATTATTCTGATTGTTCATGTCAATTTCCATACGAAGGGAAGCACCTACAATTTCCTTTATCTGCTTTGTTCCTTGCAAAACAGCTTTCTCGCTGGAAACTGCAATCAAAACAGTTGCAGACAGCAGAGTAAATGTCAAAAACAGAATCAGCGTACGTAATTTCTGTCTGACACAGTATTTTAAAGCTCGCTTAAAAGAGTTCATATAAATCCTCCTAACTCATTTTGGTTAAAATCTCTTTCGGTTTTAATGACAGGATCACTCCACTGCACACAAGCACTGTCAAAAGAACACCCAGATTTTCTAAAATGAGCAATATGACAAAATGCAGGAAATCTGGCTGCAAGTAGTTCTTATGAATCGTTGATTGTGTTATGAAATCAAACAGCAATGAATTTAATGTATCTGCAAGCGGAAGAAAGATAATGATTGCCAATAGAAAGCCAATCCACAGCAGGATCATTGCCTCTATCAGAAATTGCCCGATAATCTGCTGTTTCGATTTTCCCACGGCAAGTAAAATGCCGGCTTCCTGCATTCTTCCACGAATCCTGAATGTCAGTATCAGCATGAGTACCAGAAATCCCAATACTGCAGCAACCGCAAGCAGTGCGACAACGACCTTTTGCATACTTTGAAACTGTTCTGCAATCTTAGAATACTTGAAGTCATTCGCATTGATGATATGGTTATTCCAGGCAATCGAATCAATCCCTTTTATTTCTGATACCATCTTGTCAAGATGCAGTGGGTCGGCAATGAAAAAAGAAATCTCGCCCTCATAAACACCTTGTTCCTGCTCCTGCAAGTTGATTAACAGTTGACTATCTGAAAAAATAAGATTTTCGGCTTTTTTCGCTGTCGGATTTAAAGCATTATCGGAAGCATTTTTTATATCGTAAATTCCTTTGATCTCCACTGTTTCATATGCACTTTTTTCTTTCATCAGGTCTGTATATACACCATCGTCTGAACCCAGTTTTGCATGGGTAAGGGTTATCTTATCTCCAACAGCAAGATTGTTTTGTTCGGCAAGGGCTTTACTGATAAGAATTTTCCCATTGTCCTCTGATTTGATATGTTTCCCCTCTGCCAGTTCGTATTCCTCATCCAAAAAGGCTTGACACAAACTGGAATCACGCACCGCTTTTACAGTTCCCATATTGCTTTCTTCACTGTGTCCTGTCCCTGCGAGAAATGACAGGTTTTCTCCCTTTACATAGCCGGAGTGTTCTGTATTGTAGCATTTCAGTTCTTTTCCAACGATAGAAATAACCCGCCGAATGGACTGCTCATCCATAACAGGTGTCCCCTTACTGGAAACCTGTCCGTTATTCACATCGAACTGTTCATAAGGTCTGATGTTGAAAGAAGCACCAATATTGGAACGCAAATCCTCAGAAACCTGCCGGATTCCCAAATAGACCGCACTTCCTGTCAGCAAGGAGAATGAAATCAATAGAAATACGATTCCAAGCAATAAATTTTTTCCTTTTTTGCGGGTCAGATAGAGAAATGCCCGCTTTCCTACATTCATAAAAACACCGTCCTTTCTTTATATCTGCAGTATAAGAAAGGACGGTTTAACTTCGATTTAGATTCCATTTAATTTTAATTTGGATTATGTGAATTTAATGTGATTTTGAAGCAGACACTGTCTTGCCGGTTCTCCATCGTATATGACAAACCATGCTGTTCCAAGATAATTTTTACAAGATATAGTCCCAATCCGCTTCCTCCAGACAGTTTATTATGTGATTTTTCTACACAATAGAATGGAGTAAACAGCTTATCCAAATCTTCATCCGGAATATTTACACCACTGTTTCTGACAAGAAGAGAATCAAAAGACAGTTCTAACTCAAGTTTGGCACCAACAGGGGAGTGCCGTATTGCGTTGCTGATGATATTATGGACTGCTTTTTCCAAAAGCAGCTCATTTCCCATCATCATAACATCTTCTGAAATATTCTTCTGAATACGGATATGTTTTTCATTGGCCAGTGGGATAAGATGTTTATATACACGTTTCAGAATATTGGAAAGAGAAAGAAGCTCCGTATGATTCATTGTATTCATTTCCAGCTTTGATATCGACAGGATTTCCTTTACAAGCTGTTCCATATTTTCAATTTCTTTTAATGTTTCCGGAAGTATCGTTCTCGTGTCCTTATATCTTCCAATTTCCATAATCATACTTTCCACCTGCCCTTTGATTATGGTGATCGGGGTTTTCAATTCATGGGAAGCTGTCGCAAAAAAATGCTGACGCTGTTTGTTCAGTTCGTCAATATGCCCCATATCCCGCGTCAGTCAACAACTCATATAAAACAGACTGTATTGCTGTTTCATCTTCCATAATCAATATACGTTCTTTCATGTAAGCACCACCTGAGAATTTATAGATTACAGCAATTCTAACACAAAATGATTTAGATTTGATTTAAAAAATGTCCGAACACCCCATAAAATGAGGTTATTCGGACATTTTTCATAATGCCAGCGGCAATCACCGTACCTTTTTCATACAGGTCACTGCCATGGCTCCGGGACCGATGTGACAGGCAACGCTCAGAGAAAGCGGACCTTCTACAATTTCGTATTCCGGAAACTTCTCCGCGATCTCCTGTTTCCATTCCTGTGCCTCTTCTTTGCTGCAAGTATAAGCCATTCCCAATACCATGTCTTCTCTGACCTCAGAAAAGCGTTCTTCCAGATCCTTTTCAATAGCTTTGAGCATGGTGCGTTTCGCGGCTTTCCATCCTCTTACTTTTGAAAATGCATCCAGTTTTTCTCCCTGAATCTGAAGCACCGGTTTCAGGTTCAATACCGTTCCGAGCGCTGCGGCAGCCGGTGTAACACGTCCGCCCTTCTTCAGATATTTTAACGTATCCACGGTAATATAGATACTTGCCTGCAACTTTTCAGCCTCCAGTATCTCCTTGATCTCAGATGCAGATTTTCCTGCATCCCGGAGCACGATCGCATCTTCCACCGATTGCTTCTGTGTCACAGAAATTCTCTGGTTGTCCACTACACAAACCTTTCCCTCGTATTCCTGAGACAGAGACTGTGCCGCATGACAAGTGCTGCTCAGTCCGCTGGACATTGGAATGTGCACGATCTCATCGTACTCTTTCAGCAGCTCGTCCCAGCATTCCATGACTTCACCCGGAGATGGCTGAGACGTGGAAATATCCGAATTGTCTCCCAACCGTTTGTAAAACTCTTCCTGCGTCAGCGTAATATCTTCCAGAAACAGCTCCCCGTCAATAAAAAACGGCATGGGGATCACATAAATTCCCATCGATTTTCCCATTTCCTGCGTAATCCCACTGTTGCTGTCCGTTACGATTGCAATTTTTTTCATCTTTTCTCCCCTGTTTCTAGTTTTTAAAACTATGGATCGGCGCCGGAATTCTTCCTGCCCGATTTACAAATGCCTCACAGCCGAACTCATTCACCGGCATGATCGGCGCATAACCCAGAAGTCCGCCGAATTCGACAGTTTCTCCCACATCTTTTCCGATCACCGGAATAATGCGGACTGCTGTCGTCTTCTGATTTACCATACCGATGGCCATCTCATCTGCAATGATCCCAGAAATCGTCGCTGCAGATGTCTTGCCCGGAATTGCGATCATATCAAGACCAACAGAGCAAACACAAGTCATGGCTTCCAGTTTTTCCAAGGTCAGTGATCCTGCGTTCACTGCATCGATCATTCCCTGATCTTCACTGACTGGAATAAATGCACCGCTGAGGCCTCCTACATAAGAGGATGCCATCACACCGCCTTTTTTCACCTGATCGTTGAGAAGTGCCAGTGCCGCCGTTGTTCCCGGAGCTCCGACTCTCTCCAGACCAATCTCTTCCAGGATCTCTGCCACACTGTCTCCGATTGCCGGAGTCGGCGCCAGTGACAGATCGATGATCCCAAACGGGATTCCCAGACGTCTGGACGCCTCTCCGGCTACCAGCTGTCCTACTCGTGTCACCTTAAATGCAGTCTTTTTGATTGTCTCGCAAAGCTCCTCAAATCCTTTGCCGCGCACCTTTTCCAACGCTTTCTTTACAACTCCCGGACCGCTGACACCTACATTGATCACTGCATCAGCCTCTGTCACTCCGAGGAATGCGCCTGCCATAAACGGATTGTCATCCGGTGCATTGCAGAAGATCACCAGTTTCGCGCAGCCAAAGGAATCATGCTCTTTTGTCGCTTCTGCCGTTGCTTTTACCATCTCTCCGCAAAGCCGCACTGCATCCATATTGATTCCGGTTCTGGTGGAACCTACATTGACCGAACTGCACACTCTTTCCGTTCTCGCCAAAGCCTGAGGGATGGAACGGATCAGATTCTCATCACTTTTTGTCATTCCCTTGGAAACCAACGCAGAGTATCCTCCGATAAAATTAACTCCAACCTCTTTTGCCGCACGATCCAGTGTCTCTGCTATGGTCACAAAATCTTCCGGACACTTGCATGCAGCACCGCCGATCAGAGCAATCGGTGTAATAGAAATTCGTTTGTTTACGATCGGAATTCCAAATTCTCTTTCAATATCTTTTCCTGTTGACACAAGGTCTTTTGCAGTTACTGTGATTTTTTCATAAATCTTTCGGTTCAATTCATTCAAATCCGAATCAATACAGTCCATCAGGCTGATTCCCAGTGTGATGGTACGAACATCCAGATTTTCCTGCTCGATCATCTTATTAGTTTCGGAAACTTCATACATATTAATCATGGTCTTTATCCTCGTCTCTGCTTATTCTTATAATCTGTGCATCTTTTCAAAAATTTCTTCTTTCTGGCACTGGATCTTTACCCCGATCTCTTCGCCCACCTGCTCCATCTCATCACAGATCACTTTAAAATCTTTTTCGATTTCTGAAATATCTACAACCATCATCATATTGAAATATCCCTGTACGATCGTCTGGGAAATATCTAAAATATTGATCTTACTTTCTGCAAGGTATGTACACACTTTCGCGATAATTCCCACAGTGTCTTTTCCTACTACGGTTACGATACATTTTTTCATGGTTTTTCCTCCTCAAGTTAAACGGTGATAATCTCTGAAATACTGTCCCTTTTTGCCACTGCCATATTCAAGTCTTCCCCTTTATATGCATTATCCCCTAATGTCACTTCCAGTTTGACAGTCTCATATGCCAGACTTTCATAATTATTTTCTTTGCTCAAATGCCCCAGAACAATATGTTTCAAATTATCATGTAGTATATCACAAAGGAGACGTCCTGACAATTCATTCGACAAATGTCCTTTATCTCCCATTACTCTTCGCTTCAGCGGATATGGATATGGTCCCACTTCCAACATATGCAGATCATGATTTGCCTCCAGAAGAACTGCATCCAGATTCTGGAGATGGGACACCGTGTATGCATCATAGATTCCCAGATCTGTCGCTACTGCCACAGATTTGTCTCTGCACTCCAGACGGTATCCGGTCGGTTCGTTGGCATCATGGGAAATTGCAAACGGATTTACCCGGATATCCCCCAGCATAAAGGATTCATCACTGTGTATCACATGATACAATCCTTCCGGCATGGCTCCCAGTCTGGAATACGCCTGAATCCCCGCAATCGTTCCCGGAGTTGCATAGATCGGGATCTCATATTTTCTGCTGAACACTCCAAGTCCCTGAATGTGATCTGAGTGCTCATGAGTGATCAGAATCCCGTCTAACTCCTCCCCTTTGATCTCCAGCTCCTTTAAACCGGCATCAATTCTTTTTTTACTGATTCCGGTATCGATCAGTAAATGTGTATTGTCACTGCCTACATAGATGCAGTTTCCACTGCTGCCACTGGCAATGCTGCATAATCTCATAGTATCTCTCCTATTTGTCGTCTTGTTTCTTCGATCTCTTTGCTGTTGTCGATCACCCGGGTACAGTTTTTCCGAAAATACGCTTCCGGACTCTGGCTGCGTATCATATCTGTAATTCTTTCATCACTATATCCCCGGGATGCTTTCAGCCGCTCTCTTCTTACCGATTCCTCTGTATAGATAAACCATGTTTCTTCACAGATTTTGGCATATCCTGCTTCCAGAAGAAGAGCAGCCTCCAGTACGTACAGCTCTGTCTTCTCTTTTCTTTTTTCTTCGATATCCAGAAGCACCTGCTGTTTTACCGCAGGATGGACGATCCCATTGAGCTGTTCCAGCTTTTCACTGCTCTGAAACACAATTTGGGCCAGTTTTTTGCGGTCCAGCTCTTCGTTTTCATCTAAAATCTCTCTTCCAAATGCTTCTACGATCGCTTTCCAGCAGGGAGTGCCCTTTCTCTGCAGCGCTTTTGCAACTTCATCAAGCTGTACTACAACTGCATGATATTCTTCCTCCAGCAGCTTTAAAACAGCACTTTTCCCGGAACCCACTCCACCTGTAATTCCAATTACCTTCATCACTATTTTGCCTCGTACCAGTTTTTTCCGACCTGCATATCCGCGATCAACGGCACATCTAAGGAAGCCGCTGTTTCCATCTGCCGTTTGAGAATCTCTTTCACTGCCTCGATTTCATCCGGATGTGTCTCAATCAGAAGCTCATCATGAACCTGCAGGATCATACGGGATTTCATCTGTTTTTCTTTCAGTTCCCGGTTGACTCCGATCATGGCAATCTTCATAATATCTGCCGCAGTTCCCTGGATCGGCGCATTCATTGCCACACGTTCTCCGAAATTCCTCTGCATAAAATTGCTGGATTTTAACTCCGGTATCGGACGTCTTCTTCCAAACAATGTAACGGCATATCCTTCTTCTTTTGCATGCGTCACGGAATCGTCAAGAAACTTTTTGATTCCCGGATACGTCTCAAAATAACTTTCAATATACTGAGACGCTTCTTTTCTCGTGATACTCAAGTCCTGACTCAATCCAAACGAACTGATCCCGTAAACAATTCCAAAGTTGACTGCCTTGGCATTTCGTCTCTGCAGATCTGTCACCTCGTCAAACGGAGTCTTAAACACCTGAGACGCTGTCATTCGGTGAATATCCTGTGCCTCCCGGTATGCCTGGATCAGATGTGCATCTCCGGAACAATGCGCCAGTATACGCAGCTCAATCTGCGAATAATCCGCATCAATAAATACATAGCCTTCCTGAGGCACAAATACTTTCCGGATCAGCCTTCCCAGTTCCATTCTTACCGGAATATTCTGCAGATTCGGTTCTGTACTGCTGATCCGCCCGGTCGCGGTAATCGTCTGGTTAAACGTTCCGTGAATCCGTCCATCCGGTCCGATATAATTTGCCAGTCCGTCTGCATACGTAGATTTTAACTTTGTAAGCTGACGGTATTCCAGAATCTTATCCACGATTGGAAATTCCGGAGCCAGCTTTTCCAGTACATCCGCCGCAGTCGAATATCCTGTTTTTGTTTTCTTGGCATGAGGCATCTGCAGCTTTTCAAACAAGATCACACCCAGCTGTTTCGGAGAATTGATGTTAAAATTCTCCCCTGCCATCTCGTAAATCTCGGATTCCAGCTGTACGATCTGTTCGCCCAATTGTTCTCCATATTTTTTCAGCTCCTCAGCCTCAATGCGCACCCCGGCCTGTTCCATATCAAATAAGGTAAATACAAGCGGCATCTCAATTTCCAGAAACAGCCTGTCCATCTGCTCCTCTTTGAGTTTTTCCATCAAATTTTCAGATGCCGCATAAGCAGTATATGCTTCATAACAGCTCTTTGTCCACTCATCTGCCTTGTCATCGATCATCAGCCCCAGCTGTTCTCTTGCCACATCTTCATAGGTATAATCATTTTTCAGCGGATTCAGAAGATAGGCTGCCACTGTTGCGTCAAAGCAGTTTTTCTGACAAACCGCGCCCAATACCGGGAGATATTTTTTCAGATCAAACATGACAAAACGCCCGGCAGAACGTGCCACATCCGAAAGCTGTGCAAACAATGCATCCATATCTGTATCCATACTGCATGCAATGGAATACACCTGATCTTTCCCGTATGCCAGAGCAATCCTGCCGTATCCTGACGGATGTGCGAATAACGGCAGCACATTCCCGTCACATTTGATCAGTGCAGCTCCCACACACTCTGCCTTTTTTGCCTCTGAGAAAATTCGCTCGATTTCTTCCTGCTCTGTTACTTCCCGGAATGCTTTTTCAACTTCATTTTCAGCTGCTTCCACATCAAACTTTCCGAGCAGATTTTTAAACTGCAGTTTCTGGAACCACGTATATGCCTCTTTGGTGAACATATTTCCATGCTTTGCATCTTCCAGAGAGAACTCCAGTTCTGCATGCGTATCAATGGTCGCCAGAACTTTACTCAGTTTTGCCTGTTCCCAGAATTCTTTTAAATTCTTACTTGCTCTCGGCGGCTTTAACTCCTCCACATGTGCATAGGCATTCTCCAGTGATCCGTATTCCACAATAATCTTGGTGGCAGTTTTCTCACCAACTCCCGGCACTCCCGGAATGTTATCCGCTGTGTCCCCCATCAGCGCTTTTACATCGATAAATTCTGTCGGTGTCACTTCATAACGCTCTTTGACATCTGCTGCATAGTAATCTTCGATTTCCGTGCGTCCGCCCTTTGTCTTCGGAATCCGGATCTTTACATGCTCCGTAGCAAGCTGCAGAGTATCTCTGTCTCCTGAAATAACAGCAACCTCCATCCCCTTTTCCTCACAGGTTCTGGAAATCGTACCGAGCAGATCGTCTGCCTCCAGTCCGGCTTTCTCGATGATCGCAATGTCCATCGCCTTCAGCACCTCTTTGATGACCGGAACCTGCTGACGGAGTTCTTCTGCCATCGGCTTTCTTGTTCCTTTATAATCAGCAAACATCTCATGACGAAATGTCGGTGCATGAACATCAAATGTGACTATCAGATACTCCGGTTTTTCTTCTTCCAGAATTTTAAACAGGATATTCAAAAATCCATACACCGCATTCGTATGAAGACCCTCCGCATTGGTCAGATCCGGCACTCCATAGAAGGCCCGGTTTAAAATGCTGTGTCCATCTATCAAAACAATTTTTTCACTCATGTCGATTCTCCTAATTTTACTTACAGAGATTACTATACACCAAATATCCTGTTTTTTAAAGGCTGTTTTTCTCTTCTTCTCTTGTCCAGCGCATCAAAACACCCTCGCATCCCGTCATTTCTTCTTTTTCAAATGCTGCCGTTTGAAACCCCTCCCGTTCATAAAACCGGACTGCTCCTGTGTTCTCTGCATAAGCGTGAAGTGTCAGCTCCTGCCGTCCCGATTTAGCAGCTTCCAGAAGCAAGCGGCCAATCCCTCTGGACTGAGATGCTTTTTCCACAAAAAGTCCCGCGATATAACTGTCCTGTAATCCCAGAAATCCAAGAACTGTCCCCTCTTCTTCATAAATCAGAATGTCGGCCTGCGGCAGAGCCTCTTTTACAGCTTCATACTGCTCGTTCCAATACTCTGCCGGGATAAAGCCATGAGCAGCAAGATTTGTCTCCAGCCAGATTTTCATTATGTGCTCTAAATCCTGTGGTTGATATTTACGTATCACGTGTTTCTCCCTTCATTACTAATTATAAAGAAGGCTGCAACCGTTTTAAGTCACAACCTTCCTTATTTCAGGACTGCTCATTTCCTGATCGTCCTGTTTTCTTTTTATTCCTGCACGTATTTCTCACGCAGTTCTTTTACTTTATCACTGTAGACTTTATTCTGTCTCTGCTGTAAGAGCTGGTTCCTGATCGAATTCTTCACTTCCTCGAAATCTGCAACTGCCGCATCCTTTTTCTCTTCCACTTTGATCAGATGATATCCGAACTGTGTCTGAACCGGTCCCACAATCGCACCGATCTCTGCTGTAAACGCAGCATCTTCAAACTCTTTTACCATCTGTCCTTTCCCAAACTCTCCAAGATCTCCGCCTTTTGTTCCGGACGGACATGTAGATTTTTCTTTTGCAGCATCTTCAAAGGATGTCTCTCCGCTCTGGATCGCTGCTAAAATCGCATCACATTTTTCTTTGGAATCTGTCAGAATATGTTTTGCGCGAACAGTCTCCCCTTTTGTAAACTGCTGCTTGTGCTCCTCATAATAATTTTTGACATCCTCTTCTGTCACAACTGCATCTTTCATCACTTCCCGCATTGTCATCTGTGCAAGGATATCTCTTTTGGCATTTTCTACCATCTCCTGATATTCTTCTGTCTCTTCCAGCTTCATCTCCCCGCCGAGCTCTGCAAACATATGAAGTGCTACAAACTGATCCAGACACTGCTGTCTGAACTGTGGATTGGAAAGATACGCCTGCTGCTCTCTCGGTACATTCTGCAGGAATTTTTCAAAATCAGATTCTTTGATTTCTCTTCCTGCCACAACTGCTACTATTTTCTGTTCCATAATTCTCTTTCTCCTTTATCTCGTATCGTTTTATTATAAACGGTATCGTGATAAATAGCAAAGCAAAATTTCTGTCTGATTCTTTTTCAGATTCCCTTTTTATAAAGTACAAACGAATAGATCATCGGGATCGTCACAACAACGACTATGATCACAATTGGTACCGTGTTGTTTTCAAAAAATACACTTCCCCAAAATACCAGTCCTGCCAGAATCCATAATTTTCCTGCCATTCTATGCGTACGATTCCAATTCTCCTCACTGTTCAAGGTCCATGGAAGTTTGATCCCCACCGTATAATTCTGATGATTCTTCGACATATAATTTCCCAACAGGATAAATATGCCACCCATCAAAATACTGACGATCACCTTCATATTCACATCCATGCCAAGTGCATATCCATAAATAGACAGATTAGACACGACAGACAGAACCGGAACAATCCAGAAGATCAGCGTCATCATCGCTCTTCCGATATTTTTCTTCTTGGGATCATTTAAGGTCACACCCAGGCAGAACAAATGGATGACTAATAATATGAGCGGGAAAATCACCACTGCAAACAGCTTTGTACTCCATCCATCTGCCCCTTCACTCCCGAAATGTGTTGCAATCTTTTCCGGCAGTCGATTCCAGAGCAGAAAACCGATCACCATTGGAAAAACAGTAACAATGCTGGTAATGATAACTTTTGATTTATTTTCTTTCATAATGTTGAATCCCCTTTCAAGTCTGACAGCCAGAGCATCAGCTCTTCCACCACAGAAATATTCAGCTCGTAATAAATGAAATTCTTGTATTTCGTTTCCCGTATCAGATCTGCCTTCTTCAGGATTTTCAAATGATAAGAGATCGTTGCTCCTGTCATTTCAAAATGTTTCCCGATTTCTCCTGCTGAAAGTTTTTCTTTCTTCAGAAGAACAAGAATCTCTCTGCGTACCGGATCCGAAAGCGCTTTAAACGTCTCCGCAAATGCCATCCACATCATCCTTCCCAGGAAGCTATTTAGATTATTTTCTAAATTCCTTACAGATACTATAGTCCTTTTTTTCGCCTTTTGCAATATCTATTTTGATTTTTTTCTAAATAGCCGCTTTCTTTCCCCAATAAAAAACGCGCAGGATCACGCCCGTTTCGACAATGATCCTGCACATCCTATTTTTCCATAAAATACTACAATTGATATCCCAGTTCGTACGCTGCCCGCACAGCTTCCAACGCCTGCGCAACTTCTCTGGCATCTCCGATTACATAGGTCTCATAGGTATCTTTGATTTCTTCATACAACGGATTCCATGCTTTGGAACCAACGGCACAGACTACATGGGTAAATCCCGGATACTGCACCTCTCCTGCCGCTGTCTCCACAGTGACCGTACCCTGTTCTAAGGATTTCACTTTCGCTCCTGTTACAACCTGAACACGCTCCTGCTGCAACCGTTTCAAAGTCGGCACCAGATTGTTCGGCACCATACCCTGACCAATGCTCTCTGCCATCTCGATCAGTGTCACTTTTGCCGCGCCTCTGGAGTGATGGAGCAGATATTCTGCCGTCTCGATTCCGACCATTCCGCCGCCGATCACGGCAACATTTCCTCCCGGAATGGAAATCTTTCCACTCAAAATGTCGTTGGCCGCGATCATCTCTTCTTTGCCGTCTACCGGAAGAAGCACCGGTTTGGCGCCTGTTGCAAGGATCACAACATCCGGATCTGTCTCCTTGATCATCGCCTGGTCTGCGAGGGTTTCATAGCGGATCTCCACTCCATATCTGTCACATTCCGCCTTCAGGTACACGATCCATTTTGAAATTTCCTGCTTAAACGGCGCGCGGCATGCCAGATTTAACTGACCTCCCGCTTTCTGTTCTTTTTCTGCCACAATGACATGATGTCCCCGTTTTGCAAGGATCCTTGCTGCAGCAAGCCCGGCAATCCCGGCTCCCACAACCAGAACCTTCTTTTCCTCTTTTGCCGGCTGTTCTTCAAACTCCAGTTCTCTTCCCGCCAGGGGATTGATCACACAGGAAGCCGGACGTCTCTTCGTCTGCTCTCCCACACATCCAACACCACATGCCGCACATGGGGCGATTTCTTCATACCGTCCTTCTTTTGCCTTTTCCACAAAGTCAGGATCTGCCAGAAGCGCTCTTCCGATCACAACACCATCGACTTCTTCTGCTCCCAGCACATCCTCTGCAAGCTTCGCATCCAGAATCTTTCCGACTGTGATCACAGGTTTGGTTGCCACTGCTTTAATCTCTCTTGCTTCTTTCAGATTGGTAAATTCTTCTTCTCCGTGACATGGGATAATTTTATTACAGCGTTCGTACTGCGTTCCGCCGCTGATTTCAAAACAATCCACTCCATGCTGTTCCAGATACGGAATCAGACGCTTCATATCTTCCACGGTATTTCCCTGCGGATCCCGCTCACTTCCTGACATTCTCAAGATGATCGGAAACTCCCTTCCACAGGTCTCTTTGATGGCATCCAGCACTTCAAACAACAGACGGGCACGGTTCAACAGACTTCCGCCGTATTCATCCATCCGTTTGTTGCGCAGCGGAGACAAAAACGATCCCAGCAGCATATATGCATGTGCGCAATGCAGTTCGATCCCGTCAAATCCGGCATCTTTTGCTGCTTTACCGGCTTTGGCATAAAGCGCTATGATTCCCGGCAGTTCCTCTTTTGCCAGCTCTCTTGTCATCTGCGCCATTGCGTTTGGATATACACTGCTGGCCACTGGCGGGATTCCATAAAAGGCGCTGACACTCTCCGGACCCGGATGTGTGATCTGCGGAATAATCTTACACCCATACGCATGGATCTGATCTGTAAAACTTTTATACTTTTTGATGCTCTCTTCATCCCGGAAACAAAGTGTATTTCCAAGATACGGCACATTGGGATCCACACTGGTGGCATCCACAATGATACAGCCCACGCCGCCTTTGGCTCTTCTCAGCCAGTAGCCTGCCATCTTTTCATTCACCGTTCCGTCCTGGCTTTCATACCCCAGTGACATCGGAGCCATAAATGTTCTGTTTTTGATTTCCATCCCCGCAATCTGAAGCGGTGTATACATTTTCTTCATACTCTGATCCTCCTACAGTGTTCTGGCAACTTCAAATCCTTCGGCAATGGCATCTAGCGCTCTTCTTGCTGATCTGGCATCTCCGATCACATGATATGGGATGTCTCTCTTCTCACATACTTCTGCAAGCGCATGGGAATCATTGGCAGCAAATCCAACTGCAAACACGGCACAGTCGCACGGGATCAATGTATTGTCTTCCAGAACAATCCCTTCTTCTGTAAATCTGCATACTTTACTGTTTGGAAGCAGTTTGACCTGTAACTGCTGCATCTTCATCATCACCGCGATCTTACGCAGACTTCCCAGATCGCTTCCAATGCTGTCTTTCATCTCCAGAACGGTCACTTCACATCCAGCGCAGGCCAGCGCATCTGCTGTCTCCAGACCAACCAGACCACCGCCGATGACTGCAACTTTTCCTTTTGGATTCACTTCATGACGAAGCACTTCTGGTGCGGATACATGCGAAAGTTTGTCCATGCCCTCCAGCCGGATCTCAATCGGGGAGGAACCAATTGCCAGAATAACTGCATCCACATCCGCATTTTCCAGCATCTGTGCATCCACTTTTGTGTTCTTATGAACGCTCACCAGTTTTTCTATCTGATTTCCCATCTCCATGGCTGCTGCTTTCATCTCTGCTTTTCCGGGAGCTTCTCCTGCCAGCAGAAATTCTCCGCCCAGCGCATCGGACGCCTCAAACAAGGTCACTTCATGCCCTCTTTCCTGAAGCACCTTTGCTGCTTCCATTCCGGCCACTCCGCCGCCGATCACCCAGACTTTCTTTGGATCTTCTGCTTTTTTCAGTTCATATTCTGCTTCATGACCGATCATCGGGTTTCTCATACAGGTGATATGCGGACGGTTGGCCACATCGCAGAATCCATCGTAGCATCCCTGATTGCAGCCCACGCAGTGTACGATCTCGTCCACTCTTCCCTGCTGCGCCTTATTTACAAACTCCGGATCTGCCAGCTGTGCTCTTCCCATAACAACCAGATCCACTTTCTCCTCTGCCAGGATTTCTTCTGCCAGTGCTGCAGTGTTGATCCTTCCCACACCAACCGTCAGCATGCCTGTTGCTCTGCGGATTCTGGCCGCATTTTCGATATTAAATCCGTTTGGCACATCGATCGGAGGCACTTCGTACATGGAAGCCGCCGTAATGATATTTCCTCTGGATACGTCCAGCACGTCTACGCCATGTTCTTTTGCAATCTTGCAGAATCGGATCACATCCTCAATGGTCAGTCCATCTTTCAACATATCATCCTGTGCGTCGATCCGGATAAACAACGGCATTCCTTCCGGCATATTTCTTCTCAGCTCATCAATGACCTCCAACGGGAATCTGCAGCGATTCTCAAAACTTCCGCCGTATTCATCTTCTCTGTGGTTAAATCCTGCGCTTAAGAACGAATGCGGCAGATAATTGTGTGCCAGATGGAATTCCAGACAGTCATATCCTGCCTCTACTGCCCTGGCCGCTGCCTTTCCATAACATGCGATCACTTCCCGAATCTGCTCCTTTGTAATAGCCGGCAGTGTATACGGACCAAAACTCATATCCGAAACTACCAGCATCTGTGCCTTTGGATCCATGGAAGCCGCGATCGATCCCTGCCAGAGCTGGATTCCCGCTTTTCCCCCGTTCTCATGGATCGCATCTGTCAGTCTCCTGTGGCCTTCGATCAGATGATCTTCACTGATCGATACAAAATGCGCTGGAGCGCTTGGCGTATGTACTGCTGCAACCTCTACAATATTCAGTGCACATCCACCTTTTGCACGCGCCGCGTGATACGCGATCAGCTTGTCTGTCACCGCTCCGTTCTCATCTGCCATTCTTGTCCCCATTGCCGGCAGGATAATTCTGTTTTTCAGCTCCATATCACGGATCCGGATAGGAGCAAATACATGTTCAAACATCTTATGATACCTCCTCGTTTTTGCTTTTATTATAGGGCAGCACAAAGAAAATAGATATGCATATTTCCCAATATGATTATCAATTATTTACATCGATGAAATCTGCGATATTCACTGGGTGTCTGATTCATGTATTTTGCAAAACTTCTCTGAAAAGAGGAAATACTGCCAAATCCAACGTCACTGCTGATCTGGGTCACCGCCCGGTCTGTAGCGCTTAAATAACTGCAGGCAATCTGGATACGGACTTCTTCCAATAATTCCTGTACACTTTTTCCAAACTGCTCTTTCGCTCTTTTTTCCAGCAGATAAGCATTCTTTTTTAACTCCTGTTCCATCTCCCGGATCTGAAATGGCTTCTGAAAATGCAGCAAAAGGTACTCCAGAATCTGCAGTCCCTCTTCCTCTGACTGCATCTGCACGCCATTTCCGATATGTCGGGTCTGATATTCTCTTACGCTCACTTTCTGATAGCGTTTAAATACTCTGTAAAAATCCTCGATGTTCGTAAAACCAAGATAATCGCTGATATACTGAAGATTCAGATCCGGAAAATGCAAAAGTGCGCAGGCATTATAGATCTTTCCCATCTTCTGGAGCTGAAAAAATGTATATCCGCACTGTTTTTCTATGTTTCGGTTCAGCGTCACAGGTGACATTTCAGCTTCTCGTGCGTATTCTTCCAAAGAAACCGTCTTGCTCGTATCCAAAAGAACTCTCTGAATCACATTCCAGACCGGCTGCTTCTTTTCCGGATCCTTTGGCCGCTTTTCCATGGCATATCGGCAATACAGTGCGTGCAGCTGCATCGCCAGATAAATGCTGATGTTTTGCGCTGAAAACCGCTGTTCCCGTTCTTCCTCCAAAAGCTCTTCCAGAATCCGTTCCACCCGCTTTTGTTCCCGGCCTTCCAATAAAAGAATAGGCTGGACTCCATACATCAAAATTTCATTTTCCCGTGTCTGACGCTTCTCAAAACACAAAAACATAAACAATCCAATATGGAAGGAAACCTTGACACAGTGCAGCGGTTTCCGAATGGTCTCTATGTGATAAAACAAATGCATGTACAGACAGAAAAAACTCCCCGCCTGTACATGAAATTTTTCGCCGTTGATCCAGATATCTGCATCCCCGCTTTTTACATAATAGATTTCCGTCTGTTCGTGAAACTGCTGCTCCACAGGTTTCGTGATCCTCTGCTCTGCAACATGGATCTGTTTTTCTTTCAAATTATAATAATCAATCCCGGTAAACCAGTCCTTCTGATACCACATCATTTTTTCCTTTCTTCTGCCTGATATATCGTATGGCGAGAATCCCGTACTGTAAAAATATTCCCAGATAAATCCCCGGCAGTCCCATACTCATCCCTGCCCAGAGCACTCCCACACCTGCAAGTATAGAAGCAGCCACAGTATTCCAGAATACAAAACGTTCTTTTCCGATTCCCTGCAGATACAGCATTTCAAATCGATAGAAAACTTTGATCATCAGAATTACTGCAGGCATCCAGAAAATCCCTGCCGCTCCATCGATGATCTTTTGATCTGCTATGATCCAGCCAAATATACTGTCTAAAAAAATCTTGCACACCCCGGACGCTGCCAGGACAACCATAGCTGCTGTCCGTATTCCTGCCTTCTGATATTGTCTCGCCTTCTTATCGTCTCCTGCCCCATTGCTCTGTAATACATAAGTCTGCGCAGCCGCAGCATATGCATAAATCGGAAGTTCCAAGATTCCACCAATCAAATCCAACAATTTATAAATCGCCATCTCCTCAGAGCCCAATCGTGCTGCTGCCACAGACACGACAAATACAAATATCGTATTTTCAAACAAATCCTGTCCTAACAGCGGAAAATAAAGTTTCCCGATCTTTTGTAATACTTTCCTTCTCACAACACCTCGAACTCTACATGGTCTGAAATTTTTTCTGATTTCTTTCCAATATGCCACCTGATAGATGAACACGCCGCAGCCCAAACCGATGACACTTCCCCAAGCTGCTCCTGCTGTCCCCATATGCGGAAATCCTGCCGCTCCATAAACAAGTGCAAAATCAAACCATAAATTTACTACTGTGGAGATTCCTGTCACTACCAGTGCAATCCTGGTATTTTTCTGATTTCTGAAATACACACTGTACTGAAAAATAAGAAGATTTTCCAATACCGTAATGGATGCCGGATAAAAATAGCTCAATAATTCCCGAAGTTCATTTCCCCGGATTTTATATATACTCTGAAAAAGCCCCCTGCCAAACATCAAACTGAGAATGAAAAATCCACAGCCGATCCAAATGACCAGTTCTCTGCTTACAAGAAAGACTGTCCAAAATCCAGATTCATCCTGTTTTCCCTTCTTTTCTGCAGCCAGAATATGAAACGCAGAAGACAGCATTCCCAATGCTCCTGTAACCCCATATAACACAACAGATGCAATTCCAACCAGGGCGAAGCCACGGGTGGAATTCTGTCCTATGATTGCCTGATCAAACATTTCAAACAGACTGGTCAGTACATAATGACATAAAATCGGACAAGCCATCCGATGCAATTCTCGAATTTCTTTTCTAGTTTCCATTTTGTTCTCCTTCTGTCCATAAAATATGTTTATTTTCAAAGGAGAATATGTTCGTATCGCCTATTCTCCCAATAGGCCGATTACATGCGCATATATCATAAATATCCCTCTTTTCATACCTTAAATACTAAAAGTAATTCTTCTGTCACACACAAAGCTATTGCTGCACTTATTATAACATGTCAATGTGCATATGAAAATCTAAAAAGGGCAGCTGCCTATATTGACAACTGCCCTCACCGTTTCCTAATGGTTTGTTTTTATTTTCTTTTTCTGTAAAGACAACACGAAGTATATAACCATCTTCATAAACTTCTTCCGGCGTAAATGATGTGCCTGTTAATGCAACTTCTTTCATACTGTTTTCCATAAAACTTGTGCTCAACCGCTTCATTTTAGGCATAGAAAAAGCAGCCAATCTTAAAGACTAACTGCTTAATTCCTACACCATATTTCATTTTCATGATTATTCAATTTTCTTTAACTGCTCACTTATATCACGTCCGCCATACATGACAGTAACAATACGCACAACTTTTTCTTCCAAGTAAGGAATATATAAAATCACGAAGTTATCTATCGGAAGAACGCGCATACCTCGGCTGTACCACGGTTCATCTTCATAACGGCGGTATCGTTCCGGCAGTTCATCAAGAGATAGAATAGCGTCCCATAAACGATTGATTTGTCTTTCTGCGTTTTCAGGTGCACTTAAATCAACCGCGATATAAAAAAAGATATTCCTTAAATCCCTGTCGGCTTTTTCTGCTAATTCTACTTCAAATTTCATAAATTAAAATCTTTGCGCATTTCGGCAAACGCCTGTTTTGCGGGCTTTGTTCTTCCTGCCAAAATATCCGCATATCCTTTCTCAAGTTCTGCGTTCAATTCTTCTTCACTAAGCGCTCCCATGCAGACAGGTTTTTCATACGGTAACCGTACTTCAAAAGGAAGTCCTTTTTTTAAGACAATCTGTTTGAAAAACATATCAATCGCATTAGAAGTAGGAATACCAAGTGCAGATAATATCGTTTCTGCCTGTTCCTTTAATTCAGGGTCAATTCTTGCATATACGCTCGCTGATTTTGCCATAATAACAGCTCCTTTCATAGAAATAGTGTTCCTCTTTCTATGCTCATTATACTACATTGTATTGATGTGAGCAATACAATTATGCACCGACAATCTTATTGAACAGTTCCAAAAGCACATCTTTCACACCGGCCGCATTGAATACCAACCCCACCACAATTAAGGCAACGAGCAAGAAACCGATCAGTTTGGAAAATTCTCGCTTAAATCCCAATAAATGAATGCTTTCCTATCTCCTTATTACCTGATTTGTACTTTTCTACTAAAATAATGTCTCCTATTTTACACATATTTCTTTTGAATCTCCATTTTACTGTTTCTTCTTAACAGTAATTTTTCTCTTCCCATTTAATATATCTTCTGACCATTCTACTGGTGTTACATCTTTTAATGCCTCTTCTGAAGAAACAACCTTGGTATTTCTGCTACTGATTTTACTAAAATCTAACCTTCGATATAGATGGATTCATTTGAATTGGATGTCCGATATATACGAAAAAACCTCTATCCTACTGTATCTCAGTAAGACAGAGGTCTGCAACTGCGGATGATGGGACTTGAACCCATACGTAGTCACCTACGCAAGATTTTGAGTCTTGTGCGTCTGCCATTCCGCCACATCCGCTTATACTCGGGAACTTTTTCAGCTCCCGAACAAAAAATATATTACCATAGATTTCTTGACTTGGCAAGTCTTTTTTAATTTTTTATCAATTTTTTTCCAATGTCAAAACAATCAAATGTTGCAAAGTAATCTGCTGGTCGTTCCGCACGACGAATCATCTGTACACTTCCATCTTCTTTCAGCAATAATTCTGCATGTTTTAGCTTTCCATTATAGCTGTATCCCATAGCAAACCCATGTGCACCGGTATCATGGATGACAAGGTAATCTCCTTTTTCAATTTCCGGAAGCATTCTGTCGATTGCAAATTTATCATTGTTTTCACAAAGGGATCCTGTAACATCATATTTGTGGTCATGTGGTGCATCTTCTTTTCCCATCACTGTGATGTGGTGGTATGCCCCGTACATTGCCGGACGCATCAGATCTACCGCACATGCATCCACACCGATATATTCTTTGTGTGTATGCTTTTCATGGATTGCTGTTGTAACCAGACATCCGTATGGTCCCATCATAAAACGTCCAAGCTCGGTATAGATTGCCACATCTCCCATTCCTGCCGGAACAAGAACCTCTTCATAGACACGGCGAACCCCTTCTCCGATGACACGGATATCGTTCGGCTCCTGATCCGGTGTATACGGAATTCCGATTCCTCCCGAGAGATTGATAAATTTAATGTGAACTCCTGTCTCCTTCTGAAGCTTTACAGCCTGCTCAAACAATACTTTTGCCAGCATTGGGTAATAGTCATTTGTCACTGTGTTACTTGCCAGAAATGCATGGATTCCAAATTCTTTTGCTCCTTTGCTTTTGAGGACTTTAAACGCCTCAAACAACTGCTCTGTTGTCATTCCGTACTTGGCATCTCCCGGATTGTCCATAATATCATTGCTGATCTTAAATAATCCGCCCGGATTGTAGCGGCAACTGATCGTCTCCGGAATATATCCGATCGTTTTCTCCAGAAAATCAATGTGTGTGAAATCATCCAGATTGATGATCGCCCCTAATTTTTCTGCCAGAACATAATCCTCGGCAGGGGTATCATTCGAAGAAAACATAATATCCTGTCCCTTTACTCCGATGGCATCTGACAACATCAGCTCCGTGTAGGAAGAACAGTCACATCCACAGTCATACTCTCTTAAAATGTCAATCAGAAATGGATTCGGACACGCTTTTACCGCAAAATATTCCTTATATCCTTCATTCCAGGAAAACGCCTCCCGAAGAGCCTTTACATTCTCGCGAATTCCCATTTCATCATAAAGATGAAACGGTGTTGGATAGGTTTTCACAATTTCATCCAGCTGTTCTTTTGTTACAAATGGTGTTTTATTCATAATACAGTTCCTCCTTTTTGTAATTGAATCAATTTTATCTCATTTGCCATTGCATTTTTAAATACAGTTACAAAATTCTTCTGTCCGGAATACAGACAGGTATTCAGGCTCCCCTTTCCATACTCCCCTGAAAGCACGCTCTTAGAATCCACGATCAACCCGATCTGCTGTCCTTTTTCCTCTGTCTGATAGAAAATTGCGTCTTTCAATTCATACGGGGCATCTGTCAGGATCACAACTTTCCGCTTCTTTTTCACAAGCTCTTCCAACGCCTGACGGAATGCGTCAAGATATCCTGCTGTACAGGAAAGATACACTCTTTCCCCCGCCTGTGCGATCAGATTCTTCGCCTTATCCAGAATATTCTGTTCTCCTTCAATGGTGATATATCCTTCTGTCTCCGCTTTCTTCTGTGGAAGGTTTCTCTCCATCCACTCCTGCTCCTCCTGCATCCTGCGGATACAGTTCCCGCAAAACTCCTCTACTTTTACCGGAATATAGCGCTTTGCAGACTCTTCGATCACATAGGCCGCTCCTTTTTCTGCCAGCGCTGCCAGAACAGAATACACATTGGACCGGGAAATCCCTGTCTCCTTTGCAATCTCATATCCTGTCTGCTTTCCTTTTACAAGTAATTCCACATAAATCAGAGCCTCCTGCCTTGTCAGTCCGAAATGAAGCAGGTATTCCACATACTGATTCTGTTCCATAGTTTTCTCCCGATCATGTTAGTAGTTCTTTCAAGAAACACTATATAAGAATCGAGAATGCTTGTCAATACAAAAATGCCGTTCACAGAAAAATTCTATGAACGGCATGTGTTATCCTGCCAATTTTATTCAATTGTCGCGATTCTCATCATATTACTGATTCCCTCACGGGCAGCATTTACATCCAGCGCAGGGATTCCGGCTGTCAATACAACAACATCTCCTGTCTCTACACATCGTTTTACTTTTGAAATCTCAATTGCCTCACTGCAGATATCATCTGTTGTATGGCATTCCATTGATTTAAGAGCCTGTACGCCCCAGTAAATGGACATTCTTCTCAGTGCTCTTTCACTCGGAGTCACTCCGATGATCGGCTGGATTGGTTTTAAGTTTGACATCACTCTTGCTGTCGCTCCGGAAACTGTCGGTGTAATGATTGCTTTTGCTTTCAGATTCGCAGCTGCCAAAACAGAAGAATATCCGATTGCACTGGAGATTCCTCTCTTTAAGTGATCTCCTGCCTTATCCAGGATCATATCATAATCCAGATGCTGCTCTGTATTTTCGATAATGTGCACCATCATCTGCAATGCTTCTACCGGGTATTTTCCCTGTGCAGTCTCTCCGGACAGCATCACTGCATCTGTTCCGTCATAAACAGCATTTGCAACGTCTGTCACTTCGGCTCTTGTCGGACGAGGATTGCGCATCATGGAATCCAGCATCTGTGTTGCTGTAATAACTGTCTTGAAGTTGCTGTTGCACTTCTGGATCAGCATCTTCTGCAGATATGGAACTTCTTCTGCCGGGATCTCAACTCCCATGTCTCCGCGCGCTACCATGATTCCATCCGCAGCCCGGATAATCTCGTCAATGTTGCGGATTCCTTCTGCATTTTCGATTTTTGCAATGATCGGAATATAAGGTGCGTCCAGTTCTTTCAAAAATGCACGAATCTCCAGTACGCATTCTGCGTTGCGTACAAAGGAGGCTGCAATAAAATCAATATCCTGCTCCACACCAAATTTAATGTCTTCTTTATCTTTTTCTGTGATTGCAGGAAGTCTTACCGGAACGTTCGGTACATTGACCCCTTTTCTCTCACCAAGCTCACCGCCGTTTACGATCTCACAAACAATATCCTGATCTACGATTTCTTTTACTTTCAGTCCGATCAGACCGTCATCGATCAAAATTACTGTTCCCTGCTGTACATCTTCTGCAAGACCTTTATAAGAAAGAGACACTTTTGTATCATCTCCTACGATATCTTCCATTGTAAGTACAAATGTATTCCCTTCCTGGAGGGTTACTTTCTTTCCGTCTTTCAAAAGACCTGTACGGATTTCCGGTCCCTTTGTGTCCAGAAGAATCGCTGTGTGCGCATGTTCTTCCTCGCGAAGCTCTTTCAGAAGATCCATACGGAATTTCTGCTCTTCGTGATCACCATGTGAAAAGTTGAAACGCGCAACATCCATTCCGTTTTGAATCAACTTTCTCATAACTTCTTTGTCATTTGTATTAGGACCCATTGTGCAGACTACTTTTGTTTTTTTCATGTCATAACTCTCCTTCTAACTTATCCTTAATTCTTATTTCACATGCTGGTGTGTAAATAAATGATCCTGACAATACTCGTAATTTCCATTACACTTGGAACAGAATCGAAATTCCAGACTTGAATCATCCAACTCTGTTCTCCCACAGACAGCACAACGGTGTTTTGCACCATTTGCATAAGTCATATGCGGTCTTGTCTGTTGTCTAAATTTTGCTTTGCGCACCTGTTCTTTTGGTGTATACGGTTTTAAATTCCTGCTGGATAAAAAGAACACGACAAAATTTAAAAGTGATGAAATGATCACTATGCGCGATGCGGGATTGCCGGTTGCCAACTGGTACAGGATGTATACTCCATACACCAGTCCCATCCACTTGATCTTGATCGGAAGGATGAAATACAACAAAAGTTCCATATCCGGATAGCTTGCAGCAAATGCAAGAAAAATTGAGAGGTTGATATAATACGTGCTGAAATATCCACCCAGGAAATCTGCCCCCGAACCATACAGGATGTACAGCACAAACGCTCCCAGTACCGTAAATAAAATACCCGAAAAGATATATACATTATAGCGGAATGCTCCCCAGGTCCTCTCCAGCGTAGTACCGAGAGAATAGTAAAGCATCAGCATAATGACGATTTCCAGAAGGCTGCCCTGCGGCGGTACCAGAATCCAGGATACGATCCTCCAGATCTGTCCGTGCAGAATCGCTCCCGGCTGCAGATACAGCCAAATCATCATATCGGGTATAAACAGACGGATTGCATATCCGATAATGTATGTCCCGATCAGGTACGTCGTCAGATTGTGAACGGCGTATCGTCCAAATTTTCTTTCCAGCTTGTTTAACCAGTTCAATGACAATCTCTCCTTATATATTTATTCCCTTACAGAGAGTAATTGTACAGTGAGCATTACTGTTTGTCAAATAATTGTTTTATTTTTTGCGTTAGGATTGTGTTAAATTTTATGAGATTTTCTATTTTTTCCTTAAAATCTTTTGTATATTTATGGTGAACACTCATAATTGTGTTTTTAGACTACTTGTCGTATAATATAAAATGTTGTAAAATAACGACTGCATTTAAATAAGTAATAACTACTATAGCAAAAGATGAGGAATTACTATGAAAAAGAACGAATTATATACTTTAGGGATCGATATTGGTTCCACCACGGTAAAAATCGCAGTCCTGGGAGCAGATAATGAAGTTCTGTTCTCCGATTACGAACGCCATTTTGCAAATATACAGGAAACACTGTCTGATCTTCTCGGACGTGCCATCTATAAACTGGGACCGATCCATGTTTCTCCTGTTATCACCGGATCCGGAGGGCTGACTCTTGCCACCCACCTGCATGTTCCGTTTGTACAGGAAGTGATTGCGGTTTCCACCGCTTTGCAGGATTATGCACCTCAGACTGATGTGGCAATTGAACTCGGCGGTGAGGATGCAAAGATCATTTATTTTGAAGATGGAAATGTAGAACAGCGTATGAACGGTGTCTGCGCAGGAGGTACCGGTTCCTTCATCGATCAGATGGCTTCCCTTCTTCAGACAGACGCCAGTGGGCTGAATGAATATGCAAAAAATTATACTTCTTTATATTCCATCGCAGCACGCTGCGGTGTTTTTGCGAAATCTGATATTCAGCCTCTGATCAATGAAGGAGCTTCCAAAGAGAATTTAGCTGCTTCTATTTTTCAGGCAGTAGTCAATCAGACGATCAGCGGACTGGCCTGCGGAAAGCCAATCCGCGGACATGTAGCCTTCTTAGGCGGACCACTTCACTTTTTATCGGAATTAAAAGAGGCCTTTATCCGTACTTTAAAACTGGACGATGAGCATATTATCGCTCCTAATCATTCTCATTTGTTTGCAGCAATCGGTTCCGCGCTGAATTCCAAACGGAATGTGGATATTCCTCTGCAGACACTTCAGAGCCGTCTGGCAAATAAAATCGAACTGGAATTTGAAGTGGAGCGTCTGGAACCCCTGTTTGCATCTTCTGCAGATTACGAGGAATTCACTTTCCGCCATGCAAAACATCAGGTTCCGGTCAAAGACCTTGCTTCTTACCAGGGAAAGGCTTTTCTTGGAATCGATGCAGGTTCCACTACAACAAAGGCAGCATTGGTAGGTGAAGATGGAACGCTGTTGTATTCCTTCTATCATAACAATGACGGAGATCCTCTGGGAACAACGATCCGGGCAATCAAGGAGATCTACAGTCAGCTTCCGGAAGGTGTCGAGATCGTTCACTCCTGCTCCACCGGATACGGCGAAGCACTGATCAAGGCTGCACTGCTTCTGGATGAAGGAGAAGTAGAGACGGTTTCCCATTATTATGCGGCCGCATTTTTCGAACCGGATGTAGACTGTATTCTCGACATCGGCGGACAGGATATGAAATGTATCAAAATCAAGAATCAGACGGTAGACAGTGTTCAGTTAAACGAAGCATGCTCTTCCGGATGTGGTTCTTTTATTGAGACCTTTGCAAAATCACTGAATTATACAGTCGAAGATTTTGCACAGGAAGCCCTCTATGCCAAAAATCCGATCGATCTGGGAACACGCTGTACTGTATTTATGAACTCCAAAGTAAAACAGGCACAGAAAGAAGGTGCTTCTGTTGCAGATATCTCCGCAGGACTTGCCTATTCCGTGATCAAAAACGCACTGTTTAAGGTCATCAAGGTGTCCGACGCCTCTGAACTTGGAAAACATATCGTCGTACAGGGAGGAACCTTCTATAATAATGCCGTTCTGCGCAGTTTTGAAAAAATCGCAGACTGTGAGGCAATCCGTCCTGATATCGCCGGTATCATGGGGGCTTTTGGAGCTGCCCTGATTGCAAGGGAACGTTATCAGGATTGTGAAGGCACTACCATGCTCCCAATTGAAGAGATTGAAGCACTGGAATACAAGACTACCATGACAAAATGCCGCGGTTGTACGAACAACTGCCGTCTGACAATCAATCATTTCAGCGGCGGAAGAAAGTTTATCACCGGAAACCGCTGTGAACGAGGACTTGGCAAGGAAAAATCAAAAAATCACCTGCCAAACCTATTTGAATATAAGATGCAGCGGTATTTCGGATACACCTCGCTTTCAGAAGAAGAGGCTTCCAGAGGAACGATCGGCCTTCCAAGAGTTTTGAACATGTATGAGAATTATCCGTTCTGGCATACATTCTTTACAACGCTTGGATTCCGTGTCGTACTCTCTCCGTCTTCTACCCGAAAGATTTACGAGCTGGGAATCGAATCTATTCCGAGTGAATCCGAATGTTATCCGGCAAAGCTGGCACACGGACATGTACAGTGGCTTATCAACGAAGGGATCAAACATATTTTTTATCCTTGTATCCCTTACGAACGAAATGAATTTGAAAAAGCCAACAACCACTACAACTGTCCGATCGTAACTTCCTATCCGGAAAATATCAAAAATAACATGGATCCGATCGTAACCGGAGAAATTGATTTTATGCATCCGTTTATGTCTTTTCAGAGTGAAGAGACGCTTTCTTCCAGACTGATTGAAGAGCTTGGTGAAAAATTTTCTATTTCCGCTGATGAGATCCGCACTGCTGTTCACAAAGCATGGCTGGAACTTGCTGCATGCAGAGAAGATATGCGCCGCAAAGGTGAAGAAACGATCAAGTTTCTGGATGAAACCGGCAATCGCGGAATTGTTCTTGCCGGACGTCCTTATCACACGGACCCTGAGGTCAATCACGGACTGCCGGAGCTGATCAACTCCTATAATATTGCCGTCCTGACAGAAGATTCTATCTCTCATCTGCACAAAGTAGAACGACCTCTCAATGTCATGGATCAGTGGATGTATCACTCCAGACTGTATGCCGCTGCAAACTATGTCAAAACAAAAGAGAATCTGGATCTGATCCAGCTGAATTCTTTCGGATGCGGACTGGATGCCGTCACAACCGATCAGGTGGCAGATATCCTGACCCGTTCCGGTAAGATCTATACCTCGCTGAAAATCGATGAGGTCAACAATCTGGGAGCTGCCCGTATCCGTGTCCGCTCCCTGCTTGCTGCCATCCGGGTGAGAGAACAGCAAAAGACCGAGCGCATCATCCAGCCATCTTCTATTGAGAAGATTCCATTTACAAAAGAGATGCGCAAGGAATACACGATCCTCTGCCCACAGATGTCACCGATGCATTTTGAGATTCTGGAACCGGCATTTCGTGCATCCGGATATAAGGTTGAAATTCTGCCAAATGACAACAAACAGGCTGTCAACATGGGATTAAAATATGTAAACAATGATGCCTGCTATCCTTCCCTGATCGTAGTCGGTCAGATTATGGATGCGATTTTATCCGGAAAATATGACACCGATCATCTGGCTGTCATTATCACACAGACCGGAGGAGGATGCCGTGCTTCCAACTATATCGGGTTTATCCGGCGTGCACTGAAAAAAGCAGGATATTCTCATATCCCTGTGATTTCACTGAATCTAAGCGGACTGGAAAGCAATCCTGGATTTAAGATCACGCCGCTTCTGGCGCTGCGTGGTTTGTATGGCGTCGTATTTGGCGATATCTTTATGAAATGTGTTTACCGGATGCGCCCATATGAAAAAGTGCCGGGAACAACCGATGCACTTCATGAAAAATGGAAAAAGAGATGTAAAGATTTTGTATCCAACGGATATCCTCACCGCCATACATTTAAAAAACTGTGCCGTCAGATGATTCAGGAATTCGACCAGATTGAAACACTGGATGTGAAAAAACCAAGAGTCGGAATCGTTGGAGAAATCCTTGTAAAGTTCCTGCCGGCAGCCAACAACCACCTGGTCGAGCTTTTAGAAAAAGAAGGCGCCGAAGCAGTCGTTCCGGATCTTCTGGACTTTTTACTCTACTGCTTCTATAACCAGAATTTCAAGGTGTCCCACCTTGGCATGAAAAAATCCAAGGCTGTACTCGGAAATCTTGGTATTCGTGCGCTTGAATGGTTCCGTGCACCTGCAAGCAAAGCATTTGAAGAAAGCACGCATTTTGAAGGACCTGCCAAGATCGAAAAACTCGCAGAAATGGCATCTGAAATTGTTTCCATCGGAAACCAGACCGGTGAAGGATGGTTTTTAACCGGAGAGATGCTGGAGCTGATCCACGGAGGCGCTGCAAATATTGTCTGCACACAGCCATTTGCCTGCCTGCCGAACCACGTGGTAGGAAAAGGTGTCATCAAAGAGCTCAGAAGAAGATATCCGACTTCCAATGTCGTAGCAATCGACTTTGATCCGGGAGCCAGCGAAGTCAACCAGCTCAATCGGATCAAGCTGATGCTTTCTACTGCAAATAAAAATCTGGAACATCAGCGCTGATAAAAAATACCACATACGCTTCCGGCTTTCAATCTTCAAGCAATTTCTTGACATATTTTCTATCTCTGCGTATAATAATAACAGAGATAGAGAAATCTATCATCGAAAATATTGTTCGTTTACCGGAAACGTCTAATAAATGTCCGGCTCGAAAATTCAGCCCTATCGCAAGGTAGGGCTATTTTTATCTAAATGGTGGTGAAATTATGATTTATCAAGAAAGCTATGTTTATCATATCAAAGACGAATATTTAAAAAAGTACAATCTGAACCATTGAAATTCCCCTAAAAAACAATCACATATTTTACTCTATGTTTTCATATGATAACACTGTAAACTTATCACAAGGAGTTCTCTATGAATAACGATTTAACCTGCAGCTGTAGCTGCACCCCCGATTCCACACCCACAGACACTTCTCCCGATTTTTTATATGCCCATCAATCTCCCTATCCACCCGTCTGCATCAAAGAACAAAATCCTTTATATGGAAGAATGATGCTGGATAACATGGGTGGACAGGAGTCCGAAATGTCCACGATTGGTCTTTATATTTACAACAGTATTTTTCTGACTTCCGATACTGCCCGCATAGCAGAAATCTTTAAGAACATCAGTATTGTAGAAATGCACCATCTCAAAATATTCGGTCAACTTGCCGATCAGTTGGGTGAATCCCCACGCCTGTGGACACATCGGCAAAATCGCATGTTCTACTGGACAGCCGGATATATCAATTATTTTACGGATCTTCCAAAAATTCTGCTCAGTGCGTTAAATGGTGAAAAGCAGGCAGTCCGCAAATATCGGGAACAATGTCAGCGAATTCAGGATGAAGACATCCAAAAATGCCTGAAACGCATTATTCTGGATGAAGAACTTCATGTTGAAATTCTGGAATCTCTCTGTAAGAAATACCCTATTTAAAAAACAGCAGGTGCATCTTCTGGTTTTCTGATCAGAAGTACACTTGCTGCCCTTTTCTAAAATTCTGATGCATGCTTTTTAAAAAATTCATAATATGCCCGTACATTTTCCAGTTCTGTCCATCGTTTCACATCCACAGGCTCCTCATCCAGATCATAAATCTTTGCTCCTCTGATTGCCAGCACGAAAGGAGAATGTGTTGCGATCACAAACTGGCATCCAAAAAACCTTGCGGAATCTTCGATAAATTTTACCAGCTCTTGCTGTTTTGCCGGAGAAAGACTGTTTTCCGGCTCGTCCAATAAAAACAATGCATTTTCTGTCACCTTTTCTGTGAAATATAGAAATGCACTTTCTCCATTGGAATACTCTCGTACATTATCCATGAGTTCCGAACGGATAAACTGTGACTGTGTTTTTCTTCTCGCGTTATTCACTCGTTTCAACTGCTCATAATCATCCAGACTTTTCATCTGGAACTTTGCAAACTTCGTATCCAGATACTCTTCAAACAACATCTCCCTCTTCCGGTCAATCCCTTCATTCAGATTCCGGATATTTAACATGTAATCAAATACATCATCACTTGTAATAATTCTGCTGTCTTTCGGCAAATGCGCTGCACTCTCAAAAGAGCAAAGTTCCAGATAGTCTTCATAAAAGCTGGACTGGTTAAATGGTGCTTCCCTCAACAAATGCAGTTTTTGCGCGATAATATTTAACACGGTGGACTTTCCCGTTCCATTTCCGCCATATAAAATCGTAACAGGCTCAAAATCAATCTGCTCAAAACGATGCTTTGACAGAATTTGAAATGGATAATACGTATCATAACAGGTACGTTTCTGCCTGAGAAAAAAATCAACTTCCACTTCCGCATCAGGAAATCTAAATTGCTCTAAATATACCATCGTAAGTCTCCATTCTACAGTTCCCGCTTCATACAGACTGCAATATACCCATCATTTTGCACTTCTTTCCCTGTTCTCACAAATCCATTCTTCTGCCAGAATGCCTCACTCTGGAGATTTCCTTTGGCAAATGCCAGTTGGATCGTTTTCTTTCCCAGCGTACGTATATACTCTGCATATTCTTCTATGATAATAGAACCAATCCCATATCCTTGTACATCATGATCTACCATAAACAATCCAATATAAACTGTTTCATCATCTGGAAATGCAAACACCATATCCATAATCGCAATCAACTTCTGCCCTTCAAAAAAACCAATATAATATTTTTCTGCGTCTGTCTTTCCCTGTGGTAAAGCTTTCATATCATTTAAAATACTCTCTCGTGTTACAAACGGAGGACAATATTCATAAAACATCGGATTACTTTCACTTAATCGTAAAATATCATCCATGTCCGTTTCCTGAAGGAGTCTGATTCTGTATCTGCGTGATACTTTCTGTAGTTCCATTTTATTTCACCCTCCCATAATCTTTTTCAACTCTTTTCGGCTGATAAATCTCCGATCCGATGGCTCCCACAACAATGATCACTGCACCTAAAATCTGAAGCATAGTCATATGCTCATGAAATACCACAAACCCGACCAGAGTTCCTACAACAACTTCCAGTGCAGAAAGGATACTGGTTGTAGTTGCTTCCACATATTGTGTAGATTTGACGCAGGATACATTCGCCACCATGGTACACAGAATTCCGATTCCAAATAAATTCCAGAGCAACACTCCTGTTGGTGTACTGCTCATATGGGAAGATACTGCACCAAAATCCATACCAAACATCAATACAACAGCTGCCCCGAGAAATCCATACACCAACAGTGTATCCCTCTCATAGTCTTTTGCAAAATATTTCGGGAGCAGAATCTGAAGTGCTACTCCGACACCATTGATCACTCCGGCTAAAATTCCAATTCCATCCAGCTTGATATCTCCGCCTCCGATGAGATTTGCTACAAATACTGCGCCGATCAGACAAATCAAAATCGTCACCATCTTGCTTTTTGGCAATTTTTCTCCAAACATAAACCGTCCCAGGATTGCCACCCAGATCGGACTCATAAACATCAGCACAGTTGCCACACCCACCGGAATTCTGGAAACTGCCACACTATAGCTCACAAAGCTGATACTGTATGCCACCGCTCCGTAAAGAAGACAAATCACCAGCCCCTTCAAATTAATCTTTAGAGCCGAGGGTTTTGTAAACAGCAAAAACAGGAAATAGGCGCCACCTGCCAGTGCGCAGCGGAAAAATGAGATTTCAAAAGTTGTAAACGCATACCCGGTCAGTCCTCTTACAAACATCCCCATGATTCCCCACATTACTGCAGTGATGATTGCCAAACTGATTCCTTTGGTACGATTATTCATGATTCGCTTCTCCACTTCTGTAAATTACTTCATTTTCTTTGATTGTCATCCAGACTTTGATCTCTGCCAATTCTTCCTTTGGAGTTTCCAGAGGATTTTTCTCCAACACTACAAAATCCGCATATTTTCCACATTCAATGCTTCCTTTTTCATGTTCTTCAAAGTACTGATACGCCGCATAAATCGTAACTGCCTTCAATGCATCCAATACTGAAATCTTCTGATTTTCACCGATGACCCTTCCACCTCTTGAAATACGATTGACTGCGCTGCTTATCGTACGCATCATGTCCGGCGGGATCACAGGTGTATCCTGATGGAACGTATATTTCATTCCGTAATCTATGGCATCTTTCACCGGTGAAATCTGGCTGCCTCTTTTTTCTCCGAAATTTTGAAGATGGATATCTCCCCAGTAATACGTATGAGCCACAAAAAAGCTTGGGATCATCCCGATTGCCGCCATTCTCTGCAGCTGGTCTTTTCTCACAAGCTGTGCATGTACCATGACTGCCCGATGCAGATCTTTATCCGTTCTCTTTGACAGTGCTTTTTCAAACTGTCCGATATACTGCTCTGCTGCCGCATCTCCATTACAGTGTGCCAAAAGCTGCTGTTTTTTCTCTAAGGCAAGTTCAATATAGTGATTCAATTCCTCATCTGTATGGATCGGATAGCCGCAATAATTCTCTTCCCCTTCATAGGGCTTTGTCATCCACGCAGTCCTTCCCTGCGGTGAGCCATCCAGAAAAATTTTATATCCTCCCATTTTTAAATGACCGGTATACCGGTTTGCGTATGCCCTTTCTTCCTCAAAAAGATCTGCCGCCGTCATAATATCCGCATACCCTACTACATCCAGCTTCAACAGTCCATTGGCAGAGGCATATTTTAACAGCTCAAACAACGGTTTTCCTACCATTCCATCCTGAACCGTAGTCACGCCATAACTCGCATACATTTTCTGCGCTTCCCCGATAAGCTGCATCAGCTCCTCCATAGATGTCATCGGCAGTTTTGACTGAAACGCAAGAAACGCTTTTTCTTCCATATACCCGTCCGGGATTCTTGTCCCTGCGATTCTCCCATATTTTCCTCCCGGACAATCTTCTGTCTTTTCATCAATCTGCTGAATTTCTAATCCTTTGCTGTTTACCACTCCCATATGAGAGGAAGCATGGATCAGCAATACCGGATTTGTATGGCTGATCTCATCCAATACATATCTGTCCGGATGTCGTTTTTCCTCCAGAAAATTCTGGTCATAATTACAGCCTACAATCCATGCATCTTTGGATAAATTTCTTTTTTCGGCAAACATTTTCATGGCATCTACAATCTCCGAAAAATTTCCACACTCTGACAAGTCGCATTGTGTCATTGCATTGGCAGCTCCTACAAAATGAGAATGTGCATCCAAAAATCCCGGAAGCATCGTTTTTCCCTGCAAATCCACCATCTCGTCTCCATCTGTTTTATACTGCATCACATCATCCAGAGTACCTACTGCCTGAATACGTCCATTTTCCACGCAGACTGCTTCCGCATACAAGGCAGTCTCTTTCATCGTGATGATTGTTCCGTTATAATAAAAAGTTTTCATTGCATTTCCTCCCTGACATTCAAGATTTTTTATTGTATCGCAACAACATAATTGAATCTGTCAATTCTTTTATATACTACTCTTTTTTCATACTGTTCCACTTCTTTTATCAAAAGATGCAAATAAGAATAATACTCTCCGTTTAGCTCCTTTATCTGTTCAGGCGACAAAGTGCTTCGAATTTTCTGTTCTTCAGCCTTATTCTGAAACATCAAATCCCCCAAAATGATCCTTCCATCTTTCTTTAACACCCGCATCATCTCTGCTATTGCAACTCTTTTTTCTTCTTCATTCAAATGGTGAAATGCATAAGTAGAGACAATCACGTCAAATGTCTGATTTTCATATGGTATTTTCAAAAACTCTCCTAACCGTACATGCAGCTTCGGATATTTTTCTTTTGCAACTGCCAGCATCTGCCTGGATTGATCAATTCCAATGATATGATATTTATTTTGTAAAAATTTACCCGCCAAGTTTCCTGTTCCGACACCAATTTCAAGTATCTTTCCATCTTTTCTCTGAAAATTTTCCACTTCCTCAAAAACCATTTGTAATACTGTCTCATAATTCTCATAGATTTTTAATACATCTGCGTCCCTTTTCACATCCTCATCATATGCCCTTGCCCATCCATCAAAATCCCACTGGTCTTTCCACTCATTTTTCACCTGACAAAGCAGATTGCTCTGTTCAATGATCTTCAAAAAATCTTTTTCTAATTCCTGTTCTTCAGACTCTTCATATACTTTGTCTAGAACCGTTTCCAGAGATTTTCTAATTTCACTCAATCTGTGGATTTCATTATTGACTGCCATCCATTGGTTTTGCATATGTGTCAGATAATTTTCTTTCTTATTGCATTGTAATATATTCTGAATGGCTTCAATACTCAATCCCAACGAGCGATAAAGCAGAATCGTCTCCAAACGGAAAATATCCTCTTCGCCAAATTTCCGATACCTATTCTGCGACTCTCTCATCGGAGTCAGAAGTCCTTTCTTTTCATAAAATCTGATCTTGTTTGTTGTAATATGCAGTTTTTCTGCAATTTGACTGATTGTATATTCTGTTTTCATACTGTGATCTCTCCTTTTTTATACTACACTCATTCTAAGTCTTCACCTTGGGCGAAGGTCAAGAGATCTTTCAGCAAAATTCTATTTCACTCCTGAAAACATATAAAACTGCTCTGTATCGATCAGAATATCGATGCTAAAACAAGTCTCCCATGGACGGCTCTCTTCTTTTGCAGACAACAGACCGGACGTAATCTCTTTTGGCACATTCGTGTGACAACCATTTATTTTCTCCTTGCATGCTCCATGTGCCACTATAAATCTCCCGCCCGGATTTAACAGTTCTGCCACCTTCTGTACTACCTTGTCTTTCTCCATAAAATGAGGGTATGCATTATAGATGATAATCCTGTCAAATGCCTCCTGTGTCATCTCGAACAGATCCCGGCACTGCACTTCAAACAAGGAGTCCCCCTCTACTTTGCGGGCAGCGATCTCGATCATCTTTTCTGACAGATCGACTGCTGTGATATGAGAAGGTTTTCGTTCCCGCAGCGCCTCAAACATCGCCCCTGTACCACAGGCAACATCCAAAACACTCATTCCCTCCTGAATATCACTTAAAAATGCGATCATACGTCTGATCTGATCGACCGATTGCTCCCCGTCATCCCAATGTGCGGCTCTTTGATTAAAATATGTTCTGATATCCATGGTAACTATCTCCTTTTCGGCTCTGCAATCCCTGCTTTCTGTAATGCCAGCACAATGACCGGAATAAAAATCAACTGAATCAGAATTCCTGGTATCCCTGTCAGAAAACTGGATGTAATAAAGATCTTGAAGCTATATTCTCCCACATTGAAAATAAGTGCTTTTAAAATACCGCTGACAATTCTCCCTGCCAGCATCGCTGTGATCAGCGAACCATATATTTTTACAATTTGCTTTTCTGTATGAATGCCGTACACACAGATCCCCGTAATCAATCCATAGACTGCCAGTTCACAAAGCATTGCCGGAAGGATTGCAGCCGGAGGCATTCCTGTAAACAGACTGGATAATACAGGCGCTAAAATCCCACATATCAGCCCATACTGCCATCCACAGAGCAGACCGCAGATCAATACCGGAATGTGCATAGGCAAAAAAATACTTCCCGCATTCTGAATCGTATGGAATGCCATCGGAAGAACGATCCCCAAGGCCACACACATTGCCGCCATCACTAATTTCTTCACTTGATTTTCTTTCATCTTGTTTCCCTCTCTTTTCTTTTGTTCTGATCTATTATATTTGTTTTCTATACACAATTTCCCCATTTTCTAAGGACTTCTGTGTGGTCTTCTGAAATCCTTTTCTCAGATAAAATAAGATTGCATCTTTTGCCGGTGTAATGTCTATGTATTTTCCATTTTGTTGTTTTAACTCTCTTTCAATCTGCTCATATGCTGCACTTCCATATCCCTTATTTCGATGCTCTGCATAGACAAAGAAATTTCCAATCAAACACTTTCCATCTTCATCTGCATAACAAATATAGTCACAAAATCCGATCTGTATTTTCTGTTTCATAATCTTACATATAACAAACGGATTCTGTTTTCGATTTTGCAGACACAAAATCTGCTTTTTATACTCTATACTTTCGATTTCCGGTAATATCTGTGACAATTCTTCCAAGGAACATACAGTCTTTAAATACTCCCGATAATCTTGGAGATAGTGCTCCCGTTCTTCTTCCACATTATATCTGTTTATATAAATCATATATCTCCTCTTATTTATGATATGGCTCACCATTCATAATCCGATAACTTCGATACACCTGCTCCAACAGTATCACTCGCATCAGCTGATGCGGAAATGTCATCTTTGAAAAACTAAGTGCGTAATCTGAGCGTTTCAACACCTCTTTCCCGAGGCCGATGGAGCCACCGATCACAAATGCAATGCTGCTCTTTCCCTGAATTCCCAGTTTTTCTATTCTTTCTGCCAGTTCTTCTGATGTCAGCATCTTCCCTGCGATTTCCAGTGTGATCACATACATATCATCCTTGATATACCTTAAGATTTTTTCTCCCTCTTTGCTGCGAATTCCTTCTTCCACAGTCTCACTTGCCTGATCCGGGGTCTTCTCATCCGATACTTCAATTATATCCAGCTTACAATATTTGCTCAGACGCTTGGAATATTCTGCGATGGCATCCTTTAAATATTTCTCTTTGATTTTTCCTACTGTAATCAATGTAATTTTCATGCTGTCTGTCCTTTTTTCTCTCTGTGTTTTCCTGTAAATTCCGAAACCTCAATGCAATACACTGCAACCCGCTGCAGCATATGCGGAAGAAATTCAATTTCGGCGCCCGCTTCTACGTGCTGCATTAAAAGCGTAAGTCCGTGTCTCTTTTCCTCCTCGTTCTCCACCATACGAATTCGTCCGTTTCCCATGATACTGGAAAATGCAAAAGAATAACTGCATGTATAATCTCCACGGATCACCTCATGGCCACAGTCCATTTCAATTGCTACGTTCGGGTTTTCTGCAAATGCTTCCGCTTTCCGTCCTTCCTTTGCACTGTGGATATACAATTTTAAGCCGCGCTCTTTCTGACAAAATTCATATCCGAAATTTACAGGAACAATAAACATCCCCTCCGCATCCATTGTTCCTATACGCACCACTTTACATGCATCCAACACTTTTTCCAGCTCTGCCGGATCCTTAATCTCTCTTTTTTCTAAACGCATCTGACGCATCACACATTCCTCCTGTCGCTTCTATCGTTTTAACCGATTCAATTCCACTTTTTCTTCTCTGCTCACCCGATAGGATTCCCGGATTTTCTGGATCGCTTTATTATGTGTAAAATCATCCATCTCATTTGCCAGCAGCAGTCTCTTTGTCTGAATCGGAAATTTGACATAACAGACTGATACAGCCCATGCCACTGCCATTTTCACATAATACCCCTCATGACTGGTATGATTCAGAATCTCAAGCACCTGCTCAATATAGGCTTCGTTAATGTAATGCGCCAGCAGGGATACGATAAAAAAACGGACTTCAAACTCCCTGCTGCTGTTCCGATACTTCCGGAGATAAGAAAACCACACTTCCTGCTCTTTTTCCATGAACTTATATCCCATACAACAGCTGTCGCAGACTGCCCAGTTATGAATCTTCGGAACAAACATATCAAGCGCCTGCATTCTCTGTTCGGTACTCATCTTTGCATACCCCAGAACAAGTCCGTATAACATAATTTCTTCATGCGCAGACCGTTCATCTATTTCTGTCTGTGCTTCTTCCAGATACTGTTTCGAATCTGTTTTTGCAATTCCTTTTGCCAGCTTTCGAAGAGCCGGCATACGAACACCGATCACATGATCGGTCCCTGGGATCAGCTTCTGATTAAACTGCTTATAGCTCTCTTCCCCAAGTTGATCTAACTCTTCTCTGATTTCTTTTATCATGTTGTACTCCTGTCATTTTTTGTCCCTTTTACTATACCATGTCACCCTAGAAACCTCCACATGAAAATAAGGAGTCACTTCGGGCTCCTCATTGCTTTTTTACTAATTTTTCAGGACGACTTTACCTGATGTCCTCCAAAAATTTTTCTTCCTCCCAGCAAAACTGCAAGAACCCCTGCCGCTGTCAGAAGAAGGTTGATGCTCCACATCGGAATTTCATTTCCAGTCACAGAAATACCCTGCATCGCCAACAACATTGCCACATTAAAATCTCCGCTCGGCATGATTGCTAAAAACTGATCAAACGAAAGTAAGCCAAAACGAAAGATCAAAACAATCGGCAGCACATAGATTAAAATAGAAATCAAAACACTGACAAACGAGGACGAAACTGCTGCGGAGACAAGCAGTACAAAACTGCTCAACAGAACTGCTCCTGCAATACCAAATACTACCACCAGTAAAAATCCATGAAAACAACTCACCTCCCATGGAACTTCCCAAAACAATCCTCTGCTTCCAAACTGAAGTGAGGCTTCAAATCCTTCTGTTCCATACTGCCAGAGCATAAAAAGCACAGGAATGAAAACTGTCAGAATCGTCAGCACAACAGAGAATGTAAAAGAAGCCATGATTTTCGCTGTAATACATTTTGTTTTCCCGTACTTTCCGGTCAAAAGCAAGGCATCCATTCCACACCCGTATTCCTCGGAAAACACCGGAGAAACTGCCACAATGATCAAAAATCCCATGATAAGGAACAAGGATTCTATCGAAAGGAGTGTTGTTTCCCACCCTCTGGTATATCCGATTTGTAACGAATTTTGAAGTTCAGGATTTGACAGAGGCGCTTCCTCCCAGATTGTACCTGCAGTTCCTGTGATCCAATCTGTCCGAAGCCGGTATTCCGCTTCATTCATTCCGGCATTTTTCGCTCCCTGCTTTTCCTGTACAAGCAACGCATCTACCTTTTCTTCTGTTACCGGACCACGGTATCGCTCCGCCATCTTCAACTCGTATTCCAAAGCTTCTTTTCCATGCAGATGCCTGCCATTCTGATCAAAAATATCCAGAAAATCCACTCTGGAATTACTAAGAAGAATCAGTATCAAAACTCCATATGCCAGCAGAGCGACCCGTATCAGTTTACGTCCCACAATCTTCTGAAACTCAAAACTCCATAATTGCCTCATTTCCATCCTCCTTAAAATAATACAGATACATATCTTCCAGCGTCGCATCCACGGATATTGCCGCTTCATCAGGCTTTGTATCCGACACAATCCGCAATTCGATCGCTCCGTTTTTTTTCTTCATATTTACAATCGTATACCGGTATTCTAATTCTGCCGCTCTCTTTTCATCCACTTCACATTCCCATACAAGTCCGTTCATCTGTGCTGTGATTTCCTCTGGAGTTCCTTCTTTCAGGATCTGTCCTTCTTTCATCAAAAAAATCTTGTCTGCAATATACTCCACATCCGAAACAATGTGCGTCGAAAGAAGTACAATCTTATCCTTGGAAAATGAACTGATCAGATTTCGAAACCGCACTCTTTCTTTGGGATCCAGACCTGCCGTCGGTTCATCCAGGATCAGAATTTCCGGTTCATTCAGCATCGCCTGTGCAATCCCGAGCCTTCGCTTCATTCCGCCGGAAAATGTTTTAATCTTTTTCCGGCGTTCTTTCTCCAATCCCACCAGTCTCAATAATTCTTCGGTTCTATTTTGGGCAAACGAACGGTTCAGACCTTTCAGCGCTGCCATATAAAGCATAAATTTTTCCGCTGTAAACTCGGGATAATATCCGAAATTCTGCGGCAGATATCCCAAAAGGCTTCGATATTCTTCTCCCATAACGTGAATGTTCTGTCCATCGTACCGGATTTCCCCGGATGTCGGATTCAAAATATCACATAACAGGCGCATCAATGTCGTCTTTCCTGCTCCGTTAGCGCCAAGCAGGCCATATACTCCTACTTTCATAGAAAGATTCAGACGATCTACTGCCCGCTTCGTTCCATATTGTTTTGTCACTCTGTCTAATTGAAGTTCCATAATTCATCCCATCCTTTTTTCTTTTTTCCAATGAACTGCAGATACTGTCTTGCTCCTATCACAGTCAGAAACAATGCTCCCAAAAAAGCCAAAAATAATACGTTTTCCTTCTGAATCCATAAAAGCTCCGGATGCATCTCACAGAATGTTTTCAGCTGCATGCACCCGATACACAGCATTACCGCTGCACCTGCCAGAATACTGTACACAGCCTTTGTTGAAACATGACGGATGATCCAAAAATAGATCGCTGTAGAAAACAAAAACGGAACAAACACTTTCAAAACACTTTCCATCATGCTTCCCTCTTTTAACTCTCCAATTTCCAAAACAATAACAAGTACCACTGCCTCTGTTACTCCTGTCAGTAAAATACGCATTCCAAAAATTTCCCTCAAATTATAGCGGCAGGACTGTTCCAGTTCTCCAACTCCATTCGAAAAACTTTTCAATATAGCCGGAAATCCGATCATCGCAAGGAGTGGAGAAAGTACATACCCAAATGTAATATACGATTCCTTATCTGCCGTCTGAGTTAATACGATTCCTGCCACAAGAAGGATTCCTTCCGTGATCCAAAACCAGATTGACAGATATTCTGCCTGGATCCAGATTCTCTCAAACAAATGCAGTCGTGGTAAAATTTTTTCCTTTGCGATTTCTTCCTGTGCTTTTTTTTGCATTTCAAAGTATTTCTCCGCCTCCACATCCGGTGGCTGATATTGCCGCATCTGCTCATAAAGCTTCTTTTCTTTTCGTGTCATCTACCATACCTCCTCTCCCAAAGCCCTCTTCATTTTTTCCATCCCTTGCCGCAGCCTAGATTTTACGGTTGCATTTCCTGTGTTTGTGATCTGCGCGATCTCTTTGATCTTTAGTTCATGATAAAACCGAAGAATCAAAACATCTCTCTGCATATCCGGAAGCTGAGACAGGGCATCTCTTACTCTTTCCGACATCTGCTTTGCCTGCATATATTTCTCCGGTGTTTCCAGAGATTCTCCCTGTACAAACTCTTTGGAAATTCCCGAAGGAATCTCCTTTTCTCTACGAAAACCGTCATAACAGACATTCCTTGCAATCTGAAACAACCATGCTTTAAATTTCTGCATTTCTTTATATTGTCCGATATATCGTATCATTTTCAGAAAAGTTTCCTGTGTGCAGTCATATGCGTCTTCTTTATTTCCTGTCATGTAATAAGAAAACCGGAAAATTTCCTGATAATATTTTTCAATCAGAATCTGACTGTCCTCTGCCTCTCCGGACTGAATCCTACGGATTACTTTTTTGTCTTCTATTGAGTTTTTATCAAGCATTTTTGCACCCGTTCTCCTTTCAGATTCTCAATTTGTAAAACGTTCTACATAAATATAACGCAGTTTATAACAAAAAGGTTTTAAATTCAAGAAAAAAACTGTTTCAAGTCCTCTTTTTGTGCAATGCTATAAAGACAAAAAAGGAGCAGGTACCGGTCATTCCATATATATCGGAATGACCGGTACCTGCTCCTTCTTTCACTCTACTCTATTCTGTTAAATTATAGAATCTCTCATTCTCTGTTATATTTCCATATTGGCAGCAGTCCCAACAAAGCTCCCGCCACTGCCGGTATGATCCAGCCAAGCCGAAGATCATAAAACGGCAGCTGCCGGCAGAATTCTGTAACAGGACCCAGCATAATTTTCACACTTTGCATCCCGTCTACAAAAGCAACACAGAACGCAAACAGCATTCCCAGTACATATACCATCTTTCGATTTCCAATCCACTTCTTGAAAAACGAAAGAATCACAAGCACAACGGTCACCGGATAGATCATCATCAGAACCGGAAGCGATACCTGTACCAGCATATCCAAACCGATGTTGCTGATCACAAAACTGAACAGACAGACAATTGCTGTGATCTTCTTGTATGACATATTCGGAAACAGTTCGTGGAAATAATCTGCAAAAGATGTTGTCAGTCCAATGGATGTCGTCATACACGCAAAAAACACCGCAACTCCCAGTACAATTCCTCCCACAGGACCCAGCAGGTCACTTGCCACTGCATGAAGCAGTGTGCCGCCGTTGGAAAATGGCGTCTGCGTCACTGCACCGATATACGTCAGCATATAATACACAACCGAAAGAATCAGCGCCGCCCCGGCTCCGCAGAACAACGTGTATTTGATGATATTCTTCTTTTCATGTACCTGAAATCCGCGGACCGCATTGATGATGATAATGGCAAACACCAGTCCTGCCGGACCGTCCAGAGCATAATATCCTTCAATCATTCCCTGAAAGAACGGAATTTCTGCATATGCTCCCCGAGGGGCACCGATGCTGCCATACTGAACCCGGCCATGCGGTGATTTTTCCATGAAAACACATGCCAGAAAAATCAGGACAATACAGATCAAAAGCACCGGAGTGAGGTATTTTCCGATCAGATTCACCACCTTTTTCGGATTCCCGCTCAGATAATAGGTCAGTCCGAAAAAAATTCCTGTCACGATCAAAGATACCCACCATACATTCGGCTCTGTCAGATACGGGCGCACTGCAAGTTCAAAAGAAACGCTTCCTGTTCGCGGCAGTGCAAACAAAGGACCGATCAGCAGATAAATGCAAACAGATAAAAAGATCGCAAACCTTCTGCCGACCAGCTCTCCCAGGTCACTGACTTCTGTTCCGACCAACACCACTGCGATCATCCCAAGCAGAGCGATCCCCGCATCTGTCACGATAAATCCTGCCAGCGCCTGGATATAATGTTCTCCGGCCTGCTGTCCCATTGCCGGCGGAAAGATCATATTTCCTGCACCAAAAAACACCGCGAACAGTGTCAGCGTAATGGACAGCACCTGCCTTGCTTTCATCCTCTCCATCTTAATTTTCTTTCAGGAACTGCTCTGCAAGTTCCACTGCATCTAAAATACATTTATCACACGGAGCAAGGATTTTTCCTGTTGCTACCCCTTTTAATTCTTTACAATAAACAGATCCATTAATCTCCTGGAACTTTGCAGCGTACTCTTTCGTCTTTTTGTAAGTGCTTGCCTTCGTCTTTCCTGCCTGCTCTGTTCCGCCGCTGTTTTTTAACCCGATCAGCATAAACAGTCCGGTCAGCGCTCCACAGGTATCCATCATACCCATACCCAGTCCAAATCCTTCTGCAATTTTATACATTTCTGTTTCACTTACCCCGAGTTCCTCACAAAATGCACATGCCACTGCCTGCGCGCAGTTGTATCCTTTTTTATGATATTCCAATGCCAGTTCTTTTTTTGTCATTCTTTTTCTCTCCTTATACACACAAAACACTCCGCATATCATCAGGTCCCGAATATTCGGAAGAAGAATCCATGCGGAGTTCTCTTTTACAGGTCTTGCCTGCTAGTTTGCTCTGTTTCTATTTTTCTTTGTTTTTCAGATACTCGTCAATTCCTTTTGCTCCTGCTTTTCCTGCACCCATTGCAAGAATAACTGTTGCAGCGCCAGTTACAGCATCTCCGCCGGCATATACGCCTTCTTTGGAGGTCTGTCCATTTTCTTCCTCTGCAACGATACATTTTCTGCGATTTACTTCCAGACCTTTTGTGGTAGAAGAAATCAATGGATTTGGAGAAGTTCCAAGAGACATGATCACTGTATCTACATCAATGTCATACTCAGATCCCGGAATCTCTACCGGACGTCTTCTTCCGGAAGCATCCGGCTCACCCAGTTCCATCTTGATCACTGTCATGCTCTTAATATTTCCGTTTTCATCTACATTGATCTGTTTTGGATTGGTCAGAAGGTCAAAAATGACACCCTCTTCTTTGGCATGATGAACCTCTTCCACTCGTGCAGGAAGCTCTGCTTCGCTTCTTCTGTATACGACATGAACTTCTGCTCCCAGTCTGAGGGCTGTTCTTGCCGCATCCATGGCAACGTTTCCACCGCCGACAACTGCTACTTTCTTACCTGCTGCGATCGGTGTATCATAAGAAGAATCAAAGGCTTTCATCAAGTTGCTTCTTGTCAGATATTCATTTGCAGAGAATACTTCATTTGCGTTCTCTCCAGGGATTCCCATGAACATCGGAAGTCCTGCTCCGGAACCGATAAATACGGCTTCAAATCCTTCTTCTTCGATCAGCTGGTCGATGGTTGTAGATTTTCCGATCACCACGTTTGTCTCGAATTTAACTCCTAATTCTTTTACCTTTTCAATCTCTTTTGCAACAACTTTCTGTTTTGGAAGACGGAATTCCGGAATACCGTAAACAAGCACTCCTCCCAGTTCATGAAGAGCCTCAAATACCGTTACATCATATCCCATCTTGGCAAGATCTCCCGCGCAGGTCAGACCGGACGGACCGGAACCGATCACTGCTACTTTGTGACCGTTCTGCTCTTTGGCTCCTTCCGGTTTGATATCATGCTCCAGAGCATAGTCTGCGACAAAACGCTCCAGTTTTCCGATGGATACTGGATCTCCTTTGATGCCGCGGATACACTTTCCTTCGCACTGAGACTCCTGCGGGCAGACACGTCCGCAGATTGCAGGCAGTGCGGAAGACTGACCGATGATCTTATAGGCTTCCTCGATATTGCCTTCTTTTACTTCCTGAATGAATGCCGGAATATTGATGGATACCGGGCATCCTTCGATACATTTCGCATTTTTACAATTGAGACATCTGGTTGCCTCTTCCATTGCCTCTTCCTGATTATATCCAAGACAAACTTCTTCAAAATTTGTCGCACGTTCTTTCGGATCCTGTTCTCTGACAGGTACTCTCACCATTCCCTTTGCCATTAGTCGTCACCTCCACAATGTCCGCATCCGCCGTGATGGGTATCGCCTTCCTGTAATTTAAGCATCGCTCTTCCTTCTGCTGTTCTGTACATCTGACTTCTCTTCATTGCCTGGTCAAAGTCTACCAGATGTCCGTCAAATTCCGGTCCGTCTACACATGCAAACTTGATCTCATCTCCAACCTGAAGACGACATGCTCCGCACATTCCGGTACCGTCTACCATAACCGGGTTCATGCTGACGATCGTCGGAAGGTTCAGTTCTTTTGTCAGAAGACAGACAAATTTCATCATGATCATTGGTCCGATGGCCACACATTTGTCATAGTGTTTTCCTTCTTTTTCCACCAGATCCTTGATCACCTGTGTTACCATACCGGAACGTCCATAAGAACCGTCGTCTGTTGTCACATAGAGATTACCCGCTACTGCTTCCATCTCTTTTTCCATGATCACGAGGTCTTTTGTCTTTGCTCCGATGATCACGTCTGCATCTACGCCGTGTTCATGCAGCCATTTTACCTGTGGATATACAGGGGCTGTACCAAGTCCTCCTGCCACAAATAAGATCTTCTGTTTTTTCAGTTCTTCAATATCTTCCTCCACAAATTCAGAAGCACATCCAAGAGGACCTACAAAGTCACGGAAGGAATCTCCTGCTTTGAGTTCTGACATTTTTACAGTGGAAGCTCCGACTTCCTGTACCACGATGGTGATCGTTCCGGCTTCTCTGTCATAATCACAGATCGTAAGCGGGATGCGTTCCCCTTTCTCGTCCATCTTTACAATCACAAACTGCCCCGGTTCACAATGACTTGCAACCCTTGGCGCATGCACGTCCATCAGAAAAATATTCTCAGACAATTTTTCTGCTTTCAAAATCTTATACATGTTCTTCCTCCTTGTAATAAATCACCTTTCTTAATAATACGCCATTATTGGCATAATGGCAATAGTTGTTCGTGATTTTATCACGATACCAAAAGGGGACAGACACTTCTTCTGGTTTTGTGCCTGTCCCTTTTTCTCATTCACAAACAGTCTGTCTGATTAGAAATCAACTTCTGTTCCGTAATATGTACATGTGAATAATTTTTCCATTGTTGCAGGATCGATTGCACGAGGATTAGATCCTGTACAAGCATCACCTACTGCCAGTTCTGCAATCTTGGCAACTTTCTCTTTGAATTCATTTTCCTCGATTCCGAAGTCTTTGAGTGTCTTTGGAATGTTCAGTTTTACATTAAAGTCATCGATCTTTTCAACCAGGCTGTTGATGAGTGCTTTCTCAGATGCTCCCGGAAGTCCCATTCTGCGTGCGATCTCAGCATAACGTTTTGCTGCAACCGGATCTTTTGCGTTGTATTTGATAACATATGGAAGATAGATCGCATTCGCACATCCGTGAGGAATGTGTCCTGTTGAGAATGCTGCACCTGTCTTATGTGCCATAGAGTGTACGATTCCAAGCAATGCATTGGAGAATGCCATACCTGCCAGACACTGTGCATAATGCATCTGCTCTCTTGCATCCATATCGCAGTTGTAAGATGCCGGAAGGTTATCCAGTACCATCTCAATTGCCTGCAGTGCCAGCGGATCTGTAAATGGTCCGTTGAGTGTAGAAACATATGCTTCGATCGCATGTGTCAGTGCATCCATACCTGTGTATGCAACCTGTTTTACAGGCAGTCCTGCTACAAGATCCGGATCCACGATCGCAACGTCCGGTGTGATATTAAAGTCAGCCAGCGGATATTTTACACCTGTCTGATAGTTTGTGATAACAGAGAATGCTGTTACTTCTGTAGCTGTTCCTGATGTAGAAGGAATCGCTGCGAATTTTGCTTTCTGTCTCAGTTCCGGGAAGTTAAACGGAATGCAAAGATCTTCAAATGTCACATCCGGGTACTCATAGAATGCCCACATTGCTTTTGCAGCATCGATCGGGGAACCTCCGCCCATTGCAACGATCCAGTCCGGCTCAAACGCGCGCATTGCCTCTGCGCCTTTCATAACAGTCTCTACTGACGGATCCGGCTCAACGCCTTCAAACAGCTGTACTTCCATTCCGGCTTCTTTCAGGTACTCTACTGCTCTGTCAAGAAATCCCTGACGTTTCATGGAACCGCCGCCTACTACAAGGATTGCTTTTTTTCCTTTCAGGTTCTTTAATTCTTCCAGACATCCTTTTCCGTGGTAAATGTCTCTTGGTAAACAAAATCTGCTCATTGTACTGCATCTCCTTTGATTAAAGTCTGTTGTTCTCAACTGAAATTATTATACCACTGTCAAACTTTTCACACAACAAATGTGTTGATTTTTTTCGTTAAATATTGCACAAAAAACATCTCTCATTTTTGTAAAAAAAGCCACTTGCATTTTTACAAAGTGTTTATCTAAAAAAATCAGCCGCTTTTACTGCGGCTGATAAATATAATTTCGTTTTGTTGTCTGTGTCATTTTTCCGGTCTTGCTCACCAGAACTGCACTAAATAATGTCTGCCCCTCCGGCATTTCAACCGGACCTGTATACAGCATAGATTCTGTTGTTGGTACAGATCCATCGATCGTATAATAAGCCGTATAGCCTTCCGGCACTGTGATCGTAATCTGAGTCGCCGTGCTATACTGTCCCGTAGACGGTGTGACGACCGGTGCATCTGCCACCGGAAATTCGATCTCATACGTTTTGGACACAATCAAACTTGGTATTTTCTTCTCGTTATAGGCAATCGCTTTAATCTGCGTTTTTCCTTCTGTACTTAAAAGGATCGGTTCCGTATATTCTGTGCTTGCCGAAGTTGGATCACTTCCATCTGTTGTATAATAAATCGTTTCTCCAGATGCAGACAGCGTCACTTCCTGTACTTCGCTATATTTACCTTCATCCAGACTAAAAACAGGATCTGTAGAAATGTACGCTTTCAAACTTGACAATACTGCTTCATCCTCACAGTCTCCCAAAATTTCCGGAATTTTTTCCAATTGTTTTGACTCTTCATAAAAGCGGATTGCTGCCTGGTACAATTCTTGATTGGATGGATAAGAGGCAATCGCCGAGAGAAATACGGATTCTGCTTCGTCTTCCTCCCCCTGTTCCATATAGGTCTCTGCCAGACCTGAATATGCCTCTGGTTTTTGGGCATTTTTTCCGATTGCATGTTTAAAATATTTTTCCGCTGTCTGATATTCTTTCATCTGCAATGCATCATACCCTTTTGCCACTTTGCCGGCATAAGAATTCTGATACATAATATATCCAAACAACGCACCGAAAAGCAGTAAAAACAATAATAAAATCAAAAGTACCTTTCTTCGTCTACGTATCAGCTGCTTTTTTCGCTCCTGCTGTTTTCGTCTTGCCTCTGCACGAGACCTGTTTTTTGCTGCACGCTCTCTTCTGGTCTGTATTTCATTCAACTCTTCCTGACTGAGCACCCGCGTTGCCTTTGACTGATATCCATTCTGTTTTCTGCCAAAATTGCGAACATCCTCTGTATGCATCTGTCTCGTCACATCCTCTACCGATCCTTTTACTTCCTGAGTAAGGACATCCTCTAAAGGATTATAATCTGGTACGATCTGAATGTCTTTCCCACATCTCGGACAACGCATCCAGCCTTCCGGAATAATCGCATTACAATGCGCACATCTCATATCTGTTCCTCCTAGTCACGCGCCGTCTGCACACAATTGTCCATCAGCATAGCAATCGTCATCGGACCTACGCCGCCAGGTACCGGTGTAATCGCAGATACTTTGGAATACACATCCTCAAAATCTACATCTCCACAAAGATGGTTGTTGGTATCCCTGTGAATCCCCACGTCGATTACGACTGCACCCTCTTTTATGTACTCTGCCGTGATCATCTTTGGACGCCCGACCGCCGCAATCAAAATATCAGCCCTGCGTGTTACTTCTTTGAGGTTTTCCGTTTTAGAATGGGCAACCGTCACAGTTCCATTTTCACGCAAAAGCAATGCTGCCATCGGTTTTCCCACGATATTACTTCGCCCAACTACAACGCATTCTTTTCCTGCAATTTCGATTCCTGAATATTTCAAAAGCTGTATAATTCCTGCCGGTGTACAGGATACAAATCCCTTTTCACCCAACCAGAGTCGTCCTACGCTCACCGGATGAAATCCATCCACATCCTTATCCGGTGAGATCGTACGTATGATTCTGTCTTCATCAATCTGTTTTGGAAGCGGTAACTGCACCAGGATTCCATGTACTTTTTCCGTCTGATTTAACGTTTCGATCAGCTTGACAAGCTCCTCTTCTGTTGTATCTTCATCCAATTCATACGATACCGACTCAATTCCAACATAAGCACACGCCTTTTTCTTGTTGTTTACATATACCGAAGAAGCCGCATCCTGCCCTACCTGAATCACTGCCAGACAGATCTTGGTGCCTCTTTCTTTCAGCACGGATACTTCTTCTTTCAATTTATCTTTGATTTCTTTTGCAATTCGTTTTCCGTCAATTATCTGTGCCATTCAATACTCCTTTAAAACAGTCCTGTAATTTTTCCGTCATCTGTTACATCGATGTTATTTGCAGCAGGGACTTTCGGAAGTCCGGGCATTGTCATCACCGCACCTGTCAGAGCAACGACAAATCCGGCACCTGCGCTGACATAAACTTCACGGATATGGATGTCAAAGTTTTCCGGACGTCCCAGTTTTTTCGCATCATCTGACAGAGAATACTGATTCTTTGCCATACAGATCGGGAAATGCCCAAATCCCATCTCTTCGATCTTCGCAAGCTGTTTCTTTGCAGCCGGCTCATAGACAACACCGTTTGCCCCGTAAATCTCTTTTGAAATCTTCTCGATCTTTTCTGTCAGAGAAAGTTCATCCTCATACAGTACATGGAAATTGCTTTCCTTATTCTCCAGTGTATCCAACACTTTTTCTGCCAGTTCGATTCCGCCTTCTCCACCTTTTTCCCACACCTTTGCAAGGGCGAATTCACAGTCTCTTTCTTCACAAAAGCTGCGGATAAATTCATTTTCCGCTTCCGTATCTGTAACAAAGGAATTCAGTGTTACTACAACAGGAACGCCGTATTTCTGAATATTCTCAATGTGTTTTTCCAGATTCACGATTCCTTTTTTCAGTGCTTCCAGATTTTCTTCGCCCAAATCCTGTTTTGCAACTCCGCCATTGTATTTCAGTGCCCGCACTGTTGCTACAAGTACCACTGCGTCCGGTTTTAATCCCGCTTTACGGCATTTAATATCCATAAATTTCTCAGCTCCAAGATCCGCTCCGAATCCGGCTTCTGTAATTGTAATATCGCTGATTTTTAAAGCCAGCTTTGTCGCGCGGACACTGTTGCAGCCGTGTGCGATATTAGCAAAAGGTCCGCCGTGTACCAGCGCCGGTGTGTGCTCCAGTGTCTGGATCATATTCGGTTTGATCGCATCCTTTAACAATGCAGTCATGGCGCCTGTTGCCTGAAGATCGTCTGCTGTTACCGGATTGCCTTCAAATGTATATGCCACGATGATTCGTCCCAGGCGGCGTTTCAGATCTGCAAGATCGTCTGCAAGACAGAGGATTGCCATGATCTCAGATGCGACTGTGATCACAAAATGGTCTTCTCTCACCATTCCATCCATCTTGTTTCCAAGTCCTACTACGATGTTGCGAAGAACTCTGTCGTTCATGTCCACGCAGCGTTTCCAGACAATATTTCTCGGGTCAATTCCCAATGCATTTCCCTGCTGAATGTGATTATCCAACATAGCAGCCAGCAGATTATTCGCAGAAGTGATCGCGTGGAAATCTCCCGTGAAATGCAGATTCAGATCTTCCATTGGAAGAACCTGTGCATACCCGCCTCCTGCTGCTCCGCCTTTGATTCCAAAACACGGTCCAAGAGATGGTTCACGCAGTGCGATGATTGCCTTTTTATTTATTTTTGCAAATGCCTCACCCAGACCTACTGTAATCGTGGTCTTCCCTTCTCCTGCCGGGGTCGGATTGATGGCTGTCACAAGAACCAGTTTTCCATCCTTGCGGTCTTTTACTTTCTCCCAGAGTTCATCGGAGAGCTTCGCTTTGTGCTTTCCATAAAACTCCAGTTCCTCTTCTGAAATTCCGATAGACGCTGCCACGTCTTTGATGTGCATTAATTCTGCTTCCTGTGCGATCTGAATATCTGTTTTCATCATTTCTTCCTCCACTGCATTATAAATTTTCCTGAATGTACTGTTCAAATTCTTCTTTTGTCATCAGTACTTTTCTTGGTTTTGTTCCGACTTCTTCTCCGACCACTCCTGCACTGGCAAGCTGATCCATAATCCGGGCTGCCCGGTTGAAGCCGATTTTAAACATCCTCTGGAGCATTCCAATGGATGCTTTTTCTTTTTCTATGATCAGCCGTCCTGCATCTGCAAAATATGCATCCTGCTCATTTGCATTATCCTGCACCCCTGCTCCCTGTATCCCCGGAACCGGTGACGGCAGATCGGAATTTACGTGCTCCTCCACTTCTTCACTGTAGGAGGCATTTCCGTTGTGTTCGATGAGATAGTCCACAACCTTCTGCACTTCTTTATCTGAAACAAAGGATCCCTGCACACGGACCGGTTTTGGATATCCTGTCGGATAAAACAGCATATCTCCCTTTCCAAGCAGTTTCTCTGCTCCATTCATATCAATGATCGTCCTGGAATCTACTCCTGATGAGACAGAAAATGCGATTCTGGACGGCATATTGGCCTTGATCAGACCTGTGATGACATTCACCGAAGGCCGCTGTGTTGCAATGATCAGATGCAGTCCCGCCGCTCTGGCAAGCTGCGCCAGACGGCAGATCGCGCCTTCTACTTCCCCGGGCGCCACCATCATCAGATCCGCCAGCTCATCTACAATGATCACAATCTTCGGCAATTTTTTCGGAGCTCCTTCTTCTGTCATCTGCGCGATCTTTTCATTGTATCCTTTCAGATCCCGGACATTCTGCTGGGCAAACAGCTGATACCGCTTCATCATCTCAGCGACTGCCCAGTTCAGAGCGCCTGCTGCTTTTTTCGGGTCCGTCACGACCGGGATCAGCAAGTGCGGAATTCCATTATAGACACTTAGTTCCACTACTTTGGGATCCACCATGATCAGTTTTACTTCTTCCGGATCTGCATGGTATAAAATACTCATGATCAGCGTATTGATACATACCGACTTTCCGGATCCTGTCGCTCCTGCCACAAGTAAATGCGGCATCTTTGCGATATCTGCGATCACCGTCTTTCCTGAAATATCTTTTCCCACGGCAAACGGAATATTCGCTGTGGAATTTTTAAATTCCCCGGATTCTAACAGGTCCCTAAGCATCACTGCCGTATTCTCCTGGTTCGGGACCTCAATCCCAACGGCTGCTTTTCCCGGAATCGGCGCCTCGATCCGGATATCTGCCGCTGCCAGATTTAATTTGATATCATCTGCCAGACCTACAATCTTACTTACCTTCACACCTTGTTCCGGCTGCAGCTCATACCGCGTCACAGACGGTCCGCAGCTTGCATTTGTTACATGAACGCGAACCCCGAAATTCTGCAGGGTCTGCTCCAGTTTCTGGGCCGTGGCGCGCAACTGGGCATCCGAGTCTCCGCCGCCCTTTTTCCCTTTTGTCAGAAGATTCATTGGCGGAATCTTGTACACTTTCTTCGGCTGCTGCTCCTGCTCTTTGATACTCTGTTCTACCTGAACAGTCTCTGCTTCCACAGCTGCCGCACTCGCCTTGGTCTTCTTCCTTGTACGGACTGACTCTTCCGGAACATCCTCCTGCGTCATGTTGCCCTCTTCTGCCGGTTCCGGTTCATTCTCCCATAATGGAGTATCCACTGCGCTCGCATCCGACGCCGTGCTTTCCGGACGATTGATCACAAAATCTTCAAATGGAGACGGCAGTGGCTCTAAAAAATCCGATTCCTGTGAAACAGTCAGTTCCCGCATATCCGGATCTTTTCCTGAAGAATTCTTTTTACGCTTTTTCGCTGTTGTCTCCTTTGGCACTTCACTTTCCTGGGCCTGCAGCGTTGTTGCAAAAGAAACACCCGATACTTTATGATCACTTCTTCTGGAAGAATCATTCGGTTCTGTCTTTGCTTCTTCTGCCTGTCTTCGTTTTTCTTCTCTGTTCTTCGCACGCCGGGCAGATGCTTCTCCCTGCCGGCGCTTCATATCTGCATACGCCTTTTTGCTTCCTTTTCCAAGAGGTGCAAGCAGAGAACGTTCTGTGATCAGAATCACACAGATTACCATAAGTACAACGAGTACCACATAAGCGCCTACCACACCAATAAACGGACACAGAATCTTCACCAGACAGCCCCCTGTAAGACCGCCCGCTTTTCTGTAATCACTGGCATACTGATAATAGCTCCACAGACTTTCTTTGGCATCAAAAGGATGCATCACCAGCTGGAAAAATGCACAGATTGCAAACAATAAGGCCACACATGCTGCAATTTTTATGTAGGCGTGTGTATTGCCTTTATTCGAAATTCCAAAAGCAACCACGCCAAATAAGAGAAACGGCAGAATATATGCCATCACTCCGAAAAAACCAAAGAGTACAGAAGAGATCGCACTGCCTGCAATCCCTATGACTCCAAAATTGCTTAAAAGCATCAGCACACAGACCGCAAACATGACCAGAATCAAAATTTCACTGTTCAGGGATGTACTTGCCTGATTTTTGGATGACTTTTTTCTTGTAGTTTTCTTTTTCCTTGTTGACTTTGCAGCCATAATACTTCCCCCTTGATAATTACACATACTACATCTAGTATAACATCAATTGAAAAGTGTGTCATTAACATTTTTTCTGCCGGATCATTTCCCGCAGCTTTTTCAATGCCATGCTGATTCCTCCAACCTCATCAATCATGCCTTCTCTGACTGCATCTTCCCCTTCTAACATAGTCCCGACATCTTTTACCAACTGTGTGGAATCCAGCATCAATTCTTCCAGACGTTCTTTGGTAATCTGCGAATGAGCTGCGATAAACCGGGTAATCCGATCCTGCGTCTTTTCCATATTACGATAACTCTGAATCACTCCAATAAACATCCCGGAGGATCTCACCGGATGCACGATCATTGTTCCACTCGGCACAATAAAAGAATAATCTGCGGAAACTGCAAGCGGTCCGCCGATGGAGTGGCTTCCTCCCAGAACCAGAGAGACCGTTGGTTTGCTTAAGGATGCGATCATTTCCGCGATCGCCAGCCCTGCCTCCACATCACCGCCCAGTGTATTGAGTAAAATCAAAACTCCATCCACTTCATCGTCATCCTCCACCTCTGCCAGTCTTGGAATCAAATGCTCATACTTGGTGGCTTTTGTGTTTCCGGAAACAGCCTCATGCCCTTCAATCTCTCCAATGATCGTCAGAAGCTGTATGTTCGCTTTGTGCCCGTTTCCATTCAGATTTAAGGTGCCGGTCTCCTTAATCTCTTCGTTTTTATCCAGACGTTGTTTTTGCTTCTCCTCATTTTCCATGATCTTCTACCTTCTTTTCTCTATTTTCAGGTCTGTACTTAGACAGCCGGATACTTTAGTATTCGATCAACCGCCCTTGTTTATACGGAAAATGATGCTTTTTCACGCAAAAATGGTATGGATGCCTCTTGTATACATCCATACCATCTTGAATTAACGAAGTGCCTGCTCGACATCCGCAATAATATCTTCTATATTTTCAATTCCCACACTGAAACGAATCAGATCCGGCTGAACGCCTGCTTCTACCAGCTCTTTGTCATTCATCTGACGATGCGTATGGCTGGCAGGATGAAGAACACAGCTTCTGGCATCTGCTACATGTGTCACGATCGCTACCATTTTTAATCGATCCATCATCTCAACTGCAGCGTCTCTGCCGCCTTTGAGACCGAATGTGATGACACCGCAGGTTCCGTTTGGCATATATTTCTGCGCAAGATCATAATATTTATCTCCCGGAAGTGATGGACAGCGCACCCATGCCACCTTCTCATGATTTTTCAGATACTCTGCCACCTTAACTGCATTTTCACAATGGCGCGGCACTCTTAAATGCAGTGTCTCCAGTCCGATGTTTAACAGAAATGCATTCTGCGGTGACTGGATAGAGCCAAGATCTCTCATCAGCTGTGCAGTTGCTTTTGTAATATACGCACCTTTGCCAAATTTTTCTGTATATACAATTCCATGATACGTCTCATCCGGAGTTGTCAGTCCCGGGAATTTTTCTTTGTGTACTTCCCAGTCAAAATTTCCGCTGTCCACGATCGCACCGCCCACGCAAGCGGCATGTCCGTCCATATATTTTGTAGTAGAATGTGTCACAATATCCGCGCCCCATTCAAACGGACGGCAATTGATCGGTGTTGCAAATGTATTATCCACAATAAACGGCACCCCATGTGCATGTGCGGCATTTGCGAATTTTTCCAGATCCAGAACAACGAGGGCCGGATTGGCGATTGTCTCTCCAAATACTGCTTTTGTATTTTCCTGAAATGCTGCATCCAGCTCTTCCTGCGTACACTCAGGATCTACAAACGTAGCTTCTACACCCATTTTTTTGATCGTATGGGCATACAGATTGTAGGTACCTCCGTAAAGAGCAGATGCACAGACAATATGATCTCCCGCTTCCACGATATTCATAATCGCATAGAAATTAGCTGCCTGTCCGGATGATGTCAGCATTGCTGCCACTCCGCCTTCCAGATCACAGATTTTTGCAGCAACCGCATCATTGGTCGGATTCTGAAGTCTGGTATAAAAATAACCGGACTCCTCTAAGTCAAACAGACGCCCCATCTGTTCACTGCTTGTATATCGAAATGTTGTACTCTGATAAATAGGAAGAACTCTCGCCTCTCCATTACCCGGTTCATATCCGGATTGTATACATTTTGTCTCTGTTTTGTAATTACTCATTTTTCTCTCCTCCTACTGAATACAAATATTTCTTCTCCAGAGAACGAACCATCTTTGTGTACAATTCTCTGCATTCTTCTTGTTCGCCCGCTTCAATCAGGCGTACACACGGCTTTAAATACTTTTCCCAGATATCCGCATAAATTTCTGATGCGTCCGGGCTGCGGTCAATCCTCTTTACAATTGTCGGAGCAATATTATAATACTCTTTTACAAGAATCTCTCCATCCTTTGTCCTCATCAGGTACTGATCTCTGTATTCTCTCAAAAGATTCAGTTCATAGCAGTCATCCGGCTTGTTCAGACTCTTACAGACAGCAGTTGTAATATAACAGAAAACTCCTTTTTTAAACCCATTCTCAATACTTGCAGCATCCGAGTGTCCGATTTTGCTGCCAGGCACCTTCTGATTCCATATCTCCACGATTGTCTCCGTAAATATCTTCGTCTGCGTACTCTGAATTTCCCCCATCAGCGGAACAAAAAAAGCTACCATGGCCATGTTGTGATCAATAACTGCCGCTTCTCTTTTTCGCTTGGAATCAATCTGAGAGAGCATATCCGATGCATATTCCGGAACATACCCCGCAACTTCCTGCATACATTTTTCAGATTTTTCAATCGTTTCTTTCACGCATTCCAGCAGTGTCTGATTTTCTTCTTTTAAAATTCCCATATCTGACTGATATGTTTTCTTCTGAAATCCCCGTACTTTTTCTCTGGTTTTTTCATACAAAACAATCAAATCATTCTGTAAGCTATTCTGACTCATTGGCATTCCTCTTTTTGTTGTATTTCCTTTTATACCATTGTTCAGTATAGCATATCTGATACTGCATTTCAATTTTTTTGCATAAAGAAACAGGTCTGTTGGATTTCCAGATACCGACAGACCTGTTCTTTATCCTTATTTTGCGAGAGCATAAGGCTTTCTTTTGAAAATACTTTTTGCTTTTCCGTCTACATGAGTCTCCATTTTGGAGTAAACACGAACCATATCATATTTAATCCGTTTTGCACTTCTTCTTTCTTTTACCATAGTGATCCCTCCAAACCATTGATAAACAACTTCTGATTTTATTCTAATGTATGTTTATTATGGTTTCATTATCACTATTTAAAATCTATGTAAGGTGTGCTTACTCATCCCAGTTGTGGTACACGTCCTGAACATCATCATCCTCATCGAGAAGATCCAGTGTTTTCTGGATATTTTTGATATCCTCTTCACTTGTCAGCTCCACATAAGTCTGTGGGATCATTGTCACTTCCGCATCTGCCATGACGATTCCTGCTTCCTCTAATTTCAGGCGCACTTCACTGAAATCTTCCGGAGCAGTCAGAATCTCAAAACTCTCCTCTTCTTCTGAAAAATCTTCCGCCCCAAAGTCCAGAGCCATCATCATCAGTTCATCTGCATCCATATCGCAGTCTTCTTTTGCAACGATGATCTGTCCCTTTTCATCAAACATAAAAGAGACGCATCCCGGTGTTCCTACATTTCCGCTTCCTTTTGTAAATGCATTTCTTACGTTGGATGCAGTACGGTTCTTGTTGTCTGTCAGTGTCTTTACAATGATCGCTGTTCCGTTTGGCCCGTATCCTTCGTATGTGATGTGTTCGTAGTTGTCTCCAGAACCTTCTCCTGCCGCTTTCTTGATGTTTCTGTCGATCGTATCATTCGGCATGTTGTTTGCTTTCGCCTTTGCGATCACATCACGCAGACGGCTGTTGTTTGCCGGATCCGGACCGCCGCCTTCTTTTACTGCAACCGCAAGCTCTCTACCAAGCTTCGTAAAAATCTTTCCCTTTGCTGCATCATTTTTCTCTTTTTTGTGCTTAATATTTGCAAATTTTGAATGTCCTGACATTGCTCAATTCTCCTTTTATCTCATAAACTCGTTGTTCCATTTTATCACTCTTTTTTCGTTCTGTAAAGTTGTAACGCTGACATTTCCCGCCCATTTCCATTATGTAGGAAGTTCCAGGCTGATGCGGATCGCTTCATTGACTTCTTCCATAAATGTTCCGTCCACATGGCAGATATACTCCTTCAGCCGCTTTTTGTCCAATGTTCTGATCTGCTCCAGAAGTACCACTGAATTTTTCACAAGCCGGTATTTTTTTGCACTGATTTCAATGTGGGTAGGCAGCTTTGCTTTGTTCATTCTGGATGTGATCGCTGCACAGATCACTGTAGGACTGTGCTTATTTCCCACATCATTCTGGATAACCAGCACCGGCCGCACACCGCCCTGTTCTGAACCGATCACCGGACTTAAATCCGCATAATAAATATCCCCTCGTCTGACTGTCACGTTCTATTCACACTCCGATTCTTATACTTCAATTTTCTCCCCCTCAGGGAAGTATACTTGAGTATTCCCGCTTTTATCGGATGTATTCAACTGACATTTATTTTTCCAAAAGGTTGCTTCCCTTATAAACCCGGGGAATTCTTTTTCCAAGACAGCAGACAAATTCATAATTGAAACGACCGCAGATCTCGCTAAGTTCCTCCACCGTGATCTCATCGTCTCCGTCTCTTCCGATCAGAACGACTTCATCCATAAATACAGTATCCGGAATATCAGTCACATCTACCATAAACTGATCCATACAGACACGTCCCAGTATCCGTGCTCTTTTCCCACGGATCAGGACTTCTCCGCGATTAGATAAGCCTCTCGCATAACCGTCCCCGTATCCTACCGGAATGGTAGCCACTTTCATTTTCTTATCTGCCGTAAAAGTCCCTCCGTAACTGATGGAAGCTCCCGGCTCTACTTCTTTCACAAAGCTGACGTGGCTGATCAGGCGAAGTGCCGGCTTTAAGTCCACAGTCTCTTTTTTTACTTCCTCTGACGGATACAGTCCGTACAACGCAATTCCCGCACGAACCAGATTTTGTTTCCACTGTGGAAAATCAATGATTCCCGCGCTGTTATCGCAATGGTATTGCGAAATCGAAATCCCCCGCTTTTCAACCTCATTTCTCATCCATACAAATTTTCTGTACTGCTCTTCTGAAAATGTTTTATCCAGCTCATCTGCTTTTGCAAAATGCGTAAACATTCCTTCCAGGCATACATTTGGAAGTTTTTCAATCTGCCCGATCAGATCTGCGCTCTCCTCTGTTGCCGGAAATCCGAGCCGTTCCATCCCTGTATCGATCTTGATATGAAAATACGCTGTTTTTCCCAACTTTCGGGCAAGATTCGAAATCTCCTGTGCCATATCCAGTGTGTATACTGTGGCGCGCACCTCTTCTTTTATCATTTCTTCATACTGGTTCGGGAACACACATCCCAGCACCATCGTCGGTTTTTGAATTCCCGCTCTGTGAAGCTCCACTGCTTCTTCCAGAGTCGCAGTCGCATAGCCCCATACATCCGGATCGTCATCCAGCATACAGGCAATCGGAACCGCACCATGTCCATATCCGTCTGTTTTCACTACGGCAATAAATTTTGCGCCTTCTCCAACCCTCTTTTTCATCTGTTCCATGTTATATGAAATTGCATCCAGATCAATCTCTGCATACACTCTGCTGTGTTTTTCCATCATTATCTCCCCTTTTCTGTCTTTTTGATACAAGCTGCGATCCCCTCTGTCAGATCTTCTGCCAGAACGCTGTAAGCGCCTCTCCTCTCTCTGGCTGCATCTCCTCCACAGGCATGAAGATACACTCCCAGCACAGTCCCTTCATACACTTTCATATGCTGCGCCAGAAGCCCTGTGATCACCCCGGCAAGCACATCGCCGGAACCGGCCTTTGCCATCGCACTGTTTCCAGCAGTATTCAGAAACATCTGCCGGTCTTTTCCTGCCACAAGCGTACGTGCATCCTTCAGTACACAAACAACACCATAGCTGTCTGTAAATTCTTTTAACGCAGCAAATCTGTTTTTCCCAAGTTCCGGGATGGTACACCCCAAAAGTCCTGCCATTTCTTTCATATGTGGTGTCAGTACAAATGGCTTTTTTTCTTTTGGAAGAAGTTCCATATGATCCGCCAAAAGATTCAAACCGTCTGCATCGATCACACATGGGACCTCTGCATATTTCATCAAATAAGAAAGTATCTGCCCGGCGGTCCTGCTTTTTCCAAGTCCGCATCCGATACAGATTACATCTGCCCACTTCAAAAGACTTTGCAGTTTTTCTTCCTCATATTCTGTATAGGTGGATACGATCGCTTCCGGTAAGAGCTGCTGCAAAATCGTCCGGTTCGATTCTTCTGTATAGATCTGTACCAGACCGCCACCACTTATATAAGCTGCACGTGCACTTAAGTATGCCGCACCAGACATCCCCTTACTGCCCGTGATCATCAGAATCTTTCCATAACTTCCCTTGTGGGAATTCTTTTTCCGATCCGGAAGAAATTTGGAAAGATCCGATTTTTCCAATGTGTAACAGACTTCCGGATTTTCTTCAAAAAGTTTTGTCCCGATCCCGATTTCCACAGGGATTACCTCGCCCGCATAATCGGATCCCGGAAACAAAACAGTTCCCAGTTTCTCACATGCAAAAGAAACTGTCAAGTCCGCATGAAATGCCGTTCCCAGCACCTGTCCGTCAAAAGAGCTGATTCCTGACGGAATATCGATTGCCACTTTCTCTGCATGTATCTGGTTCATTTCTTCGATCACATCTTTATAATGCCCCTCGATCGTCCTACTTAAACCTACACCAAACACAGCATCTATGACAACAGTATATTCTTTTGGGAGAATGTTTGTGACAACGGAAACACCCAGATTGGATGCGATCTGCCTCTGCTGTCTGCATTCTTCACTCATGGATGTTTCTTTCCCTGCAAAAACCGCACACACATCTTTTCCCTCCAGATAAAGAAGTCTTGCAACGGCGAATCCATCTCCACCATTATTTCCACTTCCGCACACAACAAGACAGTGATCCAGACTGATTCCTTTCTCTTTCATCACTTCCACTGTTTTCAGAGCTGCCCGCTCCATCAATACCAGAGAAGGAATCCCGATCTTTTGAATCGTATATTCATCCGCTCTCTGCATCCACGCTCCGTCTGGTAAATATCTCATACCCAATCTCCCTTCTGCTCCTGAAAAGAAAGGACGTGCAGCCAGACATTTTCCGACCACACGCCTTTGCACATGAACTGAGTTATTCTTACTTGTTTTGTTCTTCCCGGTGACGACTGACATTATATGACAGCTTCATCAGACTGTCTGAAAGATGTACGCTTTCTACGATCACATCTTTTGGCAGATTCAGATCTGTATGTGCAAAATTCCAGATAGCCTGGATTCCATTGTCCACTAATAACTCTGCAACTTCTTTTGCTTTCGATTTTGGAATCGTCAGTGCTGCAATCTCAATCTCATTGTTCTGAAGAAATTCCTGCAGCTCATCCATCATCCGTACCGGGATTCCGCGGATGGCAACTCCTTCAAGCCGGGGATTCACATCAAAAAGTCCTTTTAAAATAAATCCGCCTTTTTCAAAAGAGGCATAATTGGCAAGAGCCTGTCCCAGATTACCTGCACCTATGATAATGAAATTGTGGCTTCTGTCCAGTCCGAGAATCTTGCCGATCTCCGTATATAAATATTTTACATTATACCCGTATCCCTGTTGCCCGAATCCCCCGAAATTATTGAGATCCTGTCGAATCTGGGATGCCGTGACATGCATCTTCTTACTTAGATCGTTGGATGAGATCCTCTCCACCTGATCTTCCATCAAATCTCCAAGGTATCTATAATATCTGGGGAGCCTGCTGATAACTGCACGGGATATTTTTCTTTCTTCCACTGATTGTACCCTCCAATTTTAATCTTTTCTTATTATATAGAATTGTGAAAGATAAGTCAAACTTTTATATTGTATTTTGCCGTGTTTTCGTTATAATGAAATGGTGATGATTCGAAATAATCAGTTATTGTCAAAATACAGGAGGAATTTCATGATACTCGCATGTCATAGTTTAAATAAATCATTCGGCGACCATCTCATTGTCCGGGATGGCTCTTTTCATGTAGAAGACCGTGAAAAAGCTGCACTTGTCGGCGTCAACGGTGCAGGAAAATCAACAATCTTCAAAATGATCGTAGGAGAACTGCCTCTGGATGAAGGAGACGTTATTCTAGCAAAAGGAAAGACGCTTGGCTATCTTGCCCAGCATCAGAATCTGGATACTACAAACACGATCTATGAAGAACTAAAAACTGCAAAATCTGATATTATCGCTCTGGAGGCCCAGATCCGCGCCATCGAACTGGAGTTAAAATCTCTTTCCGGAGAGGAACTGACAAACCGTTTAAACACTTACAACCGGCTGATGTCAGAATTTGAATCGAAAAACGGTTACGCCTACGAAAGTGAGATCACCGGTGTTTTAAAAGGTCTTGGCTTTACAGAAGAAGAATTCTCAAAACCCACAGACACCCTTTCCGGCGGTCAGAAAACCAGGGTATCTCTCGGAAAACTTTTGCTCACAAAACCAGATATCCTGTTGTTGGACGAACCGACCAACCACCTGGATCTGAACTCCATCAGCTGGCTGGAGACGTATCTTCTGAACTATCCGGGTGCAGTTCTGATTGTTTCCCATGACCGGTTTTTCTTAAACCGCGTTGTGACAAAGGTCATCGAGATTGAAAACGGCTCTGTACGCATGTATACCGGCAATTACAAAGACTATGCACAGAAAAAACAGATGATCCGGGATGCGCAGCTCAAAGAATATTTAAACCAGCAACGTGAAATCAAGCATCAGGAAGCAGTCATTGAAAAACTGCGCTCTTTCAACCGTGAAAAATCAATCAAACGCGCGGAAAGCAGGGAAAAAATGCTCTCCAAAATCACACCTGTCGAAAGACCCGCAGAAGCGGCAAGAGAGATGCACTTTACACTGGAACCTTCCGAAGTCAGTGGAAATGACGTTTTAAGTATCGAATCCCTCGGGAAACGTTTTGACAGTCAGGTGTTATTCCATGATATCAGCTTTGAAATCAAGCGCGGAGAGCACGTAGCGATCATCGGAGACAATGGAACCGGAAAAACAACACTCTTAAAAATACTCAATCAGGTCGTAGAACCGGATTCCGGAAGTTTTACACTGGGTTCTAAGGTTCAGATCGGATACTACGATCAGGAACATCATGTGCTGCATAATGAAAAAACTATTTTCGACGAGATTTCTGACGATTATCCGACACTCACCAATACGCAGATCCGAAACACTCTTGCAGCATTTCAGTTTACCGGAGACGATGTCTACAAGCTGATCCGGGATTTAAGCGGTGGAGAAAAAGGACGTGTCTCTCTTGCAAAACTGATGCTTTCAGAAGCCAATTTTCTGATTCTTGACGAGCCGACCAACCACCTGGATATTACTTCCAAAGAAATTCTGGAGCAGGCACTCAACGAATATACCGGCACGGTTCTGTACGTATCCCACGACCGGTACTTTATCAACCAGACTGCCACCCGGATTCTGGAACTGGTCAACCAGACTTTTGTCAATTATATCGGAAACTATGATTACTATCTGGAGAAAAAAGAAGAACTGACCGCCGCATACGCCACCCCGGCTTCTGATCAGACAGTTCCTCAAAATACCACAGAATCGGCACCTTCAGACTCCAAACTAAGCTGGCAGGAACAAAAGGAACTGCAGGCAAAAGAACGAAAACGAAAAAATGAACTGAAAAAGACGGAAGACCGAATTGCTGTTCTGGAAGAACGAAATGTGGAAATCGACGAGCTGATGACGCAGGAAGAAGTCTATTCCAATTCTGTCAAATGTCAGGAACTTGCATTGGAAAAAGATGCAAACAATACCGAACTGGAAGAACTGTACGAAAAATGGGAAGAACTCGCAGAATAATCTGCGAGTCCTTTCCATTTCATTTTCTAATATCACTTCTTCCAGATAGGAGTCATTTCTTTTAATATCTCCGGTATTTTTTCATAAAAATTTTCCACATCAAACTTTCCATAGTATATGATATCCATATCCGCAGCTTTTCCGAGATAGATCATCTCATCTTCGTTCTGCTCTTGCAAATGAGGTTGTATATATGTGGACCACAGGTTTCGATTTAAATAAACCATTGCAATTTCCCTTTTTTCTGCTCCCTCTCCCACTGTTACAGGGTTACAAAAAACAGAGCCTGCCGAATCACTTCCTGCATAGGATAAATAGGCATTCTCTCCGACTATTTCCACTTCCATTTTCTGTGGATCAAACGGGATCGGCTCTTTCGGAAGCACCAGAATTGTATAAACTCCTGCCAGAAGGGCGCACACAAGAATCGCCCCAAGTATTGCTGCTGCGATCCTACGGTTGATCAATCTGTGTTTTAATTTCTGAAACAGTTCTTTTTCTGCCTGATTGATTTTTTTCTTATTCGGCAATATTATTTTTGCCCGCATTTTTTCCATTTCTTTTCTGCAGTCTTCACATTCCTTCAAATGTTCTTCTACCAGCTTCTTTGTATCCTCACTCACAATTTCATCTACATACAGCGGCATGATATCCTGTATTACATTACAACTGATTTTACTCATATCCCTGCTCCTCCATATACTCTTCAATTTTCTTTTTCGCTCTATAAAAAGTAACTCTCGCCCAGCCGGAACTTTTTTGAAATAATGTTCCGATTTTTTCATAAGAAAGTTCTCCAAACACCCGCAAATTAAACACTTCTTTATATGGTTCTTCCATATTGTGAAGGAACTTGTGAATCAAAAATGCCTTTTCTTCATTCACCAGATTTTCTGCAAAATGAACTCCTACATCTACTACGTTTTCATACTCTGTCCAATCTGCATCATGCTTTTTTCGTCTGCAGTAGCTAAAATATGTATTCTTCGCAATTGTAAAAAGCCAGGCTCTGATATCCTTTCTCCCGTCAAATTGATTCAGAGATTTTAATGCTTTTACAAACGTCTCCTGCGCAATTTCTTCTGCTGTCACTTCATCCGGCGTCAGGCTGCGAACATATAGAAAAACTTCCCGAAAATACAGCTGATATATTTTTTCGAACTCCACATCTCCCCCTCCTTTCACCTTAATAACTGCTCACATTCTAAAACGTTACAAATCTTTTCATTTTATTATATAAAAAAATACATACTTTACAAAATTGTTTTTTTGCCCTGTTTTATCTCGTGATCATTCTCTCACCCGGGGTATAAAAAACGGGGTAAAAAATCCAATGTAAGATTTTTTACCCCGTTTTTCTATTTTCTTTTACAATCTCTTTGCGATTGCTTTGATAAATCCTTCACTGTTTAAGACTGTCGGATTCTCAATTGTTGTGATCAATGCCAGATCTTTTGTCATCTCCCCTGCTTCGATCGTATCGATCGTAGCTTTTTCCAGTCTGTCAGCAAACTCCATCAATTCTTTGTTTCCGTCCAGTTCTCCGCGTTTTCTCAGCGCTCCGGACCATGCAAAGATCGTTGCCACAGAGTTTGTAGAAGTCTCTTCCCCTTTTAAGTGCTTGTAATAATGACGCTGTACCGTACCATGTGCCGCTTCATACTCATAATACCCTTCCGGAGAAACCAATACCGATGTCATCATTGCAAGAGAACCAAATGCTGAGGACACCATGTCGCTCATCACATCACCGTCATAGTTCTTACATGCCCAGATAAATCCGCCCTCTGATTTCATCACACGCGCTACGGCATCATCGATCAATGTATAGAAATATTCGATTCCCGCTGCTTTGAACTTCTCATCATATTCTGCATCGTAGATTTCCTGGAAAATATCTTTAAATGTATGGTCATATTTCTTGGAAATTGTATCCTTTGTTGCAAACCAGAGATCCTGTTTTGTGTCCAGTGCATAATTGAAACAGCTTCTTGCAAAACTTTCAATCGACTCATTGACATTATGCATTCCCTGTACGATTCCTGCGCCTGTAAACTCATGAACCAGCTCTCTTGTCTGCGTTCCGTCTTCTGCTGTGTAGACCAGCTCCACTTTTCCAGCACCCGGAATCTTCATCTCGGATCCTTTATACACATCCCCATATGCATGTCTTGCGATCGTAATTGGCTTCTTCCAGCTTTTTACACAAGGCTCAATTCCTTTTACAACAATCGGAGCACGGAAAACTGTTCCGTCTAAAATAGCGCGGATCGTACCATTGGGACTCTTCCACATCTCTTTGAGATCATACTCTTCCATACGCGCCGCATTTGGAGTGATCGTCGCACATTTGACTGCCACTTTATATTTTTTCGTCGCATTTGCAGAATCTACTGTCACCTGATCGTTCGTCTCATTGCGGTGCTCCAGCCCCAGATCATAATATTCTGTATTCAGGTCAATGTATGGCTCCAGAAGATCTTCTTTGATCATCTTCCAGAGAATTCTTGTCATCTCGTCCCCGTCCATTTCCACGATTGGTGTGGTCATCTTAATTTTTTCCATGTTCCGTATCCTCCTAAATTTCTTCGTATCCCTGTTTTTTCAAATTCTGCATCACATGCAGGATGTGTTCGTTTGCAAGCTGCTCTGCCAGATCTGCATCGTTGTCTCGGATCGCACGAAGGATCTGCTTGTGCTCTCTGATCGACTTTCTGGCTCTCTCCTCTGAAACGACAGAGTTTCTTCTTGCCTGCTGCACATATTTATGAAAATCCATCAGGACATGGCTTAAAATCCGGCTGTCCGATGCTTCATACAAAATCTTATGGAATTTGCCATCCAGATCTGTCACCTGGTCTGCATTATTTCCACTTACTTTTTTCATATGGAATTCTGATAGAAGAATCACTTCTTCCAGCTCATCCAGCTGTTCCTCCGTAATATGCTCTGTTGCCCATCTGGCACACAACCCTTCCAGCATAGAACGCAGGATATAGATATCTCTGATATCCTTGGATGAAATTCCGGTCACATACGCTCCTTTGTTCGGTATGATCGTGACCAGTCCTTCCAGCTCCAGCTGCCTGAGTGCCTCTCTGACCGGTGTCCGGCTTACCCCCAGCTCTTTTCCGAGTGTATTCTCCCGCAGTTCATCATGCTCTTTATATTTTCCGCTCAGTATGTCTTCGCGGAGTCTCTGGAACACACGGCTTCCCAGAGAATTATCCTGATATTCGCCCATTTTCTATCTGTCAGCCTCCCAGCTACAATTTTATATGCAGTTCCTTACATATACTATCTATTTTGGCAATTAATTCGTCATCTGTCAAGACTGTAACGCGACCTTCTTCATACTCCTTATCTACCCACTCTTTCAATCGGCTGACCAGTTCTGAATTTTTATCCACCTGACTGCCCTGCGGAAGTTTATAGTAGGCATTGATCCAGTAGGCGATTCCCGCCGCTCCGGATGTATTGGAAACAGAAACCAGCGCCGGGCGGTTCAGGAATTTGTCTGTATCAAAGATGTTGTAGATTTCTTCATTTTTGAGCATTCCATCCGCATGGATTCCAGCTCTTGTGACATTAAAATTCTTTCCGACAAACGGTGTCCTCGACGGCACTCTGTATCCAATCTCCTTCTCATAATATTCAGCCAGCTCTGTAATAACCGTTGTATCCATTCCATCCAGTGTTCCTCGAAGCTGTGCATACTCAAATACCATTGCCTCTAAAGGTGTATTTCCCGTACGCTCTCCGATACCAAACAAGGAACAGTTCACTCCGCAGGCTCCGTAAAGCCACGCTGTCGTCGAATTATTGACTGCTTTATAGAAATCGTTGTGTCCGTGGAATTCGATCAGTTCACTTGGCACGCCCGCATGTGTCATCAGACCATAGATGATTCCCGGAATAGAACGCGGAATCACTGCACCCGGGAAATTCACCCCATATCCCATCGTATCACAGACACGGATCTTGACCGGGATCTGATACTCTTCCATCAGCTTCATCAATTCCAGACAAAACGGAATCACAAAACCGTAAATATCAGAACGTGTGATATCTTCCAGATGACATCTCGGCCGAACTCCGGTTTCCATGCACTCACGCACAACAGATAAATAATGTTCCATCGCTTCCCGCCTCGTCATCTTCAGCTTGTAAAAAATATGATAATCGGAACAGCTGACCAAAATCCCTGTCTCCTTGAGACCGATATCTTTTACCAGCTGAAAATCCTTTTTACTGGCACGGATCCAGCTTGTCACTTCCGGAAACTGATATCCTCTCTCCAGACATTTGTAGACCGCATCCCGATCTTTCTTGCTGTACAGGAAAAACTCACTCTGACGAATCTTTCCGTTAGGACCTCCCAGACGATGGAAATAATCATAAATCGTCACAATCTGCTCTGTTGTATAAGGAGCTCTGGACTGCTGTCCGTCTCTAAATGTCGTATCTGTGATCCAGATTTCATCCGGCATATTATGCGGCACAATACGGTCATTGAATGCAATCTTTGGGATTTCATCATAATGGAACAGATTCCGGAACACATTCGGCGTATCTACATCCACCAGTGGATACATGTGTTCTTCCAGTTCCAGAAGATTTGTGTGCTGATTCAAACGTACTTTTCTATTTTCCATGATTTTCTCCTCCGTCCACTCTTTAACACTCTACTTAACAAAAGTTCTTGTATAATTGTATACACTTATACATGTATTGTCAATAGTAATTTTTCTTACTATAACTGCAAAAGGCAGATGCCCTGATCCTTCCAATCAGATAACATCTGCCTTTTTCTCACACGATCACTCTTACTTTCAGAACACCTTCTACTGCTTCCAGTGCTTTCGCAATCTGTCCGGAAACCTCGGATTCTACGTCGATCATCGTATAAGCATATTCCTTCTTACTCTTATTTGCCATCAGGGAAATATTCATTCCCTCGCCTGCCAGAAGTGCTGTAAACTGTCCCAGCATATTCGGGATGTTGCGGTGCAGGATTGTAATTCTTGCTCCGCTTCCTTTCACTCCCATATCGCAGTCCGGATAATTTACAGAATGTGTAATATTTCCGTTCTGCAGATAATCCATCACTTCTGCAACTGCCATTTTGGCGCAATTATCCTCGGACTCTTCTGTGGAAGCTCCCAAATGCGGAATCACGATCGCGCCTCTGACACCTACGATCTCTTTTGTCGGGAAGTCCGTCACATAACTGCGCACTTTCTCAGATACTAAAGCATCCACGATATCTTCCTGATTAACCAGTACATCTCTCGCAAAATTCAGGATCACTACCCCGTCTTTCATCAGACTGATGGCGTCTTTGTTGATCATTCCTTTTGTATCGTCCAGTGCCGGAACATGAACGGTCAGATAATCGCACTCTTTGTACAATTCATCCACGGATTTTGCATGATGAATATTTCTGGAAAGCTTCCATGCCGCATCTACGGATACGTACGGGTCATATCCATATACTTCCATTCCCAGATGTGTCGCTGCATTCGCCACCAGAACTCCGATCGCTCCCAGACCGATCACTCCTAATTTTTTTCCTTCCAGCTCCGTTCCTGCAAAAGCTTTCTTCTTCTTTTCTGTGATTTTTGCGATGTCTCCGTCTTCTTCGTACTCCTGCACCCAGTTGATACCTCCGATAATGTCACGGGCTGCCAGAAGCATTCCTGCAATTACGAGTTCTTTCACACCATTTGCATTGGCTCCGGGTGTATTGAATACTACGATTCCTTTCTCCGCACAACGATCCAAAGGAATATTGTTCACACCTGCACCTGCTCTTGCCACAACTTTCAGGTTCTCCGGCAGTTCCATCTCATGCATAGATGCACTTCTGACCAAAATTGCGTCTGCCGCCTCTGCAGCCTCTGTTTTTTGATAGTTCTCTGTAAATTTATCGAGTCCAATCTGAGAGATTGGATTCAGGCAATGATACTGATACATACTACGCATTTTCCTCCTCAAACTTCTTCATAAACGCAACGAGAGCTTCTACTCCTTCATACGGCATTGCGTTGTAAATACTTGCACGCATTCCGCCTACAGTACGGTGTCCCTTCAGATTTTCCAGTCCGGCTTCTTTTGCTTCTTTCACAAATTTGGCATCCAGATCTTTGTCTCCTGTCACAAATGGAACATTCATCAGAGAACGGTCTTTTTTCTCCACGGTTCCTTTGAACAACTTACTTTCGTCCAGAAAATCGTACAACAGTTTAGCTTTCTTTTCATTTTTCTCTTTCATCGCAGAAAGACCGCCCATCTTCTTCAGCCACTTAAACACTTTTCCGCAAATATAGATTCCGTATGCAGGCGGAGTGTTGTAGAGAGAATCCGCATCTACATGCGTTTTGTATTTCAGCATCGTCGGTGTGCCTGGAAGCACATCTTCTGTGATCAGGTCTTCCCGGATAATCACGATCACAACACCTGCCGGTCCGATATTTTTCTGTACGCCTCCATAGATCACTCCATATTTTGTGACATCTACAGGCTCAGAGAGGAAACAGGAAGAAACGTCTGCAACCAGCGTCTTTCCTTTTGTATTCGGCAGTTCTTTAAATTTTGTTCCGTAAATCGTATTATTCTCACAGATGTATACATAATCTGCATCTTCTGAAACCGGAAGATCCGAACAGTCCGGAATATAAGAAAAAGTCTTGTCTGCAGAAGATGCGATCCGGTTTACGGTTCCATACTTTTCTGCCTCATCCGCTGCTTTTTTTGCCCACTGACCGGTCACAATGTAATCTGCTACCCGGTTCTTCATCAGATTCATCGGAATCATCGCAAACTGCTGAGATGCTCCGCCCTGCAAAAATAAAACCTTGTAATTGTCCGGAATATCCATCAGCTCTCTGAGATCTGCCTCTGCTTCCTGAATAATCGTCTCGAAGGCTTTCGAGCGATGACTCATTTCCATAACCGACATTCCGGTTCCTCTGTAATCTAACATTTCATCTGCTGCTTCTTTTAGCACTTCTTCCGGCAGCACTGCCGGTCCGGCTGAAAAATTGTACACTCTACTCATCTTCTTTTCCTCCTGAATTTCATTTTTATATTGAAACAAAGAAAATTTATTCTTCGTTCAAATCCATCTCATCAAACACTTCGCTGATCGCAGCTCCCGGCGCAACCATCGGCCACACCTTGTCATCCTGGTCGATCTGGCAGTCCAGCACAACAGGACGCTGCATCTTTACTGCTTTTGCAAAAGCGTCTGCAAACTCTTCTTTTGTTGTCACACGGATTCCTTCTGCTCCAAGTGCCTGTGCCAGCTTTACAAAATCCACCGCATCATCCAAGATTGTCTGGGAATAATGCTGATTGTAAAAGAGATTCTGCCACTGGCGTACCATACCAAGCACATGATTGTTCACCACGACCTGTACGATCGGAATCTGATATCTCGCAGCTGTTGCGATCTCATTCATGTTCATACGGAAACATCCGTCTCCGGCGATATTGACTACGGTCTTTTCCGGACAGCCCATTTTGGCTCCGATGGATGCGCCAAGTCCATATCCCATTGTTCCAAGTCCTCCGGATGACAAGAGCGTCCTTGGCTCTTTATATTTATAATACTGTGCAGCCCACATCTGATGCTGTCCTACTTCTGTCGTAATGATTGCATCTCCTTTTGTCTGCCTGTAAATCTCTTCTACGATATACGGACCGGTCAGCTTTCCATCCTCATACTGAAGCGGATATTCTTTCTGATACGCTGCAATCTGTTCCATCCACTCCGGATGTGACTGTTCCTCAAGTCTTGCATTCAACCGCATTAAAACTTCTTTCAAATCTCCGACGATTCCATGATCAATCAACACGTTTTTGTTCATCTCTGCCGGATCGATATCAATCTGCAAGATCTGTGCATTCTTCGCAAACTTTTCTGTATCGCTCGTTACACGGTCATCAAATCTGGCTCCTACCGCGATCAACAGATCGCACTCACTGACTCCATAGTTGGATGTCTTGGTTCCATGCATTCCGACCATCCCTGTGTAACGCGGATCTGTTCCCGGAAATGCTCCCTTTCCCATCAGAGTATCTGTCACCGGAGCATCCACTTTTTCTGCGAATTCACGCAATTCTCTGCTCGCCCCCGAAAGGACAACGCCGCCCCCAGCATAAATAAACGGCTTTTGGGATGCTTCGATCATCTCAACAGCACGTGAAAGTGCCTCCTCTGTGATGGTCTCCGTCTTTCTCGGCGGGAACTCTGCTTCCCGGGGAAGATATTCTGTCACGTTTGCTGTAATATCTTTCGGGATATCGATCAGAACCGGCCCGGGTCTGCCGCTGCGCGCGATCCGGAATGCCTTGCGGATTGTCTCTGCCAGTTTTTCCACATCCTTGACAATAAAGTTATGTTTGGTGATCGGCATGGTGATCCCTGCAATATCGATTTCCTGAAAGCTGTCTTTTCCAAGCAGGGAAACCCCTACATTACAGGTAATCGCTACGACCGGAATGGAATCCATATAGGCCGTTGCAATTCCTGTCACCAGATTCGTTGCCCCCGGGCCACTGGTCGCCAGACACACTCCCACCTTTCCTGTAGCTCTTGCATACCCGTCTGCCGCATGCGCCGCGCCCTGTTCATGGGAAGTCAGGATATGCCTGATTTCATTACTATGCTCATAGAGAGCGTCGTATACATTTAAAATTGCTCCCCCCGGATATCCGAATACAGTATCTACACCCTGTTCTTTCAGACATTCGATCACAATCTCTGCTCCATTTAACTGCATGATGCTCTCCTCCTAATTATTTTTCGGGATCTCCAGAATTGCGCCTCTGTTTCCGGAGGTAACCATAGACGCATATCTTGCCAGATATCCTGTCTTAACCTTTGGCTCTCTTGGCTGCCATGCAGCACGACGTCTTTCCAGTTCTTCCTCTGATACATCCAGCTCCAGTTTTAATTCCGGAATATTGATCTTGATGATATCCCCTTCCTCGACAAGTGCGATCGGTCCTCCAACTGCCGCTTCCGGTGACACATGTCCGATAGATGCGCCTCTGGATGCTCCGCTGAAGCGGCCGTCCGTGATCAGCGCAACCGAAGATCCAAGCCCATATCCCGCGATCGCAGAAGTCGGATTCAGCATCTCACGCATTCCCGGACCTCCTTTTGGTCCCTCGTACCGGATCACGATCACATCTCCCGGGTTAATCTTTCCAGATTTGATCGCTTCTGTAGCTTCTTCGTCACTCTCAAAAATCCTTGCAGGACCTTCATGCACCAGCATCTCTGCACAGACTGCAGAACGTTTTACCACACTTCCGTCCGGCGCCAGATTTCCCTTGAGTACTGCCAGGCCACCCGTCTCACTGTACGGATTATCAATCGGGCGGATCACCTCCGGATTTTTATTGACACATCCTTCGATGTTCTCTCCCAGTGTCTTTCCTGTCACAGTCATACATTCTGTATGAAGAAGCCCTTTCTTGTTCAGCTCATTCATCACCGCATAAACTCCGCCGGCCTCGTTGAGATCTTCCATATATGTATGTCCTGCCGGAGCAAGATGACACAGATTCGGAGTTTTCTCGCTGATCGGATTGGCAAAATCAATCTCAAAATCCATTCCGATCTCATGTGCGATCGCCGGAATGTGCAGCATACTGTTTGTGGAACATCCCAGCGCCATATCCACTGTCAATGCATTTAAAATCGCTTCTTTTGTCATAATGTCTCTTGGGCGGATATTCTTTCTCACCAACTCCATCACCTGCATTCCCGCATGTTTTGCAAGCTGCAGTCTTGCAGAATACACTGCCGGAATGGTTCCGTTTCCTTTCAGTCCCATACCAAGAGCCTCTGTCAGGCAGTTCATACTGTTTGCCGTATACATACCGGAACAGGAACCACAGGTCGGACATGCCTTTTCTTCAAACTCGCACACATCTTCTTCTGAAAATTTTCCTGCCGCATAAGAACCGACTGCCTCAAACATGCTGGAAAGACTAGTCTTACTTCCCTTCACATGACCCGCCAGCATCGGTCCCCCGCTGACAAAAATCGTAGGAATATTCACACGGGCTGCTGCCATCAGAAGTCCCGGAACGTTTTTATCGCAGTTCGGGATCATAACAAGTCCGTCAAACTGATGTGCCATAGCCAGTGCTTCTGTAGAATCCGCTATCAGATCTCTTGTCACCAGCGAATATTTCATCCCAATATGTCCCATGGCAATTCCGTCACAAACTGCAATCGCAGGAACCATGATCGGCGTTCCTCCTGCCATAGCAACTCCCATTTTGACAGCCTGTGTAATCTTATCCAGGTTCATATGCCCCGGCACGATCTCATTATAAGAACTCACAATTCCGATCAGCGGCCGGTCCAGTTCTTCTTGTGTCATTCCCAGCGCATTGAACAGGGAACGATGCGGCGCCTGCTGCATCCCCTTTGTTACAGTATCACTTCTCATCTTCTATCATCCTCTTTCCTTTTTTGAATTTCTGTTTTTTCTACTGAATATATGCACAGATCCTGTCACCCATCTCGCGGGTATTGATCTGTATACTTCCCTCTGACATAATATCGATCGTGCGGTAACCGTCTCTTAATACACGCTGTACCGCTTCCTCAATGGCATCTGCTTCCCTGTCAAGATCAAATGTAAACCGAAGCATCATAGCTGCTGACAGAATCGTCGCGATCGGATTGGCAATTCCTTTTCCCGCAATATCCGGAGCAGAACCGCCGCTTGGCTCGTAAAGTCCGAATTTTGTCTCATTGAGACTTGCAGAAGAAAGCATTCCAATCGATCCAGTCACCATACTCGCCTCATCTGAAAGGATATCCCCAAACATATTCTCAGTCAGGATCACATCAAACTGTGCCGGATCCTTCACGAGCTGCATGGCACAATTATCCACCAGCATATGCTCCAGAGTCACTTCCGGATATTCCTTAGCCACCTCTTCCACAACGCTTCTCCAAAGTCTGGAGGAATCCAATACATTTGCCTTATCCACGCTGGTCACTTTTTTTCTGCGTTTTGCAGCAATGTCAAATCCCCGTTTCGCAATTCTTCGAATTTCTTCTTCATTATATGTAAGGGTATCGCAGGCAGTCATCACCCCGTCTATGTCTCTGGTGCTGCGCTTCCCAAAATACAGACCACCCGTGAGCTCCCGCATGATCATCAGATCAAATCCATCTTTAATGATCTCCTCTTTCAGCGGACACGCTTCTTTGAGTTCTTCATACAATACTGCCGGTCTTAAATTTGCAAATAAATTCAGTTCTTTTCTAATTTTTAACAGTCCGGCTTCGGGACGTTTTGAAGGCTCCAGTTGATACCATGGAGAAGTCCTCGTATCTCCGCCGATCGAGCCCATCAAAACTGCATCACACAGCTTCGCTTTGCTGATCGTCTCATCTGTCAGTGGAACACCATGTACGTCAATGGATGCTCCGCCCATCAAAAGCTGTGTATACACACATTCATGTCCATAAACTTCTGCGGTTCGATCCAGTACTTTCATCGCTTCTGTCACAATTTCCGGTCCGATTCCGTCTCCTTTGATCACTCCGATATTCAACTTCATAATACTCATCCTTCCAATTTTCAAAGTGTTATTCTAAATAATACCTCATTTCTTTTCTCATTTCAACCCTTTACCACACAAAAGTGTCAAAAAACAGAGCGAACTCTGTAAATCCCATAAGCTTCTGTTTAAAAAAAGCTGTTCTACAGCCTCTCCGGCCATAAAACAGCTTCCTTTTTTCTTACTCTGCGTTTGGTTTTTCAATCTGCGCGATTGCAGCTTTCTGCATCGGAATACGGCAGTTTTTATTGTTACCAAACTCTACGATCACATCATCATCTGTGATGTCGATGATCACACCGTAAAATCCGCTTGTTGTCAATGCAGTATCTCCAACTTCCATAGAAGCCAGCATCGCCTGGATTCTCTTCTGCTCCTTTTTCTGAGGACGCATCATGAACCACCAGAGACCTCCGAATAATACTACATAAATTACAATAACACCTAACATCTTACCAGCACACCTCCACTTACCGTGATATACTCTTCATTTTGTCTCACACGCTTCCCTGCGTCCGACAATATTACTATTGTACACAAAAAATCATGATACTTCAAGTAAATTTTCTATAAACATTTGGAAAAGTGTCTATTTTCCGGATGTCATACCTTCGATTTTTTTCTTTTTGTATGCCTGATACTCTCCCGCTTCGATTGCTGCACGGATTTCCTCCATCATCGTGTTGTAGAAATACAGGTTGTGCAGTACACATAAGCGCATCCCCAGCATCTCTTTTGCTTTCAGAAGATGACGGATGTATCCCCTGCTGTAGCTTCTGCATGCCGGACACTGACATCCTTCCTCAATCGGTCTGTCATCCAGTTCATATTTTGCATTGAACAGGTTCAGCTTTCCATGGTTGGTATATACATGTCCATGGCGTCCGTTTCTGCTCGGGTAAACACAGTCAAAGAAATCGACTCCTCTGTCTACCGCCTCTAAAATATTGATCGGTGTTCCCACTCCCATCAGATAGGTCGGTTTCTGCTCCGGCAGATATGGAACAACCGCATCCAGGATCCGGTACATCTCCTCATGACTTTCTCCTACTGCAAGCCCTCCGACTGCATAACCGTCCAGATCCAGATCCACGATCTGTTTTGCATGTTCGATCCGGATATCTTCATAGATTCCGCCCTGGTTGATCCCAAACAGCATCTGATGTGGGTTGATCGTATACGGCAGAGTATTGAGCCGGTTCATCTCTGCTTTACACCGTTTCAGCCAGCGTGTCGTTCTTGCCACCGAATCCCTCATATACGCACGGTCTGCCACGCTGGATGGACATTCATCAAATGCCATGGCAATGGTGGATGCCAGATTGGACTGGATCTGCATACTCTCTTCCGGTCCCATAAAAATCTTTCGCCCGTCAATATGTGAATTAAAATGCACACCTTCTTCTTTGATCTTGCGAAGGCCTGCCAGAGAAAACACCTGAAACCCGCCCGAATCTGTCAGAATCGGCTTGTCCCAGTTCATAAATTTGTGAAGTCCTCCCATTTTTTTCACCACTTCATCTCCCGGGCGGACATGCAGATGATACGTGTTTGAAAGCTCCACCTGGGTCTTGATTCCCCGGAGATCATCTGTTGAAACTGCACCTTTGATCGCCGCTGCAGTACCTACATTCATAAATACCGGTGTTTCAATCGTTCCATGAACGGTATGAAAACGCCCCCGTTTTGCCCGTCCGTCTTTTTTGATCAACTCATACATAATTTCTTCTCCTTTATCTTCGTGAAAAAGGGGACCGCGCTCTCTCACGCTGCCCCTTTTTGTCTTTTTTCTATATCTGTTATGATTAGTAATGAATCACAACCGGTGTTCCCACACTGATCATTCCAAACAGAGCTGCTGCCTGATCCAGCGGCATATTGATGCAGCCGTGAGACCCTGCTCCGTCCTTATAACGCGTTCCGCCAAATGCAGCCTGCCAGGTTGCATCATGAAAACCAATTCCTGTCCAGGTTACGCGCATCCAATAGTTGACCGGTGTCTCATAAATCGGCTTTCCTGTACTTGGATCGGTCTCTCCGATCAGCACCTCATCTCTGGTCATCTCCAGAATGTCATACACCCCTTCCGGTGTGATCCTCTCCGGAACCGGAACCCCTGTCACCACATCTGTTTCCATTGCCACGCTTCCGTCTTTGAGATACCACATGTGCTGGGTACTTAAATCAACCTCGATAAATGTAGTGCCCCAGTCCTGTTCTCCATGAGATTTTGCTGCACCTCCGGTATAGTATGCCGGCTCTCTTGTGACTACTTCACCGTTTTTGATGCTGTTCTGCAGATTGACAAGCTCTGTATCTTCATCGATTGACCATCCATATGTACCGCCTGTTACAGTCGTTGCCTTGCCGGTCGGTGTTGTCAGATTTCTCGTGGTCCCTACCGTATCGTATTTGTCACCAAACTCTGTAAACCATGCTTTCATGGCATCATTATCAAAAACCACATTCATATTGTCATCTACGCCGATCCATGTGGAAATCAGAGTCTTATCCACAACAACAGATTCTGACATGGTATAGGTAATACTTGCCTTCAGATATTTGTTCATCGTATCACAGGCAGCCTGCACTTCCTTGGAATCTTTTGTGTATTTCGGACGTGCATAGCATCCTTCCTTCTCCATATCCAGTTCTGATCGAAATTCGGAAATATACTGGTTCACTTTTTCTTTCAATACATCCATATCTACTGCCGTTCCATATACTTCCCCTTTGATCACATAGGTATCACCCTGAAGCTCCGGTTTTGCGTTTTCTGCCGGAATCTGCTCTACTGTCGCTGCCTGCAGGTTCTGAATCTTTTCATTTAAAGCAGTTTCATCGAATGAAACTGCAATGGAAATCTTTTCTGATTTTTTTGAAAACAGCGCCAGCGGCCATGCAAAACCATTCTGCTTTTTCAACGCTTTCTCAATCTCATCGCTCTCTTTATATTGAAGAGAAATATCACTTCCTTTGATCACATCTGACTTACTGTCCTGTTCCTTAATGGTCAGTTTGTAGTCTTTTACCTGTTCTTTGATATATGCCTCCACAGATGATGCCGATCTTCCCGAAAAATCTTTTCCGTTGATTGTTGTATTTATATAGAAATGACTCATAAAAAATACAGAAATTCCAAGATATAAAAGCACCAGCACTCCGACGACTCCTCCTGCGATGATCCCCGCTTTTCTGACCGGAAATCCACCTGAAGTCCTACGAGACCGTTTCCTGTGTTTTGGGGAATTTCCTTTCGTCTCTTCAGAAACATCTTCAAAGTCTTCTTCTGTAAAAATCATGTCTTCTGTCTGCGGTCTTTTCGTTTTTTTTCTGATTTTTTCTTTCATCTGCTATTGCCGTTCTCCTTTCAGCCAGTATCTAGTCCTCATTATATTACGCTTTTCCTGAATTGTACAGAAAAAACATAGGAATTTCAAATAAATTTATTGCACTTCTATCTGCCCGATCCTGCCGTTCATGATCTAATCGGGCAGTTGCATAAAAATAAGGATTGCACGATAATATGTCTTCTTATATAATAGTTTTATATGCAAAAGAAAGGAGATTTTGACATATGAGTGGTTCATCATTTGGAACTTTATTTCGTATTACTACATGGGGGGAATCTCACGGTACCGCGATCGGTGTTGTCATCGATGGCTGTCCGGCAGGACTTCCCTTGTGCGAAACTAATATACAGGCTTTTCTCGATCGCAGACGACCGGGTCAAAGCCGTTATACAACAAAACGCAGTGAGTCTGACCAGGTAGAAATTCTCTCCGGTGTCTTTGAAGGCAGGACAACCGGGACTCCTATTTCCCTTCTCGTACGCAATCAGGATCAGCGTTCCCGGGATTATGGAGAAATTGCTTCTTATTACAGACCGGGACATGCCGATTACACATTCAGCAGTAAATATGGTTTTCGCGATTATCGCGGCGGCGGCCGCACATCCGGCCGGGAAACCATCGGACGCGTTGCTGCCGGAGCTGTTGCTTCTGCCCTTTTAAAAACCCTGGGAATCGAACTGATCACATTTTCAAAATCAATCGGACCTGTCAAAGTTCCCGAACAGGATTATCATTTTGAAGAAATTTCAGAAAATCCTTTTTATATGCCAAACAATGCATTGGCCGAAACAGCCGCTGAATATCTCAACGAGATGATGGCGCAGAAAGATTCCTGCGGTGGAATTATTGAGTGTCGTGTGACCGGACTTCCTGTCGGGCTCGGCGAACCGGTATTTGACAAACTGGACGCCCAGCTTTCCAAGGGTATCATGTCCATGGGCGCTGTAAAAGCAGTAGAAATCGGTGATGGTTTTCTGGCGTCTTTGGCCAATGGAAGCACCAACAACGATGCATTTACCCTTGAATCCGGACATCTCACCAAAAAGACCAACCATTCCGGAGGCGTTCTTGGCGGAATCAGCGATGGTTCCGAACTGATCGTACGTGCCGCTGTGAAGCCTACCCCATCAATTGCCCGCACACAGTCCACAGTAAATTTAGACAATGAAGAAATTGAAATCTCCATCAAGGGAAGACATGATCCAATCATCGTTCCCCGCGCCGTGGTGGTAGTTGAATCTATGACTGCACTTACACTCGCAGATCTTCTTCTGTGCAATATGTGCAGCCGTCTGGATTCCATCAAAAACTTTTACCAGGAGGAGAAAGATGTCTAATAAGCTGATCGATATTGTGAATGTCACAAAATCTTTTGATGAGAACGTCATTTTGGACCACTTAAATCTTTATATCCGTGAAAATGAATTTTTAACCCTGCTCGGTCCAAGCGGCTGCGGTAAGACCACGCTGCTTCGAATTCTGGGTGGTTTCGAGACTCCGGATTCCGGAGATATCATTTTTGACGGGAAGAACATCAACAAGCTGCCGCCCAACAGACGGCAGCTCAATACTGTGTTCCAGAAATATGCGCTCTTTACCCATATGACCATTGCAGAAAATATTGCATTTGGTCTTAAGATCAAGAAAAAGTCCAAACATTATATTGATGACAAGATCAAATATGCACTGAAACTTGTGAATCTGGAGGATTTTAAAGACCGGTATCCGGATTCTTTAAGCGGCGGTCAGCAGCAGAGGATCGCAATTGCCCGCGCAATTGTAAACGAACCGAAAGTGTTGCTTCTCGACGAACCGCTTGGAGCACTGGACTTAAAACTCAGACAGGACATGCAGTATGAGCTGATCCGTCTGAAAAACGAACTGGGCATTACTTTTGTCTACGTTACCCATGATCAGGAGGAAGCTCTGACCATGTCCGATACGATCGTTGTCATGAATCAGGGATATATCCAGCAGATTGGAACACCGGAGGATATTTATAACGAACCACAGAACGCCTTTGTAGCAGACTTTATCGGAGACAGCAACATTCTTCCTGCCACCATGGTGGAAGATAAGGTTGTCAAAATGCTGGGAGCCACCTGGCAGTGTGTGGACGTTGGATTCGGACGCAACAAACCGGTAGATGCGGTGATCCGCCCGGAAGACATCGATCTGGTCAAGCCTGAAGAAGGAATCATCGAAGGTGTGGTCACCCATCTGATCTTCAAAGGTGTTCATTATGAAATGGAGGTACTTGCCAATAATTACGAGCTTCTCGTACACAGTACCGATATGTTCCCTGTTGGCACAGAGGTCGGTATCCGTGTGGACCCATTTGATATCCAGATCATGAAAAAACCGGAATCTGAAGATGCGGAGGCGGCAGGCATTGAAGAGTAGAAAATTACTGAGCGGCCCATATTTATTCTGGGCTGTCTCCTTTATCATCATTCCACTTTTGATGATCCTGTATTATGGATTGACAGACAAAAGTGGAAATTTCACACTGATGAACCTGGCTCAGATCACCACACAAGAGAATTTAAAAGCGCTGGGACTTGCCCTTCTGCTTTCCTTTGTGAGTACACTGATCTGTCTGATTCTTGCGTACCCGCTTGCCATGATTCTGTCTGAAAAGAATGTCAATCAGACCAGTTTCATCGTATTGATTTTTATTCTTCCTATGTGGATGAATTTTTTACTGCGGACGCTCGCATGGCAAAATTTGCTCGAAAAAAACGGTGTCATCAACATGATCCTGCACTTTTTCCACCTTCCGGATCTTACATTGATCAACACACCGGGTGCGATCATCCTCGGCATGGTGTACAATTTCCTGCCGTTTATGGTGCTGCCGATCTACAATGTACTTTCCAAGATCGACAAGGATGTGATTTTTGCCGCCCGGGATCTGGGTGCAAACAGTCTTCAGACCTTTTCAAAAATTATTCTGCCTTTGAGCGTACCTGGTATTATCAGCGGAATTACCATGGTCTTTGTACCGTCACTGACCACATTTGTTATTTCCGACCTGCTTGGCGGAAGTAAGATCCTGCTTATCGGAAATGTGATCGAGCAGGAATTTAAACAAGGAAGCAACTGGAATACGGGTTCCGGTCTTTCCCTTGTGTTGATGATCTTTATTATTGCCAGCATGGCAATGATCGCAAAATACGATAAAGAAGGGGAGGGAAATGCATTTTGATAAAAAATACAGCCAAACGGATTTACCTGATCCTGATCCTCATTTTATTATATGCACCAATCATAACACTGATCGTTCTGTCCTTCAACAATTCCAAAACCCGGGCAAAATGGGGAGGGTTTACCGGAAAATGGTACATTTCACTGTTCCAGAATCCGGATATTATGAACGCACTTTACACAACCCTGATCATCGCATTGCTTTCTGCACTGATTGCAACCTTGATCGGAACCGCAGCCTCTCTTGGGATTCAGGCAATGAAACCGAAGATGCGCACTTTTATGATGGGCGTAACTAACATCCCGATGCTCAACGCAGATATCGTAACCGGAATTTCCCTGATGCTGCTCTTTGTTGCATTTCGTTTTACCCTTGGATTTTCCACGGTACTGCTGGCACACATTACATTCAATATTCCTTATGTAATATTGAGTGTCATGCCAAAATTAAAGCAGACAAAAAAGAGTACTTATGAAGCTGCACTGGATCTGGGAGCTTCTCCGATCTACGCATTTTTCAAAGTCGTACTGCCGGATATCATGCCGGGGATCATTTCCGGTTTTCTTCTGGCATTCACAATGTCACTGGATGATTTTGTGATCACACATTTTACAAAAGGACCGGGGGTGGATACTCTTTCCACCAAGATCTACAGTGAAGTGCGAAAAGGAATCAAACCGGAAATGTATGCACTGTCCACAATCATGTTTATGACAGTACTTGTCCTGCTGTTTTTGATCAACTTTACACCCAAGCAGAAGAATTCTTCCCCATCAGCCGCTTCTAAGCGCAGAAGACATCAGAGCATCAGCCACATCATCTTCAAGCGCGCAGTACCGGCTGCCATGATCCTTGTTATTGCCGCCGGCGGATTTTATTACGGTTCCAAAAACGGAGTGACCGGCGGAGACAATCAGCTGATCGTATACAACTGGGGCGAATATTTAGATCCGGACGTGATCCCGATGTTTGAAAAGGAAACCGGTATCCAGGTCGTTTATGAAGAATACGAGACAAATGAAATCATGTATCCGAAAGTGCAGTCCGGCGCCATCGCTTATGACGTGGTCTGTCCTTCCGACTATATGATCCAGCGTATGATCGAAAATGATCTGCTTGCCAAGATCAATTTTGACAATATTCCGAATATCAAATACATCGGCGACACTTATCTGGAACAGTCCCGCCAGTTTGACCCGGACAACCTCTACTCTGTCCCTTACTGCTGGGGAACTGTCGGTATCTTATACAACAAGACAATGGTAGATGAACCGATCGACAGCTGGTCCGTACTGTGGGATGAAAAATATAAAGACAACATTCTGATGCAGGACAGTGTTCGTGATGCATTTGCAGTGGCATTAAAATACATCGGCGCCTCGCTCAACTCCACGGATTTAAATGAACTGGAGGAAGCAAAGCAGCTTCTCATTGATCAGAAACCTCTTGTGCAGGCATATGTTATTGATCAGGTGCGTGACAAAATGATCGGAAACGAAGCCGCCATCGGTGTCATTTATTCGGGAGAAGCCATCTATACACAGGCAGAGAATCCAAATCTGGAGTACGTAATTCCAAAAGAAGGATCGAATCTCTGGATTGATTCCTGGGTAATTCCGAAAAATGCACAGCACAAAGAAAATGCAGAAAAATTTATCAACTTCCTCTGCCGGCCTGATATTGCCAAAATAAACTTCGACTACATTACCTACTCCACTCCGAATAGCGGAGCACGAGAACTCATCGAAGATCCGGCCATCCGCAACAGCAAGATTGCGTTTCCGGAACCGGAAGATCTTGTCAACTGCGAAACATTCCGTTTCCTCGGGGACAAATACGATGCAATCTACAATCAATTGTGGCGGGAAGTAAAATCCAAATAGTATCCCCCTCCGGGCATCCCGTAATGCATGCCTGCGGCGGGCGGACTTACGTCCGATAAATAAAAATGAGCGTGTTCCAAACCATGTGGTAAACACGCTCATTTTGTCTTATCTTTTATTTTCTCGTATCAATAAATCCTTCACCGAACACTTCACTTGTCTCTGTCAGCATCACAAATGCATCCGGATCCACCTCATGTGCAGCACTTCTGACGGAGTACGCCTGAGAACTGGAGCAGGCACAGAGCAGCACATCCTTTTCCTCTTTTGTATAGGTTCCGATCGCCCGGATTGCTGTGGAACCTCTTCCACTGATCTGATCGATCTTTTTAGAGACCTCTTCCGCCTTTGTCGTAATGATCAGGATCAGTTTACCGGCTCCCATGCCATACATGATCTTATCGATCACGACAGATGTCACAAATGCCGAGATCAGACCATAGAGAACTGCGTCCACATTTCCAAATACCGGCCATCCAAGCAGAATGATCAAAAGATCGATCGCCATGGTTACAAATCCGATTGACAAATGCGGCTTGACTGCTTTGATCGACATAGTCAGAAAATCGGTACCGCCGGAGGAGGATCCCCGCATATAGAACAACGCAAGCGCTGCTCCCAGGCAGACACCGGAAAACAGTGCCGCCATAAACGGCTCTCCTGTATAAGGCTTTGTATACGGAAAAATAAGATCCAGAAATATCGTACAAACAATCATGGTTCTTGCTGATTTGAACATAAACCTTCGTCCTACCAGCTTAAAGCTCAAAATGATAAGCGGAATATTCAGAGCAAGGGTTGTAATACCAATCGGAAATCTCCATAAATGATTCATGATCAGCGCCAGACCGGATAATCCGCCCGGTGCAAAATCTGCCGTTTTTGCAAACGTATAAATCCCAAGGGCATATAATACACTTCCCACAATATCATAAGAAATATCCAGTACAAGCTCTTTTCCATTGATCTTTTTACGCTTCTGTCCCATGTCTCTTCCCTTCTTTTCTCTTATACCGGGAAGCACCCTCCTCCGATAAATTCTCTGAGCAGCGAATTTGCCGGAACATAGTCACTTCCGATTCCGATAAAATAGTCAAAAAATTTCAAAAGTCTTTTCGCCTCAAGATATTCCGGTGAATCCTTTTCCACTCCGAACAAAAGAGGCTCCACATACTGTTTTAAAACAGCCAGTTCATACAACAGGGAAGAATTAAACATCACATCCGCTTCTTCCTGATACGGAAAAATATTCTCTTCCTCCCCTCTTCTGACTGACGACCACATTGCAAGCGTTTTCTGTGCAGAAGTTCCTCTTGTTCTGGCATCCCGCACCAGCCGCCGGATCAGTCTTCCGTCTGTAGAAGGAATCCGGTTGTGCTCATCAATATTCAACTGTGTCAGAGCACTGATGTAAATCTTAAACTTCCGGTCTGATGAAAGCTGACGGGAAAGCTCCGGATTCAAACAGTGAATTCCTTCGATCACAAGAATATCCTGTTCCTTCAGCTGTGTCGGAGTCGTGTCATAGCTCCTGCTTCCTTTCTTAAAATCAAAGATTGGAAGATGCACCGCCTCTCCGGCTAAAAGTGCCTGCATATCCTTATTGAACTGCTCGATGTCAATGGCCTCCAGACATTCAAAATTGTAATTGCCATCCTCATCCCGGGGTGTTTTTTCCCGATCCACAAAATAATTGTCCACTGCGATCGGATGCGGTCTCATTCCCTGCGTCCGAAGCTGAATGGAGAGCCTGTGTGAAAACGTTGTTTTTCCAGATGAAGACGGTCCTGCGATCATCACCAGCTTTGTTTCCGGCTTCGCGGCAATCTGCGCGGCGATCTGTGCGATCTGCCGTTCCTGATAAGCCTCCTGCACAAGTACGATCTCACGCATATCATATTTTGTGACCATGTCATTGAGTGCTCCGACTGTCTCAATATTCTGAAGATCTCCCCACTGCACACTGCTCTTTAATACCTGGAACAGCTTTTCACGCGGTTCAAAGGCCGGGACTACATCCGGTTCCTTTCGTAGCGGCATCTGGAGTACAAATCCTTCATCATACAGATGCAGCGCAAAATTCTTTAAATACCCGGAATCCGGCACCATATATCCATAGTAATAATCCTCAAACTCATTCATCCGGTAGATATTTACCTTGGAAACCCTCCGGTATCCAAACAGCCTTTCCTTGTCATACATCCCGTGTCTGCCAAAAAGCTCTACTGCATCCGATGTATGCACAGAACGCTTCTCGATCGGAATTTGGGCTTCTGCAAGTTCATGCATCCTTGCATCAATCTGATCCAGAAACTTCTGATCCAGAACGACCTCTCCGTCAATTGTACAGTAATACCCATTGCTGACGGAAAAATGGATCTTCACATTGCGGATCTTGTCATGTCCTCCGACATCATGAACTGCTTTGACAAGCATAAAACAGAGACTTCGACGATAAGTCTCATAACCGATCGGGTCTTTCACTGTCACAAATTCGATTTTACAATCCTGCTTTAATCGTTTGTTCAATTCCTGAAGACGTGTCCCGTCCACCAATGCCAGTACGATTTTGGCCGGGTATTCTTCCTGAAATTCTTCTGCGATCTTCTTGTAGGCAATTCCTCTCTCGTAACACTTTACCTTGTCCCCTGTCTGAACGGTACAAAATTCTTTCTCCATAAGCCTGCCCTCCCGTCTGGAATCTTACAATACCTGAAACGGATGCACGACCGGTGCGGTGATGATTTTAGCTGCAGGAAGTCTCTCTTCCAGAAACCGTTTCATATCTTCCATAAAAATATACTCTGTCCCATAATGTCCCGCATCAATCACCGAAACGCCCTGTGCCGCCGCATCCAGACCTTCATGGTGTCCGATATCTCCGGTTACAAGAACATCCGCTCCTTTTGAGACAGCCGGAGCAATGGCACTTTTCCCGGATCCCGGAGAAACCGCAAGTCTTTTTACCGGCTGCTTCATATCTCCAAACACCTTGACCGATCCCAGTTTTAATTTATGCTTCACATAAACACAGCATTCTTCCAGTGTCATCTCTTTTGGAAGGGATCCCACTCTTCCGATCCCCTCTTCTTTTGTCTGTGTATTCATGGTCACATCCAGCACTTCGGTATCTGTCAGTCCCAGAATCTGTCCGGAAAGCTCTGCCATGCCAAGCACATCATAATTGGTATGCATTGCATAATAGGAAATATCACTGCGGATCAGCTTTAACAGCCTGCGGCCGATAAAATCTTCATCCGTAATATGCTTAAGCGGCGAAAAAATCAGCGGATGATGGGTAATGAGCATGTCCGCTTCCTGCGCAATCGCCTCCTCAATGACCGCATCTGTTGCATCCAGCGCCAGATAAATCCGGCGGACTTCTTTTTCACTTCTTCCCGCCTGCAGCCCTACATTGTCAAATCCCAGAGCAGCACTCTTGGGATATGTACCCTCAATCATTGCCATAATGTCTTTACACTGCATAATACTTCAGTCCTTTCCTGATGCAGACAAGCTCCTCTTTGAGTTCTGCCTGTCTCTTTGCGATATGTTCCCCTCTCTGATGATCCAGTTTTTCCAGAATCTCTGCTTTTAACTGTTCTTCTCTCTTTAAATACTGTTCCAGTATGGGGTGGCGCATCTCCAAAAGTAATTTTCCGTATCGAAGCTGGGTTTCATCCCACTTCTCTCTTTCGCTTTCCTTTGAAGGAACCACACGCATCATTGGATAATACTTTCCTTCATCCAGTACCATCTCTTCCTGCACGATCTGATAACCGTTCTGCTGAAGAAATTCCCGCACTTTTGCAATTTCCGACTGTGGCTGCAAAATACACTCTTGTAATGTCTCTGCCACAGCCTGTCCCTCTGTCAGAATCCTCATCACAAGTCCGCCGCCCATACCCGCGATAATGACGGCTTCCACTTCTCCCGGAGACAGTTTTTCCAGGCCATCGGATCTGCGCATCTTGATCTGCTCTTTTAATCCGGCTTCTTTTACATGCTCTTCTGCCCGGATCAGCGGACCTTCGTTCACATCCATTGCAAACGCTTTTTTTACTTTTTTATGCTCTGTCAGATAAATCGGAATATAGGCGTGATCCGTTCCGATATCTGCCACACACCCTCTGACTGTCACAAGGTCAGCCACTGCCTGCAGTCTTTTTGATAATTCATTCCTCATATCTTAGTCCAGATAGTCTCTCAGTTTACGGCTGCGGCTTGGATGACGCAGCTTCCGGAGTGCTTTTGCCTCAATCTGGCGGATACGTTCACGGGTAACATCAAATTCTTTTCCAACTTCCTCCAGCGTTCTGGCACGTCCGTCGTTCATTCCGAAACGAAGACGAAGCACTTTCTGCTCTCTTTCTGTGAGTGTATCCAGCACTTCATCAAGCTGCTCTTTGAGCAGTGTCTGCGCTGCTGCCTCTGCCGGCACCGGTACGTTATCGTCCTGGATAAAATCTCCCAGATGACTGTCTTCTTCCTCACCAATTGGTGTCTCCAAAGATACCGGCTCCTGGGAAATCTTCAAAATCTCACGCACACGTTCTACCGGCATATCCAGTTCTTTTGCGATCTCTTCCGGCAGCGGCTCTCTTCCGAGCTCCTGCAGAAGCTGTCTGGACACACGGATCAGTTTGTTGATCGTCTCCACCATATGCACCGGAATACGAATCGTTCTCGCCTGATCTGCGATTGCTCTTGTGATTGCCTGACGGATCCACCAGGTAGCATACGTACTGAATTTGTATCCTTTGTGATAATCAAATTTTTCCACTGCTTTGATCAGTCCTAAATTTCCCTCCTGGATCAGATCCAGAAACAGCATTCCGCGTCCTACATAACGTTTTGCAATGCTGACCACAAGACGAAGGTTCGCTTCTGCAAGCTCTTTCTTTGCATCTTCATCTCCTTCCTCCATTCTCTGCGCCAGCTCAATCTCTCTGTCTGCACTTAAAAGCGGAACTTTTCCGATCTCTTTTAAATACATTCTGACCGGATCTTCAATGCTGACACCGTCCGGAACTGACAGGTCAATATTCTCCATATCCACATCATCCGCTTCTTCTGCCATGATCACGTCCATGTCTACGTCCAGATCATCGTCACTGCTGATACGCAATACGTCAATATTGTTAGCTTCCAGATACTCAAATACCTTTTCCATCTGTTCTGCTTCCAGTTCCATATCCGCAAAAAAGTCATTGATCTCCTGGATCTCCAGTATACTTTTCTTTTTCTTTCCCTGTGCTACCAGTTCTCTGAGTCTTTCCGTAAACTTCTGAATGTTTTCTTCCATGTGTCCATCCTTCCTCTGTCTGCAGCAAACGCAGACTGTCTTGTTTTATTTTATCCTTATTCAATAGAAATATGCAGTTTCTTCAAGTCATCCAGTTTTCGCTTTTCCTCCATCAGCTTCTGAAGTCCGATGATATCTGTCGGTTCCAGATGCATGGTCCTGTAATCGATACTGTGTGTCTTGACTTTTACGATTGTCTCCTGCAGTGCTTTTTCCCGTTCCTCTTTGGTCGTCAGCTTCTGGATCTTCGTATGAAACAACGAAGCTGCTTCCCGGTGTTCTTCTTCCTTTGTAAAATGATTCAGGATCTTGGCGGGATTTAATTCTCCTTCCTCATACTGGTGATATAAAAATTCTGCCACTGTATGGTACAGAGGTTCCGGAAAATCCTCCGGACTGATATACTTCTGAATGATTCCAAACAGTCTTCTGTCCTCGATCATCCAGGTAAGCAGAATTTTCTGGGAAATCTTCACCCCGTCTTCTTTCGGCTTCTCGCTGCCTGTGGCCTGCTTCGGACGCTCCACCGGCTTTGCCATTCCTTCTCTCACCGCCGTCTTTGCCACCAGTTTTTGCAGGCTCTCAACTGTGGCCCGATATGTACCCGCAACCGCTTCAATATAATTGTTCCGCTCCAGTTCATCCTCAAAGCCGATCAGACGCCTTGCAGCCTCCTGGAAAAATGCAGTCTTTCCTTCCGGAGAATTCATATCATACTCTTTCTCCAGCATCTCCAGTCCGAACATAAATCCGTTTCTCGCATTTCCGATCCTGCGTTCAAATTCCTCAGCGCCCAGATTCTTGATAAATTCATCCGGATCCTTATATGGATCCATCCGGATCACCTTTGCAGTGATCCCGGCCTCCTTCAAGATCGGAACTGCCCGAAGCGCCGCTCTCGTCCCTGCCTCATCGCTGTCATAGGTCAGATATACTTCCTGAACATACCGCTTGATCAATGCCGCATGCCCGGTCGTCAATGCAGTTCCCAGTGATGCCACTGCATTGGTAAATCCCGCCTGATGCAGCGCGATCACATCCATATAGCCCTCACACACCAGAAAATACGGCTTTCTTGATGTGCGCGCCCGGTTCAGTCCGTACAGATTACGGCTCTTGTCAAAGATCTCTGTCTCCGGTGAATTCAGATACTTTGGCTTTGCGTCTCCCATCACACGCCCGCCAAATCCGATGACCCGGTTGTTCACATCCATGATCGGGAACATCACCCGATTCCAGAATTTGTCATAAACACCATTTTTCTCATCGGTATTGATCAGTCCCGCCTGACGGATCAGATCTTCCGTATACCCCCTTTTTCTGAGGTAACGAAAGAGATCATCGCTGTACTTGCTGGAATATCCGAGACCAAATGCCTTGATCGTCTCCTCCGACAACTGCCTGCCGGTCAGATATGCATGCGCCGTCTTTCCCTGTTCAGACTTCAGCTGCACATAAAAATACTGCGCTGCCAGCTTGTTGATCTCAAGAAGCTGTGTCTTTCTGTCTGCCCTGGCTTTTGCTTCTTTTGAATACTCCATCTCAGGGAGTACAACACCTGCCCTGTCCGCCAGAAACTTCAGTGCTTCCACAAATGAAAAATTCTCATAATCCATCAGAAATGTAAATACATTTCCTCCCGCTCCACAGCCAAAGCAGTAATACATCTGCTTTTCTCTGCTTACGGAAAAAGAGGGGGACTTTTCATTGTGAAACGGACAGAGTCCGAAATAGGAACTACCTTTTTTCTGCAGTCTCACATATCCTGAGATCACATCCACAATATCATTTTTTGTTCTTACTTCTTCGATTACTTCTTCCGAATAATACATGTCTGCCTCTTACTTCTCTTTCATTTTTGAGCATTTAAAATCCCCTACACTTATTATATTCTGCGGTCACATCTCTTTTCCTTTATTTTTTTGAAATTCTTTTTTCCAGTGCATCGATCACCGTCTCAAGCACTTTTAATCTGGCGTAATATTTATCATTTCCCTCTACCACGATCCATGGAGCATATTCTGTGGAAGTCCGGATCAGCATCTCATTGACCGCCTCCTCATACTGCTCCCATTTTTCACGGTTTCTCCAGTCTTCTTCTGTGATCTTCCACTGCTTTTCCGGATTTTCCTGCCGCTGTCTGAATCGCTTTTCCTGCTCTTTTTTGTCAATCTGCATCCAGAATTTCAAAACTACAGCCCCTGCGTCCGCGAGATCCTTTTCCATATCATTGATCTCCTTATACGCCCGTTTCCACTCTTCCTGCGTACAAAACCCTTCTATCCGCTCTACCATCACCCTGCCGTACCAGGTTCTGTCAAAAATTGCGATATGCCCGTCCTTTGGCATGTTTTTCCAGAATCTCCAGAGATAATGATGTGCTTTCTCCAGATCATTCGGCGCCGCTGTAGGATTCACCACATATCCCCTGGCATCCATCTTTTCTGTCAGCCGCTTGATCGCTCCTCCTTTTCCGGCAGCATCCCAGCCTTCAAACCCGATTACCACCGGAATGCGCTTCTGATACAGCTCTCCATGCAGCTTCTCGATCTTTTTCTGATATTCTTTGAGCTTTTTCCGATACGTTTTCCTGTCACAACACAAACTTAAGTCCACTTTTGCCAGCACAGATTCCTGAAACCCTTTTGTTGCTCCATCTATCAGACTTCTATTCTCAGACGCCTCTTTTTCCGCTTCCCGGATCACCTCTGCCGCCGTCTCCCTTGCAATCTCCCTGCGCCTGTTGTCAATCCCTGCTGTCAGCATCTGCGTGATCACGGTGTAGATTTTGACTGTTGCATAGCGTCTGTCTGTAGCCTCCACAATCGTCCAGGGGGCATATTCCGTATCTGTCCTCTGCAGCATTTCTTCTATCATTTCCTGATACTGATCATACTTTTCATTTTTCTTCAGATCTGCCTTTGTCACACGCCACGCCGTATCTTTAGACTCCATGAGTTTATCAAACCGTTTTTTCTGTTCCTTTTGATCGATATCCAAAAACAATTTAATCAGAAGTGTCCCGTCCTCCGTGATCTGTTTTTCAAAGGAACAGATCGAGCGATAGCAGTTTTCTATTTCCGATTCTCGCATTTTCTTTTCAAACCGGTCACTGAGCACCTTAATATACCAGCTTCCATCATATACTGCCATCCGGCCTCTTTGCGGTGTCTTCGTCCAAAACCGCCACAAAAAAGGGTGCATCGCTTCCTCTTTTGTCTCCTCTTTCACCGTAAATACTTCAAATCCCCTCGGATCCAGACTCTGAATCAGTTTTCCGATCTGCATTCCTTTTCCTGCGGCATCAAATCCTTCAAATACAATCATGATCGGAAGCCCCATTTCCTTACACTGTCTCTGAAGTTTTCCCATCTGCAGCTTCAAAGCAGTCATTTTTGCCTTGTATTCACTTTTTTCCATCTTCATTGTCAAATCTACTTTTTCTAACATGATTTGCCCTCCCGATCCTTTCTGTCTTAGTTTTCCCATCTGTTTCTTTTTTATCCTGAAATCAGAAAAAACCGCATGACCTTCTGTGAAATACACTGCATTTCATAAAATCCATGTGGTTTTCTTTTCGTAACGACTGGCGATCACCCTCCATGGCGATTTTGCTTAAAAAATCAGATATCTTGCGTTTCTGATTTTTGTTTCATTTCCGCCAGTACTTTTTTGAAGTTTTTTCGAAACAAGATCAACGTTGTCGCAACCGCGATCACGTCTGCGATCGGTTCTGCCAGGAACACTGCCTGTACATTGTCTTCCAGAAATACCGGCAGGATATAGATCAGCGGAATCAACACGATGATCTTTCGAAACATTGCCAAAAACGCTGAATTTTTAGAATTTCCAAACGCAATAAACGTCTGCTGACAGGCAATCTGTGCTCCCATCAGTACCACTGCCGCCATATAAATACGCATCGCCCATCTTGCAAATTCTGCCAGCTGCAAGTCATTGGTAAAGATCGTAACAAATACACCCGGAAGCAGTTCTGCTACTGCCCAGATACAGGCCGCATAAATCACTGACGACAACAACAGCAGACGGAATCCTTTTCTCACACGTTCTGGATTGTTGGCTCCAAAGTTATAACTGATGATCGGCTGTCCTCCCTGGGTCAACCCCTGCAGAGGCAGCATGGCAAACTGCATCACACTGGAAAGGATGGTCATGGCGCCTACTGCCAGGTCTCCACCATATTTTAATAAAGAAGAGTTAAAGCACAATACCAGAATACTCTCTGTAGACTGCATGATAAACGGCGCAAACCCAAGCCCGATACATGGAACCATCACATCTTTTCGAATTCTGAAATTCTCTTTTTTCAATCGCAGCACCGTATCTTTTCCAGAAAGGAAACGGATTGCCCAGACTGCGCTGATTGCCTGAGAGAGCACCGTTGCCAGAGCGGCTCCCCGCACGCCCATATGGAATCCAAAAATGAAGATCGGATCCAGCACAATATTTGTCACTGCACCGATCACAACTGTCATCATACTGATCTTAGAAAAGCCCTGTGCGGCGATAAATGCATTGAGTCCAAGTGTCAGCTGTACAAAAATCGTTCCAACCGCATAAATGTTCAGATAGCTTTCTGCATATCCGATGGTATTCTCACTGGCGCCAAACATCATCAGTAAAGGACGCTTAAATACAAGCACCAGAGCTGTCAAAACAACAGCGGTAATCACCAGTGCAGAAAAACAGTTTCCCAGTATCTTCTCTGCACCCTCATTATCCTTTTTTCCCATCAGAATACTGGCTCTTGGTGCGCCTCCCATTCCCATCAGTGCCGCAAATGCAGAGACGATCATAATAATCGGAAAACATACACCAAGTCCGGTAAGTGCTGCCGCACCCTCTCCCGGAATATGTCCGATATACATCCTGTCCACCATATTATAAAGTGCATTGACCACCTGTGAGATAATAGAGGGCACTGCCAGTACGAACAACAAGTGTCCGATCGGCTCCTTCCCCAGATCCACCTCTTTTGACATTTTCAGTTTCATAATGATGACTCCTTCCCTTTTGCCCGTTCTTCAAATCGCGCAAAAATCTTCTCCATTGTATTGGCCATATTTGCAATATCCTCTTCGGGAATCCCCTCAAGGATCTCCTGATCGATCTTCCGCTTGATTCCTCCAAGCTGTTCGATCACAGGAAGTGCATGTTCTGTCAGCTTTAGATGCTGCACTCTCTTATCATGGTCATCTGCCACACTGATGATCATCTCCTTCCCCAGCAGCGCATCTACACTTCTGCATACAAGCGCCTTGGAAACGCCGAGACATGTACATAACTGACTGTTCGTATCGATTGAAGGATTATTTGCCAAAAACAGCAAAATTGATATTTCATTCGGAGAATATGTCTCATTTCCCAACATTCTCCCAAACTCATCTGCATACACTTTCCTGATCTTCATAAACACAGAAATCATACCTTCCACTGTCATCTCTGCGCTCATTTTTCCACCTCCATTTGTTTACTTGTAAACTTTCTATTAGTATATCACGTTTCACAGAATTGTCAATTTTATATCACACACTTTTTTCAAATTTATAGTTGACATTTCAAAAACTCTATAGTATTATACTAAAAGTGATGTGCTTCACGTAAGTTTTTCATCATAATGAGCGGAAGTGTCGGAACTGGCAGACGAGCAAGACTAAGGATCTTGTAAGCATTGCGCTTGTGTGGGTTCAAGTCCCATCTTCCGCATATTATAAAAAGGTATGATTCCATGTTCGGAATCATACCTTTTTTGTTTATAATTTTCATGTTCTTTGTTTTTAATAGTTTCAACAAACTATAACATAGGAGTTTTTCTATACTCCAGGTAACGCTACGGCTTTGCATCAACCCTTCCACGCTGCGTTAAATATCCCGTCATAAATAAAAGACTCCAGACGTTCTCTAAAGACTGATACATTTCCGGATAGATCAGCTCCTGATGAATCTCTTTTATGATTTCCCCGCCGGCAAGCAGAGTTTCAATCTCACGCTTGGTTTTAAGATTGTCGGACATTTGAATAAATTTCTTGACGGCATCATTACTGCTGGTGTTGATCCAATAGTTTTCCGGAAACACATTTACATAGTCTTTGATTTTATCACAGTGATTCAATACATCCCATGGACAATACGCTTCTACGCCACCAAACTGATACCCGTCGTACCAGCTTTTGATTTCTTCATAATGATCCTCTGTTTCATGATACTTTAGCATTTCTCTTACTTCCGTATCCGTAAAACCAAAATATTCATCATAACGTTCATCTGTATGCGCATACATCCGGTCATTACTGCAAATTTCAGACTATTGTTTGTTTTTAGTGCCTGTTCCAACAGATTACGGATTAGAAATATCATTTGCTCATAATATCCATTTTCAAACGCCTTTGCTAATGGAACATCATATTCATCAATTAAAAGAATTACTTTTAATCTATAATGCTTCTCTAATAATTTTGACAATATTTTCAGTCCACCGCAAAATACAGTTTCGCTCATATTACTGTCCAAAAGTTCTCTATATACAGATTTATCATGTTCACTCAGGTATTCACTATCTGATAGAAACTGGAATTCTTCCGCTGTTCTTTGCATAATCTGAACTGCAAAATCAAATGCATCCTCATAAGCAGCAGCATTGATTCCTTTAAGGGAAATTGAAATAACCGGATATTTCCCCATATACGCTTCACAAAGCTTTGTATCTTTTGAAATTTCCAACCCATCAAAGATACTCTTCTCTCCTTCTATGGCAAAAGGTAGTTTCCAGCCGTCAATACCTTTGTAATTCTCCTACCAGTAACCTTAGATATCCTAATCCCATAAAACAAAAGCACTTACAGTTTCCTGTAAATGCTTCTCTCATTATGCGGAAGATGGGACTTGAACCCACACGATCGCATTGATCACAAGATCCTTAGTCTTGCTCGTCTGCCAGTTCCGACACTTCCGCTTACCATAGCCTGTTTTGTTCACCACACGCTACATTTAGTATAATACTACTGATACGCAAAAATGTCAACTGATTTTTTTAAATTTTTCTAATTTTTTGAATAATTTATATTATTTCTCTTTTTCATTATAATCGGACTTTTAGAAACTGCGCAATTCCTCTTTGCAATTTCTCATCTGACAGTGTCACTTTCTTCTTCGAACAAAAAAGAGATCGACTTTTTCCATCGATCTCTCATCTTTTTTGTCTTTCTATTAAGCAAGTTTAGATTTTGCAAGCTCTGCTAATGTTGCAAATCCTTCTTTATCACTTACTGCAAGCTCAGCAAGCATTTTTCTGTTCATATCTACGCCTGCAACTTTCAGTCCGTGCATAAATTTGCTGTAAGATAATCCATTCATTCTTGCAGCTGCATTGATACGTGCGATCCAAAGCTGTCTCATCTGACGTTTGCGCTCTTTTCTTCCTGCGTAAGCAGATGTGAGAGCTCTCATTACAGACTGTTTTGCAACTCTGTACTGTTTAGAACGTGCTCCTCTGTATCCTTTCGCCAACTTCAGTGTTCTATTATGTTTCTTCTTAGCGTTCATTCCGCCTTTAATTCTTGCCATTTCTTAATCCTCCTCTTATTACTTTTACAAATCTTACAGATATGGTAAAACTTTCTTCATGTTCTTTACATTTGTAGCATCAGTAATTGTAGCCTGTCTGAGATTTCTCTTTCTCTTTGTAGACTTCTTTGTTAAGATATGGCTCTTGTAAGCTTTATTTCTTTTCAGTTTTCCTGTACCTGTTTTTTTGAAGCGTTTTGCTGCCGCTCTATTTGTTTTAATTTTTGGCATGATAAATTCCTCCTTTAATGTACTGCCCTGCTGGACATATGTCCGTATTTTTTTATTTTAACGTTTTTCAGTTAAAACCATGCTCATGCTGCGTCCTTCCATTTTTGCCGGTTTTTCAACAACTGCCACATCTTCAAGCAATGCCGCAAAATCATCCAGAATGTGCTTGCTTGACTGTACGTGTGCCATTTCTCTTCCGCGGAAACGCAAGGTAACCTTTACTTTATTTCCTTTTCCGATGAACTTCTTCGCATTGTTCACCTTTGTATTCAGGTCGTTTGTATCAATATTCGGTGATAAACGCACTTCTTTTACTTCTACAGTTTTCTGCTTTTTCTTAGCTTCTTTTTCTTTTCTTGTCTGTTCGTACTTGTATTTACCGTAATCGATAATCTTGCATACCGGCGGCTTCGCAGTCGGCGCAATCTTTACAAGATCCAGATTTGCTTCAGCGGCAAGTTTCATTGCCTCTCTGGATGACATAATTCCTAACTGTTCCCCATCCTCGCCAATCAGACGGACTTCTCTGTCTCTGATCTGCTCGTTAATCATTAAATCGCTAATGGTCGTATACCTCCGTCAAATGAATTTCCCTTAGGTTTCCCTTCGCACAAGCATAAAAAAAGAGTGAATCTCATATCCACCCAATCTCACTACATAACAGAGCCTATACAGGAAACTTTCTGCATGTAACAATATCAGACCAATAGTCACTCACTTGTGCTATGGTGAGAGTGGATACTCTACTTTGTTTTTCGCTTTGCGCAAGATATAATTTACCATACTTTCCTGCTTCTGTCAACATCTTTTCTCTATTTTAAAAACTTTACTGCTTTTTCACTTTAATTCACTAATTTAACTTGTTTTTTTTCACTATCCATGGCATAATACCACTTAATAACAGAGCGCAATCTATTTTTAGTGTTCTGGCTAAAGTGAAAGAGTTGAGGAGGTTTCTATATGAAAACAAACAGAAGTAATTTTTCCGGCAAGATCGGTTTTATTCTTGCCGCTGCCGGATCAGCCGTAGGGCTTGGGAATATCTGGCGATTCCCGTATCTGGCAGCAAAATATGGCGGAGGTTCTTTTTTGATCTGCTACATCATACTAGCGGTCACATTCGGATTTACACTAATGGTAGCAGAGATCGCCATCGGACGCAAGACCGGTTTGAGTGCCATCGGCGCTTTCCAAAAACTGGATAAACGATTTGGCTTTTTAGGCATCCTTGCCGCAATCGTTCCAATCATCATCCTTCCTTATTATTCAGTAATCGGAGGATGGGTTTTAAAATACTTTTATGCTTTTATCACAGAAGGTGCTGCCACTGTATCCGGTGATTCTTATTTTTCCGAATTCACTGCAAGCACAGCATCCCCGATTCTCTGGTTCTCACTGTTCATTGCTCTGACAGCACTTGTCGTGCTCTTCGGTGTGGAAAAGGGAATTGAGAAAGTCAGCAAAGTGATGATGCCCATTCTTGCTGTTCTGACTGTTGGGATTGCAATTTATGTCCTGACCATGGACGGTGCCATGGACGGATTAAAATACTATCTGCTTCCGAATATGTCAAACTTCTCAGTCATGACCGTTCTGGCAGCAATGGGACAGCTTTTTTATTCCATGTCACTTGCTATGGGAATCATGATTACTTATGGATCCTATATGCCGAAATCTACAAATCTGGAAAGCTCTGTACGACAGATTGAGATTTTCGATACCGGATTTGCCTTTTTTGCAGGATTGATGATCGTTCCATCTGTATTTATCTTCTCAGGCGGAGATGAATCTGCCTTGAATGCAGGCGCCGGACTGATGTTCATCACTCTCCCGAAGGTATTTGCAAGCATGCCTCTTGGAACCGTACTTGGAACCGTGTTCTTTATCCTTGTATTTTTTGCCGCAGTGACCTCTTCCATCTCTTTGATGGAGACTATCGTTTCCATTTTTATGGATAAATTCAAATGGTCAAGAAGGTTTACCTGCATCCTGGTCGCTGTTTATTCACTGCTGATTGGAATTCCGACTTCCCTCGGATTTGGAGCACTTGACTTTATCAAGCCTCTGGGAATGTCCATTCTGGATGCTATGGACTTCATCAGTAACAGTGTGCTGATGCCGATCGTTGCCGTACTGACTTGCGTCTTCGTAGGATTCGTGATCAAGCCGCAGGCCATCATTGATGAAGTAGAAGCTTCTGATAACGGCGCATTCAAAAGCAAAAAAATGTTCACAGTCATGATCAAATGGATTGCTCCAATCTTCCTGATCGCGATTTTGATCAGTTCTATTCTGAATGCGTTTGGTATTATCACCATGTAATAAAAATCCCGCGGATTATTGCATCCGCGGGATTTTCGCTGTTTCCTGACAACTCTTTTTTACTGTTTCTCTATTTACTTTCTTTTTGTTCTATCTTTTCTCACCCATACAGAATACAGCCACAACTCCCGGTCCGGTATGGCTTCCGATCACAGTTCCGATATTGTTGATCAGAATGTTGTCCACGCCCATTTTTGCACGTACACGTTCTGCCACATATTCAGCATCTTCCACACAGTCTCCGTGTGTGATCAAAATCAGATCATTTTCCCAGCCTTTCGCCTGCTCTGCCGCCATATCTACGATTTTATTCAAAGACTTTTTGCGTCCTCTCTCTTTCCCGATCACCTGCAGTTTTCCCTCGTTGTCCATATGAATGATCGGCTTGATCTGTACCATACTGCCAAGCACTGCTGTCGCCTTGGAAATTCTGCCGCCTCGATGCAGGTGATGCAGATCGTCCACTGTCACATCATGACAGATATGCAGCTTATTCTCTTCCACCCACTGTACGACCTCTTCCATTGTCTTGCCTGCTTCTTTTAACTGCAGCACCTTATGTAACAGAAGACCTTCTCCCATACAGGCACAAAGCGTATCCACCGCTACGATCTTCTGCTTTGGATATTCCTCACTCAGCTCCTCTGCAGCCATCCTCATACTGTTGGCAGTTCCGCTTAATCCAGATGAAAAACTCAGATGCAGCACATCTTTTCCTTCTTTTACAAACGGCTCCAGCATTACCTTTGCTTCTTCCGGATTAACCTGGGAAGTCACCGACATCTTGCCTTCTCTGAGCTTGTTAAAAAACTCTTTTGCTGTCAGATCTTCCATATCTGTATACGTCTGCCCATCCATTGTATATTTCAGAGGAATCACCGGAACGCCTCGTTCCTTTAACCATTCCTTTGGCATATCCACTGTACTGTTCACTGTAATTATATAGTCCCGCATTTCCTTCATTCCTCCTGTTGTCTGATTTCCTTAATCATATCATTTTTTGGAACATTTCGCAAAATTTTTTTCATTTTTCGTCTGTATTTTAAAGCAGATCAAAGGTTCCTTTCCGGACATCTGGTCTGCTTTTTCCACTAATTCAACTTGATATTCAAATAATTTCTTCCCGACAATGTCTTATTACATGCCAAAAAGCATAAGATCAGCAGGCATCCGACCAGAAAACCAACCCAATCAAACAATGCCGTCAGTACCAGAAGCATCAGACGCATAAATTTCAGCGCATATCCCATCTCAAAATTGGGCTGCGTATAATTGGCTACTGCCACAAACGCCATATACAGCATCACTTCTGAATTGAACCATCCGGACTGTACCGCAAATTCTCCCAGCACCAGACCGGCGATCACACTGAGCGGCGTACTGAGCATACTGGGCGTGTTCAGCGCTGCGAGACGCAGACCGTCAATCGAAAGTTCCAGGATCAGAAACTGCAGCACAAGCGGAACATTGATCACATCCCTCACAGCCGTAAATTCAAACATACTGGGGATCCAGGACGGATTCATCATAAACAGCAGATATACCGGTGTCATAAACACGGTTAAAATTGTGATGATCAGCCTTGTGATCTTTAAATACATCCCTGTCACCGTAGGAAAATAGTAATCATTTGCCTCCTCGATCATATCCAGAATGGAAGTCGGAAGGATCATGGCAGATGGGGAATTGTCCACCAGGATCACCACTTTTCCCTCCAACAGGCATGCCACTGCCGTGTCCGGCCGCTCGGTAAACTTGAATTTTGGAAACGGATTGAACCATTTTCGCTTAAACATTGCTTCTGCAAGTGTCTGCTGGTTCATCTTCAGATCATCAATCTGCAGTTCTTCGATCCGTGACTTTACATTTGCAAGAAGTTCCTGATCCACCCGATCCGCCAGATAACAGATGGCAATATCCGTACGGGAGGTCTGCCCGGCTTCTGTCATCTCCATGATCAGATGCTCATCCCGGATCCGTCTGCGCATCAGCGCCGTATTAAAAACGATGGTCTCTACAAACCCGTCTCTGGATCCCCGAAGAGACTTATCCTTATCCGGCTCCTCCACACTTCTGGCAGGATACGTTCTGGTATCGATGGCAATGCACGATGCATATCCCTCAATAAACAGACAGCTTACCCCGGAGAGCACATTCCGAAGTACCTGGTCAAAATCAGACAGAACGTCCACCTCGATGTACGGCACATGGGTTTGCGAAAATGCCGCCGCATCCTCCGGCATATCTTCTTTTGTCACTCCCATAAACGAATCCAGCAGTTTCAGCATCGCTTCATCTTTCACAAAGCCGTCAATAAAATAAAGGATCGCCCGTCTTTCTCCAATTTCTATCTCCCGCCGGATCAGGTCAAAACTTTTCCCGATCGGCAGTGTGCGATCCATATACTCTATATTCTCCCGGAATGAATCGCTGATCTGTTTTGTATTTTTAATCACCATAGAATATCTGTCCTTTCCTGCCCGGACTGTATGCCCACACAGCCTCTGCAATTTGCATGTTATTCTATGGTCAGTTTGCCCCGTTTGGGTTTATTTATTCAAAAAGCCCGCTTTTTCCATCTTTCGGATCACCTGCTGCTGTCTTTGCCATGCCAAATCCGGATTGATCAGCGGATTGTATGCGCTGGGCGCATTGGGAATCCCTGCCAGCATGGTACATTCATCAAAATTCATCTCAATGGGCTCTTTTCCGAAATATCCGCGGCACGCCTCTGTCACACTGTTATAGCCATTCCCAAAATAAATGGAATTCAAGTACAATTCCAGAATCGTCTTTTTGTCATATACTTTTTCAATCTCAAATGCCATAAACATCTCCGCCACTTTCCGGCTTATCTTCTTATCCTGGGTAAAGAACTGATTTTTTGCAAGCTGCTGCGTGATCGTACTGCCGCCTTCCACATAGGCCCCTGCCAGAATGTCGTGGTACAATGCCCTGCAGATTGCAATGGGGTCGATCCCCGGATGCCTGTAAAAACGCTTGTCTTCCACTGCCAGTACGGCATCGATATAATCTTCGGGCAGCTGTTCCAGTGTTGCATAGTCTTCTTTTGTCTGTATCTGTGCTCCCATTTCCTGTACGCTCATTTTGTCCAGGGCATCCTGACAGTCTTCATATCCACGCCATAGCATGAACACACCAACGCAAAACAGACATAAAAAAATGAAAGAACACAGTCTCTTGATCCATTTCATACTGTAACCATCCTTTTTCTGAAGTAACTCCTGGTTTCTAAGTCCAGTATATAAAATTGAACTGTATTCTTCCATAATATTTTCTTACAATTTTCTTAAAATTACTTACATTTGTGTAAGATTCGATGTTTTTTATTTGGTAGTACTTCCAAAACCGCCATTTCTCACATCTGTCACATCGTCATCCAGCGTGATTCCATATTCCACAAAGATTCCCTGCATAAAGCCTTCTCCCTGTGCGATATCAATGGTCTTCTCTTCATTTGTATCGTTGGTGATCTTGGAAAACATATGACCTTCATTGTCTGAATAAAAATAGTCGCTGTCGATGATCCCCACTGTATTATTCAGCTGCAGACGGTACTTAAAGCCAAGTCCGCTTCTCGGATAACACTTTAAGACCCATTCCGGTTCCATCTCCACCCGGATCCCGGTCGGAATCTTGATTGTCTCGCCCGGCGCCAGGATCAGACGCACCGGTGCAAAGAAATCGTATCCTGCAGATCCTGCGGTTGCTCTTCTCGGCAGTTTGATATTTTCGTAAATCTCTTCAATATTTGCTTCTTCATCCAGTCCAAACGTATCGATCCAGTCTTTCTTAAACTGCTCCAGACTTACTTTGTGAAATTTTGCGATTCTTTTCATTGTCTCTTCCTTTTCTGTTCGGTTTTATACGTCATGCAGCACGATCTTTCCTGTATTCAGACTGTTTTGTACATCGATCACTTTCTGATTCGCGCTTCCTTTCCAGTGCAGCTTTGTATCTTTTTGTGCCGCCTCAAACTTGCCGTCTACGATCACATCCAGATAAGAAACGATCTCTTCATCCTGGATCTGACTCCACTCATATCCGGTGTACAGCCACTGGGTCTTTTCCGGAAATTTCTGCCGGATTTCTTTGGCCAGCTCTGTGATTTCTTTTCTGTTTCCCGGAAACAGAGGATCTCCTCCACTGTAGGTGATCCCGCTGATATAGCTTTTTTCCAGCTGCTCAAACAGCTCTTTTTTTGCCTCTTCTTCAAACAGAAGTCCTCCATCCGGATCCCAGGTCACCGGATTCTGACATTCTTTACATCCGTGAGCGCATCCTGCCACCCACAATACTACCCGCAGTCCGTCTCCGTTTAGCATATCATCTTTTGTAATATTGTGATACCGCATGTTACATACTCTTCCTTTCTGCGATCTCTGCCATCTTGGCATCATTCAGCCGTGTATCTCCTTTGACTCTGGAATAAGAAAGATATCCGTTCATTCTCTCGATCTTTGTCAGATTGGTGCTTCCGCACACCGGACACACATCCATATCCAGTTCCTCATGCCCGCAGTCGTCACAGTAAGACAAGGAGAGGTTTACTCCTTCATAATATCCTTTTGCCATGGCGCGTCTTACCAGAGATTTAATCGCTTCTACATTGTAACTGATCGGATATTTGACATACTGGATCTTTCCTCCGTTGCTCAGATTCCAGAACCGGCCTTCCAAATCCTGTTTCTCGATCGGCGTAATATCCTCCGTCACATGGCAGTGAAAACTGTTGCTTACATATTCTCTGTCTGAAACGTTCTCAATAATTCCGTATTTTTTACGGAACTGCTGTACCTGAACTCCACACAGATTTTCCGCAGGCGTTCCATAGATGGCATACAGGTGTCCGTCTTCATTCTTGAACTCTTCTACACGCTTGTTGATATATTCCAGTGTCTCCAGAGCAAAGGCGCCATCCTCTGCAAGAGATTTTTTATTATGCAGCTGCTGCAGCTCATTGAGCGCTGTGATTCCAAAGGAAGCCGTCGCAGACTTCAGAAGCGGCTTGATCTTGTCATAGAGCCCCAGATTTCCGCCGTAGAAACCGCCCTCGCAGTATGCCAGCGGATTGGTCGATGCTTTCATCTCTCCCAGATAATCATAGGTTCTCTGATGCAGCTTGCGGATCAGATTCAGATAGTAATCCAGCACCTCAAAGAACGGCTTTCCTTCCTGCTGCGCTTTTGCATAGATCATCGGAAGATGCAGACTGATGGCTCCAATATTGAATCTTCCCACAAATACCGGTGTATCTTTTTCATCAGCCGGCTTCATGCCGCCTCTTTCATACCATGGAGAAAGGAATGCGCGGCATCCCATCGGACTGATGACTTTTCCATATTTTTTATAAATACTCGGAACATATCCGTCCCCTGTCAGGCTCAGCCAATCCGGATACATGGTCTTTCTGGAACACTCGATTCCCGCTTCGAACACATCTTCCAGCGGTTTTCCAGGACCATGCAGGTTCTCGTCGTACAAAAATACGATTTTCGGGAACAGCACCGGTTTTTTGTGTCCGTCTTTTCCCTGTCCGTTCTTTCTCACTTCCAGCATCTTGATCGTTGCCAGCTTTCCATAAATGCTGGTACGGGTTCCGGCTGTCACTGTAATAAACGGATAGTCTCCGCGGCTGGAGGATACGGAATTGAACTTATATTCCCATCCCTGGAATCCCTGCTCCATCTCCTTTTCCAGATCTGCCCATGCCACTTTCTGCACGGTCTCTTCATCCAGACCCAGCCCTCTGTACTTTTCGATCAGCTTTTTATGAGATTTTTCTGCATACGGTTCTAAAATCTCGTCCACGCTTGGCACGGTAAAACCGCCATACTGCTGGCTGGCTGCGCTTAATACGATGTCCCCGATCACATCAAACGCCGTATCCAGTGTCTTCGGCTCGTTGTACCAGAGATTCCCCATCTCAAATCCGCCGCTTAATACATTCTTCACATCAAAAAGACAGCAGTTCATTGTATCTCTTCTTGCAGACATGTCATGAATGTAAATATATCCTTCCCGGATCGCCTGGATCTCTTCCACTGTCAAAAAGAATTTTTTATAAAGCTCTTTATTCAGTTCGTTGAAGATCAGACTGCGCTTTGTGGATACCAGCGCACTGTCAGTGTTGCTGTTTTCTTTATCCCCGATATACATGATGGACTGGCTCTTTTTATATACTTCATCCAGCATCTGTACAAAGTCCTGTTTGTAATTACGATAATCACGATAACTTTTTGCCACCACCGGATTTACCTTTTCCAGGGCTCCCTCTACCACATTATGCATCTCTGCAATCGGGACGTCCTGAATTCCCAATGTCTGTACCTTTTCTTCTACGAAACGACAGATATAGTCCAACTCCTCATCTGTGAATTTAATGAGTGCACGGTACGCAGATTTATTAACAGCCACAACTACTTTCTGCACGTTAAAATCTTCCTTTGTCCCGTCTTTCTTGATGACTCTGATCATACAACTTCTGCTCCCTTCGCTTTTGTTTTATCTATATTTAGTGTTTTTATCACACAGGATAAACTATATCATGTGTCAGCAACGAATATGTTATCACTTTGAGCAGTCAGAGTCAATACGGAAACTTTCACAAAAAGTCTCTCATTTACCAGAGCATTTCCTCTGTAATTTCCTTGACAGCAAATGCACCGCACATTGCCATGGTATCTCTTAATTCACCACCTGTTTTTGCAGTATATGCACTCACACCCTGCACTCCCGCACCATATGCCGCGGTCACGAACGGACGGGCGATCAGTGCCGCATCCGCGCCCATTGCCAGTGCTTTAAAGACATCTGTTCCTGTCCGGATCCCGCCGTCCACAAAAATCTTCATCCGGCCATCCACTGCCTTCACAATATCCGGCAGAACTTCGGCTGTAGACGGACATTGATCCAGTACTCTTCCTCCGTGGTTAGACACCACAATCGCCTGTGCACCGGCCTCGAGAGCCTTTTTCGCCCCTCTGACCGTCATGATTCCTTTTAGAATAAATGGAATTTCAGCAATTTTCACAATTTCTTTTAACTCTTCCACGGATTTGCTTCCCGCCGGCGGATTCAGATTCTGAAGAAACGGAAGCCCGGCCGCATCAATATCCATTGCAACAGCAAAAGCCCCTGACCGTTTGACCAGTTCCATTTTGTCACGAATCGTATCCATATCCCACGGTTTTACAGTCGGGATTCCCAGACCTCCCAGTTTTTGTACTGCCGCTGTGGCTTCCTGCATTACCCGTGCATCTGACCCGTCACCTGTAAATGCCGCAATTCCTCCTTCCATACATCCTGCCAGTAAAATTTCATTATATTCCTGATCCGTATATTTCTCCCCGTAATGCAGCTTCACAGCACCTACCGGTCCTGCAAAAAACGGGTAGGAAAACTCCTTTCCAAACAGAGTCACTGTCGTATCAGCCGGCTTCTTTTCACAGATCGTATCCATATTGATACGGATCTCCTGCCATTTCTGAAAATTTCGGATCGCCACATCTCCGATTCCTTTCGCTCCAGGTCCCGGCATTGTATTTTTGCACGCTCTGCCGTTACAGACTGCACACGCTTTACAGTACGGTCCGATACATGTCCTTGCCTGTTCGATCACTTTCTGATAGTCCATACTCGTCTCCTCCTCTTTTTTCTAAAACATCCCCGATTTCTCAAGCACTTCAAGAATTTCCCCGATCACGGGCAGATCAACTACCAGCGCCATTCTGATATACCCTTCTCCCGCGCTTCCAAACGCACTTCCAGGCGTTACCAGAAGTCCGGTCTTTTCCACAAGCTGCATACAGAAATCAAAGGACGACGCATAGCCTTTCGGAATCTTTGCCCACACAAACATTGTCCCCTGACTGTCCGGTACATTCCACCCGATCCTTCGCAGACCGCCGCACAGCGCACAGTTTCTTTTTGCATACTCCTGCCTCTGCTTTTCGATGAAATCGTCCGGCCCCGTAAGCGCCGCGATCGCAGCCTTCTGAATCGGCAGAAAGATGCCATAATCAATCTGAGAACGCAGCGTTTTAAACTTCTCTACAATCGCTTTATTTCCCACCACAAATGAGATTCTGGCACCCGTGAGATTATAGGACTTGGACAACGAATAAAACTCTACCCCTACCTCTTTTGCACCGTCAAAGGATAAAAAGGACCGCCCCTGTTCTCTTGTAAAAATAATATCCGAATATGCATTGTCATGGATGATCACAATATGATGCTCCTTTGCAAATGCGATCAGTTCTTCATAAAAATGATCCGGAGCACAGACACAGACCGGATTCAACGGATAAGAGACTACCATATATTTGGTTCTCTCCAAAACCTCTCCCGGGATATTTTTCAGATCCGGCAGATATCCGTTCTCCTCGCGAATTTCATAATATTCCACATTCGCACCTGCCATGATTCCGCTCATTTCAAACAGCGGATATCCCGGATTCGGAACCAGAATGGTATCCCCGGGATCACACAATGCCATTCCGATATGCGCCATTCCCTCCTGAGATCCATAAACTGACATAATCTCATCTGTCTGAATCTCCACTCCAAACCGATGCGCATACCGGTATTGGACTGCCTCTAAAAGCTCCGGCAGATCTGCCAGTGCATATTTATAGTTCTCCGGATCTTTGCACGCTTCTGTAAGTGCCTCCATCACATGCGGTGCCGGTGCAAAATCCGGTGTTCCCACTGACAGATTGAACACCCGTTTTCCTGCCTGAATCATCTCTTCCTTCTTTTCATTCAGCGCGGTAAAAATTCCCGGCTGAAACTGATTTACCATCGCTGAAAACTGCAGCTCTCTCATCCTGTTTCCTCCCTGTCTTACTTCTCCTCTAATTCTCTGATTCTTCTTACACGTCTTCTTCTCTGTGCTTCCCGGCGCTTCCTTCTCTGCTTTTTCCGATATGCCACATAAGAGATTCTTGCTCCCACAAGAATCACAAACACTGCAGCGAGTACAAGCAGCACCTTCAAGAACAGCGGCAGTCCCTTCTGTTCGTTCTTCTCCACTGCCGCCACCTGTTTGCACGAAACTGCCGGTGCCTGAAATCCCGGCAGATATTCTCTTTCCAAGTCTACCAGCACTTTACCGTCCTTGATCGTAAGCGGAGCTTCTTTCCCTTTTGGAACACAGTCCCATAAATCTTTTGAAATCTCTACTTTCTTTCCATCAATAGTATGCACCCCTTTGGAAAGTACTTTTTTATATTCAAACCGTTCAAATGCCTGCTCCATAATCGCGTTTCCGACCAGATGACGGAGCTCTTCCCCAGTCTGATCTGACCAGTCAGACACACCCATCACAATCTCCACCAGACGCGTGTCCCCCCGTTTTGCAGTGGACGAATAGTTAAACCCTGCTGTATCGCTGGAACCTGTCTTCAAGCCGTCTGTGCCCTCCAGACCATACTTTGCCCCTTCCAGTGAAATCTGATATGATGTAAAATGCTCCTCATACGGTGTCCCCTCTTTTACGGTGATCTGGGGATACTTTGTGTGATTTAAAATATCCGGATAGGTCTTTATCAGATAAGTACACAGCATCGCATAATCTTCCGGTGTTGTAATGTTATCTCCATCAAGCGGCTGGCTCACCGGATGATACGGCTGCAGCAGATTGTTAGTAACCCCCACACAGTTGAAGTACTTCGTATTGACCATTCCAAGCTCCTGTGCCTTTTGATTCATACGCTCCACAAACCTGTCCGGATCCGACTCCACCATATCCGCAAGCATATACGTTGCCGCCGCAGAAGACGGCACAATGATCAGATCCATCAACTCTGCAACCGTATAACTGGCTCCCGGCTGCATTTTATTGTTGCTGAGCGCATACCTGCCTGCAATATCTGTATATCTTTCATTTACCTCTGCCGTACTCTCAAGTTCCAGATTCCCGGCTTTTATCTCCTCATATGCCAGAAGAATGGTCATCAATTTTGTCATACTTGCCGGCGGCCACTGTTTCTGTGCATTTTCCTGCCATAAAATTTGTCCGGTATTGATCTCCGTAATGATCGAACCTGCAGGCTGATACCGTTCCTCAAGCTGATAGCCCCTCTCTCTTGCCACATCCAGCGCACGCTGAGCCTGTACCTCCCCGGCCGGAATCAGACATCCCAAAAGGATGGTGCATAAAAAAGCACAAATCCCCCTCACATTCCTTTTTCTCATTCTCTTCGTTCCTCTCTCTGATTCCTCCTTAAAACGGTGTCCCCTCCAGATCATACGGCGTTGTCTGATATACATAATAATTCAGCCAGTTCGTATAAATGTTATTTGCATGAGATCTCCAGATCAGTTCCGGTTTCTGATCCGGATCGTTGTCCGGATAATAATTCACCGGCATCTGAATATCCAGACCTTTGCTCAAATCCCTCTTATATTCCGCATCCAGTGTCATTCTGTCGTATTCCGGATGTCCCATCACAAAAATCTGCCGTCCTTCCTGTGCCATGCAGAGGAACAGCCCCGCCTCTTTCGAATCTGCCAGTATGGTCAGTCTTTCATCTGACTCCACCTGTTCCATCGGAATCTCTGTATGACGGGAATGAGGCGCATAAAACGCATCATCAAATCCACGCACAAGCGGGATTCTTCTGTTTCTCACATGATGCTTAAATACACCGAACATTTTCTCTGGAAGCTGTGTCTTATCAATCCCATAGTGATAATAAATCCCCGCCTGTGCACCCCAGCACAAATGCAGCGTGGAAGTCACATGCGTCTTCGTCCACTCCATGATCTCTTTCAACTCATCCCAGTAATCCACATCTTCAAACGGAATCTGTTCCACCGGAGCTCCTGTAATGATAAATCCATCAAACTTCTGCTCCTTGATCTCTTCAAAAGACTGATAAAACTTATGCAGATGACTGGTGGATGTATTTTTCGATACATGTCCTGATACACGGACAAATACAACATCCACCTGAAGCGGTGTGTTCGAGAGAGACCGCAGTATCTGCAGCTCTGTATCCTCCTTTAACGGCATCAGATTTAAAAGCCCGATCTTGATCGGACGGATATCCTGATGTGCTGCCCGGTATTCGTCCATTACAAATATATTTTCATGCTCCAGTATCTCTTTTACCGGAAGGTCGTTCTGTACACGTATTGGCATAATTTATTCCCCTTTTTCTTCTTTCTTTTCTGTCGCCTCATCAACTCTTGCATACTCGCCTTCATTATTTACATAACCGAACTGGTCGTACGCACCGGTATCTGTAGGCAGCGTATGATTTTCCAGCTGATGGTTCACCAGCATTTTTACAATATAATAGATGACCGCAAATGTAGGAACTCCCAAAATCATTCCCACAAATCCAAACATTCCTCCGCCAAACAAAATCGAAAATACCACCCAGAATGCAGACAATCCCGTAGAATCCCCCAAAATCTTTGGTCCGATGATATTCCCATCCAGCTGCTGCAGAAGAAATACAAAAATAATAAAATAGATTCCCATCTTCGGATCTGACAACAAAATCAGGACGGCGCTTGGAATTGCTCCGATATATGGTCCGAAAAACGGAATCACATTGGTTACTCCTACGATCACACTCACAAGCATCGTATACGGCATATCCAAAATGGAAAGTCCGACAAAACACAGTACTCCGATGATCGCAGAATCAATGATCTTTCCGATAATAAAACCGCCGAAGATCTCGTTGCTCTTGATCGTCAGATGAAGCACCATATTCGCTCTTGACGGACGCATGATGGCATATACAAGTTTCTTGCACTGGCTTGCAAACTTCTCCTTACTGAACAGCACATAAACAGATACGATCACTCCGATCAGAACATAGCATAATTCCTTGACAATGTTGATCACTCCCACTGTCAGATTCGACATCAGTACATTGACCTGATTGAGAAGGTCTGTACGCATCCATGTCTGCAATGCATCACTTGCTTCTTTGAGGACCGCCTCTGCCATCTGTCCAATAGTCGATTGATCTGTACTCATCACCTCTGTCATTTTCCCGATAAAACGATTCAACTGGCTCGGCACAGTAAGGATCATATCTCTTATACTGCGGTAGAGTTCCGGTATCATCATATTGCACAGCGCCACGATCAACGCAAACATTACAACGATCGCAAGCAAAATTCCGGCCCCTCTGGAAATGCCGCCCGCATTCTTAATGCGTGGAAATTTTCTCTTGATCCAGGGTTCAAAATGCGTATCCACCAGCTTTACAATCGGGTTGAGCAAATACGCAATGACAAGACCATAAATAATCGGCTTTAACACCTGGTATATTTTCCCAAAAACTTCCGAAATATTTGTCATACGCAATAATGCAAAATAAAACACGATGCAGGCTGCGATCACCACAAATATCCGTACGTCCCTGCGGATCTGATGCCAGAATCTGGATGTCTTTTTGCTTCCAAATGAAGGCTGCGACGTATAATAGTCATTCTCCTTTTTCCCCTCTTTTTCAGGTTTTTCTTCCTCTCTGTTCATATATGTATCTCATTCCTTTCTGGTTTTGCAAGTATTTCCATTATACCCCTGTAACAGGAAGACCGTCAACCTTCAAAAAAGCGATGCCCGGCCATAAAGCCAAGCACCGCTTCTTCTCTTTCACTTCTTATCTGCACTGAAATGTGGCGCACTCTGTGCCGTCCTTATGACACGCACAGGAACCTTCCACGCTGACCTTTCCCGCTTCACATTTACACTGTTCATTGTACATGCAGTCAGTTGCTTTACAATCGATTCCGCAACGATCCGAAGGCGCTGTCGCATGATTTCCATATGCGTTCGTATAGGAATTTTCCATCCCCTGTGTTTTTCGCTCCTCAAAGCTGTCACAGCAGGTCTCCTTTGAAGCCTTTGCCTGAGAACCACCTACCTGGATGGAATCCAGACGGCAGAGGAAATCCTGATTGTGCATACATGTCTGTACTGTACATTTTAATTCTGGCATGATAATACCTCCTTTTTATTTACAAAATCAGTATCATCATGCCCATTTCCAATTCTTTTATCCGGATTTTCAAAAAAATTTATTTTTCTTCTTTTGTCACTTCACGGATTTCTTTTTTTGCAGTCTCTTCCATGATTGCAGCAATAAATTCTTCCAGACCTTTCTGTCCTTCATCTCCTGCAAATCGACTTCTTACAGAAACCTTTTTCTCTTCCTCTTCTTTTGCTCCCACAACCAGCATGTACGGGATCTTCTTCATCTGTGCTTCGCGGATCTTATATCCGATCTTCTCGGCACGTGTGTCGATCTCGGCACGGATTCCGGCTGCATTCAGCTGATCCAGAACACTCTGTCCATATTCCAGATATTTATCAGAGATCGGCAGTACTTTTACCTGAACCGGTGCAAGCCATGTCGGGAATGCTCCTGCAAAATGCTCGATCAAAATTCCGATGAATCGTTCAATGGAACCGAATACCACACGATGGATCATGATCGGTCTGTGTTTTTCTCCGTCTGCTCCTGTGTATTCCAGTTCAAAACGAAGCGGAAGCTGGAAGTCAAGCTGGATAGTTCCGCACTGCCAGGTTCTTCCGATGGAATCTTCCAGATGGAAGTCGATCTTCGGTCCGTAGAATGCTCCGTCTCCTTCGTTGACTATATACGGAAGTCCCAGATCATCCAGCGCACCGCGAAGCGCCTCTGTTGCCATTTCCCAATCTTCGTCACTTCCCATACTGTCTTCCGGACGTGTGGACAATTCTACATGATATTTAAATCCAAACAGACTGTAAACTTCATTGATCAGTCCTGCAACGCCTTTGATCTCGTCCTTGATCTGATCCGGTGTCATAAAGATATGCGCATCATCCTGTGTAAAGCAGCGCACTCTCATCAGTCCGTGAAGCTGTCCTGATTTTTCATGACGGTGAACCAGTCCCAGCTCTCCCATACGGATCGGAAGATCTCTATAGGAACGCGGCTCCGCCTGATATGCCAGGATTCCTCCCGGACAGTTCATCGGTTTGATTGCAAAGTCTTCCTCATCGATCACAGTTGTATACATATTCTCTTTATAATGATCCCAATGTCCGGATGTTTCCCAGAGATGACGACTTAACATAACCGGAGTTGAAATCTCCACATATCCGGCTTTTCTGTGAATCTCTCTCCAATAATCCAAAAGAACGTTTTTGAGTACCATTCCGTTTGGAAGGAAGAACGGGAATCCCGGCCCTTCATCTCTCATCATAAAAAGTCCCAGTTCTTTTCCAAGTTTTCTGTGATCACGTTTTTTCGCTTCTTCCAACATGTTCAGATATTCTTCCAGCTCTGCTTTTTTCGGGAATGCAGTTCCGTAAATTCTCTGCAGCATTTTATTTTTCTCGCTTCCTCTCCAGTATGCACCTGCAAGGCTTGTGAGCTTAAATGCTTTGACATATTTTGTGCTCATCAGGTGAGGACCTGCACACAAATCTGTAAACTCTCCCTGAGAATAAAAGCTGATTGTCTCGTCTTCCGGAAGATCTTCAATCAGTTCTACTTTATATGGTTCTTCTTTTTCTTTGAAATATTCGATTGCTTCATTTCTAGGATTTGTAAACTGCTCAATCGGGAGATTCTCTTTTACAATCTTTTTCATCTCTTTCTCAATCTTTTCCAGATCGTCTGCTGTAAACGGTGTCTCTCTGTCTACATCATAGTAAAATCCGTCTGCAACAGATGGTCCGATCGCCAGTTTTGTCTCCGGATATAATCTCTTCACAGCCTGTGCCATGATATGAGAGGCGGTGTGACGGAACGCACCTTTTCCTTTTTCATCATTGAATGTCAGGATATTGAGTTCACAGTCTTTGTCTACCACCGTTCTCAAATCTACCACTTCTCCGTCGATTTCTCCTGCTGTCGCCACTCTTGCAAGTCCTTCGCTGATGTCTGCTGCGATTTCAATCACTGATTTGCTGTTTTCATATTCCTTAAAGGAACCGTCTTTTAATGTAATTTTCATAATCTCTCTCCTTTTCTCTTCTTTTTGCCTCTCCGAATTTTAGAAATAAACCCGTTCTCTGTCCGGATGTTCTCCGGACCATCCAATCTGAGGCATTGTCTCCAGACGATACATATCTTCTGTGGATATCTCAAATGAAAAGATATCCTGATTTTCTTTCATCCGCTCCATGGATGAGGATTTCGGTATTGGTATCACGCCATTCTGCAGTGCAAACCGCAGACAGATCTGTGCCGGTGATACATGATACTTCTCAGACAACTCAAGAATCAGCGGCTCTTCAAACACTCGTCTTCGTCCGATCGGACTCCATGCCTCCACAAGAATCTGGTTCTTTCTGCAATAGTCTACTGCTGCCTGTTGTGTATATCCAGGATGATATTCCAACTGATCGACCGCCGGAGTCACCTTTGCATTCTGCATCAGGTTCTCAATGTGGTGCGGCAGAAAATTGCTCACCCCAATGGCGCGGATCTTTCCTGCATGATACAATTCTTCCATTGCTCTCCAGCTCTCTAAATCCAGTTCCTTCCAGTTTTTGCAGTCCAACATGGGCCGTGGCCAGTGGATCAGATACAAATCCAGATAATCTGTGTTAAGCTGCTCTAAGGTTTTCGCAAATGCAGCCTTTGTCTGTTCATATCCCATATCCTCTTTCCAGACCTTGGATGTCAGAAAAAATTCCTGCCTTGGAATCCTGCTCTTTTCAATAGCCTCTGCCACATATTTCTCCGTGCCGTAAACAGAAGCCGTATCAAAATGCCTGTATCCGGCACGAATTGCAGTACCGATGATATCCGCGCTGTTTCCTTCCGCGGCTTTATAAGTTCCAAATGCAGCACACGGAATCTTGACCTGGTTATTCAAAATACGATAATTCGAATTACACTCCATCTTTCTGGCTCCTTTCTCTTACTGCACAACCACGAGACCTCAAAATTAAAAAACGCCCCTTTTTGCATATCCTGCAAAAAGGGGCGAGATCATACTCGCGGTTCCACCCTGTTTGAACCGGTATTAAATACCGGAACCACTCATTTGTGATGATAACGGGATCACCGGGCTGTTTTCAGCCACTCAGAGGTAGTTTTCAAATGTTTCCGTAAGCGGGAGCTTCCAGCCTGCGGCTCCCTTCTCTGTCTTCTTCCACATCCTACTCGTCTCGTCATTGTATTGAAATATTATATTCTCAACCTAATCCTCATTATAACATCACTTTTTGTTTTGTCAACCAGATTTCTTTTTTACTCTCTGAATCCACAGCCACACAGCCGCAAAAAACTCCCGTACCATATAGTTCAAAAACAAAATCCGGTTACATCCTGCCGCAATTCCCGTCAGGTTCTCATACCCTTCACTTCGTCCGATCAAAAGTGCCCGAAACAAGTGAAAATTATTTGTCACAATTCCAACCGGTGTTTTCAACTCCTCCAGATAAGCTTTGCTAAACCGCAGGTTTTCCCTCGTCGTCCGCGACTGATCCTCCAACATGATCTGCTCGTCTTTTACCCCATGTTCCCGCAAATATTGTGCCATCGCATAAGCCTCTGAAACATCCTCACCTTTTCCCTGACCGCCGGATACGATGATCTTCACCGAAGAACAGACCTGATGATACAATAAAGCAGCATCCAGTCTTCTCTTTAATGAATCTGTGATCCGCTCTCCCCGGACCTGCGCACCAAGCACGATCAGATACCGGCAGTTCTTCTTTCTTCCAGGCCTCATGGCACGTACAATAAAAAACTCCACCGCAAGAAAAAGGATCCATATTCCCGCCACACAGAAGAACAAAAGCTTTCGCGTCACTTCTTCTTTTGTCGCAGGAATCATCAAAAAGTGTCCAATCCCCGCCACCAGCCAGAATCTGGCAAACGTAGAGTTCCATTTTCCGGTATAGAAACAGAGGATTCCATAATAAAAGAGAAACAGCGCCCCTGCCGTGATCAAATAAATTTCCATGCTCATCTCCCGTTCTTTTTCCGAAACATAAAAGGGAGACTCATCCGAGCTCCCTCTCATACGATATACTGCTATGCATTTCTTCCACAGCACATTTTATATTTTTTACCACTTCCGCATGGACATGGATCATTTCTTCCGATTTTCTTTCCTTTGCGGATCGTACCGGACTGTTTCTGCTCACGGTACAACTGTTTTTTCTTTTCTTCATCAAAAATAGCATTCCACTGTGGCAGTTCATATAACCAGTCTGCTTTTGCATCGATCATATTTTTGTATAACAGCTCTTTGTCAAAGATCAAATTCACTTCCGTATCCTCTGTCATCGTCTCAATCGGATTCGGCACTTTCAGACTGTCGTTGATTCCATCCAGAAACCCTACCATTGTCAGAACTTCCTGTCCATATTTTTCAGCCAGCTCTTTGACCGTACCTTTCACTTCTACATCAGGCTCTGTCAAAAGCTGCTCATAAATTCCTCTTTCAATACTGAAATAGCGCCCCCAGAACTTCTCTAACTGCTCTTTGGACAGTTCTCTGTCATATGCCATATCTCTCCATTGATCTAATAAACATTTTTCACTCATTGTAAAAACTCCTTTTTCTTAGAAATTCAATCGTGGTTCTATTATATAACACTTTTCTCTGTCAGTAAACTACTAATTTTACCGCTGTATTGCAATCTTTCTATCTTTTTTATATAATAAATCTGCCGGAGCAAAAAGATGCTCCGGCAGATTTATAAAAAGATAAAAGAAAGGAATCTAATATGAAGAAATCAAAACGTATCATGGCACTAATCGGAGCAATCCTGCTGGTTCTTCTTTACGTCAGCACACTCATCTTTGCTTTTATAGACAGCGTTGTCTCTCAGAAGCTTCTGATGGCTGCCATTGCCGCCACGATCCTGCTGCCTGTACTGTTATATATCTATTCACTCTTTTCCCGTACATCTCATACGGATGACTCCGACTCGAACGAGTAATGTTCTTCTGTTAAACATACAGCTCTGCCATCGCAACGGCAGCATCCAGTTCCTGCTGCCTGCAGACTGTTTTTTTGTCTCTTTTTCTTTCGGTCTCTCGAATTTTCTGTCTTTTCTCCAGGTATTCTTCCATCGATATCATCTGTAATCTGTTCTGTATACTATTCTGACGCATAAAATACCTCCTTTTTCCGGCCTCAGCCTTATTATTTTATGATACTGCCCTCTGAAATATGTCATTTTTCTGCCTGCTTGACAGAACTTTTTTTGTCCCCCTGACACTCTTTTATTCTACTGTCAAATTGTGACGCCGATGTGGCTGATTTCTAAAGTTTTTCATAAAAATCTCTTAACATTTTTTTCACAAAAAAAGATGCTCCGCTGCCAGCTTTTGCTGGCAGATACGGAACACCTTCGTTCACCTTTTATCTTTTGCGATAAATGATATCGTCTCTTCCCGGTCCGTTGCTGACCATTGTGATCGGATATCCAATCTGTTCTTCAATAAATTCAATATACTTTCTGCAGTTCTCCGGCAGTTCTTCGTATGTCTTGATTCCGCGGATATCACATTTCCATCCCGGAAGTGTCTTCAATACCGGTTTTGCTTTTTCCAGGAGATGTGTTACAGGGAACTCTGTTGTCACTTCTCCATTGATCTCATAGCCTACACATACCGGAATCTCATCCAGATATCCAAGTACATCCAGAACTGTAAACGCTACATCTGTCGTCCCCTGCATCCTGCATCCGTATTTGGAAGCAACACAGTCAAACCATCCCATACGTCTCGGACGTCCTGTTGTCGCTCCGAATTCACCGCCGTCTCCTCCGCGGCGTCTCAGCTCATCAGCTTCCTCGCCGAAAATCTCGCTGACAAATGCACCTGCTCCTACTGCACTGGAGTATGCCTTGCATACTGTGATGATCTGTTTGATCTCATACGGAGGGATTCCCGCTCCGATCGCACCGTATGCCGCCAGTGTAGAAGAAGATGTTACCATCGGATAAATTCCGTGATCCGGATCTTTCAGAGAACCGAGCTGTCCTTCCAGAAGAATCTCTTTGCCTTCTTTGATTGCATTGTGCAGATACAGAGAAACATCACATACAAATGGTGCTACCATGTCTCTGTACTCTGTCAGTTCTTTATATAAGTCGTCAGGATTGATCAACGGTTTATGGTATAAGTGCTCCAGAATCACATTCTTCTGCTCTGCAACGCGAACCACTTTTTCTTTCAGAAGCTCGTCATCAAATAATTCGCTCACCTGGAATCCGATCTTTGCATATTTATCGGAATAAAACGGCGCAATTCCTGATTTTGTAGAACCAAAAGACTTGCCTCCAAGACGCTCTTCCTCGTAAGCATCAAAATTCTTGTGATAAGACATCACGATCTGTGCTCTGTCAGAAACAAGAAGCTTTGGCTGCGGTACGCCCTGTTTTACAATCTGCTGCACCTCTCCGAACAATCTCGGAATATCCAGCGCCACACCGTTTCCGATAATGCTGGTCGTATGGTCATAGAATACTCCTGACGGCAAAGTGTGCAGCGCAAATTTTCCATAATCATTTACAATGGTATGTCCTGCATTCGCTCCACCCTGAAAACGGACAATGATATCGGCTTCTTTTCCGAGCATATCTGTAATCTTGCCCTTTCCTTCATCGCCCCAGTTAGCTCCTACTACTGCTTTTACCATCTCAAATCCTCCTGCGTATTCATCGCTTTTAACTCTTAATTAGCAGTTCTTATGAATCACTGCCCTATGAATTATACTATACTTTTCTCATTCTGTAAAACACTTTTTCTTTTTTCTACATCAGAGGTGCGATCAGACGCAGCACTCTTCCGCAGATCCGCATAAAAATACCGGTATTTCCGATATCTGACGCTGTAACTTTACAGCTCTTTTTCAGTGTTTCCTGAAAATCTTTTTCAATTTTATGTACCACCGGATTGTCATACACAAAGATCCCACATTCAAAATGCAGATACAGACTCCGGTAATCCAGGTTCACAGTTCCTACTGTTGCCGTATCATCATCTGAGACAAATACCTTTGCATGTACAAATCCCGGTGTAAATTCATAAATATTAACGCCTGCTTCGATCAATTCCCGATAGTATGTCTTCGCCACCGCAAACGCATACCATTTATCCGGAATATGCGGCATGATAATGCAGACTTCAATTCCGCTCTTTGCTGCTCTTGTCAGTGTATCCAGCATGCCGTTGTCCAAAATCAGATACGGCGTCATAATATGCACATATTTTTTCGCATGATTCAAAATATGTACATACACTTCCTCCCCTACGTTTTCATGATCGTACGGGCTGTCCCCGTAGGGGAGCACAAATCCGGTCTCCGGTTTCAACTCCTTTGCCATCGTCGTCAGATAGGGCTCAAATTTCTCTTTTTTTAATTCTGAAACATTCCACATCTGCAAAAACAGCATGGTCAGACTCTGCACCGCATCCCCCTTGATCATGACGGCAGTATCTTTCCAGTACCCGAACCGTTCTTTCCGGTTGATATATTCATCTCCCAGATTGATACCTCCCGTAAATCCTGTTTTTCCGTCGATCACACAGATTTTTCTGTGATCCCGGTTATTTTGTGTCGTTGAAAGTACCGGCCGGATCGGACTGAACATCTTACACTGAATCCCGAACCGACGGATTTTTTTCGGATAATCGGGCGGAAGCAGCGAAATGCTGCACATTCCGTCATACATAAACCGTACCTCTACGCCCGCGGCTGCTTTTTCTTTTAATATTTCCAGCACAGACCCCCACATATATCCTTCTTCTACAATAAAATACTCCAGAAAGATAAATTTTTCCGCCTTCTTCAATTCTTCCAGAAGCACCGGAAATTTTTCTTCTCCACATGCAAAATATTGCACTTGTGTATTCCGATAAGTAGGAAAATTCAGCTGATACTGCATATAATGCGCAAGGTTTGCATTGGCCGGCTTGCTCTCACGCAAGGCTTCAATCACCTGAGGCTCCTGCTGCATATATTTTGCTGTATCAAGCCGGAGCATACACAATCGCTTTCCGATATATCTTGTTCCAAGCTGAGACTTTACCCAAATATAGAAAAGGCATCCAAATGCCGGAAAAATCAGGATCAAAAGTACCCAGGTCATATTAAATGCCGGATTTCCTCTTTCATTGATAATATAAATTACGATCACTGCTGCCAGAACTGTAAATCCGCCGTACACATAGACGGCATAGTCATTCAGTATCGTTGCCACTCCAACCAGAATGATCAGTTGGATCAGAACAAGCATAAGGATCAGTGCTGTACGGCCAAAAACAATGCTGAACAACCCTTTCTTCGCTTTTTTCACTGCTTTATGTTCCATCTTTTTGTTTCACCCCTGCTTTTTTCAATATCCCCAGTGTAGCACACTTTGTATTTCTCCACAATACAACTTCTCAAAAGTTACTGTGAACAGTAACTCTCAAAGGTCTTGTAATTAACGGCGAAAAGTATTACAATGGATATCGATTCATAACATCTGCTGGAAAGGAGATTTTTACGATGAAAAAGTTTTTGAAATGGCTTCTTGGCCTTGCGGCTGTCGGTACTGGGATCGGTCTGATCATTGCTTATTTCTGCAAAGACAGTGACGCAGTTTCCGAGTATGATTGTACAGAAGATATGGAAGAAGAGGATTTTGATCTGGACAATGATTTAAAGCCGGTATCAGAGCGCGGATATGTGCATCTGAATAAAGCAGCATCCGATACTGCTGATACAGAAAAAGAACCTTCCCAAGAAACACAAACAACTGATACTGAATCGGAAGAATAATGCAAAACAGGAACTGGCCACTTTTGAACAGTTCCTGTTTTTACTTTATCGAACAAAGTCCGTCCACCGCAGACATGTGCTGCTGGTTATCCGGATGAATATTCTCACTTCCATGCTTCTTCAAGCAATTTTACTGCTTCTTTCATCTTAGCTTCACTGATATTGGCATATCCCAGCATGATCGTCGGTTTTAGCCCGTCAGGAGGATCGATATAATATTGCGAAAGTCCATATACTCGAACGCCTTTTTCCGCAGCTTTTCGAATCAATTCTTCTTCTGTCATATCACCGACAAAATGCAGCAGTATATGTACTCCGGCATTCTCCCCCGATATCGTACAGATTTTCTGAAATGTTTTCAAACAGCCCATCAACGTATCATGACGGCTCTTATACAATGTCCGGATCCGGTTCAGATGCCTTTCATAATGTCCGTCCTCGATGAACTTCTGTAAAATCAGCTGATCCACCCTGGAAACCGTAGAACTTAAAAAACTGCTCTTTTTCTGAAACGCCTTTAAAAGCGGCACAGGAAGCACCATATAACTGACACGGATCGAGGGCGCGATGGACTTTGAAAACGTTCCGATATAGATCACCTTTTCCCATCGGTCATACCCCTGCAGCGCGGGAATAGGCTTCCCTTTGTATCGAAACTCACTGTCATAGTCATCCTCGATAATATAGCGTGCAGGGTCTTTGGCTGCCCACTTAAGCAGTTCCATCCTGCGTTTCATGGGCATTACGATTCCCAGCGGATACTGATGGGAAGGCATCACGAACGCAATATCTGCTCCAGAACTTTTCAGATTGGCCACTTTCATTCCTTTCTCATCCATATCCACTGTACATACATCATAAGACAGACTTTTAAAAAGCCGGTATGCCTGCTTGTAGGTCGGGTTTTCCAGCGCTACTTTATGATTCTGGCCGATCACTGTGGAAAGCAGCATCAGAAGATAGTCATTTCCTGCTCCGATAATGATCTGATCCGGATGTGCATTCACTCCCCGTGCCTGATACAAATATCTGCTGATCGCACTTCGCAGTCCGTACTCCCCCTGAGAATCTCCCAGACGGAACATCTCTGCCCGGTCATCTAACAGACTGTCCTTCGCAAGTCTTCGCCAGACATTATACGGGAAACTGTTCAGATCAACTCCGTTCGGTGTAAAATCATATTTCCACTCTTTTTTCTCTGTCTTTTCTTCTGCTCCCACCAAAGCAGGAACGACATCCAGACGATACATCCCTTCCAGTTCTGCCGCGAAATACCCTTTACACGGTACTGCTTCCACATACCCTTCCGAGATCAGCTGTTCATAGGCAAGCTCCACTGTGCTTCTGCTGACTTCCAGATATTTGCACAGAGAACGACTGGAGGGAAGTTTTTCCCCGCTGGTAATCCTTCCCTCCTGAATCTCTCTTTTAATATGCTGATAAATCTGCTCATACAGCGGTGTCTCAGATGCTGTGTGAAGATTTATAGTCAATTCATTCATAATTTCACGCTGCTTATTTCGGCAGTTTAAACGAACTCTTCAGTGACACGATCCGGTTAAATACCAGTGCATCCTCTCTGGAATCTTTTGCATCGATACAGAAATATCCCTGTCTTACAAACTGGAAGCTGTCATATGCTTTTGCATCCTCAAAATTCGGTTCTACATAGCAGTCTTTTAAAACTGTCAGGGAGTTCGGATTCAAGTTCATGGAACCATCCTCATTATAAACGCCTTTTTCTTCATCGATCAGATTCTCGTACAGGCGCACTTCCGCTTTTACTGCATACGGTGCCGGTACCCAGTGGATCGTTCCTTTGACTTTTCTTCCGGTAAATCCGCTTCCGCTCTTCGTCTGTGGATCATACGTACAGTGTACCACTGTGATGTTGCCGTCTTCATCCTTTTCAAATCCGGTACAGGTTACAAAATATGCCTGCATCAGACGTACCTCATTGCCCGGGAAGAGACGGAAATATTTCTTCGGCGGTTCTTCCATAAAATCATCTCTGTTGATATACAGCTCTCTGCAGAACGGAATCTTTCTCATACCAAGCTCCTCATTCTCCAGATTGTTGATCACATCCAGATATTCCACCTGATCTTCCGGATAATTGTCAATGACCAGCTTGATCGGATCCAGTACTGCCATCATACGCGGTTTTTTCAGCTTTAAGTCCTCACGGATACAGTACTCCAGCATCGCATAGTCTACAGAGCTCTGGCTTTTTGATACTCCGCACATATCGATAAACATCTTGATGGACTCCGGTGTAAATCCTCTGCGGCGAAGTGCTGCGATGGAAACCAGGCGCGGATCATCCCATCCGTCTACCACACCGTCTTCTACCAGTTTTTTGATGTAACGCTTTCCGGTCACAACATTGGTCAGGTATAATTTAGAAAACTCAATCTGTCTTGGCGGCATCTCAAACTCACACTCTCTGACTACCCAGTCATACAGCGGACGGTGATCTTCAAACTCCAGTGTACAGATTGAATGTGTGATATGCTCAATTGCATCCTCGATCGGATGTGCAAAATCGTACATCGGATAAATACACCACTTGTCTCCTGTATTGTGATGCGTCATATGTGCCACACGGTAAATGATCGGGTCTCTCATATTGATATTCGGAGATGCCATATCAATCTTTGCGCGCAGCACCTTCTCTCCATCCTTGAATTTTCCGTCTTTCATTGCCTCGAACAACTCCAGGTTTTCCTCAACAGAGCGTTCTCTGTACGGACTGTTCTTTCCAGGCTCTGTCAGTGTCCCTCTGTACTCTCTGATCTCTTCCGGAGTCAGGTCACACACATATGCCTTTCCTTTTTTGATCAGTTTTACTGCGCATTCGTACATCTGCTCAAAATAATCGGATGCAAAGTAAAGATGATCCTCCCAGTCTGCTCCCAGCCACTGGATATCTTCTTTGATGGAATCCACAAACTCTACTTTTTCCTTGGTCGGATTGGTATCGTCAAAACGCATGTGGAATGTTCCATTGTATTTTTTTGCCAGTCCGTAGTTCAAAAGGATGGACTTGGCATGTCCGATGTGCAGATATCCGTTCGGTTCCGGAGGGAAACGGGTACACACATGATCGTAAACGCCTTCTGCAAGGTCTTTGTCTATTTCCTGTTCAATGAAATTTTTTGAAACTGCTTCGTTTTCCATAAATTCCTCCTCGTGTACAAACATTCTTCCGATTATCTTATCATAAATCCACCATTTGGACAAGGTACATGCTGAACATTTTCTTTACTTTGCCGCGCCAACGTGATATACTGATGAAGCTTCTAAAGAAAACTCCTTTCAGGGGGAGAAAATATCGTATGTTTATGGAGGTTATTATGAAACGAGAACAATTTGGTTCCCGTCTGGGCTTTATTCTGGTATCTGCGGGATGTGCCATCGGACTTGGGAACGTCTGGAAGTTTCCATATATGGCCGGAAAATACGGCGGAGCAGCCTTTATTTTAGTCTACCTGCTGTTTCTGGTCATTTTGGGACTTCCGATCATCGTATGTGAATTCAGTGTAGGAAGAGCCAGCCAGAAGAGTATCGCTACTTCTTACAACGCACTGGAGCCGCCCCGTACCAAATGGCATTATGCACGCTGGGCAGCCATCGCCGGAAACTATCTTCTGGTCATGTTTTATTCCATGGTCGGAGGATGGATGCTCTACTACTGCTTCCGCATGGCAAAAGGAGAATTTACAGGGGTAACCGCTTCTGAAGTTTCCGAAAAATATGCAGGCATGCTTTCTTCCGTTCCTACACTGTCCTTCTGGACGGTACTGGTCATCCTACTGTCCTTTGGCATCTGCAGCATCGGTCTGCAAAAGGGTGTGGAAAAGATCATGAAAGTGACCATGCTCTGTCTTCTGGCGATCATGGTCATCCTGACGATCCGTTCTGTGACGCTTTCCGGCTCTTCGGAAGGACTTCGCTTCTTCCTGGTTCCGGATTTTAACCGCATGGTGGAAAACGGAATCGGAAACGTGATCTTCGGAGCCATGAGCCAGGCATTTTTCACCTTGAGCATCGGAATGGGAGGCATGGCGATCTTCGGAAGCTATCTGGACAAAAAACGCTCCCTTGCCGGAGAATCTGTCAGCATCGTACTTCTGGACACCTGTGTGGCGCTGATGGCAGGACTGATCGTGATCCCTTCCTGCTTCGCATTTGGGGTGGAACCAGATGCCGGACCGGGACTTGTATTCATCACGCTGCCGAACATTTTCACACAGATGGCCGGAGGACGGATCTGGGGCTCTTTATTCTTCCTGTTCTTATTCTGTGCGGCGCTGTCCACTATCGTGGGAGTCTTCGAAAATATTGTTTCTTTCTGGATGGATCTGTTCGGATGGAAACGGACGAAAGCGGTGGGGATCAATATTGTTCTGATCACCGTCTTAAGCATCCCCTGCATTCTCGGATTCAGCGTGTGGTCCGGATTCCAGCCTCTGGGTCCCGGAACAAATATCATGGATCTGGAAGACTTTATTGTCTCCAACAATATTCTTCCTCTGGGTTCTGTTGTATACCTTCTGTTCTGTACCCATAAAAACGGATGGGGATGGAAACATTTCATACAGGAGGCCAACAGCGGCAACGGGCTGAAGTTTCCGACAAAAGTCCGCTTCTACATGACCCATATCCTGCCATGGATCGTTGTGGTCATCTATCTGAAAGGATACTACGACATGTTCCATCCACAGGGTACTCTCACCTTTGTGATCTGGATGCTGATCGCATTCGGCTGCCTTGGATTTATTTTTTACATTTCAAGAAGCCGCAAAAAATAAAAAGGACCGATACCGGCAGGTTTTTCTCTGCTTTGCCGGTATCGGTTCTTTTTTTCTTATTCTGCCAGTCGTTCTCTTAAAAGACACAGCGCCTGCACGAGGATCGCCGCATGATCCACCGCGATCTTTCCTCCTGAAAGCACTCTGTATTTTCGTTCCCGGATCAGACCCTCTCTGCGAATCTCTTCCACCTCTGCACAGGTATCGAGTTTTTTCTCCTCATTGGTGATCCGAAGCTCCCAGATATTTCTTTCGAGAACTCCCGGATGACTTTCTTTTCTCTGTAAATCAACACTGCACCAGGCGGCATCCGCCGCATCGTCCCCTGCCTGTACGGTGACATCGTTCTCCTCCACAAGGGACAGATATGCGGTGGTGATCACCCGTGTTCTGGGATCTCTGTCATAATCTCCATAGACCGCAAACTGTTCCATCGGAAGTCCCTTGACTCCCGTCTCTTCCTCCAGTTCCCGTCTTGCCGTATCTTCCAGATTCTCTCTCATTTCGGCAAACCCGCCGGGCAGCGCCCAGAACCCGATGTTTGGATGATTGCTTCTTCGTACCAAAAGCACCTTTAACTGGTTTACATCCAAAAGCTTGCCTGTTTTGGAAAAGATCACCGCATCTGTGGTACAGCTTGGTGTCTCATACTTATGAGGATCGTAGTGCTCCAGAAAGGTCTCCAGGTCTTCTCCCTGCCTGTTTTTCTCTTTTGTCCCGTAAAACTTGTCAATTTCTTTTAAAAACGCCGCCATCTGTGTCTGCCTCCTGTCCGAATCGTTCTTTTCCTAACAGTATAGGCGTTTTTCCAGTTTCTGTAAAGAAATCTAAACTACTTATTTTACTTTTACATATGGAGCGGCCGCACCCTCCTCTGCGTTTCCATATCCCGGATAGATATCCAGATATAAGGAATCCAACTGATCCTCATCCGCCACATAAACCAGTGTATATTCCAATGTTTCTCCTGCTGCCAGCGGCCGGAACAGCGCATGCTTGATTCTCTGGACACCTTCTGTATAGTAGATCTTGTCAAAATAAATCGGGAAAGATGCCATATCATTTGACAGCCACTGCAGTTCATAATTTTCATTTGCACTAGTCAGCGTATAATCTGTCTTTGACAGACTTCCGTCTTCATTGGTTTTCATTGCAGTCAGATCCGGCGCAATGCTGACTCCGTCAGCCGCATTCCACTCTGTCTGGAAATCAGAACAATTCTCTGCCTGCATCGTTACAACTACATATTTAGAATTCACGGTCTCTGCTTCTTTTGCTGCTTTTGTATCTGCTGTAATCGTCTCTCCCGCATCAAACAGATATCTTTCATGCGGTTTCAAAGAGGTATCTTCATTGATCCACGACGCAATCTTTTCATATTCCACAAAATTTTCTTTTGGGAACTGATCCAAAGGCAGGGTATCCTGGATCTTGATATCTTTTACCGTAAAGCGGATATCCTCAAATTCTGTGGAACCTTCCTCATGAAATGGATTTCTGATTTCTTCTCCAACTACGCGCACGCTCTCTGCCGAAATTGTATTTCCCGCCTGCGCTTCCATTTCTTTCAGCCATTCCTTCTTTTCAATTTCTGCCTGAATTTCTTCTTCTGAAGGGTATGGTACTGTCTCATCTAAAACAGTGACTTTCAATCCTTCCGCTACTTTCTCAATCTCTTCTTTCGAAAGATCACTGGTACTTTGAATATGGATTCCATATCCCTCTTCTTCATTGAACAGATACAATGATTTATTGGTCTTCTCACTGTCCACATACTCAGAGTCCATCAGAAACAGATCCAGTTTTGTATGTTCTGTATCTGCGGTCTTCACCCGGCTGTCCTTGCGGAATTTCTGGAACGAATCATCCACTCTGGACATCCTGTATAGTTCTGCCGCATTATACGGCAGGATCGAAATCCCACTGTCTGCTTCTTCGTTGCGCCATTTTCCACCATACGGTCCTTCTTCCTGATATTCATACCCCTCCGGCAGATAGGTCGGCTCCACCTTGATCTGATGTGCCTCTTTCTGCTTGGTATCCACTTCAATCTGATACTGCAGGGTATACCCGTCCTCACTTCGCGTGACATTGAGATATTTTGTCACTGCAAACGCCGTGATGGAAAGCCCCGCTGTCAGAACTGCCGCTGCGGCCAGGCCTGTCCAAAGTTTGTATGTTCTGGTATGTCTTCTTGTGGTCCGGATTCCAAGCTGTTCATATGCGCGTTTCATTCCGTCATCTACGCATTCAGGGATATCCATATCCTTCCCCATAATTTTTTTCATCTCATCTACAGAATAGTCTTTCTTCATTTCACTGCCTCCTTCTTTAACACATGGAATACGCATGCTCAAATTTCTTTCGTCCTCTGGACAGCCTTGTTTTCACCGTATTCTCATCCATCTCCAGTATTTGTGCGATCTCTTTGATCTTAAATCCCTCTCCGTAATACAAAAGAAGCACGATCCGGTATTTTTCATCCAGAGAGTTCATCAATTCCTGAAATTCATAATTCTGCATCTCCATACACGTATTCTCCTGTTCTTCAATCTGCTCCAGAGGATACACCCGCTTTCCTGCTGCCAGTATATCCTTGCAGTTATTAATCAAGATCCTAGTCAGCCATGTCTTAAAATAATCTGCATTTTTCAGGCGCCCGATGTGTTCATAGCAATTGATCACCGTCTCCTGGATCGCATCCGCAATATCTGCATCATCCTTTAAATAACTTCTTGCCACTTTATACATCCCGCTCTTACAGCGCTCCATCAGCTCCACAAATGCCTGATCGTCTTTCTTCTGTGCCTTTTTTACCAGATATTTCATCACCTCTCACCCCGCTTTCCTGCTGTTTTGAACCGCTTTACACTCATTAGACCGGATTTTCTTCTGAAAAGTTTCATCTGCTTTTCTTTTACTTACAAAAATCAGCCCCTTTTTACATGAGGCTGATCTTTCTCTTATTTTTCGATATCTTCTATTTTTGTCTTTCCGATCATAAGATTCAGGATTTCTACATCTGTCTGCTTCATTCCCGCTCTTCCAACATATCCGACTGCCTTGATCGTATCTTCCGGACAGTCCATGACAAGTCCCTCTCCACTGCCAAACACCAGCCCGCGCATTGCCATCTTATGACTTAAGATCGCAGCCTGCAGAGATGTTGCAATTTTTGCAGCACAGCTTGGCTTCGCACCGTCACATACGATCCCTCCTGCATCCGCAATCGTATTGACGACCGTATTCTGGATTTGTTCCAGATTCCCGCCGCACAGATACGTAATCCCTGCTCCTGCGCCTGCTGCCGCACAAACTGCGCCGCAATAGGCCGAAAGGGAGCCGATATAACGCTTCTGATTCAGTGCTACCAGATTCGATACACACAGTGCACGATAAATCTCTTCTTCACTCTTTTTCAGCTCTTTTCCGTATTCGATCACCGGCAGAGAACAGGTCATCCCCTGATTACCGGAACCAGAATTAATAATGACCGGCAGGGAGCATCCGCTCATTCTGGCATCTGATCCTGCCGCTGCCGAAGCCACGGCCTTCCACTGTACAGTCGTCCCGAATTCCTCTGCGATCACCCGCCCAACCTGGGCACCCCATTCATGCTCCAGACCTTCCTTTGCAATTCTGGAATTGTACCTGATCTGCCGGGCAAGCACATCTCGTACCTCATTTAAATCCACTTCCTGCGCAAACACAAGGATATCGGCCAGATTCAACAGACTTTTATCCACCTCAATTTCTTCCCCTGACACTTCTTTCTTGTGCGCATACACAATTTTTCCGTTTTTCTCGATCCTTGTAATATTGGTATGCTCCTGCTCAATGATGACTGTCGCTTCATTTTCTCCGTTTACAACCTGAACTTCGATATACAGATTTGCCACACCTTCTTTTAAACAGCAGTCGCAAAATGATCCCCGAAGCAACTCCTTCGTTCTTTTGATATCTGTCTGGGTCACGGCTTCTAACACTTCCAGCGCCTGAGAAGGATCACCGCCTGCAAGCCCCAGTACTGCTGCAGCTTCCACACCCTTCATCCCACCGGAATTAGGAACCTTCACACCTTTTACATTCTTGATGATATTCCCGCTGCACCAGACTGTCATATGCTCTGGAAACTCTCCCAGCACTTCCCTTGCTTTTGCCGATGCATAGGCCAAAGCGATCGGCTCTGTGCACCCCAGTGCCGGAACCAGTTCTTTTCTTAAGATTTTTACATAATTATCATAAATCGTTCTGTCCATAATATCTCCTTTGCTCCCGTATTCCTGCTATTTATCATACCAAATTCGTTTTTAAGACGCAACACGCAGAAAGTGCGGCAGATCACCACCCTTTCGGTCGCATCTGCCGCTCTCTCAATTCGCATAACCATACCTTTTTTCTTCCATACGCATCAGGCCTTTTCCCTCCAGATACCATTCAATCTCTGTCAGCAGCTGTAAAAATCGATACCTCTCTTTCTCATTCTGTAAATCCATTTTCCACATATCACCATACATCCGCTTCACCAGATTCCAGTCCCGTCTCAGAATTGCTTCCAGTTTTTCCAATCTGTCATCTCTCACTAAAATACAGATTTCCACATTGTTCTCCATGCGCTCCATCAGCCTGTAGAAGTAGGCATATTCTGTTGGTTCCATTTTGCGTGCAAAATCTGCCAACTCTTCCAGTGCATCTTTCAGTGGCTCCAGATTTTTCTTCATCCTTCGTCCCCTCCTGGTCTGTATGAAAACGCCACTTTCACTATCATTAAGTATACCATACTTCCGTATGGAATCTTTTCTGCGTTTTCCATTTTCCCGATCTTTTTCGACACGTTTTGTTACTATCAGTTTCCGATCAAAAGATTCCTTTCTGCAACCTGTTTCTCTGGACTTTCCCGGAGCACAAGTATACAATAGAAATCAAAGTATTTTATTTCAGGAGGTATTGAATATGAATGCAATCATAGAAAATCTGCTTACTCGCAGAAGTACCCGCGCATTTTTACAAAAAGAAATTCCGGATAACGAATTAAACGAGATCCTGCAGGCTGCCATCTATGCCCCAAGCGGTATGGGCAAGCAGACCTGGAAGTTTACGGTTCTCTGCAATCAGGAAAAAATCCAGCAACTGGCAGAACTCATCGGACGAAAACTTGGACGAAAGGGCTATGATATGTACCGTCCGCAGGTTCTTATCATCCCTTCCAACCAAAAAGAAAATCCACACGGTATGGAAGACAATGCATGTGCCCTGGAAAACATCTTTCTGGCTGCACATTCCTTCGGAATCGGTTCTGTCTGGATCAATCAGCTCCGCACACTCTGTGATGATCCTGAAGTCCGTGCTCTGCTTGATGAGTTTGAAATTCCTTCCGATCATGTCGTGTACGGAATGGCTGCTCTGGGATATCCGGCAGACGCGCCCAAAAAGGAAATCCACAAAATCGGAGAGATCCGGATTATCAAATAAAACAGACAGGAGATTCTACAGATGAGATTTATTATCCAGAGAGTATCAGAAGCTTCCGTAACTGTCGAAGATCAGACCATCGGAAAAATCCAGAAAGGATTTCTGGTATTGATCGGAGTTTCTGATTCAGACACACAGGAAACTGCTGACAAACTGATCAAAAAAATGATCGGACTGCGCATTTTCGAGGATGAAAACGGAAAGACCAACCTTTCTCTTGCAGATGTAAACGGGAGCCTTCTTCTGGTTTCTCAGTTCACACTGTATGCCAACTGCAAAAAGGGCAACCGTCCAAGCTTTATCGAAGCAGGTGCTCCTGATAAAGCCAATGCCCTCTATGAATATATCATCACAAAATGCCGCCAGTCTGTTTCCTGCGTGGAAACCGGCGAATTTGGTGCAGATATGAAGGTTGCACTTGTTAATGACGGACCATTTACGATTATTTTAGATTCTGAAACATTATAAATGATTCTCGCGGACACGTATCTCCCAACGATGCGTGTCTTTTTTCTGCTTGCCGCAGCACACCTCAAATGCCCAGTTCGAATGATACGGCATGAGATATACCCGGAAAATAATACAGTGCGGCTCTTCCAGATCTTCACTGAAATGCACCTTTTGAAATGTATTTTCATCCATCATTTTCAACAACTTTTCTGCAAACTGCTCTCTGTTTTCTATCGTCCATCTGTTCGCATTCACCTCTACCCAAAGCCTGTACTCTCCATCTGTATGAGTGCCTGTAGTAGACCGCACGTCCGGTTTCTGCTGGAAAAGGAACCACCCCGTGGCTGCCAGAACTCCTATGATTATGATATACTTGAAATCTCTTTTCTTTTTCACGTTCATTCTCCATTATAATTTTTATACAGGTGTATATTTCTACATCTATATTATATTGCATCTTATATTTTTATACAACTGCACATATACTTTAGGAAAGGCAGGTGTAGATATGAATAAGATAATCATTGATTTGGACGTAGTAATGAAAGAAAAAGGAATCAGCAAAAATTCCGTCTGCAAAAACTGCAATTTACAACGAACCCAATTAAACAACTACTGTAAGAATAAGATATCCAGAATTGATCTGAAAATTCTCGCCAGACTGTGCGAATATTTAAAATGCGATTTAACTGATATTTTAAAGCTGGTAGAAGAAGAGGAAGAAAATTCATAAAAATTGCGGCAGTATCTGTCTGATCAGAGATATTGCCGCAGTTTTTATTTTCTTTTTAATTTTTCATTTCTTTTTTATAGAACTATCACAGTTTACTCACACTTTTCGCCTATATTATATGCATACAAAGCAAAAAGCTTTTTCATATATACTTTTCCCCCTTTTTTCAGCCGGCGATGGTATCCCGGCTTTTTCTTTTTGTATAAACAGGCAAAAATTTCTGTTTTCACAAAAACAGCGTGCCGCCAAAGAATGTCTGGAACTCTTTGACGGCACGCTATTTTCATCAAGCTGCCAAGGGGACTTGAACCCCCGACCTCCGCCTTACCAAGGCGACGCGCTACCGACTGCGCCATAGCAGCTTATGTGATAAACACAACACTAATATTATACATCAATTAGGTAAGCTCTGTCAATATTTTTTATATAATTTTGATAAATTTTCACCTTTTATTCCATCTTCATGAATCCACCATGCCTAATAGAATCAAGCATTGCTTCATAAAATTCATCTTCTTTTTATCTCAATTCATTTTTCAGCAATTTCTGTGCCTTGCTCTTAATCCTCTGCAGAGCATTATCCACCGCCTTGGGGCTTTTTCCGAGAAGCTCTGCGATTTTCCTGTAATCCGTTCCCATCAGGTGCAATTCCAGCACATGATTCTCCAGCGTACTTAAATTCTCCTTCAGCCGTTCTGAAAAAATCTCGGTAAACTCTTTTCCAAAATACAATGCTTCCGGATTATTTTCCTCCTGTGGTTCAATGGTATCGATCAGAGGAACCTTCTTTCCCTCCTCCACGGATTCTTCGTACAATGAAACATACGAATTCAGCGGAAGGTGCTTCTTTCTCTGAGATGCCTCGATCGCACTGTACATCTGCCTTGAGACACACAGTTCGGCAAAGCTTGCAAAGGATGTTCCCTGCCTGGTCTCATAATCACGGATTGCTTTAAAAAGCCCGATCATCCCTTCCTGGATGAGATCTTCATTCTCTCCGCCGAGAAGAAACATGGCTCTTGCTTTCTTTCGAACCATGGGCTTGTATTTATTCATGATAAAATCTGTGATCGCAGAGTCCCCGCCGCGCAGCTCTTCGATCAAATTTTCATCTGTCAGCATTTCATACCGGTTTCTCTGCATCATTTCCTCCATTTTATCCTTACATCGTTCTCTGACGTACAATCTCGTAAGCAAGTACTCCTGCCGCAACCGATGCATTCAGAGAATCAATCTCACCTTTCATCGGAATGCTGGCAACAAAGTCACATTTTTCTTTCACCAGACGTCCCACGCCTTCCCCTTCATTTCCGATCACCAGACCAATCGGTCCTTTCAGGTTCAAACGATACATGGATTCTCCGCCCATATCCGCACACACGAACCAGAGCCCTTTTTCTTTCAATTCTTCCATTGTCTTTGCCAGGTTTGTGACTTTTGCGACCGGAGTATAGTTTAAGGCTCCTGCAGAAGTTTTTGCCACGGTCGCAGTCAGTCCCACTGCTCTTCTCTTCGGAATGATCACGCCGTGTGCCCCTGCCAGATTTGCAGTTCGAATGATCGCACCCAGATTGTGAGGATCTTCGATATTATCAAGCAGAATCAAAAACGGATCTTCCCCTCGTTCTTCTGCCAGTTTTAACATATCCTCCACTTCCGAATATTCATAGGCAGCCGCATATGCGATTACACCCTGATGCTTTCCGGTCACGGAAATCTGTGAAAGTCGCTCTTTTCCCACAAAATTGATGATCGTATCATGCTTTTTCGCTTCTCTTACAATGGTGCGCACCGGTCCGTCCTGACATCCGTCCAGCACAAATACTTTATCGATCGGCTTTCCCGAACGAAACGCTTCGAGCACTGCATTTCTCCCCTCAATCACAAGGGTATGCTCTGTATTATCAAATTCTTTCCTATTTTCCTGCATCTTCTTCTCCCTGATTTTCTTTCAGACTTTCCAGTCCGATTTTTATAAGCGTCAGTAACCTCTCATATTGCTTTTTCAAATACAAATATCCGACCAGTGCCTCAAATCCCGTTGCTCTTCGATAATCTGTAATAGACTGGTTTTTAGCAGGGGATATGGATTTTGCATTCCGCCCTCTTTTATAGACAGCATGTTCTTCTTCTGTCAGATGTTCCTGCATGGCACGCATCATAAATGACTGCGCAGATGCCTGCACATACCCGCTGGTCTCTCTGTGAAGCTTCTGAACCTGACGGTTTCCCTGATTGATCACCATGCTCTTGATGATCAGATCATATACACAATCTCCAATATAAGCCAGCACAAGCGGAGAATATGCAGATACATCCACCGGTTCAAACTGCAGCATCTCTTCCATCAGATCTCTGAATTCAAAATTTACGCTCTTTTCCATTTTACCCCTTCTCTTGTATCTTCCAGAATGATTCCTTTTACAAGCAGCTCATCACGGATTTCATCTGCCCTGGCAAAATTTCTTTCTTTTCTTGCAGCCTGACGCTCTGCGATCAGCGCCTCGATATCGTCTGCCAGCATCTCCTGCTCTTTTTCTACGATAATTCCAAGTACATCTGTCAATGCGACAAGCTGGCTCAACAGGTTTTGCAGATATTCTTTAGAGCTTTCCCCGTCTGTATTTGTGTTGATAAATTTCACCAGGTCAAACACTGCCGCGATTGCATCTGCTGTATTGAAATCATCATCCATGGCTTTTTCAAATTTCTGGGTAAATTCCTGACTTTTTACAATCTTTTCCTGCTCTTTTTCTGTCATATTCTCTGTTTTTGCGCCTTCGAGCAGGAATTTCAAATGTTCTGCTGCTGTCACGATACGCTCCAGACCGTTCTTTGCTGCCTCCATCAATTCTGCACTGAAGTTCAGCGGACTTCTGTAGTGCGCACTCAGCATAAAGAAACGCAGTACCTGAAGATCATACTTTTCTCCGATCTCACGTACAGTAAAGAAGTTCCCAAGAGATTTGGACATTTTGCGGTTATCAATATTCAAAAAGCCGTTGTGCAGCCAGTATTTGGAAAAATCTTTTCCGTTGGCAGCCTCACTCTGTGCAATCTCATTTTCGTGATGCGGGAAGATCAAATCCTCTCCACCGGCATGAATGTCAATCTGCTCTCCCAAATACTTTTTGGACATTTCCGAGCACTCGATGTGCCATCCAGGACGCCCTTCACTCCATGGTGACTCCCATGCAGGTTCTCCCTCTTTTTTCGGTTTCCAGAGTACAAAGTCCAGAGAATCCTCTTTTTCATCTTCTCCCGTCACGAGAAGGGAACGTCCGCCGGACTGCAGATCGTCCAGATTTTTATGTGACAGCTTTCCATACCCTTCAAATTTTCTGGTACGGTAATAAACTGTTCCATTCTTTTCATAAGCATAGCCCTTGTCGATCAGCGTCTGGATCATATCGATCATGCCGCCGATTTCTTCTGTTGCCAGAGGATTTTTGGTGGCAGGCTTGACATTCATCCCTTCCATATCTTTTTTGCACTCTTCAATATAGCGTTTGGAAATCTCTTCTGCTGTCACACCTTCCTCGTTGGCTTTTTTGATGATCTTATCATCTACGTCTGTAAAGTTGGATACAAAATTCACATCGTATCCTTTATATTCAAAATATCTTCTGACCGTATCAAACACGATCATCGGTCTTGCATTTCCGATATGGATGAAGTTGTAAACAGTAGGTCCGCAGACATACATCTTTACTTTTCCTTCTTCCAATGGAACGAACTCTTCCTTTGTTTTTGACATTGTATTATACAGTTTCATCTTTTTTCTCCTCTCCCGTCTGTTCTGTTTTACATTGTTTCATACATCTCATTTTCTGTACCATCTCCGTCAGCTGATCGTGAAGCTCTCTGCTCTCTTTCTGAAGTTCTCTGATATCACTGAGCACCGGATCCGGAAGGTTGATTTGATCCATTTCACTTCGAAGCACCTTTTTGTCATCTCTCTTTACGATTCTTCCCGGAACTCCCACTACGGTACAATTCGGTGGCACCTCTTCCAGCACAACCGAACCGGCTCCGATTTTTGAATTCTCTCCGATTGTAAAAGAACCCAATATCTTTGCGCCTGCACTGACCATGACATTATCCTCCAATGTAGGATGCCGCTTTCCCTGCTCTTTCCCGGTACCGCCAAGAGTCACCCCCTGATACAAAGTCACGTTATCTCCGATCACTGTGGTCTCACCGATAATCACTCCACTTCCGTGATCAATAAACAGCCCTTTCCCGATCTGTGCGCCCGGATGGATCTCGATTCCCGTTTTTCTGGCTGCACGCTGGGAAATCCATCTGGCCAGAAAATAATGCTTTTTCAGATATAATTTATGCGCTACCCGATATCGCAAGATCACCTTAAAACTGGGATATAACAGCACTTCCATACTCGATTTGATCGCCGGGTCACGTTCTTTCACCACCCGGATTTCTTCCCGGATATAAGACAGCATTCCCATATGACATCCTCCTGACTTTTCTGCCATTTTAAAACAAAAAAACTTCATCTCTACAACTTAGAGACGAAGTTCTTCCGCGGTTCCACTCTATTAAAAGAATCTGGTTCTTTCACTCATTGCACGTAACGTATGCGACACGTACCCTGCTACTGACACTCTTTGTGTGTTCGCAGAATCAGCTCCCGAATGCACTTCTTTGGCCGCTTTCCCGGAATTGCTTTCAGCCGGTGACAATTCCTCTCTGTGAGCGTATGACCAGATACTCTTTTCGTTCTAAGCCTTTGCTTTTATTTCTTAGTCCAGATTATATCTTATGCAAAATTTTCTGTTTTGTCAACTTCTTTCACACAATCTCATTCAAGAATACCGGAGAGAGCGGTGAAATTTTCTCCAGCTCACACTCCAGCTCTCTGCCAAGACATACGTCCGGATCCTTTCTTAGATCCGCCGCACTTCGATAGCCAAATACAAGTTCCGTAAGCGCACCGATTGTCAGCACTCCCTGAGAATCCTCTGTCTCTGTGACCTGTATCCTGCCATCTTCCTGACTGCACAGCTTCCAGATTCTGCTGTTTCCAGTCAAGATCGGATCAATGACCGCAAAGGAACAAGAAAGACTTTCTCCCTCTTTGACCGTAAGCACTGATAACAAGGTCTCAAGATGCAGAATCCGTACCATGATCATCGGTTTCCTCTCCACAGACCTTGCACAAGGCTCCAACACTTCCGGACACGCCAGTACTTTGACCGGCTTCTCACTCAAACCGGATATGGAATCCCAAAATACAGTCTCATATCCCGGAAGGATCAGCGGTTCTAAAACTTCGCAGGTTTCCTCTTTTGCATAGCAGTAGATTCCCACCAGCTTTCCGTCTTTTTTCAGCATTCGGATTCCGCCGTTTTCACTCTGCTGCTCCAATACGCGTGTCTGATAGTAATGCGCGTCTCTCACTGCATATACCCGAGCCGTTCCAAAGAGCCGCTCCTTTGCAAACGCAGCCAGTTCTTCTGCCTGAAACATTGTTGCATCTTCCTCTTCGATCAATTCTGTTTCTGCCTTTTTTTCAAACACCGCCTGCCTCTGGCTGTATACAAACCTAAAATCATATGGAGTATAGATTGCCTCTGCTGCCGGCATCAAAAATGTAAACGGCTCTTTTTTCCCATACATCTCCTGCATCGCTTTTCGCAGAAGACTGCTCATATAACCCCGGCTTCTGTATTGTGCTCTTGTGGCCACTGCAATAATATAACGGCATAAAAACGGATGCTCTGCCACCTGAAGCTGATAAGGATTCAGCTGGAGCATGGACTGGATCTCTCCGTCTTCTTCAATCACCCAGATTTCATTCTCTTTTGTCTTGATAAAATAGTAATAATCCAGAAATGCCCTGGTATCGTCTGAAAACACTTCCTCCCACAGCTTCCGGGTCTTTTGGTGCTCCTGTTCTTCCAGTCTTCGAAGTTCCATCCTCGTTCTCCCATCTATGCTTTTTTGCACCCCTGACAGCCGGCACATCCACCTGTCTGCGCTGTCACATCCACACTGCTGTAATTCATCACTTTTTCCAGCATACAGATTGCCTGAGAGGAAATCCCCTCTCCGCTTCCGGTAAATCCAAGTCCCTCTTCTGTCGTTGCCTTGACATTAATCTGATCCGACTCAATTTTTAATGCTTTTGCAATATTTTCGCGCATTGTATCAATATAAGGACGCATCTTTGGTCTCTGTGCAATGATCGTTGCATCAATATTTTCAATCAGAAACTGATGTTCTTCTAAGAGATCGGCAACATGCTCCAACAGTCTGATGCTGGAAATCCCTTTATACGCAGGATCTGTATCCGGAAAATGCTTCCCGATATCCCCCAGTGCAGCCGCCCCCAGAAGCGCATCCATGATCGCATGGAGCAGCACATCCGCATCCGAATGTCCGAGCAGTCCTTTTTCATAGGGAATCTCTACACCGCCAAGGATCAGTTTTCTTCCTTCTACTAATTTATGCACATCATATCCCATTCCAATTCTCATATTTATCTGCTCCTTTCTATTTCTGACTGCTTTTCTTTTCTATTCGCTGTCCGATTGTTCTTCTGTATCAATCGGAGCTTCTTTTTCTTCTTTTGCTTCTTCCTTTTCCGGCATTTCCTGCTTGAACTGAATATCCGGAATCTCTCTTCGTGTTTCCTGTGAAGTTTCCATCGAATCCTCTTTCTCCACAATCTGAAGATCATCCTCCTGAGATTTTTCTCCTCCCCTGCTCATCTTCCATACGCTGCTGATCGCAGCACCTGCATATACAACCCCCACTCCAATAAACAAAACTGCAGCACATATCATCAGCGCCAGATTGTTCGGCTGCTCCCTGGTCACCTGGGAAATGATCTGAACTCCAAGAAATACCAGATACAATCCCGCCACGATCCGCAATACCATCCATGACTTTTTATTCATCTTCTGCCTCCTTGTAAGCCGGATATTCCGGCTTTCTTTTTCATTCTCTGATTGTAACAAAAAAGAAGCCCTCATTCAAGGACTTCTTTTTCAGTAGCGGAAACTGGATTTGAACCAGCGACACCACGGGTATGAACCGTGTGCTCTAGCCAACTGAGCTATTCCGCCATCTTTCATGGTATGGGGCCTACAGGGCTCGAACCTGTGACCCTCTGCTTGTAAGGCAGATGCTCTCCCAGCTGAGCTAAGACCCCATATCCGTCGGATGCGTTTCCCGCAACCGACTTCGTTAGTATACTACCTGTACCAGGGAATGTCAACCCTTTTTTCACATTTTTTGCAATTTTTCAAATTATTGCAACAAATTCTGCATTTATAGTGCCCAGCTGCCGTCTATAAAGACTGGAACTTCTTTTCCATCCTCTGTAATTCCTGTAATCTTCATGTCTTTTGTACCAATCATAAAGTCCACATGATTGATGGAATGATTCCCGCCGATCTGATGCAATTCTTCTTCATTCATCTTCTCTCCATCCTGAACGGTTGTCGGATAACACTCTCCCAATGCAAGATGGCAGGATGCATTCTCATCAAACAAGGTATTATAGAACAGGATCCCCATCTCAGAAATCGGAGAAGCGTACGGCACCAGCGCTACTTCTCCAAGACTTTTGGAACCTTCATCTGTATCCAGCAACTGTTTTAATGCATCGTATCCTTCTCTGGCGTCAAAATCCACAACTTTTCCTTCATGGAACGTCAGACTGAAGTCTTTGATCAGATTCCCCCGATAACTCAGCGGCCGGGAGCTTACGACCTTTCCTTCTGCCTTTCTGTAATCCGGCATTGTAAATACTTCTTCTGTCGGCATATTCGCAATAAAACGCACTCCCGATCCGGATTCCTCGGAACCGCCTTCCCAGATATGGTTTTTCACAAGTCCTACTCTGAAATCCGTTCCGGCCTCATTCTCATAATGCAGCTCTGTAAACTGATACTTGTTCAAAATCTCACATTTTTCGGAAAGCAGCGCATCATGCTCTCTCCATGCCTGAACTACATCTCCATCCTGAATCCTTACTGCGCAGAAGATCGCTTCCCACAGACTTTCCATGGCTTGTGCTTCGCTTTTTTCCGGAAACACTTGCTTTGCCCATTCTTTTCCCGGAACAGCTGCCACTACCCACTGCACCTGGCTTGACACCATCCGTTTGTAATACGGCTCCATCGCCTTGTCATTCGCTTTTGCAGCTGCCATCTGTTTTTCCCTGTCCACGCCTTTAAAAGCATTCGGATTCTCTGCTGTGATCGCAATAAATGCCGCTCCATTTTCTGCATAACTGTTCATGGAATCTGCGCGCCACTTCGGAACATTTTCAAACACCTCCATCGGTGCATACTCGTATCTTAAGCGTGCAACTTCATCATCACCCCAGTGTACGATCACTTCTTTTGCTCCTGCCTCATATCCGGCCTTTACGATCATCCGGCCAAACTCCCAGCATTCTGCGGGGCAGCGCAGGACCAGTTCCTGTCCTTTCTGGATGGCCGCGCCATTTTCTACGATCAATCTTGCATATTCCTGCTGTTTTTCCTGAAAATTCATCTCTATCTCACACTCTCCTTATTTCTGACATTCAATTTACTTCAATAGTATATCAGCTTTTCTGCCAAAAATACACCCTACCGGCTCAACAATTTTTGATAAGTAAAATCAATCAGAAACGCGCCCAGAGGAGCTGTAATAAGAATCGACACAACTGCCACTGTCAGAACGATATTCCCACAGGAAAGCCCCATGGCAAGCGGAATCCCTCCAATGGCCGCCTGAACAGTTGCTTTCGGCATATATGCGATCATGCAGAATGTCCGCTCCTTCCTGTTTAAACCGGTTTTTAAAAGACAGAAAAACACTCCCGCCATCCGGAATGCAAGCACACCAAAAATCAAAACAACAGCTGCAAATCCTGCAGACAGCGCATATTTAATATTCACTGTGGCTCCCACAAGAACAAACAGCATAATTTCTGAAACAACCCACAGTTTGTTGAATTTAACAGACAAACGTTCTGCCACTCTTTTCCGCTTTTTCTGAAGCGTGATTCCGACTGCCATCACAGCGATCAATGAAGCAAACGGGATCACATCCGCAAGCTGATCCTCCAATGTGACCAGAACAAACGAAACACACAGAAAGATCATCACCTTGGACGTATCCCGGATATGTATCTTTTCAAAAAACTTTGCCATCAGATACCCGACAGTCATTCCGACAACAATCCCCAACGCAATGGAAACCGGAATGTTCACAAAGCTTTTTACAGATACCGCATCCCCCTGTGCAAGACCAGTGAACGCTGTAAATAAGACAATTACAAAAACATCATCCACAGAAGCTCCCGCAAGGATCAGTTGAGGAATACCTTTTCCCGTCCCGTAATTTTCTTCCATAAGCTTCAGCATTTTCGGAACGATCACGGCAGGTGAGACTGCTCCTACAACAGTCCCCATAATGGCTGCATCCAAAATTGAAACCCCAAGCAGCCTCGGTGCCAGCAGAATCATCCCCAGAACTTCAAAACAAGCCGGAACAAAACACATCAGAATTGCCGGTCTCCCTACTTTTTTCAAGTCTTCCAGATTCAGTGAAAGCCCTGCTCTTGCCAGAATAATAATTAATGCGATTTTTCGAAGCTCAGACGAAATATTCAAAATGGAAGCATCGATCAGATTCAAAGCATATGGCCCCAATACGATCCCTGTCACCAACATTCCTAAGAGCCCCGGAAGATGCACTTTTTTACAAAGCCATCCCATCATCATGCCAAGCAACAGTATACACGCAATACTCATCAACATTTTTCTTTCTCCCTTATTCTTTTTTCTTTTTACCCAAAACTCTTGGAGCAAAAAAACAAAAGAGATCTGAAATTCAGACCTCTCTCTTCGTAGCGGAAACTGGATTTGAACCAGCGACACCACGGGTATGAACCGTGTGCTCTAGCCAACTGAGCTATTCCGCCATCTTTCATGGTATGGGGCCTACAGGGCTCGAACCTGTGACCCTCTGCTTGTAAGGCAGATGCTCTCCCAGCTGAGCTAAGACCCCATAATTTGAAGCTGCTGTTTTCTCAACTGCAACTTGCTTGATTATTATACTATTGACTTTTTAGATTGTCAATACTATTTTTCTACTTTTTTCCACATTTTTTTATTTTTATTGCTTTTGTGTAGTTCTGGAAATATGTACAATCAAATAAACCCTTTCCTCTTCTGTAATTTCTTTCTGGAGCAAATCTTCCAAAAGCCGTTGCAAAAAAAATTGCATATGGATTACGAACCTGGAATAATTGATACTTTCTTCATAAAAAAAGACCAAGACAAGAGGTGCAATAATCTCATGCTCCTCATTGTTCTCGGTCTTGCCTGCATTACCAGTAACAGCCTTTGCTATTAATTACAAATTAGATCGTATCAGACTGTTACAAAAAATACAAGTCTGTTTTTCAAATCAAACCATTCTTTTATTTAAAATATTTCACCCCGGATTCAAAGATCTTCAGATCCTGCTCTCCGTAGATATTGATTGCTACAGAATCACCGCGGCGTTCGGAATGTGCCATCTTTCCAAGTACTCTTCCATCCGGACTTGTGATACCTTCGATCGCACGGTAGGAGCCATTGACATTCCACTCTTCGTTCATACTGATATTTCCTGACGGATCGCAGTACTGTGTTGCTACCTGACCGTTCGCGAATAACTGATCCAGCCACTCTTCACTCGCTACAAAACGACCTTCTCCGTGGGAAGCCGGATTTGTGTAAACCCCTCCGAGCTCTGCACCTGCAAGCCAAGGTGATTTGTTTGTCACAACTTTTGTGTAGACCATCTTTGAAATATGACGTCCAATCGTGTTATATGTCAATGTTGGAGAATCCGCTGTCTGTCCTACAATCTTACCATAAGGAACCAGTCCCAGTTTGATCAGTGCCTGGAATCCGTTGCAGATACCGAGCGCCAGTCCATCTCTTTCATTCAACAGTTTTTCTACTGCTTCTTTGATCTTTGCATTCTGGAATGCAGTTGCAAAGAATTTTGCAGAACCATCCGGTTCATCTCCTGCACTGAATCCACCCGGGAACATGATCATCTGTGCCTGTCCGATTGCCTTTTCAAACTCGGCAACAGAATCACGGATATCCTCTGCATTCATATTACGGAATACCTTTGTGATCACATTTGCGCCTGCTCTCTCAAACGCCTTACGGCTGTCATACTCACAGTTTGTTCCAGGAAATACCGGAATAAATACGGTCGGCTGTCCGATCTTATGACTGCAGATATGAATATCAGATGTATGATAGAGCTTTTCTTCCACCACTTCATCATTATCTGCGGAAGATTTTGTCGCAAATACACTTTCCAGAGTGCCTGTCCATGCTTCTTCCGCTTCTGTCAGAGCAATTTCGGTATCCGCATAAACAAATTTCTGCTCTTCGAGAACCTCACCGATCACCGTGTATGCAATGCTCAGTTCTCCCACTTTGTCTGCCGGAACTTCTGCAATAATATCTCCAAATGCCGGCGCAAACAATTCTCCCGCATCCAGATTATGCTCGATCTTCACACCCAGTTTATTTCCAAATGCCATCTTACTTGCCGCAGCGATTACACCATGACGATCCAGCGCATATGCGGAAACAATCTTTCCACTGTGGATATCTGCTGCAAATTTGCCATACTGATCCATCAGCTGTGTATAAACCGGGAGATCATACTGATCTTTTTCAATCTTCATCCAAACCAGTTTATTTCCTGACTTTTTCAGTTCCGGAGTAATAATCTCATCCTCTGTTGCCATGTCTACGGCAAACGATACAAGAGTCGGCGGAACATCAATATCCTGGAATGTTCCAGACATACTGTCTTTCCCCCCGATAGACGGAAGCCCGAATCCAAGCTGTGCTTCATATGCACCCAAGAGTGCTGCAAACGGCTGACTCCATCTCTTCGGATCTTCTGTCATACGACGGAAATATTCCTGGAATGTAAAACGAATCTTGCTATAATCTCCACCTGCGGCTACGATCTTCGCAACTGACTCTACCACTGCATAAATCGCTCCATGATACGGACTCCAGCTTGACAGATATGGATCAAATCCGTAGCTCATCATAGAAACCGCATCTGTTGTTCCATTCATAACCGGAACTTTTGCAACCATAGCCTGTGTCTCTGTCATCTGATACTGACCACCGTACGGCATAAACACGGAACCTGCTCCGATGGAGCCGTCGAACATCTCTACCAGACCTTTCTGAGAGCATACATTTAAATCCTTTAAGGTCTCCAGCCATTTTTCTTTTACATCCGTCACTTCTTCTTTTACGAACAGACTGTCTTTCTTTGCAGGAATCTCAACTTCTACTGTTGTCTCCTGATGTGCTCCATTGGTGTCAAGGAACGCTCGGGAAATATTGACAATTTCATTTCCTCTCCACACCAAAACCAGTCTCGGAGATTCTGTCACTACTGCAACTTCGACTGCTTCTAAGTTTTCTTCCTTTGCATAAGACATGAATTCTGCCACATCTTTCGGATCTACGACTACCGCCATTCGCTCCTGAGATTCTGAAATAGCAATCTCTGTTCCATCCAGACCTGCATATTTTTTCGGTACTTTATCCAGATCCACACGAAGTCCGTCTGCAAGCTCTCCAATCGCAACAGAAACACCGCCCGCACCAAAGTCGTTGCACTTTTTAATCAGCTTACTTACTTCTTCTCTGCGGAATAAGCGCTGAATCTTGCGCTCTGTCGGAGGATTTCCTTTCTGAACCTCTGCGCCACAAGTCTCAATAGATTCTTCTGTATGTACTTTGGAAGAACCTGTTGCTCCACCACATCCGTCACGTCCGGTACGTCCGCCGAGCAGTACGATAATATCTCCCGGATCTGAATTCTCACGGATCACCGCACGTCTTGGAGCAGCTCCAAGCACTGCACCGATCTCCATACGTTTTGCCACATAATCCGGATGATAAATTTCTTTTACCAGTCCTGTCGCCAGACCGATCTGGTTTCCGTAAGAACTGTATCCGTGAGCAGCTCCTCTCACCAGTTTTTTCTGAGGAAGTTTTCCTTTTAAAGTCTCTTTTACAGATACCGTCGGATCTGCAGCTCCTGTCACACGCATTGCCTGATATACATAAGTACGTCCTGACAACGGATCACGGATTGCACCGCCAAGGCAGGTTGCCGCTCCACCAAACGGTTCAATCTCTGTCGGGTGATTGTGTGTCTCATTTTTAAAATTGATCAGCCACTCTTCTTCCACTCCATCTACTTTGATCGGAACAACAATACTGCATGCATTGATTTCATCTGATTCTTCCTGATCTGCAAGTTTTCCTTCTTTTTTCAGCTTACGCATCGCCATCAGCGCAAGATCCATCAGGCAGACAAACTTATCTTCTCTTCCTTTGAAGATCTCACTGTGGTCACTTAAATACTGTTTGTATGTATTGACGATCGGCTCTTTATAGTCTCCTTCACCGAATGTCACATCCTTTAACTCTGTAGAGAATGTCGTGTGACGGCAGTGATCAGACCAGTATGTATCCAGAACACGAATCTCTGTCATAGTCGGATTTCTATGCTCTTCTCCGTGATAATAATTCTGGATATGCTGGAAATCTTTAAATGTCATTGCCAGCCCAAGGGAATCATAAAGCGCTTTTAATTCTGCTTCCGGCATTGTCTCAAAACCATCAAATACTTTCACATCTTCCGGTTCCTCAAACACAGTCACTAACGTTTCCGGTTTTTCCATTCCTGTCTCTCTTGAGTCCACAGGGTTGATACAGTGATTCTTGATCGCTGCAAATTCATCCTCTGTTACGTTTCCTTCGATGACATATGTTGTCGCCGTTTTGATTACAGGAGACTCGTCCTCTTTGATAAACTGCACACACTGTTCAGCAGAATCTGCTCTCTGATCAAACTGTCCCGGCAGATATTCTACCGAAAATACATGATCTTTGTCAGATACCGGAAAGCTCTCAAGATAAAGTACATCTACCGGCGGTTCCGCAAAAATCCCATTACATGCTTTCTCAAACGTATCTTCTGAAAGATTCTCCACATCATAACGAATCAGAACTCTGACACCTGTCACAGTTTCAATTCCAAGATAACTTCTGATCTCATGTCTCAATTCTTTTGCCTGTACGGCAAATTCTGCCTTTTTTTCTACATATACGCGCTTTACGTTGCTCATATACAATCTCCTTTGCACTTCTTTCAAACATTAAGTAACTCTTTTTACCGTAATCTTACCACATTTTTTCTCATAAGTATAATTAATATAATTAAACTCACTCATAAGTACTTTTAATTTTTCTTTCATTTTCATCTTTCTTGGCCTGTCTGGCGAGAAACACACTGACTGCCAGAAAGATCAGCATACTGATAATGAAGATTCCCCCAATGCGCAATGCCATATCATAGAAAAAACCTTCCGGCAGCATCCGGATCATATAATCCTCAGCGGGATCAAACAACCACAGATCATTGGTAAAAAATATCTCATGGAATACCGTAAATGCTGTATTAAAATCTACAATCAGCGCTCCTGCCAGAAACGCGACTCCGGCTGTGGCGATCCCAAGACCGATCTGATATCCTCTTGCCAGAATCTTTTTCCAATTCGCCTTTGTCACCCAAAGTACGAAAAGACAGAGCAGCATCACCGCCGCTGATACTCTTCTTACCATAAGACCACCAAGAAACAAATTTTTCACATCAGCCATATGCAATTTGTCCTGCTCATTAAAAAAGTCCTGCTCTTTTCCTTCTACCACTGTGTACACATCCAGATTTTCTCTGTCACCGATCAGATAATCCATCATCTCATAGGTCACATACATCACATCTTTCAGCTCCATATCAAGATCCGAGACCACATCATATTTCTTATATTCTTTTTCGTAAAATCCAAAATCTCCATACGCCGCAAATTGAAAGCTGCTGATCAGCAGCACCAGAATCAGCGCCAGAGAAAACACGATTCCCAAAAACCATTGTACTTTTTTCACGCATTTTACCTCCCAGTCTTTTCTGCTTTCGTCATTTTTTCCATTCTTCTGCGATTCCTGTATATTTTACCACAATATAGATTGTAATTCATTCATTTTTGCCCTATAATACAGGGAGCACTTATTAGGAGGTCTAATAATGGATATTAACTATGAACTATATAAGGTATTCTATCACGTGGCATCTACTTTGAGTTTTTCCGAAGCTTCCAAACAGCTTTTCATCTCACAATCTGCTGTCAGTCAGTCTATCAAAACACTGGAACGCAAGCTGGATCAGGTGCTTTTTATCCGCAGTACAAAAAAAGTCCAGCTCACACCGGAAGGAGAAATCCTCCTTCGCCATATCGAACCTGCCATGCATCTGATCCAGCGCGGGGAATCCCAGCTTCTGGATGCAGCTTCTACCGGTGGACAGATTCGGATTGGAGCCAGTGATACGATCTGCCGATATTTTCTGGTTCCCTATTTAAAGAAATTTCACGAAGCATTTCCAAATGCCCACATCAAAGTTGTCAACCAGACATCCATCAAATGTGTAGAATTACTGGAATCCGGACAGGTCGATCTCATTGTGGTCAACTACCCAAACAGCTACTTAAGCAATGTCTCTTCGATCAAAAAGATCAAAAAATTTCATGATGTTTTTATTGCCAACCAGGATTTTGCAGAGTTGAAAGGAAAGAAACTTTCCTATCAGGAACTGTCAAAATATCCAATTCTGATGCTGGACAAGCACAGTACCACCAGTGAATATCTGCACCGCCTCTTCCAGCAGCATCAACTGGATCTGGTTCCTGAAATCGAGCTGACCAGCAATGATCTTCTGATCGATCTTGCACGAATCGGACTCGGAATCGCATTTATTCCAAATTTCTGTCTCTCTGAGCAGACTTGCGATCTCTTTGCTGTCCAGACAGAAGAAGAACTGCCAGAGCGTGAGCTTGTCATCGCTTATAATGAACAGGTGCTGACCTCAAAGGCAGCAAAAGAATTCTTAAGTTTTTTTGACTGATGTACAATTACGGACTTTCCCAGAAAGTCCGTATTTCTTGTTCCAGATTTTTCACACTTCCCAGTTGATACTGCTGCCACTCTCTCGGAAACACTTCCCGGTATCGCATTGCCCGAAATCTATCATCCAACAACAGGATCACACCTCTGTCACTTTCCGTTCGGATCACCCTCCCGGCAGACTGCAGAACTTTGTTCATTCCCGGATACAGATACGCATAGTCAAATCCATCCATGTCAGCAGCATTAAAATACTGCTTTAAAATTTCCCGTTCTGTACACACCTGAGGAAGCCCTGTTCCGGCGATCACTGCTCCGATCAACTTGTCATCTGTCAGATCAATCCCCTCTGAAAAAATTCCGCCCATCACGCAAAATGCAACCAGACTTTTCTCTCTTTCCTGTTCAAATTCCTCCAAAAACTCTTCCCTCTGTTCTTCATCCATATACGAAACCTGACAGATACTGTCGACTTCGTGATCAACACACTCCAAAAAGCACGTATGTACCTCTTCCAAAAAACGGTACGATGGAAAAAACGCCATATAATTTCCTTTTTTCTGTTCTGCCATCACTGCAATATATCTGGCAAATCTCTGATATGTACTCTCTCCTCTTCTTGTATAACGGGTACTTACATCCGTTCCAATAAAAAGAAATTTATTTTCCTGCGGAAAAGAACTATGTGCATACACTGCATAATCATCTTTCTCAACACTAAGCAGCTTTTTATAGTAATGAACCGGAAGCAGTGTTGCAGAAAAGAAAATCGTACTGTTTCCCTGTTCCAGATAATTTTGAAGATTCACCGCCGGATTGACACAAAAAAGCTTGATTTGAAACCTTCCGTCTTCCATCATTTCCGAAAAGATCACATAATTTTCATCCATGATATCATGGATATTTAAAAAACTGCGCACTGCAAAATAAAAATCCAGCACCCGCTTTTTCTTTTCTGCATCCTTGCATTCTTCCAGATAATCTTCCAGTTTCGAAAGCACATTCATCAACTTTAACGCAATATGCGATACACTTTTTAAAATCTGATAATGCTCACACTCTCTCTTTAATTCCAAAAACTGCTGATTACATTCTGACAAACCCTTTGCCAGTTTCGGATCCTCTGCTTTTACCATTTTTCTTACTTCCAGTAAATCTTCTTTGTATAGAGATGCACTATACATCTCCCTTCCCCGCTCCACCAGATTATGCGCCTCATCGATCAGAAACAGGTATTCCCCTTTTCCACTTTCTGAGAAAAAGCGCTTTAAATGGGCCTGCGGATCAAACGCATAATTGTAATCACAGATCACCGCATCTGCCCAGTTGGACACATCCAGAGACATCTCGAACGGACAGACCATGTGCTTTTTCGCCTGTTCTTCCAGAACCTCTCTGCTCCAGTCGCCGGAATGTGTGATCAGATCAAAAACTGCATCATTCACTCTGTCAAAATGTCCTTTTGCATAAGGACAGGCATCCGGATTGCACTCTGCCTCCTCACAAAAACAGATTTTTTCTTTTGCTGTCAGCGTAATGGTCTTATACAACAGCCCCTTTTCTTTCAACAGGGAAAATGCCTGCTCTGCAACTGTCCTCATAATCGTCTTCGCTGTCAGATAAAAAATCTTTTCTCCCAGCCCTTCCCCCACTGCCCGCACTGCCGGAAATACAGTTGCCATTGTTTTTCCCACTCCGGTAGGCGCCTGGATAAACAGCTTTTTCTTTCGCAAGATCGTGCGGTATACCGAGGCCACCAGGTCGCGCTGTCCTTCTCGATAGGGAAAAGGAAACTCAATCTGCCGGATCGAATCATTGCGTACATTCCGCCATTCAATTTCAAATTTTGCCCATTTTTCATATTGTGTCACCAGATCCTGAAACCACGTCTGAAGCTCTTGAAATTCAAATTCCTGGCAAAACCTGCGGATTTCCTCTGTTTCCATCTGACAATACGTCATCTGAACGTCAATGCACTTCAAAGAGTTCTGAACTGCATAAATATAAGCATAACATTTTGCCTGAGCCAAATGAACGGGAACGGGCGCTTCCAGATGTTCCAGACTTCGCAAAATCCCCTTGATCTCATCGATCAGGACTTTTCCGTCATCTTTCAAAACTCCATCGGCGCGCCCTTCTATCTGCAAAACAAACCCATCGCACGGCATCTGTATTTTAAGCGGAACCTCCGCTGTGTAATTCGTTCCCATACGGCTTTGTATTTTGCGGTGTATTTTACCGCCCAGCAGCATGGCATCTTTTTCCATACTGCCGGACACTCTGTTGTCAATGTCCCCTTCCCGCAGAATAAATTCTACAAGGCTGCGGACAGATATCCTTATGATTGTTTCCTCTTTCATGTTCTCTACTCTGCTGCTTTATCCGGTCTTGCAACCTCTGCGATCGTCTTGGTCAGACCAGCGATTCCCTGTAATTCGGACGGAATGATAATCTTGGTTGCTCTTCCGTCTGCTGCTTTGGCAAACGCTTCAAGACTCTTTAAAGTCAGTACTGCATCATCCGCACCTGCCTGTTTAATAAATTCAATTCCTTCTGCTGTTGCTTTCTGAACGGTACGGATTGCTTCCGCCTGTCCTTCCGCCTCTTTGATTCTCTTCTGCTTTTCTGCTTCCGCATTCAGGATTGCCGCCTGTTTTTCCGCCTCCGCTTCCAGGATCAAAGATTCTTTCTTACCTTCTGCCACCAGAATTGTAGATTTCTTTTCTCCTTCCGCTTTCAGAATCGCTTCCCTTCTTTCACGTTCTGCCTTCATCTGTTTCTCCATCGCATCCTGGATTGCAGTCGGAGGCATGATATTTTTCAGTTCCACACGATTCACCTTGATTCCCCACGGGTCTGTAGCGATATCCAGCGATGTGCGCATCTCCGAATTGATCGTCTCTCTGGATGTCAGAGTCTCATCCAGTTCCAGATCTCCGATGATATTACGCAGTGTAGTCGCTGTCAGATTTTCAATCGCTGCAATCGGGTTCTCCACTCCATACGCATACTGCTTCGGATCTGTAATCTGAAAAAAGATCACCGTATCAATCTGCATCGTAACATTATCTTTTGTGATCACGGCCTGCGGTTCAAAATCTACAACCTGCTCTTTGAGTGATACTCTCTTTGCCACACGATCCAGAATCGGGATCTTAAAATGAATTCCAACACCCCACGTCTCTTTATATCCACCCAGACGTTCCAGAATATACGCATGTGCCTGTGGTACGATTCGGATATTTGCTGCCAGAATCAATATCACCAATACCAATAAAACTCCTAATACCATCAATCCCATCCTCTAGTCCTCCTTATACGGTTCTACAATCAATTTTACGCCGGAAATCCGGATTACTCTTGCCAGAGTATCCTTTTCCAGAACTTCTTTACTGTCTGTCCTCACTGTCCATTCCATTCCGTCCAAAATTCCTTTTCCGGTCTGTGCAAGATCATCTACTCTCTGTGTAATTCTGACAATTTTTCCCACTGCCTGTTCATAGTTTGTCTTTTCATGATGTGCATTGACATATCTTACTGCAAACGGTCTCGTAAAATACACAAGCACAAATGAAACCAGGATAAACGCCCCGATCTGCCAGATCAGATCGACTCCCAGCAGCTCTAAAACCAACGCTGCCAGTGCACCTCCTGCAAACCAGATGGAGGTCAGACCCACAGTCAACAGTTCTACAATCAGAAGAATAACAAAAAGCGCCAGCCAGACGATTGCCTCTCTCTCCATATCTCTCCTTCCTTTCTCTTATCAACGCCACTTTGTTATCCTTATGTTAAACTAAGTCCTCCTATTATACAATAGTTTTTTACTGGAATTCTGTCACATTTTTACGATATTTGACCGGTATATGTGTTCGCTGGCATTTTAAATTTTCCCGTTCCTTGATCGAGATGGTTTTAAAAAATCCTTTCCACAATTTTTCATACTCCTTCTCGGCTTCCGTGATCTGCTCTGTCACATCCCGGTCTGGCACTTCTCCTTGTACCAGCACCCAATGCTTTCCGGCCGGATGCACCAGAAATTCCTGATGCGTATTGTCATAGATCACCCAGTTTTCCATCGGAAAACGATCTGCAAAATGCTCTGCGATACATGTCAGCACCCTGTTCTTCGGCTCTATCTTGGAAAACAAAACTCCGTTTTCCAGTTCCCGAAATCTTACAAACTCAATAAAATAATGGGCTTCATTCGAAACTCTGCGTTTCATTTCAAACACTTTTGCCACAGAGGGATTTCCCAGAAAGTCCATAATCCTTTTACTTGGCTTTACCTGTCTCGCTGCCTGCATGACATGGAGTATCGCCTCTGCTTTCATCGCATCTTCACACAACAGGGCATAAGAAATATCCTCATAAGTCTGCTCTCCCATATGATCCCGTATCAGGCGTTCCACCGCCTGCGCTTTCTTTTCGGATGATACAACTTCTGCATATTCGCAGAACAGCTGCTGCTGTGTCTTTCCCAAAAGCCCGATTCCTACCTCTTTATTGCGGTTTTCTTTCCATGCGTCATAAATTGCCGAAAGCATCTCGGTTCTGTCATCTCTGCAAATATAAATCTTTTTCATATCCCTCTCCTGTCATACCATAGTCACGATCTGGTTCCCGGTAAAATTTACATCATCAAATAAGGATAACTGCTGATAATTCATCCCTGCAACACTGTCCGGCAAACGTTCTTTCGTATTCAAAAGATTCCTTGTAATATAATCTTCTTCTATTTTCGTTTTATACATCATTTTTCCACTGCACGTAATAAAATAGAGCGCCCGTTTTAATACCACTCCCATTTTCCTGAGGTCTTCAAATCCAAGAGATCCGAACCGCCTTGCTTTTACGATCCTGCCCGCTGATTTGTAACCGATCCCGGGAACACGCAGCAAAACATCATATGACGCCCGATTCACTTCGACAGGAAAATATTCCAGATGATTCAGCGCCCAGTTACACTTCGGATCCAGGAATATATTAAAATTCGGATTTTTCTCATTCAGCAGCTCATTTGCTTCAAACTTGTAATACCGCAGCAGCCAGTCTGCCTGATATAGTCTGTGTTCCCGAAGAAGCGGCGGTCCATCTGATGTTCTTGCCGGAAGTGCCTTGTCTTCATTGACCGCCACAAAAGCAGAATAAAACACACGCTTTAATCCAAATTTCTGGTAGAGTGACTCTGCCACACGCAGGATCTGATAATCTGTCTCCGGAGAGGCGCCGATGATCATCTGCGTACTCTGGCCGGCAGGCACAAAACGCGGCGCACTTTTATACAGCGTCAGCTCCTGTCTGTTCTCTTTGGACTTCTCCTGGACCAGCCGCATGGGTGCCAGAATATTTTTTCTTGACTTGTGTGGTGCCAGAAGTCTCAAGCTCTCGGCTGTCGGCAATTCCAGATTCACACTCATTCTGTCTGCCAGAAATCCCACTTTCTGAATCAGAATCGGATCTGCTCCCGGAATCGCCTTTACATGAATGTATCCCTGAAAATTGCAGACATGACGCAGCTTATACAAGGCTGCATAGATCAGCTCCATCGTATAGTTCGGATTTTTTAAAATTCCAGAACTTAAGAACAATCCTTCGATATAATTTCTTCTGTAAAATTCCATCGTCAATGTGCAGATCTCATCCGGCGTAAAAGATGTACGGATCACGTCATTGGAAGATCGATTAACACAATATTTGCAGTCATAAATACACTCGTTCGTAAATAAAATCTTCAGAAGTGAAATACACCTTCCATCCGCAGAAAAGCTGTGACAGATTCCCGCCTTGCTGCAATTGCCTATACCTGTGCCATCACCTTTCCTTTCTACGCCGCTGGAGGTGCACGCCACATCATACTTTGCCGCATCGGTCAGAATCTGAAGTTTTTCATAGATTGACATTTTTTCCTGAATAATCTCCGCTATATTTCCGCTCCCTCCAGAACATATGTTCTTTTTGTATTATAGCATTCAGAACATATGTTTGCAAGTTCTTTTTTAAGAAATTACCAGTACAAAAAAAGAACACTGTCTTTTCAGACAATGTCCTTTTTTGTATCTGATTATTCACAATCACGGATTTTCTTTCTCAGCGGAAGAACCATGGATGGAGAAACAGAAAGTTCATCCAGTCCCATCTTCAGGAATTCCTCTGTCAATTCCAGATCTGCGCCAAGTTCTCCGCAAATGCCGATCCATTTTCCTTCTGCATGTGCATTCTCTGCAGCCATGCGGATCATCGCCAGCACTGCCGGATGATGTGGATCATAGAACTCATCCAGTTTTGAATTCTGACGGTCGATCGCCAGAGTGTACTGTGTCAGGTCATTCGTTCCCACACTGAAGAAGTCAACTTCCTTTGCCAGTTCACGGCTGATCATAACAGAAGCCGGAGTCTCGATCATCACACCAAGCTCCACATCTTCTTTATATGGGATTCCCTGCTCTTTCAACTCTGCTTTCACTTCTTTGATCATCTCTTTGATCTTATGAATCTCTGAAACAGAAATGATCATTGGGAACATGATCGAAATATTTCCGTAAAATGCAGCTCTGTAAAGTGCACGAAGCTGTGTCTTAAAGATCTCCGGTCTTGTCAGACAAATACGGATCGCACGATATCCAAGTGCCGGATTCTCTTCTTTGTCCAGTCCGAAATAATCCACCTGTTTATCAGCTCCGATATCCAGTGTACGGATGATCACTTTTTTCCCTGCCATGTTTTCTGCAACCTGCTTGTATACTGCAAACTGCTGCTCTTCTGTCGGGAATGTCTCATTCTCCAGATATAAAAACTCACTGCGGAACAAACCGATTCCGCCTGCATCATTTTTCAGGACTGCACCAACATCAGATGCATTTCCGATATTTGCATATACATTGATCTTCTGACCACTCTTTGTGATGTTCTCTTTTCCTTTGAGCTGTTCCAAGAGTGCCTTTTTCTCAAGATCTTCTTCCCGCTTTTTCTGCATTCTGGAAAGTGTCTCTTCATCCGGATCAATATACAGTGTTCCTGTAAACCCGTCGATCACAGCCATCTTTCCGTCATACTGAGGACTCAGACTTTCACCCAGACCGATAACAGCCGGGATATTCATGGTACGCGCCAGAATCGCAGTATGAGAATTGGAAGAACCGTACATCGTTGCAAATGCAAGTACTTTGCTCTTATCCAGCTGTACCGTCTCACTCGGTGCCAGATCATCTGCTGCAATGATCGAAGGCTCGTCTGTCTGCTTGATTCCCTCGCTGACTCCGCAGAGGATATCCAGCACACGCTCAGAAACATCCTTTACGTCCGCTGCACGTCCCTGCATATACGCATCATCCATTGCTGCAAACATCTGCGCAAAATTGTCAGCTGTCGTTGCTACTGCAAACTCTGCATTAACTTCCTGAGAACGGATGATATTTTCGATAGACTCAATATAATCCAGGTCTTCCAGCATCATCTGATGAATCTCAAAAATCATAGCGTTGGCTTCTCCGACATCGGCAATCGATTTTTCGTACAATTCTTTTAACTGACGGATCCCCTCGGCTTTTGCTTCCTGAAATCTTACACACTCTGATTCTACATTTTCTACGTGTTCTCTTTTGATCACTTTCTGATTTCTTTTATAAAAAGAAAGTTTTCCGATGGACACTCCACCAAATACACTTTTTCCTGTTATTGTAATCATAATATTTTCCTCAGACTTTATGGGAATTATAAGTTTTCTTTAAAGAATGCTTCCAGTTCTGCGATTGCTGCATCTTCATCTGCACCATCAGCAGTAATTGTCACTTCTTCTCCTGTCTTTACTCCAAGTCCCATCACACCGAAGATTCTTTTTGCATCTGCAGATTTATCACCTTTTGCAATTGTTACGGAAGATGTAAATTCTCCTGCTTTTTTCACAAGCAGTCCTGCTGGTCTTGCGTGGATTCCTTCTGCGTCTGTCACTACATATTTAAATTCTTTCATAGCACTAAAACTCCTTTTGCCTTTTTTTCTTTGTAGTATATACTATCTTTCGCTTTTTTTCAACCTGTGTTCTGCAATAAATATGCTTTGTCTGACCAACGTTTTTTTAACATTTTGACCTAATTTTTCAGTCAAAAAGCGGTGTGGAAAGATATCGTTCTCCTGTATCCGGAAGCAATGCTACAATTGTCTTTCCGCGGTTTTCCTCTTTTCCGGCCTCCAAAAGTGCAACTGACAGTGCTGCTCCGGAAGAAATACCAACCAGAACTCCTTCCTTTTCTGCCAGAAGACGGGAAGCTTTGTACGCCTCCTGCTCTTTCACTTTACTGATGCGATCATAAACAGAAGTATTGAGTACATCCGGCACAAATCCCGCACCAATTCCCTGCAGTCCGTGCGGTCCCGGATTTTCTCCCGACAGCACCGCGGAAGACGCCGGCTCCACTGCCACAATCTCAATGGACGGATTGACTGATTTCAAATAAGCACCGGTTCCTGTGATCGTTCCGCCGGTACCGACACCTGCTACAAACAGATCCACCTGTCCTTGTGTATCTTCCCAGATCTCCGGCCCTGTTGTTTTTTCGTGCGCTCTTGGATTCGCGGTATTTACGAACTGACCCAGGATCACTGCATTTTCAATCTCCTGCTCCAGCTCTTTTGCTTTTTCAATGGCTCCTTTCATCCCCTTTGCGCCTTCTGTGAGCACAATTTCTGCGCCATATCCCTTCAGAAGTTTTCTTCGCTCGATACTCATCGTTTCCGGCATTACAAAGATTGCTCTGTATCCTCTTGACGCTGCAATCGATGCAAGCCCGATTCCGGTATTTCCACTTGTAGGCTCAATGATAGCAGATCCTGGTTTTAATGTACCGTTTTCCTCTGCCTCTGTGATCATCTGAAGCGCTGCCCGATCCTTTACACTGCCTGCCGGATTAAAGTATTCCAGCTTCACCAGCACTCTTGCCTGGAGATTCAGTTCTTTCTCCAGATTCTTTACTTCCAGAAGTGGAGTTCTTCCGATTAATTCTGTTACACTCTGATAAATTCCTGCCATATGTCTGTCCTCCTATATTCATTGCATCGTTTTTAAATGTAGTACATGCCCGCGTTCTGTTCCAGTTTTTCCCGGTATTCATCCGTCAGCATCTTTAACGTTTTCTGTTCCAGAAATGTATTGACTGTTTCATCAATCCTGCTCCATACAAGCTTCTCGATCGCCTCCTGAACTGCATCCTGCTCTTCTCCCGGAATCCGGTCTATGATTGAAAAGGTTCCTTCCAGTGCCTCCAGCACTTCTTTGACCGTAATGGACTCTGCATCTCTCGCCAGTTTATATCCGCCTCCGGCTCCTTTTACACTGACCACAATGCCTGCTTTTCTCAATGTTCCGAAAACCTGTTCCAGATAATTCAGAGAAATCTTCTGTCTGTTTGCGACCTGAACAAGCGAAACCGGAGCATTATTCGAATGAATGGTCATATCAACCAGGGCGCGCAGTCCATATCTTCCTCTTGTCGATACTTTCATGGCACTCCTCCTTTAATTCCTATCGATTTAGTAATGTTTTTTATTGTTATACCTCTTTTTTCCTACCATGTCAATATGTTTAATATATTTTCTTGAAATTATTTTATCCAAAAGATGAACACAGCAACTCCAAAAACAGCTTGAAACCATAACAAAAAGAGTACCGTCAGGCAGTAAAACCGCCCTCCGGCACTCTTTTTAACAGGTCTCTTTTTTCCTTACGATCTCTGCAATATCTGCAACTGTAACCTCTGCAGCCGTATCCAGTATCTGCTCCCACATCTCACCCCAGGTACTTTTCGTAGAGCAGATTTCGCATTCCATTCCACACTCGGTATTTTCAACAAGACAGGATACCGGTGCCAGCTGACCTTCCGCAGCACGAAGCACTTCCAATACAGAAATTTCTCCCGGCTCCTTCGTCAGGCAATATCCTCCATATGCACCGCGCACACTTTTTACAAGACCCGCCTCTTTTAAAAGCTTCATAATCCTCTCCAGATATTTTTCTGAAAGATTTCGCCTCTTTGCGATATCATTCAGACTTTCCAGACGATCCGGCATCAGATGCAGCGCAAGATCCACTGCAATTTCCAGTGCATACTGCCCTCTTGTAGACATTTTCATATTCCGGCTTCTCCTTTATCACTTTTTGCTTCCTCTATTTTAATAGAAATCCTGTGTAAATACAATCTCTCATTTTCAGTTTCTTTTGCACAAGATTCATAGAAAATGCTTTTATTTCTACACATTTCGACATTTTTTGTATACTTTTACAAATACCAAAAGAAATCATTTGACACTCATTGTTAAATATGCTAAAATGACGAAGTATTGTTTTGGATTAGATAAACAATACGATATACTTTATTATTTATTTTCAAATTTATGGAGGTAACACAATGACAGGTACAGTAAAATGGTTTAACAACCAAAAAGGTTATGGATTCATCTCTGATTCCGAAGGAAATGATGTATTTGTACACTACTCAGGACTCGTAATGGATGGATTCAAATCCTTAGAAGAAGGCCAGGCTGTTGAATTCGAAGTAACAGAAGGCGCTAAAGGACCTCAGGCAACAAACGTAGTAAAGCTTTAATCAGATTTTAGATGTACCTTTTAATTATATAATTACAATTTAATATTTAAAAGTTATACAACAAAACGAGATTATAAAAAGAATCTGCTTCCCGATACGGAGGCAGATTCTTTTTATCGTCTTCTTTAGCACAGAGGATATTTTTCTGTCAGCTTCTGCACCATTTCTTTTACCTGTTCTACATTTTTCTCATCCCGGATCACCATTGCGATCATCTCCGCAATCAGGTCCATCTCCTGCTCTTTCATTCCTCTGCTTGTAACTGCCGGAGTCCCCAGACGCACACCACTTGTCACAAACGGAGAGCGCGGATCATTCGGGATTGTATTTTTATTGCAGGTGATATGAGCCTGATCCAGACGCTTTTCCAGTTCTTTTCCGCTGACATTGGTTCCAGTCAGATCCACCAGCATCAAATGGTTGTCCGTTCCACCGGATACAATCTTCACACCTCGCTCTAGTAATCCATTGCACAATGCTTTCGCATTTTTCAGGATCTGCTCCTGATACGCAACAAAATCCGGACTTAAGGCTTCTTTGAAGCACACTGCCTTCGCCGCGATCACATGCATCAGCGGACCGCCCTGAATTCCAGGAAAGATTGCTTTATTAAAATTGAATTTTTCATTCATCTCATTGCTGCTTAAGATCATGCCGCCCCGCGGTCCGCGCAGTGTCTTATGCGTGGTGGTTGTCGTCACATGTGCATACGGGATCGGACTCGGATGAAGTCCTGCTGCGACCAGACCTGCAATATGAGCCATATCTACCATCAGATAAGCTCCCACCTCGTCTGCAATCTCACGGAATTTCTTAAAATCTATGATTCTGGCGTAGGCGCTTGCTCCCGCAATGATCAGCTTCGGCCGGCACTCTTTCGCGATCCTTCGAACTTCCTCGTAATCGATCACGCCTTCCTCATTGACACCATACGGTGTGATCTCAAAATATTTTCCGGACATATTGACCGGAGATCCATGCGTCAGGTGACCGCCATGATCCAGGTTCATTCCCATCACTTTATCTCCAGGAGTGAGCATTGCAAACTGCACTGCCATATTCGCCTGTGCCCCGGAGTGCGGCTGCACATTGACATATTCACAGCCAAACAGCTTTTTCGCACGCTCAATCGCCAGATTCTCTGCCACATCTACACACTGGCATCCGCCATAATAACGTTTTCCCGGATACCCTTCCGCATATTTGTTCGTGAGCGGACTTCCCATCGCTGCCATCACTGCTTTGCTCACCCAGTTTTCTGAGGCGATCAGCTCAATATGGGAATTCTGTCTTGCCATCTCTGCCTGAATCGCTTCTGCAATTTCCGGATCTTCTTTTCTTATTTCTTCAAAATCATACATCGCATCTTCCTCCATTCTCTCCCTTTGCTGCGCCGCTTTATTCATGTGACGCAGCAAAGTAACAGTTGCCCTATTATACCATATCCTGCCTAAAAGTCAAACAAGGAAAGCTGATTGCTCTGCGGAAGATTTCCAAACAATCCCAGGTCTGACATAAATTCGATCACGGTCTTGCTCACCTTTGTCCGCTGTCTAAAATCATCCAGTGACAAATACGGTCCGTCTTTTGCAGCTTCCTCCACAGCCTCTGCCGCCTTTTCTCCCATCCCTTCGATACTGGAGAGGGGAGGCATCAGTTTTCCGTCAATGATCTGGAATTTTGTTGCCTTCGCCTTGTAAATATCCAAAGGCAGGAACTCATAACCTCTTGCGTACATTTCCTGTACAATCTTCATATCCTTCAGTACATCCTGTTCCTTGTTGCTCAGAGAATCTGACCGGCGTTTATAATCTTTCATGTAGTAATTCAGTTTATCCTTTCCCTGACACATCAGCTCATACGAAAATGCATTGGCACGAATCCCAAAATACGCACCGTAATAAGCCAGCGGATAGTTGATCTTACAATAGGCGATTCGATATGCCATCATAACATATGCCGCCGCATGTGCCTTCGGGAACATATAGCTGATCTGCTTACAGGACCAGATATACCAGTCCGGCACGTCCTTTTCCTTCATGGCTTCTTCCCATTCCGGCTTCAGTCCTTTTCCTTTTCGCACACTCTCCATGATCGTAAATGATAATGCGCTGTCCACACCTTGATTGATCAGATAGATCATGATATCGTCTCGGGTACAGATCGCAGTGGAAATCGTTGCCTTTCCCGATTCGATCAGAACCTGTGCATTTCCAAGCCACACATTCGTTCCGTGGGACAGACCGGAAATACGGATCAGATCAGAAAGAGACTGCGGATTGGCATCCTGTACCATCTGGATTACGAAATCTGTACCGAATTCCGGGATTCCAAGGCATCCCAGATTACAGCCGTCAATATCCTCAGGTTTGATTCCCAATGCACTGGTATCGTGAAACAGAGAAAGTACTTTTTTATCATCCAGCGGAATCTTTGTCGCATCAAACGGATTCTCGTCATTGTACTCATTCTCCAGCGCATCAGATGTAATGTACTCCTCCAGAGTACGGATCATGGTCGGATCATCATGCCCCAGAATGTCAAGTTTCAAAAGGTTGTGGTCAATGGAATGGTAATCAAAATGAGTCGTAATAATATCCGTAGTCATATCATTTGCCGGGTGCTGTACCGGTGTAAACTCATTGATGTCATGCCCGTGAGGCAGTACCACAATTCCTCCCGGATGCTGTCCCGTACTCCTTCGGATCCCCGTACATCCCTGTAAAATCCGGTCAATCTCACATTTCCGCTTCCGATGTCCGCGCTCCTCATAATAATTCTTCACATATCCAAATGCCGTCTTATCTGCCAGCGTACCAATGGTTCCGGCTTTGAACGTATGCCCTTCTCCGAAGATGACCTCTGTATACCGGTGCGCTTTTGCCTGATAGTCTCCGGAAAAGTTCAGGTCGATATCCGGTTCCTTGTCTCCTTTAAATCCAAGGAAGGTCTCAAACGGAATGTCAAATCCGGCTTTTACCAGTTTAGCCCCACAGTTCGGACAGTTTTTATCCGGCATGTCAAACCCGCATCCACCCGCAAATGCGCGGACTTCTTCGGAATCAAAGTCACTGTAATGACACTCACTGCAATAATAGTGCGGACTCAAAGGATTTACCTCTGTGATTCCCGCCATAGTCGCAACAAAGGAGGACCCTACAGAACCTCGGGAACCTACCAGATAACCGTCATCATTGGATTTCCACACCAGCTTCTGCGCAATGATATACATCACCGAATATCCATTGGAAATGATGGATGTCAGTTCTCTCTCCAGTCTGGTCTGCACCGGTTCGGGCAGATTTTCTCCATAAATCTCATGCGCTTTGTTGTAACAGATATCTCTTAGATTCTGCTCAGAATTTTCAATGACCGGAGGGCATTTGTTCGGATTGACCGGAGAGATCTTTTCCACCATATCGCAGATCCTGTTCGGATTGTCGATGACGATCTCCCTGGCTTTCGCGGAACCAAGATAAGAGAACTCTTCCAGCATCTCATCCGTTGTCCGAAGATATAAAGGAGGCTGGGTGTCCGCATCTCCGAATCCTTTTCCTGCCATGATGATCCTCCGGTACACTTCGTCCTCCGGATCCAGAAAATGTACATCACAGGTCGCCACGACAGGCTTTTTGAATTTTTCCCCAAGACTGACGATCTCCCGGTTGATATTTTGCAGATCCTCTTTGGAATTGATATCTCCATACCGGTCACTGTCGATCATAAACTGGTTGTTTCCAAGAGGCTGGATTTCATAATAATCATAAAATTCTGCCAGCCTTGCAACAGCCTGCGGAGATTTCTGGTTCAGGATCGCCTGATACAACTCACCGGCCTCACAGGCACTTCCTATGATCAGACCCTCTCTGTGCTGATTCAAAAGACTTTTCGGAATCCTCGGTCTTCTCGCAAAATATGTCAGATGCGAAGCTGAGATCAGCTGGTACAGATTGAATCTTCCGATATCGTTTTTTACCAGAATGATGATATGGTGTGTTGGCAGCTTCCGGATGGCATTCACATTCATATCCCCAAACCGGTTCATCTCTTTGAGCGTTGTGATATTCCTGTCTTTGAGCATCTCTACAAACTTCACGAAAATTTCCGCCGTTGCCCCTGCATCATCCACCGCACGGTGATGATTTTCCAGAGAGATTCCCAGTGCCTTTGCCACGATATTCAGCTTGTATTTTGATAAGGTCGGCAGCAGCACTCTCGCAAGCGCCACCGTATCTACTGAGACAAAATCCGGTTCGATCTCCTGATATCTGCAATTCTGCTCGATAAAGCCCACATCAAACCCGGCATTGTGCGCCACAAGAACACCATCTCCCACAAATTCCAGAAACTCAGGCAACACAGTCTCAATATCCGGTGCATCTAACACCATCTCATCCGTGATACTGGTCAGCTGTGTGATTTCAAACGGAATCGGACGTTTTGGATTGACAAATGTACTGAATTTTTCTACGATAGCACCATCTTTTACCTTCACTGCCCCGATCTCTATGATCTTATCCTTGATTGCAGAAAAACCTGTCGTCTCGATATCAAACACAATATATGTGTCATCCAGTGTCTGCTCCCCGGCATTGACCGCGATCTCTGTCAGATCATCAACCACATATCCTTCCACTCCGTAGATCACTTTAAACGGATCATCCTTATCCAGCGTCTCGATATAATGATTGGCATCCGGGAACGACTGGGCAACTCCATGATCAGTAATCGCGATCGCCGGATGCCCCCAGTCATGAGCTCTTTTTACGATGCTCTTCACCTCGGACACACCGTCCATATCACTCATTTTTGTATGACAATGAAGCTCCACCCGTTTGACCGGGCTTAAATCTTCTCTCGAAACAGTAAAGTCTCCAATCTTCTTAATTCCGGTAACAGAACCTATGGTCAGCTCCCCATCGAATTTGTCAATGGTCGTCACCCCTTTGATCTTCACAAAGGCCCCTTTTTTAATATCTCCCAAAAGCTCCGCCAGCTGATCGTTCCTTACAAACATCTTAACTGTAATCGTGTCTGTAAAATCTGTCACAGAAAACATCAGAATCGTTTTCTCGTTGCGGATCTCTCTTGTATCAAAGCTGATGATCTTACCATGAATAGTGATCTCACCCATCTCTGTGACAACCTGATCCAGAGTCAGAGGTTCATCTTCAAAATTCTTACCATAAACAAGAGACGGATCATCCCCCTGCTTAAGCGGACGCTGGAACTCTTTCTTTCTGAATTCTCCTTTTTTGAATCCGGATTTTGCACTCTCCTTCTTGCCGGAATCTGCTGTTTTCTTCTCTTTTGCAGAGTCCGTCTGCTTCTCTGAAATCGGCTTCTGCAAAATCTCTCCCTTTTGTCTTGCTCTTCTCTCAAAGATCGCATTGATTTCCTGCTGGATGCGCTGCTCATCATATTCCCGGCTCTGATTTTCCTCCTGCTCCCGGTAAAGTACACGGATTTCCGCCTGCATCCCAAATCTGCGGCTCAGTACCTCTTTCAGAAGCGTCACGATATATTCTTTCTTTCCTTCCGAAACAATGCTGTCTAAAAGCTCTACACATACGATTTTTTCCCCTTCGAAATGCAGCTCTGCCTGTTCAAACATACTGGCTGCCAGTACACTTTTCTTTTCCAGTTCCAGAACAAGACTCTCCTTGTATTCTGCAAGCAGCGTCTCCAATGTATACAGCTCCGATAACACATAAAACTCTTCGATCTGGATTGCCACCGATGCCGTTCCAAACAGCTGCTCCTTGATACTCTGCTCCATTTTCCAGATCACCTTTTTCGGGATCAGATGATGACTGACCATATGAATATGCAAAAATTCTCGTGTAGAATTGGTCGTGATCTTTTTCACTTCCACATCCTGAAACAACATTTTCAATTCTCCATCTGCCCGCAAGGTCGGGAAAACCTCAAAAAATGTCTTTTCGTTCTTTACCTGTTCCAATTTAATAACTCCTGACGCAGTGTTTCTAACAATTCCTCTTCTTTTACTTTTCTTACGATCTCACCTTTTTTGATGAGAAGCCCTTCTCCGATACCGCCTGCGATTCCGATATCCGCTTCTTTTGCTTCTCCGGGGCCATTGACCACACATCCCATCACTGCCACTTTTATATCCAGATCAATGTCCTGCACCATCTTTTCTACCTGATTTGCAAGAGCGATCAGATCGATCCTGGTACGTCCGCAGGTCGGGCAGGAAACTACTTCTATCCCGCCTTTTCGCATTCCCAGTGTTTTTAAGATCAGCTTTGCGGTACGGATTTCTTCTGTCGGATCTCCGGTCAGAGAGACCCGGATGGTATTTCCGATCCCCTCATGCAGAATGATCCCAAGTCCTACGGAAGACTTGATATTTCCAGAGTAAACCGTTCCGGACTCTGTAATTCCAACATGCAAAGGATACTGGCATTTTTCTGCAATCAGTTCATGAGCTCTGACGCACATCAGAACATCTGAAGATTTGATGCTCACCACCAGATTGTCATACCCCATTTCCTCGATCATGCGTACTTTATCCAACGCACTCTCCACGATTCCCTCAGCCGTCACACCACCGTATTTTTCCAGCAGATTTTTCTCCAGAGAACCACTGTTGACGCCCACTCGGATCGGCACATTGTACTCTTTCGCCTTCTCGACTACTGCCTGCACACGCTCTTTGGAACCGATGTTGCCCGGATTGATACGGATCTTATCCGCCCCGTTTTCAATGGCAGCAATGGCAAGCCGGTAATCAAAATGAATATCTGCAACGAGTGGAATATGAATCTGCTTTTTGATCTCTTTCAACGCAAGCGCAGCTTCCATCGTAGGCACTGCGCAGCGGATAATCTCACATCCCGCTGCCTCCAGAGCGAGAATCTGCTCCACTGTCGCCGCCACATCCTCTGTCTTTGTATTTGTCATAGACTGGATCGCTACCGGATGACTTCCTCCGATCCATACATTTCCAATCCGTATTTCTTTTGTTCGATTTCTCAACATCTCCATTTTTTCCTCCTGTTCTCCCAAAAATAATGTTAAATTTACGGCGGATGAGAAATTTTTTTTAAATCCCCGCATCCACCGTCTTTGTCTGTTCCTTATTTTTTTGTAAATGTCATCTGGCTGCCATATTCCCGTTCAGTCAATGTCAGTTCTTTCTGCTCCAGATTATATTCATACGTACCGTCCAGCTTCTGCAGTGCAGTATCCAGTTTGGCTGTATCTACACCGGACTCCTCTGCTGCTTTCTGCAATTCGGCAGCATCTGTATGCAGAGTGATCACTTTCATATCTGTATCTACGCTGCACTCTACCGAAACTCTTACATCTGCTGATTCAAACTCCTCCGGCCACTGCACAACCGCCTGATCCTCTCCCGAGATCGTCAGCATCAGATCACTGTCCTCCCGTACCCACGTTCCTTCCAGAGGATTCGATGTAAATAATTTTATCACAAAGAATACTGCGATCAGAATAATAACCAGTGTGGATACTGATATCGCAGTCTTCCAAAGACGATTTCTTTTTTCTTCATCATTTTTTGCAAACATACTTTCTGTCATCCTTTCTTTTCTTCAATTTCATTATACGGATTTTCCATGGAGGTGTCAATGTGTTTCCCCGTTCTGCCAGACAGTGTCTTTTCGTCACTTTTTTATTCATTTTGTTGATATTTGTCACTTTTTGTCAATAAATGGAAGCAAACTGTTAAAATACACATTATTCAGGAGGTACATATGAAGTTTTCATCTACATTAAAAGAATTAAGAGAACAAAATCATGTCACCCAGAACCAGCTGGCTTCTCACCTAAAACTTACCCGCTCCACAATCGCGGGATATGAGACAAAAGGAAAGCAGCCGGACTACGAACGTTTGCTTCAGATTGCAGACTATTTTCACGTATCGGTTGATTATCTGCTCACAGGCTCTGAAACCAACGGTATTTCTGTTCCGCCGGATTCTTCCGAATACCGTCTGCTCTGTGCGTATCTGAATCTGTCTTCGGATTCCAGACAACAGCTTTTCGAATACACCGAATTTCTACAAGATCAGGATACAAAAAAGGGAAGGATGCCAAAATAAATTGCGCATTCTTCCCTTTCTTTTTTAATTTTTATTCTCCGCCAAGCTTACTTGCTGTAAACCATCCGAGACAAAATGTCACGATTCCGACTACTATCGTCAATACAGAGAGTCCGCTCCAGTCTACTTTTAACAAAATTGCGATCGGAGATGCCAGAATCAGACCGATGATCGCATAATATGCATGGATTTCCGCTTTCATAAAGATAAACTCGATCAGCTTTGCAATCAGAAAGATTCCGATCACAACGCCGATTCCAAACGGAATCAGAATTCCACACTGCACCAGGATCTTCTGGACATCAAATGCGATCAGTGCATCGATAAACTGATTGATCGTTTTCAAAATCGTATCATAATATCCGAGCAGCATCAGCATCATCGATCCGCTCACCCCCGGCACTACCATTGTCGCAGCCGCAACAACACCTACCAGGAATAATTTGATCACATTGACAACCCCAAAGCTCACATCCGCGGCAGCACCATTTGTCTCTCCTAAAAGTGCCATTGTGATCACGATTCCAAAGAAGATCAAAAACGGAATGATCTTTCCGACTGTCACAGAATGTCCTTTGACTTTCTTAAAAATAAACGGAAGGCTTCCGGCGATCAAACCGCAAAACGCAAAATTGGTCGGAATCGGATACACCTCCAGTAAATATTCAAAAAGACGGGACAACACAACAATGGCGATTCCGGCTCCTAAAAAGATCGGAATCAGAAGTTTCATACTTTTTTTGAATTCACTTTTTAAATGTGTGATTGCATGGATCAGATGATCATATAATCCCATTGCCACCATCATTGTTCCACCACTGACACCCGGAATGATATTTGCAATTCCAACTACCATTCCCTGTAAAATCTGTTTTAACATTCTTTTTTACCTTTTCCTCTTTCCTTACTATATTTTTTCAAAAATTCCAGCAGACTCTCCATTTCTTGTCTGGTGCCTACTGTAATTCTCAAATACTGACGGATTCTCTCGCTGTTCCAGTATCTCACATAGATTTTCTCCCGTTTTAGGGCCTCAAACAGTTCAGATGCCTCAAATTCCGGATGTGTGACAAACAGAAAGTTCGCTCTGGAATCTGTATATGTAAATCCAAGCTCTGCAAGCTCTTGTTTTGCCCATTCTCTTGTCTCTACGATCCGGTCTACACATTCGTGAAAATACGTTTCCTCCTTCACACTCTGCGCTCCGCAGAGCAGAGCCGCCTGATTCATTGTGTAGGAGTTGAATGAATATTTGGCATCGTTTAGATATCCGATCAGCTCCGGATTTCCGATTGCAAATCCGATCCGCATCCCTGCCATGGATCTGGACTTTGAAAACGTCTGCACAACCAGAAGATTCTCATAGCGGTCAATCAGCTCCAGCGCAGATTTTCCTGCAAAATCAATGTAAGCCTCGTCCACGATCACTACAGAGTCCGGATTGTGACGCAAAATATCCTCGATGAAATCCAGATCCTCATAAATCGCTGTCGGTGCATTCGGATTCGGGAAAATAATCCCTCCGTTCTCTGCATAGTAATCTTCTTTTACCAGACAAAACTGCTCATCCAGCTTCGGGCAGCGATACGGGATTCTGTATAACTGCGCCCATACTTTATAAAAAGAATAAGTAATATCCGGAAACAGAATCGGTTTGTCCGAGTTAAAAAAGGTCAGAAAGCACATCGAAAGCACATCATCTGAGCCAACGCCTACAAAAATCTGCTCCTTCCCGACACGATAAAACCTGGACAGTTCTTCCACCAGGATATCTGCTGCCGGATCCGGATACAGGCGAAGACTGTCCGCATCCATCTCTTTTAATACCTTCGCAACTCCCGGCGCCGGCGGATACGGATTCTCATTGGTATTGAGCTTGATCACACGCTCTTTCGGCTGTTCTCCGGGCACATACGGCTCTACTTTTCGAATCTTATCTAAAATTGCCTGATTCATCCTTACCCTCCTTGTACTCTGCTGCCAGCTTTGCAAATTCCGGCAGAGAATTTATGATCGTCTCATAAGATACACAATATGCCAGTCTGACATATCCCGGGCAGGCAAATGAGCTTCCCGGAACAATCAGAATATGATACTTCTTCGCTGCTTCACAGAACTGCTTTTCATCTGCAACCGGAGACTTCATGAACAGATAAAACGCTCCTTCCGGCTTGATACACGAAAATCCCAGATTGCGAAGCCCCTGATACAATACCTCTCGATTCCTGTCATAATACGAAATGTCCGTTTTTTCTTCCAGGCAGTATTTTACAAGCTTCTGCTGCAGTGTCGGTGCATTTACGAATCCGAGGATCCGGGTCGCCACGTTCGCTGCCCGTATCAGCATTTCACTGTCCGCCGCCTCATCCGGAATTACCAGATATCCGATCCGCTCTCCCGGAAGAGACAATGATTTACTGAATGAATAACCGACCACCGTATTGTCGTAATATTTTGTCAGATACGGTACTTCTGTTTTGTCATAGGCAAGTTCACGATACGGCTCATCTGAGATCAGATAGATATCCGTTCCAAATTCCTGCTGTTTTGCATTCAGAATCGCTGCCATCCTTTGTATGGTCTCTTCAGAATAGATCACTCCGGTCGGATTGTTCGGTGTATTCACAATCACAGCTTTTGTCTTTTCCGTGATTTTTTCCTCAAATTCTTTCAGTCTTGGCTGAAATGTCTCTGTATCCGGGGAAATCTCTACCAGCACTCCGTCAAAATTGCTGACGTAGCTTCTGTACTCTCCGAAATACGGAGCAAATGTAATCACCTCATCTCCCGGATTCAACAGCGCTTTTAAAATGACATTCAATCCACCTGCAGCTCCCACAGTCATCGTAATATTGTGTTCTGAAAATCCCGTGCCAAAACGCGCGTTAAGCGAATCCGCAACTGCCTGTCTTACATCCGCATACCCGGCATTGCTGTTTGTGTAGCCGTGCAGACGTACAGGATCCTCTGACTCCAGAATGGAAACGATTGCTTCTTTCACTGCCTTCGGCGCCGGCACATTAGGATTTCCGAGGCTGAAATCATAGACATTCTCCGCCCCGTATTTTTCTGCCATTTTGTTTCCTTCTTCGAACATTGCCCGGATTGCTGAACTGTTCGCCACCATTTGCTCCATTTTCTTTGAAATCATGATACCACCCCGTTTTCTTTTACTGACCTACGCGTTCTTTCTCGTCAGGATTCCTTTTTCTACCAGAAATGCCGGACGATATGATAATTTTGCTTTTCTCAAGCCTTCCGAACCGGCATCATCCTCCCGGTTCACATACTGATACCCGGTACATTCATGCTGTACGAACTGCTGATTGATCATCGGATATGCTCCGTCAATATCAGCAAACGCCTTTTCAATATGCACGACAAATGTATCTTCGCAGAGCTCTTCTCCAATCGTAAATGCAACAACCTGTCCATCCACACGAAGCACTCCGCCTCGCTGATCCAGTTCTTTATAAAGTCTCAGTGCATTTAATGCAACACACATCTCCGCATTTTTGCCCGGATCTTCCTCACATCCGTTCTGGTTTCTCCACTTCAACGCCATCTGGAAGCACTCTTCCATATTTTCATCATTCAATGGTTCATAGCTCCAGTTTGGATAAAGCTTCTGAAATTTGTTAATATGATTCCTCTTTCCGTGCAGCTTCTTTCCTGCCAGAGTCGCCAGTTTTTCAGACTCATACACATAATCTGCCTGGTCTCTGTCATATTCTAATTCAAACTCACCCGGAAACCACGCTTCTATCTGTGCGAAATTCTCCGCTGTCACGTTGTACAGCTTAAACGGATACCCCTGTTCTTCACTATACTTCATCAAAAATTCCAGCGCTCTTTTCACACAAGACTCTTCCCCTGCGGGATAAGCAAAGCCCGGATCGTCCCCTCCGTCACGGAACACCAGTGTATCCTCTATGACCGCAAATGTCACATCATAGTGGCGAGCCCACAAAAACACATCTACAAATGTCCTCTCACAGCTTCTACTTGGTGCCTTGTCAAAATAAGAACGGATCAGCTCCTGATCTTCCAGTGCCGGTCTTCTAAAAATAATTTCTTCCATAATATCCTCTTTCTAAATTTGTTTATTCCATAGTATGTCGCTGATATCTTGTTAGTATAGCATATTCTTTTGGGAAACGCAAAAAAGGATGACTCTTTTATATCTCATTGCTCATTTTCTCCTGTCTTCTTTCTGTAATAGTTCTTCTTGAATACTTCAATGTCCTCTTCATCGAAAAGACGTCTGCCTGTAGGAGTAATCGTGCAGGCGAGCCAGCCTCGATCGACATAGTCTCTCACTGTATTCTCTGATATTCTCAACTGCTTGGCTACGTCTCTTGTCTTTCACATCATGTAACACCTTCTTTCCACTTTTTATTTATAATAGTTTAAAATCATATCAATAAAACGAATTTGAATCTGAAGGAAATTTCTAATCTTGAGGAATTACAGAATCTGAAGAAAATGAAGAAAACCTTCACCACATTTTTGTAGTAAAGGTCTTCGTTAAGATTTTATTGAAATTATTTACGCTTTCTCAATACAGTAGCCAGAGCAACTCCAAGTGAAGCAAGACCTGTTCCTGCTACTGGAAGTGTAGCTGTTGCATCTCCTGTCTTTGGAGAAGTTGTTGTTGGTTTTGCTGTTGTCTGGTTGTTGTTTGTGTTGCTATTTCCGTTGTCTCCGCCGTTATCTCCTGTTGTGTATGTCAGTGTGACTGTTGGGAAATCTACTGAACCTGTAGAATACTTAGAATCGAATACAAATATCTGTCCATCAGTTGCATTATTTCTCTCTATACAAGCCTGCTGTGCAGCCTTTGTAATTGTAAATTTGTATACCGTATCTGAAACCTTCTCCTCGATAACATCCTGTGGATGCCCATCAAACCACGGAATATCCTGATATGGTTCAAAACCATCCTGCACACCATTTACTGTGTATGTGATTACGATATCCTGAGTACCATCGAATGTCGTAGAACTTGTTGTTGCGTCTACCGTAATAGCCTTTACTTCTGGTTCAGCAACTTCTTCCTTGACAGTTGTGTCTGCCTGCGGTGTTGTCTGCTCTGCCTCTGTCACTGTTGAATCTACATCTGCTGCAAACGCCGTCACTGGTGCAGTCCCCAATACAACTGTCAGTGCTGTTGCAAGCATCAGGTTTTTCCATAAACTTTTCCTTCTCATGTTTTTTCTTATTTTTTATAATATAAAATATATTATATCTTAAATGTATTAACACATTGACTTCTAAAATACAATAGATACTATGAAAGGTGGTATTGTATGTTTAAATTAAAAAAAGAAGCTACTGAGTACGAAAACAAGTAAAGCTGTTTGATATAATAACTTTTCATTCTTACTTGGATACCAATCATACACCACGAATACAATATCAAGGTCTGGACAAACACAGAGCCACCCCAATACACCTTCCAAAAGCTAAGTATACAAAAAGACTGCCAGATACCTCTCGGTAAATGACAGCCTGTTCTGATACCCTATTTTGTTGTCAACATATTGTTACGGATTTCTTCAATCTGTTCTTTTGAAAAGCCTGTTGCTCTCATAATGACTACTGTATCTATTCCGTCACGAAGCAGGCTCTTAGCAATCTCTACATTAGTATCATGCCGTTCATTTCGTTTGGCAATATTTACAGCCTCTAATTTCTCTTCTTCTAAACTCTGGAATACTTTCGTCATGCTCAAATACCTCCTTACTGACTTCGCATAGTCTCTGTCTATAAATTTATCACTGCTCACCAAAATACCAGGATAACAAATGCCTGTGTGTTTTCATCTTCAATCTGTTTCGCCAAATCTACTACTTGCTCAATCACTTTCTGCTTCACTTCTTTGCAAGTGGAAGAATGATAAGCAGCATAAGTTCCTTCTCTGACAAAGTTTCATTGTTCTCCAGTTTCTTTTTAACAGATTGGTTTTTGATGATGTAGTGGAAACTGTTATTGAAAAAAATTACAGTTGACACAATGGACGATAAGTCCGCCAAAAATAGTATTACCGTAGAGAAAAAAACAGAAATCGGCTACATTTTCATTCTGTATACCGATTTCTATTTCTTTTTTATATTCTATTCATTCATATTGGCCAATTTTGCGCTTTGATCTGCTGCAATCAGCATATACGTCTTTTATATTAGGGTGTAAGCATATACAGCTATACACCTACTTGGCATGAACATATACATCAAAATACCAACTAATATTACCATACCTTACACAGCTATACAACATCATCTTCTGCATCTTCACTATTTAATAGCGATTTTCACAGTAATAGGTTTCCAATATTTCTTCACAAATCTCCTACCTACTCTTGATGACTCCATAAACTGTTGACATTCTTCTGTTGAAATAATAAATGTATGTATGATGTTAAAGTTATCATCATTTTGTAAGGACTTTGCAAATTCTTCTGAGTACTCTTTTATTCTATAATCAATCGTATTTTTTCTTACACCAGATAAATTCATTTCCCATACAAATTCATCATTATCTCTGTATATGATACGTTCCACAAACATATCAATTAACTCATCACTAACTTTTCTTCCAGTAAAATCCACATAAGTATTCAACTTTTTTTCAATAGTTTCTATATCAAATGTTTCCTTGCTATCTCTTGCTTCTTCTAATTGTCTGTCACGAATACCTTTCTCAATTCCAGCCTTTTCCTCCTCCAAACGCACTGTAAGTTTTTTGAACATATTCGCATCGATTTCACCAGACAATTTATCAAGATATAAATTCTCAATTTGTGTTTCCACTTTCTTTAATTCAGACTCTAAATCTTCTAAGGATTTTCCAGTCCTATTTTTTTGTTTGTACTTCTGAGCTTCTTTCAATAAGTTAATCGTATATAAAATTTCATCTTTTGAGTCACCAAAAATATATCCAAATACTTTCAGAGACATCAGCCAAAGTTTTACTTCTGAAACAGCAGGAACATGACAAACACTTTTCTCCTTATGACTTCCACTGTTAATCTGGCATCGACAAGTATAACGAAACTGTGCTTCTTTCTTCTGTGTAGCCACATGAACATATTGAATACTTCTTGTATATCCACACTGGCAGAAACTCTTTTGTGCAATAATATCTTTAGGTTCTCGCAGTCCTGTAACTATATTACCTTTTTCAGAATAAATATACTCTTTTGCTCTTTTCGTTCTAATCTCATTTGCAAGCCACCAAACTTCCTCAGAAACAATCGGTGTCCAGTTACCCTTTACTAAGTTACACTTCTTAATAAGATTACCATCTTTATCATACACATCTTCACGAATAGGCTTTATCTTCGTAGCAACTTTTTTCTTCTTTATAGTATCAACTACTTTAACCTTTCCATAAAGAATATATCCCATATATTTTTCGTTCTTAAGAACTCTTACTACTTTAGAAGCACTCCAATTCAAATCTCCTACTGCTGTCTTATAATTATTTTCATTCAAATAGTCTGCTATCTTACCTGAACCCATACGTTTCTGTGGGTCTGGGTGCGTATACAAATCAAAAATACGCTTTACTGTTATACTTTCGACAGGATGTGGAGTCAATGTATTCAACCTTTTATCTATATTCTTTTCATAGATATAGCCAAAAATACCAGAAATAACCAACTGCCCCCTTGCACGATAAGACTCCACACCATCTGAAACACGCTTTGCAGTACGCATAGACTCTCCTTGTGCCATTCCTGCATCAATCGCAAGACGAAGAATATCTGTCTCTGTCATATTATAAGTCCAGTGATTTCCATTTAAAATCAGCACTCCTACTCCGTAGTCTTTTAAAATACGAATATTAGTAAATAACTGTTCAATATTTCTTGCAAAACGTGCTGTATCTTGTACTATTAAAACATTAAACTCATATCTTGAAGCAGACTGTAACATCATATTAAACGCAACTCTATCATCTACCTGTCTACCAGAAATACCATATTCTGTGAATTTATGTTTTTCATCTAATATGAACTTAGGATTGCTTTCAATCATAGTATCAAGACGTACAACTTGATTTTCTAATGCCATTATCTGCTCTTCATGCTTTGTTGACTCCCTAGCATAACGTGCTACCTGCAATGTTCTGACAGAATGTAAAATATCATCAAAATGTGCCTGAGCTAAAAAATCTCTTATATCCATCTTACAAATCTGTTCCTCTGTATAGTGACTACTTAATGCCATATATATCCCCCTTTGCCATCTTCTGTGCGACTATGTAAGTCTCCGTATCAATTAAATTTTCTTCATATAATTTCACTAAAAACACTTCCACTTTTGTATCCTTTTCTACAAAAATATTCTTACCCATATTACGTTCTCCTTTTTTCGTTCAATATCTTTTTTGCTATCACATAATCTTCCGTACCAATTAAGTTTTCCTCATAAAGTTTTGAAAGGAAAAAATTTATTTTTGCTTCTGATAATACCATTCCTCTTCTTGGTATGTTTAAATCAATTCCTTTCATTGAAATTTCTTCTGTCTGTAACAGATTACTAGCGTATCTACACATAATATGCCTCCTTCAAAAAAAAATTCTCGAAGTACATAAGGCAACCCAAGGGCAAACCCAAGTTTTATCGTAAACACGTCTCCTTTATGCAACTCAATCGAAAGAAACATTATCTCACATAATTAAATGCAAACTCGAAACGATTTCTCAAACCACCGTTACTTTTGTAACCACAGTTCATTTCGTAAACCATGTGATTTTTCAAAAACTACACCCCATTTTTGTAAACCACATTATTTTCTATCAACTCTCTAAACGTCACTGGCTCATACCCATTCAGCATACAGCCTGCGTTTAATGCTCTTTCCAAAGTACGCATGTACTGATACGCCCCATTTCTCCTATTATGTATGTGACCGTAGATATGATAAGCACCTTTATGAAAGCCATTCCATTCTGCAATAGGAAAGTGGCACAATACAATACGCTCTCCACTGTCCTGCACAAACAACATCTTATCCACAGAGTCCATACACCCCATAACTTCAAAATCCTTTAGTAATGCCCCATCATGATTACCCTGAATGAGGTGCTTCTTACCTTTTAGTTGCTTCAGATACCAAACAGGACTATGCTCAGAGCGATAACACATATCTCCCAAAATATACACATCATCATCATGTGATACCCTTTTGTTCCAGTTTTCCATAAGTACCATATCCATTTCAGATACAGACTCAAAAGGTCTGTTATCAAACTTCAATACATTTTTATGCCCTAAGTGCATATCCGCTATATAAAAATTCATACAATACCATCTCCTATACTAACTCATCATTTTTCGCAATTTATAATACGTTGTTTTCTTCAAGTTCAGAAGTGACATAGCTTCCACAGAAGTTATCTCTTTATTTTCCACCATAGCAATAACACGTTCCCATTCCTCTGGTACTTGCACCTGCGGTCTTCCAAACTTGACTCCCTTTTCAAGAGCCACATCAATCCCTTCACGCTGCCTTTTCAGAATTTTCTTTCTTTCCTCTTCTGCAAATCCGCCTAAGACTTCGATTAAGATATTGGTTATCATTTCTTGTATCCATTGTGTTTCCTCTTTAAAATCCACCAAAGTCGTAGGAATATCCAATATCTTCACACGAATGTTCATTGCTTTAAATTCTTCCAGTTCCCTTTTAATATCACTTTTCTTTCTGCCCAGTCTATCCAATTCTTTGATAACCAGTGTATCTCCTGCACGAAGAAGTTTTGTCTTTAATAGCTGATAACCATCACGTTCTAAGTTTTTTCCAGACTCTTTATCCACAATGATATTGCGTTCTTCCACACCAAACTCTTTTAATTTTTTAATCTGCCTGTCCTCATGCTGAGTCATGGAAGATATTCTGGCATATCCCCATGTAATACCATTCTCCACTATATTCCACCTCTCTTTCACTTTTTACAGAGAAAAATCTGTTCGTAAAAGTCCTGATAAAACGTGAACGTGCGGAAAGTAGCAGACAGAGTTTAATGAACACTTTTTCGGCATATTCTCATAGGGTTTTGTAGTGACCGCAAAAGTATACTTTTTTGAACGTTCACTTTACGGACTGTTCTATGCCAGTTCCGAATGATACACCCCTATTTTGCCCTGTATGCGATTATCAGAACAGGCTACAAGGAAAATACCCATATATAAGCAGGAAAAACGCATACAGAGCAATTTTCCAAAGGGCTACCTGTTTGAAAGCCAGTTCTTCATAATTTCCGCAAAGTTCCGTAGGACTTTCTGAACGCTGTCTGAGTCTAACTCTGTTGAAAGGAAATTGGAAGTGGCTAGAGTTACTAAAAAATCAATGGGAAAATTGTCGGGTTTGTATCCCCATAAAGAGAGAAGCCAAAAGTGAAAGGTTCTGATAAAGAAAAAAGAAATGATGAATTTTAGGTTGAAACGATTATATATAGTAATATAGAAGAAACTCAGTTTTATCTTTGGATTTTTCTTACAAAAAATCACAGTTCCCCCCTATAAAGACTTGCTGTTAATGATACCTCAAGCACAAGAAATAAATACAAAATTTCAAACAGACGTCAATTATATATTCCCTACTATTTTTCTAAATTTTTCTGACAGCCAGTGTTTGAGCCAGTTTTACGTTCAAATCAATAATGCATTATAGAAAAATGATAAAAAAGTACCACTAAAATTATCAGCAAAATATGACAATTTTAGCAGTACTCTTTTTCTATATCTATTTTATTATCAACTTGAAACATACTGGTTTCTTACCCGTATTAAGCTACCCTTTTAAAAAGGTTACAATCAGCTACATAAGAAATCCCTCTCATCAAGAGCAACTCCATATACTTTTTCTACCATAGAAAGCATTTTTTTCAGTGCCAAATATAGGTTTCCTCTTTCATGTGGTTCAAAGTACTCCACCGGCATACCAGAATCGATTATAAAAATTTCTCGTTTTCTAAAGAAGCACCCTAAAAAGTTTGCACATATCACACAATCAAGACTTGGGAATACTATTCTCATTTCCTCGAATTCACTACGACATAACTCCGTAGGATAATTAAATAGACGTGTTACAATCCCAACTGTAGGTGATACTTTTCCTTGATTAAAAATACTATGTGGAAACTCATATTGAAAGTTATCACCTTTGCTCGTATGTACCATATAAAGGTGTTCTGGATTTATATTCTTTTTCTCCAGGCACTGAAGAAATATCACCTTTCCAAAGGACATATTATAATATACTGTTGCCAAATAAGGAATCCGCATATCACATCACCCCCATGCTATGTAATATCTCATAAGGCAGTCCAAATACATAAACAGAAAAATCTTCTAATTGCTTTTTATCGTATTTACTGGTGTCGAGCCTTTTCATCTTATGCACCAGTATATATTTGTAATAAGGTAAATTTGAAATATAACTACATCCAACAAGGTTTTTCGCATCTTCAAAGACATCATTTTCTTTTGAATTACTCATATCACCGCACCTCCATATCCCCATATTCTACTTTCTTCTTCGTGTCCTGCAGAAATCGTATAATCTCATTTATTTCTTTCGTAGCATTATCACAACCATAAAATTTTATCTGCTCAGTGAAACGTGTTTTGTATAACAAATCATAAATGCTTTCTTCCTTAGAACAGTCTATTTTAATCAAAGACTGATACCCTTCTTTCAGTTTTTCAAGAGCCTTATCTAAGGACTCCGCATAGAAAGACTGTTTTTCTTTTCTTACAATATTTTTTATGGTCTTTGTTTGCATTGGGAACTCAAAGTGATCTCCTGGGTTCTTAGAAACACTAAGCTGTTTTGATAAAGCACTAATCTCACTCATAGCATAACGTTCAAGGATTTTTTCTTTCTGTTCCTCTAGCCAGTATAAAGCTCCTTGAACAATTTTTTTATCATTTGAATTTAATTTCTCCATGACGGATGCTGTATCAGATACCAGAATATTAAGGTTCTTTAACAGTAAATTTCTATCTTCCAGTTTAGGATTTTGCATAATGCGTGTTGGCAAATCTGATTTTAATTTTTTAATCTCACTTTCACATTTTCTAGCAATCTTTTCACACAGATAAATGCAAAACAATCTGTCATGCAGAGCATTTCCCTCAACACGTTCACGAACTTCTGATACTTTTTCTGTGAGATTATCAATTCTTAAAATACCTTCTTCATTCAGATAATTAGTATAGGTATTCTCAAATGTTTTCATGCTATCTTCATCAGTATACAGAACTACGATTGCTGTGTGATTAGGATACTTTTTCAGTAGTGTTCTGGTAATCAATTCATCCGCAACTGACATATCAAAGTAGTATCTTCCATCTGGTGAAATATTAATCGGTGTAATTGTGCCTTCCTTCACATAATTCAGTATCGTCTGAGGGGCTAAATGTGTTCGTGCTGCTAAATCTCTTGTTGTTAATCTTTCCATAAATAAAACCTGCCTTTCACAAAATCATTTTTAATTTGCTTTCAAAAAGCATATAAATGTATCAATCATATCCAGTCAGACCTCTAAATGCTTTTGATATCAGCACAAATGCTATTTTTTATGGAGCGTGTGCAACTGGCAGACACACAAATACAACTGCTAATGAATAACGTGCAAGTGGAAGTCGATAACGTGTTTATGGTACAGGAACGTGTGTTATGAATATTTGAGAACGTGCAACTGGTCAAGAAGTGTGTGCAAGTGCTATCGAAAAACGTGTTATTTTCATTGGATAACGTGCAACTGCCAATGGAGAACGTGCTATTTTCATTTGACAATATGCCACTGCCATTCAGAGGTATGCTGGTGCTAAAGGCACAACATCCAGTGCTACCAGAACGTGTGCAAGTGCTATCAAACCAAATGCTATTGTTCACTGTCCAAAATGCTTTGGCAGAAGAATTTTAAAGAAAGGCACAGCCTGATAGCCCCCTTTTGTTTATTACAGAAGATACCATCTCAGACAAATACTATGAGGGAGAGCAAAGCACACTATTCTTTCATAGATACCAGAAAGTAATGGAAGATACATAAATCTTCCATAGAAAAAAGCCTGCTTCTAAAAGCAGACTTATAAGCACCTCATCAGTCAACTCATTTTCCAAATGAGTCTAACCCCCATGAGTTTTCAAATATACAAAATTTTCAGAATTTCTCAAAGGCACATCTTACCCTGTATCTGCTATAAAAAGCGGTACTTCTGATAGGGTGAAAATCGTCATCTGATACCTTATCTCTTGAATTTTTAGGTAAAACACAGAAAATACCAGTAGGTGTGAGTTGATACAGTGTTGAGAAAATGTATCTTAGAAATTATCTGATACCCCATTTACAGGTATAAAAATAACCCACTGATACATTAAATATCAGTAGGTTATTGTTATCTCTTTAGAAGGATACAAACTGGAATTTATAATTTAATCCGATTTCTTTTGTAATGCTGATATTGCAAGGCACGCCAGACCAATTCCCAGCATTCCAATCGCTGATTTCACTTCTATCTGATTCAAAAATGAAAGCACAGCAACTGCAATTCCCATTGCAAGACCTACTCCCTTAAAGGCAGTATCTATGATCCCTTTAATATTATCCTGAGATGAAGTCTCTTTTGTTATATCCTTCACTTGCATCAGTTCATCAACAGAAACACCTAATATTTCAGCTAACTGTGGAATCGAACTGACATCAGGACATGACAAATCCCTTTCCCACTTAGAAACAGCTTTATCTGTTACACCCATCTTCTCAGCAAGTTCAAGCTGAGTCATTCCTCTCTCTTTTCTTATTGATGCAATCATCACGCCAAGTGTTTGTTTTTTCATATTATTTTGGCTCCTTTCTTTTGATGTCTGCATCGTATCACCTCCTATGAAATATACTCAACCGACCGGTAGTTTAGTTTGGTCGACCTATAGTTTAGTACTGGTAGAGCCCCAGAAAATTCTAATTTATACTTTTCTGTATATTGCCAGTATATCAACCATACACCCCAAACACAAGAATTTCTTCGTATAAAATACTAATCTCTCTTCTTCTATCTTATACCCCATTTTATACACAAAAACAAGCCTGCCAATACCTATGTATCAGCAAGCTATTTTCATCTTATCTTTTAATACTTCGCTTTAATTTGCGTACTGCTTTTATACATTCATACAAATCCTTTTCATAGAGCAGAGCTACAATCTCCTCCAGTTCTGGAAATTTCTCAGCACATTTTTCTATTTCTGGCAATAAACATTTCATAGCTTCTATTGGTTGAAGTTTTTCATCTTCAGAAGTGTGTAAAATCTTAATCCTTTTTGCATCGATACTAGACTTGTCATTGCGACTGTACTGATATATCTTAGCCAATGTCAGTAACATAGTTTCTACATCATTACACTTCTCCATCTTCCACGCTTTTACATCTACCATACTCATAGGCAAGCACCTTACTCAATGAAGTGGACTTCTGTGGTAGAGTCTGACATCACTACTTTAACAAATAAATCATACTTCCATGACTTTCTCTTGTTCTCAAATTCTGTTCTCTTATCCTTTAAGTGCATAGGGTCAAGAATAACTTCTGCATCCTTTTCAACCAAACAATTAAAATAAAAACTATCCTGTAAATTACAGTCAAGACCTGCTGCAGGAATAAACATATCTTCACAGTCAGAGCCAATTGTATGTCGTGTGTAATAATCCTCTGTACTCAGTTCTGCAAGATACATTCTTGCTGTGGCAATACTCAGATGTTTCCCATGCACATCAATATATGTATTGGCATCTGACTCCATAAGAATGTTATTGATTTTATCCAGTCTCTCTAATAAGGCTTTATCAGTCTCATAATTTTCTTTCAGAACCTTATCATTTTTATTTTTCACTTTGCCACAATAATTCATTTCTCGATTATCAGTGCTTGAAAAATAATGATGAGTTTTGTCGAAAAACTCATAAATCTTAGCACGTTCCGCACGGAGTTCTACAACTTTCATGTAATACACCTCTTTCAATTTTGTTTTGGTGTCCACACTTTAGCTCTGAATAAAAGGGATTGCAAGTCCTAAAAGCATGTTCTTTACAGGTTTATCACTATCTACTAAAATATGCCGATTATAATTGTGCTTATTGTATCCTATGCCAGAGTCAGTGAAAAAGGGCTTTGCCACAGAATGATTGTTCTGGGTGGTTTTGGCACGAATACCCCCGTATGAGGAGCGTGTTGGCAGTTTCTAGGGCTTTTAGGGCAGGATAGGCATATTTACCCATAAAAGGGCTTTTGGGGCAGGAAAAGGCAAATAAAGGCGGTACATTTTTTCGGGCATGAAAAAAGAGCAGGTTATCAGTACGAAACCACTGCTCTTTACGAAAGTATATGAATTTTTTCCGTTTTGTATAATAAGGCATCTACCGCAGATACCATATCATAAATTGTTCTCCCCTTTACTATGGACTTTCTCCATGAGCTGCTGCGTATATCTACACCATTACAAGTACGATAGCACCAATAGCATCTCCTATTTTTTATTTCCATCTTTCCATCCAGTATTTCCATAGTCCTACTCACTGTTATAAATAGGGTAACTTTTGCAAATGTATTCTCCTTTGTAAAACCATAGCCTTCTAATACCCTATTCAACGTCTCGGTATTACGAAAAGATATACCAGAGTATCTGTACTTTTTCTTTCCACCTGTTTCCTTATCTTTCACAGTTAAATATAAAGTATTGAAGTCTGTACTTCTCCAATACAAATACATTTTATTCTTAGTGTTTTGAAAATGGATCTCCAATGCAAACCACATATCTGCTCCTCTCCTCTTACAATAAAAGGGGGCAACCACCGCCCCCTATGTAAAATAATAATACCTATGAAATTTCTTTTGGCATTTCCAATGCCTTGTTACCCCCATTTGCAATTACCTAAATTTACTAATCAAACCAGAAAGAAAATTTAGCCTTGCAACCACTTTACCCTCTACCATATCTTCAGATACCTTGTCATAATCCGCTTTTTCATTGTTGTCACCTTTTGTTGTAATATTGCCTTCGGCATCAATATCAACTGCTCGGTGGCAAACCCTTGTATCTTCGTCTATACGGAACATAACTACATCGCCTTCATTGATGTCTTTCGTTTTCTGTACAATAGCAATGGAATTTGTTTCCATATAGGGCTCCATTGAACCAGACAAAACTAACACTGGTCTATATCCAAAGATATAAAACTCTTCCTTTTGTATCATAACTCCTAACAGTATATAAACTGAAAAAGCAATGATACTATAAGACATTAATCTGCCTAAAATTTTACTGCCTTTTTTCAATATACCACCGCCTTACTATAAGAACTATTAGTACTGCTAGTGAAACTAACATGGTAATAGATAATAAGCCCACATGAGTATTATCTCCTGTTTTTACGATGACCTTATCACCTTTTTGAATGATATCTACATCTTCTGAATCAGTTTCCAGTAATCTTCCTTCAAAGTTAAAACGTGCCTGCATTTCCATAGATTGAAAGTCATTATTAACTTCTGCTGGCATATAACCTTGTAATGGTAATTCTACTGTTTCACCGCTTTCTACCTGAACCCATTCAGAAGATAATTCATTCAGTTTCACAAAATCACTGTTATTATAACTGTACATCATCACATCATAGAGTGATGAATCATTCAAATTCTCTGTATCTACTAAACGAAACTGAAGTGGACTTTCTGTTTCATTCGTTACTTCTACGGTGTCCTCCATAAGTTCCATAGGAGCTACACTTTCATGTACCCATTCCTCACCACCAATATGAAAGGCGAAATTTGGAGAACTGGCATCTGCTTTCAGCGGACTTGCAAGTATCCCCAAGAGCATGATACCTAAGAGCAATCTCTTCATACTATTTCGCCTCCATCTGTTTGAATGTAAAATACCCAGTGTCATAGTTCGCCATGTCAAGACCTTCTTGCTGTGAAGTTTGGCTACCAGTTAAACCAGTACATGCCCAAAATGGTAAGCAGTCAGTCTTTACAATATCTGACCAATTCTCTGATACATACACCTTATTCAGTGAATACATATAACCAAACATCTGTGATAAATTGGCATCTGCACGCATCTTGAAGCCAGACAAATCAAGCTCTTGTACTCTACTGTCCTTGAACATACCCTTGTAATTTACAGCATCTCGTGTGTAAAAATGTGACAAATTCAAAAAAGCTATTGTAGGACAATCTTTAAACATATTCTCAAATGTTTTTACTTTTTCAGCGTGTTTTGTGCCAAGCTTGATAGTATACAGTTCCTTATTATTTACAAACATACCTGACATGTTTATCGCACTCTCTACATTCCAAGAACTGATATCCAGTTCCTTCATACTCACGCAGTTTGCAAACATAAACTGGAAGTTCTGTATGTTACCAGTATCAAGTTTATTGACATCTGTTGTAAGCAACTTCACACATGATAAGAACATATTGTATGCTGAAGTGGTGTCTCTTGTATCTAATACATTCTTAAAAGTAATGGACTCAACGCTTGTGTAGTAGCTGAACATTGTATTTAAGGACTGGTCGGCAATAATGCCTCCTCTACCCCCTATGTACATTTCTGTGGTATTTTCTACCCAAGCCATGACACTTCCATCTTTCTCTTTTGATACATCAAATTTGTTAATACCCATTTTGTAGTCTGCTAAATCTGGTATGGTACTCATAAACTCTACTGTTTTAATATCTGCTTTTACAGGACTTGTGATACTGTTAAATTCCTCACCAGATACTAAATAAGGTCTTATCCATGTACCAGATGTAGCACTTAATTCTATTGAATTTGAAGCAGTAAACCATGCAAATGTCTTTGTGATATTCAATGTAAATAGCAATATCAACATAGCTACAACATATAGGAATTTCTTCTTTGTCATAGTTTACCTCCCTAGCAGGTTAATCTTCGATATCGATTGCCATCATTTCATCTTCCGCAACACTAACCTCTGGAACTGGTGTCTCCTTACACTCAACTCCCATGATTTTCTCCATAGAAGATACCACTGCATTAACAATATTCTGTTGATTGTTGCGGATACTCATAAATATTATTGTCATAATTGCCCCGATTGTTAATAATACTAATGTAAAGCGAATAAATTCTTTCTTACTCATAGTAAAAATCCTCCTTAATAATTTTTTATGAAGTAGTACCTCAAAGTTGAGGTACTACAAGTATCAATAAGTTATATTGAGAAATTTAATTTTTCTCAACAATGTTTACCCATTCACTGCCCAATCCGCTAGTGTTTCTGTGCTGTTTAGCAAAGACTTCAATTTTGACATCAGAGGTAACACCCTGCCAACTGTTCTTTGCATCTTCATCCATAGCAAACTTGTAATCGTATTTGTGAGTAGTCTTTGTAGAACCATCTAAAGTCTCATCTTTCTCTACACTGCCTGCCAGTGCTACATCATCGATTGTATAAGTGATAGTCTGTTTGTTCTCACTTAATACTCCATTTAACTCCTGACCTTCTGGTGTTGTGATTTTAAATTCATGGTCACCTTCATTGAAAGCCTGTGGTGCTTTTACTGTCATAACAGCCTTAATATCCATAGACTTTTCACCAGTGTTATTTACAGTAAATGTCAATGGATTGGAATCACCTGGGTTGATGACTGTTAATCCATTAGTCAAATCTGTAGTAGCATCTGCAATTTCCATCTTTAATGTACCTGCTTTTGCACTCAAATCTTTGGAGTCATAATCAGTAAAATAAGCCAATGTTCCACCTAAAATTCCAACTGTTGCTAAGGCTGCTGCTCCTGCTGTTACTACCTGGCTTCTCTTTAATCTCATAATCTTCGCCCTCCTAATGGCATAAAATAAATTATTTGTTCTCATTGCGATTAGGAAATACTCCCTCTTCGCATTTTCTCCTCAGTTCCTCTACATCTTCTTCTCGAAACTTGAGGTATCCCGTTGGTGTCTTCATAGCAATGGGAATGTAGCCCTTCAATGCCCACTCTCGCATCGTATTAGTGCTAATTTCCAAACTTCTTGCTGCTTGAATCGTCGACATCATCATCTTGTATTCCTCCTTTCTTAGTTTTGCTGTCTGCTAATTCAAGACGAATCATCTGAATCAAGCAGAGGAACTATAGTTCCAATACCACTAATTAAAAGTGATATACTAATTTAGATATAACTTACAGCTACAGAAATCACCTCTTTTTCAGTTACAGAACTTACCATAAGGGGCAGTCGGGGCAGAAACTGCCACTGCCTTTAAAAGAAAAAAAAATACCCCCGTGAGAGGAGCGAAGCTCCGTTAGAACTACCAGTCCTTAGAGCTTCTACCATACTTCTCATGGAGGATTTTTTAATACTTTATTCTTTTGTAGGTGGTAAGACGGTGAACCTTATACAATACCGTCATACCCTATCAGCTTATCAAGCCTTTCAAGCAGATTATCTGGTATCTCCACATAACCCCATGTATCTGGTGCAGTTCCTACTGGATATTCACACACATATACCTTTCCAGTACTGTCTTTACACAATTCTCCTGCTTCTGGTATATGACCGCCACTCCATGTACCAGTTACAGAGTCATACACACAAAAGTTTTTCTTATTCTTAATACAGATTACTCTACCAAAACCATCGGTATTGACATTTACAATATCTCCACCTTGTACTGCCTGTAAATTTGAAAGTCTTGGCTCATTTGGAAATCTTCTGTTCACCAGTTTAAATTCTTCTGGCAAGAACACGATATCCCCATTATTTTTACAGTACAATCCTACTGACAGTGCCTCGCTACCCTTGTTCTTCATATCTTCCAGTAATTCTTCCCAGATACCTACTGCATCTATTTTTAGAGTCAGTAAAGCACCATAAGGACTTTCCTCTGTTTTATTTGTTACTGGATTGATAACAAAAGCATCTGTGCTACTTAAGGTAGCTGATAACCCCCATAAGTTTAGTAACCCATCAGCACTGACTTCTACCTCTGGGGTTGGGGTTGATAAGTACCCATCTACTGGCTTTAGCTTTACAGTAAAACTGCCTATCGTATTATTGATACCCTTTCTCAGTTCAAAAGTCTCCTCTTTGATACTGTCACTCACATCATAAGCCAGACGATATTTCTCGTTGGGGTCTGCCTGTGTTGTGTCTAAAATAACCTGCTCCTCAATACCATTTTTGCCAAATACACTAGGAACATATTGGTATATTGGACTGCTACCAAATATCTCTTGTAATTTCAGATAACTCTTATCTAAAGTTAATATCAAGGATTTATTTGAACTAGATACCCCAGTAAGAGTGCCACTGGCATCATACTTATACTGGTCTCCTGCTACCCTTCCAACTTCTCCGCTAGTACCAGACGTACTGTAATGCAATGTATACTCATTACTCAATGGTTTACCTACCTGGTCTGCAACATACATATCACAATAAATCCTGCTCTGGTATGAAGTACTGACTGCCTTCTGCGTATAGTTAATGCTATTACCCTCATACGCATAGTGAAAGGTTACTATGATATCAGTTCCGTTGACTGTACCCTCTACTGTTTTATCTGATACTAGAGTGTGACCTCTCTTCGATAGAATGTCCTCATTCGCCGAAAAGGTAAAATGACTTCCATTAACTACCAGTGGAGAACAGTATCTATCAAGGTCTGGAACGTAAATGTTTCTTTCTATGACCTTCTCACTTGAATAACTGTGAATGATATCTTTTACAGTAATCTTGTATAAGTCCTTCTGCTCAGTTCCATCCATGAATTTCTCGGGCGAAGCTGGGACTTCTTGGATACACCCAGTAATAGAGTCTTTAGCTACAAATACCAGATACTCATACTTAGCACAATAATAATAAGGCTGACTATATAAATATCCATGTATCTCTATACGTTCTGGTGGGTTTACTATCCAGTTAAAACTTAGCTTCAACTCTCTTGAGCCAATATCAACACAGGTCAGCATGGTACAGTCTGTGATAGCACCTCTATTAAATTCAGTACAACTCTCTGGTAAAATCAGTTTCTTCATAGTGCTGTTATTTAAGAAAGCCTTAGTGCCTATCTTCTTGACACCATCTGGTACAATAACGACCTCATCGTTTCCCCAATATCTTACTAAAGTTCCGTTAGAGTCAATAGTAAATTTCTCCTCTTCTGGCTGTTCTAACGGACTGAAAGTTAAGTTAGCAAACTTATCACAGTATAATGGTACTTCGCTGTATGGATACCCAGTCACCTTTAAATTATTAGTTCCTAAGACACAAGTACTGCTCGTTCCAAAAGTAATATTCTTGCTGTTAATGACTACTTCTTTGAGGTTCTGACAGTTGCTGATAGCACTGTTAGCAATATTAGTGCATAACTCATTGATTATGATTTTCTCTATTGACACGTTGTTTTCAAATGCTCTACTGCTAATCTTGGTAACATTATCTGGTACTATAACTACGCTGTCAGTGCCTGTATATTTTGTTAGGACACCATTAGAGTCTATTTCAAAGGGCGAAGTACTGGCGACCTCCTCTAAAGATATCTCTGGTAACTGTGGCACTATATCTGGTACTTCTGGCTGTGGAAGTTCTGGAATGGAGTCTTCAAGACTTGGTGTTTCAGACTGAGCCTCTTCCATCATAGGTTCTGTCTGAACTTTCTCCTGCTCTTGTGTTGTATCTGTTTCCCCTTGTGTGTCAGCGTGGTTAGATGTGCCAATCTTATTAGGAACTATCAGATTAACTTCTGCTGCTAGGGAAGTAACTGGTATTGAAATAGCCAGACTCGCCGATGCTAACATAGTGATTACTCTCCTATACTTCATGTTGGTTTCTCCTTTCATAATAAGTTTTCTCAAAGGCATCTACATCCTCATCTGTAAAAATACGTCTTCCTGTAGGAGTCACAGTACAGGCAAGCCAGCCTCGATTGACATAATCTCTCACTGTATTCTCCGATACCCTCAAGCGTTTAGCTACATCTCCTGTCTTTAACATCAATCAGCACCTCCTTTCCTGTGTTTTGTTATAGTAATATATAGAAAACTTACTGATTAGAAATGCAGTCTGAAGTTTGAGAAGAAACTGAAGAAAGCCCCTACCATACAAAAGTATGGTAAAGGCTATCTATACTAATTGATACTTCTCAGCGTTTCATATACTCAATCCATTAGATATTTCTCGTGATACTCTTTATTCTCTATTTCTTTTCCTCCTTCGTGGCTTTTGGGTTGGAAGAAGCCTTCGGCGGTTTTGTCTTATCCGCTTGTGGCGGTCTTACCCCCTGTGTCCCCTTTGTAGTGACAGGTTCTTTCATAGAAATAGACTTCTTATCCCTTAATTTGAAGTACATCTCCATACTTTCCTGCATAGCTTTCAGTCTACCTTCTGTCTTAGTACGTTTGATATTTCCTGCACCTGTATTCTCCTCATACTCAAATGGTACATGTTCAGCAAAATACAGGACAAATTCTCTAAACTCTTCTGGTGTAATACCCTTCTCCAAAGCAATATCAGCCATGATGAATACCATAACAGCATTGGTTTTCTTCAAGAACTTAGTTTGCTGTGGGAAAGCATCTTTTAAAAAGGTTACTATCTTACTGATCAACTCCCTTTTCTCCTTTGGATAGTTGCCCCTTATTTCCTTGCAGTACTTCGTTACCTCTCTCATGGAAATTGCTTTATAATCATAATTGTAATGTCTTGCGTCTAACAATAGCATTGACTGTAACAGTATCTCTAATTCACTTTCTCTTCTTGCCTGGGCAAGTGTCATCGGTACAGAATTTTGAAAAAATGGGGAGCATGTTATTTCTCTAGTCCAAGTAGCAAGTTCAGTACCCATTTCAGTTCTTGCTTTCTGTATCAATGTTAATGGTGAAGAATTATTCAGACGGGCGAAAGCCTCTTCAATCTCATCGTCAGTCGCATCTTCCAGTAAGTAAATAGTAAAACGATATCCCAATATGAGGTCTTTTATCTCTTCTGATAACTCCTTAAATTCCTTCCCTGCTAATTCTATTGTTTTACCATCAACGACTACATCTGGTGTACTGGAATGAAGTTTGTAATCACCGTTAATATACTCAAACAAAGAAGTACATCTTTGTTTTCCATCCAGTGCCTGATGAATTACACTATCATCTTTCCCTTTATACTTGATAAAATATAAAGGTGGTACTGGAAAGTCCGCCAATAAAGAATGAACTAATAAGGACTTTTGAAGTGGACTCCACTGCCCTGCTGCTCTCTGTATTGGCAAATCAAATCTTAAAGTTTTACTTATATACCATTTCTGCAAAGTTCTTAATCCTTCTGGTAAATTTGATTTCTGCATAGATAATCCTCCTATTTGTTGTTGTTTTTTAGGTCTCTTATCTATCGCTCTGAATAGGGAATAAGTCAAGCTATTCTTTTATGTTTATCTATAGTCACCAAATACAATAGTGATTTTTTATCTATTGTGCTTGGGTTCTTGATGGGCTGAAGCCCAACTAACCCCCTATCATGGAATAATGAAGAATACCATATCTCAGACATAGAAAAAGACTGCCAGATACCTACTCTGTAAATGACAGCCTCTTCTGATACCCTATTGAGATATATTGACTCTGATTAGTTCAAACTCCTCTTTGGACAACTTCTCTACTTTCATCAATGCACCTATATTTCTCAAAGTTTCAGTTATGTACTCCAGTATTGTATCGCTTTCTTTATACTGAATATCCTTCTCAATGGAAACTACTATTTCAACTGGAAGATTGGTCAAAATCAGTACCTGCAAACGACTCACATGGTTCTTCAATAATAAAGTAGCTACTTTAATGTCTCTTTCCAGAGCAATCAAATCTTCTTGAACACACCATTTATAATACTCATCCAGAACTGGTTTATTCTTATTTTGTTCATATACTTCTTGACGTCTTCTCTCTTTTTCTTCCATATTTAATCTGCTTTGTTCTCGTTCAGCCTTACTAATCTTCATTTGCAATCACCTCTAATATTAAAATTCATCTCTTATATACCCTTTACCTAAATATGCTCTCCGATTGGCAACCCATTCTTTATAAGTTTCCTTTTCTACTCCATACTCATTGAACAGCTCTTCGTACTGCATATACAAATCTTTCATGTGCTGACTGTCACCAATAGCCTTTCCAGAAATCACCCTATAATATGTAGATTGAGAAATACTCAACTGGTCTAAAATATCTTTCATTTTTAGTCCATTGATTAACAGACAAATAATGCGTACTGTAGACCTGTTCATATTATTTATTCTAGTATCTATCGCCTCAGTTGTGGTTCTGCCCTTCTTTATAAAAGCCAGTTCTTCTTTCAGACTTGCATTTTCAGCCTCCAATTTTTCAATCTGTCCTTTTAACATAGTAATTTCATCTACCATAAATACACACCCTCCATTTTTCTTATATTTCTTTGTTATTATTTTTGTATCTGTGGCTGAAGATATAAATAACCCCAGCCCCTTCAAATATCTTAATAAGCTGTCAAACAATGAATACGTCTGTTGATACCAGCATGAGATACTATCTGTACCCTACCACTATTAGTCTTAAGGTTATATTTCACTTTCTTGTTCTGTCTGTTCTTTCTATTCTTCATATCTATTACCTCCAATTTATATCATCTTTGGGAATGTATAGTACATCCCCAAAGGAATTTACATTTTATAAAATGCAACTTGTATTACAATCTCATTTATGATGCAGCACTGTATGAAATTGATGAAAAGTGTTCTAACAAAATTTGATTATATACACTTGCTAAGTCTTCCCTCATATCTTTAAAGAAGTATCTTTCAAGCAATATAGCCATTCCAAAACGATAATCATTCTTAGCCTCATAAGCATAATCACCAGATACATTTTTTGAGTTTGCCCTATTTTTTGAATTTTGTTTATTTGTTACTGCACGAAGATTGTGACTTCTATTATCAAAACGATTACAATTTATATGGTCTGCCTGTACACCGTTGACAACACCTTGTATGTCTAAAACCAATCTGGCTACTTTCACTTTACTTTTAATCTTAACAATCGGCATAGGATTTTCATAAATTCGTGTGTTATCATGTCTGTCATTCAATGTTAAATTTTCATCTTTAAAGTATTTAGCATAATCTTCATAATCAAGTAATGTTGGTATTCCAACTCCTTCATTGTTATATACAACAGCAACAACTGTAGACTCATTGTCTGGATACATAAAATAATCTGTATAACAATTTTTGTATCTTGTACTCCTAGTTTTTACTTGACCTATATTATAAGCACCACGTCTTAATAATGCTTCAGAGATTGTTTCACCATCCTTTAATCCAAGCATGAATAACTTTGGGTCATAAAAATCGTAGTTTCTGTAACCCAGAAGTTTTTGTAAGCTTATATCTTTTTGTGCAATATTTCGTAAATCTACCTCTTTACTAAATGCCTCTTTTCCTACTGCTATCTGCGTTTCCATAATGTTCTCCTCCTTAACTGCCACAGCCTCGATGCTTTCTTTTGATACTAAATTTTTCATAATTATTACCTCCATTTGTATTATTTTCTTATATAATTAGTAACATCTCTAAGTTTTACACTCAGAGTTTTCACACAGAAAAAGTGTGAATTTTTTTTTTATTTCCTATAATAGTCCTAGCTCGAAGTAAGACAAATCACCTTACAAATGTGATAAAAATACTCGCTTTGACAGTTCTTACAGCAGTACATAATATGTTCTTTATGGGCTTTGGCGAGCCTCTCACCCCTATCTTTATAAAGCCTGTTTTTAGGCATAAAAAAAGCTACCCAACTGAACAGCGGATAGCTTTTATCAATACCTATTTTCATATTGGAAGAAATTATATGGAATTACTCAGGCACAAAAAAAGAGGATACATACAAAAGTACATACCCTCTTACAAAATAAATTCCAGTTTTAAAGTACAACGATACTTCATCGCAAGCTCATGTCTCTACTGATTATAGTAGCTTCTAAAATAGTCTGCAGTCTCGTTAGGTTTAACTTTATCTGAGGTAAACGGTGGGATAATTATTGTGTCCATGATTCCATCTGCCTGTAGCTGTTTTTCATACTCTTTTGCTCTTTCATAAGTCTCGACAGTACACATTAAGGAATAATCATTTGGTTCTCTACTCTCAATAACCGCAAGCACATACTCCTCATCTTCATTCGCCATATCCACAAGTTCATGTAATTCCATATACACAGCACCTCCATATATAGTGTTTTTCATAGGTTCTGTATAGCTTAACTCCATCTCTTTTTGAATACAATAGGCTCTTAAAAAAACTTTTGTATCTCACCAAAAATTTTACATATCCCCAATCCTATTTTGTTTCTGGTGCAAAAAATACCAAGTACTCCAATGTTTTATCCTGCTCTTTCATAGTTCCAGATATCTTATGAATAGCATAATCTCCAACGAAAAATTGTACCCTATCATCTTCCAAAGGAATGATTTCCTTTGTAGCAAGGTCAATGAAACTCATATCGTAAGTATTATTCTCTAAAATACTGTTGGCACACTCTTCGCACATAACACTACTCATTTCCGCTGCATCTGGTCTGCTGTCCTTTTTCAGTCTGAATGTAACATCGGTTATCTTTCGTGTATTATTCCTATCTATCTCTACTATTGTTTTATTTTCTCCGTTTGTATTGATTGTACTACTAGAGCCAGAATCATCATCTTCTGATAATAATGGATAAATCTCGAGACGATTGAGATTTAGTATACCAATACCTTCGTTATAAAGTGAAAATAAACTTCTATCCTCGTTGCCACACATGAAGCACTCTTCCTTCTTTTGATATCTTATGTTTTTATCGAGTGTCTTACCATGTGAAACAGAGATACACCCCATCAATAAACTGCATGAACATATTAGAGCTGTGATACCCAAATGTATCTTCTTCAATACCTTTCCCTCCTCATAACTATAGTGTTTATAGACATTATACTGTTTTAACCCTAGTTATTCAAATAATAAATCTTCTGTATAGTTTTATAGTGTCTGTAGACATTATACTCATATTATAGAAAGGGAAAAATATTTGATACGTTTAAAAATCAGAGAACTACTTGACCAAAAAGGAAAAACTAAATACTGGTTGCATAACCAAATAAATATGGACTATAATAATCTTTCTCGTTTAATGAACAATGAAACTGATAAAATACGTTTTGAAAACATAGAAAAGTTATGCAATATTTTAGACTGTACACCCAATGATTTATTTGAAATCATACCAGATGATAAAGACTTATCACAATAAAGCCTTTCCTAAATGACTTTAGGAGAGGTTTTATTTTTTATGCAGGATAAACACATATCCTTCTACCAATGGGAATTTTTTTACGGTGTCTGAAATAAATGTGATTGTTTCACAAAGCAAGAAATGTATATTAAAATTTTTATTTTTATCTAAGCCCCAAAATTCTGTATATCATACTATTCTTTAGAAATGTAAAGACGTTCCATAAGGTATTGGCTGATTAAGTTTCTTTCCAATAAAAGCCTGTTCTGTACAAGAAAATAAAAAAGATAAAAATACAGGTCATAACTGCTTTTATGAAAAAACAGGCAGTAAAATGATATTGTCATCTCACTGCCTGTTCTTGAATACCCCTATTACCTTAACATTTCGCTCGTTGTAGCACTAGGTATCTTAAAATCTGCCCCATCAATATGCAGGTTATTGATAAGAACAGAGCCTCCTTTGAAGTAATTCTCACTCGTATCTACCATACCCTTATCTGGTGCATATCTTTCATGCTCAGATAAATACAAATTCGTGGTTTTCTCCCTATCATTTTTAAGGTATACAGTTAAATACCATTTACCCTCGTTGCTGTTATATTTTCCCTGCTGTGCAGTAGTTCTGTTATCTCTACCTGCTGTACTATCTGGTGTAATGTTATAATCTAACTTATCTGTCAGAATGATGTGCTTAAACTCTACTGACTGGCTTTCGTATCTTCTAATAAGGAATACCTTTACTTCTTCGTCATACCAGTTATCTTCTGTATTTTCAGACCTAACTGCGTGTGCTCCGTTGTCTTCAGTATTTACGTTCTGAGATTTATTTAACTCGTCTTTGATGTCCTCAATGCCCTTCAAAATTGTTTGGTACATATTAGACTCTTCAAATAATTTCACTGCTTCTTGCTCAGAGCACTGATAATCTGAAGCAATCTGCTTCAGTAATGCCTGATATCCTATTCCAGAAGTATCTATCTCACCACGTCTAATATAGATTGGATACTGACTTGTTTCAGTATGTTTGGACTGTTCATCTTTAGATACTAAACTTGCCATCGAAACATTAAAGTTGTTAAATTCTTTCGTATCCTTTTTGCCTTCCACTTTCAGAGTGATATCGGCGTATAAGTTTTTCTTAACAGAAGTAGCCCATTCTACATACTGTTCAAACAACTCATCAGATGAAGAGCTATTCCCCCATGTAGTGTAAGGATTTCTGTTTTCTAGGCTTGTATCATTTACTACTGAAGTATAAGGGATAACAGTATCTTCAGATAGTTTAAATCCATTCTTATCCTTATCATAGTTTACCATATCTAATGCGTAGCCATACATTCTAAGCTGTGGTTTTACTTCCTTTACATTCAATGTGATATCAGAACCGCCATAAATAACTGGCATGTTTTTATCACGACTACCCCCTCTATTTTGGAGCCTTTTTGCGTTAGAACCTGTAGCCATTGTTTCAGAATACACATTACCACTAACTAACTCTCTCTTATCAGAAACATCCAATCTCATAAGATACATTGATTTAGGCTGTACCCTTCTGATTTCTTCTGCCATAGTTAGAACTGTTCTTGGTATAATACTTCCTCCTCCAAGTGTATCCATACCATTTGTAAAATAGGCTCTCATCCTAACTTCTGGATAGAATGATAAAGGTTCACACTCAGCGTTTGCACCAACAGCTAAACGATACTGCTGTTCTTCTGGAAGTGTATCGTTGAAACCTTCGTTATTCAAACGTTTACCTGTTTCCAGTGTGCCATACTCTTTATCACCAGAGTACAGTGTCTTGCCTACTTCCATAACCGCTGTACTATATTTGTAAATGGTCTCTTTCACATCTACATCCAACTGATATATTGGAAAGTCTTTGTATGACAATGGTCTTGCACCACTACCAGTAAGGACTTGGTATGTATCCTGCACATCAACATCACCATCTTCTGTCTGTTTAATTCCTTTATGAACTAAAACAGATACACTACTCGGTTGTTTACCACCTTCAGACCATAAAGAACTGAATGAAAAACTGTCCTTTATTTCTGATGTATAAATTGCTTTGGAGTCTCTTACAGGTGTAACATCACCCTTTGTTGCAGGTGTAATACCATAGGTATTTTTATGTACTCCTGTTAAAATATTGCGTTCTTGCTCCGGTAAAGAGTTCATACTCAATGCAGATATTGTTCTCTTATCTCCATGTAAACCTCTTGATAAGTTGAAAGCGTAAGTATATCTCTTCTGTGCATCAGTAGAAATATCACTAACACCTTTATCGATAGCATCTCTGGTGTAAGACTCACCAAGAAGTTTGTTATAATAAACCAACTTCTCCGTTTTACTATTTCTATCGGCATCAACCGTAATACCTTTCTGATATTCCGTTGACTTCAAGTTATAAGAACTATTACCCCTATATATTTTGTGTACTTCATCACTGAAAGCACACTCTCTATCTACTACATTTTTAGGATTGATAACATTTTCACCGCTATTGGTAAGAATACCCTGTACTGGGGATAATATATCATTTTCTATTTTATTCAGCTGATAGTCCTCTAAATGAATTTCTGTTGATACATTGATTTTCTCTGGTACATCTATTTCAAGTACAAATACACTGTATCCATCTCCATTTTTACTTCCAACACCTACTGTAGCATTTCTCGTTGTACTCTTCAAAGTTGTGTTTTCCTTTGAAAGCAACTGTTCAACTTGGTTCTGATATGCTTCAATACCAAACATATCTCCAGCAGTAATACTTTGTGCCAATTTGTTCCAAAATGCTTCTCCAGTGTTTCCATCGGAAAGTTTATATGTTTTATTGGCATCACTGTTTGCTACCATAGCTAAATAGTATCTTGAGCTATCTACCTTGAAAGTTCCTTCTTCAGCTAATGTGTGTTCCACACTATCATGGTTTCCTATGGAAATCTTTCCATTTAAGTTCTCATCATAGGAAAGTTTGGCATAACTGATGTATGATTTTACTGGCTTCGTTTTCACTAAATACTGAACTGATACACCTAATTTCTGCTCCTCACCAGATAAAGCGATTTCTCCTTTACCTGCTGTTAATCCGTCAGCACTCTCTAACTCAGCACTAGATACCTGACTCTTATTGTTAGCCAATGCAGTCAAGTTATACTGTAAGTTTATGGGTTCTGCCTGCTCCTTTGTCCGCATGTTTTGTATCAGTTTATCTGATACTTTACCAGACAGTGCAGACTGTGCAAGGAAGTGAGCAGTATCTTGTGGGGTTCTGTACTTGTAAACTGGTTTATGATTACTTCCTGCGTTAAAGTTACCAGAACTTACACTGGTTATTTGTGCTTCTGTGTCACCTTCAAGCTGTTTACGCAAGGTATCAAGAGTTTGCTCTGTCATCTTACCACTACCATTGACTAAAAATGCACCATAGGCACTGATTGTATAGCCCTTTTGGTAATCATCTGTAATGTTCGTGACCTTTTCTGGAACGCTGTTGGCGTTCTGGCTACCCCCTATGAAGCCTTTGGCTTCTGAAGTACCATTTACCAAATTTTCATCTGCTATCATATCTCCCTGCTTCTGCGATACAACTGAAGCTCTTGAGTCCATAGCATAGCTACCATTATCCTTTTGGGTTGCTCTTACTGTGAAACTGGTAGCTGATTTCGTGTTACCCTGCCAACTAAGACCAAGCACACCAAAACCATAACGATAATTAGTTCCTTGATATTTTCTAGCTAATATCTCCGCCAGACCACCACTCTTATTATCAATCGGCTTATTATTGATATCGTGCATAGTATAATACTGTGCTAACTCCGTTAGACCTACTGTACCATTGGAGTCACCATAAGGTACTTGCCTGTCAGAATAGTGGTTTCCAGTCACATCATAGATAGTCTTGAATACAGAATTCAGACCTTTTTCCACAATTTCATTTGCCGTTGGGAATGAAAGATAGCCCCCTCCTTCAAAGCCTATTATCGGAGTGATTACCAACACTCCAGTTTTTGAAGTAAATTCTTCTTTTGTAATACCACAGGAAACCCCTTTACTTGACAATACAGAAGTAAATCTGTCATAGAACTCAGCTCTCTTCGTAGCGTCATAAAGCATACCCTCTGGATTATACACATCTGAGAAGTTTTTATTGATGTACTCAGCAAAAGCTTCAAATCTGAAATGAGCATGTACGTCTGGACTCTGCTGTCCAGATAATGCACCCTCATCTACCATGTTTCTTAGAGTGCTGTCTAGGCTGTTAGCATCTACTTCCAGTAGAGCTGCAGCTTCTTGTGTTGATACATTGGCATTACTTACTGTTACCAGTTTTCCGTTATCAACGATAAATTCTTGGGCATCATTTACCAAATCATTTCTATTAGCAGAAGTACTGTAAATGCCATCTCCATTCTTTAAAACTACAACACCAGCACCTCCTCGTGTGTAACCTGCATAATTACCACGATTGATATCTCCTTCAGTGAGCATATCAGCTCGTCTTGCAAGGGAGAACTTCACACCATAAGTAGCGTAAGTGCCATTGCCCGTAACTGCACCATCATTGATACCGCCAGAGCTACTTCCGCCTGTCCATTCCGCTCTCACTGTTTGTCCTAACAGCAACATCAATACTAAAGCCAATAACGGTTTCTTAATCTTCATTGTGCCACCTTCTTTCCTTAAATTGTGCAGACAGGGCAAGAATTTTATCTTTATAAGATAAAAATATACCCCCTACGATAAGCAATATACCTGATAAGGTTATTGCTACCCAGCTTACTCCTCCCGTCTGTGGTAAAAAGGTAGTGCCTCCAGTACCATACATACTCATGTTAATGTCCTCTGCTTTATCAACAAAACCAGTTACTTCGATTGTTTTTGATACTTCCACACCAGAACTTGTAGTAGCTGTAATCTTATACTTCCCATTATGACTGACTGAGAATGTATACTCCTTACATGGTGTCTGACTTGACTCTCCATTTAACATCAACACACTGTCAATACTGCTATAAACTGTTATTGGAAAATTCGTGCCTGTTAGAATACCATTAGGTAACTCACTGTAAGAAATATCTGGTTTTACATCGGATATCTCTTCTTGCTTAGGACTCGATAACTCATTTATTTTGAAGTCTGAAGTAATGGTTCTTATATTGGTACGCATACTCAATGTAAAAGTTCCATTCATACTAATCGGAAATACTCTTGTTACTCCTTTTACAGTGTTACCAGTGTCTATATATTTCTTTAAGGCTTCCTCTGAACTAAGTACAATACTTCCCTTAGAATCCTTTATATCAAAGTTCATAAGATATTCTCCGCCTAACTGTTCTGGATATTTACTAAAATCATAACTTACAGACACATTAGCCTGGGTCTTATCATCAGACAATGAAGAACTGATACTGATACTTGGTGTCTCAAGAAACGTACCATCATAAAGTGCATCGGCGACTTCTGTTGAATTGACATCCATGTTACCTAAATATTCTCCTTGCGGAGTAAATACTAAAACTGTAGTTGGTGCTTCAGTTCTTAGTGGAAAGGATATTAAATCTTTACAAGAAGCTTTCTGGATCTCGCCAGTGTGCTTTTTAATGTACTGTGACAACGATTTGATATCTGACAAACTATCGTTTGTTCTTATGTATCCCCATGTGTACTTTCCGTTATCAGAATACTCACCAAAAGAAACACTAGATACTTTATCTGCTGTCTTAGTAATACTTGGTGTTATAAAGCCTTCCTCTCCTTTAGTGCTATCTATATACCCTATAAAAATAAGGTCTTCATTCAATAAATATCTTCCAGAAGATACTTCCTCTTTAAATGGATTTTTTATCTTCTGCCTAAGAACATCTAAGTTCTCATTCACTTTAATATTGAAAGATACTTGCTCCTCTGGCTTGGTTGTTTCCTCTTCATTAGGAACAGCTTCTGTTGAAGTGATACTGGACTGCTCATCTTTAATGTTATCCATGTTCTCAGATGCCCCTTCATTGGAATGCTCCTTTAGAGTTTCCTCTGACTGCTCCGCTGCTAATACTATCTGTGACGAATAAAGACTACTTGATACAGATAGTGCTAACAGCATACATACGACTGTTCTCTTCATGCTTAACCTCCTTATGTAATTTTCAAAGTTCCTTACGGGGAAAAACTGCATACCCCCCTTTTTTAACGCAAGGTGATACAACTATACGTTCTACTCCTTACCTTGCACAAAAGAATACAATGACGTATAGGTTTGTTTAATTCTCTTGGATACTTGCTATGTTTACTCTTCCACATAACCATCGCCTCCCTCTGTGCTGTCAAGATATTTCTGATATGCTCTATTGACATCTTCTTCTTCAAATACACGAACTCCGCTAGGTAGGCGTCTGCATTTCAATTTTCCTTTACCTACCCAGTTTCTTATAGTCGTATCACTCACTCCAAAGAGTCTTGCTACATCAGATACTTGATACATAATTTCTTCCTCCTTACCTATGTCCTTTCCTCAGACTGTTAGAATTTACTCATTAAACCTGCTATCTCCGTTTTCAAATATCATCTGCAAGTTGGAAATTTGCCCGACTGCGGAAAGGCTATTTAGTTTGTACAGTTACTATATAATTATCTCTTCTAAGTAGTTGACAACATTGACATTGTTTATAGTCTTGACATCAATGTGCCATCACTTTGCAGACTTTCATAATTCAAAAGAGTCTACTCATGATGCGTTGAGTAGACTCGTTGACTGATAGGAGTAAAATAGTCATCTGGGTTTGTTAAATATATTTGAAGAGTTGTAACTGTACATCTTACTTTATTTGTGTATCAGCTTGATGTCTTTCATATTTATAGAGGTCTTTGAGGTAAACTATGAAGAAGGACTTATCTTACATCAACACTACTCCTATCAGTCGTAAAAAGTACAGCAAAAACAACTCACCAGTGATAAATAGCATCACTGGCAATCTTCATTTTAAAAAAATCTCGTTTTAATTTACATCTCACTTTTATCTCGATTTCATCAAAAAATCCTTCCACAGTATTTCTCAAAATAAATTCACTTTTCTCCACAGTAAAATCCTCAAAAACCCTTGATTTTGCTACATTCTTCGGCATTTTTCTTTCAAAAATTGCCACAGAAAAATATACGATTTTTTAATAAAAAGCTACACTTCAATTCCATTTTTTATCTTTAAAAACTACGGATAATCTCTATATTTTTCTAAAATCTGCTTCAAAAAACCACTTCTATTTTTCATTTCTTTGCTACAAAAAAATATCTGCTTTTATTTATTTTCACTACATGAATTTTTGAAATATTCTCAATATCTACCACAAGAACTTCATCATATTTACTTGCGTATGCTACACGAAATCATTTCTGTTTTTTATTTCTTGCCACTCATATTTGAACCTTTTATAAAAAATGTGCTACATAGTTCTGCAAGTATTCTTAGATATTGTCTACAAGCATTTCCTCGTTTTTATTCATTTCCGCTACCATACTTCAATCATTTTCATTTTTTCTTACCACGAAATAATAAACTTGCATACTTATGGTCTGACTCTGCTTTGTATTTGTGTACATCCTAATCAGCCATTTTTTACTGTAGTCAGCTAAAGTTTAAGCATGGTTTAGATTTTATGGTCTTGTGGTTTGCATTTTACAGACTTTAGGTCATCGTTTTTCTTAGTGAGATAAGGCTTTTTTCACTGGGTTTACAAAAAATCAGTGTGGTTTGCTAATTCTTGGGTTTACCTACTGAGTCAGAATATGTACGGCAGAGATTTTTCTCTGCCAGAAGTACGTCTTCTTACAGATTAAAAAATCTCCAAAAATATTTTTTTTTGATAGGAGATAGTTTATTATGAAAAAAGTAAATGTAAACATTACTAACACACAAAAGGTTTCTTTTGAAGAAATCTGTAAATCAACTTCTGTTTCTAAAACCATTAACCGCATGCCTGCTCTTGAAGCAGAATTCAAAAGAGTCTTCGGATATGATTTTACACCTTCTGTACTTTCAGATATGATTGCTGAATGTGATAAAAAAGAAATCAAAAAACTCTTCAAGAAAATAAAGACTCGCTATACAAACAAATATTACTTAAATATTGTTCTTACAAGTGCAACAAGCAGAGCTAATATAGTATCGAAGTCTACTCGTTTATCTATAAGTGATTGGGCATTTATAGACTCCGTTATGACTGATACGGAAAATGATAAAACAGACACTCGTGGACTGAGCAATTTTATCTTCTTCCTTGCGTTTTTAATTTTCTGTAAAACTAGAAACAAATCTATTACAAAACCAGATATGAAAGACTTCTCCAGTCCTATCTTTCATGTAATGGGAAACAAACTGTGGTTTAAAGATAGCTTTTATAGTATGTGTGACCAACTGCTTGCAGAAAAAGATATTGAAACTACTTTAGATTTATTTGGTGGTAGCGGTGTTCTTACTGGTTATATTCAAGATTATTGCTATAAAAATAGTCTTAATTTGGAGAGCAGATACAACGATCTTGATAAGAACAAACATAATTTCTTTAAGCAATTAACTACATCTCCAAAAGAACTTGAGCGTAAATGTAGGAAATTGCTTGAAACGTATGATTATTATAATGATAAGGGAGATATTGAAAGCATATTAAAACTTAAAGAAAATGCGGAAAGTCTTATGAACCAAAAAGGTCTTCATGCGGCGGCTGCCTTTTGGTATGTAAATACAACAAACCAAAATGGAAACGTTAATAAGCAAAAATGTAAGTCACTAGAAGAATTTGTTTATGCTTCAGAGTTATACAAAAAGGTTATCTTTGAACAAAGTGATGCCTTATATCGTTTAGACAAATGGTATGATAATGAAAACGCCTTTATCATTGTTGACCCACCTTATCCTTATACACTGGGCTATTTACATCTACTGGCAAATGATGATTTAACTTTAAAAAATCATATACAACTGTATACGAAACTGCTAAACGCAAAGGCAACATGGGTATACTTTGGAAGAATAGATGCATCAAGAAGTCATATAAATAATCAAGATAAAAAGAAACTTGCTTGTGATGATGCACAACTTCTCTCATTTTTTGATGACGCCTTTCAAAATAAAGGATTATTTTATATGGATAGAAAAGTTAATAAAAATACTGAACGCATTGTTTCAAATTATCCGTTTGAGGGATTTAAGCCTTATGTAGAGGAAAGAGTATCTTCTTCAATAGAAATTGAAGAAACAGAAAAAGTTGTACTTTCTCCAGTAGAAGCTGAAAAACCAAAGGAAATTGTGCCTTCTCCTGTAGACGCTGAAGAAACAGAAGTAACTGTATCTTCTCCAGTACAGATTGAAGAAACAGAAACTGTTGAAAGCACAGTACATACAGAGTCTTTCCATGCAGAAGAAATAAAAACTGATAATCATGAAACTATTATCGAAGAAGATACCAAAAAGGAGCATAAAGAATGTTGCGTAATAAAGTTTTTCCGCAAACTGTTTCGTTGCAGAGAATAGGGATTTCTGACACTAGCCAATGCTTAGGCACTTGGCTAGTGTCTCGCATACCCCCTCGTTATACACGCTGTAGGGTTGTATAACTTATATCCATTGAATTATCTCAGGTCGGAACAGGAGATAGTTCTGAAGGGCTATCAGTGCGTCAATGGGTGTTTTTTATGGGTGTTAGTGTGTCTTTGAATGGCAAAAAAATAGAAATCGGCTACAATTTCATCTGTAAAACCGATTTCTACTCTATTTTTTATAAAATACAGGATACCTTACTTTCCCACAAATCCAGTAAAATCAAGGGATTTAGGCATCTTTTTCTAAGCCACTTAAGCGTATCGCTTGGTCCGCTGCGATCAGACTGTCAATTACTTCATCCAGGTCTCCATTCAAAATCGTATCCAGTTTATGAAGTGTCAGCTTGATCCTGTGATCTGTCACACGTCCCTGCGGGAAGTTGTAAGTTCTGATCTTCTCAGAACGATCTCCTGTTCCAATCTGGCTTCTTCTCGCCTCAGCTTCTGCGGACTGCTGTTTTTCCAGTTCCAGTTCATACAGTTTGGAACGGAGCAGACGGAATGCTTTTTCTTTATTCTGCAACTGTGATTTTTCTGTCTGACTGTAGATCACAATTCCTGTCGGATAGTGGGTCAGACGCACTGCAGAGTCTGTTGTGTTTACACATTGTCCTCCGTTTCCGGATGCCCTCATGACGTCTATACGGATATCTTTTTCATCGATCACAACGTCCACATCCTCTGCCTCCGGCATCACTGCCACTGTGATCGTAGAGGTATGGATCCGTCCGCCGCTCTCTGTTTCCGGCACACGCTGTACACGGTGTACACCACTCTCGTATTTCATACGGGAGTATGCTCCCTGTCCTGTGATCATAAATACACACTCTTTGAATCCGCCGATTCCATTTTCATTGAGAGAGATCATCTCTGTTCTCCATCTGCGGCTCTCTGCATAATGTACATACATCCTGTATACTTCCGCAGCAAAAAGTGCAGCCTCGTCACCACCGGCACCGGCACGGATCTCCACGATTACGTTTTTATCATCATTCGGGTCCTTTGGAAGCAACAGGATCTTTAATTCCTGCTCCAGCTCTTCCACTCTGGCTTTAGACTCATTCAACTCTTCCTTTGCCAGCTCGCGCATCTCTTCATCAGATTCCTCTTCCAGCATCATCAGGCTGTCTTCTATATTCTGCTTACACTGTTTATACTCATTATATGCCTCTACGATCGGAGCAAGATCACTTTGTTCTTTCATCAGCTTGCGGAAACGCTCCGGATCATTTGCAACGCCGGGCTCCTGAAGCTCGCCCATGACTTCCTCATAGCGGATCAATAAATCCTCCAATTTATCAAACATCTTTTTCCTCGTCCTTTCTATTACTCATCCTACCTATCATACACGCCAAAGACCACCCGGTCAAGACCTGCCAAATCCTTTTTCACGCTTACGCCCGTATATCCTGCCTGTTCCATCAGATTTTTGACATCCTCACCCTGATCAGAACCGATTTCAAACAAAAGCCATCCCTTCTTTTTCAGGTATGCAGGTGCCTGTTCAATGATCCTCCGGTAAAAATACAGTCCATCTTCTTTTCCGTCCAGCGCAAGATACGGATCATGGTCTTTTACTTCCTCCTGCAGTGTTTCTATCACAGAAGTTCTTATATACGGCGGATTGGATACAATCACATCATAAGTTCCCTTTACATTTTCAAACAGGTCACTCTCCAGAAACTCTGCATTGATCTTCAGCTTCTCAGCATTTTTCTCTGCCACACACAGCGCTTCTTTTGAAAGATCCACGCCAACACCTGTCACTGTCCGGGGCTTTAATTCATGCAGGAGACTCAGAAGAATACACCCGGAACCTGTGCACATATCCAGGAGTCGGATTTCTCCCATCTGTTCCTTTCTGCACACATCCAACGCTGTTTCCACCAGTACTTCTGTATCCTGTCTCGGAATCAGCACATGTTCATTGACCAGAAATTCCAGTCCCATAAACTCCTGAACACCTGTCAGATGCTGAAGCGGAATCCGTGTACTTCTCTTTCTGATCAGCTCCAGATATTCTCGCTCCTCCTGATCGTGCATCGGGTGCTCCGGCTCCATATAATAAGAAGCCTTTGTAATTCCGGTCACATGTTCCAATAAATACCAGGCGTCCAGATCATACTCTTCCACGCCGGCTTTTTGTAAGCCCTGCGCTCCTCTTTTCCAGGCTTCCTTCCAGGTCATAAGGCACATTCCTCCTGTGTACACTTGTTTTCCCCAAAGGATTCCTCTGTCTTAGAGAAATTTTCTTCCAGATACGCCTTCCAGTCGAATACCTCTTCCACTGCCCGAATTGCCACTTCAATCATACTGTCATCCGGTTCTTTTGTCGTCATCATCTGCACCCACATTCCCGGTTTGCTCAAAACATTGACCAAAGGATTTTCACTGCTTCCCGCCAGGCGGATGATCTCATAAGAAACTCCCGCGATCACCGGCATCAGCGCAATCCGGATTCCTACTTTTAAGACCTGCGATTCTGCTGTGATAAAAAAGCAGAAAATAATACTGACGATCATAACAAAAAAGAGAAAACTTGTCCCGCAGCGCTTGTGCTGTCTGGAGCTTTTTCTTACATTTTCAACCGTAAGCGGCATTCCGTGTTCAATGCAGTTGATACACTTGTGCTCTGCCCCATGATACATAAACGTCCTCTGAATATCCTTCATTCTGGAGATCAAACCAATATACAAAAGAAAGACTACCATTCGGATCACACCTTCCAGCGCAGTAAGTACCCCTCTGGACGAAATATAATTCTTCAAAAGATCACTCAGGAAATACGGGAGGACCATAAAAATCCCGACCGCTGCCACGATAGAAAATGCCACCGTAAAGCCCATCATGATCTTTTCTTGTTTTTCCTGCTTTTGCGCCTCTTGTTCAGTAAGAACTTCCCCCTCTTCTTCCTCGAAAAAGCTGGCCGAATAGGTCAGAGTTTTCATTCCCAGCACGAGCGAATCGATAAAATTAAAAATTCCCCGGATAAACGGCACTTTATATACACCCTGCCAGGGGATGATGCCTTTGTATTCTTTGACGCAAACCTCGATCTGCTGATCCGGTTTTCTGACAGCCACTGCATACCGTGTCTTATTTTTCATCATAATGCCTTCCAGCACTGCCTGCCCGCCTATATTTGATGACTTCATACTGCCCTCCTGTTTTTCTGTATACGAAAAACAGGCTGAGATACATTCACCTCAGCCTGCCATAGTCTTTTCCTATTTAATACCATATTTCTTGTTGAACTTGTCAACACGTCCGCGAGCCTGAGCAGCTTTCTGCTGACCTGTATAGAATGGATGGCATTTGGAGCAGATTTCTACGTGGATGCTCTCGTTTGTAGATCCTGTTACAAATGTGTTTCCACAGTTACAAGTTACTGTTGCCTGATGGTACTCTGGATGGATTCCTTCTCTCATGATTTTCACCTCTCTATTTTAAAATATTATTCTAATCTCTAAACAGCTACACCATAATAGCATAGTTTTTTCTGTTTTGCAAGTTTTTTCAATAAGAAAACTTTATCTTTTTTCAATTTTTAATTTTTTGCTGCTTTTTCTTTTCCAATCAGGAAATACGGAACTGCCAGGAACAAAATACCGCCCACCATATTTCCAATGGTTACAACAGCCAGATTATAGGCATATCCGCCGATGCTGATATCGTACTGTGCCGGATTCAAAAGACCGATCATCATCAGAGACATATTTGCCACACTATGTTCAAATCCTGCTGTAAAAAATGTGATCAGACACCAGAACGTCATAATCAGCTTTCCTGTTTCTGTTTTCATTTTAATTCCGCACCACACTGCCAGACATACTAAGATATTACAGAGTATTGCCCGCATAAACAGCGGCAGCGGTTCTACAGACATCTTCATCGCTGTAGTATCTGCCATGATCGCCTGTACGCTTCCTGTACAGAGTCCTGTCAGAGAGTACATTCCTGCTACCAGAACAGAGCCTGCCAGATTCCCGAGCCAGCAGGTCACCCACACTGTCACAGAATCCTGAAATGTCACTTTCTTCTGAAACATCCCAACAGCCATCACAAAATTACTTCCTGTAAAGAGCTCTGCTCCTGCCATCAAAACCAGACTGAGGGCAACGCCAAAGCAGCCTCCCATAATAAACTTCACACCCGGCACGCCGCCTTCTTTTAACATTCCACCTGCTGTAAATGCCAGAAGAACGCCAAATCCAACAAACATTCCCGCCAGCATCGCTGAGATGAAGTATGCCCCTGTCTGCTGCCGCAGGAACTGGATTTTCTTTTTGGCTGCATTTCCTGCCATGTCAATTTCTTCACGAAACATCTTGATTTCCTCCTCAGTTTCTCATCATTCAAGTATTCTTGAACATCCCGCATTTTGTCACATTTTGCAGGACACCAACCAGAATATAATATCTGTTTTGTGAGTCAGAATCAAGTATTTTCTTTCGTACAAGAGTGATTTTAGATAAATTTTTGACGAATTACTGTCTGCACCAGCTCGGCATTCGTTCTTGTCCGCGAGAACATATTCAGCAGATTGTCCACTGCTTCATCTGCTTTCATGCCATTCATTGCCTTTCGGATGATATAAACTGCATCCTGCTCTTCTTTATTAAGCAGCAGATCTTCTCTTCTGGTTCCGGATTTCGGAATATCGATCGCCGGGAACACTCTCTTCTCCTGAAGTTTTCGATCCAGCACCAGCTCCATGTTACCGGTTCCCTTAAATTCTTCATAAACAACATCATCCATCTTGCTTCCCGTTTCCACAAGTGCTGTTGCCAGGATCGTAAGACTTCCGCCCTCACGCATATTTCTTGCCGCACCGAAAAACCGCTTCGGCATATGCAGTGCAGCCGGATCAAGACCACCGGACAAGGTTCTTCCTGACGGCGGCACAGTCAGATTGTACGCTCTTGCCAGACGGGTGATACTGTCTAACAGGATCATAACGTCTTTTCCATGCTCTACCAGACGCTTCGCACGCTCAATCACCATCTCGGATACTCTCTTGTGATGTTCCGGCAGCTCGTCAAATGTAGAGTAGATTACTTCCACATTTGGTCCCGCGATTGCTTCCCTGATATCGGTTACCTCCTCCGGACGCTCATCGATCAGAAGAATCAGAAGATGCATGTCCGGCTCTCTTTTCTGAACAGAGAGTGCCACTTCTTTGAGAAGGGTTGTCTTACCGGCTTTCGGAGGTGATACGATCATTCCTCTCTGCCCTTTTCCGATCGGAGAGAGCAAATCTACGATCCGCATTGCAGTCGTTGCTCCGGGTGTTTCCAGAGAAATCCTCTGATTCGGGAAAATCGGAGTCAGATCTTCAAAATTATGGCGCTTTACTGCTTCTGCCGGACGCAGCCCATTGATGGTCGATACGTACAAAAGTGCACTGAATTTTTCAGACTGTGTTTTAATCCTTGTATTTCCTGTGATGATATCTCCTGTCTTCAAATTGAAGCGCCGGATCTGAGATGGTGACACATATACATCATTTTCACCCGGAAGATAGTTTTCGCACCGGATAAACCCATACCCGTCCGGAAGTACCTCTAAAATTCCGTTTGCAGTACGCCCGCTGTCAAGCTGTTCGATATCCGTTCCCTCTTTTTTCTCTTTCACTTCTTCTTTTGCCTGTGCGTTGGCCTCTTCCTGTTTCTCTTTATCATCCTGCGCCAGCATTGCTTCGATCAGATCTCCTTTTTTTAAAGTGGAAATTCCTTTCATTTTTCTTGCCTTTGCCAATTCCCGCAATGTAGCGAGCGGTAACGATTCATATTTTTCTCTTGTCATAATTACCTGCCTTTCTCAAAATTCACTTTTCATTTATTCATTTTACTTTCAATCTCTTGGGGATCTTTGTCTGAACTGACTTAACTTGAACAATTTTGTAAAGTTTGTTTTTTTATTATAGCGCATCTTTTCCAAAAAAGAAAGTTTTTTTTGAAATCTTGCACCGTTTCCTTAACAGTGTTATGATTATGGAAGAATGTGTTCTGCACAGAAAATCTAAGAATCAGCGAGGTAAAAACTATGACAAACAGCGAAAAAGCATTACAGATGCACGAACAGTGGAACGGAAAACTGGAAACTGCAGCCAAAGCACATGTCAATTCCAGAGAAGATCTGGCAATTGCTTACACACCGGGTGTAGCCGAACCTTGTAAGGTGATCGCAAAAGATCCCGAAGCTGCTTACAAATATACAATCAAATCCAACACCGTAGCCGTAGTTTCTGACGGAAGTGCGGTTCTGGGACTTGGCAATATCGGAGCACTGGCAGCCATGCCTGTTATGGAAGGAAAAGCAGTTCTTTTCAAAGAATTCGGCGGTGTCAATGCCGTTCCGATCTGCCTTGACACGCAGGATACAGAAGAGATTATCAAAACCGTTGTCAACATTGCACCTGCATTTGGCGGAATCAATCTGGAAGATATTTCTGCACCGCGTTGTTTTGAGATCGAAGAACGCTTAAAAGAGCTTCTGGACATCCCTGTCTTTCATGATGACCAGCACGGAACTGCCATTGTTGTCCTTGCCGGTATCATCAATGCTCTCAAAGTAACCGGAAAGAAGAAAGAAGACTGCCGCGTTGTCGTAAACGGTGCAGGTTCTGCCGGAGTTGCCATCACAAAACTGCTTCTGACCTACGGATTCGAACATATTACAATGTGTGATATCAACGGAATCATCAGCAGCGCATCACCAAACCTGAACTGGATGCAGAAAAAGATGACAGAAGTGACAAACCTGGAAAACAAAACCGGTTCTCTTACAGATGCCATGCGTGGAGCTGACATTTTCGTCGGTGTCTCTGCTCCTGGTATCGTCACAAAAGAGATGGTCGCATCCATGAATTCTGATGCCATACTCTTTGCCATGGCAAATCCAGTGCCGGAGATCATGCCGGATCTTGCAAAAGAAGCCGGTGCGCGCGTTGTTGGAACCGGACGCTCTGATTTTCCAAATCAGGTCAATAACGTTGTCGCTTTCCCGGGAATTTTCAAAGGAGCGTTGGAAGGGCGCGCCACACAGATCACGGAAGAAATGAAACTTGCTACCGCCAATGCCATTGCAAGTCTTGTTTCTGATGAAGAACTCAATGAAAACAATATTCTCCCGGAAGCATTTGATTCCCGTGTTGCCGACGTAGTCAGCAAAGCGGTAAAGGAACTGATCTGATCATGCGCTGGGGTGAAAAAAGATACCACTCTCTGGATTATGAATTAAAACAGATGTTCAAAGAAAAAGTTTACAAAATCGCCTTAAACGGCGGAATGACCTGTCCAAATCGTGACGGTCATGTGGGAACAGGGGGCTGCATCTTCTGCAGTTCCCAGGGGTCAGGTGATTTTGCCGGCTCTGCCAGACTTTCCATCGCCGAACAGATAAGACAGGGAAAAGCAGATATTTCTTCCAAACGTCCGGTGCACTCTTATATTGCCTATTTTCAGGCATTTACGAACACTTATGCGCCGGTGGAAACACTTCGCGCCCTTTATATGGAAGCCATTGCTGATCCGGAGGTGAAGATTCTCTCCATTGCCACCAGACCGGATTGTCTGGGAGCAGATGTCCTCGCACTGCTCGATGAGATCAACCACATCAAACCTGTCTGGGTAGAGCTGGGATTGCAGACCATCCATCCCGAAACCAGCGCCTACATCCGGCGCGGATATGAGCTTTCAGTATTTGAACAGGCAGTAAAAGAACTTCGTGCCATCGGCATCACGGTAATTGTTCATACGATTCTATATCTGCCGGGTGAAACGAAAGACGATATGCTGGATACGATCCACTATCTCAATCATATGGATATTCAGGGGATCAAACTGCAGCTGCTTCATGTCTTAACCCACACAGACCTTGCAGCCGACTATGAAAAACACCCCTTTTATATTCCCGATATGCAGGATTATATTCAGTTTCTCGGTACCTGCATCGCACATTTGAACCCCGAAATCGTGATTCATCGCCTGACCGGAGACGGGCCAAAAGACCTTTTGATCGCCCCTCTTTGGACAAGCAATAAAAGAACCGTATTAAATCAGCTTCACAGCCACCTGAAAGAACAGGATATCTGGCAGGGAAAGGAGTACTATGTCTGAAACTTATACACTGTATAAACTGATCGTATTGTACATGCTGGATAAAGTGGATTTTCCATTGACAACTTCACAGATTTCCGAATTTATTCTGGAAAAAGAATACACAACTTATTTTAAGCTTCAGGAAACACTCGCTGAAATGGAACATTCCGGACTGCTCCGCGTGGAAACGACACACAACCGTACTCTGTATCATCTGACAGACAACGGTCTGGACACCATCCAATACTTTAAAAACAAGATTTCCCCTGCCATTCAGCGGGATATTGATGAATTTCTCAAAGAAAAGAAGTATGATCTGAAAGAAGAGGTTTCTGTCAAGTCCGACTACTATCTGAACACCAACCATGAATATGAGGTCTGCTGTCAGATTGTAGAAAACGGCTTCAGCCTGATCGATCTGAAACTCACGGTTCCTACCGAATCAGAAGCTGAAGCCATTGCCGGAAACTGGGCTTCCCAGAGCCAGGATATCTATACCCTACTGCTTGCGAAGCTTTTGTAAATGCTCTTTGATTTGTTTTTCATAGCCAAGATCGCCGGGTTCGTAGAACCTGGCGTTTTTGATTTCATCCGGAAGATACTGCTGTTCTACATAATGATTCGGATAGTCATGTGCATATTTATATCCGATCCCATGTCCCAGATTTTTAGAACCCTTGTAATGTGCATCCTGCAGATGTGACGGAATCGTGGTCTTATATTGCCGTACATTTTCATTTGCCGCAAAAATCGCATTGACCGCCGAATTACTTTTTGGCGCAGTCGCCACATACAGTACTGCCTGCGATAAAATAATCTGTGCCTCCGGCATCCCGATCCGCTCCACTGCCTGTGCTGCGGAGACGGCCACCGTGAGCGCCATAGGATCTGCATTTCCCACATCCTCTGCTGCACAGATCATGATCCTGCGGGCAATAAATTTGATATCTTCTCCTGCATACAGCATTTTTGCCAGATAATACACTGCAGCATCTGGATCAGATCCACGCATACTTTTGATAAATGCAGAAATCGTATCATAATGATTGTCTCCACCCTTATCATAGCGCACAACCCGCTTTTGAATACACTCTGACGCCACATCCAGCGTAATATGAATCTTGCCGTCCTCACTGCGCTCTGTCGTCAAAACACCAAGCTCAATGGCATTGAGCGCACTTCTTGCATCTCCGCCGGATACATCTGCCAGAAACTCCAGCGCATCCTCGTCAATCTCTGCGTGAAAGCTTCCCATTCCCTTATTCTCATCATAAACCGCACGCTTCAACAGGGTGCGAATATCTTCTTTTCCCAGAGATTTTAATTCAAATACACTGGATCGGGAAATCAACGCACTATTGACTTCAAAATACGGGTTTTCTGTCGTTGCTCCGATCAAGGTAATGGTACCGTCCTCCACAAATGGCAGCAGATAGTCCTGTTGTCCCTTGTTAAATCTGTGGATCTCGTCAATAAACAGGATCGTTTTTTTGCGATACATTCCGAGCAGTTCTTTCGCTTCATTTACCACCTGCTCCATATCTTTTTTTCCTGCTACTGTAGCATTGATCTGCTTGAACTCCGCACTGGTCGTATGTGCGATCACCTTTGCAAGAGTCGTCTTTCCCGTTCCCGGAGGTCCGTAAAAAATGATCGATCCCAGCTTATCCGCCTTGATCGCACGATACAAGAGCCTGTCTTTCCCTATAATATGCTGCTGTCCCACCACTTCTTCCAGCGTCTGCGGACGCATTCTGGATGCCAGGGGAGATTCCTGCTCCTGTGTTTTTTCTCTCATATAATCAAATAAATCCATACTCTTCCTCCTGCCGGCTTCTGTATATTTCAGACACCGCTGATCTCGCGGATGACCTCTCCTGCGATCAAAAGCCCTGCCACCGGCGGTACAAAGGAAATGCTGCCCGGAAGTACACGGCGGGCTCCTTTGTCCTCTCCGGTCTCACGTCCGGACGTATCGACTGGTTTTTCCGGTGAATACAATACTTTCAGATGCCGGATCCCTCTTGCTTTCAGTTCCCGCCGCATCACTTTGCAGAGCGGACACATACTGGTCTTTGACAGGTCTGTGATTTCAAACAGTTCCGGATGCAGCTTGTTGCCGGTTCCCATACTGCTGATCAGTGGGATCTCCCTTCTCTGCGCCAGTTCCGCGATCGCCAGCTTTGCCGTTACCGTATCGATGGCATCAATGATATAATCCGGAGTTTCTTCAAACAATTCTTCCACATTATCCGGCAGTACAAAGGTCTCATAGGTCTTTACAACAATCTCCGGATTGATATCCCGGATCCGCTCCCGCATCACTTCCGTCTTCATCCGTCCGATGGTACTGTGATATGCGATCGGCTGCCGGTTGATGTTCGTCAGAGAAACCTTGTCATTATCGATCAGGATCAGCCTGCCCACACCGCTTCTTGCAAGTGCTTCGATACAGTGAGAGCCTACGCCGCCGACACCAAATACCATGACAGTCGCCTGCTTAAGTCTCCCCAGCCCTTCTTCTCCGATCAAAAGTTCTGTTCTGGAATATTCATTCATCTTATATATCTCCTCTATTTCTAAGGCAGAAGCAATCTGTCTGCCGTCACAAATTCAAATCCTTTTTCTTTCAGTCTGTCTATGATCTGCAAGGCCGCCTCCACAGAGGTTCCGTAACAGTCATGTAACAGAATCATATCATTTTCTTTTGCCTGCGTCACTACTTTGCTGACAATTTTCTCTGTATCTTTTACAGACCAGTCCAGCGGATCCACTGTCCACATAACCGGGATCATGGAAATTTTTGCGGAAAGTCCCTTTGGAAATTCTCCAAAAGGAGGTCTTACATATTCTACCGGATTTCCCGTGATCTTCTCGATCAGACGGTTCGTCTCCTCCAGCTCTTTGAGCGCTTCCTCTTCTTTGATCTTCGTCAGCTGAACATGATGATACGTGTGATTTCCAATCAGATGTCCGTCTCTTGCCATCTGCCTCACCAGCAGAGCATTGTCGCCTTTTTCAATATTCTCTCCGATCAGGAAAAACGTAGCATGCACATCCCGCTCTCTCAGCCCGTCCAGAAGTTTCTCTGTATACGCTGTACTCGGTCCGTCATCAAAAGTCAGCGCGATCTTTGGTCTGATTTCTTCTGTCTGCTCCACATCCGCACTCACAGGCTGTACTTCCCTCTCTGCCGGAATATTCACAAACGGCTGAATCCCCAGCAACAAAAAAACATAGGTGACTGTTAGCACTCTCCCCATCCATTTCCAACGCAATTGACTCACAATCCTTTTCTCTCGTTATTGCCAGTATATGCGGCTTTTCCTGAATTTATGGCATGTGATGCTTCCGGTACTGGGACGGACTCATCTGCATCTTCTTTTTGAATGCCTTGGAAAAATACAGATTATCTTCAAATCCTACCGAATACGCAATGGATGCAACGGAAAGCCCGGTCTCCCTGAGAAGATGGCACGCCTGACGGATTCGATATTCCGTCAGATATTCTTTTGGGGACTGCTTCTGATATGCTTGAAATGCACGAAAGAGATAGCTTCTGCTGATTCCCGTATAATCCGCTACATCCTCCACTGTGATCGGATAGGAGTAACTGGATGCAATATAATCCTTTGCACGCTCCACATAAACCTGCCGGAGGTCATCTTTTTTCTCTTCTTTTTCCGCATAGTGAATAAACACGGACAGCATGGTATAAAGAGCTCCTGTCATAGCTGCTGCCGCTTCATATGTCGTTCCTCTTACCTGATAGATCTGCTCCAGCTGCCGCCAGATCAAATCTCCCGGAATCTTATCCCTTCCGATCACCGGCCGTTTTCTCGCAAAATCAGTTGCCCGCACCATCACAGCCGCATCGGTTCCCATAAATCCCGCCCATGCGTACTCCCACGGATCATCCGGATCTGCATAATACTTGACCTCTGTATCCGGATACAGAATAAAACTATCTCCCTCTCCCAGATGATATATTTTTTTATCTGCCACATAGGTTCCCTTTCCCGAAATAATATGGTGGATACAATAATGATCCCGGATTCCCGGTCCCCACTGCTGCTCCGGTCCGCACTGCTGATACCCCACATTATAAACGGAAAGAGAACTCAGAAGATTATCTCCTACTTTATAGGAGTATTTGTATGTCTGTTCCACGCTCTTCTTTCCTTTCCCCAAATCTGTTCTTTGCCTCTATTATACAACATAATTCCATATATATGCACGTATTTTTTATAGACTTTTTTCAGTCTGATTTTTATAATGAACTTGTAAAAATACTCAGTCTCTATGGAAAGTGAGGAATCAACATCATGAAAGAACGTTTGATGAAAAAATTTGAAGAACTTTTCGGTAGCACAGAAGGTGCCGGTTTTTATTTTTCTCCGGGACGCGTGAATCTGATCGGAGAACACACAGATTATAATGGAGGACACGTATTTCCATGTGCGCTGACACTTGGTACATACGGAATCGCCAAAAAGCGCAGTGACCGTATCTTGCGTCTCTATTCTATGAATCTGGATCATCTCGGTGTGATTACTGCCACTCTTGACGATCTGACCAACAAGCCGGAATATAACTGGGCAAACTATCCGCTTGGAGTTCTCTGGGCATTAAAAGAAAAAGGATACTCTGTAGACTGTGGAATGGATCTTGTGATCTACGGAAATATTCCGAACGGTTCCGGTTTGTCCTCTTCCGCATCCCTGGAAGTTCTGACCGGAGTAATCGCAAAAGATCTCTGCGGATTTGATGCCTTAAGCATGACAGACATCGCACTGATCGGACAGTACTCTGAGAACAACTTCAACGGATGCAACTGCGGAATCATGGATCAGTTTGCAGTTGCCATGGGCAAAAAAGACTGCGCGATCTTTTTGGATACCGGCACACTCTCCTATGAGTATGCACCGGTAGAACTGGAAGACGCCAAGATCATCATCACAAACAGTAAGGTAAAACACAGTCTTGTTGACTCTCAGTACAACCAGAGACGTCAGGAATGCAGCCATGCGCTCTCTCTTCTTCAGGAAGAACTGGATATCAACGCTCTTGGTGATCTGGACATCGATACCTTTGAAAAATTCAAAGAAGTGATCACGGATCCTGTAGAGCAGAAACGTGCGAAACACGCAGTTTATGAAAACCAGCGTACCATCGAAGCAGTATCTGCATTAAAAGCAGGCAACATCGAGCGTTTCGGCGAACTGATGAATCAGTCCCACATCTCTTTAAGAGATGATTACGCAGTATCCTGTGAAGAGATCGATATCCTGGTCGATCTTGCATGGCAGATTCCGGGTGTTGTAGGTTCCCGTATCACAGGGGGCGGATTCGGCGGATGTACCGTAAGTATCGTAAAAATTGACGCTGTCGATACTTTCATCAATACTATCGGACCTGCATATAAAGAAAAGGTCGGACACGAAGCCGAATTCTACACCGTTGATATCGGAAGCGGTGCACAGAAACTGGAGACTCTCTAAGAAAGAAGGAATTTATCCATGCTATATGAATCTATCAAAAAACTGGTACAGTACGGGATTGATACCGGACTGACTCCGGAATGTGAACGTATTTACACTATAAACTTACTTTTGGATGTATTCCATGAAGACAACTGGGAAGATGTCTCCTGTGATCTGACAGATCTTGTGCTGGAAGACATCCTCGCCGACCTCCTTAAGGAGGCTGTTACACGCGGCATCATTGAAGACAGCATTGGCTATCGTGATCTGTTCGACACCAGACTGATGAACTGCCTGCTGCCGCGTCCGGCTCAGGTTCAGAACGATTTCTGGAGACATTATCAGGAATCTCCGGAATCCGCCACTCAGTTTTATTACAAGTTCAGTCAGGACAGCGATTACATCCGCCGGTACCGGATCAAAAAGGACCGCAGATGGACTGTAGACACAGACTACGGAACACTGGATATTACCATCAATCTGTCCAAACCGGAAAAAGATCCGAAAGCCATTGCCGCTGCGCGCAATGCTTCTGTTTCGGCTTACCCGAAATGTCAGCTCTGTATGGAGAACGAAGGGTATGCCGGACGCCTCGATCACCCGGCCAGAGAGAATCACCGCATCATTCCGATCACGGTCAATGACAGCAAGTGGGGATTCCAGTATTCTCCTTATGTCTACTACAATGAGCACTGTATCGTGTTCAACGGAGAACATACTCCGATGAAGATCGAGCGCCAGACCTTTGTCAAGCTATTTGATTTTATCAAACAGTTCCCGCACTATTTCCTCGGATCCAATGCAGATCTTCCGATCGTAGGCGGTTCTATTTTAAGCCATGACCACTTCCAGGGCGGACATTATACCTTTGCCATGGAAAAAGCGCCTGTCATCCAGAAGTTTACTATCAAGGGCTTTGAAGATGTCACAGCAGGCATCGTAAAATGGCCGCTCTCTGTGATCCGTCTGCAGTCCGAGGATGTGACCAGAGTGATCGACCTTGCAGACCACATTCTGCAGGCATGGCGAGGATATACAGATGAAGCTGCTTTCATTTTTGCTGAAACAGACGGACAGCCTCACAATACGATCACGCCGATCGCCAGAATGCGGGATGGAAAATATGAGCTGGATCTGACTTTGAGAAACAACATTACCACAGAGGAACATCCGCTCGGAGTATACCATCCTCACAAAGAACTGCATCATATCAAAAAAGAAAATATCGGTCTGATCGAAGTCATGGGGCTTGCTGTACTCCCTGCACGTCTCAAAGATGAGCTGGAGCTGTTAAAGACTTATATTCTTGAGAAAAAAGACGTCAGAAGCAATGAGACCATTGCAAAGCACGCGGACTGGACCGAAAGTTTCCTGCCGTCCTATCCGGAGATCAACGCAGAAAATGTCACGCATATTCTGGAACAGGAAGTCGGAAAGGTCTTCTGTCAGGTCCTGGAAGATGCCGGTGTTTACAAATGCACAGACGAAGGACTCGCTGCATTTGACAGATTTGTTGAGACTTTATAAAATAGATTTCGGAAAACAGTAACTAAAAAAGAACATCTCCGCAGAACTCAAAAGTTTTCATACTTTGCTTCCACGGGGATGTTCTTTTTCTTATTTTTTCTTTTTCTTATGTTTCGTCTTTTTCTTTTTCACACTGTAGCCGAATGTCCCGATCTTCTTCCCGAGAGACAGATACTCTCCATGCGAATATGCCATCAGCCCTGTCTTATTCAGCTCAAACTTATTCTTTTCATTCAAATACTGCTCATCAATCTGTACTGCCAGAACTTCCGCCAGAAACATATGGTGGCTTCCAAGTTCTTTCACTTCTATAACTTTACATTCGATATTGACCGGACACTCTTCAATCACCGGTGCATACCGAAGTTTTTCTGCTTTTGCCGGTGTCAGATGTGCCTCTTTCCATTTGTCCACATCCTTTCCAGAACGTACTCCGCAATAATCGGTTGCTTTTGCAAGCTGCTCCGTGGTCAGATTGATAACAAATTCTCCGCTCTCTTTTAACATATGATACGAATATCGCTCCGGACGGACGGAAATATAAACCATTGCCGGATTGGTGCAAATCGTGCCCGTCCATGCGATCGTCAGAATATTGCTCTTTCCGGACTTGTCCGCCGTACTCACCATCACTGCCGGGAGTGGATATACCATATTCCCGGCTTTCCATACTTGTTTTCCCATTTTTTGCTCCTTCTACTGCTGCAGTGCCGAAACCAGTGTCGGTACAAGCTGTTTCTTTCTGGACACCACACCCTTTAGCTCGATCATCTCCGGATTTCCTTTCAGATCAAACGCAGAGATCATCTTTTCTCTTGCTCCGTTTCCGGCGCATAAAAGTTCTGAAGATTCTGCGACAATATTGGTCAGCATAAAGAAGATCATATCCAGCCCCTGTGTCTTTCTTGCCTGTTCCAGATAAGCGGATACTTCTGTTTTGATCTCACGCAGCTCTTCTGCGCTCATAGAGCTGATCTGACCAACTCCAAAGTTGATATCGTTGACTGTAAACTGTTTGAAATCCAGGAAACAGATTTCTTCTGCTGTTTTTCCTTTCAGATTACTTCCTGCATTAAACATCTCCAGTGCCAGCTTCTCAATATCAATCCCTGCGATCTCTGCCAGTTTCCTCGCAGATTTTTCATCCAACGGTGTACAAGTCGGAGACCGAAACATCAGGGTATCGGAAATGATCGCCGAGCAAAGGAGTGATGCGATCACCGGCTCTACTTCTACTCCCTCTTCCTGATACATCTGGTAAACGATCGTAGCGGTACATCCAACCGGCTGATTTCGGAAAAATACCGGCCCCATCGTTTCAATACTGCTCAGACGGTGATGATCTATGATTTCCAGAACCTCTGCTTCTTCCACACCGTCCACTGCCTGATTTTTTTCATTGTGATCCACCAGGATCACCTGTTTTCTGCGGCTGTTGAGCAATCTTCTTCTGGAAATAAATCCCAGGAAATTACCTGCCTCATCTAGGATCGGGAAGTCACGGAATCTCCTGCGTGCCATCACATCTTTGACATCATCCACATAGTCATCCATCTGGAAAGAAACGATTCCTTCTCTTGTCATAAACTGCTTCACCGGAATACTCTGGTTGATCAAACGTGCAACCGTGAATGCATCATGCGGAGAAGAAATGATCACGATTTCTTTTTCTTCTGCCTGTTTTAAAATCTCTTCTCCTACACGTGCTCCGTTACACACCACCATACAGCTCACATTCAAATCGACGGCATGCTGCTGTGCCTCCTGGCGGTCTCCTAAGATCACCAGATCATTTTCTTCCACAAATTCTGACATCAGCTTTCGGCTTGATGCAAGAATCCCGACTTTTCCGTTCAACACATAGCTGTGTGGATTTCCTGCAATGATGGTTCCATCAATGGTCGATGCAATATTCCTGTACTGTGTCCTTGCTTTGGAGAGAATCCCGCTGTCATACACATCCATGTAAGAAGTCGCGATATCTCCAATGGTGATCAGACCTTCCAGTTTGCTGTCCCTTGTCACAGGAAGCGTCTTGATATTCAGCTCTTTCATAGATTTCCACGCACTCTTGATGGAAACACTTCCCTTGATCCCTTCAATGTTGCGCAGTTCTACATCTTTAACCTGCACTCTTAAGTCCGACAACAGCTTCGGTGCCTCAACCTGAAAATGATCCAGCACATACTGTGTCTCTTCATTGAGCTGCCCCGCTCGCCTTGGACTATAATCTTCTCCCGTGATCTTAGATTTCAAATTAGCATAGGCGATCGCAGAACAAATCGAATCTGTATCTGGATTTTTATGCCCTACTACATACACTTTATTATTACTCACTCCGTTATTCATATCAATCCAAACTTCCTTTGCTTATTTTCTTCTATAGTGGTTATTGGTGTGAACAGTAACCTATATGTAGCTTGCCATTTTTTCCAGATTTCGTCAACCCAAATTTCAAGATTCCGTGTCTTTTTGATAAAACATATGCTATACTGTCTTTAATGCAAAGCAAAAATCTTCTGTTTTAAGAGATTTTTGTTTTAAAGTTTTAGAAAGTCGAGGTGCAGCGATGAGCGAAGAATTAAGAACAGAAGAATTACTGACAAACGAAGGACACACAGAGACAATGGCTGATTACGAAGATCATTTTGACGATGCCAATCCATGGAACAGGGTTTTGGAATATATGGAAAAGAAAACGATCCTCCCTGTTAAGATCGAAGGAATCGTAAATGGCGGTGCCATTGCCATGGCAGAAGGACTGCGCGGATTTATTCCGGTATCCAAACTCTCCCTTTCTTACATTGAAGATCTGGAGACTTACCTGCTCAAAGATGTGGAAGTTCAAGTGATCGATGTAGATCAGGCAGGCAACCGGCTTGTACTGTCCGCCCGTGAGCTTCTCAAAGAAAAAGAAAGAAAAGAAAAAGAAGCACAGATCGCAAGTATCCCAATCGGTACGGTTATGTCCGGTACTGTAGAGACATTACAGAACTACGGTGCATTTGTCAAACTGGAAAACGGTCTTTCCGGACTGGTACATGTTTCTCAGATTTCTCAAAAACGCATCAAGAATCCTGCCGCTGTTTTGAATGTAGGAGATGAAGTTCAGGTTAAAGTCATCGGTATTAAAGACGGCAAGATCAGCCTGAGCATGAAAGCTTTAGAAGAACCGGAAGAAGAAGTTGTAGAAAAAGTTGAGATTCCAAAAACCGAAGAGATCGGTACAAGCCTTGGAGATCTGTTCAAAAATATTCAGTTATAAAAATCTGTGATAAAAAGCCGCCGCCTCAAAGATTCAGCACTTTGAGACGACGGCATATTTCTGCACATTTCCAGCACAAGCCTTCTTTTCTTTCCCAGTCCCTACAAATCGATCTCTTTCAAATACGGGTTCGTCACTTCATAAAATTTTTCTGCTTCTACTGCTTCTGCGATCGCAGTGTCGATCGGCATCTTGCCAAGTACCGGTACTCCCAGTTCTTTTGCAATCTCGTCAATATGACTCTCGCCGAACACTTTGATCTCTTTTCCGCAGTCCGGACATTTGATGTAACTGTAGTTTTCCACGATTCCAAGAACCGGAATGTTCATCTGTTTTGCCATGTTGTACGCCTTCTTTACGATCAGCTGTACCAGATCCTGCGGAGAGGTGACGATCACAACTCCATCCACAGGCAGGGACTGAAATACAGTCAGCGGAACATCTCCCGTTCCAGGAGGCATGTCAACGAACAGATAATCCAAATCTCCCCACATCACATCTGACCAGAACTGTGTCACAACGCCTGCGATCACAGGACCTCTCCAGATGACCGGTGTGTCCTCCTCTTCCAAAAGCAGGTTGACGGACATGATCCTTGTTCCATCCGGTGCGCTGCAAGGAAGCATTCCCATCTCGTTTCCGATTGCCATCTCGTGCACTCCGTACATCTTAGGAATGGATGGACCTGTAATATCTGCATCCAAAATTCCTGCCGTATATCCTTTTTCGATCATCATACGTGCCAGGGAAGCTGTTACCAGCGATTTTCCAACGCCACCCTTTCCGCTGATGACTCCGATCACTTTTTTCACCTGGGAACCTACATTTGCCGGTGCTTTGGATGGCGCCGTATTGCCTGCATTCTGCTTCTGACTTTCACAGGAACCGGAATGAGAACATCCTGCACAGGACTCTTCGGAACATCCTTCTGTATATTGTTCTTCCATTTTCATTACCTCTCTTTGTTCTATAAATTCATCTGTCTCCATCTTTGAAAACAGGATTTCAGACTGATTTTATTATACCACAATTTGAGGATAATGGACACAACAACTTTTTTACAAAGATTCCTCCAGATCAGAAAGCATTACATCCAGTGCAGTGATTCCGCCTTCCGCAGTGTACCATACTGCCGGATGCTCCAGATAGATGATTTTTCCGTTTTTGTAAGCATCTGTCTGCATAACAAGTTCATTTTCCATAATTTCTTTTGCCGTCTGTGCCCCGTCTGCCCCGATTGCCTGATCACGATCCATCACGAAAATATACTCTGGGTTTTTCTCGACAACCGTTTCAAATGAAGCTTCGTTTCCATGTGTAGAGGTACTTTCAGCAGCTGTCAGATTGTCAAATCCGATCTCCACTCCGATAATGGAGCATCTTCCGTCATTTCCCATTAAACTAAAAAATCACTTCCGGATCTCCCTGCATCAGCGACGCCAGATCCGCATCCATTACCCCGATAAACAGAGAGCAGACAGAAACTACGAACAACACCGCCGCCAATATGATTGTCGATACATATTTTTTGATACCACCACCTCCATTAGTTTTTATTTACTCTCGTTAGCTTTAGCTAACATATGTGTAAAAAAATATGTCTTCTCTACTGACAAAAAGACTATACACAATTCACTCACATTTCGCAATACCTTACTTTTTAGTATGTATATGCTTTTTTGCATACCGATTGGCAAACCGATGTGCCGCATCGATCAGTGCCCTGATCTCCACGCCTTCTTCTGAAAGACGGTAACGGATCACGGAGGGCTTCTTTTCCTTAATTACTTCCCTGTATAAAAGCTTCGCATCCTCCAGTTCTTTCAAATTCGAATATAACACTTTTTCCGAGATACCCGGGATTTCCTTTTTTAACTCCGAAAATCGATTGTCCCCCTGCAGAATATGCCACAAGATCTTCAGCTTCCATTTCCCTCCGATCAGACTGTGTGTCAGGATCAGCGGACAGTGATCTTTCTTTATTTTGATGTCTGCCATGCAAAAAACTCCTTCCTAAAATAGTTCTTTACAAAAGTCACTTCTGCATTTTATAAAATTGCAGATCATTTTGCAAGATTTTTTTAGAAAGGAGCTTCCCCTACAATTCTTCTCTTGTTACATCCTTCAGCCATTTATAGCTCTTGTACCGGCGCCAGGTGATCGGAATCTTAATGATCTCATCACTCATCAGGATCATATACACCACAGGAACGCTGCAGTGGAACACAAACGCTGCGAGCGCACCAAATAAAATCGAGCATCCCCACATGGTAGACATATCCAGCAGCAAACCAAACCGGGTATCTCCTCCGGATCGGAAGGTTCCCACGACCATCGTTGTATTGAACGCCTGCCCTACCACAAAATAGGACATTACAAAGAACATGAACCGCATATACCCCTTTGCTGTTTCAGACAGAGTCATCGTCTCTGCCATAACCGGTGAGATCAGAAGGATCAGCACACCTCCCACAACTCCCATAATCACACTGAGCCATACGAACCTCTTTGCATATGCTTTTGCATGCTCATACTTTTTCTCTCCAATGGTTTTGCCCAGATAGATTGCTGTCGCACTGGAAAGTCCGAATGCTACCACTGTTGCGAGCTGTCTGGCCACCTGTGCGACCGAATTCGCCGCAACCGCAGCACTTCCCATATGACCAAGCACTGCCGTATTGGTCGCAGTTCCAAGTCCCCAGAGCACCTCGTTTAAGATCACCGGGAATGCGTATTTCAGAAAATCCATATTTAAAACGTGCTCTGTTTTAAAAAAGTAGATGATCCTGAACTTGATATCTTTGTTCCACACTTTCGAGTACACACATACCAGTACCATCTCCAGGATTCTGGAAACCAGCGTTCCGATTGCTGCACCCTGCACGCCCATGGCGGGCATTCCGAGAAGTCCGAAGATCAAAATAGCATTGATCGTAATGTTGCAGAGCAGGGAACACAAATATACCACCGTTGCCACAACGACCCGTTCCACGCTTCGCATAATATAAAGATAAGTCTGTGTGATTCCCATAAAAATGTAAGAAAAACTAACAATCCGCAAATACTTCACGCCCTCTTTGATCACCTCTGGTTCACTTGTAAATATCCGCAAAAGCTGCTCTGGCATGATCTGCGCTGCCAGAAAGAATAATGCAGTCACAAAAACCGCAGCCCGCATTCCAAGACCCAAAATCTTCTCGATTGTCCGCAGGTCCTTTTTCCCCCAGTACTGTGCGGTCAGAACCGTTGCTCCGGATGTCAGCCCGAACAAAAACAACGTCATAATATACTGCACCTGCCCTGCAAGAGAAGATCCGGACAGCGCTGTCTCTCCTACGCGCCCCAGCATCACCACATCCGCAGCCGTTACACCCACATTGATCAGATTCTGAAGCGCCATCGGAATGACCAGCGCCAGTACACTCAGATAAAAATGCTTCCAGTCAATCTGCAGCTCATTTTCCTTTTTTCTCATAAACATCTTTTCTCTCCCTTAAATTCCTTTTTCTTGTTTTTCCATCCCCTTTGCCAAAATTTGAAAAACACATGGCAATTATAACATGTTTTGAGATTTATCATATACTATACAGAATAAAATTTTTCAAAAGGTATTTCTTATGAACATCATGTAATTATGAAACAGACTATTCTACTGTTATCGGCGAGCGGATTTTGCCGTTCGTTTTTTTGCTCAATACGGAGACTTCCGTTTTAACCCCAAAACCGGGATAATACCAACGATTTTGCTATGATATTGCAGGTGTTGGAACAGACACACCTCTCTATGCAGACTTAAGCCATTTCCTGCTTGATATCTGCAGCGCGATCACGCAGGAAGATATCCTGGATGTTACGGTCGTAATCGACGGAACCCCCCAGAACGTAATCTGAGGTGAAAATGTAGAACTCAAAACAATCCAACATCCGGATCCGCCAACCGGATGTACGGGACTGAAATTCGATTTCCCACTGGATAAAGTGGATGGTGAGATGCAGGTCTGCTTTTCTCTTGTCAGACCTTATGCGGTCGGCCCAGTCAATCTCTGTCTTTTCGGCGGCGGTCAGACAACTTCCGGCCTGACCATATGCGGACCTTCCTGCTGTTCCACAGAATCCTGTGAATCTACGTTTTACCAGAAAGAAACCGTTTGCGTTCCTGTAACGGTCTCCCCGTTTGCACATCCTGGAACCGCCAGAACAATCTGCTGTGGCGATCCTGTCATCCACACCGGTCCGCAGTGTCCGGGCAGCAAAACCTCCTGCACATTTACTGTAACCCAGAGTCTCTGCATCCAGATCCCGATTGCTTTTGGTGCCGTTATTGAAACCGGCGAGGCTTCCGTCCAGTGCGGCGAGGCTTCCGAAACACCTTGCGACTGCTCCGATGAACTTTCCGTCGAAACTCCAGTTGAGAGAACCCAGCCTGAAACCAGAGAACGCAAATTTTTCACCCGCTAGACTATTTTTAAACCGTCTGTTTAAAAAATAGTCTGCAGTAACAGTCAAAGAGTAAAAATCCTTTCCAACCGGATTTTTGCTCTTTTTCATATTCTTTCTTTATATTATAATAAACAAAGAGATTATTTTATAAAGGAGCTGGTTTTTATGTCACTTCATACCTCCGATCTGGTACTCGTTCCCGGGCAGCAGCTGCCGCCGCTTGAAACCATATCCGGATTTCAGGTACGTCCCGGATTTTTTCGCTTTTTCGGCGCGACTGTGATTCCGGGCGGTGTAAACTTTACCATACAGTCTCACGGGGCAACGTCCTGTGAATTACTTCTGTTTCATAAAGGCGAGGAAGAGCCTTTTGCCGTCCTCCCTTTCCCGGAACATTATAAGATCGGTTTTGTATACTCCATGATCGTGTTCGGATTTGATATCGAAGAATACGAGTATGCCTACCGTCTGGACGGCCCCTATAATGAAAAACAGGGACTGCGCTTTGACCCTGCCAAGATTCTTTTAGACCCATACGCCAGATCAGTTACCGGACAGAGCCACTGGGGCTGTGTCAATCATGCTTCTCACGGCTACCGCGCCCGTGTCACACACAACAACTTTGACTGGGGAGACAGCCGTCACGCACAGATTCCCATGGAGGATCTGATCATTTACGAACTCCATGTCAGAGGATTTACGCAAGATTCCTCTTCCGGCGTCAAATGTCCCGGCACATTCCGGGGACTGGAGGAAAAAATTCCCTATCTGAAAGAACTGGGGATCAATGCTGTAGAACTGATGCCAATCTTTGAATTTGATGAGATGCGCAACGCACGGCTGATCGATGAAAATCAACTGATCGATTACTGGGGATACAATCCGGTCAGCTTCTTTTCTCCCAATTCCAGTTATGCCTCCAAAAAAGAGGAAAATAATGAAGGAACCGAGCTCAAGCATCTCATCCGCACGCTGCATGCCAACGGAATCGATGTCATCCTGGATGTGGTGTTCAATCACACCGCAGAAGGAAACGAACTCGGCCCGTGTTTTTCATTCAAAGGCTTTGACAACAACATTTACTACATGCTGACACCGGACGGATACTACTACAATTTCAGCGGATGTGGAAATACCTTAAACTGCAACCATCCGGTTGTAAGGGAGTTGATCTTAGACTGTCTGCGCTATTGGGTCACTGACTACCGGGTAGACGGTTTCCGTTTTGATCTGGCTTCCATTCTCGGAAGAAATGAAGACGGCTCTCCGATGAGTCAGCCTCCCCTTCTGCAGAGCCTTGCCTTTGATCCGATCCTTGGAAATGTAAAGCTCATTGCCGAAGCATGGGATGCGGGCGGACTCTATCAGGTTGGCTCCTTTCCGTCCTGGAGACGCTGGGCCGAATGGAACGGACGCTATCGGGATGACATGCGGCGTTTTCTAAAAGGGGATGACGGGCTTCATGAGACTGCTCTGAAACGGATCTTGGGCTCCCCGGATTTATACAATCCGCAGTACCGCGGGGGAAATGCTTCCGTCAATTTTCTGACCTGTCACGACGGATTTACACTGTGCGATCTATACAGCTATAATCAGAAGCATAACGAGGCAAACGGCTGGAACAATACCGACGGCTGTGATGACAACCACAGCTGGAACTGCGGAGAAGAAGGAGAAACTTCCAATCCCGAAATCCTCCGCCTGCGGCTGAAAATGATGCAAAATGCCTGTGCACTGCTGATGTGCAGCCGTGGTACACCAATGTTTTTATCCGGAGATGAATTTGCAGATACGCGATTTGGCAACAACAATCCATACTGTCAGGATAACGAAATCTCCTGGCTGGACTGGAGTCTGCTGTCCAAAAATCAGGCTCTGTTTGCGTTCTTTCAATATATGATCGCATTTCGTAAACAGCACCCGGCCATCCGCAGAAATCTGGAGCCGAGCTACACCTCATATCCTTCCATGAGCGGTCACGGACTCACCCCAGAGCCGCCTGTTCCTTCCTCAGATTCTCACACTGCCTGTGTGATGTTCGCAGGATTTGATGAAAAGACCGGACAGGAAGATCTTGTATTTCTTGCAGTCAACGCACACTGGATTGCAAAACAACTTGTGCTCCCATCCCTTCCAAACGGTTATGTCTGGAAGATTGCAGTCAATACCGGAGACTTGCTGCATCAGACATTTTCGGGGAACGATATGCCGACTGCAGGACAGACTGTTTTGCTGGGAGAGCGATCTGTTATCGTATTTGCAGGCATGAAACAAGCAGAGACAGCCTCTCTATGAGACTGTCTCTGCCTGGCTTCATTCTGAATTTTATTCTTCCCCTTCAAAGGCTTCTTTTACTTTATCCATGAAACCTTTTCTTTTGGTTTTTTTCTCGCTTTTTTCCGGATTACTGTCATTTTGATGCAGTGAGTTTCCACTCAGTTCATCAAATCTGCGCAGTGCCTCTTTTGCCTCTGCACTGAGTTTTTCCGGCGTCTGGATCACCAGTGTCACATAGTGATCTCCACGCACTGCGGAATTTCTCAGGGACGGGACTCCCTTGCCTTTTAATCGTACCTTTGTATCGGTCTTTGTACCTGGCTTAACATTGTAGATCACCGCTCCGTCCACAGTCTGAATCTTCACATCTCCACCGAGTGCTGCCTGTGCAAATGAAATCGGCACTGTTGAGAAAATGTGCATATCCTGACGCTGGAAGATCGGATGTCTGGATACGTTCACCTCGACCAGAAGATCTCCTCTCGGACCTCCGTTTGTACCCGGCTCTCCTTTTTCGCGGATGCGTACACTCTGTCCGTTGTCGATTCCTGCAGGAATGGTCACTTCAATCTTCTTCTTGCTTGAAGTGTATCCTGTTCCGGAGCAGGATGTACATTTTTCCTTGATCACCTTACCGGAACCACCACAGTTCGGACAGGTCTGGACGTTCTGTACCGTTCCGAAGAAAGACTGACTCGTATAGACAACCTGACCTTTTCCTCCACACTTCGGACACGTCTCCGGAGAAGTCCCCGGTTTTGCACCTGTTCCTCCACATGTCGTACATGGATCTTTTAAAATCACTTCCAGTTCTTTCTTGCAGCCAAACACAGCTTCCTCAAATGTAATACGGATGCTCTTTCGAATATTCGCGCCTTTCATCGGGCCATTGTTCGCACGACCGCCTCTTCTTCCGCCGCCGCCAAACAAATCGCCGAAAATGTCTCCGAAAATATCTCCAAAATCTGCGCCGTTGAAGTCAAAGCCTCCAAATCCGCCAGCACCGCCTGCGCCGCCTTCAAACGCAGCATGACCGAACTGGTCGTACTGACGACGTTTTTCAGCATCACTCAGTACCGCATAGGCTTCGGATGCTTCTTTGAATTTCTTTTCTGCTTCGGCATCGCCCGGATTCATATCCGGATGGTACTTCTTCGCCAGTGCACGATACGCCTTTTTGATCGCAGCATCGTCAGCATCCTTGCTTACACCAAGCACCTCGTAATAATCTCTTTTTGACTCCGCCATAATAATCTACCTTTCATCCTTGATCCAACTCATAACCAAACAGGCGAGGGCACACCGCCGGAGCCTGAAAGACATGCCTTCCAGACTCCGGAAAAAGAGTGCTCTCTCCCGTCAGATTGATCTCTTAAACTTCTTTGTAATCTCCGTCTACTACGTCATCTCCCTGGAATCCTTCCGGTGCAGGACCAGCCTCCGGTGTCGGTCCGCCTGCAGCCCCTGCTCCTGCTGCACCTGCCTGCTCATACATCTTTGTGAACAGTTTCTGTGCACTTTCCATCAGTTTGTCTTTTGCTGCTTTGATCTCAGCAACCTGTGCATCGGATGTATCTTCCGGTGTAGATTTTGCAAGGATATCCTTGAGCGCCTGTACATCAGCTTCTACAGAAGATTTATCTGCTGCATCCAGTTTGTCTCCCACTTCTTTGAGTGCTTTTTCTGTCTGGAATACCATCGCATCAGCTTCGTTTCTTGTATCGATCGCTTCTTTTCTCTTCTTATCCTGTGCTTCGAATTCAGCAGCTTCTTTGACTGCTTTGTCGATATCTGCATCGGACATATTAGATCCTGCTGTAATTGTAATATGCTGTTCTTTTCCTGTTCCCAGATCTTTTGCAGATACATTTACGATACCATTTGCGTCGATATCGAATGTAACCTCGATCTGCGGGATTCCACGTGGAGCCGGAGGAATTCCATCCAGTCTGAACTGTCCGAGAGACTTGTTGTCTCTTGCGAACTGTCTTTCTCCCTGTACAACGTTGATATCAACTGCTGTCTGATTATCTGCTGCTGTAGAGAAGATCTGGCTCTTCTTTGTAGGAATTGTTGTATTTCTCTCGATCAGTCTTGTAGCAACTCCTCCCATTGTCTCGATAGACAGTGACAGTGGAGTTACGTCCAGAAGAAGGATATCTCCTGCACCTGCATCTCCTGCAAGTTTACCACCCTGAACAGATGCTCCTAAAGCAACACATTCATCCGGGTTCAATGATTTGCTAGGCTCTTTTCCTGTGAGGCGTTTTACTTCTTCCTGTACTGCCGGAATACGTGTAGAACCACCTACAAGAAGTACCTGACCTAATTCTGCTGCTGTGATTCCTGCATCAGAAAGCGCACGTGTTACTGGCTCTGCTGTTTTTTCAACAAGATCATGTGTCAGCTCGTCAAATTTTGCTCTTGTCAGGTTCATATCAAAATGCTTCGGTCCTTCAGCTGTTGCTGTGATGAACGGAAGGTTGATGTTTGTTGTTGTTGCAGAAGAAAGTTCTTTTTTCGCTTTCTCTGCTGCTTCTTTCAGTCTCTGAAGAGCCATCTTGTCTGTTGACAAGTCTACTCCTTCTTTTGCCTTGAAATCAGCCAGCATATAGTCTGTGATCTTCTGGTCAAAGTCATCTCCACCAAGTCTGTTGTTACCCGCTGTAGATAATACTTCGATAACTCCGTCTCCGATCTCAATGATGGAAACGTCGAATGTACCACCACCAAGGTCATATACCATAATCTTCTGCTCTTTTTCGTTGTCAAGTCCATAAGCAAGTGCTGCTGCTGTTGGCTCGTTGATGATACGTTTTACGTCCAGACCTGCGATCTTACCTGCATCCTTTGTTGCCTGACGTTGTGCATCGTTGAAATAAGCCGGCACTGTAATAACTGCTTCTGTTACTTTCTCTCCAAGATATCCTTCTGCGTCTGCTTTCAGTTTCTGAAGGATCATTGCAGAAATCTCCTGTGGAGAATATTTTTTATCATCGATCGCTACTTTATAATCTGTACCCATCTCTCTTTTGATAGAAGAGATTGTCTTGTCTGCATTGGTAACTGCCTGACGTTTTGCAGGCTCTCCTACCAGACGTTCTCCTGTTTTTGTAAATGCAACTACAGATGGTGTTGTTCTTGCTCCTTCTGTGTTGGCGATAACTGTTGGCTGTCCACCTTCCATAACAGCTACACAGCTGTTTGTTGTTCCTAAATCAATACCAATGATTTTTCCCATGATTATTTCCTCCTTATTAGTTTGCCACTTTTACCATACTATGTCTTACTACACTGTCTCTGTACAGATAACCCTTCTGGAATTCTTCTGTAATGATATTCTCTCCAACTTCTTCATCTTCTACATGCATCACTGCATTGTGAAAATCCGGATCAAATTCCTGGCCAACCGCTTCAATCGGTTTTACGCCAATCTCTTCGAGTGTAGTCATCAGCTGTTTGTAAATCTTCTCCATTCCTTCTGCGAATGGATTTGCCTTTTCATCCTCCGGTACAGCTGCGATACCTCTCTCAAAGTTATCCACAACCGGAAGGATCTTTTCTATGATATCTTTCGCACCGATTTCGTACATCTGAGATTTTTCTTTTTCTGTACGTTTGCGGAAGTTATCAAACTCTGCCATCTGACGAGTGAGTCTGTCCGTCAGTTCCTCAATCTTCTCATCTTTTTTATCTTTTTTGTTCTTACGGCCAAATTTCTTCATGAAACCGGAACCTTCTTCTGTCTCTTCCTCTTCTGATGCTTCTTCGGCTTCCTCGGAAACTTCTTCCTGCTCTGCTGTTTCCTCCACAGTTTCTTCTGTCTGTACTTCCTGTTCCCCGGCTTCCTTTGCTGCTTTTGCTTTTGCTTCTTCCACAGCTTCTTTGACCATCTCTTCTTTACTCATATTCTCTGCCACCAGCAATCACCTTCCTATTCTTTCGGGTCTTTATAATAAATTGCGTCCAACTCGCTCTGCAGAGTTTTCAGCGTCTTCATGACATGTTCGTAATCCATACGCTTGGGACCGATGATACCGATCGTACCTTTCATGCCTTCTCCCAATTCGTAGGTTGCTGTTACAACGCTGCAGTCTTTCATTGTCTTGACTGGGGTCTCATCCCCGATGTAGACCTGAATTCCGTGATTTTCTTCACTTGCCAGTGTCTCTGTCACCAGATCCGCCAGCTGCTGCTTCTCTTCAAATGCACTGATAATCTCCTGAGCACTCTGCTTATCGCTCAGCTCCGGATATTTGAAAATGTTCGTCGCACCACTCGTGTAGATCTCCATATCATCATCTACATGAATAATCTCCGCCACGGCATCCAGCACATCACTGATCACCCGGCTGTGAATTCCTGCCTGCTCCTTCAATCGTGCGATCAGACCAAGATTGATCTGTTCGATCGACATGCCGTTGAGTGTTGTATTCAAAAGCATATTCAGCTTCAGAAGCGTCTCACCGGCAAGCACCTCACCAACTTGTATGATCTTGTTCTTGATCACGTTTCCATTCATCACGATCACTGCCACGATCTGTTCCTGATCCACCTGTGAAAGCTGAATGAACTTCAATGTGTTCCGGCTGTTCACAGGAGCGGAAACCATCGTTGCATAATTGGTATTCACAGCAAGCACTTTCGCAGCCTGCTTCAGCACCTGATCCACTTTATCGGATTTTTCAAGCATCGTGTTGCGCAGCTCTGTGATCTCGTGCTCCTTTTCCTCCATCAGCATATCCACATACAAGCGGTAGCCTTTGTCGGAAGGAATCCTTCCTGCCGAAGTGTGCGGCTGGAAAATGTATCCCAGATCCTCCAGATCAGCCATCTCGTTGCGTATCGTCGCAGAACTCAAATTCAAATCCGTGTATTTGGAAAGTGTTCGGGAACCAACAGGCTCTCCGGTCTCCAGATAGTTTTGGATAATCGCTTTTAAAATCGTGAGCTTACGCTCGCCAAGTTCTGTATTCAATCCCATCAGACCTTCCTTTCTCTCACCTGAGGTTTTTCTTATTAGCACTCCTTTGTTTTGAGTGCTAACACCTTCCGTATATTAAGATAGCACCATGGTCTGTATTTGTCAACCATGTTTATATATTCTTTATACTTTTTATATTTCCCCTTGTTTCCAATTTATAACCCTGTACTTTTTTCACTTCTAATACAACAGCTTATTTCCTTTTTCGCAAATCTCATAAATCTCATCATACTTCGCTTCGATCATCGGCGTCAGTTTTTCCGTCTGGTTTCTCACAATTTTCTTATAAAGGAAATACGGCAGGATCCATCCCAGAAATCCGGGAATCGCAAAAATAATACACAAAAGGATTTTCGGCGGATCTGCTGTCACCGCAAACGTAGAACATGCAATAAATGCAGTTCCGATCACTCCTGCTGCCAGCGCCCATATTGTCGCTTTCGATGTCTTACTGTTTTCCAGCGACTGAATTTCCCGGACACAGGCTTCAAAGTTTCGCTGCAGCCTTGTAAGCTCCGTTTTATTTACAATTTTCCGATCACGTTTCAATCGCAGAGTCATCATCTTCTCGACCCCCGGATGACGACTCTGGCTGCTCTGCGGCAGATTGTCATCCGGTTCCCACCCAAAATTCTCATATCCATCTAACAAAAAAGAGGCCTGACTGCTGTTTGCACTCACTTCTTTATATTCATATGCCACAAAATTTCTCTGTGACTTTTCTGTCTTTTTCATAACTGACCAAACTCCTTTCCCGCCATGGGCAGTGTCACAATAAACGTACTGCCCTGTTTTTCTTCACTTAGGACCTGAATCTCCCCATCCATAAGCTCCAGCACCTGTTTTACCATTGCCATCCCCAGTCCGTTTCCCTCTTTGGAATGAGACGTATCTCCCTGATAAAATTTATCAAATATATGTTTCATGGTATTTTTGCTCATACCGCAGCCGGTATCCGATACAGAGATTGTCACCCCCTGCTCATCCGACAACTGACGAACCGTGATCACACCGCCCAGCTCGGTAAACTTGACCGCATTAGACAGCAGATTATTCCACACCAGTTCCATCAGATCCTGATCCGCATAAATTTCTGCCCGATCCTCCATTTCTACTTCCATCTCGATCTCTTTTTTCTCCCAGGCAGATTCATATTGCAGAATGCAGTCACATAACTGTCTGCACACATCATACACTTCTGCCTCCGGCTGTATTTTCTGGTTTTCCAGCTTATTCAGCTTTAAAATATTGCTGATCAGATCAGACAGGCGCGTTGCTGTATTTTCAATGGCTTCCCCATATTCTCTGCGCTGTTCCTCCGACAACGCATCCCTCTGCAAAAGTTCCGCATAATTTTTAATAATAGAAAGCGGTGTTTTCATCTCATGAGAAACATTTGACACAAAATCTGTTTTCAGCGTTTCAATGCTCCCTAGTTCTTCCACCATCTTATTAAAATCCAGAATCATGACATCCAGATAATCCCGTTTCTCCATTGTATGAAATGTAGGTACATAGACGGAAAAATCTCCGTTCGCCACTTTTCTGGTAGCCTCTGCCATTTTATACAGTGGTTCTTCGTAGGTTCTTTTTACCTTCCATCTGGTAAACAGCGTCAGTCCCATGGCAACCATTCCCCAGTAACACATCGGCACCACGGTCATCACCGCTTTATTCCAGCCTGCCGAATTCATAAACACGATCAGTCCGGTATGTATCCCCGACATCAGAAACAGAACCCCAATATAGATTCCAAATAAAGAAACCGGAAATAAACTTTGCTTTACTTTTCCCCTTTGTTCCTCTCGTTCTTTCATTGCAGCACCACCTTGTATCCAAGCCCGCGGACTGTCACAATCTTAAATCCGTCACAGGCTGACAGTTTATCTCTGAGTTTTGTAACATAAACATCCACAGCCCTCAGACTGGTATCTGTCTCCACACCCCAGAACTCGTCCATGAGCTGCGCTCTGGAAAACGTTTTTTTCGGATAAGACAAAAGCTTGTAAATAATATTAAATTCTCTTGTAGTAAGACTGATCTCTTCTCCGTCAATTTCTGCACTCATAGCATCCGCATCCAGTATCAGATTTCCCGCCGTAATTTTTCTTTCCATCTCTATATTTGCCCTGCGAAGCAATGCCCTTACACGAAGAAGCAGTTCATCCAGTTCTATCGGCTTTACCATATAGTCGTCGATCCCGAGCTGAAACCCTTTCCGCTTGGACGGCAGATCATCTTTTGCCGACATAAACAGGATCGGAATCGTCTCATTTATCCGGCGAACTGTCCCGGCAAACTCAAACCCGTCAATCTCCGGCATCATAATATCAGAAATAATCAGCTGGTACACCGTATGATACATTTCCTCATATGCCGCAGCTGCCGACAGACACCCCTTCGCCTGAAAACCACTGTCATTCAGATAGGTACATACAATCTGATTTAATTTTTCATCATCTTCCACTACAAGTATACGAATCATTTTTATCTTCTCCTTTTGTATCTCTTCCCATTTTCCTAAAATACAGGACGATCCTAACACATTTTTGTTTTCGTTTTGTTTGTGAATTATGTACAAATTGTAAACAAAAAACAAGGTGCGGTCAATTTTTTCTTCTGACGCACCTGTTTCTGACTCTTTTATTTTAAAGATTTGATAAATTAAATGAGACAAAGTAAATCCACAACTCCTTTGCAATCTCTGGTGCTGCATAACTCCATGCAATACTCATGCACATCCCGATTCCAACTGTACCAATCATTGCAATCAATACTGTAGCTATCGTCTTTTTGGACACTCTGCCTGCCTTGTTCTTTTCTTTCATATTCTCATACCTGCCTTTCTTTGTTTGATGGTATGAGAATAGCACTCTTTTGTTTATCCAATGTTTGATATTTGTTTCTGAATTATTAAAAGCTTCAAAATCTTTTCCTACAGCAGAAATTCGCAGAACACATAATTGCTGACATCAATCCCTCTTTTTGTCAGCCGGATTTTATCCTCTTTCACTTCTAACATTTTTTCCTGCTCCAGTTTTTCAAGCACGTCTCCGTAGATTTCTTCTATCGTATTTCCAAAACAATTCTCAAACTGGATTCCGGAGATTCCCTGCATCTTTCGAAGTCCCAGAAACATAAATTCTTCCATGGCATCTTCCTTTGTCAGCACTTCGATTTCTTTCCGCAGATCTTCTCCTGATCCTATTCTTTCTATATAAGAGGTCATATCTGTACAAAGATGGTATCTGGTATTGGAAATAAAAGACGAGGCTCCCAGACCGATCCCTAAATACTCTACTCTGCTCCAATACCCCAGATTGTGTCTGCACTCTTTTCCTTCCCGTGCATAATTGGAAATCTCATAGCGATGAAATCTATATTCTTCCAGAATTTCCTCTGTCCGCTCATACATCTGCCGCTCTGCGTCTTCATCCGGAAGAGGCGGATGTTTCTCCTGATCTGTCTGTCCTTTTCCATACCACTGATAAAATCGGGTTCCTTCCTCAATGATCAGACTGTACGCAGAAATATGCTCCGGATGCAATTCTGCCACCGTACGAAGGGTGTGCTCCCAGCTTTTTACGGTCTGTCCGGGAATGGCTGAGATGAGATCAATGTTGATATTATCAAATCCTGCCTGCCGTGCCATGTCATAGGATTCCCGAAATTCTTCATACGTATGGATTCGTCCCAGCATTTTCAGTTCCTCATTGTTGACAGACTGTAATCCGAAACTGATCCTGTTGATTCCCGCCTGTTTCCATCCTTCTAGTTTTTCTTCCGTCACAGTTCCCGGATTTGCTTCGATTGTAATCTCCGCATCCCTGTCGATGGTAAATACCTGTCTCAGCATTTTAAAAATCTCACCCATCTGTTCACACGACAAAATGGACGGAGTTCCTCCGCCCACAAAAACAGAAGATACCTGGTAAGATGAAGCAACCTCGCGGTATCTTTGTATTTCTTTTTTTAATGCATCCACATACTCCGCTTTGGCTGCATCATTTGCCGGTGCAGACAAAAAGTCGCAATAGGCACATTTCTGTACGCAAAACGGAATGTGGATATATAATTCTAATTTCTGCATCATACAGTCCTCTTTCTTTTTTAATAGGTACAGTATAATACAATCTGTTTTTGCTGTATACCTTTATCCCACAGAAAAAACAGTCAAAATGATCAGAAAATTTTCTCCATTTGCCTCCGGGAAATGGTAAAAATGACTTTCCGGAACAACTGCCTCCCACTCTTTGGTTGCTTCTGAAGGCTCTGGTCTTCTGCTGATATTCACCTGCTCCCGATCCCTCGGTGTCTCAAAATATGAGAACAGCAGATTTTCATGCAGAGAAATCATCTGGTAACGATCCCCCACGAGAAGACCTTCCCGCACAATCGACTGGTGATGACCAACATAGGAGCTTACCTTCTACGGATATAAAACTGCAATTCGTCCGCACCGTGCTTCCGGCGTTTTTTTCCGCTTCCACACCTCCACGGATTTCGGCTCATCGAACCAGAAGACCGGATACATATACAGCCAGCGGCGTTTTGTATTTCCCCCGCCTTTTACGGATGGCCACACCTCCAAAAACTCCTGCAGATCTAAAAACCACCCTTCTGCAATCTGCTCCATATTCTTTTCCCAGAAATGCTCTGACAGCTCCGGAATTTTTTTCCAATATATTCCACATAGAAAAGTAACATATTTTGATATCTGCACAATGTACCTGTCAGGATATTACCGCTCTCCAGTTCTTTTTTGACACGCTTTTCACACTGTTCAAATGCCGGGAGAAGCACATCATCTCCTGCTTTCACAATATAATTGCTGATCACAACATCCTGACAAGTGTCCGGATTGATCCCGTCATTGTTGGTACCTCTCTGATCGTTCAAGATCCGGATACCATCTACTACAACATGACGGCATCCTGCCATGTGGAGCGTCCAGAATGCAGCATCGCGGAATGTGATCCCACGGACCGTCAGATTTTCCACATCTTCAAAATACGTTGTTCTCGGACGGTCTGCCATAATAACATTCTTCGGACATTCACCAAGTCCACCATCGGCTCCGTCATCCTCGAACACTTTGTCACCCTAACCGTAAATCGTACCTTCTCCCAAAATACTGATGTCGTGCTCATGCAGCGCACACAAAAAGCAGCCGCCTTCCCAACCGGTCGCTTCGCTTGGATCTTCAAATTCGCTGCTTCCAAAAAAGTCCAGAATATCTTCTTTGCGCAGACTGCTGATCAGCTCTGCCCCCCTTTTCAAGATACAGTGTCACATTACTTTTCAATACGATCGTTCCACTTAAAAACTGACCGGTCGGGACAATGACACGTCCGCCTCCTGCCACTGTACAGGCATCCACTGCCGCCTGAATCGCTGCTCTGTTGTTTGTTGTGCCGTCTGCGACTGCACCATAGTCTGTTATTCTATAATCCATCGTTTATTTCCTCCATTCCAGAGAATCAATCCCATCCATAGAAATTACCTCTCCCTCTTGTCCTGCCACCTGAATATCCTCCAGTACCAGAGTTTTGATATTTCTCGCAAAAATTCCCATTTTACAGATATTCTGATCAATTCCATCCATCATCGCCGGCTGTCCACTGGCTGCATCTTCTGCATAGCTGACCTGAATGTGCTTCATTTCCACACGCTCAATTTTCTGCTCCGGGAGACCGTAGAAAAACGCAGCTGCCACATGACAGTTTTTAGCCTGAATATTACGAAAACACAGTTCTTTGATCTGTGGAGTTCTCTCATCCACCGCAAGCGGCTCCTTGCACTGTACATACTCGCTGTGTCCGTCCGGATCGCAGAAATAGAAACTGTTGATCACAAACGGAGTCAGCACAGAATCCATCCTGATATCTTCAAACAAAATACCGTCGATCACAGCATCCTTACCGCGTCCTCTTCTTGTCTTGATCCGAAGCCCCCGGTCTGTATTGAGAAACACACACTGTCTTGCCTGCAAATTTTTGATTCCTGCCGCCATCTCACTCCCCAACGTAATTGAACCATGCCCATCCCGCATACAGCACTGGCGGATTCTGATATTGGAAGAAGGAACTTTGTATTTTGCTCCCACGGAAATTTTACCTGACTTCACGGCAATGCAGTCATCGCCCACAGAGAACAGACATCCTGTGATTTCTACATCGTCGCAGGATTCCGGATTCAATCCGTCTGTGTTCGGGGAAACCTTTGGTCCAAGCACCGTCACTCCAATAAATTTCAGATGACTGCAAAAATACGGATGAATATTCCAACTCGGACTATTCTGTACTGTGATTCCGGTAATTGTCACATCCTCACATCGATTCAAAAAGATCATACGCGGTCTTGCCGCACCACGAACCTCTTTTGCATCCAGCCACCAGTTTTCCCAGGAAGCATTTCCATCAATTGTACCTTCTCCGCAAATCGTCACATCCTTTATGCCGATTCCATTCATGATTCCGGCAAACATATTCTGGGCTTCTCCTTCCCAGGTTCCGAGAATATATTCGTTTTCCTGATCCTCACTCTGGTAAGTTCCCCTTAGAATTGAAAACCTCTCACGCTCTGTATATGCCGAAAGCACTGCACCTTTTGCCAGCTCCATTGTGAGATGATCTTTCAGAAACAGACTGGTCACTCGATACGTTCCTTCCGGAATCAGCACACGACTGTTTCTCGGGCATGACATGATCGCTGCCTGAATATATGTCGTATCGTCCTGTACGCCATCTCCCTTTGCACCAAAATCACGCACATTCAATGTATAATCCTGTGTATCTGTGCAGAACATAATCTCAGCTGCTTCTTCCCCTCTTTCTACAGAAACATGATACTCTTTGCCAGGCTCCAGACCCTGCAGGAGATTCACAACCTGCCTGCTCTCTTTGTAAAACACTCCATTTAAAGATATCCGACAGGGTTCTTCCATCTCGTAAACACTTCCTTCACAACATTCCAGAGCCGCTGTACGTGCATGTTTCCAAATTACGTTTAACTCCATTTTGATCTCCTTTATGTATTTTCCACACATTGTAACAGCTTACATTATTTATTTCCACCTATTCACATTTCTATTTCCTTATCAATCGTATGTTATCATTGTGTTTTTTAATTGTCAATTATGTATTTTATATAATAATCACCTGCAGATTTATATAAAATATACAATACCATTTTCGAAAATCATATGCTATTATAGTAGAAAACCACTCTCCTTCTTTGCAATTAGTGTTAGCACTTACACTTTGGATTGGTTTCTGAAATTTTTAAGGAGCATTCAGTTATGAATATATATGATATTTCTCAAAAGGCAGGGGTATCCATTGCCACTGTTTCGCGGGTTTTAAACGGCAGTGAAAAAGTCAGCGAAAAAACCCGAAAAAAAGTGCTTGCTGTCATGGAAGAAAACAGCTACACACCAAATGCCTTTGCCAGAAGTCTCGGACTGAATTCCATGCACACTGTTGGGATTCTCTGTTCCGACTCCTCGGACGTTTACCAGGCACAGGCAATTTATTATCTGGAGCGGGAGCTTCGCAAGAATTCCTATGCATCCATGCTCTGCTGCACAGGGTATGAGCTTTTGGAGAAACAGAGCTATTTGAACCTGCTTTTGTCCCGCAATGTAGACGCTGTCCTTCTGATCGGTTCTCACTTTATCGAGAACTCTCCGGAGGAAAACCGCTATATTCTGGAGGCCGCTTCCAAAATCCCTGTTTTTATCTTAAACGGAGAATTAAAAGGAGACAATATATACTCCATTCTCTGCGATGACTATATGGCATTGAAAGATATGACAGACCTGGTCTTCGCCAGAGGATCTGAATCCCCGATTTATTTATACCGAACGCTCAATTACAGCGGACAGAAAAAAATCCAGGGATTCCTGGATTCGTGTGCGGAACATGGACTGGACATATCTCAGAAAAATGCGTTTTCCGCACCGGGAGACTTGCACAAAGCATGTTCTATCTTAGAACAACTCGATGCAGACGGCATTTCTTTTGACTGTGTCCTTGCTGCAGATGACGAACTCGCCACAGGCGCTGTAAAATACGCACTGAAAAAGCACCTTCGAGTTCCCGAGGATTTTCAGGTGACCGGATACAACAATTCCGTACTCGCCGCTTGCAGTACACCAGAGATCACAACCATCGACAACCGGGTAGAATATATGTGCGTCACTGCCGTGTCACAGATGATGCAGGTATTTCAGAAAGAAATTCCGCCTTCCAGAACAATGTTTTCCGGAAATATTGTAAAAAAGCAGACAACAAAATGATGGCAGGAGCGTAAGGCTTCTGCCATCATTTTAAAAGCTATTTTATTTTTGCACCTTCTACAACCAATTCTTCTTTGTACTCTTCTCCATAAGTAGCTACCAGTGTCTCATCATAATCTTTATGGAAGAACTGCTCTTCTTTCAGAGATTGAATTTCCTCATTGATCCAGTTTAACAACGTTTCATTTCCTTTCGCACCATCAATATCAGACTTGTCGTCTTGATCATTAATAAAAAATAATTGCACAAGAAGTGGTGTATTTCTGCTGAGTTCTATGTACATCACTGCTATTTGCCTAAAAAAAGAATTCGCTCATTTTGTAGGATAAAAGAAATGCCGACTCATAACCCGATTAACCCCCGTTATAAATCGACACCCCAATCATAATTTACCTATCCAGTTCTCTTTGATTCTTTCGCAATGTTTTTTTGCGACTTGTCACCATACACTGCCTACTCTTTTTCACAAACAAGACTTACATCGGCGTTCCCACCTCGATCAGATTACCGTCCAGATCATAAAACCGAACCACCTTCTGCCCCCAGCTATGTGTCGTAAGACGATTGACATACTGGATAGAAGGATACAAATTTTCTAATTTTTGAACAAATTTTTCTATCTCACGTTCTTCAAAATACAGTTCGCAGGAATTGCTCTCTGGAATAATTTCTTTTTCAAGGAACTTCTTCCAGATTTTTTCTTCCTGCAGTACCAGACCTTCTGTTAAAATCATATTCCCATCATTATCAAGCACCACATTAAGGCCAAACAAGTCATGATAAAACTGCTTTGATTTTTCAATATCTTTCACAACGATCAATATATTTTTTAATTTCATTCTGTTTTTTCTCCTTCCATATCCGTTCCTATTGTATTTATAATTGGATTATACATAACTCTATATTTTTTGTATATCTTTATTTTCAAAACAAAAAAGACGCCTCCACCGGGAAACGCCTTTTTGTTCTTTATTCTGCCACTGCTTTGTGATGTTTATCTTTATAAATGACCAGATACATCCCAAGATGGTCACGGAATGTAAGGATGCGAAGCATAGAAAGGATGTCAATGCACAACTTTTTGAATCCTTCAAATACGTTTGCTACACTCTCATCTTCCACTTCCCAGAAGATTACCTGTTCCGTATGCAAAACGGGTAATTGGTGCAATTTTACAATTCGGTTTCATAGTTTAACTTTTCTCCTTTAATATACTTCTTCTAAGTCAAACTCAAAATAACGTACCGCATTATTATATGAAATATCTTTTATAATTTTCCCCAGCATCCGCTCATCATCCGGGTATTCTCCATTCTCTACCCAGTCCCCAATTAATTCGCAAAGAATTCTTCTAAAATACTCATGTCTGGAATAAGACAAAAAACTTCTGGAATCTGTCAGCATTCCAAGGAAATTTCCAAGAAGTCCCAGGTTTGCCAGAGATGTCATCTGTTTGATCATTCCAGTCTTGTGGTCGTTGAACCACCATGCAGATCCCTGTTGAATCTTTCCTGCCACACCCGCATCCTGAAAACATCCAAGAATCGTTCCGATGGCTTCATCGTCATTTGGATTCAGACTGTAGATAATCGTCTTTGGAAGGCTGTTTTTCTCGTTCAATGCATTGAGAAAATCTGCCATCTGTGCGGACGGTGCATAGTTATTGATACAGTCATATCCGGTATCCGGTCCAAGCTGTGCATAACGGGCTGCATTGTTGTCTCTCTTACATCCATAATGAAGCTGCATTGCCCAGTTTCTCTTTGTATACTCCTCTGCTGCAAATGCCATAAATGCTGTTTTAAATTTCAGTTCTTCTTCTTTTGTCAGCATTTCACCCTGTTTGCGTTTTGCAAAGATCTTTTCCAGATTTTCTTCTGTTTCCGGCACATACATCACATATTCCAACGCATGATCGCTGGCACGACATCCCATTTCTTCAAATGCATCCATTCTCTTCTTTAATGCCATTTTTAGATCTGCAAATGTTTCGATCTGACATCCTGCAGCCTGTCCCAGTTTTTTCAGATATTCTGCATAATCCGGCTTTTCGATATTCATTGCTTTGTCCGGTCTCCATGCAGGAAGTACCTGTACCTCAAAGCTATCGTCTGCCGCCAGTTCTTTATGCCAGTAGAGGCTGTCTGCAGGATCGTCTGTTGTACAGATTAAAGTAACACCAGAACGGCGGATCAGGTTCCGTACGCTCATGGATGGCTCCTGCAATTTCTGATTGCAGAGATTCCACACCTCTTCTGCAGTTTCTCCATTTAATACGCCATTATAACCAAAATATCGCTTTAATTCCAAATGACTCCAGTGGAATAGCGGGTTTCCCACAGCTTTTTCCAGCGTTTCCGCCCATTTTTGAAATTTTTCCCGTGCAGGCGCATCACCTGTGATATAGTACTCATCCACACCGTTCGAACGCATCTGTCTCCATTTGTAATGATCTCCGCCCAGCCATACCTGGGTAATATTTTCAAAACAGACATCTTTTGCAATCTCTTCCGGATTGATATGGCAATGGTAATCCAGAATCGGCATTGTTTCTGCAAAATCATGATACAACTTCTGTGCTGTAGGAGTGCTCAGCAGAAATTCTTCATCCATAAATGGTTTCATCTCTTAATCCTCCTGTTGATTTATTATTTTCCTTGTTTTCTTGTAAGCCCTTACATTTATAAATTATATTTCTTCGTTAATAAAAAGTCAATTACTCTTTTATTAGCGTTTTGCACAATATTTTTCTTGATTTTTTGTACATTTTTCCATTGACTTGTAACTAAAAAGGTTGTATTTTAATTGTAAATACTTACATTTTATTTTCTTTCTATATTTTCATTATGGAGGTTTTTATGGATTCAACACACACTTTTATTCAGATTCATCCAAAAGACAATACAGCAGTTGCACTCACTTCTTTAAAGAAGGACAGCGTATTAAATCTGGATGGACGCATGTATACTTTATTAGAAGACATTCCCCAGGGACACAAATTTGCACTGGAAAAAATCAGCGCCGGGAGTGCCGTGATCAAATACGGTTCCCCGATTGGTTATGCAACAGAAGATATTCCGGCCGGTTCCTGGATCCACACTCATAATATGAAAACAGGACTTGGAGATCTTCTGGAGTATTCTTATCAGAAAGAATTCACTTCTTTAGAACCACAGGAAGAACGGTTCTTTGAAGGATACAGAAGGACGGACGGAAAAGCCGGTGTCCGCAATGAAATCTGGATCATCCCGACAGTTGGCTGTGTCAACAGTATCGCAACCTCTGTTGCTGCCAGGGCAAAAGAATTTCAGCCGGACAGCGTAGATGCGATCGTCGCATTCCCACATCCTTATGGATGTTCTCAAATGGGAGATGATCAGGAGCACACCCGCCAGATCCTTGCAGATCTGATCCGCCATCCAAATGCGGCAGGTGTTCTGGTCCTCGGCCTCGGATGCGAAAACAGCAATATTGAGGAATTAAAAAAATATATCGGAACCGTGGATGAAGATCGCGTCAAATTCCTGGTTGCTCAGGAAGTGGAGGATGAAATAGAGGCATCTCTTGCCTGCATCAGACAGCTCTGTGATTATGCCTCTACCTTCCAGAGAGAAAAAATTTCCTGCAAAGAGCTTGTCATCGGAATGAAATGCGGAGGTTCTGATGGATTATCCGGAATCACTGCAAATCCGACAGTTGGTGCTTTTTCCGATCTGCTCATCGCCCGCGGCGGTACTACGATTCTCACAGAAGTGCCGGAAATGTTCGGGGCAGAGACTATGCTGATGAACCGCTGCAGGGATGAAGCTGTTTTTGATAAAACAGTAGACCTGATCAATTCTTTTAAAAACTACTTTAAAAGCCACAATCAGACCATCTACGAGAACCCTTCTCCGGGAAATAAAAAGGGAGGTATCTCCACACTGGAAGATAAGTCTCTTGGATGTACCCAGAAATCCGGTTCTGCCCCGGTCGCTGATGTGCTCTCCTATGGACAGCCTGTGCAGACAAAAGGACTCAATCTTTTGAGCGCTCCCGGAAATGACCTGGTAGCCTCTACTGCACTTGCAGCTTCCGGTGCACAAATTGTACTGTTTACAACGGGACGCGGAACTCCTTTTGCCTCTCCGGTTCCGACTGTAAAAATATCCAGTAATACAAAACTCTATGAGAATAAGAAAAACTGGATCGACTTCAATTGCGGTGCGCTGGTAGACGGCGGCTCTATCCCGGAGATGGGAGAATCTCTTTTTGACTATGTTCTGGAGGTTGCTTCCGGACGTCCGGTCAAAGCCGAGGAAGCAGGATTCCACGATATGGCCATTTTCAAACAGGGTGTGACTCTGTAATAATAGATGAATATGATTTTCAGAAAGGATAATTTTTGCTATGAAACAGTTAAATTACCAGACCTTACAGGATTTAAATTATGATGGATATTTATTAAACGAAGCTCCGGAACGCGTTTTACAATTCGGAGAAGGAAACTTTATGCGTGCATTTGTCGATTTCTTTATCGATAAAATGAATGAAACTGCAAATTTTAATTCCAAGGTTGTACTGGTACAGCCAATTCCAAAATTCACAACTCCGGATGTGGGAGATTTTATCAATGAACAGGAAGGTCTCTACACACTGTATTTACGTGGTTCCGAAAACGGACAGGAAGTCTCTTCCAAACGGGTAATCTCCTGTATCAGCCGCTGCTTAAATGCATACAGCGACTATGAGGCAGTTATGGAATGTGCAAAAAATCCCGAACTGCGTTTCATCACCTGCAATACAACAGAAGCCGGAATCGTATATGATCCGTCCTGTCAGTTCACTGATACACCGGCAAACAGTTTTCCGGCAAAGCTGACACAGTTTCTGTATAAACGTTTTGAGGCATTTCAGGGAGATGTCAAAAAAGGATTTATCATCCTCTCCTGCGAACTGATCGACAACAACGGAAAAGAACTGGAAAAATGCGTCTTAAAGCACGCTGCCGACTGGAATCTGGGCGAAGCTTTCACTGAATGGATCAAAGAAGCAAACCTCTTCTGCTCTACTTTGGTAGACCGGATTGTAACCGGTTATCCACGCTCTGATGCAGACACTTTAAATCAGGAAAACGGCTATATTGACAAGGTGTTAAACACCGGTGAAATCTTTGGATTCTGGGTAATCGAAGGACCTCAGTCGATCAAAGAGGAATTCCCTTGTGATACGGCAAATCTTCCGATCCTGATCACAGATGACCACAAACCATACAAACAGCGGAAAGTCCGCATCTTAAACGGTGCTCACACTTCCATGGTACTTGGTGCTTACCTTGCCGGACAGGATATTGTCAGAGACTGTATGAAGGATGATGTCATCCGTGGTTACATGAATCAGGCAATCTATAAAGAGATCATTCCGACACTGACTCTGCCGGAAGAAGAACTGATGAGCTTTGCTGCGTCCGTGACGGATCGCTTCCAAAATCCGTTTATCGATCATGCACTGCTCTCCATTTCTCTGAATTCGACTGCAAAATGGAAAGCCCGTGTGCTTCCTTCTCTGGAAGGATACCTGGAAAAAACAGGGCAGGTTCCTCCTTGCCTGAGTGCCTCCCTCGCTTTTTACCTGGCATTTTATAAAGGCATTGGATTTGTGGACGCAACTTTTACCGGGGATCGAAATGGCAAAAACCAGTATCCGATTTCTGACGATCCGAAAGTTCTGGAATTCTATGACGCACACAAAGACGATTCTGCCGCTGACTATGTTCACGCCGTCTTAAGCGAAACGTCCTTCTGGGGAAAAGATCTGACAACACTTGCCGGACTCGAAGAAACTGTTGTAAAGGACTTTACTTTTATTCAGGAAAAAGGATGTTATGAATTGATGAAACAGATTGTGAATGCTGCAGAATAATCAAATGTATGGGAAAACAAAAACCTCACCATTTCTTTGGCGAGGTTTTTTGTATTTCTCTAATTTTCATCCAGCTTCAATACGCTCATAAACGCTTTCTGCGGAATCTCTACGTTTCCGACCTGGCGCATTCTCTTCTTTCCTTCTTTCTGTTTTTCCAACAGCTTTTTCTTACGGGAAATATCACCGCCGTAGCACTTGGCAAGCACGTCTTTTCGCATTGCTCTGACGGTTTCTCTTGCGATGATCTTGCTTCCCACTGCTGCCTGGATCGGGATTTCAAAAAGCTGTCTTGGAATCTCTTCTTTGAGCTTCTCACACATCTTTCTTCCACGCTCATATGCTGTTGCACTGTGTACAATAAAGGAAAGTGCATCCACTTCTTCTTTATTGATCAGAATATCCAGTTTTACCAGCTCTGACTGCTCGTATCCCAGCATCTCATAATCGAAAGACGCATATCCTCTGGAACGGGATTTCAACGCATCAAAGAAATCGTAAATAATCTCATTCAATGGCAGATGATAATGAATCACTGCACGCTTTTCTTCGATATACTCCATTCCCTGATATACACCCCTGCGCTCCTGACACAGATCCATGATCGCACCGATAAACTCGGAAGTCACCATAATCTCTGCTTTTACCATCGGCTCTTCCATGTATTCAATCTCCGCAGGATCCGGCATATTCGTCGGATTGGTCAGATTGATCACTTCTCCGTTTGTCTTATGGATCTTATAAATAACACTCGGCGCAGTTGTCACCAGATCCAGATTGTACTCTCTCTCCAGTCGCTCCTGTACGATCTCCAGGTGCAGAAGTCCAAGGAAACCACAGCGGAATCCAAACCCAAGGGCCACGGAAGTCTCTGCCTCGAACTGCAGCGCTGCATCATTCAGCTGCAATTTTTCCAGTGCATCCCGCAAATCCGGATATTTTGCTCCATCTGCCGGATACAGCCCACAGTACACCATCGGGTTGACTTTTTTATATCCCGGCAGAGGTTCTGCACAAGGACGTGCGGCATCTGTGATCGTATCACCCACACGGGTATCTTTTACATTTTTTAAGCTGGCCGTGATATACCCAACCATCCCGGCGCTTAATTCCTCACAAGGAATAAACTGTCCTGCACCAAAATAACCGACTTCGACTACATCGGCCTGGGCTCCTGTTGCCATCATCCGGATCGTTGTTCCTTTTTTCACGCTTCCCTCTTTGATCCGACAGAATACGATTACCCCTTTGTAGGCATCATAAACCGAATCGAAGATCAATGCTTTTAACGGCTCTTTCGGATCTCCCTCCGGTGCCGGAATCTTCTTCACGATCTGCTCCAGCACTTCCTCGATGTTGAGTCCCGTCTTTGCCGAGATCAGGGGCGCATCATCTGCCTCGATCCCGATCACATCCTCAATCTCTTCTTTGACACGATCCGGCTCCGCACTCGGCAGATCGATCTTGTTGATAACCGGAAATACATCCAGATCATGATCCAGCGCAAGATACACATTCGCCAGCGTCTGCGCCTCCACTCCCTGCGCCGCATCCACAACCAGGATCGCTCCATCACAGGCTGCAAGGCTTCTGGATACTTCATAGTTAAAGTCTACATGTCCCGGCGTATCGATCAGGTTAAAGATATACTCCTCCCCGTCATTCGCCTTATATACCGTACGCACAGTCTGTGCTTTGATGGTGATTCCTCTCTCTCTTTCCAGGTCCATATTGTCCAGAACCTGAGACTGCATCTCACGGCTTGTCAAAAGCCCGGTCTTCTCAATGATCCGGTCTGCAAGCGTAGATTTTCCATGGTCGATATGTGCGATAATACAAAAATTTCGTATTTTATTCTGATCAATTGATGACACTTTCATTCCTCCAGTAACTCTGTCTTTTTCTATTTGCTTTTATTGTAATGTTTTTCTGTTTTTTGTGCAAAGATATACTATCATGCCTTTCTTGTTTTGACAAGAATATCTGTCGTTCAGGACGAGTATTTTACCAAAAACAGCTCCACCGCCAGCGTATCTGTCAGCCGTCCGGTCTTAACTCGTTCTTCCAGTTCAGCGCTCTCCTCCAGTACGGCACGCAGTTCTTCCATCTTAAAATACCTTGTCTGCTCCATATACTTTCCGGCTGCAAACGGGTGAAGTCCTGCCTTTGCCGCAATTTCTTTTCTTCCATATCCCTTCACCTGCAGCGACTGCACATGAAACAAGATCCGGTACTGTCTCACCAGCAAAAACAAGATCCGCATCGGCGGCTCTTTTAACGCCAGCAGTTCATAATAGAGATCCAATGCTCTCCTTTGCTTCTTCTCCGCCACTGCGTTGACCATCTCAAAAATATGATTTCCAATCTGATTGATACAGACTGCGTCAATGTCCTCCGGTATGATCACATCCCGGTGCAGCGTATAGCAGAACAGCTTTTCCAGTTCTCCCTGGATATTCTGCATATCGGTTCCGACCTTTCCTAAAAAGTAACCGGCCGACGCCTCCGACATCTGCTTTCCTTCCCGCTTGACATTTCCAAGGATCCAGCGTTTCAATGTCGTTTCATCCTGAAACGGAAGCTCCACGATATGTCCCTTTGCCTTCACTGCCTTATACAGTTTGCTACGCTTGTCCACCTCTTCCTCCACAAAAATAAAATATGTGGTCTGAGGCATTTCCTTGATATAATCTGCCAGATCCGCACCCGAGCTTTTGAAGAATCCGGTATTTTCAAATACAAGTAACCGTCGCTCTGCAAAAAAAGGCAGCGTTTCCGCCAGGTCAATGACTTCCTTGATATCCACGCCCTTCCCTTCATAATAGGCGTAATTCATCGTATCGCCATCAGGAAGCATTGCCTTGACAAACCGCTCCTTATACTGTTTCTTCAGATAATTTTCCTCTCCATAAAGAAGATATATCTGCTTAAATTGTCCTGTTTTTAAATCTTCATTCAAACTTTTCATAATTCCTATTATATCGGAAACTTTTACTTTTTGCAAAATGTTTCTATCACAGCTTTTTCCCCTTTTATTTTTAAGGTGACCGCTCCGTACTCCTGCGTCCCATACAATTCGCATCCTTTTTCTCTGAGTCTTACGACCGTCTCCTTTGCCGGATGTCCGTACCGGTTGCCGATTCCCGATGAAATCCATGCATATTTCGGTGTCAGCTGCTGTAAAAATTCCGGCAGTGTCGAATTCTTAGAGCCGTGATGAGCGACTTTCAGAATATCACACGTTGTTTTCCCATGCGCTCTCATCCAGTCTGTGAGCTGCACTTCTCCCTCTCCTTCCACATCTCCGGTTAACAGCATCTCCAGATTTTTCCATTCCATCCACAACACCATAGACGCTGCATTTCCAGTCTCACCCTGATATTCCTGTGAAGGCGCCATACAAGTCAGACTCATCTCTCCCAGGCTCATCTGCTGACCTGCCTCCATTCCAAATACTTTCGTGCCATTTTCCTTTGCCGTTTTTTCCAGCTTTTTCAACGCATCATCATGAAGCCTTACCGGCGGCAGCACCAGATTTTTGATTCGTACTCCAAGGGTCTGATTCTGAAGGATTTCCTCGATTCCACTCATATGATCTGCATCGCCATGAGAAATAAAAACATAATCCAGCTCTTTTACTCCCTGAGATTCCAGAAACGGAACAATTCGATACTCCCCGACTTTAGAGATATCGCTGCTGCCTCCATCTACAAAACAGGTTCTCCCATTGGGTGTTCTCAGAAAAATTCCATCGCCCTGTCCCACATCCAGCATCGTCGCCTGAAACACCCCGTGGTGTTTCATCTGACCGCTTGCTGCCAGACAGATTCCGGCCGCTGCCAGCATTCCCCACGCAAAACAGGTTTTTCCTGTTTTCTCTTTTCGAAGCATCCAGTACAGACAGACCAGAAGCAATACTGCATAATACAGCACGATCCAGCTAACTTCCGGCTTTCCGGTAACAATTCTGGAAAACGGCAGTTTCATACTCAAATTACAGCTCCATTCATACAGATTGAGAATTCCCCTGCATAAAAGAAATACAGCGCCTCCTGCCGGTTTGAAAAAAAGACACAAAAAAGAACCCAGAAGTCCTGCGCCCAGAACGACAGACATCAGAGGAATGATCACCAGATTCAAAAGAAGGGAATACGGGGGAAATTCATAACAAAAAGAAAGCATAACCGGAAAAAGAACCAGATTGACCGCAAGACTCGCCTGAAAGCTTTGCAGGATCTTTGACTCTGTTTTTCCCTGTCTCATCATTAACGGATACACTGCCGCCATTCCAAGCACCGCTCCAAAAGAGAGCAGATATCCGGCATCCCGAAGGTACATCGGACTCTCCAGCGCAATCAGCGCCGCTGCCACAGCCAGACTGGTAGCCATGTCATACGCTCTGCCGCACAGATCTGCTCCTACCCGGATGCCAAACATAACAAATGCCCGGATTACAGATACCCCGCCTCCGATCATAACCGTGTAGCCAAGCAAAAACAAAATTCCCAGCACTCCCGCCGGTTTCACAGGACATCCCACTCTGCGTAAAAGCCCGTAAAATCCCATTCCGATAAATGACATATGAAGTCCTGATATCGCCAGAATATGGCCGATCCCACTTTTCTGATACAATGCTTTCATCTGGGCATCCAGTTCACTTTTCTCTCCCAGTAAGATCGCGCTCATGCTGTTTCCGTGACGTGCTCCCATCTGACTGACTAAAAGTCTCTTCCAGTTTCTTCTTAATTTTGCCAGCCATTCCCGGAATTTCCACGTTTCCTGATCTGTAATCCGGCAGTTTTTTGCCCATATACTTGCGTGAAGTCCCTGTTTTTCATAATAAAATTTCTGATCAAAATTCCCGGGATTTCTCGCCTCTTTAAAATACGAAAGTTCCCCCTGAATCTGTATTTGATTTCCAAGTTTGATTGTTTGAGTTTCTTTTTGATCCTGTTCGATATAAATTAGAAGCTCCGGCTCTTGCAGCACCTTTGCTTTGACTTGTTCTTTGAATTGCTTGTTGACAGATTGCCTGTCAGAATTGGTATTATTCTCTTTTTGCAGCACCTGGCAGTCTCTCAGATAAAATATCCTGTAATCAGGCTTTTCCTCCCACCGCTTCACCTGCCCTGTCACAGTCACCTGTGAAGCATCCGGGATGATCCGGCGCAGTGTACACGGATTTGAAATCGCGGATTCAAACCAGATGTTCACTGCTGCCAGCAGAATCAGAACTGCCACTGCCGCCGTACAAAGCGGTCGTTTTCTCAAAACTACTTCTTCTCCTCATTCCATCCCAGGTCAGCCTCCAATGGCTGACTCAAATCTACAGTCTGCATATATTTGACGTGGTTTTCGCCGTTAATGGATATCTGCACTTTCCCGACTCCGGTTCCCTGTGTCAGTGAATTGACCAGAGAATAAATCGTCACCTGCGGTTTGACATCATAGGCACCTTTTAAAAAGGTCTTATCAAAATTCACATAACAGATTCCATCCTTTGTTGTCACACTCAGCAGATTGGTATCCGGATTGATCGTTGCTTTTGCGGCCGACGTCTCCGGGCCTTTCATCAGCTTTTCCACGATCAGCTTCTCCCTGGAAATATTGCTGTTATAGCGGACTTCCATTGTCTGCTCCACCAAAGCATCTCCTGCTTCATTGGAAAAATATAAAGTGAGCGTCCCTGTCTGATACGAACTCGGCGAAGCGCCCTCGCTTTGCACAAAATCATCTTCATTGAGATATCCGAGTACCTGTCCCGAGCTGTCAGTCAGATCCGCGCCTTCCACTTTGATCCAGACACTGTTGATTCCCTCGATCCTGACTAAAGATTTTACCAGAGCCGCTCTCACCAGAGTCTCTTCCACGGTATCCATTTGTTTATATTTTGCATTAAAATCCAGATACAGGATTCCTCCCTCCAGTTCATAACGCTTCACTTTCACATCCTTCGGAATCGGCGGCGTATACTCAATCTCCTCAGACGGTTTTTTCAACTCTTTTATCATTGCTTTTGCCGCCTTGAGCGGATCCTTTTCTTTGCTCTCATAGGACACTTTCTGAAGCCCGGTCCTGTCACTGTTTAAACAATAAATATAAGAATCTCCTTTTTTTACCTCCGTACGTTTGGCACAGGAAACTGTCGTGCACGCAAGACAGATTCCCAGAAAGATGAGGAGAATTTTTCTGACTTTTTTCATCTGCTCCCCCTTATGCTGCATAGGTCAGAGGAATCCGGACGGTAAACGTGGTTCCCTCTCCCTTACTGCTGTAAACTTTGATCGATCCTCTGTGCATGATCACTGCATTACGGGCAATGGCAAGTCCCAGACCTGTTCCTCCGATTTCTCTCGAATGAGACTTGTCCACCCGGTAAAACCGCTCAAAAATATGCGCCTGATCCTCTTCCGGAATTCCAATGCCGGAGTCCATCACCTTCACATAAAAGTACTTGTGATCCGCATTCAGGGAAACTCTTACCCATCCTTCATCCCGGTTATATTTGATCGCATTCTCTACCAGATTGGAAATGGCGAGTGTCAGCTTCATCTCATCGATCTCCGCAGAAACGGGTCGGAAGCTTTCCAGTACCACCTCGATTTTTTTCTTATCGGCAATCGGCTTCAGTCGTTTTAAGATTGTCTCCAGAAGCTCATTGATATTGATCTGTCTGATATTCAGTCCCTGTACTGTCTTGTCCATCTTGACCAGCGTCAGAAGATCACTGATAATATCATTTTCCCGATCAATCTCCTTTGCGATATCTCCCATAAATTCCTGATACAGCTCAATCGGCACATTTTCCTGGGCAAGCAGGGAATCTGCCAGCACTTTCATGGATGTCAGCGGTGTCTTTAACTCATGAGAGACATTGGATACAAACTCCTCTCTGGAATCATTGAGCTGTTTTAATCTTCCCAGCATCTTGTTAAACGCATCAGACAGCTGCCCTGTCTCCGAAAATGTCCCTACATGCAGCCATTCACTTTCATACCCTTCTGTCACATTCTCAATAGACGCAGTGATCCTTCCAAGCGGACGTACAAACCATCCTGCCACAAGTATCCCAAGGGACAATACGACCAGAAAGACTACGATCAGAACTGCGCCGCCCTGTGCGCGCAGCATACGGGTCCCATCCAGGACCGTATCCATAGAAACACTGGCCAGCATCACTCCTGTCACTGCCTTTTCTTCCGAAATGACCGGTGCGGTTACCTCGACGTACCGGTTCTTTTTGTCATAGTAGCTCGTGCTCTTGCCCTGCCTGAGACAACGGATCACATTTTCAGATACCATCGTCTTTCCTTCATCCAGACCATACGTATCCTTGATCACATCCAGGTTCTGGTTGATGATCATCACGCGTCCGTTATAAATATTGGTCAGTTGGGTTAAATTTGCATCGATCACTTCTGAAGACGGGTTGGTCAGATACTGATAACTGTTCAGCTGATTGCTTAGAATAGTACATTGATTCTGAATTTCTGCTGTTCTGACCGAAATGGCACGCTGCTCAGATGTTTTCACTGTCCAGACATAAGAAGCCAGACATGGGATCAGCCCAAACACCACAAACAACACGATCAGCCAGAACCGCATGCTTTTAAATATATGATTCTTTACTCTGATATGTAATTTATCCCTGGAAATAATAACCTACCCCCCATTTTGTGTGTACATACTTCGGCTCGCTCGGATTCAGCTCGATCTTCTCCCGAAGCCTTCTGATATGTACATCCACTGTTCTGGCATCCCCCGGATAATCCACACCCCATACAAGATCCAGCAGATTCTCACGGCTGTAGACTTTGTTCGGATTCATGGCAAGAAGCTCCAGCACATCATATTCTTTTGCTGTCAGATTGATCTCACGCTCTCCGATAAACACTCTTCTGCTCTCACAGTCGATCCGCATATTGCCTTTGACCAGAATCTTGGCAGTCTGCGCACTCTCCTCTTTTCTCGCAGTCCTTCTCATGATCGCTTTGATCCGGGCCTTGACTTCCAGAATATTGAACGGCTTCGTAATATAATCATCCGCTCCGTACTCCAGCCCGAGTATCTTGTCCATATCCTCACTTTTGGCAGTCAGCATGACGATCGGCATGTCGGAAAACTCACGGATGGCCTGACAAACCTGAAACCCATCCATCTTCGGGAGCATCACATCCAGCAGCACGAGGTCATACTCGCAGTTCTTTGCATACTGCAGTGCTTCCTCACCGTCATAGGCACAGTCCACCTCCATGTCGTCCTGTTCCAGACTGAACCGTATCCCTTTCACGATCAACTTTTCATCGTCAACTACTAAGATCTTCTTCTTGCTCATACTTTCTTCCTTCAACTTCCTGCTATACTGTAATATTATCTTTAATCTTATTATACAGACCTTCTTTGATTCCGCTGATCTGCATCAGCTCTTCTGTATTCTGGAACCTGCCGTTTTCTTCCCGATAGGCAATAATACTGTCCGCCCGGGACTCTCCTACACCGGACAACGTCATCAATTCTTCTTTTGTCGCCGTATTAAGATTGACTTTTCCATCCTGCGTCTTTGTTCCTTCTGCCGGACTTTCCCCCGGCTGTGCTGCTGCCTGTGTCTGCATCTCCTCTTTGGTGGGAATATAGATCTGCTCCCCATCCACAACAACCCTTGCCTGATTCACTGCATCCTGTGCAGCCTCGGCTGTCAGTCCGCCCGCCATGGCAATGACTTCATAAAGCCTGTCGTCACTGCCCACTTCATACACGCCGGGCTTTCCGACTGCTCCGCACAGATAGACAAAAATCTTTGTCTCTTTCTTCGGTTCTTTGTCTTCAACCTTCTTTTCTTCTGCAGAGGACTCTTCTTTCTCTTCCTGTGTCTCCTCCAGAGAAATCTCCTTAAGTTCTTCCCCCGACTCTTGCCCGCACCCGCTGATCAGGCACAACGCAGTCAAGATCATAACAACTGTATAATAAGCTTTCTTTTTCCATCTGTCCCTCATATTTCCTCACAATCTCAGACGCAAGGAATCCCCTTTTATATCGGACAGTAATATTGTAACGAAAAACGCTCAAAATTACAATAACATTTTTACAATCCTGTTACGCATTTATTACAATTCTGACGCTCTATTCCCACTGGAAGATTGCAATCCCGATCAGTGCCACGACAAGCCCTGCCAGCTTCCGGAATGCAAACGGCGATTTTTCCACACCAAACATCCCCAGAAGCTCGATCACATACGCCACGATCAGCTGGGAGATTACAATTAGAAGTGCAGCTTTTGCCGGTCCTAAGGATGCCATGCTCTTTACTACGGTCCAGGTAATCCCTGCTCCGATCACGCCTCCTAAGAGCATATATTTCGGTTCCACCTTCGCAAGTGCCGTCACATCCGCTCTTCCTGCCAGAAACCATACCGCCAGACATGCCAGAAAAGCACTTAACTGCACCCAGATATTGCTGACCCACAATCCGGTTGTCTTTGTTACCTGTGTATTAAATACACCCTGAACACTCATCAGCGCCCCGGAAAGAAGGGCAATTAAAAAACCAGTCATCGTTTTCTACCTCCTGAAATTTTTCTCAATTTCTTTTAGTATTTCCCGAATCCTGGTTTTTCATTTATCACTCTGTCAATGCTTTTGTCAATTTTGGGATCATTTCATCCACATGCTCTTTTTCAATGATAAGCGGAGGTACCAGACGCAGTACATTGCCCTGTGCCTGAATCACAAGAAGACCTTCCTCGATGGCGCGGTTATTTACCTGCGCGGCCGGTTTCTTTAACACAATGCCCTGCATCAGTCCGGTTCCTTTTCGTTCCAGCACGCCATCCACATGTTGTACCAGTTCTTCCAGACGCTCTGTCAGATATTCTGACACTTCATTGACATGCTCCACGATCTTTTCTTCCTCAAAAATGTCGATCACCGTCTTGACTGCCATACATGCCAGTGGGTTACCGCCATAAGTTGCCCCGTGATCTCCCGGCTTTAACGATGCCTGTGCCACTTTTTCTGTCATGGCAAAGGCTCCCACCGGAATACCGTTTCCAATTCCCTTTGCCATAGTCAGAATATCTGGTTTTACCCCGAATTTCTGCCATGCAAACATCGCGCCGGTTCTTCCCATTCCGCACTGCACTTCGTCACAGATCATCAGAATATCGTTCTCATCACAGATCTTACGGATTCCTTCCATGAATTCCTGTGTAGCAAGATTGATCCCGCCTTCCCCCTGTAATGGTTCTAAAATAATTGCGCAGGTCTGATCCGTCACCAGCGCTTTCACACTGTCCAGATTATTGAATTCTGCAAAAGAAACTCCCGGGAGCATCGGTTCAAAAGGTTCTCTATACGCAGTATGTCCAGTCACGGAAACGGCGCCGAAGCTGCGCCCGTGGAACGAATTTTCCATGGCGATAAACTGATATCTGCCCGATTTTTTATTATACGCATATCGTCTTGCCGCTTTTAAAGCCCCCTCATTTGCCTCAGACCCGCTGTTCGTAAAAAATACCCGGTCCATCCCCGAAATCCGGTTCAGTTTTTGTGCTGCCTCTCCACAATTGGTATGATAATACAGGTTGGACGTATGATACAGCTGATCGATCTGGAATTTTAATGCCGCATTCAGCTTCTGATTTCCGTATCCCAGTCCCGACACTGCAAATCCGGCTGCAAAATCCAGATATTTTTTCCCGTTCGTGTCATACAGATAAACACCTTCTCCCCTCTCCAGCGCAATTGGAAACCGATTGTATACGTGTATTAGATTTTCTTCTGCTGCTTTGATCTTCTCATTCACCATCATAATACCTGCTTTCTTCTTCATGTAAAATTGCCGTACCGATTCCTTTGTTTGTAAAGAATTCCAGAAGCAGACAGTGCGGGATCCGCCCATCTAAAATATGCACTCTGGAAACGCCGTTTTCAATGGCATCAATACAATTATTCAGCTTCGGAAGCATTCCTCCTCCGATATAGCCCTCTTCGATCAGCTGTTTTGCTTCTTTTACCAGAAGCTCGGAGATGAGAGTAGCAGGATCCTTCGGATCTTTATATACTCCCTCAATATCTGTCAGAAATGCCAGTTTTTCTGCCTTCATGGCTCTTGCAATGGCACAGGCTGCATCATCTGCGTTGATATTATATGTATGGAATTCATCATCCATTCCTACCGGACACACGACCGGAAGAAAATCCTTCTCCAGAAGATCATGCAAAATCTGTGCATCTACTTTTTTGATCTCCCCGACAAATCCGATATCTTCTCCGTTGGAATATTTCTTTTCCACATTCAGAAGTCCACCGTCCTTCCCGCTGATTCCGATGGCACGTACTCCCTGTCCTTCCAGAAGCTGTACCAGGCTTTTGTTCACTTTTCCAAGTACCATTTCCGCTACTTCCATGGTCTCTTCATCGGTCACCCGAAGTCCGTTGATAAACTGCGGTTCTTTGCCGATCTTTCCGACCCATTTACTGATTTCTTTTCCGCCTCCGTGCACAATGATCGGTTTAAAGCCGACCAGCTTTAATAAGGTAACGTCCTCGATTACTTTCTGCTTTAACGCCTCGTCTGTCATGGCGCTGCCGCCGTATTTTACAACGACGATCTTCCGGTTAAACCGTTGGATATACGGCAGTGCTTCGATCAGTACTTTCGCCTTCTCCAGATATTGATTCATATTTTCATTCATATTCTCACTCCTCCTGCCTGTCTTTTTCACTGAATATACATTGTACTAGCTGCGGTAATCCGCATTGATATCGATATAGCCGTGGGTAAGATCACATCCCCATGCGGTCGCTGTTTCCTCTCCCTGTCCGAGATCTGCAATGGCAGTCACCTCCGGCATGGATAAAATCTCTGTGGCCTTTTCTTCACTGTAATCCAGCGCGACTCCGTTTTCGATGATCTTTAACTCTCCGGCGCTGCTTTTGAAATACAGATCCACTTTCTCCGGATCAAATTCGGCACCGGAATAGCCCATAGCGCACAAGATCCGCCCCCAGTTTGCATCATGACCGGCGATCGCCGCTTTGGTCAGATTGGAGCAGACCACGGATTTTGCCAGTGTTTTCGCCTGTTCTTTCGTATCTGCACCTTTTACTGTCACCTCGAACAATGCTGTGGCGCCTTCTCCGTCTCCTGCCATTTTCTTTGCCAGTATCTCGTTGACCTCATGCAGCGCTTCTGCAAATAGTTCAAACTCTTTTGTCCCCTCTTTGATCTTTGGATTTTCTGCCATCCCGTTCGCCAGAAGAAGTACTGTGTCATTCGTTGAAGTATCTCCGTCTACAGAAATCATATTGTACGTTTCTTCCACATCTGCGCAAAGTGCTGCTTTGAGCGCTTTTCTGGAGATTACTGCATCTGTTGTAAGAAAGGCCAGCATGGTGCACATATTCGGATGGATCATACCAGACCCTTTGGCCATCCCGCCAATGGTAACAGTTTTCCCTCCAATCTCCACAGTCACTGCCACTTCTTTTTCCTTGGTATCTGTAGTCATGATCGCTTTTGCCGCCGCATTTGCCGCCACTGCGCCCGACTGTTTTTCTTTTGCCAGAATCTGAATACCCTGTTTTAATTTTTCGATCGGCATCTGCATCCCGATCACCCCTGTAGAGCCGATTAAAACGCCGTCTGCCGGAATCTTAAGAGCCTCTGCTGCCGCTTTTGCAGTCTCCAGACAGCAGCGCATCCCTTCTTCTCCTGTACACGCATTTGCAATTCCAGAATTGATGATTACTGCCTGAGACTTGATCTTAGATTCCAAAATCTGCCGGTCCCACTTCACCGGAGCCGCTTTTACTACATTGGTCGTAAAGGTTCCTGCCACTTTGCACGGTTTTACACTGTATACAAGTGCCATATCTGTTCTGTTTTCATACTTGATCCCTGCCGCTGCTGCCGCTGCCTCAAATCCTTTTGCTGCCGTAACTCCGCCTGTTATTCTCTTCATCGTACATGCCTCCTCATTTACTGCGCATTAAATGCTGTGATATTTTCTGTATTCAACACAAAATCATAATAGTTCAAATCCTGCCGCTCATTCCATCCGATGGTATTCCAAAATGCATTTCCGATATCATTCTGCGTAAATGCGATCAGAGATACATTGCTGATTCCTTCTTCTTTTAAAGCCTCCATGGACTGTACGACCATTGCTTTCCCGATTCCACGTCTGCGGTACGCTTCATCCACACAGACGTGATACAGACAGCCTCGTCTTCCGTCATGCCCGCACAAGATCGCGCCTACGATCTTTCCGTCTTCTGTCGCCACGACACTGGTTGTCGGATTTCGTTTTAAAAATTTTTCCACACCGTCCCTGGAATCATCGATACTTCGCAATCCAAAACCATGTATCTTCTTCCAGAGCGCATATACCTGTTCATAATCTTCAATTGTCATTGTCCGAATCATCTTCTCACCTCTGCCTATGGAATCTTTACGGAAACATCGGAATCAGTTCCAGACCTTCCTGTTCCTTGTATCCAAACAGAAGGTTCATATTCTGTACCGCCTGCCCTGCTGCTCCTTTTACCAGGTTGTCGATGGCTCCCATCAGAATTATGCGGTTGGTACGCGAATCGATCTGAAAGCCAATGTCTGCATAGTTACTTCCTTCCACCCATTTTGTCTCCGGGCAGACTCCGTCATCCAGAATCCGGATAAACGGCTCTTTTCCATAATAAGTTTCATAAATTTCCCGGATTTCCTCTTTGGTGACGTCTTTTTTCAAAGATGCATATTCCGTCACCAGAATTCCCCGGTTCATCGGAACCAGATGCGGTGTGAAGCTCAATTTCACGGTCTCATTCGCCGCATACCCGAGCTGTTCTTCAATCTCCGGGGTATGTCTGTGACTTCCAACTGCATAGGCTTTGATATTTTCATTCACTTCGCAGTACAGATTTGCCACTTTTGCACCCCGCCCGGCTCCTGACGTTCCGGATTTTGCATCAATAATCAGTGTGTTCATATCGATCAGACCTTCTTTTGCCAGAGGGTAGGCTGTGAGAATGGAGCAGGTTGTGTAACATCCCGGGTTGGCTACCAATCTTGCATTTTTGATCTTTTCCCGGTTGATCTCACAAAGTCCGTACACCGCCTCTTCGATAAACTGAGGACTTTTATGCTCTATTTTGTACCACTCTTCATAGACAGACACGTCTTTGATCCGAAAATCTGCACTCAGATCGATCACTTTTGTCTTTGACAGAATCTCTTCATTGATCAGAGATGCGCACAGCCCCTGCGGGGTTGCCGTAAAAATCACATCCACCTGATCTGCCAGCGCGTCCATGTTATCATCCATACACTTCGCATCCACGATTTGAAAAAGATTGCGGTATACATCTGCATAATTTTGATCGATATAGCTTCTGGAACCGTACCATTTGATCTCTGCCCCTTTATGTCCTGTCAGAATACGGACCAGTTCTCCTCCCGCATATCCTGTTGAACCGATAATTCCTGCTTTTATCATTCTGAAATCCCCTTTCTCACTTTATTCATATTTTTTTCATTTAGTATGCATTTTTTTGTATTTTATTCATGTTTGTGTATAAACAAAAACCACGTTTGCATAAGTATACATCTTTTTTGTATAATATGCAAGCATGGTTTTTTATTTTTTTATTTTCGGATCTGTCCGTTTCCGAAAATAATATATTTTGTTGTCGTCAGCGCTTCCAGCCCCATCGGCCCTCTCGCATGCAGTTTCTGCGTACTGATCCCGATTTCTGCGCCAAACCCAAATTCAAATCCATCTGTAAATCTGGTGGACGCATTGACATACACTGCTGCTGCATCGATCTCATCCTGAAAACGCAGCGCACTGTCATAATCTTTTGTAATGATCGACTCGGAATGTCCGGTATTATACCGGTTAATATGACGGATTGCCTCATCCAGAGAAGCCACTGTCTTCACGGAAATAATGGCATCCAGATATTCCGTTCCCCAATCTTCTTCTGATGCAGGCAGAATTTCTGTGCAGACTGCTCTCGCCTTCTCATCTCCGCGAATCTCCACCTGATGGTTCTTCAGTCGTTTTGCAATTGCCGGAAGTGCCTGTTCCAATATGCTCTCGTGAATCACTAAGGACTCACAGGCATTGCACACACCCAAACGCTGCGTTTTCGCATTTTCAATGATCTCAGCCGCCATATTCACATCCGCACTCTCATCTACATAAATGTGGCAGTTTCCGGTTCCCGTTTCGATTACCGGAACGGTGCTGTTTGCCACAACAGATGCGATCAGTCCGGCACCTCCTCTCGGAATCAGCACATCAATGTAATCATGCAGCCGCATCATTTCTGTTACCGTCTCCCTGCTTGTATCCTCCACAAGCAAAATCAGATCCTGAGAAAGTCTCGCTTTGCGAAGTCCGGCCTTGATCACCTGCACGATTGCTTTATTGGAATTGATCGCATCACTTCCTCCTCGCAGAATCACTGCATTTCCTGTTTTAAAGCACAGACCAAAAGCATCTGCCGTTACATTCGGACGGGACTCATAAATAATGCCCACAACACCCAGAGGAACTCTCTTTTTTCCGATACGCAGTCCGTTCGGACGGTTTTTCATGGAAAGAACTTCTCCGATCGGATCTTCCAGCGCCGCAATCTGCCTTAGCCCTTCTGCCATTGCCTCAATCCTGGCTTCTGTCAGTTTTAATCTGTCCTGAAGTGCTTCGGACATCCCCTGTTCTCTTGCAGCCTCCATGTCCTTCTCGTTTTCTGCCAGCAGATCTTCTTTTCGCAGACATAATTCTTCTGCCACAAATTCAAGCCCTCTGTTCTTTTCAACGGTCGTCAGCTTTGCCGCTGCCCTTGATGCTTCTTTTGCTCTGCATCCCAATGTCTCCATATACGTTTCCATACAGTCTCCTTTCCTGATACCATCTAAACCTTCTTTTCCCGTTTTGCCTGTCTGCGGAACTCTGCCCGTTCAGGCGCCACCTCTTCCGACATCTCTTTCTGATGCTGCTCTGATAAAAACAACGTTCCTACTTTTTTACCATTCATCACATCATTGATCGAATAAATATTATCCCCGTTTGCAATGATCATATCTGCCCCTGCTGCAGTGGCAATTTTTGCAGCCTTGATCTTAGTTGCCATACCGCCTGTCCCGCAGTCACTGGATGCTCCTTTTGCCATGTTTTCCAGACTCCGCCCGATCTTGCCGACCGTATGGATAAATCTTGCATTCGGATTTTTTCGCGGGTCATCTGTGTACAGCCCGTCGATATCTGACATCAGGATCAGAAGATCCGCATCCACAAGCCGGGACACATATGCCGCCAGTGTATCGTTGTCTCCGAAGTTCCCATAAGAAAGCTCGTCCACCGAAATGGCGTCATTCTCATTGACGATCGGGACAACCTGCATCTTAAACAACTCATCAAATGTCTGTTTTGCATTTTTGCGGCATTTGGCATTTGTCACAGATTCTTTTGTGAGCAGAACCTGTGCCGTGAGCTGTCCGTATTCGTTAAACAGCTTTTCATAGATCATCATCAGCTTCCCCTGACCGACTGCCGCACATGCCTGTTTTTCAGACTCCGTCTGAGGACGCCTGTCCATTCCCAGGGCATTTTTCCCAACTCCGACTGCACCGGATGAGACAACGATCACTTCTTTTCCTTTATTTCTGAGATTGATCAAAATACGAACAAACTTCTCCAGCTTCTCCAGATTGATATTTCCTGTTTCTTCATAAGTGATCGTGGAAGTTCCCACTTTGATCACAATCCTCTGCTTATTCAGCAGTATGTCTTTTCTGTCCATCTTTTTGTACCCTCTTTTTTCATTCCTGTATCTTCTATAAAATGTCGATCTGACACATCTTCATCGCCTCCAGCGCCTGCATGTGACTCTCCACCGTCACTCCTGCACAGCAGGACGCATCCACCTGTACGGGAACCTCTGGCAGAAACGCCTTACAGAGCATGGCATTGGAGATCACGCAGATATCTGTACAAAGCCCGATCAGCGTAATGCTCTCGATCGAAGTCTCTTCCTGGATCTGCTCCAGCTTTTTCACAAGCTCCCTGCTTCCAAACGTCACTTTATCAACAGGCGCCTCTGTCAGAAGATCTGCGATCTCCGGTCTGATCTGCCAGCCTTTTGTTCCACGGATACAATGTCTGACCGGAAGTTTTTTTCCTTCTGCCGTCTCCAGATAGTTCTCTTCGTGGGTATCTCTTGTCGCAAACACAGTTCCATCAAATGTCTGTATCTTTTTCACTACTTCAGGAACAATCCTTTGCGCCTCTTCTGTGCCCAGAGAACCATCAATAAAATCATTCTGCATATCTACTACAACTAATATATTCATACACATTCTCTCCTAATCCACAGTTTACAATACCCTTATTATAACTGATATTGGATCGCTTTCCAACAACATATTTGCATCCGCTCTGTATTCTCCTTTTTGTTTTATGCATACTTTTTGAATTTTATTGTATATTTTTCACTTTTTTCCATTTTTCTATTGCATATTTATGAGTTTAGGTGTATATTACTGATTAGCTTCTAAAGCGTAACGGTTTTGTCATACACGATTGGCAACAACATATCAGACAATAGAGATTTTTTAAGGAGGATATCATTATGAGTAAAGAAAAAGTTGTATTGGCGTATTCCGGAGGACTTGACACGACTGCCATCATACCATGGCTGAAAGAGAATTTTGATTACGAAGTCATCTGCTGCTGTATCGACTGCGGTCAGGGCGAAGAACTGGATGGATTAGAGGAACGTGCAAAATTATCCGGCGCTTCCAAACTCTACATCGAAAACATCATCGACGAATTCTGCGACGACTACATTGTTCCATGTGTGAAGGCCGGAGCAGTCTATGAGAACAAATATCTGCTTGGAACTTCCATGGCTCGTCCGCCGATCGCGAAAAAACTGGTAGAGATCGCCCGCAAAGAAGGCGCTACTGCAATCTGCCACGGTGCAACAGGAAAAGGAAATGACCAGATCCGTTTTGAACTCGGAATCAAAGCGCTTGCACCGGACTTAAAGATCATTGCTCCATGGCGTATGACAGATGTATGGACCATGCAGTCCCGTGAAGATGAGATCGAATACTGCAAAGCTCACGGTATTGATCTTCCATTTGATGCAAAACACAGCTACAGCCGTGACCGTAATCTGTGGCATATCAGCCATGAAGGGCTGGAGCTGGAAGATCCTGCATGTGAGCCAAACTACGATGACCTTCTTGTTCTTGGTGTTTCTCCTGAAAAAGCACCGGACGAAGGAGAATATGTCACCATGACATTTGAAGCAGGTGTTCCGAAAAGCTTGAACGGAAAAGAAATGAAAGTATCTGAGATCATCACAGAACTCAACAAACTTGGCGGAAAACACGGAATCGGAATCGTTGACATTGTAGAAAACCGTGTTGTCGGAATGAAATCCCGCGGTGTTTATGAAACTCCTGGCGGAACGATCCTGATGGAAGCACATGACCAGCTGGAAGAACTTGTACTCGACCGTGCAACCTATGAAGTAAAAAAAGACATGGGAAATAAAATGGCACAGATCGTATACGAAGGAAAATGGTTCACACCGCTTCGCGAAGCAGTCCAGGCATTTGTGGATGTCACACAGCAGTATGTGACCGGAGAAGTAAAATTCAAGCTTTACAAAGGAAACATCATCAAAGCGGGAACAACTTCCCCATACTCATTATACAGTGAATCCCTTGCAAGTTTCACAACCGGAGAGCTCTATGATCACCACGATGCAGAAGGATTTATCAACCTGTTCGGACTTCCTCTGAAAGTGCGTGCAATGAAAATGCAGGAATTAGAAAAATAAGATAAAATAAAAAGATGGCGAAAGCTCATACACGAACTTTCGCCATCTTTTTATTTGAAAGCAGCTGTTTATTCTGCCTCTCTGTCATTTGTCAGTTTTAATTGATCCAGTACAAAGAACAGAAGTCCCATCAGCATTCCTGTCACACAGGCAAGTACCATTCCGGAAAGCTGGATCCCGCCAAATTCTACGGAAATTCCGGACAATCCTGTCACAAAGATCACGGATGTCATTGCCATATTTCTGGAACGACCGTAATCCACCTGCTCTTCTACCAGGATACGGATACCGGAAGTTCCGATCATTCCGTAAAGCAGGAACGAAATTCCACCGATCACCGGTCCAGGAATGGAATTGATCAGCATTGTCAGTTTTCCAATAAAGGAACAAATGATAGAAAGAACAGCTGCTCCTCCGATCACGTATACACTGTATACCTTTGTCATTGCCATCACTCCGATATTTTCCCCGTAAGTCGTTGTCGGTACAGAACCGATAAATCCGGAGATCATAGTGGAAAAGTTATCTGCAAAAAGAGAACGGTGAAGTCCCGGTTCCTTCAGCAAGTCTCTGCCGATGATCTTACTCGTCACGATCTGATGTCCGATATGCTCGGAAGCGATCACAAGAAGAACCGGCAGCACGATGACGATTGCCTCCCACTTGAATTTCGGTGCAGAAAAATTCGGAATTGCCAGCCAGGACGCCGTACTCACACTCGAAAAGTCGACAATTCCACAGATAACAGCGGCCACATATCCGGCAATGATCGCGATCAGAATCGGAATTACCGCAAAAAACTTACGGAATACCACTGATCCAAGCACTGCAACTCCTAAAGTTACAAGAAATACAATCACATTTTTCGGATCGATCACCTCGTCTTTTAATCCTGCATTGGATGCCGCAGTTCCTGCCAGCTCCAGACCGATCAGCGCAACAACCGGTCCCATGGCTGCCGGCGGCAGTACCACATGGATCCAGTCAGATCCGAACTTATAGATGATCAGCGCCAGAATGCAGCCTAAAAATCCGACTGCAACGAATCCACCCAGCGCATACTCGTATCCCCATTTGCTGATCACAACTCCTGCCGGAGCAAGAAATGCAAAACTGGAACCTAAATATGCCGGAGCTTTTCCCTTTGTGATCAAGATAAATAGCAGTGTTCCGATTCCGTTCATAAACAGTACAACTGCCGGGTTGATCCCGAACACAAACGGAACAAGCACGGATGCCCCGAACATGGCAAACATGTGCTGAATACTCAGTGGAAGCAGCATCTTAAAGGGCACTTTTTCTTCCACCTGAATGATTTTCTGATTTTCCATTGAAAAATCCTCCCTATCCTTTTCCTTTGTAGTTTCAATCTTTCCTATTGTACCAGATTCTCCTGCCGATAACCAGACTTTGTTTTGAGAAATATTTAAAGCACTTCCTCAAGCACTCTTTTGACGTTCTGATACGAAAGCTTATCCAGCTGACGTTCCGTCATTCCTGCCTTTTTCAAAGCATCCCATACACACTCGATCTCTTCAATCCCGCGAAGCCAGTTCTGCCCTGCCTCAAATCCATCGAAATCTGTTCCCAGTGCCACAGAATCCTCTCCGGCTTTTTGCAGGATATGCATCCCATGCTTTGCAATATCCAAAACCTCCGCTGACCGATCGCTTTGTAAAAACTGCGGATAAAAATTAAGTCCCACAACACCTCCGCATTCCCCGAGTGCACAAAGCATCTCATCCGAAAGATTTCGCGGGTGTGCACAAAGTGCTCGGGCATTAGAATGAGACGCTATAATCGGTTTTTTGCTCAGCCGGATACAATCCCAAAAGCCGCCATCTGACAAGTGAGAAACATCCACCAGCATTCCTCTTTCGTTCATTTCTTCTACCACCTGTTTTCCAAAAGATTTCAATCCCTTTTGCATCTCCTGTGCATTTCTGCTGTTCGGATATCCGATGCAATTTTCATAATTCCATGTCAGTGTGATCAGGCGGACACCTCTCTGATACAGTTCTTCAAGGCGGTTTCTGTTTCCATTTAAAACACCGCCTTCTTCCACGGTCAGCAGTGCCAGATTGAGTTCCTCCCGTTCTGCATATTCTAACTCTTTTGCTGTTTTTATAATCTTTAATTTCTTATTTTCTTTTGTCTCACGATCCATACGGGCAATCATCTCGATCACCTTCTGGTATGCTTCTTCCCACTTTCCATCTGGTACACATACAAAACATGCAAAAAATTCCGCCAGCATTTTGGTCTGTTCCATTCTCTTTCGATCCACACAAAGACTGTTTTCTTCCAGCGTTTCTGCCGACAGCAGCTCACTCAATGTATCACAGTGCATATCGATCCATTTTCTCATTTTCTTCTCCTTTTTTGTTTCTGATTTACGTATAAGCGCTTCTTTTTTTACATATGCTAAAACCATCACTATTATATGACAGGAGACGCAAAAATGAAATCTGAATCTGCAAAACCTTTGATCGGCATTGTTGTCTGCGGATTGTCGGACAACCGCCAGTTTGTATCCAATCCTTATATTCAGTCTGTCCGGTATTCCGGCGGTATCCCCATCCTGCTTCCGCTCATCCGCTCAGATTCCATGCTTGAACAATATCTAAGGCTGTGCGATGGCTTTCTCTTCTGCGGCGGAAATGACATCACACCTTTGTTATTTGGCCAGGAACCCAGAGAAGGCATCAGAGACACCAATATCACACTGGATCTGTTTCAGATCCGCCTGATGAAGCTGATTCTGTCTTCTGCAAAACCGGTATTTTCCATCTGCCGTGGAATGCAGATTTTCAATACTGCCTGCCAGGGAACCATATTTCAGGATATCCGCTATCAACCCGGAGAATCGCTTGATCATATGCAGAGATCTGACTCCCGCAGTGATGTCAGCCATCCTGTCCGGATTGAAAGGTCCTCCAGACTCTTTTCCTGTCTTGGCCGCTCTGTTTACGTCAACAGCTTTCACCATCAGGCGATCGACAGGCCGGGAGTTGATCTGAAAGTCAGCGCTCTTGCCCCGGATCAGACGATAGAAGCCATCGAGCATTCTTCTCATCCTTTTGCCATTGGAGTTCAGTGGCATCCGGAATGTATGTTTCGAAGCAGCGAAAAGATGCGGCGACTTTTCCGCGGCTTTATTACAGCCGCCCAAAACTAAAAACGGAACCCACATCGGTTCCGTTTTTATACTTTTATTGAAATGTTGCCTGATTTGCATAATTGAGTGCAATATAACTTTTTCCGCGGTTCACTTTGATTTCATTTCCTGTTTCATCGTAAAAGGCAAGTTTTGATCTCTCATTGTTCGGTTCTTTTGCCCACTGTACCTTTTGTATCATCCCATTTGAAATGTAATATCCTACACTGTCAGAACCGCCATCCCAATCCAGATTTTTATGTCCTACTTCATCACGCACAGAAATTTCCGTTTCCAGAACAAACAGATTGGTAAATGTAAGCGGCTGATTTGTATTTCCATCTATGTGCGGTGTTCCGTTCATGCTTTTTTGATATGTTCCTGTTGCTTCATCATACTCAAATGATGAGACACAAGCTCCAAAATTGATTTCCACTTTTTTACAGCTTTCCCCTTTTGAACTTACCGGCTCCTTGAAGCTGCCGAACTGAAATGCCGTGCGTCTCATATCCTCCGCAAACTCCATCCTGCGCCCTTCAGCCTGTGCCACCTCACCAAATCTTGTTCCGTCAAAGTATCCTGTATGTTCCAGAGAATACCCGGCTGCCAGTCTGTTTTCATCGCGGCCAAAAAGACCTCCTGCATTATAAATTCCATCATACTGGTCCAGCTGAAGCGCCTCCAGATAATCCGCGATACCATCATCAATGCCCCAGTTTACATAAAAAGCATCATACCCCTGAGACAATGCCGGAAAATAATAGCGGCAACTTCGAATCGGACAGATTTGTGGAACTTTCGTATAGTCTGCATAGAGAGCCATCAATCTTGTAATATCTCCTTCCACCGGAATCTCATATAGAATGTCCGCCTGTGCAATTCCATATTGCGGACGTGCCGCTTCATGATTGTTCACCATCACTGCAACCGGACGTTTTCCAATGGCTGTCTCGGACAGGTCTGCAAGACCGGTCAGCAGATTTTGATTCGCCGGAATCGTTTCCTCTTTGCTCTCTGCCTCTTTTTCATCCTTTTGCTTGGTTTTCTGTTCCGTTTGAGGCTCTTTTGGTTTCTCTTCCTGCTTTTTACAGCCAGTCATATTCAAAAGCATCGTGCATGCCATCAAAACCACAGCCGCTTTTTTCCACTGTTTCCACATTTTATCCCTTCTTTCTTCCTGTTAAAAAGCTCCCGGCTCCACTGTTTTTCCCATATTCTCATGTACCCCGTCACGGTATGCCCGCAAGATTACTTTGATATTGGAATACTTTCTGCGGACCAGCGCCCGCAGGATCAGTTCTGCTGCCATGTAAATCGGACACAGGTGTTTTGCTCTCCAGCTTTCTCCGTATAAATGAATAAAATGAATGGAATTTCTGTAGCTGTAGTAATCTTTCCAGGTCATGCACTGCTTCTTATCCCTCACCGGGATGATTGCTTTGTGAAGCATTGCAGACGGGATATAGCGTATTTTGGTATAGTTCAAAGCTCTTCTTGCATAATCGGAATCATCATATAAAATGATATAATTTTTGTCTGGAACTCCTGTTTTTTCCACAATCTCCCTTGTAAACAAAGGTCCTTCAAAGGGCATATCTACCACTTCTACATAGTCCTGTGTCAAATTTCCGCCTCGGATCACATTTTTTCTCTTTTCTGCATATCGGAATGCACTTTTTAAATTGATTCCAACTACCACTTCATCCTCATATTGGCCGTCACTTCTTGATGGGATACAGACCCCTGCATCTTTTCCAATGTATTTCAGCAAATTGGTCAGACAGTCCGGTTCCGGATATACATCGTCGTCCATCACCCACAGATAATCCCAGGAAAGCGACATCGAAAGTTCAAACAATTTTGCAAATCCACCTGCCCCTCCTGCATTTTCCGTATTTCGGAAATAATATGTTTTCATGGATTTCCATGTGTTTTCATGAAGAACTCCTATGTCATCCTTTTCTGTAAATCCAATTTCCATCAATGTCTGATTGGTTCCATCTGTACTTTTATTATCCAGCAACAGAATTCCTGATATCTTTTTCTCTGACTGCTGCAATGCTTCCAGCAAATTCAAAAGATATTCTTTTCTGTTATATGTAACAATTGCAACATAAACTTTCTGTTCTTTCATTTTGATTCTCCATCTGCCTTTTTTACGATCTTTCGTTTCAAATGCAACAACTTCCGGTAATTTTCTACCCCGATTGTCTTTTTCAATACATTCTGTACTTTTCTTTTCAGGGATGGCTGCAGCCAGGATCCTGCATAATGATGTACTGCTATTGTCTTATCTGTAATTACCTTTTCATGCACATCCAGATCCACAGCGCAAAAATATTCGGTAGGATAAACGGCAATGCCGTCAATTTCCTGATATTCACCATTTGTCAGAAATCCTCGTCTGCCCATCACTTCGCTTGTATATGCATTGACAGTCTTATAACACGGTCTGCCGTCTACAAGAAACGAGGATTTCTGATATTCTTCCAAAATCTCCGAAATCAGATTCAGTCCTTTGATCGATCCCATCACCAGACCCGGACTGATCAATTTTGTACTTTCAAATCCGGTAAACGCACGTTTCGCCAAGATTTCTTCCGGAATTGGCTTGAGCAATTCCACATCGGTATCAAAATAAATTCCACCAAACTGATACAATACATCAAATCTCACATAATCTGATACAAATGCCCACTTTTGATTTTCATAGGCTTCCTTTACAAAGTTTACTTGTGTCACATCATAATTGTCTTCGTTCCATTCCCGTATTTCATAGCCTGGAAGATATTTCTTCCAGGATTCTATACAGTTTAATACCAATTCTGATTTGGGATTTCTCCCAAACCAGCAATAATGAATAATATGCGGTATTTTTTCCATGTTTTGATGGTATAACGCTGTTTCGTTATACACTCCTCCCGTGTTTTATTGTGCACTGTTTAATTCTTCTGCCATCTTCAGGGCAAGTTCTACGACCAGATCGGAATTGTAATGCTGATGTTCTCCCCATCTTCCAAGACCATACACGCGGCGTGTTTTTGCCCACTCCAGCAACTCCTTCATGATCTCTGGCTTCCCGATGGTATTGAGCGGATACGCGTACTGGTTCATATATTGAAAGGTACTTTCTGTTGTTTCGTCCACTCTTGTACTGTTACATTCCGTCCAATATCCTTTGCTTCCATTACAGAAATTATGACGCACCAGAATTCTATGATAAGACAGTTCCGGATCCGGATAGTAGATCCACTGTGCTTCTGTGTCCAGATTGTCCGGGAAATACGCCGTCTGAACAGCGCTGTATTTCAGATGTCCGATTTTTTCCTTCAACTCCTGCGGCATTCCTGTGATCTTTGCAAATTCCATCCAGGGAATCGTAGAAATGATCACATCTGCAGAATACGTTTCCCCCTCTTTTGTTGTCACTGTATTGGTATCAAAATCAATCGCGTGAACCGATGCATCGTACTGAATCTGTCCTTTGATTTCTTCTGCCATTCTCAGCCATAATTCCCCATATCCATATTTTTTTGGATAAAAGAACTGAGCATGTCCCGGCTGCTCTCCATATGCTTTTTTCGTCAGACAACTCAAAAGAGTCTCTTCAAAGCTGACATTTGGCAATTTTTCCAGCCAGTATGTCCCCAGCTGGTTCAGATCCTCTCCGAACATTTTCTGGTTATACGGAATCATATAGTTCTCTGCGATCTTATCTCCCAGTTTCCAGTAGATCCAGGACACAAACTCCTGTGGCATTTCCTCTTTCAGGTTACAACCTGCCACTGCAATGGATTTTAAATACTCTACTTGATTTTCCAGTTTCATCTGCCAGATATTTGCTTCGATCGGATGGCTGATCACATCTCCGTTGACTGCAATCCTGCTGTCTCTGTCAAATTTATCCCACTCCTCCTCCGGCATAAATTGAAACAGGAATTCGTTCACTTTTGGACGTCTCACATCCAGAAAATGTCCGCCTCCAATATCAAACGGAGAACCATCTACCTGGGTGGAACGACAAAGTCCTCCGGCCTCTTTTTCTTTTTCCAATACGAAAAATGAAGTTTCTCCCATCTGTTTCAGTCTGTTTGCGAGCGTCAAACCCGAAGGTCCTGCTCCAAGAATCAAATATTTCATCTTCATTTGTTCACACCTCTCCATAATTCCTGATATCGCTTTGCAAGTTGTTTACAATTCAGCCTTATATCAAAATTCCTGTCTCTCAACTGCTGCTTAATCTTCTCCTGATTTTTTATTCTGTCATTTTCCGCGGCTTCTTTCAAAACCGCATCTGCCCAGACTTGATCCGATGCTTCCAGTTTTAAAAATTGAACTTCATCAATAATCTTTGTCATGGAAGCGATTCTGTCGCTCAAAATACACGGAAGTCCGGCTGCCTGTGCCTCAACCAGGCCCAAAGGCAATCCTTCAAACAAAGACGGAAAAACAAACACATCCATTGCCTGAAGCCATTGTTCTACCACATCGCTTAATCCCACAAATAATACATTCAGCTTGTCCTCTCGGGCCTTCTCCTCGATTTCCTGCTTCAGCGGTCCGTCCCCTACAAACACCAGTTTTATCTTCTGATGCCTCTTTTGAAGCTCTTTTGCAATTTCCAGAATCTTTTTATGATTCTTTTCCTCACAAAACCTTCCAACATGACCAATAACCAGTTTGTCCTCTAAGTCATATTCGTTTCTTAGCCTTTCTCTGACAACCGGATCATACTGAAATTTTTCCAGATCGATCCCATTTGAAATCAGAGAAAACGGCATTCCTTTGTACAGCCATTTTCCTGCCGCATCACTGCACGCATATCTGCAATTACACCACTTCAAAAAGAAGGGGCGCAGTATTTTGTCACTTGTTGTATGTGTACATGCTGTATTATGTGCATGTGCAGCTCTTACTTTAATCCCTGCTAATTTTGCCGCCAGCATTTCTACTGCCATCGTTCCACTGCATCCATGTACATGGATAATCTGATACCCTCCTTCTTTCAGGATTTTTCGCAGCTTCATCACATATTTCAGCGGATTTCGATTCCGGTAAGGCAATTGATAGTTTCTCCGGCCTTTTTGTTCCAAAAATGTTTTCAATTCCGGAACAGCTTCATTGATCGTCACCAGGTCCATCTGGATTTCGGGATCTTCCTGATATAAAAAATAATTTTTGATCACATTTGTGATTCCATCATATCCACACTTTGTCGTTTCGACCACCAGTACTTTTATCATATCTGCCAAATTCCTTTCCCAGGTACGACTTTTTAAAGACGACCTGCTTTTTTCTCCTGTCTGCGGAACTTTCTGTAATAAGAGAAAATCCGCAGATCTTCCACATATCGCTTTACCAAACGCTTTGGATTTGTCATACAGCGATGCAGCCATTCCAACCCGTGATCACACATCCATTTCGGCGCACGTTTTACACTTCCTCCGATAAAATCCAATGCTGCTCCCATAGAATAGGACACAGGAATCTGATACTTTTGCATATTTTCATAAATGAAAATATCCTGCTTCGGGGAACCCATTCCCACAAAAAGCTGATCTGCCTGAGATTCTTTTAACATTGAGATGATTTTTTCCATCTCCTTTGGATCTTTTTCAAATCCCATCGGTGGGGAATAGGTGCCTGCACACTGAAATCCCGGATATCTTTGTTCCAGATTTTTGGCTGCATTTGCGGCTACTCCCGGACCTGCTCCCAGCAAAAATATCCGGTATCCTTTTTTCGCAGCCCGTTCACACAATAATTCCATTAAATCCGGACCTGAAATTTTTTCAACGATTGGACGTTTTAACCATTTTGCCATCCAAATGATCGGTTTTCCATCTGTAAATACGATTTCCGCATCCTCAAATATTTTTTTAGAAACGGGATTTTCGATCACCCGCAGCGCCTGATCCACATTCACTCCGACGATCTGACAAATTTTTCTCTGTGCAATACACTGGTCTACATGATCCAAAATCTCCTCCGCCGTCAGGTTGTTCAGCCGTATTCCTAAAAAATCAACTACTTTTTTCTGATCCATGTTTTCTCCTTTGATTGTCTATCTTTCATTTTTTTCTGCCTTTAACACACTTTGCTCGGATGTTTTTCGGCTTTCTTCTTTTGACAGCTGCATCACTTCTCCGGATTCAAGAGACAGTGCCGGTGCACTCAATGACTGGATCTGCCATCCATCCTCCTGTCTGCAAAGGGTATAGCCTGTCAGATAATTTTTCCCGTTGTATGAATATAATCCGGCATATTGTTTGACTGTCTCTGTATTTTCCTCAGTTTCTATTGGAATCACTTTGATCAAATCCAGATATACCATATATTCCGGGTTCAACTTTCCGCGCAGCTTATTCAGCTGTTCTTCACTTTTCCCATACAATCTTGCATCTTCCGTGCCTAAAAATCCATACAGCATTGTTTTTAACTCTTTTGCATATCCTCCCTGTTTTTTCAACAGTTCCGGGGATGTATCCTGACTGGATTCTGTTGTTGCAAACGCCAGAGCTCTTGTCAGATCCCCTTTTTCAATTGCATAAATAAACTGCTCCACTGCCCGCTGAGGTGTTTTTTCTGAAATTGGCATCGCCTGAAAATAATTGGCACCTGTCAGTTGATTTGGAAGCACATACGTTTTTTTTGCCTCGCGCATCTCTTCCATCTGCACATATGCAGGTATATCCGTTTCATAGAGAAGCCCTTCTTTTAGTGAATGGATTTTCCAGTTTTTCTCATATCGTACTGCCGTAAACCCCAATCTGTAACTCTGTTCCCCACATTTCACATAAATTTCCAGTTCACTGGCTTCCTGAGCCGCCAGACACTCTGCCAGCTGTTCTTCTCGTTCTTTCTCCTTTTTCTCTGCAATCTCCAGCACTTCCAACGTCTCTATCTCCGGAATTTCTGTCGACAATTCTTCAAACTGCTCAATATATGCTTTGGTCATTTCTGCCGATGTAAGCGGAAAATAATACGAATAATCCGATGTTGGAGCCGGCAGATCTATAAGCTGCATCCCCGGGAGTTCCTCTGCTGTCTTTACAAAATTGATCTGCAGAGCTGTCTCATCAATTGCACATCCTCTAAGTGCCATATCAAGGTCGTTCTTTTTCAAGGCACTCAACATATATAACGCCGCCTCTTCTTCCTCTGAAAAAGAATGGATCTCACTTTCTTTCTGAAGACTTTCTGTAACATTTAATACTTCTGACTCTTCCTTTTTCGCCTGCCAGCGCATTTCCAGAATCAGCAGGATCAAACAGAATATGACGATGCCATTGAAAACAAAAGGCCATTTTTTTTCCATTTTTTTCATATGTTCTTCTCTGCTCCACTTATTTTTTTCTGTTTTCTTTTTTTTCCTGTTTCTGCAAACAAAATCCAAAGAAATGGATTATATGAAATATCCAGCAAATGCTGTTCCATAATACTCTGAAATGCAATGATCGCAAGAATCCACAAAAGCACCCAGTCTTTTTCTTTTCTTGCTCTCAATCCGATGATCCCCCACAAAATGAGAATCATCACGAACATGATCAGACCATACTGCAGCAAAATGGAAATATAGGAACTGTCCAGGAAAAAGTAATTCAATGGTGTCTCTGTACTTCCGCCATTGCCCTGCATGGGAATATACTGTCCGAATATTGAAAATCCATAGACCTCCATCCCTTTTTTGGAAAAAGAAAGCCGCTGACTCAAGATTGAGTCCAACCTCAAAAATATACTGCTTCCTTTTGTATAAAGCATAGATAAGATCAGGATTCCCGCAGCACAGATGGTTCCTGCCGATGCAAGCAGACCCGAAAACCATGATGCCATCTCATACTCTTTTTTCCTTTTTTTTGCATCGTCTCTTCTGATTTTGGTATAGAAAAGGACACCCGCCAATAGCCAGATACACAACGCATTTGTTCTAGCTCCGCAAAAAATGTAGATCAGTCCGCCGATCAGAACCGTAATTACCAATTCCACATATTGTATTTTTTTTCTTCTCAAATAAAAATAGCAGAGTAATAAAAAGAGTACATGTGCTCCGAAATCTGTCGGATAACCGATTCCAAATGCCATTCTGGTCATTCTTCCAGGCTGTGCATAGGACAGATTTTCAATGATCCCCAGCAAAGAGGCTCCGATGGTTACAAATAATGCAGTTGCGATCGTCACGGTATACACACGAATCAACTTCTCTGACGCGATTTCTTTGGCTCCCAAAATCAAAAGCAATGTATCCAGCAGAATTTCTTGTCCATTCCTGTTTTTTACTGCCAAAAATACTACGATCAAACCAATTTCAAAGACAAGCTCTTTCCAATTGGATTTTTTTTCGCTCACACTTGCCTTTACTACAATCAAGGCAATCATAATCGTTCGAAGATCACTGACAAAAAAATCTGGCCATGACACCCAAAAAGTTGTTGTCCACATAAAGAAATACAGGCAAAACACCGCAAACACTGTCAGATATAAATTTTCCAGTACTTTCTTTTTATTTTCCAGTAACTTCTCTTTCATATTTTCCCTCACTCTATCTGTATCTCTCTCTTTTCATCATCTATTTTTTCGGACAATCGCATGAATCCCCGAGTTTACAATTTCAGATACAAAGGGTTCTTTCAGGAACAGAAGAACCACTGCATATCCTCCGAAAAATACGATTGCCGATACAAGAAGTGTTACAAACACTCCGGAATCGATCCATATCTTAACAGGAATCGTCATTACGGATGCCACTGCCAGTGCAATTACGATTTTCCAGCATTGTACTTGCCGGATATAACTCCACAACACATCTCTCAAGAACCAGCATTGAAGCATAAGAACCATTCCTTCTGCCAAAAATGTTGACAAAGCGGCTCCATTTGCTGAAAATTTAGGAATCACGATCAGATTCAGCACAAAATCCAGAATCGCACCACCCCAGATGGAATACATGACTTCCCGTTCTCGTCCATTTGGAGTCAGAATCTGAATTCCCGTGACGTTGGAAAGTCCAATCAAAAGCACCGTGGGCATTAAAATCATCATCGGACCGACTGCAGGCAGAAACGCCTCACCTGAGAGCAACAAAATGGATTCTCTTGCAAAAATACTAAAATATACGGTCACTGCACTTGCAGCAACAAATACAAACCGAAATGCCTTTCCCACCATCAGCTGAAACGCTTTTTTGTCCGCTGTCTCAATATAATAAGATAATCTTGGCAGCAGCACGGTTCCAAGCGATGTCACACATGTCACCAGGACTGTCTTTACCTTAATTCCTGCATTATAATATCCTACCGCTTCATTACTCTGCAAAAAACGCAGCATCACAACATCCAGATTCAGGTAAATACTTGCACCGGCTGACATGGCAAAAAATACCATGATGTGCTTCAAATGTTGTTTGAACTGATAGGTGCCGGTCTTCTGAAATGTCACAAACTTTCTAAGACGGATAAAGTTCAGCACATAAGATCCAAAGGATGCGATGACATATACGCCTCCGTAAATCTGATAGTCTGAGCTCTCTTTCACCAGTAAAAACATCAGGACCATCCCGATCACTTTAAATAAGATCGAACAGGTTGTAATGTAAGAATACTGTTCCAGTGCATTATACAGCCACTGCACTCCTATGGTGTTCAGTCCGATCCCAAGTCCAACGATCAGAAGCAGTGTTCGCTCCTGTGCAAACTCCGGTATGACAAACAGGGAAATTCCAAACACAATGTACGTCAGAAGTGTTGTTCCTCCACTGATGATCAACAGTTCCTGAACGGTCTTGGAGAGTTTTTCTTTGTTATCTCTTACAATCGCACATGCCCGAACCCCATATGTCGGGATTCCCAAGGAGGCAAACATTGTAAAATATGTGACCACAGATGTCGCAAATGCTACTTTTCCACTTCCTTCTACCAGAAGCACTCTGGAAATATAGGGAAATGTAATCAGCGGAAAGATGATTCCCGCCACTGTCAGAATCGCATTCATGATAAAATTGTATTTGACAGAATGTATCTTCATTTATTCCTCCATATTGTTTCTCTTTCTCGCCATTTTCCGGATGAGCCGATACCCCCTGAATCCGGTTCTTCTCAAAAGACGAAGTGTCCCACTTTCTCTTCCGGACAGCTCATAGATCGTTCTGCTCGTTTTCCTCAATTGTCTGTCAAACTCCAGAAACTGTTTCTGTGTCTCCGTATTTTCCTCCGGAAAACTCAAAAAAATGGTAACCTGATCTCCGATCATCTGTGCAATCCGTCTGGCAATATACGCCGTTTTTTCTGAATTTCCTGCATTTTCCCGGTATTCCTCAAAAAATTGGCTCAGATGAAAAATCACACGGATATGATCTTGTATATGTCTTTGATATCCCCGGATGCTCACGCTTTGTGTTTCCTGTGCCAGACGATACATATAAACAGGCTCCGGATAATATACAACGGTTTCCACATATGGTACCGAAAACAGCACATACTCCACATCCACATAAAAACAATGTTCATCCAAACGGATCTGATGTGTTTTTAAAAGATCCGTTCTGATGATCAGCGCATGCATTGGTATCTGCACCTTCTCTGCCGCATTTTCAAATCGGATTTCTCTGCAGACATCCAATGCAGGAAACTGTTTTCTCACCTGCTCTTTTGTCTTATCATTCACTTCACAATAATCTGTCACCACATAGTCGGCCCCGCATGTTTTCAGTCTGCGCACCACTTCGATCAATGCCTCTGTATTGACCCAGTCATCTCCATCCACGACTTTGAAAAATGTTCCTCTGCTCTGTTCGATCCCGCAATTGATTGTTGAACCGTGTCCTCCGTTTGTTTTTGAAATCACCCGATAGGTCTGTGGATAACGTTTCTCATATTCTCTTCCGATCTTTGCTGTGTCGTCTGTTGAACCATCATCTACAATCAACACTTCCACATCTTCCAGAATCTCTTCATTTCTCAAGGATTCCAACGTCTGACGCAAATACTTTTCCACATTGAACGATGGAATCACAACTGTTAACACTTTTTCCATTCTTATCTCCTGTTACTTGTTTTTCAGCCTGTCCATCCCTTTTCGCAGTACAGACAACATGCACATTCCTGCATAGCATCTGTGCCTGAGCAGCAATAAAAGGATTTTGTCTTTTCCTGATAACTGTCGGATATAGGGATTCTCTTTCCAATCCGGATACTGAAGATCCAAATACGATCTCCACTCTTTCAGGCACGGATTGTTTCTGTCTTTTAACACCACTTCTTTGGATGGTACAAAATATAAATGCTCAAATGCCAGATATTCCAACTCTTTTTTGTACTGTTGTTCCATCCCTTTTTCTTCCAGCAGATTTCTTACATCCGAAATTGCTTTTCTTCGCTCTTCCCAGCCCTTTTCAAAAGCTCCGCTCCGCATAATCGATCCTTCTCTGAGCACGTAAAAATACAAAGGATCTCCTTCCAAATATACGACCCGTCCGGCCTGCAGCAAAATCCGCGGAATAACTGACAGATCTTCAAAGTTTCTTCCCTCCGGATAGACAATCTGTGTCATTTCCCAGAAACTGCGTTTATACAGCTTGTTACATGCAGATGGAGTGATCAGCAGAAGCTGTGGAACACTCTCTGCATGGATGACCTGCCCGGCAGGCAATGCAGATGTTCTTGTTTGTTTTCCTCCGCTGCACAATTCGATTTCCTGATAGTCAAAGACAACCACATCTGCCTGATTCTGTTCTGCACATGACACCGTCTTTTCCACCAGGCTTGCAGACACATAATCATCACTGTCCACAAACAGCAGATACTCCCCTTTCGCTGCCGAAGTTCCGGCATTTCTTGCGGAACTCAGCCCACCGTTCTGTTTATGTATGACCCGGATTCTTTCATCTGCTTCGGCGTATTGATCACAAAGCTCACCGCTTCGGTCTGTCGAACCATCGTCCACAAGAATCACTTCTATGTTCCCCATGGTCTGCCGAATCAAACTTTGTATGCACGTTTCAATGTATGGTTCCACATTATATACCGGAACGATAATACTTACCAAAGACATATCCATCTCCTCATCTGTTTTCTCTGCTCTTCCAATGTATAGCACTTCATCTGTTCTGTCATCTGCACCTGTGTTCTGTCATACCGGGATATTTTTAAAATCTCTTCTGCCCAGATTTCCGGTGATTTATGCAAGCTTAAAAACACACAGTGATCCTGTATCTGAACTTCTTTTGTAATCGCATCACTAAATACACACGGCAGCTGCATACACTGTGCCTCTATCCCTACAAGAGGAAGTCCTTCAAATCTGGATGGCAGTACAAAAACATCCATTCCCTGATAATAAGATCCGATGTCTTCTTTTTGTCCCGGAAACCGTATCTGTTCCTCTATATGAAACTTTTGTGCTAATTTTCGGATTTTTTGCTCATTTTTCCCTTTTCCAAGGCACCATAACCGGGCATTGGGACATCTTTTTAAAACTTCAGCCATCACCCGAACCAGAAATTCCTGGTTTTTCTGATAACAGAAATTTCCAACGTGTCCGAGAACCAACGTATCTGTCCGGGGAACCTGCATTTCCATGCGCACTTGTTTTCTCATCTCTTCATCATACCGGTAATACTCCATATCAACTGCATTATACAATATTTGGAATGCTTCGGATTCTACGATTCGTTTGGGATACATCCAGTATCCTGCTGATTTCGAACAGGCATAATGCCGTGTCCCGAGACGGAATAAAAAGGTTCTGCAGATTTTGTGCAGTACGTCGTACAACAGTCTTTTACAGACATTCCCACAGTCATTTCCACCCGAATGGCTGTGAAGGATCACTTCCTTCACACCGGCATCTTTTGCAGCTTTTGCGCCAATAAAATCCATTGCTGTTGAAATATTCAAATATACAACATCATACCCGTTCTCTTGGATAATCTTTTGCGTCTGCCGATACTGTGTCACAGGATGCCATAAACTGGATACCTGAAACACTCTGCTTTTATATTTTTCTAATCTTTTCTTCAGCTCGTATGCACTGCGGTCACTCAAAAAATCTATCTGAATGTCTTCTTCCCATACCTGCTCTATAAATCGAAGCAGGTAGCGATCAATGCCTCCGGATGTTCCATCCATAATATAGCCGACCAGTATTTTCTTCTTCATAAACTACATCCTTTATTTCACTGTCTGCTCTTGATCCTGATAAATTCCATGGACCAGATATCCGCCAAATACCCAGAATATACATGCTCCCGGCGAATTGGTATAAAACCCTTCCAGTAAAAACATCATTGCGATCAATATCATCAAAATGGAACATAACAGCATCCCGTCGTAATTTCTTATCCCGGATTTTTGAAATGCTTTCCAAATATACCGACAAAAATAGAGAAACATCCCCACAAGCAAAATCACCCCGATACTTCCCTGATACACCAGAACATTGATCAGCTGATTATGGAGATTGTGGTAATCTCCCTGCGAATTTTCTATAATGTATGTTCCTTTTACGTTCTCCTTTGCATAATCCACCACCGTGGAATACCCTGTTCCATATACCGGAGATGTCTTCCAGATCTCAATTCCGCTTTTCCAGAGCTGAATCCGGCCATTGCTGACATCCTTCTGCAGATCCTGCTCTCTCTCGGTTTGTATCTCCTGTGGTTTCTGCACCGGATCCACCGCCTGCGTATTTTCTGCCACAGGTACCTGCTGCTGATTGTATGTTTTTTTCATGAGATACATTCCGGAAAATACCAGGATCACTGCCGCTGCGATCATCAGCTCTCCTGCAATCCCCCGCTTTGTTCTGTCCTTCTTATCTGCTGACTGTATCTGAGTGAACAGAAAATACGCGCCACACCCTGCGCACAACATCAATGCACTGGTTCTGGAATCTGAAAATCCGATGTACAGCACAGAAAGCAGCATTGGAAACAGATAGATATATCTCCACCATTTTTTTACATTCCAAAAAAAGTACAACGCAATCAATGTACAAAGGGCATGAAATCCTGCACCGTAATTTGGATCGGTATAAATGCCCCACAATCTTCCCCAGTGGTATCCTGACAGCATGACTTCACCACTTTGTGTGGTCCACTTCAACGCGGTTCCCTGAAGCAGCTGCCAGAAAGAACATATTGCTGCGATCATACTGTACCCCAGCATCACATGGGATAAAATTCGAAATTCCTTCTCATAAGATTCCCTGCTCCGATCCAGCTTACAAGTATACAAACATCCCATCTGCAAGATCATCCAGATCATCCATTTGAAATTTTCAGACATTCCATATCTTCTGTTCATAAAGGAGGACAACAGAAAACTCAGAACGAACAATGCCATCCACGACAGTCCCGGCATACGAATGTAATGCTTCCAATCCGCTGCCCGGAGCAATAGAAGAATCCCTCCAAATCCCAACGCCATTTTCACCAGAATTGGCTGCAGCGATGAATCGTAAATGAACGGACAAAATGTTCCTGCTGCGAGCAGGAAATATAAAATTTTAAAGATCAATTCTACATTCTCTTCGTATCGCCTTAATCGTGTCATCATTTTTTACCTTTCTGCCTTGACTTTGGAGTAAAGTACCGGCATCTTTTCTCTGACCAGATAGATTCCTCTTCCTAAAACCAGACAGAGCCCAACCTGTTTCCATTTCAGACATCTCAATGCAATTTTTAAACTGAAGCTGTCCTTCGCTTTCGCTCCCGGTATCAATTCTCGGAACAAAGGTCTTTCAAACAAATTCCTGCACCATTTTTTTCGCATCTTATACGACATGTTTGCTTCTTTGCTGCAGTTTCTCTGCAGTGCGGAAAGAATATATCTTCCATACAATCCGCCCAGTATTGCCCGTACATTCTCATCATCAAGCTTCCAGCTGCGATACTGATTGAGTATCATCGCAATTCTCCATTCATGAAGTTCATAATAATTTTCCACAAATTTGTTTGTCAGGTTCATTTCCACTCGTTTTGCATAATGGTACGGTGTGATTCCCAATAGATTCATTCTTTGAATATTCATACAATATTCGACATTAAATTTGATATCTTCGATCAATTTCACATCGGTATACCACAGATTCTGTGATCTCAGATAATCCAGGTTATAAAATTTGTTCCAGGCATATCCATACAGCGTCTGCTGCTCCAGCCGGATGAACTCTTTCCGCAATGTTTCCTGAGTGGTAAAATACTGTTCTGTCGGAGAGATCGGATGGGAATACTGCAGATGTCCGTCCGGAGCATAATACTCTTCCTGCAGTCCAAACAGAACCATTTCTGCACGGTTTTTCTCCAGTGATGCCGCTACAGCCTGCATCAATTCCGGTTCCACCCAATCATCCGGATCCATAAACCAGATATATTCTCCGATTGCCTCTTGGATCCCTGTGTTTCTTGCAACACTGAGCCCCTGGTTTATTTCGTGATGTACGATGCGGATACGAGAATCTGTTTCTGCAATTTCGCAGGCAATCTCTGCACTTTGATCACAAGTACAATCATCAATCACAAGCAGCTCCCAGTTTTCAAATGTTTGTGCCTGAACACTTCGGATTGCTTTCTCAATATACTTTTCTACACCATATGTTGGCATCACCACACTAAATACCGGTCTCATTTTTATCCTGCCTTTACTTTCTCTTTGCGATCAGACTGCTGATCATTGCTTCTATTTTCCCATAGGATACCGGTCGGTCGAACTGTTCTTCTGCGATCTTCCTTGCCCGGTTTCCCATGTCGTTTCTTTCTGCCTCATTTTCGTACATCCACTCCACGGCATTTACCAGCTCCCTGACGTCTTCTGGCTCAATATTGATTCCAAACCCGTCCTGTTCTACTTTCTTTCGAAATTCCGGACTCATACACGTATTGATCATCGGTTTTCCAGCCGCCAGATAATCTCCGATCTTCGTGACAATACTTTGCGGTGCCTTTCGCACAAACGAATTGATCAAAACATCTGATTTCACCAGATATGCCGCCATCTGTTCATACGGCACATATCCTGTAAATTTTACATTTTGGATCTTGCGCTCTTTTGCCAGATTTTCCAGCATCTCTCTCGTCGGACCGTCTCCCAGTATCTGAAACCGGATCTTCGTTTTTCCCTGCTTCATCAACTCCTCTGCAGCCAGTACCACGGTACGAATGTCATAGCTTGTTCCAATTGTCCCTGCATATGTCACCCAAAATGTGCCATCCTCTTTTTGTACTTCATCCGCATGCCGTTCTGCTTCTCTGTCAAATACGGAAATTTCATTTCCAACATATACCGTTTCCTTTAACACATCCCGCTTTTGATTTAAAAACGGTCTGTCACGATATTCGTCCGATGTTCCAATGACACCGGATGTCAGCGAATACACCTTTTCTGCATCCCTTTTGAGCGGATAAAATAAAAGATCGCTGACGATCGGAATATCAAAAACCATACGCATTGCTTCCGGCCAGAGATCGTTTACATCTGCCACAAACGGGATCTTGTTTCGATGCGCATACTCTGCCGCTGCAAGTGCCACGTCATTTGGAGGGATTTCTGCATAGATCAGATCATAATCCCCTTCTTTTTCCAGTAATTTTCTTAAATTTTCTGCTGCAATTCTATGACTTCTTACTCTTCTCAAATCGATATTTTTCCGATATCCCGGCTCATATATAAATTTGATTCCAAATGGGTAGCTTTTCTGGTCAACAGATTCCAGATTCCTTTGCTTTTTTTCCCAATGTTGAAAGGTAGTCGTGATCAGATCTACTTCGTATCCTTTTTTCACGAGAAATTCACACAAATACCGAAATCTTGTGTATCCTTTTTCGCCATCCAATTTTACTCCCATGGTAATCACTGCTACTTTGCTCATTCTCATTCCTCTTCCAAACTGCTATTTTAAAACCGCTGCTACTGTCATCAGCATCAGCTTCATATCTCTCCAGATACTAAATTCCTTCAGATATTTCAGATTGTACTTCATCTTTTCCGGAAGAATGTATTCTCTGTAAATTTCATCCACACTCTTTCCGGTTTGTTTCTGATATGCACCAATCCGTTCATCTTCATCTTTATACATAATACTTGCATAGGATGTAATACCTGCCGGAAGAAACAGCGTCGCCCTCATCTCCTCCGAATACTGATCGACATATTTCTCAACTTCCGGCCGTGTTCCCACAAAGCTCATCTCACCTTTTAACACATTCAACAGCTGCGGCAGTTCATCCAGACGAATTTTTCGTAACAGTTTTCCAACTTTTGTCACACGATCGTCCTGACTACTGGTAACAAGCGGCCCCTTTTTATCTGCACCTGTAATCATGGTTCGAAATTTAAAAATTCGATAGGGCATCCCATATCTGGTCACACGTGTCTGCCTGTAAAAGATCGGTCCTTTCGTATCCAGTTTAATGGCCGCTGCAATCAGCAGCATCACCGGCGATAAGAGTACAGTCAAAACAACCGCACAAAAAAAATCAAGAACCCTTTTCCATAAAATTTGTATTTTCTTTTGCTGTAGCAGTTCATAGTATGGATAAGTTTTTTCATTTTTTATTCGATCCGGTAAGTTCTCCCATTTTATCATTACTGATTCTTCCTCAATATTTCTGTAAATTTTTCAATCACATACGAAACCTGTTCATCACTTAAACACGTATGCAGCGGAAGTGTGATCTCGTTCTCAAACATCTGATAAGAATTGGGATAATCTTCCATCTGAAATCCCATATTCTTGTAAGCCGTCAATAGCGGAAGCGGCTTATAATGCACGTTGCTGGCAATTCCCTGCTCTGCAAGCTGCAAAATAATCTGATTGCATGCTTCTCTTGTCTTTCCAGGCAATCTTGTCAAATACAGATGTCCATTGGAAATATGATCCGTATCGTAATGATTCAAAACCTGAATCGGATACTGCTTAAACGCTTCATCATATCTTTCTATGATACTTCTTCTTCGATGCAAAATTTCCGGATAACGTTTCAATTGTGACAGGCCGATGGCCGCTGTAATATCTGTCATATTGCATTTGTAGTAAGGTGCGATCACATCATATTCCCAGGCTCCGGCTCTTGTTTTTTCCAATGCATCTTTAGACTGTCCATGAAGGGAGAGCAGCATAAATTCTTTATAGAGTTCCCCTCCGTCTATCCCTGCCTGTTCGATCTGCTCTGACCATACAAGGGCGCCACCCTCCGCTGTCGTCAGATTTTTCACGGCATGAAAAGAATAACAGGTAAAGTCTGCGATCTGGCCGCACATCTTCTGTTCGTGTGATGCCCCAAATGCATGTGCCGCATCCGCCATAATCAGTATTCTGCCCAGTTTTTTCTGCCGTTCGCAGCCTGCATGAAAAAGCGCTCTTTTCTCTTCTGCTATTTTAAAAATCTCATCGTACTTGCTATACACAATTCCTGCAAGATCTACACAAATAACCGCTTTTGTTCGCTCCGTAACAGCTTCTCTCACCTTCTGCGGATCCATTTCATAGGAATCCGGCAAAGTATCCACAAGGATCGGCACAGCCCCTGTATGGCAAATTGCACTACAGGTTGCTGTGTAAGTATATGCAGTTGTGATCACTTCATCTTCAGCACCGATTCCCATTGCACGAAGTACCATTTCCATACATGCTGTTGCAGAGTTCAGACAGACTGCCCGTTTTGTTCCAACATATTCTGCAATTTGTTTTTCAAATTCCTTGGTCCTTGGTCCGGTTGTGATCCATCCGCTTCGCAAAGCTCTGGCGACTTCCTGTATTTCTTCCTCTTTAATGTCCGGCGGCGAAAACGGTACATTTATCTTGTTGCTCATCATTTACCGCGCTGTCCTTTCTCACAATTCTTTATTGTGCGATTTCTGAATCCGAAAATGTTTCTCCGGCTTTTACTGCAGCAATTGCTGTCTGAATCGCTGCCACTGAATTCTGATCCGGCTGTGTGACATACAGTGGTGTTCCCACCATGGAAAAGCACTCTTGTGTATCTCCCATTCCTTCTGCAGACATCGATTTGATATTCCATGCTCCGCCTTCTGAAAGCTGATTTTTAACCAATGTCTGAATCTGCTCTGTTGACATATTTGTATCTACATTTCCACTGACACTGTTAAGCAGACCATTCGCTCCGGTCAAAATTGCCGGTGAAATTGCTTTCTTGATCATCGCTGTGATCACAGCCTGCTGATTTCTTCCACGCTGGAAATCACCGCCATCCACATTTTGCCGTTCTCTTGCAAATGCCAGTGCCTGTTCTCCATTGAAATGATTTTCTCCCTGGATTACATCCATAACCAGTCCACTGTCATCACTTGTTGTAAATGCCTGTTCTGAGATCACATCGATTCCACCAAGTGCATCCACCATTTCTACCAGAGACGTAAAGTTCACTCTTGCATAAAACTCAATGCTTGTATTATACAACTGCCCCAGCGTAGACATGGACGCATCCACTCCATAAATTCCGGCATGTGTCAATTTATCCCGCATATCTCCGGAAATTCCCGGAATCTGCACATAGTAATCTCTCGGAGTTGTCACCAGAAGTACCTGATGTGTATTTGGATTGACAACTGCCAGAATATTCACATCACTTCTGCTGTTCGTTTCAATCGCACCGTACACGTCAATTCCACTGATGTACACGGTAAATGTCTCATCTTTTACCTCTACCTGCGCTGCTTTATTTTCTACCTTCGATTTCACTTCATATGTATAGATGACTTTAAAGTTTTCCTGTTCCTCGCCAAGCCCTTCTTCCAACATCTGGCTGTATGCATCATTGTAGATAATTGCCTGAACTTCGCCGTTGTGAAGTGCTGCTGCCTGTTCTGCAACGGATCCATACTCCACGGCCGCAATCTGGCTTCCCAGTTTCTCATTGATATTTGCAACTGCTGCCTCCACATCCGAACGCTGCAATGCGTACTGCACACCAAACTGATACGATGCTGCATCTTCCAGTTTTTCAGCCGGATCCGATTCCTTGACCGCTACCACCATTTTCGTGACTTTCGTATCTCCGCCACTGATATTTTCAATTACATTTGTTGTCTTAAAAATATAATAGGATCCGAAAATCAGCCCAATGCTTAATAAAATACTGATTACTTTTCCCGCAATTCCCTTCTTTTTAGAAAGAAGCTGTGTAGATACCACGCATACAAAGAAAAGCAGAAGTACCAGTCCGATTATTGTGACATATTTTGCCGGCAATAAATTCATAAGCCACAGCGCTACAAAAAACACTGCCGATGCGATCAGTTGTACTGCACATATGCATAATCCTATTTTTCTGCTGATATAATTCATTTTTCTTTCCTCTCATTTTGCATTTTATTCCCAGACAAATTCCGTCTCCCAAACATCTACGCCTGAATCCTCAAACACTTGTTTTAATCGTTCCCGCAGTGCTTCTTTGGTAACGCCTCTTTTCAGAATGACCTGAAGAAATCCTCCGCCGCCTGCACCGGAAATAAACCTTCCATCGATCATGTCCTCGCAGGACTCAAAGATCTGATCAATACAGGTATTGGTAGATCCCTGATCCAGCAGCTTTGATACTTCCCAGTGTTCATTCAATAACTTTGCGAATGCATCGATATTTCCCTGTTCCAATTCAAATCGCATCAGCACTGCCAGGCGTTTCATTTCTTTTAAAGCCTCGATCGATTCTCTTCTTCCACCAATATAATTTCCAACAACTTCTCTGAGCAAGTTTCTTGCCAGACGCCTCTGTCCCGTATAGACCAGTACAAATCTCTCCTGCAGTTCTTTTTTGGTGTCCTGATCCAATTCCAGATAAGTCACATGTAATTTCTGTCGGATCCCCGGACGTGAAGTAATATATTTTACCCCCGGAGTCAGGCCGCCAACCTGATCCTGCCATCCGCCGCCGGTACTCATAATCTGTTCCATATTCAAGACCAGTTCATACACCTGGCTATCTGACCAGCTTTGCCCCAGGAACTCTCCGATCGCTTTCACACAGGCCCCGGAAAGGATGCTGCTTGTTCCAAGTCCTGACCCCTTCGGTACATTACAAACTTTGGTGGACAGGTAAAAGCCCCCGCCCATTCTTTCCAAAATTTCTCTCAGCTCTGCATGTCCATCAAGCGGAATCACTCCGCAGGCGATCAAGGCTGCTTTATGCAGCGCAAATGAATCATATGGGTTATGGCAGTCTTGAATTTCTTCCACTGTTTCCGCTTTTCCATATGCATAAAAGTCCAGACTTGCAAATTCAATTCGATATTCCGGGATCTTTTTTATTTCCACCTCAATTGGCTTTTCTCCTTTGAGTAAAATCGGTGCATTTAAAACTACTCCTCCGTTTTCATTGCAGTATGGCGGAGTATCCGTCCAGCCGCCGCCCCAGTTTACCCGGACCGGAAGTTTTATCTGTACTACTTCTTTTGCGATCTTATAGTCTGCCGCATGACGAATAAAACTTTTCTGAAACAACATCTTCTGTATTTCTGAAAAACATTTTTGTTCCACCAGATCATATGAAGCACCATGAAATGTGACTGACTGATATTTCATGGAGCGTGAAATTGCATAGAGCACTCTGATTTTCTCTGAAAATTCCATATGATCTGCTTTTTCCATCAAAATTTCATACTGCTTTTCATTCAATTCTTCTTCACCGAAGATTTTCAATGCCGCGATATAATTTTCTCCGCCTTTTAGTGCCTTTAAAAAGCGTTCAATCAGGATTCTGTTTTCCAGTTCTTCATTCCATTCTACAAAATGTGCAGTATCCCCCTGTGCAAAAGATTCACACAAGCTATATCGTTTTCTTGCCTTCCATGCACAAACTTCCTCTTCGTCTGCCTCTTTGCAGCTCATCTTCCACAAAAGCAGCGCTTCCTCGGCCGCCTGATCTTGTGCAGGATGTGCAGAGTAAAGCTTTGCATTCCAAAGAGAATGATCCTGTGTATCCCAAAGATCATCTGTACATAACCCGTTGTCTTCTAAAAACGTCTGCAATGTCCCTTGTAAAAATCCTGCGTTTTCTTCCAGGGTCTTTTTCGGATTATCCGTTACTGCATATGTACGCACAAGATATGCGTTTTGCTCTTTCAGACGGATCCCATGCCACACGGTGTCTTCCGGCACAGTCATATCCTGCAGGATCATCTGGGATACGATTGCCCCCCTTTTTACGACCGTACTGCCTGCAAGCCAGCTGCTCTCAATATAACATCCGTCTTCCAATACCACGTCTTTTTCCAGCAGCCCGTCATGGATGGCGCTTTCCACTCTCTGTGTATTGGTAAATACGTTGGGTCTCCAGTCCAGAAATTCATAATCATTGATCTCTTCTGTCAATAATTTCAGAAGTTCTGTTGTTGTTCCAAAATGAATAAACTCTGCCGGCGACAGGCACACCAATTTCATCTGGAATTTACAAAGTGTTTCCCAGATTTTTTTTCTGCATACCATCAGCTCTTCGCAGTAAGTTCCTTCCGGCTGCTCATTATAATACTGTTCCAGTGTGGAATCTGACGCAAGAGGATATAAAAAATCCCCATAAAAACTAATTCTTGACTGTTCATTGACGAACATCTGATATTTTTTTTCATTTACCTCTCCGTGGTCTGAGATCAATGAAAATAATGCCGATACAAGATTTGCATCACACAAAACTGCGCCTGTATCCAAATCTACATTTCCCTGATCATTGACAGCGCCTAAGTTCAAAAGTGTATCGAGAGGTTGTTTATGTAAAAATTTTTTGACGTGATCCGTTCCGTCGTTTAAGAATACGCCGTGATCTTTCCCAATCTCAGCCGGTGATTTCATAGAAATAGCTGCAGCACCTGAAAACTGTGCATCAATCTGCAGCGGATTGAACAACAGCAACACATCTCCGGAAAGCACCAGCATCCCCTCCTTAAATCTGGACGGGACTCCTGACATTCCGATCAGAAATTCATCAAATAGCGTAGATCCTCTTCCATCCGGCAGTTCCCTTGGCACCGGAGAGAATAATTTTCCACATACGGAATACTGCGGAACACGTTTGCTGTCTCCGCCGGAATGTATCACAAGAATTCTCTTTCCATGAAAATCCCCCAAAAATCCTTCCCGCTCAGAAAGTGTCCGCAAAACATGCAGCGTTGCGCCGCCGGAACCAATCCGTTTTCCATCCGGATCTGGAATTACCAGAAATTTTGTGGCGTCTGGCAGCACACCTTTTTCACTTCTATATTCTATCTGCTTTTGAAATGCCTTTCCCTGCTCTTCATTGGACGCTGTCAGGACAATATAATCCCACTTCGGAAAACTTTTTTTCAAAATACTTCTTTGATAATCTTCCCAGGCATCCAGATAGCTTTGCCTCAAAAACAGATTTTTCAATCTTCGATATTTGTTCATCTGATTTTGCATTTATTTTGCTCCTTTTCCTCCGAACACTCCAAACACTGTCTTTAACAAAATCTTCATATCCAACCCCAATGACCAGTTGTCTATATATTCCAGATCAAGCGCCAGGACTTCTTCAAAATCTGTAATGTCACTGCGGCCTGTGGCCTGCCACATTCCCGTGATCCCCGGACGGATACTGAGTCTTCTTTTATAAAATGTTTCATACTGCTCGAATTCATCCAGAGTTGGCGGCCTTGTTCCAATCAGGCTCATATCCCCTTTCAACACATTCCAAAACTGTGGAAGCTCATCAATGCTTGTTTTTCGGATAAACTTCCCAACTTTTGTAATACGCGGATCATTTTCAAGCTTAAACATCAGGCCTTTCATTTCGTTCTGTGCCATCAGTTCCTTTTTTCGTTCTTCTGCATCTTTATACATAGATCGAAACTTATACATCTTAAACTTTCTTCCGTTCAGTCCTACCCGCACCTGTGAAAATATAAGCGGCCCCGGTGATTCCAGAAGCAAAACCGGAGCAAGAAATATCAACACAACTCCAGTGACAGCAAGTCCGACGATTGCTCCTGCAATATCCATCATCCGCTTAATGACTCTCATTTTCAGACTGGAAACGCTCTCTTTGAATGTGATCACATAATAATCCCCAAAAGCTCTTAACTCTTTGGATTTGCATTTTAAATTCACATCATAAATCTGAAGATTCAAATTCACAGCAATTCCGATTGCCTCATACTGTTCGATTGCCTTGGCAACATGAGTCCCTTCCGAATAGGGAATATGAATGAAGATTTCATCCACAACTCTTTGAGTGACACAGTCATACATATTGTTATAATTTCCCAGAATCGGAATGCCACAGCATTCTGTTCCGACTGCTGTGTCCGGCACGTCCAGCAGGATCAGGCCTTTTAAAAGATAGTTCCACATCTCGTCCATGCCAAGACGTTTTTTTATTTCCTCTACATTTTCAGCCATTGTCAAGATGACCAGACGCTTTGTATTGATACTTTTTTTTGCAACATGCAATAAAAACCCTTTGTAAATACTTCTAAATACAAAAACAAGAGTAATCGCAAAAAAGTAAAACAAGAAAAAAGCGATTCTCGAAATTTCGGATGCAATTTTAAAACAAAACATACTTGCAATCAGAAGTGCTGTATATTGTGTCACCTTAGCTATTACTTCCACTAGCTCTTCCCATGGTCCTCGTTTGAAAAAATCCTGTTTTGAATTTTTTAAAAAAGCCAGCAACAAATAAAGCAAGATCATGTACAATATTGCGGTAGACAATTCTATGTCAATGTTCTCATACCAGAACCTACGATTTCTGATATAATTTGCGCTTAAAAAGCTAATCATGATTCCTGCAATATCCAAAAGCGATAACACTACAACCTGTATCTTATATTCTTTCTGTTCCATCATATTCCATTCCCCTGAAAATCCCTCTCAAAAAACAAAAAAGACACTTGAATCGACAATGCTCATGTCAATTCAAGTGTCTTTCTGGTAACGCAAATAAGACCTCTGTATTCAGAGATCTCAACAAAGTCAGAGTGGTATACCCTCCCCTCTAAAATTTTCTCTTTTTTACTTCTATTCAGACTATATTTCTGTATTTTTTGCATTTTATACTATATCCCTTTATTTTAACCTTTTATAATTATAATACATTTCTTAACATTTTTCAACATTTCTTTTGCTTTTTCCATTTTCACTTCTCAACTAACGCAAACAAAGCGCACAGATATTCTGCACGCTTTGCTTCATCACTATTTTTTACTGAGCTTTCCTTCCCAATGTCACATCAACTGTCTGCTCCTGATATTCTCCGCCCTCTCCCGGAATCTGAAGCGTCAGAGTTACCTTTTCGCCTTTCTTATAGTACTGCAGCTGCTCCTGCAATGACTCCATACTGTCAATTGTAATTCCGTTGAATCCTACAATGATACTTCCTTTTGTAATTCCTGCATCAGCTGCTCCACCTCCGCGTGATACTTCGGAAATATAAACGCCTGTCGGCATTCCATAACGCTGAGAATCAGAATCTTCTACATCCAGTCCTGTAATTCCGAGATATCCTCTCTCTGCCTCAGATACTTTTGTCTTTGTCTCCTGATTCATCAGGTTTGTAATAATGTCTGTGACATCTGAGATTGGAATTGCATAACCGATTCCTTCTACGTCCTCTCCGATCAGTTTTGCAGAGTTGATTCCAATGACTTCTCCATTTGCATTCACAAGAGCTCCGCCACTGTTTCCGGGATTGATCGCTGCATCTGTCTGAATCAGTTTTACATCAGAAGATCCTGTTGTCTCTCCTGTTGCACTGTCTGTTGTCTGGCTCTCTCTGTCTGTTGCACTGATCACTCCTGTTGTCACGGACTGTCCGTATCCCAGCGCATTTCCGATTGCAATGGCAGGTTCTCCTACTTTCAATTTTGTAGAATCTCCAAGTGTCGCTACTGAAATTTTGTCCAGTGTATCATCTGAAATCTTATCCAGCTGAACTGCAATCACTGCCAGATCATGTGCGGAATCTGTTCCTTTGATATCTGCTTCCACACTGCTCTGATCGTCAAATGTCACTGTCAGCTGATTGCTGTCTGCAACAACATGATTATTTGTAACAATCAAAAGCTCTGAATCTGTCTGTTCGATGATGATTCCTGTTCCCGCACTGGTCACTTCCTGCTGGGAAGTTCCTCCGAAGAAGCTCTGCACCTGCTGAACACTCATATTTGTGATGGATACAATGGATGGCATCACAGATTCCACAACACTGGAAACATCAGATGTAACTACACTGGACGTCTTCGTCAGTGACGCTTTATTCTGTGTTGTATTAGATACTTCTTTTGCAGCCTTCTGATCCAATCCCAGCACTTTGTTTCCGACTACATTTGTTGTTAAAAATGTGGCACTTGAAACCACTCCGAACAGCAATGCGCATCCTGTCACCACAACGGCCTTTGGCATCTTCTTTTTTGGTTTTTCATGATGCTCCGGATTCGGCTGACTGGTATAAGATGAATCATTCTGTGGTTCCTCAGAATGGTAATAATTGTATTGATTTTCCATATCAATTCCTTCTTTCTCTTGTATTTTATACTGCTATCATACCGTCCTTTTGTGATGAAACTGTGTTCAATCCTTTAACAATTCTTGAAACCAGCTTTATTTATTCTACTGTTACAGATTTTGCCAGGTTTCTCGGTTTATCCACATCGCATCCTCTTCCGACGGAAATGTAATATCCGAACAGCTGAAGCGGAATGATTGCCAGAGAATTTGCAAAATATCGATTGGTCTGCGGAATGTATACAACGTAATCTGCCGCTTTTTCAATCTCATGATTTCCTTCATTTGTAATGGCAAGAACAAACGCTCCTCTGGTCCTTACTTCTACGATATTACTGATGCTCTTTTTGTACAGCTCTTTCTGTGTAAGAATCGCTGTTACCAGTGTTCCCTCTTCGATCAGAGAAATGGTTCCGTGTTTCAATTCTCCCGCAGCATATGCCTCTGAATGGATATAAGAAATCTCTTTTAATTTCAGAGATCCTTCCATGGAAATCGCATAATCGATTCCTCTTCCGATAAAGAATACTTCTCTCGCTGCCAGATAACGGTTGGCAAACTTCTGGATGCGATTCTTGTTATTTAATAACAGCTCCACCTGCTCCGGAAGTTTCTGAAGATCTTCAATATATCCCCGCATTTCCGAATCTGTGATTTTCCCTCTCACAAATGCAAATTTCATGGTCAGCAGATACAATGCGATCAACTGACTGGAGTATGCTTTTGTTGTCGCAACCGCAATCTCCGGTCCCGCCCATGTATACATGACATTATCTGCCTCTCTTGCGATAGAACTTCCGACAACATTGACAATTCCAAGTACCTTTGCCCCTCTCTGCTTTGCTTCACGCAGTGCCGCCAGAGAATCTGCAGTCTCTCCTGACTGGCTGATAATCACAACCAATGTTCCGTCCTCCATGATCGGATCACGGTATCTGAACTCAGAAGCCAGATCTGTTTCCACCGGAATCCGAGCCATTCCTTCCATCACATATTTTGCAGTAACTCCCGCATGATATGCAGATCCACAGGCCACGATCATGATTTTTCGGATTGCCTTGATTTCCTCATCAGACATCCCAAGCTCTTCGATCACGATATCATTCCCTTTGATGCGCGGTGAAAACGTATCCAGGATTGCTTTTGGCTGCTCATACATCTCTTTCAGCATAAAATGCTCATATCCGCCTTTTTCTGCTGCATTGGCATCCCACTCAATATGCTCAGGAGTTTTCTCGATTTCTTCTTCATCTACATTGAAAAACTGCATCGAATCTTTTTCCATACGTACAATCTCTTCGTTTTCAATAAAATATACATCTCTTGTATATTTCAGCACTGCCGGAACATCGGATGCGATCACACATCCGTTTTCTGTCTCTCCCACGATCAACGGACTGTCTTTTCGCACTGCATAAAGTTCATCCGGATGATCCTGGAACATGATCCCAAGTGCATAGGACCCTTCTACTCGATGCATTACCTTTGTAATCGCCTGCAGAGGGTTTCCCTGATAATAGTAATCCAGAAGATGTGCCAGTACTTCGGTATCTGTCTCCGACACAAACTCATACCCTTTTTTCTCCAGCTTCTGTTTGAGTTTCAAATAGTTTTCAATAATTCCATTGTGCACAACAACAATATTTTTATTTTTGTTATAATGTGGATGTGCATTTACATCTGACGGTTCACCATGTGTTGCCCATCTGGTATGACCGATCCCGATTGTTCCCGGCATTGTCTGTCCGTCATGTGTCAGTTCACTGAGCACCTTTAAACGACCTTTTGATTTTTCTGTCTGAATCTCTGCTCCGTCATAGACTGCAATTCCGGCTGAGTCATATCCTCTGTATTCTAGCTTTGATAATCCATCCAGCAAAATCGGCGCTGCCTGCTTTTCTCCTACATATCCTACAATTCCACACATATCTTTCTCCTCCTTATACTCTCCTTAAAGTGACTATTTATAAATAAAATCGGGGCATACCACAGACTTTCTCTGTTGTTTGCCCCAATTTCTTATAAATCTATAAAATCTACATCATAACTGTCTTTTTCTTCACGAGCAGACGATCTTCGTTTTGGCTGATACTCCGGAACATCATCCTCTTCTTCGTCATCATCATAGTCCTCATACTCATCGTATTCGTCGTCATAATCATCGTCTTCATACTCGTCATCGTCGTACTCTTCAAAATCATCCTCATATTCATCCGAATCGTCCTCATATGCGTCGTAATCATCTTCCCCATATTCGTCATCATCTTCGTACTCTTCGTATTCATCAGGATCTTCGTCATCTGTTTCCTCTTCGTCTTCGAAGTCATCTACAAAATCATCCTCTTCGTCCTGATATCCTTTGAACTGTTTACGAGATTTTTTCTCAACAACTGCGCGACTTCCTTTTGAATTCCCGATGGATTCATGCTCATCGTAGAATTCATCAAGTTCTTCATTTCTTCTGCGTAATTTCACGCCGACTACAATAATAATGATGATCAAAATTAAAATAACCGCCCAGGCTGCTGCTACAACGATCAGCACCTGATCCTGAAGAAAGTTTTTTACTTTATCTATCAGTGTTGTCGAAGAACTTGTACTCTTTTCTTTTACATCTGTGACCGGATATCTCTGGTACGTTTCATCCTTTGTATCATACTGGTAGAACGATTCCTCTCCTGATTCGTTCATCGCATACATCAGATAAAAGTCCTCACTCTCTGAATTCTGCCATACCGGGAAAGTCAGTGTGCCGACTGTCAGTTTTGTTTTCTTAAACTGAGACGGCAGTCCTTTTCCATCATTTGTTCCCAACAAAAAGATATAACTGGAATCTGTGATCGACACCATCTCTGTAATCGCAAATGAGTTATCTTTTTCATTGTAAAGTGCCATCACCGGGTCTTTGTCTCCCTCAACCAGATACACAAAACACTTTCCGGAGGTTTCCTGCAAAATCGCGTTTACAGTTTCTCCGTTATACTCTATCGTCGTTCTGCTACATCCGTCTGGAACAAGCGCGTCGGAAAAATCATTGTAAATTGTGTATGTGACTCCGTCGATCTCTACACTTCCAGTTCCTGTCGCCACCGCAGTGGTCCCTGCTGAGCTCTCTGACGATGTTCCGTCCCCTGCCTCCACGGTAACTGTGGAATCACCTGTTGTCAGATTTAAGGTTTCATCAGAATACAGATAAGAGGTATACTCTGACACCTCCAGCTTTGTTGCTCCTTCTTGCAGCGCCTTAAAGACCATGGTATACTCCAGCTCTGAAGCAGTTCCATCCCCGGTAGCCTCCAGCTTCACCATTCCGTCCCCACCGGTTGCATTGGTTCCGCTGACAAACTCCAGTGCTGCCTTGTCATATGTTACTGTGACAAAACCATCCCCGATTGCTTCTCCACCAGTACTGATCTTAGCTTTGACTGTAACATCCTCTCCTACTTTTGCTGTAGGATCTGAAAACTGAAGCGTTCCTTCTGCCGCATGTACACACACTGAAGGATACAGCATCAGAAAGCACACTGCAAACAAAAGAACCCCTATCTTTTTCAACGACTTCATGTACATCTCCTCTTTTCTGTCTCTCGACTTTTCTTCGTATAAATAAAAACTGTTTTTCCCTTATTCCAAGCTCCCTCCACCGATATCACCACTGTCGCCGGTACCGGTATCCGGTATCTGGGAATTACTGTTGCCGCTTCCACTGTCTGTACCGCCGCCATCTGACGGAGGTCCATAATCACCGCCGGTATCTTCTGTATATCCATTGCCAGAGCTGCCATCTCCGTAGCTGCTGTCCTGATATCCGCCAGTTCCGTAACTGTTATCCGTATAGCTGCTGTCATATCCGGAATAATTCTGCGAATATCCATACTCATCATATTCTGTATCGTAAGATTCTCCCATATCATACGTGGAGTTGGCAATATCCTCACTGATACTTTGTACCGTAGAAGACGGTGTATAGTCGTTCTCTCCAAATAAGAACTGGTGCAGCTTCGTCACATCGGATGCCAAGTCTGTCGCTACAACAGAACTTCCAACATCAAGATCCGGTGTTGTACTTTCATACGGAAATCCCTGTGTTTCTCCAAATTTATAAGACTTCACGTCTTTTGCATAAGCAATCGTCTCCGCCAGTGTAAAATTCGTCTTCACGTTGTCAAACACCTTGTCAATGATCTTGTTGATCGTGGAAAGTTTTGCTTTCTGCGCTTTGATCGCAATCTGCTCCAGTACCTCCCGCTGTCTCTCTGTTCGCTTATAATCGTCACCGCCGCCGTATCTGAGACGGGCATAAGCCGTTGCCTGTACTCCATTTAGATGCTGCTGTCCCAATTGCGTAAACGGAGCTGAATCCACCCCTGTATTTTCAATCACTTCTACAACATAGTTGTTCAGATACGGAATGATATCCATACCGTTCTCTGCTTCTTCTACATTAATATCAATCCCGCCAAGAGCATCGATCACATGAACTAAAACAGAAAAATCCACTGACACATAATGCTCAATATTCAAATCCAGATTCTTATTGAGCATAGCAACAGCTTCTTCTTCACCGCCGTAAGCATAGGCTGCATTCGCTTTATTGTAAGTTCCATCTGAAAGCTGCAGAAGCGTATCTCTGTAAACAGAAACCAGCTTGATTTCCTTTGTCTCACGGTTCAGAGACGCCACCATGATCGTATCACTTCGGGACCCCATCTCTTCATCTGTCGCACGCGTATCCAGGCCAAACAGAGCAACAGTCAGGTAACCGGTACCGCTGATCTCCGCTTCCTCCGAAATCGCAAGCTTATCCGGATTTAATGCAACACCGCCAATTTTTCCCCATTTTGCCGCAACCACTGCAACGGTTGCTGTAATCAGCAGGATCAGAATTCCCATCAGAATCGCCACTGCTTTTTTCCCTGAAGACCAGGATGCAAATCCTCTCTTTGCCCGCTTCCTTGAACGCCCCTTCTGTGAAGGTCTTCCGTTCACAGACCGCCTTCCATTAACAGAAGTGCTGCCGGACGGTCGCTTTCTCTGGGCGGACTGCTGCCTCTGTTTTTTGTCCCCCATCTGATTTCTTTGCTCCGGACGGCGGCGCGGCTGCCCCGACCTCTGAGAACTTCTTCTGTCCGCTCCGGACATTTCTGCTCTCGAACGCCTTCTTGTATCTCCCATAATTCTATCCTTTCTCATGGCATACATCATAGATTACCTAAAATATGCACTTTAACATCATACAATATTTTCCCTCAAACATCAATGAAAAAACTGTGAATTTCAAGTTTCTCTCCAGTATCGTGGATTCATCGTACATTTCAAAATCAGCCACCGGGGCAGTTTCTTATAATTTTTCCCCAGTTTATATCCTATGTACTTCCACCCGCTCTTGCATACAAGAGATACCAGAAGCCATGGTCTGCCCGATTTCAGCAGATATTTTGCTGTATCCTTCACCAGACGCATCCCTTCTCCTTCAGAAGGTACTCCTTCAAAAATCTCCGGATGATCTGCCTGTGAGACCGCCAGGTCAAAATTCCGGTGAAACTGCTGTCTGCAGTTATAATTGTGAGAATGGATCACTTTTGCATCTGCCGCATAATAAATCTTCCACCCCTCCTGAACCATTCTGCCTGCCAGGATCATGTCTTCATTGAAAATCGTTTTTCGTACAAATCCTCCAAGCCTTTCATATACATCCTTTTGGTATGCTGCACAGACATTAGAGCAGAAATAGGTTTTGATTCCAAGTTTGGAAAGATCTTCTTTGGATTTCAATCTGCTGGTTTTCGGATAATTAAATTCTCTTGTATAGCGCTCAATAAACTGACAATCCGCTGCCGGCAGCTGTCTTGCATAAACTGCTGCTACGTTTTCATACGAAAATCCGTAAAGCAGACGCTCGATCAGAAATTGATCCGCCGGCATAGCATCCTGGGTCATGTAGACAAGAATCTCCGCATCTGACATCTCAGCTCCCAGATTTCTCGTACCACCGTGATCAAACTCTTCCGGCAGAATCCGGTGGATCTTGACTCTGTCAGAAATCGTATACAACTCTTTTGGAAAGATCCCGCTCTCTGTATCGATCAAATAGATCCGATTGACCTGAACACTCTGGTTTAACAGACGTTTTACCAGCTGTACGCATCTCTGATCCGGCTTATACGTAGGGATCAGCACATCCACTGTTCTATTTTCTTCCATGTGATCCTATTCCTTTCCTGCGATATCCGACAAACCAGTACATCATCAAAGTCAGTGCCAGCCAGAACCAGGTCGTCGGATTACTGAACCAGGTCGTAAAAAAGGCAAGCCCCAGATAAATCGCAATCTGTCCATAAAACATATACGTCATCGGATTTTTCTTCTGACGCACCAGAATTGAAACTGCTGCTGCAGTCAAACCGATTATAAACGCAAACAAAGAGGTTCCGATGATTCCAAAATCATAGTAGGCATCATAAAACATCGTTAACGTCGTAAGCTCTGTTTTTGTGACAAAATCCGGAATTGTCACCAGCTGCGGAAATACAAATTTCAACCCCGTCAGTGCAAAAAACGGAAACAGCATCTGCAGTCCCCATGTGTGCGCTGTCAACTGCTCTACCATACAGTTAAAATTTTCAAAATTATTGGCTACATAAATATACGGCTGTGTAATAAAAATTGGCATTTTGGAATTTTTCATCTCAAAAATTCCATTTAAATAAGTCACATTATGCCTTCTTGCAACTGTCAGAAGCACATACACGGGAATCATGATCAATACCCCTGTGACGATCATCTTCCATGTGATTTTTTTATACAACATCAAGTACATCACTGCCGCAAAGCCAACCGCAAACAACAGCTGAAATCTGGAGACACATAAAATTGGAATCGCCACTGCCGTCAGGTTTCCTGCAATTAAAAGGATCCATGTCCTGCCCGAAATTTTTTCTGTAACCTTGGTATACAATACAGTCAGCGCCGGAATCAAAATGCAGCTGATTGTAAAATAGTGCACTCCTGAAATATGAAAATAAGAATATGCATGAGGCGCTGAATTGAACAATGGAATATAACCTACCACCACTGCCTCCAACGTAAAACATGCAATGGAAACTGCCATCAGTCCGAAGATGCAGATCAGAATCCGCTTTGCCGAGATCTCATCTCTTTTTACTTCCTGCCCCTGTTCTTTCGAAAAACGACCAATCCAGAGATCATATCCCAGATTGAAACACACATAGATCAGAAAAAAGGTCAGCCATGTCACATTGCTCCAGTCACTCTGCAGCCTGCTGAGCTTCAGGCATGCGATACCTTCTCCGCCTACCCATGCCAGCGTAAAAAGCCCCCGCATATCCACAAGATTTTTTGTCTTTCTAAAATTCCATATAAACAAAAACATTGCCTCTGCCATCAGAAGTACTGCTGTCACATAATCCAGATGTGCCTTTGCAGCCAATACCGCTGCCGCATAAACTAAAGTATAAGAACTATATTCGATTTTTCTGTCTGCGATCATTTTTCGTAACATTTTTTTCCTCTTTCGCTACTGTGCATAATTTTCCGGATAAACACCCGTCAGATAAGCCACATCCTGACTGATCTGCTGTACTTCGTCCGAAGGCTGGTATCCAGTCTCTCCAAAAAGCTGCTCATGGAGCTGTCTTACATTATCCGCATGTCCGATCGCAACCGCATAAGAACCTTCCAGTCCAATGACATTTTCACTGGTCGTAATATCAAACGGAAAGCCTTTTGTCTCTCCAATTTTATATCGGAATATATTCAGTCCCAGTTTCATGATATCCGGTGTCGTCATATTCGTTGATATTTCCGGCAGTACCTGATCCAGAATCTTATTCCATTTTACCGGTCCTGCTGTCTTCAGCTTCTGAATCATCTTCTGCAATATAATTCTCTGACGCTCTGCACGCTTAAAGTCATCTCCGGCTGTATAACGGATCCGGGTATAGGAAACTGCCTGTATTCCATCCAGATTGTGAACTCCCGGAGAATTCTCATCCAGAGTATGTGTCTGCCGTCCTACCACCTGTGAGGTTTCTGCCGTATATCCATTCAGCCAGAATATTTCCTCACTGGTCAGCTCTACTTCCACCCCACCCAGGATATCTATGATATCTGCAAGCGAATTGAAATTTACAGAAGCATATTTTGTAATATCGAGATCCAGGTTCCGGTTGAGCATTGCCACTGCCTCCTGTGGACCTCCAAAGGAATACGCCGCATTTGCTTTCTCATAAGTACCATCCTGCTGCTTTAGCAGCGTATCCCGATATACGGAAATGATCTTTACATCTCCGGTCTTATTGTTGATGCTGACAATCATAATACTGTCACTTCTCACGCCGCCACTTAGCTCTCCGTCTCTGGAATCCAACCCGAACAATGCCACATTCGTATATCCCTTCGGTGTCTCATGTAGTTCCAGGCTGCTCTCATCCAGTGTATTATGGTTGAGATGATCCAGCTTGTACATCATAAATGCCGCCAAAACAAGAACTGCAAGTATCAGAAATTCCAGAACCAAAAACAGGATTCCCCGCCTTTGTCTTTTTTTATTCAATCGTTTTCTCTGCTGCAGCGATATTCGCTCTCTTCTGCGAAACATAGATCCGCCTCCGTTTTAGTATGCGTTTTTGTTGATAAATCCTTTCAGGAACGTCAGCAGAATAATCTTAAAATCCAGTCCCAACGTCCAGTTTTCAATATAATACAGGTCGCACTCAATCCGCTTCCGGATTGAAGTATCTCCACGATAGCCATTCACCTGTGCCCATCCGGTCAGTCCCGGACGCACCTGATGCTTGATCATATATCTTGGGATCTCTTCCTTAAACTTTTCTACAAACAATGGTCTCTCTGGTCTCGGACCCACCAGGCTCATATCTCCTTTGAGCACATTGAATAGCTGTGGAAGCTCATCAATGCTGGTCTTCCGGATAAATTTTCCTATCGGAGTCACTCTCGGATCATCTTTTGTCGTCCAGCCCTTCTTCTCTTCGCTCTCTTTCTGTACGATCATGGAACGGAACTTATACATGTAGAACGGCTTGTTCTGCAGCCCGATTCGCTCCTGTTTAAAAATCAGCGGTCCCGGTGCAGTCAGCTTGATCAGCACAGATACAACCAGCATCACAGGTGAAAAAAGAATGATCGCAACGATCGCACCAAAAATGTCCACTGCCCGCTTCACAAACTTATTCAAAGCATTATTAAGCGGTACATGACGGATATTGATCACAGGAAGTCCCTGAATATCTTCTGTATATGGTTTTGTCGGAATGATATTGTTATAATCCGGAATAAACTTTGTATGCACACCTGATTTTTCACACATATTTACAATATATTCCAGCTTGTGATACTCATCCAGTCCCAGTGTGATCGCAATCTCATCGATCTGATTCTGCGGAAGAATGACCAGCAGATTGTCGATACTCCCAATCACCTTGACCCCTTTATACTCCATTCCTCTCGGCTGGTGGTCATCCAGAATTCCCCGCACGGCATATCCCCACTCCGGGTTTGCAAGAATCCGGTCAATATACTGCTCTGCCGCGCGGCTGTAGCCAACCAGAATCATATGTTTCTGATTATATCCGTTCTTTCTCGCCTTGCGCAAAACCATCCTCACCATATTTCTGGCGAATACTTCCATGGTAATATTGACAAAGCAGAAAATAAATACTACCCATCTGGAATATCTGTCTGAAAGCTTTGCAAGGAAAAATACCATGGTCACACCCATCAGGCCGATCACATTCGCCTGTACTACATGCCAGGCTTCCAGCCTTCTTCCCTGTACCCGCTTCGGCGTGTAGAGCTGAAATGCGTAATACAGGATCAAATAGGACGGCACCAGAAAAAACAGTACCTTCATATACTCTCTCAGTGACAGATACCATGGATCCAGGTCAAATAATCCGCTCCGAAAACGGATATACCAGGACAGCACATATGCTACAATGATCACTCCTGCATCCAGCACAACCTGAATACGGTTTAATAATTTCTGATTTTCTTTTATCATAATACGACCTTCCGTTATCTTACTTATAAAAACACATTATCTATGATATAATACAATACTTTATTTCAATGGACAAGCACAAACTTGATTTTAACAGTATTTTATTCATTTTTCCGTAATATTTTCGTAATTTTTAATAAACATATGTTTGTATAGAAAAACAGAACCGAATTTGATATAATACATTCGCGAAATAAATTACAGCAGTAATAGAAATGAGGAGCACATGAAAGTTACTATCATTATTCCCAATTATAATGGAAAACATTTTATGGAGCCCTGTCTGGCTTCTTTAAATGAACAGACTTGCCGGGATTTCAAGATCCTGATCGTGGACAATGCCTCCACGGACGGAAGTCTGGAATATATGGAACAGACTTACCCTGATATCGAAGTTCTGGCCCTGGATTCTAACTATGGATTCAGCCGTGCGGTCAATGAAGGGATACGTCACGCAGATACCCCGTACGTCATTCTTTTAAACAATGATACAACCGTGGATTCTCGTTATGTCGAAGAGATGATCCGGGCGATCGAGGTCTCTGACCGGATTTTTTCTGTGAGCAGCAAGATGATCCAGATGTATCACCCCGATCTGATCGACAGCGCAGGAGATCTCTATACCTTGATGGGCTGGGGGGTATGCCGTGGAGCCGGACGACCGGTTTCGAATTACACCGAAGATGATACTGTATTTACGGCCTGTGCCGGAGCTGCGATCTACAGACGAAGCGTGTTTGATGAAATCGGCTTCTTTGACGAAAGCCATTTTGCCTATCTGGAAGATATCGATGTTGGTTACCGTGCCATGATCTACGGCTATAAAAACCGGTTCTGCGCTTCCGCTCTTGTGTACCACGTCGGAAGCGGAACGAGCGGTTCCAAATATAACACTTTTAAAGTGAAACTATCCGCCCGCAACAGTGTCTGGCTGAATTACAAAAATATGCCGCTTTTGCAGCTGATCCTGAATTTCATTCCATTACTTTTGGGATATCTGGTGAAATATTTATTTTTCTGCAAAATCGGATTTGGAACAGATTACAAAAACGGAATCAAAGAAGGAATCCATGGTCTGTCCAAATGCCGCAAGGTTCCGTTTCGGATGGAGCATCTAGGCAGCTATATCCGGATCGAATTTGCCCTGATACGCCACACATTCGGTTATGCGGCCGACTGGCTGAAAAGAAAATTATTGCATAAATAGAAAACACAGGAAGGAAAGAGACTTCTGTCATCTCTTTCCTTCCTGTTTATCTTTTCTTATACCATCTGGCAAATTTTCTTACAAATTGTGATTTCCAATACTTAATATTTTCTTCCGGGAGAAGAACACGGGTTTCATATGGGGCTGTAATCCATGCTTCTACCTCTTTTTGCATACTACGTCCTAATACAGGCAAATGCATTTCTTCACGCAACGCCTGTGCATAGTCTGTATCTGAAAGGATCAGACTTCTCTTTAGCATGGTAAGACTTTGAATCCCAATCTGTATGTTTGTTCCTATATAGTCAAGTTCTGCCGTCTCACAAAATATTTTTTTCAATGTTGATATTGAGCCCGGAAGTAATTTATATTTATTTAAATCCCCTAATTTTTGGAGATAATCCAGATTTTTCCTATCTTTGATCCAGATATACACTGTTTCGTACTCTTCCCTTAACATATTCAACATTCTGCTGTCTTCTTCCCTGCAATCTTTTTTCTCTTCCAAGACTACTAACACTTCTTTTCCTTTTTCTTTAGGGATTTTTTTGCATCTCTGTGCTGTCAGACTCCATAAAGACGGACATCCCGTCCGTATCACATTATGAATTCCTATCTGCTCCAGAAAATATCTTGTCTTCTCATCACGAACTGCATGAACTCCTTTGGAAGATAACAGAAAGTGAAGTACATTCTGTGTATAATCACTAATCTGATCACCTTCTGTAAAATCACACACACCTGCTCCCATAAGATAAATTCCCTGATATTCCATCAATTGTTCTAAAAGCAAAAGCTGTCCTGATTTTTCCATCTGTTTTGAAAGCACATTTGCACCACATAAAATTTTTCTGCTCCCAGTTAGTTCTCCTGCACTTTTTTTACAATAATATGGTGGCACACAAATAAGCGGTCTGTCCAAAAATAAATCTCTACATATCTCTCCACTTTCTTTCATCACCATTTTATCTTCAAAATAATTTGTCCTGTCTGCTATATCAAAAAATACTATTTTATCATCAGAAAATTTGAATTTTTTTGAATCTTTCATTATTTGAATTTGATGAATCCGTTCTTTTTCGATTTGACTGGATACTTCTCCTTGAAAATATTCATGTAGCTTTGGAGTTATTATTTCATATAAATCGATCTCTGGGACTATCTGCACTTTATTTTGGAAAAGCTGTTCCAGATATCTTATATAGTCATCAAACTTCAGTTTATCTTCTATCCATGCTTTTGCACCCGTCAACACTTCTTCCCGTCTCTCGCTCAAAAGCTGTTTTGTCACTTTCGCCATTTCCTCAACATCAAACTCAGAAATCAAATTTCCTCTGCCTTCGTCCAGCATTGTATTGACCCCACCAGAATTCTTAAATGCTACTACCGGAATTTCATACTTCATTGCCTCCAATACCACCGATGGAAATGGATCCTCTCTTGATGTAAGCCAGAATACATCTGCATGTCTCAACAATTCATGATATTTTTGTTTATCTTTAATAAACGGAATAAAATGAACTTTTCCTTCCAGGTTCGATTGACGAATCTGATTATAAATCCATCCTTCCAAAATCGGATCCGAAAATTTTCCTGTCCATACAAAGTGGACTTCCTCTGTTTTTTCTTTTCGAGAAAGAATCTGTGCTGCCGATACGAATAAATCTGTTCCTTTCCTCAATTCACATGTTCCTGAGCACATGACAATTTTTTGATCCAATGAAAACCCATATTCTTCAAATGAGAACTTTGAATCCTCCTCTTCGTCAACCTGCATATACACACCCTGAGGCCGAATCGAACATTTCCCCCTGATCACTGGAAAAAGAGTCTCAAATCCCTTCTGTACACTATAATCGGGAAACACAATGTAATCAGAGTAATATGCAATCGACTCACCTGGAGATAGAAATCCATACAACTCTATCGTTGTCTTCATCTCATGTATCAAGGAAACAATAAAAAATCCGTACTGTTTTAAAAGAGGAACATACTTCCCTGACACAACAGTATTCGTAATCACTCGACAAAATTCCTCTTCTCTCAAAAGCTGCATTAAATGCTCCAGATATTCTTCGGCCTCCCAGTTTTTTGACTCTCCTTTTGTACCACACCAGCCGACTGATACCTGATTTCTCGCATTATCATGCAAATAGAATATAGGAATCTCTTTTTCTGCATACTTTTCTTCTAAAAATCCATCCCCATGATTCGCAGCCAATACCACAACATCTCGACCATTTTCTTTCAGCTTTTCCGCAATATGATATGCCAAAAGCGGTGCTCCTGTATTACTCATATCATGAGTCAATACTGCTATCTTTTCTTTTCTGCCAAGTTGTCCCATATTTTCTTTTAATGCATTCAGAGCATTTTCAGAAGATGCTGAAGCAATTTCCAATTTTTCTATTTTCACAACAACATTTTGATCTGATAAGTCCAATCGAACTGCCTCTGCCGGATAAGGAAAATAGATTTCTTTCTCTATATGCCTATTCAAATATAGTGGAAAGTGGTATGCTTGTTCTTCACTAAATACCTCGCCTTTTCCTTTATAATACAGCACAGCATTCAAAGCTTCTATTCCTTCAATACAAAGAAAAAAGGATAAACGAACGCCCATCACTGATTCCGTAAAATAAACATGAAGCTGTGGATCCTGTTCCTGTAACTCCCACATATTGCCGGTCTGCTCCATGTTTACATAGGATCTGCATGCTTCGTTTTCTACCCTTATTCCATCTCTTTTCATCCCCCTGTACCTCCCCGCTGATTTTTTCTTATTGTACCATATTCTTCTGTAGAAAAAAAAGACAAGATTTCTTAAATCCTGCCTTTTATCTTTTGTTGTTTAAGAAAATCTTGTCATATAACCCGGATACTCCGCGTGTCCTGTGGCAAGCATTTCTCCGTTTACTGTAATGTGAATTTTTGCACAATGGTAAACATCCAAATACGTGTTGCAGATGCTTCCAATCACCAGATATTCTGCGGAAGATCCCATCTCTTTAATGTAAGTTCCAAACTTTTCGGAGAGATCCAGATCAATGACCTGTTCTCCATCCTTTTCTTTCTTTGTAAAACTTAGAACTGTGGTATCCGATGGAAGAACTCCGGCTGCTGCCAACTGAGAAAGGACAGTTTCCGGTGTGATTGCCTCAAGTGAAACCTCTTTTTTATCAAAGCCGGATACATCCTTGTTCTGGGCATACACAGTAATTGTTCCTGCTCCCAGATTATTTGCATCCTGTGTGTTTTCTGTCTGCTCCTGCTGTGTCTTGTCTTGTTCATTCTGTCCGTCCTGATTGACATCCTGATCAGATGTGTCATTGTCCTGATCCTCTTTCTGCTCTTCCTGTGTTGCATTTTGTTCCGGAGTTGATTCTGTTGTTTTTCCACAGGCTGTAATTCCAAACATCAGCACAACCGCTGTCAAAATTCCCAATACATATTTTTTCTTCATACTCCCATTCCCCCCTTAACGGATTTCTGACAAATATCTTTTCAATGCATCCTGCCAGGTCGGAAGCGGCGTAAAACCGTTTTTCTCCAATTTAGATTTGTCCATTCTGCTGTTATGAGGGCGTTTTGCCTTTGCCGGAAATTTGTCGCTTGTCACCGGAACTACATTGACATCCATTCCTGCCTGTGCAAAAATCTCTTTTGCAAATTCATACCAGGTGATATATCCCCCTTCATTTGTCACGTGATATTTTCCATAAGCATCTTTTTCCAGCATATCCACAAGCAGTCTGGCAAGATCATAAGTATACGTCGGAGTTCCTACCTGATCGTCCACAACTGTCAGAGTATCATGTGTCTCTCCCAGATTCAGCATGGTCTTGATAAAATTCTTTCCATTCACACCAAAGACCCAAGCGATACGAACAATATAATATTTGTCCAAGAGACGTTCTACGGCCTGTTCTCCCTCATATTTAGTCTGTCCGTAAATATTCAGCGGCTGTGTTACTTTATCATCCGGCTCCCACGGACGTGTCCCTTCTCCCTCAAACACGTAATCTGTACTGATATAAATCATCGGGATATCAAGTGCCTTACATACTTTTGCAATATTCTCAGTACCTTCAGCATTGACTTTTCTGCACATTTCTTCATTGTCTTCCGCTGCATCCACTGCCGTCCATGCTGCGCAGTGAACAACGCTGTCTACCTTTGCCTCACGAATGACATGATCTACTGCTGCTGCATCTGTGATATCCATCTCTTCAACATCTACACCAACACCTTCATATCCCCGCTTTGCGAGTTCATTCATAACATCATGGCCAAGCTGACCTTTTACTCCTGTTACTAATGCTTTCATAAATTGTCCTCCTTCGCAGTCTCAGCTTGCAACTATTTGCATATTTCTCAAAATCATCCCAAACGGAACGGACCATATTCAATCGGGAAGTTTTTATTGTAATATGGATCTCCTTTCTTCAAAAGATCTCCCCAATATTTCTGGAACAGAGCAATCTCACCTTCAAATCTTCGAATTTTTTCAGGTGTATCCTCATATCCTCTGGATTTTGACTCATAATGATGCCATAAAGAGTGCGCATTGTAAACTACCAGTTTTCCGGTTTCCCGAACCTTCAAACAGAAATCAACATCATTTAATCCTACCTTGAATTCTTCTCTGAATCCGCCTACTTCTTCAAATGCTTTTCTGTCTACCATCATACATGCCGCTGTTACCGCACTATAATTACAGTTGATTCTCGGTCTTACCATGTAGCCGTAATCATCTTTATCAAGTCCGGTAAACACATGCCCTGCAAAGCCCCCGAATCCAAGCACGATTCCTGCATGCTGCACGGTATCATCTTCATATAAGAGCTTTGCTCCTACAATTCCCACATCTTCTCTCATACAGCAGCCAAGAAGTTCACTGACTGCAGTCTCATTGATTACTTCAGTATCATTGTTCAGGAACAGATAGTAATCACCCTTGGCAAATGTAACGCCAAAATTATTGATTGCTGCATAATTGAATTCATTTTCCCATTTTACAACTTTTACATTCTCATACTTCTTCTGTATTTCTTCATAATATGAAAATGTTTTTGCCTCTTCACTGTTATTCTCTACAATAATAATTTCAATATTACGATAACTGCTCTTTTCAAACAATGAGCGAATACACGTATCCAGATCCTGCGTATGATCTTTATTTGGGATAATAACAGAAACCAGTGGATTTCCCGTTGTTTCATAAATCACATGGTACATTCCCCATAATGGCATATGTTCAACTTTTACCTTTACACCGGTTCTCTCGAAATGATCTTCTATCGCCTTTTTCCCTGCTTCATATGCATACATCTTACTTGCCGGATTTTCAGCAACTGATCCGCCATGCATTCTCCAGTGGTATAAAATCATCGGAATATGTTTGATGCTTTCCGCGTTTTCAATACAGCGGAACATCAGATCATAATCCTGGGAACCATCATATTCGCTTCTAAACCCACCTATTTTATCTATAATTTCTTTCTTCACAACAAAAAAGTGTGTAATATAGTTGTGCGAATAAAACAGATCCGGGCTCCAGTCCGGCTTAAAATTCGGATCCATATGTTCGGACAGATCACCTGACACCTTATCTTCATCCGTGTAAAGAATATCATACTTTTTCTTCTGAAGCGCTTTTGTTACTTCAAAAAGAGCGTTTGGACCAAGTATATCATCATGATCAAATAATCCAACATATTCTCCTGTTGCCAGCTCTAAAGCACCATTTGTATTCCCTGCGATTCCAAAATTCTTTTCCAGTATCTGATATTTAATTCTTGTATCTTTTGCAGCATATTCTGCAAGTACCTGCTCTAATTCCGGATTGCCTTCACTGCCGTCTCCAATACATAATTCCCAATTCGGATATGTCTGTGCAACTACAGAATCGATCATCTCACGCAAAAACGGAATCGGAGTGTTATAAGTCGGCACGATAATGCTGAATTTCGGCTGATATTCAAACACTTTTTTTCTCTGTTTTTTCAGTTCCTCTTCTGTCACTTTATGAGCTTCATACCACTCACTATAAGGGATTCCATTGACGTGAACGCCTTTTTTCAGACGGCTGATCAACTTTTTAGCTCCATTCTTCTTCAGATATGCACATCCTTTTACAATGTTCTCTCCATTAAGATTATGCAGTATCATCTTTACAGTACCAACCTGAGATAATCTTCTGTTTGCTTTTACAACTTCTTTGTAGACAATTTTTTTTCTTACAGAATTATATCCATCGCTGATCACAAATGTGTAAGTTTTATCCTGATCTCCAAGAAATTCCACAATAAATCCGCAATATTTCTTTTCTTTATCTACCATTCCAAGTTTGTACAAATCATCTCTGTTAACCATACGGACTGTCTTATCAACATCCTGACCTGACGCATCTAATATTTGATACTCCATGTCCCGCGCCTTTTTTTCAGAAATCGCCCATCCTCCGATGCTGTATTTCACAGCATCTCCTTTTTCTTCTGGTCTTACATACTCTAAATGATAAGAAATACTTCTTGTATCTGTAATCTTCTCTATCTTTGCTTCATTCAATGACACAATCTTCTTTTTCTCATTTCCGCTTACAGCATAAAGCTCCAATGCTTTTGGAGCTTCTACTTCTGGATTCACCGGAATGGTCATAGAGAATCCACACGACAATTCCGGCTGATATTTCGCCATTTTTTGTGTGACATCTCTTCTCGCAATCCTTTGTATATCAAATTTCACTGCTTTCCCATTTATCAAAACCTGATACTCAACTTTTTCTCCCGAAACCGAAAAACACCAGCCGCCAATGATAAAGCAGGATTCATTACCCATTTTCTTATATTTTATTGCGTCAATATAGGATTTGAAATTCATGCTGTTCCTCCAAACTGATGATTACTTAAAAAGTCTGTTTAAAAATGTGATCAAAAACACAAGATAAGCAATCAATCCTAACAATACAATAAATGTCTCCGTATTGAAATATTTCATTTGTTCCTTCATCACAAGCACCTGCGATGACTCTTTCCCGTTTATCGACAGCTTTCCGTCTTCGTTCAGACTGCGGTCCGTTGTCATAACAGTAACCCCGTGCTCTGATTTTATACTTTCTGTCTCAATTGTGAGAACATACTGTTTTCCTTTACTTTCTTCCAATTCAGAAAGTTTTAAAACCATATTTTTGCTATTATCTACTTCACCAGCTGTAAACTCGCCTTTTGCCACAACTTTTTCACTTTCCGTCTCTGTCAATGTCCACGCATACTCCGCTTCACATTCTTGTCCCAGATTACTCATTGTCAACTCCAGGCTGTTTAATCCATTCTGTGTACACGTAAACTGCTGGCTGACTTTACTTCCTTCTGTCAGCTCTCCCACATTTGTATAAAGTGTACTGTCAATGTTATTATCATAAATTTCTGCCGGCCAGGTTCTGAACGAATAAATAACGGCAAACAAAATACCTACGATTGCCACTATTACATATTTCCATTTTTTCATCAACTTTGCCTCTCTGTTATACTTGATATGCCTCTCTGTATTCCGGACATACCTCTTCTGTTGTTCCTGCTTTTACAATATGGCCTTTTTCTATCCAGATAGCCCTTTTGCAAAGCTTCTGCACCTGTTCAATACTGTGTGACACAAACAAAATAGAGGTATCCTCTTTCATCATATTCTGTATCCGTCTTTCACACTTTTCCTGAAAACGGAAATCTCCTACAGAAAGCACCTCATCTACAATCAAAAGATCCGGGTTTCCAATTGTCGCAATGGAAAATGCAAGTCTTGCCAACATACCGGAAGAAAAATTCTTAATCGGCACATTCATAAAATCCCGCAATTCCGAAAACTCCACAATATCCTCATAATGCTTTTGCATCTCCTGTCTTCCGTATCCAAGAATTGCCCCGTTTAAATATATATTTTCTTCAGCTGTCAGATCATGGTCAAACCCTGCACCCAATTCAATAAGCGGTGCAATACTTCCATATACTTTTACGCTTCCCTTTGTCGGTTTTAATACTCCTGCGATTGTCTTTAAAAGCGTACTTTTTCCACATCCGTTTAATCCAATCAATGCTACAGAATCCCCTCTGTTCATGGAAAAACTGATGTCCTGCAGTGCCCAGAATTCATCGAAGGATATCTGACCTTTTAGCCGTTTCACCAAATAATCTTTCATGCTGTCTATTTTTTCCGATGAAAGGTTAAACTTTATGGACACATTTTCCACATCCACAATTCTCTGTTCCATAGTCTTCTCCTTATTTTATGTTTTTACAGATTCAAGATAAAGGTATCCTGTTTTTTATAGAATACATACAACCCGATAGCCAACACGATTCCGGATATTCCTATCGCGGCCACAAAGCTTCCGATTGACGGCATAACTCCGTAAATCACAAGATCACGGAACATATTCATAATGATTGTCAGCGGATTCAAACTTACAATCGTATAGATCAGGGATCCTTCTGACAAAAATGTCATTGGATAAATAACCGGACATAAATAAGTCAGCGCTGTAAGGAAGACTCCGTATAAATGCATGATATCTCTGAATTTTACAGTCGCAGTCGCCAGTATAAGTCCAACTCCGGTTGCAAGCACAATCACACAAAAAAGAGGAATAATCCCCAGAAACAGCGTGTAATGTAACTCCATACGCATAAATACCATTACTAAAATCAGTGCTGCGAAAGATGCCATAATATTAATCACACTGGATGCGATCCGTGCAAAAGTAAACAGATATTTAGGAATATACACCTTCTTAATCAATGGCGCATTGTTTAAAATCGAAGTCATTGCACTTGATGTAGCTTCCGAGAAAAAATTGTACATTACCTGACCACTTAAAATGTATACAGGATAGTTTTCCACATTAAACCGAAGCAAATGAGAAAATACGATAGACAGCACAGCCATCATAAGCAGCGGATTCAGCAATGTCCAGAGTACGCCCAGTACAGATTTTCTATATTTAATCTTCACATCTCTCATAACGAGTTCGCCTAACAGCGGACGAAACTTCTGGAAATTTCTAACATACTGTATCATGTTGTGCTCCTCTTACTTCTTTAATTCTTTAATTCCGCCCCATTTCTGATCCTTTTCAGAAATTGTCAGTTCCATATCTTCCGGAATCGGCCATTCAATTCCAATATCCGGATCATTCCATGCGAGACCGCCTTCATCATTCGGATGATAAAAATCTGTACATTTATATGCAAATTCTGCTGAATCAGACAATACTACAAATCCATGCGCAAAATCCTTTGGAATAAAAAACTGTTTTTTATTCTCTGCTGATAACAGTACGCCATACCATTGTCCGTATGTTTTAGAATCTTTTCTCAGATCCACTGCAACATCAAAAACTTCTCCGCTCACTACACGCACTAATTTATCCTGTGGATAATTGATCTGAAAATGAAGCCCTCTAAGTACTCCTTTTTTGGAAGATGACTGATTATCCTGCACAAATTCCATATCAATTCCTGCTTCTTTATAATCATTATAATTATAGGTCTCCATAAAATAACCTCTCTCATCACCAAAAACTGTTGGAGTGATCACCTTCAGACCTTCTATCTCACATGTTTCTACTTTAATTTTACCCATAATAGTCTTTTCCTCCTGCTTCTAATTCTGATCGATATACTTTCCATCCAATACATCTTTCAGATAACGACCATACTGATTTTTCTGATAGAGTTCACATGCTTTCTGCAATTCTTCTTTATCAATCCATCCGTTGTTGTATGCAATTTCCTCTAAGCACGCAATCTTTCTGTTCTGATGTGTCTCCACTGTCTTTACAAAATTTGTTGCGTCGACCAACGATTCATGTGTTCCTGTATCAAGCCATGTAAATCCCTGACCTAATAACGCCACATCCAGATTTCCTTTTTCCAGATAAATTCTGTTCAAATCTGTAATCTCGAGTTCCCCTCTTGCACTTGGTTTGATCTGCTTCGCATATTCTACTACGTGGTTATCATAGAAATACAAACCGGTAACTGCATAATTAGACTTTGGATGTTCTGGTTTTTCTTCCAGAGAAACGGCTTTTCCATCCTGATCAAATTCAACAACGCCAAAACGCTCTGGATCATCCACATAATATCCAAATACCGTAGCTCCCTCTTCCTTTGCCGCTGCCGCTTTCAATCTCTTACTCAGACCATGTCCGTGGAAAATATTATCTCCCAGGATCATTGCACAGCTTTCTCCGTCAATAAATTCTTCTCCCAGCAAGAATGCCTGAGCCAGTCCATCCGGTGACGGCTGCACCTTATAACTGAGTTGAATTCCAAACTGTTTTCCGTCTCCAAGCAATTCCTCAAATCTTGGCGTATCTACAGGGGTAGAAATAATCAGGATCTCCCGGATTCCTGCTTCCATTAAAATACTGAGCGGATAATAAATCATCGGCTTATCATATATCGGCAACAGCTGTTTGCTTGTCACTTGTGTTAATGGGTATAACCTTGTTCCTGAACCTCCGGCTAAAATAATACCTTTCATCGTATTTCCTCCTAATATTATATATTTTAACGCAAACCAGCAGTATCTTTCGATACTGCCGAGTTCTGCTTATTTATCTTGATACATATCCTCGTAATACTTCTGATAGTCACCGCTTGTAACATTTTTCATCCATTCTTCATTTTCAAAGAACCATTTGATCGTCAGGCGAATACCGTCTTCAAACATCGTCTCCGGATACCAGCCCACTTCTTCTTTGATCTTGTCTGGTGCAATAGCATAGCGTCTGTCATGACCCTTTCTGTCTTCTACATAAGTGATCAGCTTTTCGCTGACAAGCTCTTTTCTCGGATCTCCTTCCGGCAACATCTCCTGTAGCGTATCCAGAATGATATGGATAATCTGAATATTCTGTTTTTCGTTGTGACCGCCAATATTATACGTCTCAAAAAGTCTTCCTTTTTCCTGAACCATGTCAATTCCTTTTGCATGGTCTTCTACATAAAGCCAGTCTCTGACATTCTTTCCGTCTCCGTATACCGGAAGACTCTTGCCCTGCAGAGCATTGTTAATGATCAGCGGAATCAACTTCTCAGGGAACTGATACGGTCCATAGTTATTGCTGCAGTTTGTGATATTTGCCGGGAATTTATACGTATCCATATAAGATTTTACCAGCATATCAGATGATGCTTTACTTGCAGAATATGGACTGTGCGGATCGTATGGAGTTGTCTCATAAAAATATTCTCCCTCTTCTTCCAGTGATCCATACACTTCATCTGTAGAAACATGAAGGAATTTCTTTCCCTCCTTAAATGTTCCGTCAGGAAGCTCCCATGCTGCTTTTGCCGCATTGAGCATCACAAGTGTCCCGAGTACATTTGTCTTTACAAATACATCCGGATTCTTAATGCTTCGATCCACATGACTTTCCGCTGCAAAATGTACAACTCTGTCAATCTCGTTTTCTTCAAAAATCTTGTTGATCGTATCTGCATCACAGATGTCCGCCTTTACAAATGTGTAATTCTCTCTGTCTTCTATATCTTTCAGGTTCTCAAGATTTCCTGCATATGTCAGCTTATCTACATTGATGATGCGGATTTCGTTGTCATACTTTTTAAACATGTAATGAATGTAGTTTGATCCAATAAATCCGGCTCCACCGGTTACTAAATATGTTCTCATAATTTTAACCTCCAATATATTCTTTAAAATTATAACATTTCTTTAACATCTATGCAACATTTTTAATTGTATCGCTCATTTTTCCTTCGAAAAAGATTTGCATAAATTTAATTTCTTAAGCTGGTTGTATATGAATGTAGAATGATGTATAGTATTTATGATAGACACCTTCTTTCGTAAATGTTGCAATGTTTGTTTAGTCACTTTCATTATACAACATAATATACAACATAATCGAATTTAAGGCGTCTTTCTTTTATGCAAAATCACCAACTCGCTCATTTATAACTATATATTTTTATCGTAAATCAGGCATAAAAGAAAGAATATTCTGAAATTCATTAAAAAAGAACCTCTTATGCTTCTTTAACACATAAAAGGTTCTTTTTCTCAAACAACTCAAATCATAGTTTCCGAATCGTTGTTTATTTGCTTGTCAACACTTTCACCATATCAACAATCGCATATCCGTAATTTTTATCACTTGCCCAGCCTACACCTGCCGGATTTTCCTTAATCCCCAGCCACTCTACATATTTTGCTGAGTTGCGGGTTACATATTTAAATCTGGGGTCTACGCATGCCGACTTCAGGTCTTCCGCAGAACCATATGCTTTCAAATGCTGAATCTGAGCTCTGATTCCTGTCCGGACATCAGAAAAACTCGCCGCCTGTCCCTGTGCATTTCCATCCAATGCTCCAAGTCCCGCAAAATTAAACTGCTCGATTTTCACAATGCCTCCAAATTTAAGCCATGCGCTTTCTTTCATTGCCTGTGCAAAAGCCACCTCAGCTTTTACACCTTCCGCCACAGCTTCTTCGTAATACATCTGACAGAAATCTCGAAGTGTCGGTGCCCCACCTTTTCCAAGTGCCTCTGACGGGTATTGATTACCGCTGCTTTCATAATAGCGCATCATCTGTTCAACAGTTGTAGCCGTCTCACCCATGATTGTAGTTAATTTCTCTTCATCCCGGTCGGATGAATCGCTGACCACATTATATGTAATTCCATCCGTAAATGTCATGATTCCAGTCTCTGTGGTAATATAGGTGTGGATATTATAGATTCCTTTGTGATTTTGATGTTTACTTAACTCCACTGTTACTTTGTAAGTGCCATCACTCTGTTTCTTTGCTGAATACCAAATCAGATCACTTTGATCCGGCTGATTCCATACCGGAATCTGTACTGACTGAACCCCTGATTTTGAAGAAATATTTTTGACAATCACGTCAAATGATCCTTTAACAGAATTATAGTTTCTCACTTCTGTTTTCCCTTTTGGGTTTGACACTTCAAACGTAGTTTGTCCTAAATTTATCTGCTGTCCATTAACAACTCCATATACATGAACATTATACGTCCCTGCCGTTTTATGGCTGGATATGCTGACATCTGCCGTCCATACATTCGCACTTTCTTTGTTGCCAGAATACCATATCAGATCATCCTGATCATTTGCAACGCTCCACACTGCAAAGTTTACATCATCGATCCTGCCATATTTTCCCTGGTTTTCCAGTTTTACCTGATAAGTACTTTCTTTCTTGCTGGTATCTTCTGCCGATACAACAATTTGCTTATCCGTTATTTCCTTTGTTGTTACTCCTACACAAGACTGAACTCCGTTTTTCCCGGTCACATAGGCATGAACATTATACTCCGCATTTTTGACATCAGAAGGCACCTTAATCGTCACTTTATAAGAACCATCACTCTGCTTTTTCGTCTCATACCATACAAGATCGCTCTGGTTTGATTTGCTCCATACCGGAACCAGAACTTCCTTGACACCTGATTTACAGGAAATGCCTTTGACCGTTACAACAAAGCTTTTCTTTTCCACATCATATGTACCCACTTCCAGGGCTGCCCGTGCTTCTGAAACTTCAAACGTTGTCTGATCCAAAAAGATCTGCTGTCCATTTACAATTCCATATACATGAACCAGATATTTTCCGGCTGTTTTATGATTCTTGATCGAAGCCTCTGCACTCCATGTATTTGAAGACGTTTTTTTCCCTTCATACCATACCAGATCATCCTGATCGTTTCGTTCACTCCACACTGCAAAACTAACGCTTGTTGCTTTTGCTGCTTTCTGATTTTTTAAGGTCAGCTGATATGTCGTTTCTTTTCCGCTCTTATCCTCTGCTGTCAGTTCGTCCTTCGTTTCATTCACCTGCTGGGATGTAGTCGCAACCAATGTCTGTACTCCATTGTTATCCATCACATATACGTGAACATTATAGGTACTTCTGTTGTTGTGATGATTTGCAATATCTACATGAACTTTGTAAGTGCCATCACTCTGCCTGTCTGCAAAATACCAAATCAGATCGCCCTGATCCGGCTCACTCCACACCGGAACTCTGACAGATTCCACTCCTGCCGGAACTTCAACATTTTTCACAATAACATCAAAAGTTCCCTGATTTGCATTATAATTTTGAATCTCCACATCTGCACTTGGTCCAATCACCTTAAACGTTGTTTTCCCAAGGAATACCTGAGTTCCACTTGTCAGATTTGCATAAGCATGTACCTGATAAACAGCTCCAACCTGTTGATCCGGAATACTCACATCCGCTTCCCAGACTCCGTTCAATTTCTGCTGAGCTGTAATCCAGCGAATATCACTTTGATCCGCCTTGTTCCATACCGGAAACTGTACGACATTCACGTCATCCGGCATATCTGCAAACTTCAGCTGAACCCGATACAGATCACTTCTGTTATCAACAGAAGAAACCTTTAACGTAGAAGTAGTATTACCGGAGACTCTGAATTCGGCCTGGCATAAATTCGATGTCGTATTCCAATTATATACATGAACATTATATTTTCCGGCGGACTTCTTATGATTCTGAATATCAAAATTGATAACTCTTGCAGTTCCCGGCAAAGAATACCAGACAAGGTCGTCCTGACCGTTTTCTTCACTCCACACTGCCACTTTATAACCATTTCCAGAACCACTCACCTCAATCTGTGCAGTTCCATTAAAATCATTTTTATTTTTAATCTGCACAGTTGCCTGCTCGTTTCCGTTATTGCCTTTGCTGAACCCGTAAGTTGCTGCAATTCCTGCTGCATCTGCTTCTCCCAGCTTTTTCAGAAAATTCTCATCTTTCAATTTCGCGGCATCAGATGCACTGTCCAAGAATGCGTGTTCTACGATTACTCCTGTCATTCCATACTGTTTAGAAAGATAGTTTGTCGTAAAATAATCATCTTTATTTCCATTCGGATCTGTCTCTCCAGTCGTACCGTCTTTAATCTTTGCACCACGATTTCTTAAGCCAAGTGCTGACAACTCGCTCAGAATCTTATTTGCCAGCTTCTGACCATCCTGATGGATTCCTTCATTGTAGCTTTTGTTTGGATAGTAAACCTCGGCTCCTGTTCCCCCTCCTGTATTGAAATGAATATCTACAAACACGGTCGCTCCGAGTGCTGCTGCATCTTTGATTCTCTGATTCAGGCAATAGCTTGTACTCTGTCCCGGATATTTACAGGAAATAGAATCTCTGTCCATATACACTGTAACTCCCTGATACTGCTCCAATGCCTGTTTGCAATACTGTGCAACTTTAAAAGTAAGCTCTTCTTCTTTTAGTCCATTGCCGCTGGCTCCTGTATGTGTCGCATCATGTCCGGCGCAGATCACCACCGTTTTATTGGCTCTTGCTTCTCTTCCAAGCGGTGATACAGGATCTGCCTCTTCCAGCACTCCTGCCACAGTCTCCTCAATGTTCTCTGTATCGGCAGAAGCCTCGATCACATTTCCTTCTTCACTAAGTGAATATACTGCCACATCCGGCACTGCTTCCTCTGAAGAATTCTCCTCTTCCGGCTGTACTGTAACTGTATAACCCGCATCAATTTCTTCATCCAGCAGATTTACCGTAGAACTTACTCCCGAGCTCTGATATGTCAGGCTATCCAGCTGATACACATCTTCTGCTGACCCTTCCGGATAATCCTGTGTGAACAAAACTGTATTGTTCACAATTGCTGACGCTGGCATTTCAAACTGTTCACCTGTAACAACAGAACTATAATGCAAAACTGCAGATTCCAGCACCAGGTTCTCATCCGAAAATCCAACTGCTATATTCTGTGTCTGTGGCATATTGACCACTGATTCATCCACATACACATACTCCAGAATTCCTTCCGAAGTCTGCTGTGTTGCCTCCTGCTGTGTGTCTGTTTCATCTAAAGTCTGCTGTTGCTCCTGTGATTGTATATCTGCTTCTCCTGCAACAGAATCCATCTCCCCAGCTGCCGCCACATTCATTCCAGCTGTAGTAAACACCATCATAAACACCAGTAACAGCGCAAGTACTTTCTGTACTTTTTTCATTCTTTTGCATGAACCCCTTTCTCTTTACGTATGATATCTATATAAAAGTCTAAGACTGAATATTTATTTGGTTTCTTTGTCAAATGTCCGGTCACTGATAATATACCTAGGTCTTGCCTTTGTTTCCATATAGATCTTTCCGATATATTCTCCAATGACCCCAAGACAGATCAACTGGATACCTCCCATAAAACATACAATACTTACAATGCTTGCCCATCCTGCTACTGTGTATCCGAAAATTGCTCTGACAACCGCCCAAACGACACCAACCAGACTTAAAACAGATGTCAGGGTACCAAATCCCGTTATGATCCGGATAGGTTTCACACTCAGACTCGTAATCCCGTCAAACGCCAGGGCCAGCATCTTTTTCAATGGATAATGAGATTCCCCTGCAATCCGTTCATGCCTCTCATAGTATACACTTGTACTTTTAAATCCAACCAGTGGAAACATTCCGCGCAAAAACAGATTCACTTCTTTATATTCTTGAAATGCCTGCAGCACTCTGGAAGATACCAGCCTGTAATCTGCATGATTAAAGACGACTTCTGCCCCCATCCAATTCAACAGCTTATAAAATCCCTCCGCGGTAAAGCGTTTGAAAAATGTGTCTGTATCCCTTTTGCTGCGAACTCCATAAACAACTTCACTGCCATCCAGATATTCATCTACCATCCGGTTCATTGCGTCAATATCATCCTGTCCATCACAGTCAATGGAAATTGTGATGTCTGCCCGGTCTTTCGCTTCCATCAGCCCTGCAAGTACAGCGTTCTGATGCCCTCTGTTCCGACTCTGCCGGATTCCACAAAAGATTTCATTTTCCTCTGCAAATTTTGTAATCAGTTTCCATGTATCATCCTTGCTTCCATCATCCACAAACAGTACTCTGCTGCCTGTCCCTATTTTATCCAACTGCACCAATTCCTCAATTTTCGCAAGAAATTGAGGAGCCGTGATCGGTAATACTTTTTCTTCATTATAACATGGTATCACGATATATAAAATCGGTTTTTTTTCCACTTTATCAAGCACCTCTTTCTATTTATTATAACCAAAACATGTACATGGACAAATATACATACCCCGTTATGGCTCCAAATAATGCACTCATTGTACGGCATAACATCATCTGCGCTTTTTCCGAAAGAAGCAGCTTCACCAAAGACTCCATCCCCTTTGCAACAAAATATGTCAATGCCAGCAACATCGGATAGCAATAACGCCCCTGTGGCTGATAATCTGTTGCGTAGCTGTAATATATACTCAGGCCTACCGGAATCACCATACAGATCAGCATATTCACATGGAAAATTACTTGTTCTTTAATCTGTTTCGTCCTGTCGTTTTTTAACCTTTGAACAAGTCTTATTATAATCCCGATTCCTCCAAGTAACAATACTATTTTATATACATTGTACACCCAGTCCGGTGCATATACATCCATGTATCCAAAGACTGCCACAAAACTCTGGAATGTTGCATTGACCCATGTTTTTCCCATATATTGCGTTGTATTCAACATTTCCCCCAGTCCCATTCCCAAATTCATCGGAGTCGGACGGTTCGAAGGCTTTATATCCCCCCTTGCATACATTTCTGATGCTTCCGTCAAAGAACGCATTCCCAGGAAATCTCCATCATACAACATTGCATTTCGTATAAAAAAGTATGAGATCATTGCAACTACGATCACACTGATACAGATTCCCCATTTCCACAGTTCCTTATCACTTATTTTTTTTCTTCTCTGCCATAATTCTGAAGCAAAGAAAACAAAGATACTGCAAAGAATCCATCCATAAGAATTATAATATGACAACGCGCATACACCGATTCCAACTGCCAGCAGAACACAGGATTTCCATTCCCACCTTTCACGAATTCCAAGAATCCATGCGTAAACGATCATTGCACTTCCCGCCACCGCTATCACATCATTATTTACATATGTGGTCAAAAAAATAAACTGTGGAATCAATGTTGTAAACGTAATAAAAATCCATTTTGTATTTTTATCAAACAGCTCTTTTGCTATCTTAATCGCAAAATATGTGACTGCCACACCACTTAGAACGCTTGTAAATCTGGCTGCCACTACCAGCGCAAACGGATCCACTGTAAAAACAGATACTATTTTCATAAAGCCTGCACTTAACAATGGTCCTAGAAAAAACGGATAATATGCATATGAAAATCCCCAAATTTCATTTCTCAGCTCTTCCATATTTCCATTCGGCAATGCATTATGCCGAAAAATGTATTCTGGAATCTGATATCTCATCAGTTCATCCGGTGCATAATTAAATTCTTTCTTCATACTTAAAAAGAAAAACAGAAAAAATAAACCGATTACCCATATTGTTTCCCCTGCCGTCAATTTTCTCTGGTGTGCTTCTGTTTTGTTCATATTGCTCTCTTCTCCACTTCTATTTCATATCCATGACCGAATCATCTACTTCCATTCCACCTGCAAGTCCAGCATAAAAAAGTGAATTTTTTCGAACTTCAGCATTTAACTGATCCATTCCAAGCTCTTCTGCCAAAGTCGGTCTTCCCGAAAACAAATTGGTTCCCAATCCAAGTCGATCTCCTTCGATTTCTCCCCCCAGAGCCGCAATTGTTGTCGGAAACATATCCATTGTTGATGCAATTCTGTTTTTTGTATTCACTGCCATTACAGGTGCATTCACAAAAATATTGAGAACTCCACGCTGATACTCCGGTGATACGTTGGCACAAAAATCACTGTCCATCGTCAAATGGTCCCCTACCAATACAATTGTTGTATTTTCATAGAAAGGCTGCTGCTGAATCCAGCGTATAAATTCTACAAGCTGTCTGCTGGAACATGCCATAACATTTGCATATTGCTCTCCATATAAATCCTGACATAATCGGCAAGGATATCCATCTTCAAAATGTGTGTCTACTGTTAACATAGTAAAATTAAAAGGCTGTTGGCCATTTCCCAGTTCGTTAAGGCGGACTTTGGCAAATTCAAACAATTTTTCATCCTCGTATCCCCACCACACTCTATAATCAGGACTTGGAAGCCATCCATTCTCGGCTGCATATGTATAATCCAGCACTTCATACCCACCATGCTTTTCAAAATATTGTTTTCGCCCTGCAAATTCCCCTTCTGAACCAAACATAATTTCCTGGCGGTATCCCTGTTCTCCAAGAATATCTCCAATTGTTTTCGCTTTCGGCAAAACCTCAATATCTTCACTCACATTTTCTGCGCGAAGATTCAGCTTCAAAGGCAGTCCTGATGTTTGTGCTACCATTGCGCCCATCGTCCATGTAGAACCATCTGTCGGATAAATGCCACCCAACTGCTCTGTTCCTGAGAAATTGACATTTTCCATCGCCAATTGTGTCAACTCTGGAATACAGTTGAAATCAAGTCCGCCGCCTACATCTTTTGAAGCATAGGTTGTCTCCATAGATTCCATAAAAATATAGATCAAATTTCTTTTTTGTTCTGGAAAACGAATCTGTATCTGATTGGGATTTGCATAATTGTCTTCTATAAAATGTGATTCCGTCTTCTGATTCTCCAGATATTCTCCCACATCCAGTTCATTCCACACCATTTGCGCTGAAGATACAATCAGTGCCATAGAACCTGCAACGGCTCCTATCTGCACGATCCATTTTGTAATCTTCGTCTTTCTTGCAAGTGCAATTACAATCACTACAAAAAATACAGCCATAACCGAAGCCGGAACACAGGTTTCCACAAAATCCCAGAGTACTTCATGGCTGGTTCCCTGAATCGGCGTCTTCATCTGCGCCACAAGTTCTTCCATAGACAGATTCGTCCAGGTTGCCAACATCCAATTGGATGCTTCATGAAGAAGAATTGCCAGAAATGAAAGCAATATCGTTAAAACACATAATAATATTTTTATAACAACCTGAATTTCCTTTATTGTTTTCCCCAAAAGAACAAGCCCGATATTCATTTTCATTTGTTCTGCCGTAACGTCATTCAAGTTTCTTTTTTCAACTCTTTCTGCTTTATTTTCATGATTTCTGCTTTTATTTTTTTTAACTTCCTGCAATCCTATAACCTCTCCTTACCCACTTTTTCAAAACACTCTTATGAGGATAACACAAACTTCGCCAAATTTCTATACTTTTTCACATCATCCACTGCTTTAATCAACAAAAAGAAACGCAGCAATTCCTGCTGCGCCCCCTCCTTTTCGTCTTTTAAAATAATTTTTCAGGATATACACCGTTCTGAATCAAAGCCTGCAATTCCGAAACAACGGAATCCTTATCTTCTTTATAAGTCACACCAAACCATTTATCTTTTGATGTCAACACTTTTACTGCAAGCTTTTTCTCCGCCAAAAGATCACCAATGATCGTCGGCAGTAAATATTCTGCTTTCAAGTTATCTGCCGGGGTATTTGCTACAAATGCCTCAAATCCACTTTCCAGAATCTGGAAGAATTCTGGCGTAAGTCCCCACATATTCATGGAAACACTGGATTCAATATCGATTGAAATGTACTCTTCTCCCTTGTGAACGGCTGCTCCGCTCTCATATTTCTCAATATTGGACGTCTCTTCAATATCTGCAAGATATCCGTTTTCATTTACTTTACAGACTCCGCGTGTTACCCCGCCGTTATCACTCAGTGTATTTTTCAAAACAAAGCTGACCATACAGATCTCATCCTTTGATGTTGTCTCTCTTGTAAGGTACTCGTACGCTTCCACATATGCCTGCTTTCCATAGTAATCATCTGCATTAATGACCAGAAACGGACTGTCTACAACATCCTTACAGCAGAGAATTGCCTGTCCGGTTCCCCATGGCTTTGTGCGACCTGAAAAACGTTCCCGATACGCCTGCGGAATATCATCTACCTCCTGATATGCGTAAGCAACCTCTACAACCTTTTCAATCCGGTTTCCGATCACTTCTTTAAAATCTTTTTCCAGATCCTTTCTGATTACAAATACAACCTTATCAAATCCGGCTTCCATTGCATCATAAATGGAGTAATCCATAATAATCTCTCCGTTTGGTCCCACCGGTTCCAGCTGTTTGATTCCGCCACCAAATCTGCTTCCAATCCCTGCCGCCATTACGACTAATGTTGCTTTGTTCATGTTTTTCTCCTTTGCTCTGTAACCTTTATTCTCCCAGTCCATCCTCAATGATCCTGATCATCTCTGCAAGAGCTGCTGTCTCATCAGAGCCTTCACAGATCACTTCGATCTCATCTCCGCTTTTGATACATGCCCCAAGTACACTCAGTACACTTTTTGCATTGGCAGTGACCTCCTCATTTCGAGCCTGCTTTCTGACCGTGATCTTACTTGCAAACTGCATTGCTGTTTTGCAGAATAATCCTGCCGGACGTAAATGCAGTCCTGTAGGATTCTTGATTTTTGTCTTTCCACTGACCATTTTATGTCTCCTCCCTTATTTTTCCGATTTCTCCTGTGTACTGTCAGATTTCTTATCGGCTTTCTGATCTGTTTCATCTTCCTTTTCTGTCAGCTTTACTTTTATTGTAGGCTGTTTTTCCAATTCTACTCCGTCAGGCACTTCAATCGATACCGGAACCTCATACTCTCCTGTAGATTTACAGTCCTGCAGATCAATCGAAACTGCATTTGTAATATCCAGCTGATCAAGTGTTGTCTGTTCTCCGATAAACTTCAATTCGATCACTTCATCTGATTCAAACGTAAGCTCATATTTGTCTTTCAGATTATTAACCTGAATTCCTTCTACCGGGAATTCTATAATCCTGGAACCCTCCTTCTCAATCATAACAGTGATCAAAATCGTATTGGCATTCTCATCCACCAGTTTGATTCCCTCCGGAAGATACTGCGTGATATCCACTGTCTTTTCTACTTTTTTAGTAGCATCACTGACATCAATTTCCGATGTCGGAATTTCTATCTCCGATATCGTATCCAGCATCTCTTTTGTACCGCTGACTTGTATTGTCTGCGGCTCACAGGTCCATCCTGTGCAAATATAATTCTCTTTCAGATTCTCCGGCTGCTGATATGTAATCGGTACATCTTTTGTATTCAGCATCTGGATCTCTACCTGAATTCCCTTCTCCGTGTTCAGGTTATTGCTCAACTTGCTCTGATCCACAATATTGCCCTGACTGTCATAAAGTACCAGATTTCCCTGAACAGTTCCCGAATCTGCGCGTCCCGTTACATCCACTTTAACCACTGCTTTTTCAATGCTTTCTACAAGCGGTTCTGAGCCTTTGATCGTAATCTTTTCAGGATTTACAGTCATGTTGCCAATGATACATCCATTCTGCGGCGTTCCTGACACACTGACTGTCAAAGGAAATACATTCTGTTTGACATCATTGATCTCCACTACCAGGTTATTCGGCGAAGCCTCAGCTTTACACTCACTGCTATATCGCTTTACAGAAACTTTGATCGGGATCAGACTGTTGATCTGCATTTCCTGCATGTCAGCAACCGCGCTGAAATCTGAAGATGTCAGTTTCTCCAGTATTTCACGCTTTGCCGTCACTTTTACACTTACATTCTCTGTCCCATCCAAAATCTGATACATTTTTCCTTTACTTTTTACAACCTGCTCATTTTTTACTTCCACCGGAATATTATCAAACGTCTGTGTGTCAACAGGATCATCAATGTTTATCACGATCAGCCACAGAAATACAGCGAAGAACAGGGCAATCACTTTCAAGCTCAGATTTTCCATGTATTTATGCTTTTTCATTCCTGCGCCATCCTTTCCATTTTTTTGCTTTCTTCTCTGCTGATCTGTACTGAATCCGATTCAGTCGTTCTGTAAGCCTCTCCTTTGACACTCCTCTCTCTAATTGTCCGCCCATTGCAACAGATACCTGACCTGTCTCTTCCGAAACTGCGATCACCAGCGCATCACAGACCTCACTCATTCCGAGCGCCGCTCTGTGTCTTGTTCCCAGTTCTTTGCTGATCTGCATATTATCTGAAAGAGGAAGGTAACACGTTGCTGAGGTAATCCGATTTCCCCGTATGATCACTGCTCCGTCATGAAGCGGTGTGTTATGCTCAAATATATTGACCAATACCTGTGAAGAGATCTTGCAATCCAGTTCAATTCCCGTCACCTCATACTCTGTCAGATGAATCGCCTGCTCTACAACGATCAACGCTCCTGTGCAGACACTGCCCATCTCAAAGCATGCGCGCACGATCCCGTCTCGGGTTTCATCGGAAAAGCGCTGATTTTCTTTGCTTTTATCAAAAAGAGTAACATTCGTAAGAAAATTCTTTTCGCCCAGCTTTTCAAGAGCTCTTCTAAGTTCCGGCTGGAACACGACAACTGCCGCTATTGCAAGTACGCCGATCGACTCCTTTGCCACAAATAAAATCGTATGCATCTTAAAGATCGCGGCAAGCAAAAAGAATGCCCCCAGCATGATCATCCCTTTTAAGAGCATCCACGCTTTTGTATTCTTGATCCACAGCATGATCTCATACACGATCACTGTAATGATCAATATCTCTATCACATCTGTCAGGTGTACCGTTGGAAAGTATAAACCATTTATGTAATTGTTTAAAAAAATTCTGATCCAGTCTTCCATCCAGTCACCTCCTCATCCTATTCTCCAGAACCAGGCTTCTTGGTCCACAAATCTCCAAGGCTTTTCGTAAGACTCAAGTCATCCTCCGGCTCGTTCTGATTCTGTCTCAATTCTTCATTTAAACTCTGCGTCAGCAGAAGTTCATCTACATTTTTCTCCAGATCTGCTTCCTGGATCTGGCTCGTATCAATCGCCACCGTTTCCTGAACCATCGGCTCCGGCTTCAGATTTACTGCTGCTTTTACTTCCTTTGGCTGTTCTTCATGAGGCTCTGTAATATGCTTCACCTGTTTTTCAGGTAATGTAACCCCTACTTTCGGCACCGCTTTTACATAGTAGTAATACTCATCGTCCTCAAACTGTAATGTCTCTGTTCTTGAATAATCCACAGAAAGGAAGAAAAATTCTGCTATCAGACCTGCTGCTACTGCCACCACAAGATCCAGTAAAATAAAACTTGCCTGGAAGGAAACATCCAATGTCATACAGCCTGACACCTGAAGCACTGCCGCCACGATTGCTCCCGCAACGGAAGCTGTCTTCCACGCATGACTGATGCCTCTTGTTCTCACCCCATATACTACCATCATCGCCAGGAGCAGAACAACTACCATCATCCACATCTCTTTGTTGGCCAGTATCTGTTTTGTAAATACCATGATTCCGTCCAGAAGTTCTTTTACCCCTCCACTCTGAAATGCCGATGCCGTCAGCTTTACTGTGTGGAGCATATAATAAACAATCGTCCCCAGCATCATCGAAACTGCAAATGAAGGCGCTCCGAGCAACCCAAATACAACCGGGATCACATATGGGACCTTCAGAGCAACTGCTACTGCCGCCACTACCACCAGCCATGATTTTTTAGGTGTAAATCTTACATAAAAAATATACATCACCAGAAAAATTGCCAGACATAATCCCGCTACCGGCAAAGACAGCGCATACAGATGTACCAGAACAAGCAGGGCTGCTACAAGTGCCAGCATCCCGACCGGAAGAAAGGCCGTAACAGCAGCAAGACCAACTGTACAAACTGTAGAGGATAATGCTTTCATAAATCCTATATTGGAATTGATCAGTCCGAACACACATAATCCCAACACGAACTGCAGTATCTTTACAATATAAAAAGAATATCTGGCATAAATTTTTTCTATCTGATCCTTCCATACAAGTAATGTGCTCATATTATTTTTTCTCCTTCATGTTTATCTTTTCAAGACGGGACAGATCCCGATAATATTTTTTCACATGCTGCTTGGCAAGATTGTGTTTTCTCTTGTAGAACATCCTTGCACCGGTACAATAAAGAATCAAAAGAATCAGATAACCGCCCACTGCCGTTCCCATCAAAAGAAGAAGCTTTAGTATCGTAAGCTTTTCCAGAATCTGCTCCAACGTGCAGAATGCGATCAGTGCCGCTACGATTGCATAACCGATGGTAAACCAGATTGCCGTAGCCCACACATTCATACTCACATAATCCTTTTTATAATAACTGCTGATTTTCAGATCCTCTTCTGCTCCCTGCTTTTCATAAGAAGCCATCTTGATCATCAATCGTATTTTTCTTTTATCCAACATGTTTCCACCTCGATCCATTGCCTTTTAAACATCATTTTTAGTATATCATACTGTCAGAGTCCTTGTCCAATGCTTATGGTCAAAAAATATACTTTTTGTGCTCCTGCATTTTTCAACACCTTTGCCACTCTGTGTATGGTATTTCCGGTTGTATAAATATCATCGATGACCAGCACACATTTTTTCGGAATCCAGGATTTTGTGACACCAAATGCTCCTTTTAGATTTCGAATCCTGTCTCTGCTCCCAAGCTCTTTCTGAGGTCGCGTTTTCTGAATTCTCTTTACTGCATCTTTGTTCACGGGAAGATCCAGCCTTTTCCCAAGTTCTTCCGCCAGAATTTGTGCCTGATTGTAACCTCTTATCCTCTGTCTGGATCTGTGAAGCGGAACTGGTATAATTTCTTCTATTTTCCATTGTTTCACAGTATCTCCTAATTCTGCAGCCATTTCCGTAGCAAAAATTTCTCCATAGCATCTTCTGTTTTTGTATTTAAATCTGTAAATTCCCTGCGAAACCGGTGCTTTATGCACCCAGATACTCTTCCCGGCTTCAAACGAATACTTCTTTTTCTGGCAATCACGGCAGTACTCCTGCTCTTCCTTTCTCAATGGCTTTCCGCATTTCATGCATCTTGGCTGACGGATATACACGATCTTCTCTTTACAGGAAGGACAGATTCCATACTTGTATACATTTTCGCAAAATGGACAAACTGAAGGGTACAACAGCTCTAAAACTCTTGTATACGCTCGTCCAAGCTTGTGTATCGTTCCTGTTCGTTTTTGTTTTTTATCATTTCCTGAAATGTATCTTCACTCCCAACTATCGTTAAACATTTTTTTGCCCTTGTCACTGCTGTATACAATAAATTCCGATTATATAACAGCTTTGGTCCCGGAAGCAGCGGAATTACCACCGCCGGATATTCGCTTCCCTGGGATTTGTGAACCGTGATCGCATATGCCAGTTCCAGTTCATCCAACAGCTCAAACGGATATTCTACCAGTCGCTTCTCATCATACTCAACAGTCAGAGTTTCTTTATAGGAGCTGATCTCCCGGATGATTCCCATATCCCCATTGAAAATCCCCATCCCTTTATCTACCGTCACCCCATACTTTGTACAAACTTCCCACTCCAGCTGATAATTATTCTTGATCTGCATCACTTTATCACCAGTACGGAAAATCCTTCCGTTTGCTTCCTTTTCTTCTTTCTTCGGATCCGGAGGATTTAAATATCTCTGCAAAATTACATTCAGACGCTCTACTCCAAGCAGACCTTTTCTTGTCGGTGTCATCACCTGAATGTCAAACGGAGATGCATCCACATATTTCGGAAGTTTCTTCTGGATCAGTGTGATTACAACTCCTATGATCACATCCGCCTCCTGTCGCTTCAGGAAAAAGAAATCACGGCTTTTGTTATTTATGATCACACGCTCACCTGCATTAATCTTATGCGCATTCAACACGATATCACTTTCTCCCGCCTGTCGGAAAATCTTTGTCAGTGTAACCACATGAAATTTATTCGATGCAATCGTATCTTTTAATACACTTCCCGGTCCTACCGACGGCAGTTGATTGACATCCCCCACCAAAATCAGTCTTGTTCCGGGCACAACTGCTGTAAGGAGTGCATGCATCAAGGTCAGATCTACCATGGACATTTCATCAATGATCAGCACATCTGTTTCCAGTGGATTGTCGCGATTTCTTAAAAATCCATTGACATTTCCTTCTTCTTCTGGATTTCCGCTGACTTCAAGCAGACGATGAATCGTCTGCGCTTCATAACCTGTCGCTTCTGTCATGCGCTTTGCTGCACGCCCTGTCGGCGCTGCCAGAAGAATACTCATCCCCTCGCTCTCAAAAAACTGAATCATGGTGTTGATTGTTGTTGTCTTTCCGGTTCCGGGTCCTCCTGTCAGGATCAAAAGTCCATGCTTGATCGATTCGATCACCGCCTGATGTTGCATTGGATCCAGTGAAATCTGTTCCAGCTCCTCCACTTTTCGCAGTCGTTTTTCCATCATATCTTCCGGCATCGCGCAGTCAATATCCAGATCATTCAGCATACGGGCAACATTCAGTTCCATATAATAAAAGCGGGACGGGTAGATACGGATCTCTCCTTCTATTTCTTTCATAACTGTCTTTCGTTCCATGCAAAGATCCATGATATATTTTTCAATTCCTTCAATCTCAACACCAAGAAGCCTGGAGGTCCTTACCTCTAAAACATTCTTCGGCAAATATACATGTCCTTCTGTCATGGACTGCTGAAGCACATAAAAAATCCCGCTTTGGATCCGGAAATCAGAATCTGTATGTATTCCAATCTTTGCCGCAATCTCATCCGCAGTTTTAAACCCAACACCTTCGATATCATCCGCAAGTTTGTAAGGATTGGTTTCCAGGATCTCATACACTTTACTGCCATACTTCTGATAGATTTTTGCTGCCAGTGCTGTACTGATTCCAAAGTTCTGTAAATAAATCATCACTTTGCACATTCCTTTTTTCTCATCCACCTGCAGCGCGATCTCCCTTGCTTTGCGTTCGCTGATTCCATTCACTTCTGCAAGCCGTTCCGGCTCTTCTTCTATAATACGAAAGGTGTCTGTTTTAAACTTCCTTACAATTCTTCCTGCCAGAGCTGCACCGACTCCTTTGATCGCACCGGAACCAAGATACCGCTCTATGGAGATCAGATCTTCCGGTTCCTTCATCTCGTAAGAACTGATTTTCAACTGGCTTCCGTAAATATTGTGATTCACATAATCTCCCTTAATTTCCAGGCGCTCTCCTTCGCTGATAAAATTCAGGGTTCCTACACAGGTTACTTCGCCCGCTTCACTTTCCAGCTGAAATACTGTATATCCATTTTCTTCATTGCGAAACACAATATGTTCCACGTATCCTGTTACAATCTCCACTTCTTCCTCCCATTTTATGCAGCCTCAACATTGTATACATGTATTCTTGCATATTTTTTCTGTTTAACAGTCCTACAATAGAAGACAGACTCCCCCGACATACAGAATCTTCATTCTGTTGCCGAAGCAGCCTGTCCCATCCTGATTTCTTCTCAGAAATCCTTCCTGCCACTCATAAATTCCACAAACTGTCCGGTTCCGATCGCTACTACTTTCATCGGATCTTCTGCCGTCATTGTATTGATACCTGTCTTTTCCTCTATCAGCTCTTCCAGACCTCGCAGCATTGCCCCACCGCCAGTCAGAACAATCCCCCGATCCAGAATGTCGGCAGACAGCTCCGGCGGAGTCTGTTCCAATACCGAAACAACCGCTTCCACAATCTTCCCTGATGTCTCGCGAAGTGCTTCTTCTGTCTCCGAGGAAGTCACTGTTACCGTCTTTGGAAGCCCTGTCACCAGATTCCTCCCTCTGACCTCCATACTCTCTTCCTCAATCAGAGGATATGTCGTGCCGACTTTGATCTTAATATCTTCAGCAGTCCGCTCCCCGATCAGAAGGTTATGCTTTTTCCGCATATACCGTACAATTGCTTCATCAAAATCATCCCCGGCAATTTTAATCGAGGTATGCACGACCGCGCCACCCAGCGAAATTACAGCAATATCTGCAGTTCCGCCTCCAATATCCACGATCATATTACCACATGGCTTTCCGATATCTATTCCTGCTCCGATTGCTGCTGCCACCGGCTCTTCAATGAGATGTACTTCTCTTGCTCCTGCCGCAAACGCAGCTTCTTCTACAGCTCTTTTTTCTACTTCTGTCACACCGCTCGGTACACAAATGCTGATTCTTGGCTTCTTAAACGTTCTTTTTCCGATTGCTTTTCTTACAAAGTACTGAATCATCTTTTCAGTTACTGTATAATCTGAGATCACACCCTGCCTGAGAGGACGTACTGCCACAATATTGCCCGGTGTTCTGCCTAACATCAGCCGTGCTTCCTCTCCGATCGCTCTTATTACATTCGTATCTCTGTCAAACGCTACTACAGATGGTTCTTTTAAAACAACCCCTTTTCCTTTCACGTATACAAGAACACTTGCGGTTCCCAAATCTATTCCGATATCTACAGCCATCTTTTCTCCTCCAGCCTTACAAATTCTTTTTCCCCTCTTTTGTATTTCTCAGTTCATTTATAATCTGATCTGTCTTCTCTTCGGCTTCAGATACTCGCATATTTAAGTATAATAAAATTTATTTCACTTGGAAACCCCTTTTGCACATTTTTATTTTTTATTCAGAATTGCAGCAATATATTTGCCTGTATACGATTTCTCATTTGCTGCAATTTCTTCCGGTGTCCCGCTCGCGACGACTGTGCCACCTTTATCTCCGCCTTCCGGACCAATATCGATAATATAATCTGCTGTTTTGATCACATCCAGATTATGTTCAATCACGATCACCGTATTGCCGTCACCTGATAAACGTCGCAAAATCTCTGTCAGCTTATGCACATCTGCAAAATGCAGTCCTGTTGTAGGCTCATCCAGAATATATACCGTCTTTCCTGTACTTCTGCGGCTTAACTCTGTTGCCAGTTTGATTCTCTGGGCTTCTCCTCCGGATAATGTCGTAGATGGCTGTCCCAGTCGGATATAAGACAGACCAACATCGTTGAGTGTTTCCATTTTTCTCCGGATACTCGGAACATGTTCAAAAAATTCCAACGCCTCTTCCACCGTCATGTTCAATACATCATAAATTGTCTTTCCTTTATATTTCACTTCCAGAGTTTCTCTGTTATAGCGTTTTCCTCCACACACTTCACACGGTACGTATACATCCGGCAGGAAATGCATCTCAATCTTAATGATTCCATCTCCGCTGCAGGCCTCACAGCGTCCGCCCTTCACATTGAAGCTGAATCTTCCTTTTTTATAGCCTCTCGCTTTTGCATCCGGTGTTGCTGCGAACAAATCACGAATCAAATCAAATACACCCGTATATGTTGCCGGATTGGAACGCGGTGTTCTTCCAATCGGAGACTGATCAATGTCGATCACTTTATCTACCTGCTCCAGCCCTTCAATTCTCGTATGCCTTCCCGGAATTGTTCTTGCATGGTTCAGTTTTTTGGCAAGTGTTTTGTATAAAATCTCATTGACAAGAGAACTTTTTCCGGAACCGGACACTCCTGTCACACATGTCATGATTCCCAACGGAAACTTGACATCGATATTTTTCAGGTTATTTTCTTTTGCGCCTACTACTTTCAAATATCCGGTCGGTTTCTCTCTTTTTTCCGGAACCGGGATCTTGAGGCGTCCGCTCAGATACGCTCCGGTCACTGATTTTTCGTTTGCCATCAACTCTTGAGCCGTTCCCACTGCAACAACCTGTCCACCATGCTCTCCAGCTCCCGGGCCGATATCCACAATGCAGTCAGCCGCCAGCATCGTATCTTCGTCATGCTCTACTACAATCAGAGAATTTCCCAAATCGCGGAGATGCTTCAATGTGGCAAGCAACTTGTCGTTGTCCCGCTGATGCAGCCCGATACTCGGTTCATCCAGAATATAGGCCACACCAACAAGACCTGAACCGATCTGAGTTGCCAGCCGGATTCTCTGCGCTTCCCCGCCGGATAGTGTCCCTGTCGCTCTGGCAAGCGTCAGATAGTCCAGTCCTACATCCAGCAAAAACTGAATCCGCGCTTTGATTTCTTTTAAGATCTGTTCTCCAATCATCAGCTGCGTCTCTGTCAGTTCCAGCCCCTGTAAAAATTTCTGCAGCTTATCGATTGAAAATGCTGTGAGTTCTGCAATATTTTTCTCTCCCACAGTTACCGCAAGAGAACCTTTTTTCAATCTCTGACCTTTACATTCGGAACATGGAGTAATCCGCATAAAGGTTTCATACTCTGCCTTCATTGTCTCAGATCCCGTTTCGCGATAGCGGCGCTCCACATTTTTGATCAGTCCTTCAAATGCCACATCATAAACACCTTCTCCACGCTGTCCTTTATAATGTACTTTCACAGATTTCCCGTTTGTTCCGTAAATTAAAACATCATGAATCTCTTTCGGATAGTCCTGAAACGGCGTCTCCAGATCAAAATGGTATTCTTCACACAACGCATCCAAAATTGCACGTGTAAAGCTTGACTTTTCTGTACAGGACTGCCAGCCCATCACTGCGATTGCTCCCTGCTGAATGCTGAGTGTCGGATCCGGTATCATCAGATCCTCATCAAATTCCATCTTGTATCCCAGCCCAAAACAAGTCGGGCAGGCACCAAACGGATTGTTGAACGAGAAACTTCTCGGCTCAATTTCTTCAATACTAATTCCACAGTCCGGGCAGGAAAAACTCTGACTGAAATTCATCGGTTCTCCGCCGATGATATCTACGATCAGAAGCCCTTCCGCAAGTGAAAGTACACTTTCCACGGAATCTGTCATTCGTTTTTCAATTCCCGGTTTCACAACAAGACGGTCTACAATAATCTCAATATTATGTTTGATATTTTTATCCAGTGCGATATCCTCTGACAATTCATACAGATTCCCGTCTACACGAACACGCACATATCCTGACTTCTTTGCCCGTTCAAACAGCTTTGCATGGGTTCCTTTCCTGCCTCTTACGACAGGAGCAAGCAACTGGATCTTTGTACCTTCCGGAAGTGCCATCACCTGATCTACCATCTGATCCACCGTCTGCTTTTTAATCTCTTTTCCGCATTTCGGACAATGTGGAATCCCGATTCTCGCATAGAGCAGTCGGAAATAATCATAGATCTCTGTCACTGTACCCACGGTAGAGCGAGGATTGTGATTGGTCGATTTCTGATCAATAGAAATCGCCGGAGAAAGCCCTTCTATACTTTCCACATCCGGTTTCTCCATCTGACCAAGAAACTGCCTTGCATAGGAAGAAAGCGATTCCATATATCTTCTCTGCCCCTCGGCATAAATTGTATCAAAAGCCAGGGATGATTTTCCCGAACCACTCAGTCCTGTCAGCACTACCAGTTCATTTCTGGGGATGTCAACATCTATATTTTTCAAATTATTCTCATTCGCGCCGCGTATTCTGATATACTGTCTGGCGTCCATCTTTTTTCCCATGTAAAATTCCTTTCCCATTTATATCGTAATTATTCGATCTCATTCAATATCTGTTTCAGCTCAATCAATTTATCTCTTAATTCTGCCGCTGATTCGAAATCCAGCTCTGCTGCCGCTTTCTTCATTCGCTTCGTAACTTCTCCGATCAACTTCTCCAGTTCTTTCCTGCTCATAGACTCTGGATCTTTCTCCAGCTTCAGTTCTTCTGCTGCCACTTTCTTGGAAATACTGATCTGATCGCGGACCGCCTTCTGAATGGTCTTTGGCGTAATGCCATGTTCTTCATTGTATGCCATCTGAATCTTGCGTCGTCTTTCCGTCTCATCAATTGCCAGACGCATCGAGTCTGTCACTTTGTCTGCGTACATGATTACGTGACCTTCCGAATTTCGTGCCGCACGCCCGATCGTCTGAATCAGAGAAGTCTCGGAACGTAAAAATCCTTCTTTATCTGCGTCCAGAATTGCCACCAGCGTAATCTCCGGAATATCCAGACCTTCTCTCAAAAGATTAATCCCCACGAGTACATCAAATACATCCAGACGCATATCACGAATGATCTCTGTTCGCTCCAACGTGTCAATATCGGAATGCAGATATTTTACGCGGATTCCAATTTCCCTCATATAGTCTGTCAGATCTTCTGCCATACGTTTTGTTAATGTTGTCACCAACACTTTATTTTTCTTGGAAATCTCCGCCTTGATTTCTCCAATCAGATCATCAATCTGTCCCTCTACAGGGCGCACTTCTACTTCCGGATCCAAAAGTCCCGTAGGACGGATCACCTGCTCTGCCCGCAGAAGCTCATGCTCCTCTTCATAAACTCCTGGTGTTGCTGACACAAACAATACCTGGTTGATCTTACTTTCAAACTCTTCGAAATTCAACGGACGGTTGTCTTTCGCAGAAGGAAGACGGAATCCATAATCTACCAGTGTCGATTTTCTCGACTGATCCCCGGAATACATTCCTCCAATCTGCGGGATCGTCTTATGAGACTCATCGATCATAATTACAAAATCATCCGGGAAATAATCAATCAGTGTATATGGAGCCTGTCCGGGCGCCAATCCTGCCAGATGACGGGAATAGTTTTCAATCCCAGAGCAAAATCCTGTCTCTTTCATCATCTCAATATCAAAATTTGTCCGCTCAGCAATCCGCTGCGCTTCTAACAGCTTATCCTGTCTTTTAAATTCTTTGACGCGCTCTTCCAGCTCTTCTTCAATCGCCTTGACGGCGCGGTTGATATTCTCTTTATCCACCACATAATGAGATGCCGGGAAAATCGCTACATGCTTTAACTCGTCTTTAATCTCTCCTGTAAGAATGTCCACCTCTGTGATTCTATCCACTTCATCACCAAAAAATTCAATTCGGATCGCAACGTCTGACTCATATGCCGGAATCACTTCCAAAACATCTCCCCGAACCCGGAATGTTCCACGATGAAAGTCCATGTCGTTTCTATCATACTGAATCTCAATCAGCTTTGCTACAACTTCATCTCTGTCCTTGATCATCCCCGGACGCAGAGAAATCACCATGTTCTGATAGTCTACCGGACTTCCCAGTCCATAGATACAGGAAACACTCGCCACAATGATCACATCTCTGCGCTCTACCAGTGCCATCGTAGCAGATAACCGCAGCTTATCAATCTCATCATTAATTGCTGAATCTTTGGCGATGTAAGTATCCGAAGATGGGACGTAGGCTTCGGGCTGGTAGTAGTCGTAGTAGCTCACAAAATATTCCACGGCATTGTCAGGGAACATCTCCTTGAATTCTCCGTATAACTGCGCTGCCAGCGTCTTATTATGCGCGATCACAAGCGTCGGTTTCTGAAGCCGCTCTATGACATTTGCCATCGTAAAAGTCTTTCCAGAACCCGTAACCCCTAGTAAAGTCTGGCATTGATTGCCTTCCTTGAAACCTTTTACCAACTGCTCGATCGCCTGCGGCTGGTCTCCAGTTGGCTTATATGGGGCTTTCAAAATGAATCTATCCATAGCAAAATCCTCCATGTGTGACTTTTCGTATGCTTACTGTCAGCCACATTTTCAAATATATTCGTAACGAAATGCAAAATACTCCGTCGAGTATTCATCATTTATTTATTCAAAATTTTTGTCTTCCAACACTGTTTGTAATTCTTCTTTACTAGGAAGTACCGTTTCGTATTTACTCGCAAATATCTGATTATTATCCTTAGGCAATGTCATTTCTACAATAGCATCCTTCTTATCTTTACAAATTATAATACCTATTGTTGCATTTTCATCGTCCAATTTAACTTTTCGGTCATAATAATTGACATACATCTGCATCTGTCCTATATCTTGATGCTTTAACTGGCCAATTTTCAAATCAAACAATACAAAACAACGCAATAAACGATTATAAAACACCAAATCAACTCTAAAATGCTCTTCTTCAAATGTAAATCTAACCTGTCTGCCTACAAATGTAAATCCTCTCCCTAATTCTAATAGGAACTTCTGCAAATTATCTATAATTCGATTTTCCAATTCCGTTTCAGAATAAGTAACCATTTCCGGAAGTCCTGTAAACTCTAAAATATACGGATCTTTGAATATATCTTCTGGCTTTTCAAGCATTTGTCCTTCTGTTGCAAGATGCATTACTTCTTCCTTATTTCTGCTCAATGACAAACGTTCATATAGCGAACTACCATACTGACGTGCCAATTCATCTTTACTCCAGCCATTTCTATATGCTTCTATTTCGTAAAAATGACGTTCTTCAATCTTACTTATTCTCATTAAAATAAGATAATGAGACCAACTCAAATAAAATTTTCTTCCTTCTTTTGTAGTCGGCAAGTTTTCAGATTGGGGAAACACCGTTTCCCCAATTGAATCTTTAGAATAATATACCAGATAAAATTTTCTCATCAATTTTAAATTATCATACGAGTAACCTCGCCCAAATTTTTGCGTTAACCTCTTTGATAATTCTTTTAATATGTACTTTCCATATGCTGCACGTTCTTTTCCATCCTGTTCCTCTTCAATAATCATTCGCCCTGCTTCATAATATGAGTATACCATCGTCATATTTACTGCAACTGATAATTTTTTTTTGCATTTTGGAATAACTCTATTACTTTATTATAAAAATTTTCATTTTGAATGTTATCCATCTATTCACATCCTTTCATTTTTCTTACTCTAATCTTCGCAAAACTCTATAATCTCTTCCTCTGACATCGGACAATAATCATTCCATCCGAAAAATCCATACTATTCGGTACTAAAGCACCAAATAGCACTCGTTTTCCCCCCTGACATTCCAGCTCACGAATTATTCCACCGCGATCTCCGGGAAGGACTCCTTAAACTCACCGTAAAGCTGCACGGCAAGGTTTTTATTGTTCACTATGATAAGCAGGCGTATTCTGATACTAATTCAAAGTGATCCACATTTTCTCCTTATCAGTATAGGCATATTTTGCTCACACTTATTCTCTGCCGCTATTATATCAAAATATAAAATAAAAGTACAGAGCAAAATCGAATGTTTGTTCTGTGCTGTCCTATACTTTTTCACTATAACTTCTATTACATATTTACAACTCCTTTTTCAAATTCTGCCTCTGAACCAACAAAATGATCTGGTTCATACTCTCCATACGTTGTTTTCCATGCAACACAGCCGACCTAATCAATCTGTTTCGCTATCAAGTAACACATGTTCTAACGTCTCCTTAAAATCTTTTCTGATAAGATCTTAGCTCCCCAATATTTCTATATACATTTTCTCTTTTTCGTTGTTATAACAACATACTTTCCTTGTTTCATGCGCTATAATCCTCCCATAACTTGAAACACCATTCGAAATTTTTATCTTCAAATCTTATTTAAACCACAGGAGGATTATCAAAATGGAACAGAATATGTTTTGCTATCAATGTCAGGAAACAGCCGGGTGTACCGGATGCACAAAAATGGGCGTATGCGGAAAAACACCACACGTAGCCGCTCTGCAGGATCTGCTTGTCTGGGTGACGAAAGGATTATCTGCAGTGACAACGCAGATGCGCCGGGAAGATTTAAACGTGACCGGCGAAATCAATCAGCTGATTACCAAAAATCTCTTCACAACGATTACAAATGCCAATTTTGATCCCGAAATGATCACTTTCCAGATTGAAAAGACACTTCAGATCAAAAAAGAGCTTCTTTTACAACTAAAAAATCCGGAAAAATTGCCGGAGGCTGCCCGATGGTCTGCAGCCCCTTCTGAATTTGAAGCCAAAGCTGCCACTGTAGGAGTTTTATCGGCAAAGGATGAAGATATCCGTTCATTGCGTGAACTGATTACTTACGGACTGAAAGGATTATCTGCATACTCCAGACATGCCAATGCCCTTCTTAAAGAAGATAAAGAACTGGATGCCTTTCTCCAACGCGCTCTCGCAGCAACGCTGGATGATACCCTGACCGTGGAAGATCTGGTGAATCTGACACTTGAAACCGGTAAATACGGTGTTTCCGGAATGGCACTTTTAGATCAGGCAAATACAGAAGCCTATGGAAATCCGGAAATAACAAAAGTCAATATTGGAGTCGGTAAAAATCCGGGGATTCTGATTTCCGGTCATGATCTGAAAGATCTGGAAATGCTTCTTGAGCAAACCGAAGGAACCGGAATTGATGTCTATACACATTCTGAGATGCTTCCGGCACACTACTATCCTGCATTCAAAAAATATTCTCACTTCAGAGGAAACTATGGAAATGCATGGTGGAAACAAAAAGAAGAGTTCGAGTCTTTCCACGGACCGATCCTGATGACAACCAACTGTATCGTTCCTCCAAAGGACACTTACAAAGACCGCCTGTACACTACCGGTGCGGCTGGATTTCCCGGCTGTCAGCATATTGACGACATACCTGAAAAAAACAAAGATTTCTCCAAGCTGATCGAACAGGCAAAACACTGCGCACCGCCTTTGGAAATTGAACGTGGTGAAATTATCGGTGGATTTGCCCATGCACAGGTTTTCGCTCTTGCAGATCAGGTGGTTTCTGCTGTCAAATCCGGGGCGATCCGGAAATTTGTTGTGATGGCAGGCTGTGACGGGCGTGCAAAAAACCGCAGCTACTACACGGATTTTGCGAAAGCGCTCCCAAAAGACACTGTCATTTTAACGGCAGGCTGTGCCAAATATAAGTATAACAAACTGAATCTGGGTGATATTAACGGAATTCCACGTGTTCTGGATGCAGGACAGTGCAATGACTCCTACTCCCTCGCAGTAATCGCTCTGAAACTGAAAGAAATTTTTGAATTAAATGACATCAATGAGCTGCCGATTATTTACAATATCGCGTGGTATGAACAAAAAGCTGTGATCGTCCTGCTTGCCTTACTTTCCCTCGGAGTGAAAAATATTCATCTGGGACCTACACTTCCGGCATTTTTAAGTCCTAATGTAACGAAGCTTTTGATCGAAAATTTCCAGATTTCAGGAATTGATACAGTTGAACACGATATGCGCCTTTTCTTCGGTGAATAATCTGTCTTTCTGACCGTCAGAGAATGCACAAAAAGTGCAGAGCTCTTTTTCGCTCTGCACTTTTTCTTATCTTTTTATTCTGTTTCTTACAATTTTAACTCCTGGTACTGTACATGCTCTTCCAGTGCCTGTGTCATCTCCGCCATACGGCTCACATCCCCGATCAGGATCACGCCACAAAGACGGTTGTTCAGGAAATAGTATTTCTGATACTGTTTTTTACCCATATCCTTCAATTCAATCGTCTTGTATACCAGATTTGGATTTTTTCCGTTGTCTCCTGCTGCAAACAATGCGGTTCTCATTCCGTGGAAGCTCAGTGCCGCCGGAACTGTCTCATATTCCATCTCTTCTCCTGCCGCATTCGCTCCTGCCACTTTTCCCTGTTCAGATGCTTCCGGCCAGATTGCATAGTTGAGACCGTCATACTGTGCACAGTCACCACATGCATAAATATCCGGCACATTCGTCTCCATTTTAGAATTGACGATCACCGCACGGTCCACTTCGATTCCGGCCGTCTTAGCCAGCACCGTATTTGCACGGACTCCTGCAGATACAATCACCAGCTCTGCCGGGAAAGTTCTTCCATCTGCCAAAGTCACTCCTGTCACATTGTCTTCACCGTCAATAGAAGCAATGCTGACATCTGTGTATATCTGCACGCCCTGCTGTTCGCTGATGTGCTTGAGCATCTCACCTGCCGCGTCATCAAGCTGACGTCCCATCAACTGACAAGCCGCTTCCAGAACCGTCACCTGACAGCCGGCCTTCTTCAATTCCCAGGCAGCCTCCAGTCCCAGAACTCCGCCTCCGATTACAACAACATGCTCCACATCCGGCAGCATTGCCGCTACCTTTTTCGTATCATCCAAACGGCGGATTGCGATCACACCTTCTTTTTCCGCTCCTGCGATTGGTGGAATGAAACACTCAGATCCCAATGCGTAGATCAGCTTTGTATAAACAAACTTTAAACCGCCTTCCAGTTCGATTTCTTTTGTTTCCGGATGGATCGCAACCACCTCCATATCCAGAACCTGCTGGATATTCTGCTCCTCATACCAGCCTGCATTCTGCACCGCGATCTGCTCCTCATCCAGATCTGCCATGATCGACTTTGTCAGCATTGGTCGGTTATACGTGCGGTAAGGCTCATTGGAGATCATCAGAATGGAAGCTGTTTTATTTCTCTTTCTGATCTCAGCCGCAGCATTCCAGCCTGCAGTTCCGTTTCCAAGGATCACATAGAAATCCTTTGTATCATTGGAAAACTCACTTTCCTGTGCGTCCACCGGAACAAAATTCTCTTTTCCGACGCCGCAGACCGGACACACTTCCAGTGAAGAATCAAAGATTTCTCCACAGACCAGACACTTTACAAGCTGACGTGCACCGCTTTTTTCTGCTCTTTTATTTTCTTTATTCTGAAGGATACATCCGAAATTATATCCATAGTCAAATGCATCGATCAGATTGTCCTCGCCCGGTTTAAACCGCACACGAAATCCGTCTGCTACTTTCATCCGCAGCTGTTTCAATCGTTCGATTATATGAGGAACTCCTTCCCCGCTCCATCCATAACTGCCGAATGCACTGGCCAGTTTTCCGCCATGTGTCCCTGCAAAGATAGAAGTCGTCAGATCCCAGATTGGCTTAAGCGCCTCTCCCACAATGGTAGGTGTTCCAAACAGGATTCCGTCTGCAAAACCGAGTTCTTCCAGCACTTTTGCCTGATCTGCCTCTACCATATCATAGCAGCGCACATCTATATCTCCGCTGGCCTTTATTCCTTCTGCGATCTTCTGAGCAAGCTGGGCAGTATATCCATAAGCACTTACATACGGAATGATCACTGTTTTCTTCGGATTTGGATTCACGACAGTACACCACTCTTCATAAGTATCCAGCATCCACGAAATCTTGTCATCGATCACCGGTCCATGTCCGGTACAGATCATACTCAGATCCAACTCCCGCACTCTTGCCAGTGCTTTAGACATAAACGGCTTAAACGGTCCGATAATATTGTCAAAATAATATTTTGTGGCACGCACATAATCTTCCCACTGTGTCACCTTGCTTAACAAAATATCATGGAATCCATAATGAGAACCAAAGGAATCGCAGGTCACTAAAATCTGCTCTTCTTCTATATAAGTGTACATCGTATCCGGCCAGTGCAGATTCGGCACGCTCAAAAACCGCAGCGTCTTATTGCCTATCTTCATGGTCTCATTGTCTTTCACCGGAATCGCCGTAAATTCCCCGTTTACAATCTCCTTTAAAAATCCGATGGCACATCCTGTAGCAATAATCTTAAGTCCCGGGTTCAGTTCCAAAAGTCGCTCTACACTTCCTGCATGATCCGGTTCAGTGTGGTTGACTACCAGATAATCGATCTTTCTGATATCCGTAATCTCACTTAATTTTTCCAGATATTCGTCAAAAAACTTTGCTTTTGCCGTCTCAAACAGAACCGTCTTATCCCCTGCTTTTAAAATATAAGAATTATAAGTTGTTCCAAACTCTGTATACATAATAATGTCAAACACCCTAAGCTGGTCATCTACAATTCCAGTCCAGTAAAAGTCCTCTCTTAACTGTAATGTCTCCATTGTCATTTCCTCCTTCTTCGAAATTCTTTACATACACATTCTATAAATATTCACAACATCTTCTGCTTTCAGCGGAACATATGCCTCTGAAAGTCCGCCAAAGATCACTGCATGTTCTGCCATTTCTGTAAAATATTCTTCTGTAATCCCTACCTCAGACAAGGTCATCGGGATTTCCAGGCTTTTTAAGAATTCCTCTGTCGCATCAATTCCTGCGTTTGCAGTTTCAAAAAGATCCGCTTTTTCTTCGATTCCCCATACATTTTTTGCATATTCTGCAAACTTTTCTACCGTATGTTCATTCAGAATATATCGCATCCAGCGCGGAGTCAGGATCGCAAGCCCCACTCCGTGTGTGATATCATAATAAGCACTCAGCTCATGTTCCATCGGATGACAGCTCCATGCACAGTCTTTTCCTGTGGAACAGATTCCGTTGATCGCCAGCGAAGACGTCCACATCAACTCTGCACGTGCTTCATAATTTTCCGGCTCACGCACTGCGATCGGCGCATACTGAATCACCGTTTTTAAAAGACCTTCACTGATCCGATCCGGAACTGCTGCCCTTCTGGTATCGAAATACACCTCCAGAATATGTGACATAATATCTGCACTGCCTGCTGCCGTCTGGCTTGCAGATACTGTAAATGTATTCTCCGGATTCAGAACGGATGCCTTCGGCAGCAACAGCGGATTTCCAAAGCCCAGTTTTTCTTTCGTCTTCAGATTGGTGATCACTCCGCCATTATCCATCTCACTTCCTGTTGCAGAAAGCGTCAGCACGGTGACAAGCGGCAGCGCTTTTTCAATCCTGTCAGGATGCAGGATCAGATCCCAGGCGTCTCCTTCATAATAAGCTGCGGCGGCAATGGCTTTGGAACAGTCCAGCGTACTTCCTCCGCCTACTGCAAGGATCACATCAATGTCTTCTTCTCTGCAGATTTCCGCCCCGGCATACACACTCTCAATTCTTGGGTTGGGCTCGATTCCGCCAAGTTCAAATATCTCAAACTCATGAAGCAGGTTTTTAATCCTGTCATAAAGTCCTGTCCGTTTGATACTTCCTCCGCCGTAAGTCAGCAGCACCTTCTTTCCATATGGCTGCAAAAGATCCGGCAGTTGTTCTTCCTGTCCTTTTCCGAATAAAATTCTGGTACCAACACAAAAATTAAAATTTTCCATACTGCTCCGCCTTTCCTGTTATCATTCCATTATTTTTATCAGACAATCCCATTTTATCATTGAATGGGGAAAATGTCTTTCTTTTTCCCAAATATTTCTCATAAAAATAGAGTGGTCAAAAAACCACTCCATCTTGTGATACCTTCTAAAATTCCTTTTTCTCCATCACGTGCACACTGACCTGATACGAAATTCCCATAAAAACAACAAGCACAACCAAACCGATAACCCCAAGTGTACCCACACCAATCTCTGACACTTTTTCTAAGACAGCGGTCACATCGATATGGAGCCATTTGATCAGCTGACCGAATCCTGCGATCAACAGAAAAGCTCCAAGTCCTACCGCTACCACCGCCAGTCTGCCCTTTTCATTTCCACACTTCAACTGTACCGGAAGTGCCACTCCCAACAGAATCAATACCAAAACAAACGGCATTGCATAGGAAAGAAACAACGACACATCGATTGGTATCTCCCCGTTGATACACACATAGACCAGACTGCCTAACACGGAAAGAAGCCAGATCCCGCCGCAAAAGAGCAGGCCAAGCACATACTTTTCTTTTACATATCCTCTTTTCGATACCGGCAGTGTAAATAAAAAGGAATATCCTCTGTCAAACTCATCATAACTCAATGTTCCCAAGACAACGATGCAGCCGTACATGGGCATCAGACTCACAATATATGTCGGACTTTCCAAAAAAACAGTAAACACCACACACATCGCCAATAAAATCAGCAATACATTCTTCTGCATCTTCAAAATGCAGACGTCTTTTACCAGCAATCCTTTCATACTCTCTCCCCCTTGATCATCATCAAAATTGCTTCATCAACCGTCCCCTTTTCCACGACAACTTTCGGATAGTTTTCCAGATAAAACTGTTTCTGGTCTGTCAGAAGTTCGTGTCCAAACGGCGTCTTCTTCTGACAGAGAATGTATTGTTTATCCAGTGTCTGATACTGGGCTTCATCGACTTTCAGAACCGCATACTCCCCGAGAAGCACATCTGTTTCTTCATGGAGCACGATTTTCCCTTCGTGGATCATGTACAGATCATCACACAGCCCTTCCAGATCACTGGAAATGTGGGAACTGATCAAGATTGCACGATTCTCCTTCTCTTCCATATATTCCCGCAGAAGATCCAGCACCTCTTCCCTTGCCGCCACATCCAGCCCTGCTGTCGGTTCGTCCAGGATCAGCAGACTGGCATCATGAGACAATGCAAGCAGCACTTTTAACTTTGCTTTCATTCCGGTGGAAAACTCTTTGATCTTCTTATCCATGGGAATCTGAAATTCCTTGCATCTGGAAAGAAATCTTTCCTTCTCAAATTTCGGATACATGGCCTGCATCACAGATACCACATCTTTTCCAAGAAGAAACTCGCTGAATCCTGCATCCGAAAGTACCACTCCCAACTTCTGCCGTTCTTTTTCCGTCAGTTCCCGGCTGTTTTTTCCAAACACTTCCATAGTTCCGCCGTCTGTGCGGATCAGACCAAGAGCCGCCTTAAATGTCGTGGACTTCCCGGCTCCATTCTGTCCGATCAGTCCGGTAATACATCCCGGTCTGACTTCCAGTGAGCAGTCCAGTGTAAAATTTTTATACTGCTTCTTTACTCGTTCTAACTTCAGCATGTGCTATCCCTCCAATATCAGCTCCAACATCTCCCGGATATCCTCTTCCGGCAGGCCGTATCTTTTTGCTTTGCGTATCACCTCGGTCAGCTCTTCTTCTACCTCTCGGCGATACTCTTCCATCATCATCTCTTTGTTGGCGGCAGCCACATAGGTGCCCTTTCCGTGTATGGTAACCGTAAATCCTTCCTGTTCCAGAGAATCATATGCTTTTTTTACAGTCAGTGCGCTGATCCTCAATTCTTTTGACAAAGTCCGGACAGACGGCAGATTGTCATCTTCTTTCAGCTCGCCGCTTATAATCTGTGCCTTGACCTGGTCTACGATCTGTTCATAGATCGGTACCATTGATGAACTGTTGATTATAATTTTCATATGTGCCTCCTTTATTTATAAACAGTATATAACAGTTCATATCTGTTGTCAACTGTTATGTACTGTTTATTTTCCATTAAAAAAAGAGAAGGCATTTTGCCTTCTGCTTCTGTCCAAAACTTATCTTTCTAATTTTACAAGATATTCCGTTGTATCTTCTTCCAGCCTTTTCCCACCTGTCACTTGAAATCCATGCTTTTGATAAAACGAAATTGCTCTTTTATTCTTTTCCAACGCCCATAAATTGTCTGCACCAAATTCTTCTATCGCATATCGGATCAGCACATCACCAACTCCCTGACTCTGAAAAAATGAATCCACATATATTTTACTCTGTTATTTTATTACCATCATAGTTCCATATATTAATTCAAATTGCCAACAGCATAGATTTCATAGGATATTGCTTACATTCAGATATTTGCTTTTAAAAGTACGGTTCCCTCCGGAAATACGGTTCGAAATACTTTTCTTACCAACGGACCGGCGATCAACAGCTGGAATGGAAGTGCCATAATAAAATTCTTTGGAATATTGGTCAGCCAGATCAGAAGTAAGCTTCCCCATTCTCCGCTTTTTACGCAGGCTTCCACACCTCCGTAAAATGACATAATGATCACCATCGGGATTACCATGCAGCTGGAAACAGCGATCACCTTTTGAAGCACACTGCTGTCCGGTTTAACCAGAAACCGAAACGCGAATGCTTTGGCCGGACCTGATACGACAAACCAGTCAAACACCATCGCAAAAATATAAGCCACCGGGAAGCCAAGCCATGCTTCCTTTAAAGTCTCCACACCGAATTGTCCCATATGCAGCGTCACATTGTAAACACTCATCCAGAGTACCATCACGAAACACATCATTACCGTATAAATCAAACTTTCTCTCTTATGCTTTGGCATATTTTTCTCCTTTTCTTACCTTCTTTTTTCATTTTGTCGTTTTGACTGTATTGTAAGAAAAGGACTGTCATTTTTTAGGAAATTTTACCACTGTTTCAAACACGATCTATCCAACCTGATGCTCAGATATTTTTCTTCAAGCTCCTGCCTGTAAAATACCGGTTTCCAGATTGTTTCTTTCACCGGATAAAAATGAGGGGATGAATACGCCACCTGATCACCGGATTCTATCGTCCCCGCCAGAAAAATGGATGTGGGACCAGACTGACCGCCGATCACAGATACCGATCTTTTACCATGTGCAGTCGTCCAAACGGTATCCCCTTCTTCACAATCCTGCAGATAAAAATCATCCTTTGGCTGTGGTGCAAATTCTTTTTCAAATATATGTGCCATTTGTTTTCCCCCCCTGTCTACTCCCGTATCACATCTACCACCTGTTCTTTCAGCACAGACTGTCCGGAAATCACCACTGCCGCTGCACAGATTACCAGGTTCACCAAGATCATGATCAGAACCGGCACAATCTGAATACCTGATTTTGGATGCAGATACAAAAATACATGTGTCATAAAATAGTATAACACTTTTTGTACCGCCAGATAAAGTGCGACCATCACAATACTGGAATATACTCCATACCGCAGCCCTTCTTTGAGCAGCATGATCCGAAAACCGGAATCCGTGATCCCCATCGCCCTTAAAATCCCGAATTCATGCTTTCTGGCTGCCACCAGATACTGCATACTGTTCATAATATGCAGAAGGCTGATCACCAGAAGGACAAGCGCAATTCCATAGAAGAACAGCATTTTCTGATTCAGATAAAAGTTCTGTACCTTGATCTGTTCCGTATAATCCTTGACGACACAGTCGGATACTCCGGAAACAACCTTGCGGATCTCATCTGTCACTGCTCCGGCATTCGCATGTTCTTTCAATGCAATGCTGATGGTCCGGTATCCTTCGATGCCAAAATATTTCTGCATCTGTTCATTGGTCATAATAATGCTGGCTGCTCCATCCCCGTAAAACTGATCCACTCTTGCCAGTGTTCTGCTGACAACTGCCTGGACTTGAAAATTTGAATTCTGATACAGAGAGTCTTCCCCTTGAAATTTCAGCAATTCTGTCTGTGTATCCGCAGTCTTCGGTGTCCTTACTGAAAGCGCATCTCCGGGAGACACACTGATTCCATCATAATTTCCCTGTCCGTCCATCAGCGTCGCCAGTATCACCGTATCCTCTTCCCGCATTTTCTCCGGATCGATCTCTCCCTCCAGAAGATAGTCATTCAACTCCTTTAACATCCTGTCGTCATATCCGTAGATATTGACCTTTAATCCATATTCTCCGTTTGCTTTTCTCACCAGTCTTCCATTGAATTTTTCCACTATATCCGAATCTGCATCCAGAATGTTTTCCTCCGGATTCTCACTGCCCATATAATACTCCGGCCAGTGAAAAACATCATCTGACATCGTAAGCTCTCCCGCCATATACCGCACCGGTCTGACAGACTCCAATCCGCTTATCTTTTCCATCTGCTCTGCACATACCTTTGGAATCAGACCGGACAGTGAATCTGAATCTTCATACACCTGAATATCCGAACCAAGTCCGTCATCTGCCTTGAATGTCAGTTCATTGTTGATCTTTGCATTTTCTGTCAGATAGGCAGTTCCTAAAAAAAGAACACTCCCCACAGACAGAGACAATATGATTCCGATAAAAGTTTTCTTTCTTGAAAACATAAACTTCTTTGTCAGGATACCTGTGAGATCTTTTTGTTTCAGGCTGTAAATCTGCCGTTTCTTTGTCTGTGATTTGTCTTCTTTTGTGATCATTTCCCGCAGTGTCAGCGTTTCCATCCGCCTCACTAAAATCAAGCTTACAAATGTAAGCAGGCACAGCAGAAAGACCGCTCCAAAGAAAATCGCCTCTCCTGAAACCTGAAATGCGCCCGCCTGTGCACGTCCTGCCTGTGCAGCCTCTCTGGCCGCCTCTGCTGCGACATACATATTCGTATGCTGAATTCCCTTTGTCCGTACAAAAATACTGCCGATTTTCTGATAAATCCCCCATGCTGCTGCATTTCCGAGAACACATCCAACCGGATAAGCCACTGCAAAAATCATCCACAACTCACTTGTCAGCACACCAAACGTACATTTTGACTCCATCCCCAGTGTCTGCATGACACTGTACTGTGACATTCTTTTCCGTACTGATACCTGAAACAGACTGTAGATCACAAATGTTCCGAATACTCCTATCGCTGCCAGCACCGCTTTATCCTTCAGATTCCACTTGTCGTCCAGATTCCCCCAGATATAAGGCAATCCCGCTTCCTTCCAGTGGAGAATCCCGGTCTTCACTGCTTCTGCCGCATTGATACGGGTTCCATTTTTCAGCCATTCCACCAGCTCCCAGTTTGCCGCAATTTCCTTTTTGGAAATTCCAAATGTATCTGCAAATGCGCTCATCTGCCTGTAAATATCTTTGGATTCCTCAAATTTCACGTACAGAAATCTCCCATTTGTCCCATAATCCCGTGTCGGATCCACAAATACCTGCATCCGCTGCGTAAGAGCAGACGGCTGCTCTGACACAATTCCGCACAACGTAAATGTTTCTCCATCCAATGTAAATGTCGTGCCGATCTCCCTCGGAATATCCAGATTCCGAAGTGTAAATTCATCCAGCGCCGCTTCTCCTTCCTCTGCCGGATATCTGCCTTCTTTCAACGTTCTTCCCATCATAGAAAGATAACCTTCTTCTGCGTAATCCAGCTCGATCTCGTAAGGCTCTTCTATCACCTTGCGCATCGTCAACAAACCGACTTGTTCCACGCAGTAGCCCTGCTCTTTTTCCCCCGTCTGATACGTTTTCTCAAACTCCTCAAACCAGTCTGTGTCACAGCGCAACGTGTAGTGCCAGTCTCCGGATTTTGTGCGGGCATTTTCTCTTGCTGCATGATTTCCGCTCTTTTGAAGTGAACCGATTCCGGTAAACAGAGCACAGGACAAAACAATTCCCAGAAACAGAGCCATCGTCTGTTTTTTATAATATTTCAGATAGGACCAGGCAAGACGTATGATCTGCTTCATTACAGCTCACCGCCTTCCCCGTAAAATGCGTCTTCTCTCTGATACAGCCTGCCGTCCTCAATTCGGATAATCCGGTCACAGGACTGTGCCAACGCTTCATTATGTGTCACCATCAGCACCGTCTGATGGTATTTCTGACTGCTGGCTTTTAACAGGCCGATTACCTCCACCGCAGTTTTAGAATCAAGATTCCCGGTCGGTTCATCTGCGAGCAGAAGGGCGGGTTTGTTTGCAAGTGCTCTTGCAATTGCAGCTCTCTGCTGCTGACCGCCGGAGAGCTCACTCGGATATCGTTTCCGTTTCTCCCACAATCCCAGCTCGTTTAATAATTCCCTGATATGCTCACGATCTACATGACTTCCTTTGTCAAAGGTGACAGGAAGCGCCACATTGTCATACACATTGAGCACCGGCATCAGACTGTAATTCTGAAACACAAATCCAATATTGCGTCTCCTGAAAATCGTCTGTTCCTTTCTGGTCAGACTTCCGATATCATGCCCCCTGATGCTGATCTTTCCTTCTGTTGGAACATCCAGACCTCCAAGCAGATTCAACAATGTACTTTTTCCGGAACCGCTCGTTCCTACGATTGCAATAAATTCTCCCTGTTCTGCAGCAAAGCTGACATCGGAAAGTGCCTTTACCTGATTTTGATGGGAACCATATGTTTTCACCACATGCTGTACTTCTAAAATCTTCATTCTCTTCCAGTTCTCCTTTTCTCTTTGATACCATCAGTGTAACAGCCCCATCTTACAAAAATCCTACATCCCAAAAGAAAGTTCTGACAAAATTGTCATTTTTCCATCCGCAGAAATACCGAAAAGCAGCTTCCCTTTCCATAAACCGATTCCACCTGAATGTATCCCTTTTCTTTTTCTGCAATCAACCTGGACAAATACAGTCCAATCCCGCTTCCTTCCAGATTTTCTACGTCTTTACTCCGATAGAATCTCTGAAAGATCCGCGGAATCTCTTCTTTTCGGATTCCAATTCCTGTATCTGTGATCCGGATTTCTGCGTACATTTCATACTGATTAAGATCAATCTGAATCGTTCCGCCCTCACCGGTATATTTCACTGCGTTTTCCAGCAGATTTACAAACACTTCTGACGTCCACTTTGCATTGTGATAAAGAAGCAGATCCGGTATATACCCTGTTTTGATCAGAATCTGTTTCCTGGCAGCCTTTTCATACACCAGATTCACCGCATCCAGAATGGTCTTTCGAATCGGGCACATTGAAACCTCAAAGACCATGACATTCTGTTCCAGCTTCACCATTTTAAACAGAGAATTTAAGATCCATTCCAGTTTTTCACTCTGCGTCTGCATTTTTGCCAGAAACTTTTCTCTTGTCTCTGCGTCCTGATTTTCTTCCCTCAAGATTTCTTCGTACATCCGGATATTCGCAAGCGGTGTTTTCAGCTGATGAGACATATTGGAGATCAGACTTTTTACCTGCTCTTTTTCCTCTTCTGCCTGAGATACAGACATCTCCTGCATCTCCTGGATTTTGCGGATTTTCCCGGAAAGAGCCGACACTTCGCCTTCCTTCAAATCCGAAACAAGGATCGGATCTCCCTCCAGAATAGATTCCAGCATCCGATCTGTCTCCCGGTATAGTTTTTTCCGCCTGCGATACTCATACATCCCAAACAAAACACCGGCCACACATCCTGCTGACAGAATTCCTGTTATGATCGATTCCATACCTTTATCGTTTCTCCTCTTCTCTCCAGATATATCCAAGTCCGTGAACCGTCTGGATCCACTGCGGATTCTGCGGATCTGCCTCGATCTTTCTGCGAAGTCTCCGAATATTGACGGAAACGGTATTCTCATCCACAAACTTTCCGTCTTTGTCCCAGATCCGCTCTAAAATCTGTTCCTTTGACAATATCTGTCCCGGATTTTCCAGAAAATACAAAAGCAGTTTGTACTCGATCTTACTCAGCTCCAGCACTTCTTCTTTGCAGATCACCTGACAGCTGCTTTTGTCCAGACGGATTCCATTGGAGCTGATCCACTGTTTTTCACTCTTTCTGGAGAGCAGCTTTTTGATCCGCGCTTTCAGCACCGCGATAGAAAATGGTTTTGACATATAATCATCCACTCCCATCTCCAGTGCTTTCACCTCATCCAGTTCCGTATCCCTCGCCGTCAGCATCAGAATGAACACATCACTGCTTTTCCGAATCTCACTGCACAGCGAAAAGCCATTTCCATCCGGAAGATTGCAGTCTAACAGAATCAGATCGCAGGAAGATGTCTTCCATAGCTTTCGTCCTCTTTCTGCATTTTCCGCTGTCAGGATCTGATAGCCTTCCCCACTCAATGTATACTCCAACCCTTCCCTGAGATCTGCGTCATCCTCTATGATCAAAATTGTATCCATGTCTATTTCCCCTGTTTTTCGTTTTGTCTTTATTATAACAACAGGGAGTGGGGAAATCTATCTTTATTCTCGTTACTGTTCCATATTTAAATATCCGGAAAGAAAATCAAGACCAATCTCCAAATTCCCCTTGTACTCTCTTTCCCCGTTTATTATACTTAGTACAGAGTTTCTAAACCCATCAAAAAGAAAGGAGCATTTACCATGCTTTCAAAAGATTTATTACAGCAATTTGAAGATAATATCACAAGATTTGATGAAAACATACATGCTTTCGAAAATGGAGAGATCGACCGCCAGACCTTCAAAGGCATCTCCGGAGGCTTTGGAAGCTATGCACAGAAGGAACAAGGATATATGCTGCGTCTTCGTCTTCCGGGCGGTCATATTACAAAAGAGAAATTAAAATTCCTTGCAGATAAGATTTCAGAACATCAGATTTCCCTGCTCAAGCTGACCACCTGCCAGACCATTCAGTTTCATGACTTGTCCGTGGACTCTGTTCCACAACTCATCCGTGATGCTTTAAAAGTCGGCATCATCACACATGGCGGCGGCGGAGACAACCCGCGTAATGTCATGGCAAGTCCTCTGACAGGCACTGCACCGGATGAGACATTCGATGTATTTCCCTATGCACAGGCTGTAGGAGAATATCTTCTGACCGAGATGCCCGGACTTCATATGCCCCGAAAATTAAAAGTCGGATTTTCCAATACCCAGGCCAATGAAGTACATGCTACATTCCGTGACCTTGGATTTGTAGCAAGAGAAAACGGAACATTTTCCGTTTACTGTGCAGGTGGATTGGGACCAAATCCAAAACTCGGCGTTCACATTACAGACAATGCAGATCCAAGCGAAGTATCCCTTTATGTCCATGCTATGATTCGTCTTTTTACCACATACGGCAATTATGAGTCACGCGCAAAATCCAGAACTCGCTATCTGCAGGATACCCTTGGCGAAGAAAAAATCCGGAACTATTTCCTCCAGTTTGTGGAAGACGCGCAAAAAGAAATGACTCCATGGCCTGTAGAACCAGTCCATCCGATTTCCAAATCTGCTGACGGCACTCTGTCCGAAGCACTTCTGACAGAAAAACGGGTACTCCCACAGAAACAGAACGGCCTGTACACGGTTTCTTATCATCCGCTGGGCGGACGGCTTGCACCTCAAAAACCGTCTGAACTGTATGCCGTGATCAAAGAGATGCCGGAAACCGAGCTTCGGATCTCACCGGACGGCACCTTGTATATCATCAATCTGACTGCAAAAGAAGTACCTGCTGTGTTAGAAGCCACAAAAGACGGAGCTGCTTCTTTATTTGAAAGCAGTGTCAGCTGCATCGGCGTTCCAATCTGCCAACACGGACTGCGCAATTCCTATGCACTGTTAGAGTCCTGCATTCAGCGGGTCCGCAAGGAACAGTTCGCCGACAGAGTCCTTCCATGTATCCATATTTCCGGATGTCCTTCCAGCTGCGGAAGCCATCAGGCGGGAAGTATCGGTCTTGTCGGACACTCCAAACGGGTGGATGGAAAAATGGAACCTGCATTCAAATTATTTGTAAACGGAGACAGCGAAGAACCTGGAGCACATCTGGGCATCGAAAAAGGTGTTCTTCTGGAGACTGTAATCCCGGAATTTTTCGCAGCTCTCGGAAAACGAATTTCCGCAGCAGACAGCACCTTTGACGTCTGGTATCCGACTCACACAGAAGAATTTGATACACTTGCTGCTGAATACGCAGAGAAGACACAATAGCTTCAAAATAAAAACCAGGCAGGATGCCTTCCTTTTTACGGGAACATATCCTGCCTGGTTTTTCTGATTATTCTGTTTCTATAAAATATCAATATGTTCGCCTGCAAGTGCCTTGTTCATACTTCGCACCGCACAGAATTTTCCGCACATGGAACAAGTATCCTCATGTTCAGGCTTTCTCTCATTCCAGATCCGTTTTGCCGTCTCCGGATCCATGGCACACTCCCACTGTGCTTCCCAGTCCAGATTTCTTCTGGCTTGTGCCATCCTGTCATCTGCCTGTCTTGCTCCCCGCACTCCTTTTGCAATATCTGCCGCATGTGCCGCAATCTTAGAAGCCATGATTCCCTGTTTTACATCTTCCAGATTCGGAAGGGCCAGATGCTCTGCCGGTGTCACATAGCACAAAAATGCCGCTCCTGCCGATGCTGCCACGGCTCCGCCAATCGCAGAAGTAATATGGTCATATCCGGGAGCAATATCCGTCACAAGTGGTCCCAATACATAAAACGGCGCTCCCTGACAAATGGACTGCTGCACTTTCATATTTGCCTCGATCTGATCCAGAGGCATATGTCCCGGACCTTCCACCATCACCTGAACATCCTTCTCCCATGCCCGCCTGGTCAGTTCGCCCAGACGCACCAGCTCCTCAATCTGGCAGACGTCCGTTGCATCTGCAAGACATCCTGGTCTGCATGCGTCACCGAGTGAAACTGTCACATCATATTCCCGGCAGATATCCAGAATCTCATCATAATATTCATAAAATGGATTTTCTTCCCCTGTCATACACATCCACGCAAATACAAGAGAACCACCTCTGGATACGATGTTCATTTTTCGCTTATGCTGCCGAATCTGCTCGATTGTTTTGCGCGTGATGCCACAGTGCAGTGTCACAAAATCCACTCCATCCTGTGCGTGAAGACGGACCACATCGATAAAATCTCTGGCAGTCAGCGTATCCAGATCCCTTTGATAGTGGATCACGGAATCATAGATTGGAACAGTACCGATCAGCGCCGGACACTCACTGGTCAGCTTTCTTCGAAATGGAATTGTATTTCCATGAGAAGACAGATCCATGATGGCATGTGCGCCCATCTCAACTGCCTGCATCACCTTCTGCATCTCCACATCGTAATCTTTACAGTCTCTTGAAACTCCCAGATTCACATTGATCTTTGTACGCAGCATCGAACCGATTCCTTCCGGATCAATACAAGTGTGATTTTTGTTGGCACAGATGACAACCTTTCCTTCTGCCACCAGCGGCATCAACTCCTCGGTCGTCATGTGTTCTTTTTGTGCCACGATCTCCAGTTCTTTTGTCACAATCTGTTTTCTCGCTGCTTCCATCTGTGTTGTATAGTTTCTCATATGCATTCCTTTCCATGCCCGCCGCGGAGTATGCAAAAAGCTGCTGCAACGCAAACGCATCACAGCAGCAATTTTTCTTCTCAGATCCTATCACTTTCTCTGTATATCCCTACGTTGGCATTATCCAAATCAGGTTACGGGTTTTAAGCAATCCAGCTTTCTCTCAGCCTGCTTTCTGCAAGCACCCCTTTTTTGTTTCTGTTGATATTATAAACACTCTCATTCTTGGAATCAAGTGTTATCTGAATTTTCTTTTTGCCCTTGAGGAAGCTCCTCGCGAAGTCCCAGTATCCCTTCAACCAGAATCTTTACGTCATCCAGAATATAATCAAATGCACCGGCCTGACACATATTGATCAATACCAGTCCCAGCGGAACTGCCAGAATCATACCAAAGACTCCCTTGATCTTATATCCCACATATAAAAGCAGCAGTGTCACCAGCGGATTCATTCCCATGCTGTCACCTACCAACTTTGGCTGCAAAAGCTGACGCACTACCTGGGAAACTGCATAAATAATCACCAGACCGGCTGTAATTTTATATTCACCGATAAAGACGGAGTAAATTGCCCATGGGATCAACGCAGTTCCCGTTCCAAAAAATGGCAGAAAATCCAAAAATGAAATCAAAAATGCAACCAAAACCGCATAATGAATTCCAAGCACAAGAAATCCGGCAAACAGGATCAAAAAAACAACACCCATGATCTTAAACTGCGCCTTGAAATATCCGCCTACTGCATATTTCAGATTATCCATCACCAGGATCATCCTCTTTTCCACAGACGGCGGTGCGATTTTATGAAACCATGCGATCACTTCTTCTCTCTGGATTGTAAAAAAGTAAGCTGCCAGTATCGCAACAATGAAAGAAATCAGATAGGACGGAAGTCTTTTTGCAAAATTTCCCGCAGCCGTCACCGTCGGCTCGCTGATTTTCGAAACAAGATTCCCCATATAAGTATCCAGATTCTCGACGATCGTTGTCCACCCATTCTGCACTCCCCGGGGAAGCCTGCTAAACGCACCGGATAAGGTATTTCCGATCTCGCGCATCCCCTCTTCCAGCTGTGCATAAATATCCGGAAAGTTCTGAATCAGATCTGTCACTTCCGCTGCAATCCTGCTGACTGCAAAATATCCCACTAAAACGATCAGCCCAATGACCATGATAACAATCATTGCTGTTCCCAGCTTCTTTACGATCTTCAATCGCTTTTCCAGCCAGTTCACCAGAGGTGTCGCAATGGCAGAAATGATCCAGCCCACAACGAACGGCATGAGAAATCCGATTGCTTTTACGCCCAGGATAATAAACGCAGCCGTTGCCAGTATACTGAACACAAGACTTACCGCCACTTGCCAGTAAGGTCTTTTTCGCTCCATAAAAATCTCCTTCCCGCATCGTGCTTTTCCTGTTTACTCTATCATTCTCCGAAATTATTCTTTCGTTTCATCCTCCAAAAATCTTTCCGGAAACAGATATTCCCGCTCAGCCAGATCCCAGATTTCGTCTCTTCCCTGCTTTGTAACCGAAGAAAACGGGATCACTTTTGTTCCCGGAAGCAGATTCAGACCTGTTTTTAACATCTTCACATGCTTCTGCACCTGGCTGCGTTTTAATTTATCCAGCTTTGTGGCAATGATGATCGGCTGAAATCCCTGATCGACGATCCACTGATACATCATCTTGTCATTTGCCGAAGGGTCATGCCGGATGTCGATCAGAAGAAAAACTGCTTTCAACTGTTTTGATGTATGCAGATACCGCTCGATCAGATTTCCCCACTGGATCTTTTCTTTTTCCGATACTTTCGCATACCCATATCCCGGCAGATCCACCAGATAAAGTTCCTCGTTGATATTATAAAAATTAATCGTCTGTGTCTTTCCCGGTGTGGCAGAGATCCGGGCATACGATTTTCGGTTCATCAACGCATTGATCAGGGATGACTTACCCACATTGGATTTCCCCGCAAACGCAATCTCCGGTTTCTCATTTTCCGGTAATTTACTTGTAATTCCACAAACAGTTTCCAGATTGATATTCTTTATTACCATAGTTTACTCTCCTCCGGATATTTTATCCTGATCTTCTGACACAAATGCTGCCTTCAGCACTTCCTCCATATGCTCTACAGACAGGATCTCGAGTCCTTTTGTGATTTCCTGAGAAAGCTCTTCTACATCTGCCAGATTCTTTTTGGGAACAAGAACTGTTTTTATCCCGGCATTTTTCGCAGCCAGAAGCTTTTCCTTTAATCCTCCGATCGGCAGTACACGTCCGCGCAGAGTCACTTCTCCTGTCATGGCAATATCTGCACGCACCTTTTGTTCTGTGATCGCAGAAAGCATTGCCGTTGCCATGGTGATTCCGGCTGACGGACCGTCTTTGGGCACTGCACCCTCCGGAATATGTACATGGATATCATATTTTTCAAAAAAGTCATCCGCAATCTGATAATCTCTGCTGACAGAACGGATATAGCTGATTCCGGTCCGTGCTGATTCTTTCATCACATCTCCAAGCTGACCTGTGAGCATGATCTCGCCTTTTCCAGGCATCACATTCACTTCGATCTGGAGGGTATCCCCACCCACACTTGTCCATGCCAGTCCACGCACAATCCCGATCTCATCCGCTGCATTTGCCATCTGATACGTAAACTTCTCTTTTCCCAGATATTTGAACAGATTCTTCTCTGTAATTGTAACACTCTTTTTCCCGGTTGTAAGTATTTCTTTTGCTGCTTTTCTGCAAATATTACCGATTTCTCTCTCCAGCTGACGTACTCCCGCTTCTTTTGTATAGTTGGATGCAATCTTCCAGACTGCATTTTTGCTTATTTTCAGCTGTTCTTTCTTCAGACCATTTTTCTCCAGCTGTTTTGGGATCAAATGCTCTGTCGCAATATGCAGCTTCTCATTCTCTGTGTAGCTGGTCACCTCGATCACTTCCATACGGTCCAGAAGCGGACGCGGAATCGTCTGCAGTGAATTTGCAGTGGCAATAAACAGCACTTCCGACAGATCCAGCGGAACTTCCAGATAATGATCACGGAATTTGTAATTCTGTTCACTGTCCAGTACTTCCAGAAGCGCAGAGAACGTATCTCCCTTATAGTCTGTGCTGACTTTATCAATTTCATCCAGAAGCATCAACGGATTCTTGACACCTGCCTGACGAATTCCATTTGCGATGCGTCCGGGCATTGCTCCTACATATGTTTTTCTGTGTCCCCGGATTTCTGCCTCATCCCGCACTCCGCCAAGTGAAATCCTTACATACGGCTTCTTCAGTGCCTTTGCAAGAGATTTGGCGATCGATGTTTTTCCGGTTCCCGGCGGTCCCACCAGACACAGGATCGGGCTCTCCCCTTTTTTCGTCAGAGAACGTACTGCCAGAAATTCCAGAATTCGTTCTTTGACCTGTTCCAGACCATAATGATCTGCTTCCAGCACTTCCTCTGCATATTTGATATCCTGATTGTCCTTCCCGGCTTTATCCCACGGCATCTCAAGCAATGTTTCAATATAGGTTCGTATCACACCGCTTTCTGCCGGACTGTTCAGTGAGCTTTTGAATCTGCTGATTTCTTTTTTCAGCTTTTCCTTCACTTCTTTTGGCGCTTTCAGATTCTTTGCTGCTTTTTCAAATTCTTCCGCATCGGACAATGTAGAATCATCCCCCAACTCCTCCCGGATCAGCTTCAGCTGCTCCCGAAGAATGTATTCTTTCTGATGCTTATCCACACGTTCCTTCACCTTTTGCTGCAGTTCATCTTTGATATCCATGATCTGCACTTCGTTGACCAGCTTAAACGCCAATGTCTCATATCTCTCCCAAAAATCCACTTTTCCGAGGATTTCCTGTTGATCAACATAATAAAAAGGCGTGTTTGCAGCAATCTCATCCACCAGCTTTTTCAGGCTTTTGATCTCCAAAATCTCTGCCACTGCTTCTTTTGACATTTTTCCGTTGCGAGCGGCATAGTCCAGAAAAGTATCTTTAAGACTCCTTGCCATTGCCTCTCCATTTAAATCATCCTGAATGACAAGATCGGACTCATCGATCACCTCGACCTCTGCCCGCAGATACGGCGTATCCTGCTGAAGCTGTTTTAAGATTCCTCTTGTTTCTCCTGAAACAAGTACCCGAACGATATGCTTTGGAAGCTTCATGATCTGTTTGATCGTTCCAACAGTTCCCACCTCGTAAACATCTTCCTGTATAGGGTCGTCTGTTTCTATTGATCTTTGTGCCACAAGAAAAATCTTCTGGTCTCCCGCCATGGCTTCCTGAATTGCTGCGATTGATTTTTCTCTGCTCACATCAAAATGTACTACCATTTCCGGCATGATAGTCATTCCACGCAGAGCTACCATCGGAAGGCTTTTTATTTCTCTGTTCACCTGTATTTTCCTCCTGCTTTTTGTTTTATCCAAAATCAAAACAAGCGGGTACATGGTCCTCCCTATGCACCCGCCTGTGTTATCTATGCACTTTCAGATGTCAGAAAAGATTTTCGCTCTTCTCCATCGCACTCATACAATGGCTGCCCCTTTCCTTCCACAACATCTTTTGTAATCATACATCCTTTGATGGTATCATCAGATGGTACACGGAACATTGTATCCATCATAATATCTTCCATAATGGCTCTTAATCCTCTGGCTCCCGTTTTCCTTGCCAGAGAGGTCTCTGCAATCGCATCCAGAGCTGCTTTATCAAACTCCAGCTTTACGCCGTCCAGTTCCATCAGCTTCTGATACTGCTTCACAAGAGAGCTCTTCGGTTCTGTCAGAATCCGGATCAAAGCCTCTTTATCCAGAAGATCCAGAGATACTGTAACAGGAACTCGTCCTACCAGCTCCGGAATCAGACCAAACTTCACCAGATCCTGCGGAAGCACCTGATGCAGCAGTACATCTACATCCTCCTCATGCTTCTTAGCTATCTCTGCATTAAAGCCGATCGACTTCTTATCCAGTCTGGTCTCAATGATCTTATCAATCCCTTCAAATGCACCGCCGCAGATAAACAAAATATTGGTCGTGTCTATCTGGATCAGTTCCTGATGCGGATGCTTTCTTCCGCCCTGCGGCGGAACAGATGCAACGGTTCCCTCAATGATCTTTAAAAGCGCCTGTTGAACTCCCTCTCCGGATACATCTCTGGTAATGGAAGGATTCTCAGACTTTCTTGTGATCTTGTCAATCTCATCAATATAAATAATACCATGCTCTGCACGTTCAATATCGCCATCTGCTGCCTGAATCACTTTCAGGAGGATGCTTTCTACATCTTCCCCCACATATCCGGCCTCTGTCAGAGCTGTCGCATCTGCGATGGCAAACGGAACATTCAGTATCTTTGCGAGGGTCTGGGCAAGCAGAGTCTTTCCGCATCCGGTCGGTCCAAGCATCAGAATATTACTCTTCTGCAGATCCACGCCCAGATCAGAACCTGCCATGATCCGCTTGTAATGATTATATACAGCAACAGAAAGAACCTTCTTTGCCTCGTCCTGTCCGATTACATATTCATCAAGAAATGCCTTGATCTCCTCTGGTGTCAAAAGATTGATATCATCAAATTCTCTTCTGTCATCATCGTATTCAAACTCTTCTTCTATAATCTCCGAGCAGACCTCGATACACTCATCACAGATATAAGCGCCGTTCGGCCCTGCGATCAGCTTTCTTACCTGAGACTGCGGCTTATTACAGAAGGAGCATCTTACCATATCATCACTTGCTTTTCCTGCCATATCACTCTCACCTCATATTGCCGACACAACATTAATGTTTGGCAATTACCTCATCTATTAATCCATAAGCTTTTGCTTCTTCCGCAGACATGAAGTTATCACGTTCTGTATCAGCCTTGATCGTCTCCAATGGCTGCCCTGTGTTTGCTGCCATAATCTCGTTCAATTTCTGACGGGTTCTCAGGATGTGCTCTGCTGCGATCGAAATCTCAGTTGCCTGTCCCTGTGCTCCGCCGGATGGCTGATGAATCATGATCTCTGCGTTTGGAAGCGCAAAACGTTTTCCCTTCGCTCCACCGGAAAGAAGGAATGCCCCCATGCTTGCTGCCATACCGATGCAAACTGTAGAAACATCACATTTGATGTACTGCATGGTATCGTAGATTGCCAGTCCCGCTGTCACGGAACCTCCCGGGCTGTTGATATATAACTGGATATCCTTATTCGGATCATCCGCTTCCAGGAAAAGAAGCTGTGCTACGATCACACTCGCAGATACATCATTGACCTCTTCTCCCAGAAAAATGATTCTTTCTTTTAACAGTCTTGAATAAATGTCGTAAGAGCGCTCTCCACGGCTTGTCTGTTCAATAACATAAGGTACTAAACTCATTTGCTTTTCCTCCTTATTATGCTGACTTAATCTGCCGCTGCCTGCGGCCCCCTCTCACTGCGGATTCACGGTACTGTTATGTACCAGAACAGATTATCCCTCTACAGATTCGTTTACAAGCAGAGTGATTGCTTCCTGAACTGCAAGATCCTCTTTGATCTGTTTCTTCTCGTTCTCTCCCATAAACTCTTTGAGTTTTTCCACTTCCATCTGGTATGCTTCCGCCATTTTTGTGAGTTCTTCTTCTACACGCTCATCAGAAACTTCAATGTTCTCAGCTTTTACGATCGCTTCCAGAACCAGTCTTGTCTTGATGCTCTTTTCAGCCTGTGGTCTCATCTCTTCCATCATCTTCTCTGCTGTCATTCCTGTAAACTGGAAGTACTGTTCTACAGTCAGACCCTGCTGCTGAATGCGGCGTGCAAAATCATCTGCCATCTGTCTTACCTGGAACTCGATCATTGCTTCCGGAATATCCATCTGTGCGTTCTCGATTGCCTGATCTACTGCCTGGTTTTCTTTCTTTTCTTTTCCGGTTCTCTCTTTGCGCTCTTTGATGTTTTTCTTTACTTCCGCTCTGTATGCGTCCATTGTCTCACATTCAGAAACTTCAGAAGCAAATTCATCATCCAGCTCCGGAAGCTCTTTTGCTTTGATTGTGTGTACTGTACACTTGAATGTAGCATCTTTTCCTGCAAGCTCTTCAGAGTGATACTCTTTCGGGAATGTCACATTCACTTCTACTTCTTTGTCGATCTCAGCTCCGATCAGCTGCTCTTCAAATCCAGGAATGAATGATCCGGAACCGATTGTCAGCGGATAATCTTCTCCTTTTCCACCTTCAAATGCAACACCGTCTACAAATCCTTCGAAATCTAATGTTACTTCATCTTTATCCTGAACTGCGCGGTCTGTCACTTCGATTGTTCTTGCATTGCGCTCGCGCTCTTTTTCAATCTCTTCATCAACTTCCTTCTGTGTCACTCTTGTAGATACTTTATCTACTTTCAGTCCTTTGTAATCTCCGAGTGTCACTTCCGGTTTTGTAGCTACTTCTGCTGTGAAAATGAACGGTTTTCCTTTTTCCATCTGTACAACCTCGATCTTCGGCTGAGACACGATGTCCAGTTCACTTTCATCATAAGCTTTTGCATATGCGTCCGGAATCATGTTGTTTGCTGCTTCATCATAGAATACTTCCGGTCCGTACATTTTTTCGATCATCTGACGCGGAACTTTTCCTTTACGGAATCCCGGAATGTTGATCTGTTTGCGCTGTTTTAAGTAAGCTGCCTGCAGTGCTTTCTCTACATCTTCTGCAGCTACTTCTACTGTAAGCTTCGCCATATTATGCTCTAACTTTTCTACCTGTAAACTCATCTTTCTATTTCCTCCTTGATTCGTACCATTCAAACGCAAATTGTATATTCGCAGTCATTGAATTAGTATAGCATAGTCACTTCAATATTTCCAGTACTTTTTAATAATAAACTACTCCATGCCCGATTTCTTCTGCCTTTTCCTTTCCGCACAGGAGCTCGATCAGCTTCAATGCGAATGGAATCGCGGTTCCCAGTCCCCGGCTTGTGATCATATGCCCGTCTACATTTACCGGCTCTTCATTTGTCTCTGCGTGAGAAAGCCCTGACTCCATGCCCGGATAACAGCATGCTTTTCTGCCTTCCAGAAATCCCAGTTCTCCAAATACAGTAGGCGCTGCACAGATTGCTGCCAGATAACGCTCTTTTGCATAAAATTCTTTGAGCAGCACACACAAATCTTTGTGTTCTTTCAAATGCTTTGTCCCCGGCATCCCACCCGGCAGTACGAGCATATCCATTCCCTCAAACTCCATCTCCTCAAACAGGGCGTCTGCCTCGACACCGATTCCGTGTGAGCCATGTACTGTCTTTTCTCCTGTGACCGATACGTTCGTCACAGTAACGCCTGCCCTGCGCAGCAGATCCGTAACCGTAAGTCCTTCGATTTCTTCAAATCCTTCTGCGAGAAATACCGCAATCTGTTTCATGATCATTTCCTCCTGACTTAAAATCTGAACCTGATTTTCATTTCTTTCATATGGTAAAAAGTGTAGCAAATCCCTGTTAAAAATGCAATGCCTCCCCGTTTACATTTTCCGTTTTTCATATTATGATGATACCGGATATCAAACACCAAACGATGTTTTCAAAGAAAGGAGTTTTTCATGGAAATCGAGCGCAAATATCTGATTTCATCTGTCCCCTTTGATCTTTCATCATATCCATGCCGCAAGATCGAACAGGGATACCTCTCCACTGCACCTGTGGTACGTATCCGCCGGGACAACAATGACTACATTCTGACTTACAAATCCAAAGGAATGATGATCCGGGAAGAATACAACCTTCCGCTGACAAAAGAATCCTATGAACATTTAAAAGAAAAAATCGACGGACGGCTGATCACGAAAAAAAGATATGTGATCCCTCTTAAGGATTCCCTCTTTATTGAGCTTGATATTTTTTCCGGAGACCTTGCGCCTCTGATGCTTGCAGAAGTAGAATTTCCGGATGAAGAGACTGCCAATCACTTTACTCCACCCGAATGGTTCGGCGAAGACGTTACCTTTTCTTCTTCCTATCATAACAGTACACTCAGTAAACTCTGATATCAACTTTTTGTGGCTTTTTGTTCTTTCGCTACGTTTTGTCGCATAGATATCTATTTATAGGGAAAATTGTTATAATTTACTAAGCTTTTAACAATTCCCTGTAAATGGAGGTACAGCAATGTCTAATATTCAGCTTGTTGAAAATTTATACCGTCTTCGTAAAGCACATCACTACACTCAGCAAGAGATCAGTGACTTGCTCAATATTTCCAGACAGGCTTATTCTAACTACGAAACCAGCAAACGGACACCGGATCTGGATTCTCTGATGCGTCTGGCTGATATCTATGGAGTATCTCTCGACCAGCTGGTCAATCATCCCTGTACAAAAGACGGACTGATTCTCGAACAGAAAGGTCCCTTTACGTATGCCATGGAGATCGACACTGCCGATACACTCTATCTTACGCGGGAAGAAGTCGAACTGATCAAGGGATACCGGGCCATGAATCCGGAAGATAAATTACTATTGAAAAAACTGTTGTAATAAAGAAAAAGGAAATCCGTTAGCTCCAATCGGATTTCCTTTTTTATTATTCTCCCAGTCCAAATCTCTCGTGAACTGCATTGATCGCACGTTCTACATCGCTTTCATTGATCAGAACCGTGATTCTTACTTCTGATGTTGAAATCATATGGATGTTGACTCTGGCATTTGTCAATGCCTCGAACATCTTGGCAGCAACACCCGGATTACTCATCATTCCTGCTCCTACAATCGAGATCTTCGCTACACTCTCCTGAGAATTGATCTCCTGGATCGTCAGCGCTTCTTTATTTTCTTCCAGGATCGCCAGTGTATCCTGAAGATCATCCTCTGCCACTGTAAAGGAAATATCTTTTGTACCGTCTCTTCCTACAGACTGAAGAATGATGTCCACATTGATATTCTTCTTTGCAAGTGTATTGAAGATCTTGAACGCTGTTCCCGGTTTGTCTTCGATTCCGATGACAGAAATTCTCGCTGTATTTTTGTCAGATGCAACTCCGCTGATTAACAATTTTTCCACTTTTACTACCTCCTTGACCACCGTACCTTCTTCTCTGTTCATGCTGGAACGTACAACCAGCTGTACTCCATATTTTTTCGCCATTTCCACAGAACGGTTATGCAGGACATTCGCCCCCATGGATGCCAGCTCCTGCATTTCATCATAACTGATTTCTTTTAATTTTCTCGCAGAAGGAACAATTCGTGGATCTGCGGTATACACACCGTCTACATCCGTATAAATCTCACACGCATCTGCGCCCATAGCCGCTGCGATTGCAACTGCCGTGGTATCTGAACCACCCCGCCCCATTGTCGCATAATCCTCATATTTGTTCACTCCCTGGAATCCAGTGACGATCACGATCTTCCGGTATCCCAGTTCGTGGAGGATCCTCTCAGACTCTACTTTCTTGAATCTTGCATTGCCATAGGTGGATGTACTGTGCATCTTCACCTGGAACGCATTCAGTGATACTGCCGGGATTCCCAGCTTATGGAATGCCATCGCCATCAATGATACGGAAATCTGTTCCCCTGTTGTCAGCAGCATATCCAGTTCTCTCCTGGATGGATTCGGATTGATCTCTTTTGCTTTTGCGATCAGATCATCTGTTGTGTCTCCCATTGCCGAAAGGACAACGATCACATCGTGTCCACTTTTATAATCCTCCGCGCAGCGCTCTGCCACACGAAAAATACACTCTTTATCTGCGACCGAACTGCCGCCAAACTTCTTTACTATCAGCATTTTTTCTTCCTCTCTGTTTACCGTTCATTGTCCATCTCAAAAAGATGGGAAAGAAGCCTGTGTCCTTCTTTCTCGAACAATGGGCTCTTATTGCCCAGCCTTTCCGAATACTCCGGCATTCCTTCTGCTTTCTTTCTGGAATCATATAAAAGATACGGAACCGGATTACCGGTATGTGTGCGGACACAGATCGGCGTCGGATGATCCGGAAGGACTAACATTCTGAAATCCATGCAAAGATCTTCCAGTTCCCCAACGATCGGTCCGATGATCTTCTGATCGATATTTTCAATCGCCTTGATCTTATCCGGAATACTTCCCTGATGTCCCATCTCATCCGGTGCTTCAATATGTACATATACAAAATCATAATTCTGCGCCGCCAGCGCGTCCACTGCTGCCTCCGCTTTTCCTGTATAGTTCGTATGAAGTCCTCCGTTTGCACCTTCTACGATAATATTGTCAAGCCCTGCTCCTACAGCAATCCCCTTCAACAGATCCACTGCTGAGATCATAGCTCCTTTTTTATGATATTTTTCCTCAAAGGAGGTCAGCATCGGCCTGGTGCCTGCCCCCCAGAACCATACGGAATTGGCAGGATTGAGCCCTTTTGCCTTTCGCTCCAGATTCAGCGGATGATTGCTTAAGATCCGGTAACTGGTCTCCATCATCTCCCGAAGTACCGCATCCTGAGGGAGATACTCCCCGATCCGCTTTGTCAGGATATCATGAGGCGCTGTCAATTCAACTACACTTCCAAATTTATGGATCAGCAAATGTCTGTAACTCGTGCCTGTATAAAACTCATACCCGCCTCTTCGCATTTCCTGCATCAGGGTCTCCATCAGAACAGCCGCATCCTCGGTACTGATCTCACTGGAACTGTGATCCAGAATATGTTTATCTTCATAGTTCTCTTCTTCCTCGGACAGTGTCACCAGATTGCAGCGGAAAGACACATCTGTCGGTGCCATATCCACCCCAATACTCAGTGCCTCCAAAGGGGAACGTCCGGTATAATATTCTTTTGGGTCATATCCGATCACGGAAAGATTCGCCGTATCGCTTCCCGGAGCCATCCCGTCGGGAACAGTCTGAACCATGCCAATCTCTGAAATCTGCGCCATGCGGTCCAGATTTGGAGTATGCGCCTTCTCCAGGGGTGTCATACCGCCCAGTTCTTCCAACGGTTCATCTGCCATCCCGTCACATAAAACAACAACATATTTCATACGCACCTCACCCTTCTACTCTAATCCGGTGGAGAATGGACGGAAATTCTTTCTGGCACTGTTCAAAGTGTCCTTCTGTCATAATTTCTGTCAGAAATCCGAATTCTCCCTCCAACGATTCCACCTGTACAATCTCAATCGATCCGAATTTACTTTCCAGATGTGCTCTCATTGCCTGTGGTTCTCCCTTGATCCGCACAAAGAAACGCTTGCTCGTATCCGAGATCGGAAGCAGTTCCACTTTATCCTGATCCCACATCGTCATAATATTCCGGTTCAAATGCTTTACTTCATCTACAATATCAGAAACAACCGCACTCGCTGTCGGAAGCTTTCCTGCACCGCTTCCGTAAAACATTGCATCTCCGAGTACATTGCCATGTACAAAAATCGCATTAAAGACATCATTTACGCTATACAATGGATGTGAAGAGCTCAGCAGATACGGAGCAACGATGGCATGGATATGATCTTCATCCCTTCTGCTGCACGCGAGAAGCTTAATCGTCATTCCCATTGCCTTTGCATACATCATATCTTCTTTGGTAATCTGCGTGATCCCCTCTGTATAAATATCTTCAAAATCCACCTGCTGTCCGGAAATCAAAGAAGAAAGAATTGCAATCTTCCGGCATGCATCATATCCTTCCACATCCGCTTCCGGATTTCGTTCCGCATACCCTTTTTCCTGCGCCTCTTTTAAAACTTCCTCATAATCTGCTCCTTCATAAAACATCTTACTGAGCATATAATTGGTCGTTCCGTTTAAAATCCCTGTGATTTCTTCAATCTCATCTGCTGTCATTGAAGAATTTAACGGACGGATGATCGGAATTCCGCCTCCGACACTGGCCTCAAACAGAAAATTGATATTTTTCTCCCTTGCAATGGAAAGCAACTCTGCACCGTGCTTTGCCACCAGTGCTTTGTTGGAGGTCACCACGCTTTTTCCGGCCATCAGGCACTTCTTCACAAAAGTATATGCGGGTTCGATCCCGCCCATTACCTCTACTACGATCTGAATGGAAGGATCTTCTGCGATCACCTGAAAATCATGTACGATTTTTTCCTGAATCGGATCTCCCGGGAAATCTCTCAGATCCAGAATGTATTTTACATGGATCTCATCCCCGGCTCTCTGATCGATTCGTTCCTTATTGGTCTGTAATACTTCAATGACTCCGGATCCCACCGTGCCATATCCCATAACTGCTATATTTACCATATTCGCCTTCCTTCCTGTTCTTTTTTCTGCATCTGTCCTACTCTTCCGGGTTTTTCGGAGCACTTAAATATGCGTTGATAAACGGATCCAGGTTGCCGTCCAGCACACCGTTCACATTGCTGATCTCCATATTCGTACGGTGATCCTTCACCAGTGTATACGGCTGCATGACATAGGAACGGATCTGGCTTCCGAATCCGATCTCCTTGATCTCACCGCGAATACCGGACACTTTGTCTGCCTGCTCCTGCTGCTTCATCAGATACAGCTTGGCTTTGAGCATCTGCATGGCTTTGTCTTTATTCATGTGCTGAGAACGCTCATTCTGACACTGAACAACAATTCCTGTCGGGAAATGCGTGATACGGATTGCCGAAGAAGTCTTATTGATATGCTGTCCGCCCGCTCCGCTGGAACGATATGTGTCAATCCTGATATCGTCATCATTGATCTCAATATCAATATCTTCCTCAATATCCGGAATCACATCACAGGATGCAAAAGAAGTCTGCCGCTTTCCTGCCGCATTAAACGGAGAAATTCTGACCAGTCTGTGCACCCCTTTTTCAGAGCGCAGATATCCGTAAGCATTCTCTCCTCGTACTTCAAATGTCACGCCTTTGATTCCCGCAACATCTCCTTCCAGATAATCCAGAACTTCTACGGAAAATCCCTTTTTCTCTGCCCATCTGGTGTACATTCTGTAAAGCATGTTTGCCCAGTCACAGGATTCTGTTCCGCCTGCTCCGGCGTGAAGCGTAACGATCGCATGATCTCTGTCATACTCTCCGGTCAGAAGTGTCTGGATCCTCAGCTCTTCAAACTCTCCTTCAAAACGGAGCAGTTCTTCCTCAATCTCCTGCACCGTCTCTTCGTCCTGTTCCTCCTGACTCATCTCAATCAGAAGTCCCAGATCCTCATAATCTGCGTACATCTGCTCAATCTGCTTTACCGAATCCTGAAGACTTTTCAATACCTGCATCGTCTGTCTGGACTGATCCGGATTATCCCAGAATCCCGGCTCCTCGATCGTTCTTTCTAATTCCTCAATTCGTTCTTTCTTTGACGCTAAGTCAAAGTGAATCCCTCAAATCTTTCAGCGGCTCTTCGTATGCACTCAGTCTTACTTTCAGTTCATCTAATAAAACCACCTTGATCACCTCTTTCTTTTTTCAAAAATCTGTTTTAAATCAACATTGACTGTGTATATATTGCAGCACAATGTCTGATGCAGTATACACACAGTCAACAAAATATTCAGGCACTTACCTGGTTACTATTTTCTTCCGCAGCACTGTTTGTACTTCTTGCCACTTCCGCACGGGCATGGATCATTTGGATAAACCTTTTTCTCTTCCCGTTTTTTCGGAGTGTGTGATGCGCTGTCATCTTTGTTTGTTCCGGTCGCCTGTGCCACCTGCTCTCTTTCTACCTTCTGCTCGATCCGGATATGGAATAAGGTACGGATCGTCGTCTCTGCGATGGAATTGGTCATCTCGCCGAACATATCGTATCCCATCATCTTATATTCTACCAGTGGATCTCTCTGTCCGTATGCCTGAAGACCGATTCCCTGACGGAGCTGATCCATATCATCGATGTGATCCATCCAGCGTGTATCGATTGCCTTTAACAGTACCACTCGCTCCATCTCACGCAGCTGCTCTGCTTCCGGGAATTCTGCTTCTTTCTCCTCGTATGCTTTTACAGCACGCTCTTTCAATGTATGCTTGAGCTCTTTCTGTCTCATGTCCTTGACTTCCTCTGCATCCGGCATCTTCAGCATCGGAATCTCCCCGTGAAGTGTCAGCTCCAGTCCTGACAGATCCCATTCTTCCGAATCTGCATCCGGTGCGGCAAAGCGGTCTGTCATATTTTCTACATATTCTGTCATCATATTGTAGATGGTATCTCGCATGCTCTCTCCGTCCAGAACACGACGTCTTTCCTCATAAATGATCTCTCTCTGCTCATTCATAACCTGATCGTATTCCAGCAGATTCTTACGGATTCCAAAGTTATTGCCCTCGATCTTCTTCTGTGCTTTCTCAATCGCACTGGAGAGCATCTTATGCTCGATCTGTTCTCCGTCCTCTACACCAAGTGTGTTGAATACACTCATCAGACGTTCAGAACCAAACAGACGCATCAGATCATCCTCCAGAGAAATGTAGAAACGGGATTCTCCCGGATCTCCCTGTCGTCCGGAACGTCCGCGCAGCTGGTTGTCAATACGTCTGGATTCATGACGCTCTGTACCGATGATCTTAAGACCTCCGGCCTCTCTTGCAGCATCATCCAGCTTGATATCCGTACCACGTCCGGCCATGTTGGTCGCAATCGTGACTGCTCCGTGCTGTCCCGCATCTGCCACGATTTCTGCTTCCAGTTCATGATACTTGGCATTCAATACCTTATGCTGAATTCCTTCTTTTTTCAGCATTTTGCTGAGCAGCTCTGAAACCTCGATCGTGATCGTACCAACCAGGACCGGCTGTCCCGTTGCATGGGCTTCTTTCACGGCTTCAACGACTGCGTGGTATTTTTCCTGTTTTGTCTTATATACTGCGTCTTCGAGATCTTTTCTCTGAACCGGACGGTTGGTCGGGATCTCTACAACGTCCATTCCGTAAATATCACGGAACTCTTTTTCCTCAGTCAAGGCAGTACCTGTCATACCGCTCTTCTTCTCATACTTGTTGAACAGGTTCTGGAATGTAATGGTTGCCAGTGTCTTGCTCTCTCTTCTGACCTTCACATGCTCTTTTGCTTCGATCGCCTGATGCAGTCCGTCCGAATACCGTCTTCCCGGCATGATACGTCCAGTGAACTCATCCACGATCATAACCTCTCCCTCCTGAGTCACCACGTAATCCTGATCGCGGAACATCAGGTTATGCGCACGCAGCGCCAGAATGATGTTGTGCTGGATCTCCAGATTCTCCGGATCTGCCAGGTTCTCGATATGGAAGAAGTTTTCTACCTTCTTCACACCGTCTTCTGTCAGATTGACAACCTTTTCTTTCTCGTTGACAATAAAATCTCCGGACTCTTCAATATCTTCTCCCATGATCGCATTGATCTTGGAAAACTCACCGCTTGCTTCTCCTCTTTCCAGCTGGCGTGCCAGAATATCGCATGCCTCATACAATTTTGTAGATTTATTACTCTGTCCGGAAATGATCAGCGGAGTTCTGGCTTCATCGATCAATACGGAGTCAACCTCATCGATAACCGCAAAGTTCAGCCCTCTTTGTACAAGCTGTTCCTTGTAGATCACCATGTTGTCTCTCAGATAATCAAATCCCAGTTCGTTGTTCGTTACATATGTAATATCACAATTATATGCCGCGCGGCGCTCATCATTGTCCATATCATTGAGAACCACACCGACTGTCAGTCCCAGAAATTCGTGTACTTTTCCCATCCACTCGGCATCACGCTTTGCCAGATAATCATTGACTGTGACAATGTGAACTCCTTTTCCTTCCAACGCATTCAGATATGCCGGAAGTGTGGATACCAGTGTCTTACCTTCACCTGTACGCATCTCTGCGATACGTCCCTGATGCAGGATGATACCACCGATCAGCTGCACCCGGTAATGGCGCATCCCCATACTTCTATATGCACCTTCTCTTACAACTGCATATGCCTCCGGGAGAATATCATCCAGAGTCTCTCCCTCTTTGAGACGTTCTTTAAACTCTCTTGTCTTATCCTTTAATTCCGCATCCGAAAGCGCTTTCATCTCTGGCTCCAGCGCCTCAATGCGATCCACAATCGGATAGATTCTCTTCAGCTCGTGCTGGCTGTGAGTCCCGAAAATTTTATCCATTAAACCCATAATCTGCAATCTGCTCCTTGTCTAAATTTACTCTGCCTACCATTCTATCACTAACTTTCCATGAATTCAACCAATTCATGTTTTTGTTCCGCTTTGTTTACATTTCATTTACAAACGGAGCAGATTTTTATAAGGAATTGTCCCTCCAAACAGATCCAGTGCACTTCCGATCGTAAAATCCAGCTTTCCATGTCCAAGACTTTTGAATTTTTCCAGTTCTTCCATACTTCCGATCCCGCCCGCATAAGTAACAGGAATCCCTTCCCATCTGCCAAGCAGTTCTACAAGCTCTCCTTCCACTCCGGAAGATTTTCCTTCCACATCCACACCGTGTACCAGAAATTCATCACAGTACTGCGCCATTTCATCAAGCAATTCCTCTGACAGTTTTTCTCTGGTAAACGTCTGCCACCGGTTTGTCACGATATAATAGTCATTCCCCTTTTTCCGGCAGCTCAGATCCAGAACTATTCTCTCTTTTCCGACCATATCTTTCAGTCGTCTCAAACGGCTGCGATCCACCTCTCCTTCACGAAATATATAAGAGGTTACGATCACATGGCTGGCACCCGCATCCAGATATTCTTCTGCATTTTCCGCCGTGATACCGCCGCCGATCTGCATCCCTCCCGGATATGCCGAAAGCGCCAGAAGCGCCTGCGCTTTCGTTGCCTCAAAATATTCGGAATCTCTGGAATTGAGCAGAATGATATGCCCGCCTTTGAGTCCATCCTGTTTATATTTTTCTGCATACCAGGCTGCATCCTGTTCTGAAGTAAAATTGGTCTGTGCCATATCGCCTTCATCTTTTAAGCTGCCGCCGACGATCTGTTTTACTTTTCCGTTATGTATATCAATACAAGGTCTGAACTTCATCACAATTCTCCTTTTATAGAAAAGTGCTGCAAAAACTTCTTCTGCAGCACTTGTTTATCCGGTATTCAAAACCTACTTGTTATTCTCCCGGTTCTGTGTGTTATGATCTTTGGTCATTCCATCCGCAGCATCATCTACCGCATCCGTGGCTCCCCTTGTCAGATCATCCACTCCATTGGTCACACCATCTACTACATCATTCACACCGTCTGTGACATCATCTACCACGTTGTCTGCTTTTCCGTTACTGTTGTCATCTGTACGGTTTTCATTTCTGTCTGTCTTGTCATTATTGTCCTTTGTTTTGTCAGTTGCATCATTCATTGTTGTATCGTTCTGTGTATCTCTTCTGTTTCCACATGCAGTCGTGCCCAGAAGCATACAGGTACACATCAGCAATACAAGCAGTTTTTTTCTGTTTTTCATAATCTTCTTCCTTTCATAAAATATAGTCTTACACTGTTAAGTTTTCCTTTTTTTAATATTTTATGAATGGAATTTTTTTCTTTTTTATGCTCTTGGTCCTGCTGATTTCCTCAGTTTTTCCAATGCTCTTGACTCCAGCTGACGGATCCGTTCTCTGGTCACGCCGAGTATCTGTCCGGTTTCTTCGAGCGTATGTACATTACCGTCCTCCAGACCGTAGCGGAGTCTTAAGATTTTCTGCTCTTTTTCTGTCAACGTAGAAAGCATCTCCTGCACTTCTTCTTTCTGTACTAGTGCCGCAACAGCCTCCTCAGGAGTCGGTTCCTGTGTATCTTCAATAAAGTCTTCCAGACTGCTGTCCTCTTCGTCTCCCACCGGAGTCTCCAGAGAAACCGGATTTTTGATATAGCTCTGCATGCGCTCTACTTCTTCTGTTGTCATATGCAGCTCTTTTGCAATCTCCTCTGCAGCAACTTCACGCCCGAGTGTCTGTTCCATCTTCCGCTCTGTTTTGCTGATCTTATTCATATTCTGAGCTACACGGACCGGCACGCGAATCTCTCTGGACTGGGAATCCAGCGCCCGCAGAATGGCTTCTTTGATCCACCATACCGCATAGGTGGAAAATTTACTGCCCTTTGTGTAGTCAAATTTTTCCACTGCACGCATCAGACCGATATTACCTTCCTGGATCAAATCCATAAACTGCATTCCTTTTCCGGCATAATGCTTTGCCACTGCAACCACCAGACGCAGATTTGCTTCCTCCATCTTTCGTCGTGCTTCTGTATCTCCTTCTGCGATCTGTCTGCCAAGTTCCAGTTCTTCCTCTGCTGTAAGCAGCGGTATCCTACCGATCTCTTTTAAATAAATCTTTAACGGTTCCGTCATATCCACCGAATCCGGCACCAGATCCTCTGTTTCTGCTCCCAGATCCAGTTCTTCCTCCAACAGTTCCTTTTCTATCTCTTTACTCATATATTTTCATGCCTTTCTTTTCACGTAAGTCTCTGCTTATAGTTTTTCAATCACCTGACCGCTTCTGTAGGCTGCAAGCAGCGACTCCAGATCTGCTACCTGCTCTTTTAACTCGGTGCCGATATCTGTATTTCCAACGAGACGGCGTTCTGTCACCCGTTTCACTACCATGTAATCCGAATGAATATCGCTTCCCTTTTCCACCGCAGCCTCTTTCGACTCAAAAGGCTCATGGGCAACCAGAACAAGACCATAGGAGTTGTAGACAAGGGTATACCCTGCAATTCCCGTCTCTTTCTGATACGCCCTGGAAAAACCTCCATCGATGACCAGAACTTTCCCATTACACTTGATCGGACTTTCTCCGTTTTTACATTTTACAGGAACGTGCCCGTTGACAATGTGGGCTCCCTCCGGGTGCAGTCCGAACTCTTCCAGAATCTCGTCTACCACCTCTTCTTTTTCCAGAAGTTCGTAATACGGATTCTTTTTCTCCAGATGCGTCTCTTTTGCCTCGATAAAATACCGCTCAAAGGTCGCCATCTTGTCTTTTCCGAACAGCGGAGAATCCGGATGTTGCCAGATGCACCACATGATATTCTTTCCCTGCTCTTTTTCCTGTTCATCCAGCGCGAAAAAGCCTTTTCTTACATAGCCTTCCAGCGCATCATACAGACTTTTCCCACGGTAGCTTTTTCCACAGAGCTGTACTTCCTTTAAAGATCCGTCCTCTCTAAGCGGTACGCATCCGTGATACAAAAGATTGTTGTTATACACCTTGTATAATCCACCTTTTGCAAGCAAAAACCGCATATGATCCTGCAGCTTTTCACATCCTGCAAATGCTTTTTCCAGGCGTTCCATAATCTCCGCTTCCTCTTCGGTCAGTTCATACGGAGCTGCCGGATCAATGGTCGGAAAGCTATCATCTTTTAACGTATATTCTTTTCCATCCAGCAGGATCGTGCCTTTTTTATAATCAATCCTGTGCAGCAGTGCACGTTCTTCCATCTGAAATTCCGGATGCTGAAGAATCAGTTTTCCTTCTACCTTAAACTGTATCACGGAAATCGCCTTGTGCATCCGAAGATTCATCTCCATCTCCGCCTTTTGCAGGCGTTCGCTTCCTTTGCGCCTGAAACAGGTACAGGGGTCGTCCCCATAAATGCGAAGTGCAAAATTCGCCAGAGGCAGAAGATTGATCCCGTATCCGTCCTCCAGAATATCCAGATTCCCATAACGGGCACAGATCCGGATCACATTGGCAATGCAACCTCTTTGCCCTGCTGCCGCACCCATCCAGAGCACATCATGATTGCCCCACTGAATGTCCACTGAATGATAGGTCATCAGCTTATCCATGATAATATGCGGGCCCGGTCCCCTGTCATAAATATCACCGACAATATGTAAATGATCGATCACAAGCCTCTGGATCAGATCTGCGATCGCACAGATAAATTCTTCTGCCCTGCCGATCCGGATGATTGTCTGAATGATCTCATTATAGTAGGATTCCTTGTCATGAAGCTCCGCCTTTTCCGTGATCAGTTCTTCTATGACATAAGCAAAATCTTTCGGAAGTGCCTTGCGTACTTTAGAACGGGTATACTTACTGGCTGCCCGTTTGCTCACCTCGATCAGGCGGTACAGCTGAATTTTATACCAGTCTTCCATATGCTTCTCGGTCCGCTTTACCTGCTCTGTCTTCTCTTTTGGATAATAGATCAAAGTAGCCAGTTCCTGCTTTTCCCGCTTCCCAAGCGTATATCCAAATACATCCTCGATTTTGCTTCGCACCGCACCGGATCCATTCTTCAGCACATGGGAAAACGCCTCCCATTCCCCATGAATGTCCGTCAGAAAATGCTCGGTTCCTTTCGGAAGATTCAAGATCGCCTGCAGATTGATGATCTCTGTAGAAGCCGCCGCGATCGTCGGATACAGATCCGACAGCCGCTCCAGATATCTTGTCTCTAATTCTTTCATGACACTCCCCGCTCTTTACTCAAACTCTGATTAAAACTGAATCACATCACTCATATCATACATGCCGGCTGTTTTTCCCGCCAGGAACTTGGCTGCTTCCACCGCGCCTTTTCCAAACACGCTTCTGGAATATGCTGTATGCTTAAATTCGATCACTTCATCCATTCCTGCAAAGATCACCTCATGCTCTCCCACGATTGTTCCGCCGCGAACCGCTGAAATTCCGATTTCTTTCTCTTCTCTTTTTTTGCGGTACTGGCTTCTGTCATATACATACGTATATTCATGATCCAGTGCTTCATTGACAGAATCCGCAAGCGCCAGTGCAGTACCGCTTGGAGCATCCACTTTCTGGTTGTGATGACGCTCTACCAGCTCAATATCATATCCCGCCGGCGCCAGTACTTTTGCGGCATCTTTCAAGAGCTTCATCAGCAGATTGATCCCCATGGACATATTCGCTGATTTTAAAACAGCTGTCTGCTCTGCTGCTTTTTCTACTTTTTCAAGCTGTGCTTCAGAAAGTCCCGTGGTACAAAGTACGACCGGAAGCCGTCTGTTCACACAATAGTCCAAAAGTCCGTCCACTGCTGCCGCATTGGAAAAATCGATCACTACGTCTGCCTCTGCATCACACGCTTCCATCGATGAAAACACCGGATACGGATTCTGCACTCCCTGAAACTGATCCACTCCTGCTACAATCTCCACTTTACTGTCTGCTTCCGCAATTTTTGTGATCACCTGTCCCATTTTTCCATTGCAGCCATGCATGATTATCTTTATCATCCTGATTTCCTCCTCGTTCTGTATCTTTCATTTTCCACACCGGAAAACGTTATTCTTTCACGCTATACCGATCCGGACTTTTCAATACACGCCTGCAAAAGACAGACTTTACCCGGATGGGTATACAAAAAAGGATATCACATTCTGGCTATTTGCTCAATCTATGATATCCTTTTAACAATTTTTTATGCTAACTGAATTCCGAACTCCTGCATTGCTTTTTTCAGCTGCATGGTATGCGCTTCACTCAGCTCTGTCAGCGGCATTCTCAATCCGCCGACTTCCATTCCCATCAGATTCACTGCTTTTTTCACCGGAATCGGATTCACTTCGCAGAACAGTGCCTCAATCAGAGGAAGTGCCTTCAGCTGTAATGCCCTGCTTCCCGCAATATCTCCCGCAAAGAAGCTTGCACAGATATCATGTGTCTCTCTCGGAGCCACATTGGACAATACAGAAATCACACCTTTTCCGCCCAGTGACAGGATCGGAACAATCTGATCGTCATTTCCAGAATATACATCCACTTTCCCGTCTGTCAGCTGCAAGATCTTCGCTACCTGTGAGATATTTCCGGATGCTTCCTTGACTGCCACAATGTTGTCAGTCTCTTTCGCCAGTGTCGCTACGGTGGATGGCTCAATATTCACTCCGGTTCTGCTCGCTACGCTGTACAAGATGATCGGCGCTTTTGTCTCGGCCGCGATCGCCTTATAATGTGCAATCAGTCCCGTCTGTGTCGCTTTATTATAATATGGGGTTACAAGAAGTACGCCATCCGCACCGCTCTCGGCTGCTTCTCTTGACATCTCGACTGCAGTCCGTGTACAGTTGGAACCTGTTCCTGCAATGACCGGAATCCGTCCTTTCGTCTGTCTGATCGTAAACTTGATGCAGTCCATATGCTCCTCTTCCGTCAATGTAGACGATTCCCCTGTTGTACCGCAGATCACAATACTGTCGGTACCGTTATCACAATGAAACTGGATCAATTCGTCCAGCTTTTCATAGTTCACACTTCCATCTGCATGAAATGGTGTAATAATCGCAACTCCTGCTCCTGTAAAAATTGACATATTTATCCTCCTGACCTTGTCGATTCTCTACTCAGTAATGTTTATGAAATTTTATCATTATTCAGAAGTGATGTCAACGATGGGAATGTGAAAAACGTCCTATTCCATGCACTCCAGCTTGCTCACAGATACTTCATAGGCTGTTCGTGTCTGTGTTTCGGTCTCGGAAATTTTCTTCACATAATCTCTGCTCTGGATTCTTCCCAGTATCTGTACATGCTCTCCCACTTCAAATCCGGACGCATACCGTGCATTTCTTCCCCAGCAGATACACGGAATGTAGTCCGATTTTCCGTACGGACGGTTCACCGCCAGAAGCAGGTCCGCGATTTCCCGTCCAAGCGGTGTTTTCCTGTACACCGGCTTTTTACAGATATACCCCTCCAGCAGAATGTGATTTGTTTTCGCCCCATCCAGTTCCTCGTCAATAAATTCTACCTCTCTTACAAACACAGACAGCACCAGGCGGTTTTTCTGTTCTTCATGCCGGTTATAAGAACGGAACTGCCCGGATACCTTGATCGCCTCTCCTGTATAATCCTGCGTCACATCGATCAGACGTTCTGAGATCATGAGAGGAATCCGGTCATTTGAATTACTCAGACGCTTCACAAGCACATCCGCCATATAGAATCCCTCTCCGAACACCTCGTGGCTGTATGTAAACCCGGATGCCACAACTCCCATGATGGTTACCTGATTGTTTTCAATAATCTTATCTGACATAATTTGTAGTACTCCCTTCCTCGTATGTGGTATTTTATATTTTTGAGTCAACTTAAGTCTATGACATCATACCGCAGTTTAGACCCGATTGTCCGAAAAACCGTTCGACAAAATCTATCGACAATTTTTTTATTTGCCTGTCACAAGAGTACTTGTAAAATCTGAAATTTATGATAGAATGAAAAAGTTGTAACAAGAGAACACACATTAACATAAGTAGGAAAGAGTGTAAAATTATGAAAACAAAACGTGAAGATGTTAGAAATATTGCCATTATCGCTCATGTTGACCATGGAAAAACAACTCTGGTTGATGAGCTCTTAAAACAAAGTGGTGTTTTCCGTGAGAATCAGGATGTTGCGGAACGTGTCATGGACTCCAATGATATTGAAAGAGAGCGTGGAATCACGATTCTCTCCAAAAATACTGCAGTCTATTACAAAGGAACCAAGATCAACATCATCGATACGCCCGGACATGCGGACTTCGGCGGTGAAGTAGAACGTGTCCTGAAAATGGTAAACGGTGTCGTACTTGTAGTCGATGCCTTTGAAGGCGCCATGCCGCAGACCAAATTCGTACTGAGAAAAGCACTGGAATTAGACCTTCCGGTTATCGTCTGCATCAATAAGATCGACCGCCCGGAAGCCCGCCCGGATGAAGTGATCGATGAGATCCTGGAGCTTTTCATGGAACTGGATGCTTCTGACGAGCAGCTGGACTGCCCGTTTGTCTATGCTTCCGCAAAATCAGGAATTGCGGTCCTTGACCTTTCTGACGAAGAAAAAGATATGCAGCCATTGTTTGAGACGATCCTCGAATACATCCCGGCTCCGGAGGGCGATCCCGAGGCACCGACACAGATGCTGATCAGTACCATTGATTACAATGAATACGTCGGACGGATCGGAGTCGGAAAAGTAGACAACGGAACGATTCGTGTCAATCAGGATATGCTCCTTTTAAACCATCACGATCCGGACAAGCAGCAGAAAGTCAAGATCAGCAAACTGTATGAATTTGACGGTCTGAACAAAGTAGAAGTAAAAGAAGCCACGATCGGTTCTATTGTAGCGATTTCCGGTATTTCCGATATTTCCATCGGAGACACCCTCTGCTCTCCTGAGAATCCGGAAGCCATTCCATTCCAGAAGATTTCCGAACCGACGATCTCCATGCAGTTCATCGTCAATGACAGCCCGTTTGCAGGAAGAGAAGGAAAATTCGTTACTTCCCGTCACCTGCGCGACCGTCTTCTGCGCGAACTGAACACCGATGTCAGCCTGCGTGTGGAAGAGACGGAGAACGCCGACAGCTTTAAAGTATCCGGACGAGGCGAGCTTCACCTTTCTGTCCTGATCGAAAATATGCGCCGTGAAGGATACGAATTTGCGGTAAGCAAAGCAGAAGTTTTATATCACACAGATGAAAACGGCAAAAAATTAGAACCAATGGAGCTTGCCTACGTGGATGTACCGGAAGAATTTACCGGAACTGTCATCGACAAACTGAGTCAGAGAAAGGGAGAGCTTCAGAACATGGGCGTTTCCAGCGGCGGTTATACAAGACTGGAATTTCTGATTCCTGCCCGCGGACTCATCGGATACCGTGGAGAATTTATGACCGATACCAAAGGAAACGGAATCCTCAACACAAGCTTTAACGGATATGCGCCGTATAAAGGAGATATCCAGTATCGCAAACAGGGATCTCTGATTGCATTTGAGACCGGTGAGTCTGTCACTTACGGACTCTACAGCGCACAGGAACGCGGTACTTTGTTTATCGGACCTGGTGAAAAAGTCTATGCCGGAATGGTCATCGGACAGAACGGAAAAGCAGAAGACATCGAATTAAACGTCTGCAAGACAAAGCATCTGACCAACACCCGTTCCTCCAGTGCAGACGAAGCGCTCCGCTTGACACCGCCTCGTATTTTGAGCCTGGAAGAAGCACTGGACTTTATCGATACCGATGAGCTTCTGGAGGTAACACCGGAAACACTGCGTATCCGCAAAAAAATCCTGGATTCCAGAATGCGTAAACGCAGCAATTTGAAATAATCAGGAGACAACCATGAAAAAATATGCCAATGCCTTTTTGAAATGGATCACTTCAATCCTGGAAGTTGTCATCGCTTTGATCCTTGCAGTTACAATTATCATCATGACCTTTCAGCTGATCCTCTCATTTCAGCATTTGTCAGACCTGAATCAGTATCCAAATTATGACGATATGCTGACTACCTGTTTTAACCTGATCATCGGTGTGGAAATGATACGTATGCTGTATCTCCACACCCCGATCACAGTATTTGAGGTTCTGCTCTTTGCCATCGCAAGACAGATCATCATCGAGCATGGATCACCGCTCAACAGTCTGATCGGCGTGATCGCCATTGCAATTTTATTTGCCACAAGAAAATTTTTGTTTATGACTTTTGATGAGTCTGAAAAGATTATTTTCCGTTCCTCTCAGAAAGTCAAATATATCAATCGTCTGATCCATGTCCACATTCCTTATGAGAATGATGAGACACTGCTGGATGTGCTGTTAAAGAAGATGAAGGAAGATGAAATTGAGATCGGAGTCGGTGCCTGCACTTACTTTTCTGATTTCGGTCTGCGCATCGTTAAGATCACCGATGGAAAAATTACCCGAATTGAAGTAATTCGTTCTATACAATAGAGGAATTCCGTGCTATAATGTTTACATAGTACAAAGAACACTTTATAAGGACAAGTTCTTTGTACAATATAAACAAAAGGAGTTGACCAGTATGAACTTTATTATTAGTGGAAAAAACATCGATGTGACACCAGGTTTAAAGGACGCTATTGAACAGAAATTAGGAAAACTTGAAAGGTATTTCACTCCTGAAACAGAAATTATCGTAACACTCAGTGTGGAAAAAGAACGTCAGAAGATTGAAGTGACCATTCCTGTAAAAGGAAACATTATCCGCTCTGAGCAGACCAGCGATGATATGTATGTATCCGTTGATCTTGTAGAAGAGGTTATTGAAAGACAGCTTCGCAAATATAAAAACAAACTGGTTGCCAGAAGCCAGGGACATCCTTCCGGTTCCGGCAATAACTTTAAAAAAGAATTTTTCGAATCAGAAGATGACACTTCTGTAGATGATGAGATCCGCATTGTCCGTACAAAACGCTTTGGCATCAAACCAATGTATCCGGAGGATGCCTGCATCCAGATGGATCTTCTTGGACATGCTTTCTTCGTATTCTGCAACGCAGAGACAGACGAAGTCAATGTTGTCTACAAAAGAAAAGATGGTTCTTTCGGACTGATCGAGCCAGAATTTTCATAAGATAAAAAAGCTGCCCCAACCGGCAGCTTTTTTATTGTCACTTATTCAAATACGACCATCTCACCATCTACGTTGGCAAACCAGCACTCTCCTGTTCTGGTTATTCCGGTCTGACCATTTGTCGCTTCTGTGATCTCAGCGATCAGCTTTGACTCCTCCTCTTTCGGAATCAGGACAGTCAGATCTACTTTCTCTGTATACACACTGTCCAGGATTGTCAGCCCTCTTTGTCCCAGCAGATACTGAATTTTCCCCAATCCGGTATAATCTGTTGTAAGATTCAGTTTAAATCCATAGATTTTGGTAATAATCTGACTGTGGGAAATCCCTTCTCTTGCTGATTCGGTATAGGCTCTGACCAGACCTCCCGTTCCGAGAAGTGTCCCGCCAAAATACCGTGTCACAACTACAAAAATATTGTGAAGTCCCGCTCCCCGGATGACCTCCAGAATCGGTTTGCCTGCTGTACCGCTCGGTTCCCCATCATCACTGCAGCGCTCTGTCACGCGTTCTTCTCCGATTACATAGGCCCAGCAGTGATGCCTTGCATCCCAGTACTTTTTCCGTACCTGTTCCAGATACTGCATGGCTTCCTCCTCCGAGTGCACCAAAAATACTTCCGCGATAAACCGGGACTTTTTTTCCACGATCTCGCCCTTGCCGCCCTGATATACTGTCCTGTATTCCATCTGTCTCCCACCTTGCTTTTTCCATGCCTTTTGTTTGTTTCAGGTATTTTCTGCCTGTTCTTTCTCAAATATATATACTATGCCTTTGGAACAAACACAAGAAAAACTGTGCAATTATTAAAATTTTTTTATAAGAATATGAACTTTTTCTTTTTCCTTTGCTTTAAAAGAGCAAATTTGATATAATGAGTAGAATGAATAAAGGAGGATATTATTCATGAATTACGGAAAAGAAAGCCTTTCGAAGAAGAAAAAAAATGTATCTTCAAAGAAAAATATGAAAAAGAAACGGGTCGGCGTCCGTGTCTTTAAGGCCGTTGTCATCTGTTTCCTTCTCATCTGCATCATCGGTGCCGTAGGCGGCGGTCTTTTCGTCAAGAAGATCATTGACGATGCGCCAGAGATCACTCCTGCCAGTGTCAAACCAAGCGGATATAAATCCCAGGTGGTTGCAGCATCTAACGGTCAGAATCTGGGGCAGTTCCGAGAAGCCGGATCCAACCGTGTCTACAAGACCATTGACACCATTCCAAAATATCTTGCCAATGCATTTGTAGCGATTGAGGACGAACGTTTCTACGAGCACAACGGAATCGACCTGCAGGGTATTCTGCGCGCCGGTCTTGTAGGTATCACAAGCGGGGACTTTTCAGAAGGAGCCAGTACGCTCACCCAGCAGCTGATCAAAAATAACGTGTTCCCGAATTTCACGAATGAAAAAACGTTTTTCGACAGTCTGGAGCGAAAACTGCAAGAGCAGTATCTTGCTCTGGAAATTGAAAAGCAGATGACCAAAGAAGAGATTCTGGAAGCCTACATGAACACCATCAACCTGGGACAGAACTGTCTCGGTGTTCAGTCTGCCGCAAAGCGCTACTTTAACAAAGATGTCTCAGAGCTTACACTTTCGGAGTGTGCAGTCATCGCCGGGATCACCCAGAACCCGACAAGATACGATCCTGTGACTCATCCGGAGGAGAACGCCAAACGACGGGACATTGTACTGAACAACATGCTGGAACAGGGCTACATCACCCAGCAGGAATTTGATGAGGCCAAGGCAGACCCTGTCTATGACAGGATTCAGCCTACTGCAGTCGGCTCTGATGCGGAAAAACCGAACACATATTTTATCGATGAGCTTGCAGAACAGGTGTTAAACGATTTGCAGGAACGTAAATCTTACACTGCAACACAGGCACATAATCTGCTGTACAGCGGCGGTCTGACGATTTATGCGACACAGGATCCGACGATCCAGCAGATCTGCGATGAAGAGGTTGCCGATCCGAGCAACTATCCGTCTACCATCGAATACGGACTGCAATACGCACTGACTGTTACACATGCTGACGGTTCTGTTGAAAACTACAGCCAGAACAATGTAGGAGATTATATTCAGGCAGCATGGGGACGTGAATATCCACTTGTCTTCTCTTCCCCGGATGAAGCCAATCAGGCAGTTGCGGAATATAAGACAACACTTAATATCCAGGAAGGGGATACTGTAGACGAAAGTATTACAATCCCTCCACAGCCTCAGACTTCTGTTGTTGTGATGGATCAGTATACGGGAGAAGTCAAAGCCATTGTCGGCGGCCGCGGGGAAAAAACAGCCAGCTTTTCTCTGAACCGTGCGACCGATTCTTACCGGCAGCCAGGTTCCTGTTTCAAACCACTGGGTGTTTATGCTCCGGCGATCGATACCGGAAAATATACTCTGGCTTCTCTGATTGAAGACTCTCCGTACACATACAGCGATGGAACTCCGGTCAACAACTGGGATGGCAAATATATTGGACAGGCTACTGTACGTTATGCGATCCTCCACTCCATGAACGTTTGTGCCGTACGTACTCTGACTGATATCGGTATCGATACAGGTATGAAATATCTTGAGAACTTTGGATTTACTACACTGGTAAGCAAAGAAGATGATCCGGCACACAACGATTACAACCAGTCCACTGCACTCGGCGGTATCACAAACGGTGTTTATAACATTGAACTGACTGCTGCCTATGCTGCACTGGCCAACAATGGAGTGTACACAAAACCGATCTTATATACAAAGGTTTTGGATCATGACGGCAATGTCATTCTGGACAACAGTACTCCTGAGACTCATCAGGTTGTAAAGGATTCCACAGCAGCACTTCTGACGAATGCTATGCAGGATGTGATCAAACGTGGTACCGGTACAGCTGCACAGCTTGCAAATGGAATGCCTGCATCCGGAAAAACCGGTACTTCCGAATACAGTACTGACCTCTGGCTTGCTGCTTACACACCGTACTATACATGCTCTATCTGGGGTGGATATGATTCCAATAAACCAATGGAGAATATCTATAATCAGACCTGGCACGAAGTCATGTGGAAAAATATCATGGACCGTGTCAACACTACACTCGGTCTGCAGGTAAAGAACTTTACCATGCCTGCATCTGTAGAGCAGAAAACAGTATGTTCTGTCACTGGTCTTCTGGCGGTCAGCAGTTGTCCGTCCTACACGGAATATTTCGCAAAAGGAACCGGTCCGACGCAGAGCTGCTCCGGCCACTATGAGGAAGAAGAGGATGACGAGGATGATGACGATAAGAACAAAGAGGATTCCGATTCTCAGAACAGCCAGGATTCCGAAGATAATGAGGATTCCGGAAATTCCGATCAGTCCGGTGATAACAACAACAATTCCGGAAACAATGGAAACAACAACGGAAATAATAACGGAAACAGCAATGGAGATTCCGGTACCGTAACACCTCCGGAAGAATAAACAAAAAAGAAGAGAAGCGATCAGGATCTTACCTGAACTGCTTCTCTTCTTTTATATTATCAGTTCCAGCACCTGTTGGTACTGCAGCTGCTGTATCAGATTGTAAATCTGTTCTTTCTCTTCTATCGGTGCTGAAAAGCTCAATCCGCATCCGGCCGTGATCTCCCTGGGAACCGGAATCAGTCTTCCTGCAATCTGCCGCTTTTTTGCCTCGCTTTCAAATGCCATCGCAGCTGTTGTCGTTTCAAATGTCACTACGATCCGTAATTCTTTTGGTCTCATCTCTCTTCTCCCGCTGTCATTTCTTTGATTGCCTTTACTGCTTCTTCCACCTGTTCTTCACTGAGAAAATGAGAAAAACTAAATCGTACGATTCCCTGTTCCTCTGTATGAAGTGCCCTGTGCATCAGAGGTGCGCAGTGTGCCCCGGGGCGCGTCTGAATCCCGTACACCTCGGAAAGTTCATCGCTAACTGCAGAAGAGTCATAATTTCCGATATTCAAAGCGACGATCGGCGCACGTTCCATATTCGAAAAGTCTCCATAGATTTTTACGGCATCCAGATGTTTGATTCCCTCATAAAACTGCCGCATTCTCTGACATTCGATCCTTTTGATCTGTTCTGTTCCGACATTCAAAATGTAGTTTAATGCTGCATGTAATCCGGCAATCCCATGCCCGTTTAACGTCCCCGCTTCCAGTACAGTCGGCATCTCCTGCGGCTGTGTTTTCAGAAAGCTCTGCACTCCGCTTCCCCCGGTTTTAAACGCAGGCAGGTGTACAGATTTTTGTACGATCATCCCTCCAGTTCCCTGTGGTCCCATCAGGCCCTTATGTCCGGTAAAACAGAGGATATCAATAAAATCTCGTTCCATATCGATTGGAAATACTCCTGCTGTCTGAGACGCATCCAATAAAAACAACACGCCGTATTTTTTGCACAGTTTTCCGATTTCCGTCAGTGGATTTAAGTTTCCTGTCACATTGGATGCATGGGTACAGGCAAAGATATCCACACCATTTTGAAACAATTCTTCCAGCTTTTCCAGAGAAAGCCGCCCCTTCTCATCCACATCCAGGATCTGCAGGCTGCACCCTCTCTCTTTTGCCAGATACACGGGGCGTAAGACACTGTTGTGATCCATTGCTGTCGCCGCCATCCGTACCCCGGGAGCTGTCAGCCCCTGAATTGCAATATTAAGAGCTTCCGTAGCATTACTGGTAAACACTACCTGCTCCGGTCCTGGTCCGTGAAATAATTCATTCAGCAGACACCTTGTCTCATAGATCATGCGGGCACTGTTCAGACTGGATGCATGGCTTCCTCTGCCTGCATTTCCCATGGTCAGGATCGCATCATACACTGCCTGCGCCACTTCTCTCGGACGATAGTAGCTGGTCGCCGCGCTGTCCAGATAAATCATGGCTTCACAACCTTTTCTGCCTGCAGCATTTTTTCACAGATCACATACATATTTGTAACACCTCCCACAGAAAGCTTCTCCGTCAGTCCGTAGTGATTCAGACACGTTCCACAAGTCAAAATCTCCACTCCCTGCGATTCCAAAAGCTTCAGATCTTCGAGGGATTCGGAGCCTTCTACCGGAAGTCTGGCGCCTCCATTATACATGATGACTGTATCCGGAAGCCCTTCCTGACTCGTGAGCGCATAAATAAAGCCTTTCATCAGTGCCCTTCCAAGAACTTCATCCCCCTCTCCCATGCAGTCAGAAGATAACACAACGATTGTATTTCCTGTTTTTTCGGAGACCGGCTGACACGGGATACATTCTGCAGTCTCTTCCCCCGCTTCATCCACAGCGCCTTCTGCCTTTATAAAAACCCGATATGTATGTTCATCCTGTTGTTCCCAGGAACATTCCAGCTGTTTTTGTTTTGCCATTTTCTCCAGATTCTGCACGGCAATGGCATTGTCCACCAGTGTCTCTACGATATCTGATTCTGCCATCTGTGCCAGCATTTTTTTCGTCTCCACTACCGGAATCGGACACTGTTTTCCTCTTGCATCTACCATATATTTTTTCATGTTCTCTGCACCTCTATCTCACTTCTATTTTTTTCTCTCTTTTTTCTGTGACTTCTCCCACAATCGCACAGGGCAGTCCCAGAGCCTTCAACTCTTCCAGACACTGCTCCGCATCACTTTTTTCTATGCTGACAAGCAGCCCGCCGGATGTCTGCGGATCAAATAAAATCTCTTCCATTTCAAACGGAACATCAAAAAACTGCACGTTTTCTCCCACATGGTTTCTGTTTCTCTGGGCTGCTGCAGTCAGGTAAAATTCCCCTGCATAATCAAACGCCTCCGGAATATATGGAACCTGACTGCTTTCGACGCGGGCAGAATATGCATCTCCCAGCATCTCCAGGAGATGTCCCAGAAAACCAAATCCAGTCACATCGGTACAGCCGTGCACCTGATACTTTCTCACTACTTCTGAGGCATACTTGTTCAGGGTGGTCATGGAACGGATTGCCTGCGCCATTGCTTCTTCGGATGCTTCCTGGATCCGGTTTGCAGTACACACGATTCCAACTCCAAGTGGTTTTGTCAGGATCAGAACATCCCCCTCCCGGCATCCATTGTTTGCAAACACCTTGTCCGGGTGTATGGTCCCCATTACAGAAAGTCCGTATTTGACGTCTGTATCCGCAATCGAATGTCCGCCTGCCAGAACACCGCCCGCCTCTTTGACTTTTTCTCCGCCACCCAGCATAATCTGCCCAAGTATGTTCAGATCCCAGTTTTCCGGAAAGCAGACAATATTCAATGCGGTTTTGACATCTCCACCCATGGCATAAATATCACTTAATGCATTTGCTGCCGCGATCTGTCCGAATGTGTAGGGGTCATCCACCATGGGAGGAAAAAAGTCCAGCGTCTGCACCACTGCCAGATCATCTGTCAGTTTGTACACTGCTGCATCGTCTGAACTGTCATATCCGATCATCAGGTTTTCGTCCCTCGTCTTTGGTATCTTTTCCAGAACTCTTGCCAGGATTCCCGGGCCCAGTTTTGCCGTGCAGCCCCCGCCTTTACAAAACACAATCTCTTCTTTGTCACTCATCTTTTCTTCTGCCTCCCTTTCATTTTCTGCCATCCGATCACTGCCGCACCGAGCGCACCAGTGCGCAAAACGCCTCCAACTGTTTTAAATTGATATTCACATCATCCCCCCTTTTGCTCTGTTTTTATTATACTGCATTCCCGGAAAAGAGACCAGCTTATGATCGATTTCTCCAATAACAAATTCTTATCTTTCTACATTTCACACATTACGATCACTTTCTGGGGCGTTGTCATCGGCGGTATGCTGAATGTCGTATTGGTATAATAGACTAACAGCTCCATGTTTCTCGGACTGCAGGTAAACCTCTGCCCGTTCTGTGCCATGATATTTGTCACAGGACTTAGATTTAACCGAAGTGAATTATCTTCTGCCACCAGATTTTCATCAAAGAAATTCAGCATCACATTCTGTTCTCCCCGAAGCACTGTCACAATCTCTGCCCGGTATTGAGGAGGATAAATTGCCGGAACCGGAAGGCTGGTATCATAAAACGCGGCAACCCGCATTCCTCTTCGCAGCCTTACATTTTCGATCACCATTGTATCCGCCATCACGGTAAAGCGTACTTCTCCGTTTTCTGTATCCAGACGCAGAATCTGGCTGCAGCAGGAATCCCCTCTTTGAATCTCCCTTATCACACCGTTTATTTGTCCATATGTCTCATATGCCATTTTACGCACATCCTTTTTTCCTTATATTATGTCTTTTTCTCCGTATTGTTCACACTTTCTTCTTGTACTTTTCCCTGAAATTATGCTATACTGTTTTTCGGAAATCAAAAAAGGAAGCGAACGCAAATGAAAAGATCTGACAGAACATCTTTTTCAATTTCATATAATCGACAGACAGGCTGATATACAGCCTGTTTTTTTTTCGCTTTACCATAGTAGCTTAACGCATAATTATTTCAAAGGAGAGTGTCAAAACCATGAAAACCAATATTTTTAGGCCAAAAAATCTTTTCATGATTTTCCTTGGCAACACCACCATGGCACTGGGAATCGTCATGTTTGTTCTTCCCAACGAGTTGATGACCGGAGGAACCACCGGACTTTCTCTGATCATAGATCATTATCTGCATCTGCCGATTTCTGTCTTTGTGTTTATCTTCAATTGCATCATGTTTTTACTCGGTGCGCTGATACTGGGATTTGATTTTGCCCTGACCACACTGATCAGTACCTTTTACTATCCGATTGCACTTGGATTTTTCCAAAATATCCCTTCGCTTTCCACAATCACGGATGACTGGATGTTATCCAGCATCTTCGGCGGACTCTTTATCGGATTTTCACTGGGAATCGTCATACGGTGCGGAGCTTCTACCGGAGGCATGGATATCCCTCCGTTGATCCTGAACAAAAAATTCGGACTGCCTGTTTCTGTAATGCTCTATGTATTTGACTTTTTGATCCTGATCGGTCAGGCATTGTTCTGTGACAAAGAGGCCATTCTGTACGGAATTCTTCTTGTCATGACCTACACCATTGTACTGGATAAAATTCTTGTCATCGGCCAGGCTCAGACGCAGGTCAAGATCATCAGCCAGAAATCCGATGAAATCAATGAAGCCATTACGCGGAAGATGGATCGGGGATCTACGCTGCTTCATACAGAAACCGGATATCTTCATTCCAGACAAAATATGATCCTGACCGTCATTTCCAACCGGGAGCTTTCAAAACTCAATCAGCTCGTTATGGAAATCGACCCTACTGCATTTATGATCATCGGAAAGGTAAATGAAGTGCATGGAAATGGATTCACGCTGCCGAAAAAACATGCCGTAAAAACAGAGAAATAACGCATGACCACAGAAAAAAGGACAACTGATTTTGAGGGCTATACTCAAAGTCAGTTGTCCTTTTCCATGAAACAATCTTATAAATTTTTCAGCAATTTATCGATGCTGACCAGTTTTACACTGAGTACAAAAATCTCAGCTGCAACTGCCAGCTCTTCCGGCGTCGGATAAGACGGAGCAATACGAATGTTGCTGTCTTTTGGATCTTTTCCATATGGGAATGTTGCTCCGGCGCCTGTCATCACAAGCCCTGCTTCTTTCGCTTTTGCAACGATTGCTTTGGCACATCCTTCCATGGCATCAAAGGAGATAAAGTATCCGCCACGCGGAGCGATCCACGAACCAATCTCGAGTCCTCCCAGTTCACGCTCTAATGTGTTGATAACCGTCTCAAATTTTGGTCTCATGATATCTGCATGTTTTTTCATGTGCTCGACGATCCCATGAATATCTTTGAAGAATCTGACATGGCGAAGCTGATTTACTTTGTCATGGCCGATCGTCTGCACTTTCATCATATTGCGGATGTCTGCAAGGTTCGCATCAGAAGCCGCGATTGCTGCGATACCGGAACCCGGGAAACTGATCTTGGAGGTAGAAGAAAACTTGTATACCATATCCTGGTTTCCTGCTTTTTTACATTCCATCAGAATCTCGAGCAGGTAATCCTGTTTGTCTTCGTACAGATGATGTACACAATATGCATTATCCCAGAAGATACGGAAATCCTCTGCTGCCGGCTTTAAGTTTGCAAAACGATACACTGTCTCGTCAGAATATGTGATTCCCTGTGGATTGGAATACTTCGGTACACACCAGATACCTTTGATCGCCGGATCTTCACTGACCAGTTTTTCCACCAGATCCATATCCGGACCTGTTGCTGTCATCGGAACATTGATCATCTCAATTCCAAAATGTTCTGTGATTGCAAAATGTCTGTCATATCCCGGAACCGGACATAAAAATTTCACTTTATCCAGCTTGCACCATGGAGTACTTCCCATGATTCCGTGTGTCATCGCACGGGCTACTGTATCATACATCACATTCAGACTGGAATTTCCGAATACGATCACGTTGTCTTTTGGTACTTCCATCATATCTGCCAGAAGCTGTTTTGCCTCTGCGATTCCATCCAGGCCACCATAATTTCTGCAGTCCACACCGTCTTCACAGACAAGATCTGTTCCACTGTTTAAAATGTTCATCATCTCCATAGACAGATTCAGCTGTGCTGCTGCCGGTTTTCCTCTGGACATATCCAGTTTCAGCCCTCTGGCTTTTACCTCTTCAAACTGAGCCTGAAGCCCGCTTTTTAGTTCCAATAATTCTTCCTTCGTCAAATCCTTATACGCCGTCATTGCAAGATTCCTCCAATTCTTTTATCACTGGTTGTTATTCTATCGACTTTTTGATGTTTCGTCAATCCTTTCTTGCAATTTTCTGCATTTTCCCGCATATTTTCATTGGAACGCGCCTATTTTTGAAGCAATTTATATGTATTCATTCATTTTTCTCCCTGATATTGTCTGATCAGTCCGCTGGACCACACGATCAGCTTTTCAGAAAGCTCATCAAAACTGCCTTTCACTTTTCCGCTTTTCTGCTTCATCTCGATCGCAATATACAAAATCTCCCGATCCAGTCCGTTCAGCTTCGGAAACAGCTCGGCTTTTCTTCTCAGATAATTCCCGGTCTTTAAAAAATATTCCGCCTGGATTGTAAATACCGATGTCTTATATAATTCCATCAGAACTTCCCGACTCTGCTCATGGAGCATATTGTGACAGGCGGCATGATACAGATTGCAGGCTCCCGTATGAACCGCCCGTCTCACGTCTGCCATATCCAGCTTTGCCACGATCTCATCCAGACTTCCTTTCAGCGGCATCGTGTCCTGACAAAACTGAAAAAGATCTGCTTTAGACCAGTTCTCCAGCTCTTCTCGGCCGGAAATAAATCCGCAGATCTTTTCCCGGTACGGAAGACGATTGAGCATCCCTCTGTAGATCCTCAGATCTGCCGGAAGAAGCGTATCCAGGATCAGAACTACATCAATATCACTCTCTTCTGTGGCTTCCCCTCTGGCATAACTGCCCTGTACCCCGATAAACCAGATGCGGTATCCAAATGTACTTACCACTTCATGCACATATTTTTCCAGCCAATTGTAAATTTGAAAACTCATATCTGATTCCTCCATGTCTCTTTTTCTGCCATCGAACGCCTCTTTTTATCAATTACTTCTATTATATGTAATTTTTATTCCCGCCGCAAGAAGGTTTTGGTTTATCTTTACGCCCCGGTACTCTGATACGCTTTCATCCCCTTCTTCCACACCAGAACGTCAATGACACCCAATATGACACAGGCACCTGCTATATATAGCAAAATCCCTCTGCTGCCCGCTCCCAGCATGCAGACTGTCGGATAATAATTCGCCAGAGCGATCGGAATCAGCGCACTGACGGCTACCCGGATCACGGCATGGTAAATGTCGATCGGATATTCGATCAGCCGCTCCAGATTTTCGATCAGCGTGATAAACATATTAGACTTAATGAACCAAAAGGATAAGGTTGACATAATAAAAATAATGCTGAAATACGCAAACACCGCCGTAACCAGTAAAAATACAAACAGTACGATGCTCTGCCATCCGTGAAACATATGCAGTTTATGACTTGTCCGGATCAGCAGAAAAATTCCGACCAGATACTCATCCAGAGGATATTCCGCATTGTATCTTCCGGTACTCAAAAGCTGGAAAAATGTATTGAGCGGTTTTAAAATAAAAAGATCAAATTTTCCGTTCTGGATCCAGTAACTGATGCTCAATGTATTGATAAAAAACGTATTGTAGATGGCTCTGACCAGATAGAAAAATCCCAGGCACCACAGCACTTCTTCTTTACTCCACATTTTCATCGCATCGACCTGACTGAAAATGATCTCGATATTAAACACACCGACCAAAAGTGCCAGGACGCTGGCAAGATTGATCGCCAGAAAATCCAGTTTGTATTCCAATACAGTCAGCAGATTGATCTTAAAATACATTCGATAGCAATCCAGATACCATCGAACCTTTTCTATCATTTTACGTGTATATGACATGATTTTCTCACCCTCCCTGAATCACGATCCGTCTCATTGCATTCTTGTTCATCAGCCTGCACAGCAGAAACAATCCCGCAATCCATCCCAACTGAAGCAGGATTCCGCCGGCAATCTGTGCCCTGTTTGCTTCTCCCATTACAATGGTCAACGGAAAATAGTAAATAGACTGAAACGGAAGTACCATACAAAATCCCCTTAGAATCGACGGGTAAAATGTAAGCGGAATGAACATTCCGCTGAAAATATTGACACAGGCCATTTTCAGCATATAAAGCCCGATGTTTGAGTGACTCCAGAATGTCAAAATTCCCAGCATATAATTTAAAATACTGAACAGAATATAAGAAAAAACAACCGCCGGCACAAAGAGCAGCCATCTTTGTACAGGTATCACAGACACTATTTCTCTGTTTTTTATACAGTACGGAATGAAAACCAAAAGCAGCACAAAGGCATTGAGTAATCCTTTCCCCAACTCCTGCATGGAATATTTGACTCCCAGATTTAACGGTGTCAGCAGGGATGTAACGATATTTCCGCTTTGAAAATCGTTCCCGATCTCCTCATCTGTTCCGCCGCCCAATAATCGCTGAAGCAGCAATGTCATCACTGTGTAGATCATGATACTGTTGTAAGAAATACTTCCCACTTCCTCTTTTCCCTGATACACAGCTGACCAGATTGCAACTTCTACAATAAATAAAAGAACTGTGGAAAAGATACCGATACAAAAATTCGTACGGTAGACCAGTTCTCTTTGTATTCCAACTCTGATCAATGCAATATATTTTTTCATCGTCTTTCGCCTTTCGTATTTATTTTTGTACAAGATTGTAAATAAAATCTTCCAGACTCTGTTTTTCGATCGAGATATTTTCAACCGGCATTTTATCAATCAGCTCTGTCATTGCTTCTTTTTCCGAAAGCATCTGTTTATCGATCCGTATTTTCAATCCATCCTCCAGATACTCCACAATCTGTAAGCCCGGATTCAATTCCACATTCCCGTCAAAGGCTTCTGCAAACTTGATCATCATATAGCTGTATCTGGACAGATCCGAAATATTTTTCACCTGATCGTCCAGTATGATCTCACCACTGTTGATGATCATGATCCGGTCACAGATCCTCTCCAGCTCTGCAAGATCATGGGAGGAAAAAAGAATCGTCACATTTCTTGCAGCATTGATATGTTTCAGATATTCTTCTATATTCTTCTTGATCACAATATCAAGTCCGATCGTTGTCTCATCCAGAATCAGCAATCTGGGGGAATGCAGTGTGATCACGGCAAATTCACATTTCATTCTCTGTCCCAGGCTCATCGTCCGTACCGGTACGTTTAACAGTTCCCCAATCTGCAAAAACTGTTCCAGTTCTTCTAAAATTTCCTCATACCGTTCGTCCGATACCCGGTATATTTTCTTGTTTAACTCCAGAGAGTAAATAAAGGGCAGATCCCATACAAGGGAACTTTTCTGTCCGAAATTCGCCCCGATATATTCTGCATTTTTCTTGCGGAACTGAAAACTGTCCCTTCCGAACATTTTCGCTTCCCCGCTGTCCGGAGAAAGAATTCCCAGCATGGATTTGATCAATGTGGATTTTCCTGCACCGTTTAGTCCTACAATTCCGACCATCTCTCCTTCTTTGATCTGAAATGAGATATCTTTGATTGCTTCTTTGGTCTCGAATTTACTGCTTTTGAAGATTCCTTTCCCGCTTTTGATTTTCCTGCGGTATGCTTTTGTCACGTGGTTCATTTCTATGATTGTGTTCATATTTTCCCTCATTCCTTCTTGATTTTAAACCGTAATCTGCAATTTCTCCTATTATATTATACCCCCCGCAAAAACTGCGCAATAAAAAATCTCTGCTCTTTAGCTTTCATCTCTATTATGATTCGTGCTTTTTCATGGTTCAAATGGGTATATAAGTTGTCAGAGATATCGAAACATGATAAAATATCACAGACATTCACACGAAAGGAGTCCCCTATGTCCTCTTATTCACAATCCGACATTTATCACAGTATCTTCTCAGACATTTACACTGTCTTTTGCGGAATGCAGGACTGCCCCCCTTCCTATTCCTTCGGGCCGGCAGTCCGGGACTGCTACCTGCTTCATCTCTGTCTGGAAGGAGAAGGCGTATTTTACTCCGGTGAAGAACGCTATCCGATCAAACAGGGGCAGGGGTTTCTCATTCATCCCTGCAAGCTGACTTTTTATCAGGCGGATTCAGTGAATCCCTGGAGCTATCTCTGGGTCGGTATCGGCGGTCATGATGCAGAAAAATATCTGCGGCTTGCCGGTCTTTCTGCCAGAAATCCGATTTTTTCCTGTACCCAGATCGATACCGCAAAATCCTATATCCTGGACATGATGAAGCATCACGCCTTAAGTGCCGCAAATGAGATTTACATCCAGGGAATTCTGATGCAGTTTCTCGCCCTTCTGGTGGAGGACGCCGGATGTACGGTTTCTCCTCAGCAGAATACATCCAGCGTATATATTAATCAGGCGATCTCCTACATCCATAAAAATTATCAGAATCCACTCACTGTACAGGAAATCGCGGACTATTTGTCTTTGAACCGGAGTTATCTGACGGAACTGTTTCTAAAAACCGTACAGCTTTCCCCGCAGCAGTTCCTCACTCGGTACCGGATTACAAAATCCGAAGAGCTGCTCCAGTCAAGCAGCCTGTCCATCCAGAATATTGCCTATTCCTGCGGATATTCCAGCAGCTTTTCTTTTTCCAAGGCATTCCGTAAAGTAAACGGTCTAAGTCCTTCTGAGTATCGGAAGCAAAAAAGAGGGGGATGAAAAAATCAATTCTTTTGCATCCCCACCCCTTCATTTTTTATTCTTCCTTTGCTTTCAGCAGATAAAGACGAGACTGGAAATCTCCGTTCTCTCCATTATACTGCTCCGGATTTTGTCCGGACGCCACGTCTGATACGATCAGTCCGGCCTGCATCAGCTCATCTCCGTACAATGCCATTTCCATATTCGAAATCTGATACGGAAGCTTCGGATCCAGTCCCTGCAGTCTGACGCTCCGATATCCGATATTGATCGGCTCCAGGAAGCGATACCATCCCACAATCGCTTCTTTTTTGTCCTCAGACACAACCATCCATGCCATTTCATTTCCTGCAAACGGGCTCTGAAGTCGATAGAATGTTCCATACTGGATCAGGCTTCTGTGTTCTTTCATAAATGCCGTCTGTTTTTTGATTGCCTCCCGCTCTGCCTCTGTCAGACTGTTCGGATTCAGCTCATATCCGAAGGTTCCAAAATACGCTACATCCGCACGCATTTTCAAAGATGTGTTGCGAAGCACCTGATGATTCGGCACTGCTGATACGTGAGATCCCATACTGCTCACTGGATAGACAAGGGACGTTCCATACTGGATCTTACAACGTTCCACTGCATCCGTATCATCCGATGTCCATGCCTGCGGCGCATAATACAGCAATCCCGGATCAAAACGGGAACCGCCGCTTGCACAGGATTCAAACAAAATTTCAGGAAATCTGCCCGTCAGCTTCTCATATAACCGATAAACACCCAGAATATACTGATGCATGACCTTACCCTGATCTGCGGCACTGGCTGTATGAGAGTATACTTCTGACATACAGCGGTTCATATCCCATTTGATATAAGAAATCGGCGCATCCTCCAGGATTTTTTCCATTTGTCCATAAATGGCATCCACCACTTCGGCTCTGGAAAAATCCAGAATATACTGATTTCTTCCATGGGAAATATGACGTCCCGGAGTAGACAAAATCCAGTCCGGATGCTCTCTATAGAGATTGCTGTCCTTGTTGACCATTTCCGGCTCAAACCAGAGACCGAATTTCATGCCTTCCGCCGCTACCTTCTTCGCGATTCCTGCAATGCCATCCGGCAGCTTTTCCAGATTCGGATACCAGTCTCCCAGAGAAGAATGATCATCCTCCCGTTTTCCGAACCATCCGTCATCCAGTACAAACAATTCGATTCCAAGCTGTTTTGCCGTGCGCACGATCTCCAGAATCTTTTCCTCATTGAAATCAAAATAAGTCGCTTCCCAGTTATTGATGAGAATCGGTCTCGGTCGGTCTCTCCAGTATCCTCTTGCCAGGCGTGCACGATACAGACTGTGGAATGCCTGACTCATCCCGTTCAGTCCGCGATCGGAATAGACCATCACCGCCTCCGGTGTCTGAAACTCATCTCCGTTTTTCATTTCCCAGGAAAACCGGTCCGGATGAATTCCCAGCGTCACTCTTGTGACATCGTATGTATCCACCTCTGCCTGCGCCAGAAAATTCCCGCTGTAAACAAGACTGAAGCCATACACTTCCCCGCACGCTTCCGTGGTATTCTCCCGCCGCAGTGCCAGAAACGGATTAAAGTTACTGCTGCTGCATCCGCGCATACTGTAAATTCCCTGAATTCCATACTGCAGCTTTCGCTCAGTCACCGCACGCTCTCTTCCCCAGGCTCCGGTCAGTTCGATCATTTGATAGTCGTGATCGGGCAGATCCACACTGCAGCTCATTGCCCTCTCCAGCACGATCTTCTCTGCTCCGTGGTAAATCACCTTTGCACTTCTTGTAATCACCGGAAGCTCTTCAAAAATCGTATAGTACAAGATCAGTGTGGTGTCGATCAACTCATCTTTCAGTTCGATTTCCAGTGTCTGTGCCTCTTTGGAATCTTCGGTATAGGTAGCCGGCAGTCCTGCAAGCGCGGGCTTCCCGTCATAAATCCGATGTGTCTGATACACAAAATTCGTGATACGGCTTCCATTCTCCTGCAGAATCTCCACCGCCGGATACCGCATATCCCCTGCTCCATAGGACGGATATTCCTGCTTGATATGTTCCATCGAGAATGTGGAATCCCCTTCGTAAGTACATACAGCCATTGGGCGGTGACGCAGCTCCAGCAGATGGGAAAAACTCTCCCTGTCATGCAGCTTTTTCCCAAAATACAGCTGTCCTAACTGTCCATTTTTTAAGATGGTGATCAGATAGCTGATTTCTTTGTTGTAAAGATGAAATTCCCGGGATCCTTCGTGATAACAAATGCTCATATTTCTGGTTCTCCTCTCCTGTTTCTATTTTTTATTATAAAGATTTCGAGGGGGACTGCCAGACTGTAATGTTGGAAAAACATATCCAAATGTTGGGTTCTATTTTATAACAAAAAATGATCGGAACTTTCGTCCCGACCATCTTTTGTCTACTGTACTGTCGCAATATCGATCAGTGTCAGTTTTTTAATATCTGTATTTTCAAGACTGGTGATCAGCGCCTCAGCGGTATCGATCGCTGTCAGTACATTGACCCCCGTCTCAATAGCGTTTCTTCGGATGACAAATCCGTCTCTGGAGTGCTCTGCCCCCTGCGCCGGAATGTCGATGACCAGATCGATTTCGTGTCCTAAAATGAGATCCAGAAGGTTTGGCGACTCCTGCTCGATCTTGCGGACCGGAATTGCTTTCACGCCTGCTGCGTTCAGCGCTTCTGCCGTGCTCTTTGTAGCAAAGATACGGTATCCAATCTTTTCGAATCTGCGTCCGATCTCCACTGCCTCCGGTTTGTCTTCGTCACGAACTGTCATGATCATGTTCTTGAACTTCGGCAGTTTGATTCCTGCTCCAAGGAATGCTTTATAAAGTGCCTCGTCAAATGTCTTGGCAATTCCCAGACATTCTCCTGTGGATTTCATTTCAGGTCCAAGGCTGATGTCTGCACCACGAATCTTCTCAAAGGAGAATACCGGCATCTTCACTGCCACGTAATCCGCTTCCGGCTGCAGTCCCGGTGTGTATCCCAGTTCTTTGATCTTGTTTCCGATGATCACTTTGGATGCAAGCGGTACGATCGGAATTCCAGTTACTTTACTGATATAAGGAACCGTACGGCTGGAACGAGGATTTACTTCAATGACATACACATCATCTTCTCCACATACGATGAACTGAATATTGATCAGACCGATGACATGGAGAGATTTTGCAAGTCTTCTTGTATACTCTGCAATCTTGTCTTTTGCTTTCTGTGTCAGGCTCTGTGCCGGATATACAGAGATACTGTCTCCTGAATGGATTCCTGCACGCTCAATGTGTTCCATGATTCCAGGGATCAGAATGTCTTCGCCGTCACAAACTGCATCGACCTCGATTTCTTTTCCCTGCAAATATTTATCCACCAGAATCGGATGATCCTGTGCGATCCTGTTGATGATTCCGATAAATTCATCGATATCATTGTCATTGATCGCAATCTGCATTCCCTGTCCACCCAATACGTAAGAAGGTCTTACCAGAACCGGATATCCAAGTCTGTTTGCAACTTCTTTGGCTTCTTCTGCAGTAAACACCGTTCCTCCTGTCGGACGTGGAATCTCGCACTCTTCCAGGATCTCATCGAATAATTCACGATCTTCTGCTTTGTCTACATTCTCTGCAGAAGTTCCAAGGATCGGAACTCCCATTTTCATCAGAGCTTCTGTCAGCTTGATCGCTGTCTGTCCACCAAACTGTACGACTGCACCGTCTGGTTTTTCGATATCCACAATGCTCTCTACATCTTCTGGAGTCAATGGCTCAAAATACAGCTTGTCTGCAATGTCAAAGTCTGTACTTACCGTCTCCGGATTGTTGTTCACGATAATTGTCTCGTAACCTTCTTTTGCAAATGCCCATGTACAATGCACAGAACAGAAATCAAACTCGATTCCCTGACCGATACGGATCGGACCGGATCCAAGTACCAGAACTTTTTTCTTATCACGAGTCTCTTCTACTTCGTTCTCACTTCCATATACAGAATAGTAGTATGGTGTCTCTGCTGCAAATTCTGCTGCACACGTATCTACGATCTTGTATGCTGCAACAATGCCGTTTGCATGACGCATATCGTGAATCTCACGCTCTGTCTTTCCTGTCAGCTGTGCGATCACGTTATCCGGGAACTCCATCCGTTTTGCTTCTTTTAACAACTCCGGTGTCAGCTCTTCTGATTTCAGTGCATTTTCCATCTCCACAATGATTGCAAATTTATCAATGAACCACTCATCGATCTGTGTGATCTCGTGAATTTTTTCGTAGCTTACACCGCGGCGGATTGCTTCTGCGATTCTCCACATACGCATATCATCCACGATCTCCAGCTGCTCTGTCAGTTCTTCCACAGACAGATCTGTGAAATCATAAGACATGAGGCTGTCTACATGCTGCTCCAGAGAGCGGATGGCTTTCATCAACGCACCTTCAAAGTTGTCGCAGATACTCATCACCTCTCCGGTTGCCTTCATCTGTGTAGTCAGTGTTCTCTTTGCACTGATAAACTTATCAAACGGAAGTCTCGGAAGTTTTACGACACAGTAGTCCAGCATTGGTTCAAAACTTGCATATGTCTTCTGTGTGATCGCATTTTTGATCTCATCCAGTGTATAACCAAGAGCGATCTTTGCTGCAACCTTCGCGATCGGATATCCTGTCGCTTTGGAAGCCAGTGCAGAAGAACGGCTTACACGCGGGTTTACCTCGATTACACAGTATTCAAATGTCTCCGGGTGCAGAGCATACTGTACGTTACATCCACCCGTGATATTCAGCTCACTGATAATATTTAAAGCGGAAGTACGCAACATCTGGTATTCTTTGTCCCCCAACGTCTGTGACGGTGCCACAACGATACTGTCTCCTGTATGCACACCAACCGGGTCAATATTTTCCATATTACATACCGTAATGCAGTTTCCGTTTCCGTCACGCATTACTTCGTACTCAATCTCTTTCCATCCTGCAATACAACGCTCTACCAGAACCTGTCCTACACGGGAAAGACGAAGTCCGTTTTCCAGGATCTCCACCAGCTGTTCAGAATCATGTGCGATACCGCCGCCGCTTCCTCCCAGTGTGTATGCCGGACGAAGTACAACCGGATATCCGATCTTATTCGCAAATGCAAGACCATCTTCTACGTTTTCTACGACCAGAGAAGCTGCAACCGGTTCTCCGATCTTTTCCATCGTTGCTTTAAATTCCAGACGATCCTCTGCCTTTTTGATCGTCTCAGAAGTTGTACCGATCAGGCGGACATTGTGTTTTCTTAAAAATCCTGCCTCTTCCAGTTCCATTGCCAGGTTCAGACCGGCCTGTCCTCCCAGTGTCGGAAGTACGCTGTCCGGCTGCTCTTTTAAAATCAGCTGTTCCACAACTTCTACTGTCAATGGCTCGATATATACTTTATCTGCGATATCTTTATCTGTCATGATCGTCGCCGGGTTGGAGTTTAACAGAACAACTTCAATCCCCTCTTCTTTCAAAGAACGGCATGCCTGTGTTCCTGCATAGTCAAACTCTGCTGCCTGTCCGATGATGATCGGACCGGACCCAATTACTAATACTTTTTTAATACGACTGTCTCTTGGCATTATTTCGCTCCTCCCATCATCTCAATGAATCTGTCAAACAGGTAACCGGAATCCTGTGGTCCCGGGCATGCTTCCGGATGGAACTGTACGGTAAAGATGTTCTTTCCGACATAGGCAAGTCCCTCGTTTGTTCCATCGTTGACATTCGTAAATGCAGGCACTGCCACATTTGGATCTACATTTTCTGCATCTACCACATAGCCGTGGTTCTGGGAAGAAATGTATACACGATTTGTCTGAAGGTCTTTCACCGGATGATTTCCGCCGCGATGTCCATATTTTAACTTGTGTGTAGTCGCACCTGTAGCAAGAGCCATGAGCTGATGTCCAAGGCAAATTGCAAAGATCGGAATATCTGTATTGTACAATTTTTTGATTTCTTCAATAATAGAGGTGCAGTCTGCCGGGTCTCCAGGGCCGTTTGACAACATGATTCCGTCAGGATTCGATGAAATGATCTCTTCTGCAGTTGTGTGGGCCGGGTATACAGTCACTTCGCAACCACGCTGATTTAAAGATTTGGCAATATTATTTTTTGCTCCTAAATCCAGCAGTGCTACTTTCTTTCCTGTTCCTTCCAGAACATATTTCTCGCTGCATGTTACTTTAGAAACAACATCACCTACTGTGTAGGCCTTCAGCTTTGGAAGAATCTCTTCCAGATTGTAATTTTCATTTGTAGTAATCATACCATTCATGGTACCTTTTTCCCGTAAAATCTTTGTCAGAGCACGTGTGTCCACGCCTGCGATTCCAGGAATATCCTGCTCTTTCAAAAAGTCCTGAATCGTACCTTCACATCTGAAATTGCTTGGCATACGAGACAGCTCTCTTACAATATAACCATCCGGCCATGCTTTTCTTGATTCCATGTCCGGTGTGATTCCATAATTCCCAATCAACGGATACGTCATTACGACTGCCTGTCCCGCATAAGAAGGGTCTGTCAACACCTCTAAATATCCTGTCATGGAGGTATTAAACACGATTTCACTAATCATATCTCTTGTCGAACCAATGCTTGTTCCTGTAAACACGGTTCCATCTTCTAAAATCAGAAATGCCTTCATCTGTTCACCTTATCCCTTCGTAAATTTTCTCAAATTGTAAAGATTATACTACATACCCGGGAATATTTCAACCTGTTTTTAGAAAATTAAAGTGTCATCAATTTTATCGTAATGCCTGCGAATCCATTTCAGCCCTTTTTCCATATTTCCTTCTTCCAGGGCATTTACAATTTCTTCATGGATCTGGCACCAGTCCTCATTTTTTGCTTCGTTTTGTACATGTGCGATTTCTTCTTCACAAAGACCGGACAAAGATTCCATCACTGCGACAAGCAATTGATTCTCTCCTGCACGGATCAGCTCCTGATGGAATCTTCGGTCATGCTCTGCGGTCTTTTCCGGTATCTGCATCTCTTTGATTTCTGCTTTCAGCCTCTTTAAAACTTCCGGATTTTTCAACCGCACTGCCTGTACAAATGCCTCCTGCTCCAGGATTCGCCGGATTCGGCTGACTTCCCTGTAGTTGCTCTGTCCGGTGAGCAGCATCATGGAAAACACATTTCCCAGACTTTTCTGCGGCATATTCACCAGAAAATTTCCTTTGCCCTGTCTGCTCTCCAGCATTCCGGTATGTTCCATTGTGCGAAGCGCCTCCCGGACAGAATTTCGTCCCAGATTCAGACTTGCCGCCAGCTCCCGCTCAGATGGGATCTTGCTTCCGCAGGAAAGTTTTCCTTCTTGTATCTGCTGTTTCAGATATTCGATCACTCTCTCATATGTTTTCTCATTCATTCCCTAAAAAACCTCTGAATCTTAAATATTCTGTCAATACCTCAACTGTACCTTCGATCCCCAAAACGCCGCTGTCCAGACACAGTTCGTAATCCTGTGCCAGTCCCCACTCCTGCTTTGTATAATATTTATGGAAAGAAGCTCGTCTGCTGTCTGTATCCTCCAGAAATTTCTTTGCCTTTGTCTCGGAAAGTCCTTCCCGCTCCATGATTCTCTGCACACGGATCTTGGGGTCTGCATGGATAAAGACACGGACTGCTTCCGGATCTTCTCTGAAAATATGGCCTGCGCATCTTCCTATTATAATGCAGGACTCTTTCGATGCCAGCTCCCGGATTCTTCGAAACGGAATCCGTCCGACCTCCTGTTCAAACTGGCTCATAGCAATGGCATATAATAAACTGTTTACCGGCTCTTCCTCATAAAATGACTGCACCTCTTCATAATCATCCGTACCTTCTGCAATCTTTTGAAGTTCCGATTTTCCATAGCATGGAATTCCAAGTTTCTCTGCCAGAAGTTCTCCAATTTTTCTTCCACCGCTTCCGGATTGTCTCCCAATGGTAATGATAATATGTCTCATATATTTTACCCCCTTATAAACATCCTGCAAAAACAGATGCAAAAATCACCGTTAAAAGTCCTGCCACTGCAATAGCCAAACTACTCATAGCTCCTTCTACCGGCCCCATCTCCATGGCTTTTGCAGTTCCAATTGCATGGGAAGCGGTTCCCAGTGCCAGCCCTTTTGCCACTGGTTCTTTGATCCGAAATACCCGGTACACCACATCTGCGATTATATTTCCCAGTACTCCGGTAATGATGATCACTGCAACGGTGATCGTAACAATTCCCCCAAGTTCTTCCGACACTCCCATTCCAATTGCTGTTGTAATTGATTTCGGAAGCAGTGTCACATACATATCATGAGAAAGCCCGAATAAATAAGACAGGCCAAGAACACTGAGTATACTTGTCAAAACTCCGGATAAGATTCCCGCCGCTACTGCTTTTAAATTCTTTTTCAGTAGATTTAACTGCTGATATAACGGAACTGCCAGACAAACGGTTGCCGGCGTGAGCAGGTAACTCAAATACTGTGCACCCTGATTGTAATCATCATAAGAAATATCCCCTACTGTCAGAATCGCCATAACACACAAAATGGCGATCAAAAGCGGATTAAAAATTGCCATCTTGAACTTTCGTTTTAAAAGCAGCCCCACCTCGTAACCGACCAGACTGACTGCTGCACCGAAAAATACGGAATGTACTAAAAACTCTCTCATCTTACTGTCTCCTGTTCTGCTTTCTCTTTCTTCTTTTTGCTATTCTGTATGACAGCCTGCGTCACTTTTGCAGCCACTGCCATTACCAGGACCGTAGTCACGACCGTGATCACACTGATTGGAATCCACACGGGCTTCAATACTCCCCATGCATTCAAAAGACCGACTCCTGCAGGAATAAACATGACCGGCATGATCTCGATCAAAAAGACTGCCGCATCAGAAACCTGACTCAGCTTGAGCACCCCTGTTTTCAATGCCGCCAGCATAAGGATAAGCCCCCACACGCTTGCCGGAACAGGTAATGGCAGCGCAGCTTTTAACAGTTCTCCCAAAAAAGAAATCAGCAGGATGATTACAAATTGTCTCAATATTTTCATTTTCTCATTCTCCCTTATAACCAACTGGTAGTACCAGTTGATTATAAAAAAGAATTTTCTCGATGTCAAGAATTTTTCACACGGAATCATTCCTAATTCAATTCTGCGATTCTGGAAACACCTACATAAATCTGTGAAATCTTATACCATGTTCGGTAATCCACAGTTCCTGTCTGAGGCAATCCGAAAATGGACTGAAATTCTCTGACTGCTGCAGCAGTTGCCGGACCATATACTCCATCTGCCTGGATCTTTGGCAATGCCGGGTATGCTCCTGCAATCACATTCAACTGTTCCTGCAGCTGCCGGACCTTTGCCCCGCTGGACCCATTTTCCAATGTATAGCCAGGCCAGGAAGACGGAATACCCGAAATTTCTTCTGCTGTATTGATATACATATCACTGCCATAAAAATATCGCAGAATCTCAATCGGAGTATATCCCTGATCTCCCAGCTCTTTCGACCCCCATTGTGTCATCCAGTTTGGACAACTTACCCTGTTTCCATCGCAGTACTGGGTCAAAATTGGCTGCCTTACATTGGGTCGGGACAGATAATTGGCAAAAATCTCGTCTACTACTGCCGAGATTGTATCGTAAATATTCCGCTCCGGAATCCATTTATGATCAAATGCTGTGGAAGATGTAATTGTAAAATCATACCCTTTGTTCCGGTACCATTCCGTGTAAACCCGATTCAATGTAAACGACATGATCGCCAGTACATTTGCCCGGATCGTACTGTCCGGCCAGGTTGCATAAATCTCACTGGATGCCACATTTTTGATATAATCCCGATATCTCACATAGTAATTTTTTGCCGTGGAGTCCCTCGGAGAACCATCGTGGACAACCACAAATTCCGGAATCACTACCCGACTGAGCACGATCTCTCCGGACTCTGTGACCGGCTTGATTTCATCCTCCGCAATTTTCGCCGGATATTCCCCGTAGAGCGTATGTGCAGGAATCACGAACACTTCTCCCGGCTCTTCCTGTGTAACCTGAGGACGCATGGAAATATTTTGAATCGCCGTCACATCTGCCAGAATCTCCGCTCCTGAAATACTGACCGGCTCAAACCCTTCCGCCTCTATATTTAATGTATATTCGGAATACGGCTGACGATCCGACTCCTGATTCAGGCTGTATTCAATCGGCGGTGCTGCCAGTTCAATTTCTTCTGTCTGTCCGGAAGAGTCTGTCTGTAGTTTTTCCAGAGTATTTTCCGGAACTCCGGTATAAGAAATGGAAATGGTCGCATCCGCAACCGGGTAAGAAGTGATTTCTGATGTAACGGCAATCCGGAGTTTTCCTTTATCTACTCCCAGATTGCCATTGCCTGTCTGTGTTGCCTTCACGTTATTCATAAGTTCATGTCCTTTGATAGAAACTCTCTATTAGTGTATGCGCAAGAATCTATAAAGTGAAAAGATAGCATCCGACCATTTTCATAGTCAGATGCTATCTATAATCTTTATATCCTTCTAATCAGCTAAAAGCAAAATGTCAGCACCAATGCCACGTAAACTTTTTTCTACCTTTTCTCACTTTTTCTCTCCAATCTTAATTTCCATTTCTTCACATCCTTCTGCATAAAAATGGATATGTATATCTTCTTCCTTTTCAGAATTCTTCTTTCTTACTGCTACCATTGCATATCCATCATACGTGGTTGCGCAGTCAGAAAAATAATCTTCTTCACCTGCAGGCTCTGCTGTACCGAATCCTTCCAGTTCTCCATTCCCTTCTATCTTAGCATAAATTTTCTTTACTTCCTGCATATTTAACTGTCCATTTTCATCTTCCAGCCATACTTTTACATATGCAAGATTTTGTTCATTTTCTGAAACTTGTTCGGCACCTAACTTCTTTACTTCTCCTGCTGTCGCAATCTGATATTCTCCAATCGCTTCTCCACAGCGGTATGCCACTGCCCGAAGAACTCCCGGCTTGTATGGAACTTCATATTCTGCCGTAAAATGTTTCTTCTTTCCTGCTGCCCTTTTTCCAAGTGATTCTCCGTTTAAAAAAAGTTCTACTTCATCCCCCGACGAATATACATCTACCAATGCAATCTGATTTTCATGTCCTGCCCATGTCCAACTACTAATATTATCCTTAAACATCCATGCTGTCTTACTTGCTTTTTGACCGATACGCTCCATACGTCCAACTGCAATATATGGTCTGTCCGTAAGTCCGTATACTATCTCTCTAAAATAGCTAATAGGTCTTCTGTTTCCAATCAAATCGATATCCCCTATATATCCAAGACGCTCTGGATAGACACTTGTAAAATTTTCTTTTCCATCATAATGAAAGATTCCCACACCAGCTTCTCCTATATAATCATATCCTGCCCATGTAAAATCTCCAATGACATGTGAATTTTCCTCAACCAACTCCCAAAGCTTCTCAATATCTGCCGGATATGTCTCCGTACCTAATACTGTTTTCCCCGGATGCAACTCATGTTCTAAAAGATAACGTCCTCTCAGGTAATTGAGCCCAATAATATCACAGCTCTGTGCACTTTCTTCAAGTGCTTCGCTCACAAGCGGATGTGTGGCGAAAAAATCCCCTTTTGCTCCAGACATAAGGCTCATAAAACTATTTAAAGCATTGCTTCCGCCACCATCTCCGCCACTTTTAGCATCCATACCAAATCGTTCTATAACATCCTGCATAATTACCTTTAGACGTTTACCTGCACAATTCAATCCGTTCAGTGCATTTGTTGTATACCTTGTAGAATCCAGTTCATGTACCTTATTACATAAAGACCGATTTATCCAGGAGCCCTGTTTTGTTCCCGCCTCTTGAATTTCATTTCCTATCGAATACATAACAACAGACGGATGATTATAATCTTTTGCTACCATGTGCTCAATCCACTGCCCGGCCTGCTCCTGAAAAATATCAGCATAATCATAAGGGTTTTTATGTCTGTTCCACATATCCGTCAACTCATCCATGACCAACATACCTAAGCGGTCACAGGCTTCTAACATAGTCCTGCTCATTGGGTGATGAGAACTGCGCAAAGCATTAAAACCTGCCTCTTTTAAGCATTTACAACGATACCATTCTGCTTCTGCAAATGTTTCAGCACCTATAATTCCATTGTCATGATGAATACAGGCACCTCTAAACTTTACTGTTTCTCCATTTATCTGAAATCCCCTGATAGGGTCTAATGTCAAAACACGAATACCAAAATGCTCTGTTACGACATCACACACAGTATCTCCATTTTTTATTTGTATCCTGCATTCGTATAAATTCGGGTGCTCTGGACTCCATTTTTCAGGCTTTAACACTGGTATTTGTACTCTGATTGTTTCTATTGTGTTTTGCAGGAAAACCACATGTTGTACTTCTTTCGCTACCGTTTTTCCTTCCCTACAAAACTCAATAGTACACTCTGCTTCTGTACCTGTCCCTGTTATGTTTTTTATATCAGCACATACTTCTATTACTGCAATTTCATCCTGCACAGATAAAGTGGTAATCCGTATCCTATCTTTTGGCACATACAGTTCTGTTCCAATAAAGAGATTCACATCACGATAAATTCCTGATCCCGTATACCAACGGCTGTTTGGCTGGCAACTATTATCTACATCAATTTTAATAATATTCTCCTGCCCATATAAAAGCCATGGCTTTAAGTCTATCATAAATCCCATATAGCCATTACGATTTGTATGTGCCAACCCTCCGTTTATCCATACTCGCGCTGTTCCATAGATCCCTTCAAATTCCAGTACTACATCCTGTGTTTTCCACTTCTTCGGGACAAAAAATACTTTTTCATAGGTATAAACTCCCCCCGGATAAAAACCACTCTGTGCTCCTGCCGGACAATCTGGTATTCTTTTTTCACGAATCATGGCATCATATGGTAATGTAACCTGTATGGAACTTTTTTCTCCTTGAAAAGCCTTTAATTGAGAATTTCTGTCTAGTTTTTCAAACTTCCACTCTTCATTAAACTTAAAACACTGCATCTTTACATCCTTTCTCTTTCCATATCAATCTTCTGATTTTCTTTTTCTACTTTTAAAAGTGCCAGAAGAATCGTGATTACAACACCGAGAATAACCGGAAAAGTAATATATAAATTAAAAATCATATTAACTGCACTATCTGTCTGCACTGCAGCTGTACCAACATATCCGCCTACTTCCAAAAGCCATCCTACTGCCGCTGTTCCGATTCCACCACCTACTTTTACTCCAAGTGATGAACAGCTAAACATCATACCATCAAGATGCACTCCCTTGGTTCGGAATGTATATCCGCTTATTTCTGCAATCAAAGCATTTAAAGTACCCGAAAGTGTTCCTGCAAACGTTCCCTTGATAAACATACATAAAAGTATCATAGAAACATTTTTCTGCAATGCAAAATAAATCAGAAAAATTCCAAATACATCACTGATTAAATATCCCCAGAAATTGACCTTCTGCATACTACCTGTTTTTTTCACTAACATTGGTGTGAAAATAAGAGCAATAATAACAGGGAACATTTTCATCATATTAAACATACCGAGTAAGGAGCCATCGCCCAGAACATTTTCCATAAAGAAAATTGCAGAACCAGTTGTAAGATTGCTCATAAAGTAATACACAATGTAAATAACAACAATCATCACATAAAACTTATTACTAAATAAAATTTTTACTGCCTGAGTAAAACTGACTTTATCATCCTGTGTTCCTGCCTCTTTTACTTCTGCTTTTTCTTCCGGCAATTCTTTTACACAAAGACAGCTTATCGTATTAACAACAAGTCCTATTACTGCACAGATAATTGCGACCATACGCCATCCAGCTGCACCACCGCCGAATGCTGCAACTCCGCTTGTTACTGAAAAACCCATAACAATATTAGTTACTACTGCAAACATGAATCGAATGGAACCTAACTGAACTCTCTCATTTTTATTTCTCGTAATTAAAGCAGACAATGCAGAATATGCAATTCCGTTTGCGGTATAAAATATCGCATTCAAAGCAGTATAGAATACAAAGAAATATGCATACTGAGCCGTTTCACTTAATCCTCCCGGAATCGAGAACAGCAAAATCAAGCATAACGAAACTCCTAACTGAGCATATAGCATCCATGGTCTGGCTTTTCCCAATTTTGATTTTGTACGGTCAATCATAGTTCCAAAAATGATATCAGAAATGCCATCAAGTACCTTTGATAAAAGCATCAATGTTCCAATAATTCCTGTACTAAGTCCCATGGTATCCGAAAGATACAGCAGCACAAAGCTGGACACCAGACCATAACTAGTATTCGATGCCAAGTCTCCTGCACCATATGCCACTTTTTGATACCATTTCAAATATTTTGTTTCTGTTCCTTTCATTGCTATGTAACCTCCTTTTTCACAGTAACATTTTTACCCTCAAAGTAAAATGTTTATTTTATATTACCTTTCTTGATGTACTAATTTTAATGAATTTTTTCCCACATTGAAATGACAAATATGTTATAATAGAAAGAAAATAATTATCATATTCGTGGATTGTATGAGGAGGTATGCTATGAGTAAACATGCAAGCTACATTGTGAGCAATATTATTGAACAAGAAAATTCAGAGAGTAAAATAAACTCATACCTTAGGATACTAGCTCCTATACAGTTTACTTTTGAATCATGCAGCGGTGCTTCTCAAACTGATTTTATAAATGTTCTTATGGTTTCTCCTCTTGGAAACAATTTTTATCATTTTCAGAATGATACTGAAATTATGCAGTTTAATGCAAGGGCACCGCACCTTCATGATTTCTATGAACTGTTAATTGTTTTGGACGGAGAAATTCATCAGCAAATTGAACAATCTGATTTTACCGTTCACTGCGGTAGTTGTTGTCTGATGAATAGAAATATTATTCATAAAGAAATGTTTCATTCGAATGCAAACATTCTTTGCATTGGAATATCAAAAGAGCTCGTTCGGCACTTGACAGAAGAGGAACAAAATTTATATTTTCCTAACTTTGAACAGCCAGGAACAAATCCTATACTTAATTTTTTAATTGACAATTTGGAAAATCCTAACACTAAAGAATACCTTGACTTTCTCCCTACAATCAGTAATCAAAACTGGCACCAAGTTCTGCACTCACTTACGGATAATATCCTACGTGCCATTATGTTTCCTAAATTAGGTTCCACCTATGTAATTAAAGGTATGCTTTTAGAATTATTTGGTTATCTTTCTGATGCTGAACATTTCCATTTCACACCTGTTCACGTGGAAGCTAATAATGATTTTCTGCTTTTTTCTCATATCAGCCATTTATTAGAAGATACAAATGGACGAATTACACGTTCTGAATTAGAACAAATTTTGCATTATAGTGGTAATTATATCAACAGTATCATAAAAAAATATACCGATCTTTGCCTATTTGATTACGGACAGACTTTTTGTATGAAAAAAGCCGCCTATCTATTACGCAATACAGACGACTCCATTTTAGAAATTATGGAAAAATTACATTTTACAAATACTACACATTTTTATCAGTGTTTCAAAAAACAATATTACATGACACCACGAGAATATCGAATATCAAATATTTCCTCTAACTATATGCAGAATCATTCTCAAAAATAACGCGCCCCCCCTGAAATCCGGCGCAAAAAAGCGCTCCTCATTCACAGGAACGCTTTTCTTCTCTATTTTCTTTTTAGAATAACCGCATGATATCGTTGTACATTACAAATACCATCAGCGCCATCAATGCCGCAAATCCGATAAAATGCACCATTCCTTCTTTTTCCGGCGCAATCCGTTTCTTTCTCACCGCCTCGATTAAAAGGAATACCAGACGTCCGCCGTCCAGCGCCGGGATCGGAAGCAGGTTCATCACCCCTAAGTTGGCTGAGATTAAAATTCCCAGATTCATCATACTTAAGATCACCGCTGACCATCCGGACGGTGCTGCCACATCATAGGTATCATTGACTACCTCAACAATTCCTACCGGACCGGACAACTGATTCACACCTACTTCACCCGTCAGGAGCATCTTCAGGCACTCCAGGGTGTACTCTACCCAGTATTTTGCCGTGTATGCACCGTACTGGATGCTTTTGAAAAAGCCCGGCTTCTCCACATCTGCCGAATAAGTGAATCCCATTCTTTTTGTCGTTTCATCTTGAAACAGTCTCTTTTCCATCTGGATGGTCTGTTCTTTTCCATCCCGCTCAACGGTCAATTCTGCTGTATCTTCCTTGCCATGTGTCAGATTGTAAAGCTGAAACTCTTCATAAATATGAATGTTCTTTCCATTGATCTGCGTGATCACGTCTCCCTTTTTCAGCCCCTGTTCACTTCCCGAAGATCCGGGTTCCACTTCCTGTATCACCGGAACCGCATATCCCGCTGCTCCGACTAAAATTGCAGACATCAGAAGTGCCAGAATGAAATTAAACACCGGTCCTGCTGCAATGACCGAGATTCTGGCCCACACAGATTTGCTGTTAAAACTGCCTTCTGATTGATCATCTGCATCATCTTCTCCCATCATACAGGCGCCTCCAAGCGGAAGGAGCTTTAAACTGAACTTGGTACCCTTAAACTCCCTGCCAAACAGAGTCGGCCCCATTCCCAATGAAAATTCATCTACACGGATCCCGTTTAACTTTGCCAGCGTAAAATGTCCCAGTTCATGGATGATGATGATCAAGCTGAACAGAAGGATTGCTAAAATAATACCCATATACTACCACCTGTTTTTGATATATTCATAAGTTTCCTGCTCTGTCTGAAGAATCTCTTCTACGGTTGGATCTGCAATCACTTTGTGCATCTCCATACAGCCGGCAATAATCTCCGGAATCTGCAGATAGCCAATCTCCCGATTCAAAAACATAGCAACCGCACGCTCGTTGGCTGCATTGAATACCGTTGGAAGAGAACCTCCAATTTTTCCCGCCTCGTATGCCAGTTTCAAGCCATAAAAAGTCTCCATATCCGGACGTTCAAACGTGATCTGGGAAAGTGTCCCAAAATCCAGCCGATCTCCCGGAAGATATCTTCTTTCCGGATAATACAATGCGTACTGGATCGGTAGTTTCATATCCGGTGTTCCAAGCTGTGCGATCACTGCCCCGTCCACATACTCTACCATGGAGTGAATGATACTCTGCGGCTGTACGACAACCTGGATCTGATCCACAGATACATCAAACAGCCACTTTGCTTCGATCACTTCCAATCCTTTGTTGACCATCGTGGAAGAGTCGATTGTGATCTTGCGTCCCATCTCCCAATTGGGATGCTTCAGGGCATCTTCTACCTGGATATGAAGAAGCTCTTCCCTCTTTTTCCCTCGAAATGGTCCGCCGGACGCCGTGAGCAAAATTTTTGACACTGCCTGATGCTGTCCTCCTTGCAAAGACTGGAAAATCGCACTGTGTTCACTGTCCACTGGAAGAATGGATACTCCATACTCTTTTGCCAGAGGCATAATAATATGCCCGGCCGTCACCAGTGTCTCTTTATTCGCTAGCGCAATGTTCTTTCCTGCCCGGATTCCTTCAATCGTAGGAAGAATTCCGATCATTCCAACAATCGCAGTCACCAGGATTTCTGTATCCTTCTGCACTGCCACATCTTTCAGCCCATCCATCCCGGATACCACTTTTACATTCAAGTCTTTGATATTCTCTCTGAGCTCTTTTGCCTTTTCTTCTTCCCAGACAGCTGCCAGCACAGGCCGAAACTCCCGAATCTGTGCTTCCAAAAGCTCAATGTTACTTCCGGCTGCCAGTGCCATGACCTGGATATCCTGGTTTCCTCTGACCACTTCCAGTGTCTGTGTCCCAATGGAACCGGTCGAACCAAGTATTGCTATTTTTTTCATATCCATTCTCCCTCCTTCTTAGAGAAGTACACAAAGATAATAAATGATCGGTGCTGTGAAAATGATACTGTCAAATCGATCCAGAATCCCACCGTGTCCGGGGATCAACTTTCCGTAATCTTTGATATTATGATTCCTCTTGATCGCGGATGCCGCCAGATCTCCGATCTGGGAAATTGCACCTCCCACTGCGCCAATCACAGCAAAGCTGGTCACACTCACGCCCGCATCTGCCCAGTGATTGATCGCAAGAGCATAAAGCACTGCGATCAGTGCTGCTCCGAGAATACCGCCAATGCCGCCTTCTACAGATTTCTTCGGACTCAGCTTCGGTGCCATCTTATGTTTTCCGATGAGCATTCCCACACAATACGCACAGGTATCACATCCCCATGCACAAATGAACACCAGCCATACCTGGAATACTCCGCCCGGCAGAATTCTTGTCTGGTAAATATAAGATAACATTGCCGCCACATAAAATACTCCGAAAAATGCTGCCAACACCTGCTCTGTCCGATATTTTGGATAAGAAAATACCAACACTGCCATCAGACAGATCACAAATGCCATAAATAACAACATGAACCAATCCGTTGTATCTGGAAGCAGCGGTTTGGCATACAACAGACCATAGTATCCTGCTACAAACAAAAATCCGCAGATCCCAACTGCTTTATTTTCAATCTCAAACACTCTGTACAACTCATAGACTCCGATCATACTGATCAAAAACAAAGTTGCAAACAGTACATTTCCTCCTGTGATCACTGTGATCAGAGCGATCACCACCAGGAGAATCCCACTTAAAAGACGTGTCTTAAACATCTTCTTCCTCCTTCACACCGCCGTATCTTCTGTCTCTTTTATTATACTGCGCAATTGCCTTTTCTAATTCCTTTTTTGTAAAATCCGGCCACGGAATCTCTGTAAAATAAAATTCTGTATACGCCAGCTGCCACAATAAATAATTCGAAAGACGCAGTTCTCCACTGGTACGGATCAGCAAATCCGGGTCCGGAATTCCACAGGTATCCAGATAAGACTCAAATACCGTCTCATCAATCCCTTCCGGCTGAACCTTTCCGTCGACACAGTCTTTTGCAAGACGGCGCATAGCACGGATCATCTCATCTCTGCTTCCATAATTCAATGCAATCTGGAAATTCAGCCCCCCGTTATTTTTTGTAGCCTCTTCAAGTTCCAGAATCCGTGTTCGGATATCCTCATCCAGTGCTGCAATATCACCTAATACCCGCACTTTCATATCATTTTTTGCAGCTGTCTTGAGACATGTTTTCATGTAATTACGCAAAAGCTTCATCAGCGCACTGACTTCGCTCTCCGGACGATTCCAGTTCTCTGTTGAAAATGCATAGACTGTCAGATACTTGATCCCCATTCTCCATGCTTCCTCACAGATTTTCTCTACATTCTTGCTGCCCTGTGCATGCCCGTAATTTCTCGGCATTCCCTTCGCTTTTGCCCATCGTCCGTTCCCGTCCAGAATGATTGCAACATGCTGCGGTACATTCATTGTCCTTCCTCCTTTTTGCAGAACTTCCATCTATAAGATGGAAAAGAGGGGCTTCTTTATATCTGCCCCTCCTGCTGTTTCGTAATATTGGCCTGCTATCCAGGCTGTATCCTAAACTGTCAGCACTTCTTTTGATTTTGCTTCCACTGCTTTGTCCACTTCTGCAATATATTTGTCTGTCAGTTTCTGAAGTGAATCTTCCAGATCTTTGATTCCATCTTCTGAAATCTCTGTTCCTTTGAGCTTTTTGAATGCATCATTTCCGTCACGACGGATATTGCGGATTGCAACTTTTGCTGCCTCTCCCTTTTTCTTGACATCTTTTACCAGTTCTTTTCTTCGCTCTTCTGTAAGTTCCGGGAACATCAAACGTACCACGGTTCCGTCATTGGTCGGATTGATTCCGATATCAGACATCAAAATTGCTTTTTCAATCTCTTTTAACATGCTTTTTTCCCATGGCTGGATCTGGATCATACGGGCTTCCGGTACAGATACATTAGCCGCCTGCTGGATCGGAGTCGGTACTCCGTAATAATCAACCGTCAGTTTATCCAATACGTGTGGGTTAGCACGGCCTGCACGGATTGCTGCAAGCTCACTTTCCAGATTGTTGATCGTTTTTGTCATCTTGTCATCATATACTTTTAATTTTTCATCCATTTTTTTGTCCTCCTTATACTGTCACTTTTGTTCCGGTAAATGTACCGCTCATTGTTTCTACAATACTGTTTTCTTCATTTAATCCAAATACCAGCATCGGCATCTTATTCTCAAGGCAGAGAATAGAGGCTGTCAGATCTACTGCTGCCAACTTCTGATCGATCACTTCCTGAATGGAGATCTCGTCATATTTCTTAGCCTCCGGATTCACCTTCGGATCACTGTCATAAATTCCATCAATGGCTTTTGCCAGAAGCATCGCATCTGCTTCAATCTCGATTGCACGCAGAACAGCTCCTGTATCTGTAGAAAAATACGGGTGTCCGGTTCCTCCGGCAAAGAAGATCACCTTTCCTGATTCCATAGCTGCAACTGCTGCGTCCTTCGAAAACAGGGAGGTAAATGCTCCACACACAAATGGAGTGAATACTTCTGTCTTCATCCCCACATGACGGAAAATATCTGACACATAAATACAGTTCATCACCGTTGCAAGCATTCCGATCTGGTCAGCCTTTGTACGGTCGATCGTCTCACTGGTACGGCCTCTCCAGAAATTTCCGCCGCCTGTCACGATCGCAACCTGAATTCCCTGATCTACAAGCTGCTTCACCTGATTTGCAACTCCTATGCAGGTTGCCTCATCAAATCCTGTCTTTTTATCTCCGGCAAGTGCTTCGCCGCTCAGTTTTAACAATACTCTTTTCATCTGTCTGGCTCCTTCAAATCTCTTTGGTATCTGGCATCTCTGCCACATACGCATATTCTAAAATGAAGTATACCATAAGTTGTTTCATTTGTCATGCACTATAGTATCCGCTTTGAGAATTCTCTTCAAAAGACTGTCATAAATCGGCTCTGAGCGCATCAGCGTTGCCACAATATATGCCGTTACTGACACAATTGACAGGGAAAGCATCTGGCTGATGCTGCCAGACATTTCAAACAACAAGATGATGCCTGTCAGCGGTGCCCGCACGATCGCGGTAAAGAACCCTGTCATTCCAAGCAATACAAAATTGTTGATGTACACCGGATCCAGGCCAAAAAATTCTGCCCCCGTCATTGCAAATACTGCTCCGAGCAAAGCTCCCAATATAAGAAGCGGGAAAAAATTCCTCCCGGAGCTCCTGAACCAAAACTGACTGCTGAAAATAAAAACTTCACAACCAACGTCAGCACAACCATTCCAAGAACCATCTCACCCTTTGTCAGACTGACGATCAATCCGGAACCACTTCCCAATACAGACGGCATCACCAGTCCCAGCACTCCTGCCGTCAAAAACGCGATCAACAAACGCCCTGTCTCTTTTAAAAGCGGAATTTTGCGATACAATTCCTGCGCTTTTAACATCCCCCAATTGTAAAACACGCCGGATACTCCTACCAGAATTCCCAAAAGAATCAAAAGCCAGTAATAGTTTTGCGGCAGATATTCTGTAATCTGAAAATGGAATACCGGATCCAGACCAAGAATGTGGGAAGCAATATAATCTGCCGTTACAGAAGCCGTCATGACCGGAAGAAGAATCGGAATTGAAAATGTTTTGTGAATCTCTTCTACTGCAAACATCATACCTGCCAACGGCGCATGAAACGCTGCTGAAAGCCCGGCACTCGCCCCACATGTCATCAAAAACTTCTCTTCTCTTTTCCCCCGCCCCAAAGCTCTGGATATTCCCTGTCCGGCCATCGCTCCAAGCTGAATCGACGGGCCTTCTCTTCCAAGCGAAAGCCCTCCCAGCATACACAAAAATCCGCCTGCAAATTTTGCCGGCAGCACTCGTCTCCAATTCTGAGAAAGGCGCCCGGATACTTCCCCTTCCACCTGCGGAATCCCGCTGCCTGAAATCATCGGTTCCCACTTCACCAGTCTTCCTACGATCCATGCAAGAGCCATCAGGATCAGAAACCACACCGCACAGCGAAACGGATTGCCCTTTATATAGGAAAGAATCTTTATCAGCCAGTTTCCCGCAAAAGTCAGCGCTACTCTGTAAAGCAATACAATAAAACCACCGATCAGCCCCACACAAAGCCCTTCTGTGATCAACATGACCGGAATCCGCCGTGCCCGTTTCCACATATCATTTTTCTTCATCACATCTTTTCCCCCATCCTTTTTCTTTCTTTTTTATTCTACCACGTTTTCCCCTGTTCCCAAAATAAAATTGGAAATTCCATCTTGAAAACATTGACAATCTGCGCATATTGTTTTATGATATTTTTAGTTTTGCACTTTAAACAACTAAAATTTTACAGTATTAAGTTACATAGCTGGAGGTTCCATTATGATTATTGTATTAAAGCCAAATACCTCTGACAAAGATATTGCCAGAGTAGAACATCAGATCAAACGCAATGGTCTGGATACCCATATTGTCCGCGGTCAGGAAATGACAATCATCGGATGCATCGGAGACACGACTCGTCTGGATGCCCGCCTGTTTGAAGTCGATGCTTCCGTTGATAAAGTCATGCACGTGCAAGAGCCTTATAAACTTGCAAACCGGGCATTTCATCCGGAAGATTCCATTATTGATGTATCCGGTGTCAAAGTGGGCGGCGACCACCTGGCACTGATTGCAGGTCCTTGTTCCGTAGAATCCTATGAGCAGGTTCTTGGAATCGCCAAATCTGTCAAAGCAGCCGGAGCAAATATGTTACGTGGCGGCGCATTCAAACCAAGAACAAGTCCTTACTCTTTCCAGGGACTTGGACTGGAAGGTCTGGAAATCCTCTGTGCAGTTCGCGAAGAGACCGGACTTCCAATTGTAACAGAACTGATGTCTCCAGATCATCTGGACATCTTCAACGAAAAGGTAGACCTGATTCAGATTGGTGCGCGCAACATGCAGAATTTCGACCTGCTCAAGCAATTAGGGCAGCTGGACCGCCCGATTCTTTTAAAGCGTGGATTGAATGCCACCTATGAAGAATGGGTCATGTCTGCAGAATACATCATGGCCGCCGGAAATGAAAATGTCATCCTCTGTGAACGCGGAATCCGCACCTTTGAAACATACACCAGAAATACTCTGGATCTGCAGAGCATTCCGGTTCTGAACAAAAAAACACATCTTCCCGTCATTATCGATCCGAGCCACGCTGGCGGAAAATGGTGGCTGGTAGAACCAATGGCAAAAGCTTCTGTTGCTGCAGGCGCTGACGGATTGATGATCGAAGTACACAATGATCCGGAATGTGCACTCTGCGACGGCGCCCAGTCCTTAAAACCGGAAAAATATACAAATCTTCTGACTCAGATCCGGCAGATCGCACAGGTTGTCGGAAAACAGGTATAATCTGACAAAACAGGAGGGATTTTTTTGAAACTGACAGTAAATTTAGGGGAAAACAGCTATCCCATTTATATTGAAAACAACATTCTGAACAATGCAGGGGCTTATATTTCCTCCTGCTTTTCCGGAAAAAAGATCATGATCATCTCTGATGACAATGTCTTTCCACTGTACGGAGAACAATTGAAAACTTCGCTTTACGATTATGAAGTCCATGAACTGGTTCTTCCTCACGGAGAACCAACAAAGGCATTCGGGACCCTTCCCACACTTTATAATGCACTGCTTAAGCAAAAATTTTCCCGCAGTGATCTGATCATTGCACTTGGAGGCGGTGTCATCGGAGATTTGGCAGGATTTGCTGCGGCAAGCTATTTGAGAGGGATCCGGCTTGTTCAGATTCCCACCTCTCTGCTGGCTCAGGTGGATTCTTCTGTAGGCGGAAAAGTTGCTGTAGATCTTCCACAGGGAAAGAATCTGGTGGGTGCATTTTATCATCCAAAACTGGTTCTGATCGACCCTCAGGTTCTACACACACTTCCTTCTCATTTTATTATGGACGGAATGGGAGAAGTCATCAAATATGGCTGCATCAAAGATGCCGCTCTGTTTGAAACCTTAAAAACTCGTGGCTCTTTCGACAATCTGCAGGATATTCTGGCAGATATCATTTATCGCTGTGTAGACATCAAGCGCCAGGTGGTGGAACAGGATCAGTTCGATACCGGGGAACGGATGCTTTTAAATTTCGGCCACACACTTGCCCATACGATCGAACAACATTTTCACTATGAGCGGGAAAGCCATGGAGAAGCAGTGGGGATCGGTATGTATCAGATCACTAAGATCGCTGAAGAAAAAAATTTATGCCAACCGGGTACTGCAATGGAAATTCAGCAGCTCTTAAAGTCCTACGGACTTCCGGATGCCTGCAATCTGCCAATGCATGTGCTCACAGATGCTATTTCACTGGACAAGAAAAATCTGAACAATCATCTGAACCTGGTGCTTCTGCATCAGATTGGTGAGAGTTATGTATATCCTGCGGATCTTACATTTTTTGATCACGCAGATGAAATCTAAAACAGGAGGAAACCGCTTATGAAACAGATTACCGGACGTACAGGACTCACCGGACTTCTTGGAAGCCCGGTTGCACACAGTATCTCTCCTATGATGCACAACACTTCTTTTGAGCATCTCGGACTGGATTACGTCTACCTTGCATTTGATGTGGGAACAGAAAAACTTTCTGCTGCCGTAGAGGGACTTCGTGCCATGAATGTACGTGGTTTCAATCTGACCATGCCTGACAAAAATAAAATGTGCGAACTTTGTGACAAACTCTCCCCTGCTGCTGAAATTTCCGGTGCAGTCAATACCGTCGTAAATGATCATGGGATTTTGACCGGGCACACAACCGATGGAACCGGATATATGCTTGCAGCAAAAGACGCCGGTTATGATCTGACCAGAAGAAAGATGACGCTTCTTGGTGCAGGCGGCGCTGCCACTTCTATTCTGGTTCAGGCGGCTTTGGATGGATTGGCAGAAATCTCTGTGTTCAGCATCCATGACCAGTTTTATGCCCGTGCCGAGCAGATTGTTCAGACATTAAATGAACGGACAAACTGTAAGGTACAGCTGTTTGATTTTGAAGACGATTCCATCCTTCGAAGAGAGATTGCAGACAGCTATATTCTGACCAATGGAACTTCTGTTGGGATGGCTCCGAATACAAATTCCTCCATCATCACAGATCCATCATTTTTCCACAAAGATCTTATCGTTTCTGATGTGATCTACAACCCAAAAGAAACGAAGCTGCTGCGTCTTGCCAGAAAAGCCGGATGCCCGACCTTTAACGGACTCTATATGCTGCTCTATCAGGGTGCAGAGGCCTTTAAAATCTGGACCGGACAAGAGATGCCGGTTGAAAAAATCAAAGAGCTATATTTTCAATAAATAGTGATAGAAATGAGCCTATTATGAATACATCTACACGATTTCGAAAGACCATCAAAAACTTATATTTGTTGTTAGATCAATTGATCGACTTTGGGTTAGAAAAAGGTCATTATCCCTTCCGCCCTCATGAAAACAATGTCGGGGCAGATGTATATATGCCTTATGACTGCACCTTAAAGCCGGGAGAAATTGCAAGAATCCCCTTAGGATTTGGTCTCATGATTCCGGCTATCGTGGAGAAATCCACGCCATTATCAGTAATGTAAGCACCCTAACCCAATCTCTTTATAAAAATACTCGCGTAGGACAGATCGTAATTACGCCCGTTGTAATTGCAGATTTTGTCCTAGATCTAGGAGAATCAAGAGATACAGGTGCTTTCGGAAGTTCCGGTATTTAAAAATTCAAGATAGTATTTACAATAATAACCAGGAAAAATCATGACCACCCGTCCAATGGTGGTTTGCTCTAGGGCTATAAGCCCTTGTTACTAGGCCAGCGTCTCAAGGCGCTGGCTTTCTCTTTCGGCTATGGGAATTCTGTTTACACATCCTTCCCACAGCTCCGTTCAAGCCATATTGCTCTTGACTCGTCGCTACCCCTTAAGGGGTATTGTTACTACTTGGCATTACCCCTTAAAAGGGTCTTCATATTCTTTTACACTTAATTTATCCATTGCAATATCATGCTTTTCCTGTTCTTGGATATATTTTTTTATTGTTGCCTCATTTAATCCGACTGTACTAACATAATATCCCTCCGCCCAGAAATGACGATTTCCAAATTTATACTTTAAATTTGCGTGTTTATCAAATATCATAAGTGCACTTTTACCTTTTAGATATCCCATAAATGAAGATACGCTTATCTTCGGTGGAATACTTACTAACATATGAATATGATCTGGCATCAGATGTCCTTCAATTATTTCAACACCTTTATAACTGCACAATTGTTTTATAATATCTCTGATATCCGCTTTATATTGATTATAAATTACTTTTCGTCTATACTTTGGTGTGAAGACGATGTGATATTTGCACATCCATTTTGTATATGCGAGTGAATATTCTTTCTTCGCCATAAATTACCTTTCTTTTCTACAATATAGCCTGAACAACTTTATTGTACACGGAAAGGTAATTTTTTTGTATAACAATCGACGCGCACCCGCATAGCGGGTGGATTATTGTTTCGCCCATCTCCATTTTTCGGATCAACGAAAAACTCCAATGGGCGAAACAGACTAAAGTCCATATAAAAAATTGAGAAAACGACAGTTTACATCATCGTTTTCTCAATATCCTATTTATTCCCTAATAATGTCCCCGTTCTTTCACATAACATCTGATTCCGATATAAACCATATGTACCAGTAGCAACAACATAATGAGATCTATAGGAATAACTGATTTTATCCATTCCCCAAAGTAAATTGCAATAGCTGTACTCGTTATCGCCACTATGATACTGAGGATATCCCAGCAATACTTGCTATCCCTGATACCTTATTCTTTCTACCAGCGTTTCCTTTTTCAGATTACTGCTTAAAACACAGGAAAGCACAATTTGTAGAATACCAACCAGAAGAATCATAACAAGAATCGGGATAAGAGGAACGTGATAAACGTTCATTCCAAAAATCCCATTATGCTTCGCATAGGAAAACAGTGCATAGCCAAGGGGCAGACCGGCAGCAAGTGCGACGCAGATGGTGCCAACCGTAAAAATCAAGCCCTGTATTTGTAAGCTCAGATTCAACTGCTTATTGGTCATGCCTACCGCTTGCAGCACACCGTATTCCTGCTTCTTCGTGGTGATATTGATGATCATGGTGTTTGCCAGATTCATAAACCCAATGAGACCGACAATTGCCATGAACAGATAGCAGCCAAGCTTCATCATACGGCTTGCGTATTCTGCGGTTTGCAATTCTGCGTGATAGGTGTTCAGCTTGATATGAGAAGTATCGGAGAGCAGGTCATTCAGGCTTTGCTCTACAGATGCCACATCTTTTTTAGCACAATCCACCCACAGGTATCCATAAGATGTCCCTTTCGGATTTACAGAGCGGTATACTTCTTCCGGAATGACCACATAAGTGTCCGCGCTTACAAAGGAGCCTGCGATTTTTCCATGATAGGTATAGGTTCCGCTTCCGTTATCAAAGTTGAATGTAATCGGTGCACCCGCAGAATACCCGTCAGCTTCCATCCACATGGACCAGCCAAAGAAAACATCCCCGTTTTTGACAGCCTGTGCATAGTCCATGGAACCGATATCGCCATCCCCGCGCATCATTTCAAAATCCTCTTGATTTACGATTGCAACCGGAAATTTTGTTCCGTTCAAATCTGCAGAGACGATTTCTCTCGTCAGTACATCCGTTACACCGGGGATAGATTTGATTTCTTTAATCAAAGAATCATTCAGTGGGTTGTTCTGTAGGATTGTGTCCAGATTATTCTCCGAATAGGCTTCATCATAATTCTGGGAATAATCCAGCTGCAACTCAAATTGTCCATGGTTGATTGCAATCCGCGCCTCGTGCTCCGTGTCAATATTCCCAACATAATTAGAGATAATTACAAACAATACACAGGAAAGCCCCATGGTAAGAATCGTAGCAATGGTTCTTTTCGGATTGCCTGTCACATTTGCCATTGCCATGGAGAAAACGGTGACATCTTTTCTGCCTTTTCGTCTGCCCTGTTTTTGCGTTTTGGAGCCGTCAAGATACCGTGTCGCTTCGATGGGTGAAATCCGGGAAACAATTTTCATGGGTTTGCGCAGCGCCAAAACGACCGTAAGAAACGATAACAAAATGCAGATGAGCATAATTGTCAGTGAAAACAGAGGCACCTGATGGTTCTTGATTCCGGACGATACCAGATTTCCCTGCTCCACCAGCCAGTTGAAGCTGACTTTTGCAATCAGGAAACCAAACAGCAGCCCCAGCGGTATCGAAGGAACCGCCAGAAGAATGCCCTCACGAAAGATCAACTGCTTCATCTGCTTTCTGGTTGCACCCAGCGCCTTGATTTTTCCGTACTCCTGAACCTTCTGGGCAATCCCGACCTGGAAGATATTATAAATGACCACAACGGAAAACAGCACGATTCCGAGGATCAGGGTTCCACAAACCACAATCATTTCATAGCTCGGCTGCAATACCCACTGCAGGTAGAGGTCATTGATGATCACGTTTTTCTGGTCAATGCCGCAGGAATCCGCGATTTCTTTTATAACAGGCGCAACATTATTCATAGATACATTTGCAGAATCGCTCAAGGTAAAATAGATATTATATTGCCTGTCACCCTCCGCAACACGCTCATTATAAAAATCCTGCGAACCGAATACAACATAGGAAGCCTCGATGGTATATTCATCCCGGTCATATAAAATCCCGCTGACAGTAAATTCTACCGGTGCGTATTCCGACTGCATGCCAGAACGGTACTCCAATGTTACGGTTTCTCCGACCTTTACATCATGGTATCCCACTGCATCAAAGAAAGCGCGTCCTGCGGCAATTTCCTGCGCCTTTTCCGGATAGGTACCTTCCTTCAACACATATTCCTGATTATAGGGAAGCATTTTCCTGACCGTTTCATCCGCACTGACAAAGCCGCCATTTTCATTTCCTTTCAGGATGCCCTCCGTACACATGATGCCGATATCAGATATCTCAGCTCTGCGTTCCACTTCCTTTAACTGTGAGGCATCTGCTGCGACAAACAGACCATAATTGCTTCCATATGAGCTTGCCGCCTGACTTTTCTGCAAACGTATCATTCCATTTCCCACAGTACTGATAATCACAAGCAGCATCGTAGTCAGACATATGGACATCATAATCAGTATACTTCTTGTCTTGTTCTTTTTGTCATTGCTATATGCAATCCTGCTTATTGTCTTCATCTGAAATCCACCACCTGTCCGTCCTCAATCACCAGAATACGGTCAGCGACCTGTGCAATTTCGTCATCATGGGTAATCATTACAATTGTCTGTCCATATTTTTTTGCTGTCATCTTAAGCAGAGCAATTACCTCATCACTGGTCTTAGAATCAAGATTTCCTGTCGGCTCATCTGCAAATATAATTTCCGGACGATTCACCAGTGCTCTTGCAATTGCTACTCTCTGCTGCTGTCCTCCGGATAACTGATTTGGCAGATTGTAAATCCGGTTTTCAATCCCCAGAGTTGCAATAATATCATTTACATACGCTTCATCCACTTTTCTTCCATCCAGCCCCAGTGGCAGTACAATATTTTCCCAGACATTAACAGATGAAACCAGATTAAATGCCTGAAAAACAAATCCGATTTTTCTTCTGCGGAAAACAGCAAGGGCATCTTCCTTCATCCTGTATAAATCTTTCCCTGCTAAAGTAACACTGCCTTTTGTCGGGGTGTCTAGCCCTCCAAGCATATGAAGTAATGTACTTTTACCGGAACCTGACTTTCCAACAATTGCGACAAATTCTCCCTGCTCAATCTGAATGTCCACCTGATTGACCGCTTTGACCTGATTCTCACCTGCGCCATAAAACTTACAAAGCTGCTTGGTTTCTAATATCACACTCAATGTGCTACCTCCTTTTCAATTCTGTAAAACGTACCTTTTCAACACGCTTTCTTTGCCTGTTTATATATTTGGTCATTTTTCAACCTACATCCAAATTGTATCAGGATAATCTTTCATTTCACTTTCAAAAACGAGCAGAAGTCTTACAGAATTGTAAGATTTCTGCTCATTTAAAATTTAACTAACATATGGTAATTGAATCACAAACGTGCTTCCTTTTTTCTTTTTGCCGGAGGTTACCGTAATCATACCTGCGTGCTTTTCGATAATTTCTCTCGATAGAAAAAGTCCGATTCCTGTACCACTCTTTTCCATGACCTCCCTGGAACTTCCTCTGTAAAATCGTTGAAAAATTTTGTGATACTCATTCTGCGGAATACCAATTCCCTGATCCTCAATTTCCATTCTTACAAGATCGTTTCTTTTTTGTAACCGGATAAATATTTTTGAACCACACGGACTGTACTTGACCGCATTATCCAGAACGTTGATCACAGCTTCGCCAAGCCACCTTTTATCCTGCATAATCGTACATGTTTCCAGCTCTTTTTCATAGTCAAAAACGAATTCAATTTCTTTCTCATCCGCTTTAGGATAAGTGCGGTTCACAGCAGATATGACAGTATCCATAAGCGGAAGTTTTTTCTTATTAATCTGAATCAGTCCAGTTTCCATCTTGGATATTTCAAGAAGCGACTGCAATAATGTCTCCAGTCCATCCAGAGCACTCCGACAACGGATACGAAACTCCTCCTGTTCTGTGGCACTTAAGTCATTCTGCATCAGCACACTAAAACATGTATCCAAAGCTGCAACCGGTGTCTTTAACTGGTGAGAAATATCAGAAACCATTTCTTTCGTGTTCTCCTTTTCTGCCCTTGCTTCTTCCTTTATCAACTGAATATGATGTCCGATTGCTTCAAGCTGGTCATTCAATTTTTCCAGTTCTGCATGATTTTCCGTTTTCAATAAATCATCAAATTTATTTTCACGGAATCTGATCAGAATTTCTTCCAACTGGTCTAAAATTTTCTGATGACACGCATCTTCTTTTTTCTTCCAATAAAGTAAAAAAGTCAAAAGAAGCACGCATATCACAGTGCTTACAGCACCGGTCACCATAACCTGATGCCGGAATTTCGAATAAAATGCATTCCCTTTATTCCCCCAGTATCCATATTGCTCCAATAATTGCTTTCCCTGTTCGTTGGTTTCAATGTCCTTATCCTTAAGCAATTCCGAAGCAGCATCCAGCCCGGAAAATTCTTCCTTTGCAGCAATCTCTGTCATAAGATTCATTTTATATTTGTAATCTTCATAAAATACATACGTGGTAAAGCAATTTAATATTGCAAACACTAATATGACCGGCAATACCAACGACAAGGCTGATGTGAGTTTCCTGTGATATCTCTTTGTCACTGCCTTACCTCCTGATTCCATATATACCCAAGACCTCTGATATTCTTTATATAGACCGGTGCAGCCGGATTGTCTTCAATTTTCTCACGGAGTCTTCTGATATTGACAGCGATTGTATTTTCATCCACAAAATCCCCTTCCAGATCAAACACATTTTCCAATATTTGTGTTTTTGAAAGAATCTGTTTCGGATTCTGAAGAAAAAAAGTCAGCATTTTCAACTCCGTTTTTGTCAGACTGATTTCACGACTCTTTATCAAAACTTTCATTTCTCCTGCGATAAATACGATATCTCCCGAAATCATCTTTCCGGCTTCCGTTTTCTCCTGTCTGCGGCGGAAATATGCTTCTATTTTCAAAAGAAGTACCGAAAGACTAAACGGCTTTGTAATATAATCATCTGCCCCTGCTTCATATCCCATAACCTGATCCATCTCCTGATCTAGTGCCGTAAGGCAGATAATGTATGTATTTTGACTGCATCTCATCCACCTTACAAATTCCAGTCCATTCCCATCCGGAAGATTCACATCACAAATGGTAACATCCACATTATGATCACTTGCAATTCTTTTCGCTTTTTTCACTGATTCTGCTGAAAAAACCTCATATCCGGATTTTTTCAGTGAAAATGTAATTCCACGATTTAAATTTTCATCATCTTCAACCACAAGTATACCTGGCATAGCATATGCACCTCTCTTTATTAACTTTCAAGAATGCCTCGGCATTCTTGCTGCGCACCTCTGCAATCCTGCCAGAGGCTATATCATTTTCTATTCTGTACAACATAAAATACCTGTGCTGTTGAAAATTTATTCGACGATATCCAAAGCTCTGTAAGCGTGGATTGTCGCATACTTTCAAACTACTCGCTACATTCTTTAACTTTTTAATAGTATCCTCAAAATCATCAAGCACATTTTTCGCTGCTTGCTTATTTTTCTTGGCGAAAAGCAAATACTGTACAAACTGGTTCAAGTCTTCTTCTGCTTCAGCTGTTATCTTCCATGCCTTTTTCTATTTCTGCATTGAACTGTTCCTTTGTCAGAGAGCCATATGCAACAGGCTCCTCATAAGCTGGAAGTTTCATTTCAAAAGGAATTCCTCTCTGGAGTACAATCTGTCTCAGAAACATTCCTACCGCATTGGACATTGGAATTCCAAGTCTATCAAGCACCTGCTCTGCCTGTTCTTTCACTTCAGGCTCAACACGTGCAAATACATTTGCTGTTCTTGCCATAGATATTGCCTCCTTTTTTTCTTCATTACATTTTGTTTGATTGCAAATTGCAAGCGGTTCGCAATCTTTTCTTATCATTCATACGCTGGCAGGCGGCAGACGGCAGATAGGTTATCTATAAAATCTGTATTTGCTTCAATGACTCTGCCACCCATCATTCTTTTAATCGAATACTATTTCCCTGCTCTTTTGCTTTTTCATCTAGTTCCCTGATTGAAATTTCTTTTTTATCAGCAAGCAGTTCCCTGATCAGCTTTCTCCTTTGATTTCCCACGGATTTTCCTCGCCCTGCTCATTCAGACAACAACTCAGGATGGAATGTTTGACCATATCACTGACTGCCTGGTCGGTATAAAATGCCATATGTGGTGTCACAACCACATTCGGAAAGGCCCGCAAAATGGACAGATCGTGTTTTCTTAAGCACTGTGCCTTCAAATCTTTATAATAAAGTCCAAATTCATCTTCAATCACATCCAGACCTGCCGCTCCAACCTTTCCTGACTCCAGCCCTTTGATCAGCGCTTTTGTATCGATCAGTCCTCCTCTTGCCGTATTGATCAGGACAACTCCATCTTTCATCTGTGACAATGCACTTTCATCAATCATATGAAAGTTGGATTCAAATAACGGCATATGAAGAGTAATCAGATCACACTTCTGATAAATTTCATGGATATTGTCCACATATTCTGCATATTTTTTCACCTTCTCTGCCTGATAGACGTCATAGGCATAAATCTTACATCCAAATCCACTCAGATCCCGGATCACTGCCTGTCCGATCTTCCCTGTTCCAATGACTCCTACCGTAAAATTATGCAGCTCTTTTCCCTGAATGCCCGGCAGAGAAAAATCATTGATCTCTGCCCGCTGGCAAATCCGTTTCATGTTTCGAATGGACATCAAAATCAGCAGCATCGTATAATCTGCCACACATTCCGGTGAATATGTCACATTGCTGACTTTCATACCACACTCCTTCGCTGCTTCCAGATCAATGTGGTCATACCCGATTGTTCTGGTTGAGATCATCTTGACCCCCAGTTCCCGAAATTTTCTTACAAGCGCTGCATCGATCTTACTCGTGAGAATACTGATATAGTCGTATCCCTCCGCAAGATGCGCATTCTCCATGGATGGACCCTGATAACAGATTCCAAGTTCTACTCCATACTCCCTGGAAAATTTCTGGAAATACTCATCCTCATCAAATTTCCTGTAACTATATACAAATAATTTCATTTTGTGTCTTGTCCTCCTCTTCCGTCTAACCCATAATGGCGGATTGCCTGTGCGATCCCGCCTTTTTCTACTTCTGCTGTCACGTACTCCGTAAAAGGTTCCAGACCTTTTGCGTGATTTCCCATTGCAATTGTATGAGCTGCGTACTGGAACATGGAAAGATCATTCATGCTGTCTCCAAACACATACGCCTGATCCAGCTCCAAACCAAACTTTTTCAAGATCATATCGCATGCTGTTCCTTTGCTATACCCTTTTTGTATGATTTCATAGGCATTGCCTCCGCGGTCGATTGCTTCCATATCCGTTTCAATGAAGCTGAAGAATTCCGAAAGATTGCTTCTCTCATCCGCATAAATAAACACCTTGTCATAGATAAAATCATCTTTTTCCAAATAACATTCCCGTCCCAGTCCACTGGAGTGAAAATATCTCCTGGATGTCTCCAGACGTTCAAACCGGGAGATTCTCTCCGGAAGATAAATATCCTCTGTTCCTTCCGCGATTCCATCCAGGTTGCACTCTGCCATTTTATTCAAAATTTCTCTGCCTCGTTTTTTCTCGATGCTTCTTGTAAACAATACCTCATCATGATATGTCAGATACGTTCCGCACCCACATAAATATCCATCAAATGCAAACTGTTTTAGCTCTGCCGGAATGGAGCACATCGTCCTTCCTGTATTAATAAACAACAGATGACCTTTTTTCTTCACTTCCAGAAGCGCCTCTATCGCACTCTTGGGAATTTCTTTTGTCTCTTCACTCAATATCGTTCCATCAATATCAAAAAATAATGCTGCTTTTTTCATATGTCACCCCTGATTTCTCATTCATTTTTCGAATTAACTGTATCACTCTTTTTCTAAAAAGTCTACCTTAAGCATAATTTCTCATTTTCCTGAATATAGTAGGAATAAATGAACTTCCGGAGCCTTTCTATGAACATAACCCAATCTGATCACAAGATCCTCATGCGCTGTTTCGGCCGCATTCTGCTTCTGGCAGCTGCCTTTTTCCTCGGTTCTGTTGCAGGAAAAATTGAACATTCGGCTCGTTCCGCCCCTGTATCCAGTTCCATACTGTCAGCCTCTGAAAACTGGGGACTTAGTTTTCCAGAGGAAGGAAAACTTCCAACCGCCAACGCTTCCATTGAAGATTTGAAGCAATATGCTGCCTATTATGCGCAGGATACAGAAGAAAAAATTTTATATCTGACCTTTGACTGCGGATATGAGAACGGGGCAACTCCTGCTATTTTAGATGCATTAAAGAAACACCAGGTTCCTGCGGCTTTCTTCGTAGTCGGCAATTTTGTCCGTGACAATCCTGATCTGATCCAACGTATGACAAAAGAAGGACACACAGTAGGGAACCATACTTTCAGTCATCCGGATATGTCTAAAATTTCTTCTCTTGAAAATTTCCAAAAAGAACTTTCCGCTGTAGAAGCTCTGTATCAGGAAATCACCGGTACTGACATGATAAAATACTATCGTCCCCCACAGGGAATTTACAGTACCGAGAATCTGAAAATGGCACAAAGCCTGGGATACCACACCTTTTTCTGGAGTCTTGCCTACGTTGACTGGCAGCAGGATGCGCAGCCTACTCATAAAGAAGCTTTTGACAAACTCCTGTCCCGCGTACATCCCGGAGCCATCGTACTGCTGCATAATACTTCTCGAACAAACGGAGAGATCATGGATGAACTGCTTTCCAAATGGGAAGAAATGGGATATACTTTTGGTTCTCTGTCGGATCTTATCAAAGAGTCTGTATAAAAACTAAGGACAGCACTTCCACTTGATATGCTGTCCTTTGAATCTGTATTTTATTTTTTCTTTCTGGCTTTGAAACCTTCTACAATCTGAACCATCTCCTGGGATGGATTGGAAACCACCGCCGTCTGAAATACTTTACACGGTGGTGCCAACTTTACACTCTCCACTGCCGCTGTAACAGCTGATACGCTTCCGCTTACGAAAACCAGGGCATGCCCTCCGCACTTTGTATCCTGTGTCTCATAAGAAACTTCTGCAGTCTTTAACATCCGATCCAGTACCAGAACCGCATTTGCCTCCCCAAGGACTTCTACCAGTCCAAATGCTCCGTATGTCATATTAATCTCTCCTTATTTTGTAATCGTCATTGCAATCGCCGTTTCTGTCTCCTCTGACGGGGATGCGATCACCGTGTGGGAAACAACTTTTGCGATTGGCTCTGCCGTACGGATCGCCACCTCCATAGCTGCTTTTACATCTGAAATACTCCCACGCATCTTCACACATGCACCGGCTCCCAGACGATTTCTCTCCACTCCCTGGATCTGTACTGCTGCTGCTTTTGCTGCCGCATCCAACGCCACAAAACAGGCACATTCGCTGTCCAGTTCAAATATTCCAATTGCCATACCACGATACTGCTCGGCCATATTTACCTCCTTCACTAAAAAACCTCTCTTTTTCTTTGTTTTTCAGTATTTTTATTATACTTGTCTTTTTGTTTAATTTCAACCTACCAGTCCATTTTTGTTTTGCCAAACTTTTGTTGTGAATTGCTTTTTCATTCCGATTCCGCTAAAATAGAACTGATTTCAAATTTTATGATACAAAAAGAAAAGGAGACTCTATGATCCGAATTGCAATTGTTGAAGATGACGATTCCTATATCCGGGCACTCACCGGATATCTGGAGCAATATGGGGAACAGCATTCCCTTTCCTTCCATACCACCATCTTTCATGACGGGCTGGATATCGTCACAGATTATAAAGCTGACTACGACATCATTCTTATGGATATCCAAATGAAACATCTTGATGGAATGACGACCGCAGAAAAAATCCGAAAGCTGGACGAAGACGTGTCTTTTATTTTTATTACATCCACTGTTTCGTTTGCCGTACAGGGATATCTTGTGGATGCTCTTGGATATGTGGTCAAACCGGTATCTTACCTTGCCTTTTCTCAGATTCTTAGAAAAGCAATTAAAAAAGTAACTCAGAAGCAACAGAAAAATTATCTGACAATTGAAGTAGAGGGCGGTCAGATGCGTCTGGATATTGGTCAGATCTATTATATTGAAAGCCAGCGGCATCATGTTCTCATCCACACAGAAAAAGGAGATTTTCTTACAACCGGACCTTTGAAAAAGATCGAAGCGCTGCTGAATGAAAAGGGATTTTCCAAATGCCATAATGCCTATCTCATTCATTTGATGCATGTAACGGGCATTGTACAGAACAATGTGATCCTGTCTGATTCCACAACACTGCCTGTCAGCCGCGCCAAAAAGAAAGCTTTTCTAGAGGCTCTGACAGACTATATGGGAGGTGTCACCCGATGAATCTGACCACTTTGATTGATACCCCCAGACTTTATACTGCATTGGCTGAATGGGGCGCCTGCCTGGTATATATCTTCCTCCTGCGCCGAAAAATGTCCGGCTTGAAACTGTCATTTTTCCTGGGAGGAAGCCTGATTGTTTTTGTTGCCTATCATGAATTTGCAGGAACTCTTCCGATCTACTTCTGGATTCCCTGTATGATCGGAGCTGCCTTTTTAATGTGTGCACTTCTGCATCTTCTCTGTGATACAACCTGGCTGGATGCATGGTTCTGTTGTGCAAAAGCACTGGTTCTTGCGGAATTTGCAGCTTCGCTTCACTGGCAGCTCTATGTCTGGTGGGCGCTGACCTATGGAAAGCTCAGTCCGGCTTTTGCAGTTGTCACAATGACGGTCCTGTATACAGGCATCTATGTGGGATACTATTTTCTGGAACGAGGACATTTTCCGACAGACGAACGACTTCAGATCAATGGGAAGGAACTTCTCAGTGCCGTTCTGATTGCTCTTGGTGCATTTGCCATCAGCAATATCAGCTTTGTTATGCCAAACACCCCGTTTTCCAGTGCTACCAGTTCGATTCTATATGTCCGTACACTGGTAGATTTTGGTGGACTTGTTATGCTTTTCTCCATGCAGGAAAAAAGAGAAGAACTCCGAATGCGTAGCGAAAATCAGGCCATGAACATCCTGCTGCAGCGTCAGTATGACCAGTATCGTCTCTCGATTGACAATATTGAACTCCTGCGAAGAGAATTTCATGATCTGAAACATTATATGATCGCCATCCGTTCTGAACAAGACCCGAAAAAGAAGGAACAATATCTCTCCGAAATGGAAGAGGCGATCCATACACAAGAAGCATTCACCAATACTGGAAACAGTGTACTGGATGTGGTTTTGACAACCAAAAGTACCTATTGTATGCAAAAACATATCACTTTTACCTGCATGGCAGACGGCAAACTGATCTCTTTCATGCACGTCAAAGATATCTGTTCTATTTTTGGAAATGCACTGGACAACGCCATTGAATGTGTCTCTCAATTTGATGACCCGGAGAAACGACTGATCACGCTGTCCATGTATCAAAAAAATCAGCTGTTGATGATTCAATGTGAAAACTATACAGATACAATCCTTCATTTAAAATCGGATCAACTTCCGTCTACAACAAAACAAAATGCCGGCTATCACGGCTACGGACTAAAAAGTATCCAGCACGCAGCTCAAAAATATGGTGGTTCCATGACACTTCATGCGAAAGACCATTGGTTTACTCTGCAGGTGCTGATCCCGCTGGATATTTAGATACAAAAAGGGAGAAAGTTTTTTGTGCTTTCTCCCTTTTGCTCTCCGCATTTCTATTTTCCGGCCTCCAGCTTTTTCTTATATTCTTTATTGGCTTTGCGGTTTGCAAAGAACCCTCTGATCACCTTCCCCATTCCTTTCATGAAATGTCCGTTGACCACTTCTGTCATACCCTCTGCCATTTTCATACTGACGGCACCATGTGTCATCTTTGCAATGCCGCGGAATGGCATATTATAAATGAAGAGGATATTCAAATCCGGTTTTCCCTTATCCTCACTTTTCTTTTTCAGATTTGTGAGAATCTTGTAGATCATTCTTGCCAGTCTGCTCTTTGCATAATACATCTGGCAGATTGCGTCATTCATTCCCAGTTCACCGCTCCACTTTCCATCCGGGATCGGTTGCTTCAGAAGTGCTTCAAATTCTGCATCCGGTACATCTCTGATAATTCCCGAGAAATATGACGGCATCTTTTCAGCGTCATATGGCATTGTACCAGTTGTTCCTTCTATTTCCAGTGTCTCTCTCAATCGGATATCTAATGCACATGCGCCAATACAGATTTCATATTTTCCTGCTTCCTTTTCCCAGCGGTCTGTCTCTACATTCCAGTAACGGAATGTCTTATCATCAAACGAAATCTGTACTTTTCTGCTTTCTCCTGCTTTCAGGAATACTTTTGCGAATCCTTTTAATTCTTTATCCGGACGGAAAATCTTTCCTTTCGGTGCACATACGTACATCTGAGCTACTTCCGCACCATCCATCTTTCCGGTATTCGTCAGTACAAATTCAACTCCATCCGCCGTTACTCTCAAGTCTGAGTATTCAAAAGATGTATACGACAGACCATATCCAAACGGATACTGCACTCTCACTTTACTTGTATCATAGTAACGATATCCAACAAACAGACTCTCCCGATATTCCGAATTACGCTCTGTACTTGGAAAATATTTAAATGCCGGAGTATCCTCATAGCGAACCGGATATGTCTCACTGAGTCTTCCGGACGGATTGGCTTTTCCGGTCAGCACATCCAGCATGGCTCCTGCAGAAGCCTGTCCGCCAAGATATCCGTGCAGCAATGCCTTACAGCAGGAATGCCACGGCATCTCCACTGCAGATCCCGCACTTAATACACCTACAATATTGGAGTTTACTTTTGCCATTGCTTCCAGAAGCTCCACCTGATTCTGCGGAATCCGCATGTGCGTACGATCCAGTCCTTCTGATTCACTCAATTCATCCAGGCCGAAGCAGTAAATAACCACATCTGCCTTCTCCGCAAGATTCACTGCTTCCTTTTTCAGTACTTCATCTGCTTCTCCTGTTCTCTGATATCCTTTTGCTGTACCAATACACTGAATCGGATAACTGCTGATCATCTGTTCCATTGTTTCTACTTTCGTTGGATTCACCAGAGAAGAACCTGCCCCCTGGTAACGAGGAACAGATGCAAAATCTCCGATCAGTGCCACTCTTGTATTCTCTTTGAGAGGAAGCAGCTGGAACGGTTTTTCTTCATTTTTAAGCATCACAATACTCTCTCTTGCAGCTTTTTTCGCAAGCGTATGGTGAGCTTCCCGTTCAAATTCACGCGCACGTTTTTCTCTGTTCTTTGCCAGTGTCAGTACTGCATCCAGAAGATCGTCCGTACATTGATCCAGTTCTTCCATGGAAAGGCGTCCCTCTTCTAATGCTGCCAGAACTTCTCGTGCCGCATCCAGTCCCGGCACCGGCATCTCAAGATTAGAGCGACAGGCAACTCCTTTTACATGATCGTTCGAAGCCCCCCAGTCAGTGACTACAAGTCCGTCAAATCCCCACTCTTCTCTTAAAATTTCTTTTAACAAATGCTCATTTTCATTTGCATAGACTCCATTGACCTCGTTATAACTGGTCATGATGGATTTTGCTTTTCCTTCTTTAATTGCAATTTCAAACCCGGTCAGATAAATCTCCCTCAGTGTCCGTTCATCCAATACCGAATTCATTGCCATCCTGCGAAGCTCCTGGCTGTTAACAGCAAAATGCTTCGGACATGCATAGATTCCCTGACTCTGGATTCCTCTTACATAAGATGCAGCCATCTTTCCCGCCAGATAAGGATCTTCAGAAAAATATTCAAAATTCCTTCCACACAGAGGGCTGCGCTTAATGTTCAGTCCCGGTCCCAGAAGTACATCTACGCCTAATGCTGATGCTTCTTCTCCAAGAGCACTTCCGATCTCTTCACCCAACGATTCGTCCCAACTGTTTGCAATCGTGGCTGCCGTTGGAAAACAGGTAGCCGGAACAGATGCATGCAGTCCGAGATGGTCTCCTTCTCCTTCCTGTTTCCTCACTCCATGAGGACCATCTGAAAAAAACGCCGCCGGAATTCCAAGTCGTTTGATCTCTCTTGACTCCCACTCGGACACTCCACTCAATATCGCTGCTTTCTCTTCAACTGTCATTTTCGCAATGATTTCTGCGTGTTTCATATCTCTCACCTTTCACTTCTTTATCTCTTCATTTTTCTGAAGACTACTCTATCACAAATCCGTAGAAACGGGGAGATTTCTGCACAACTGGTTGTTCTATCATCATAAATGGACCAACAACTACGTATCTTTCTCTTCAATCTGAGCCAGAAGTCTGGCAATCTGTGCATCCTTTTGTGCTAACTGCTCCTGATTCTTCTGTAACTCTTCTTCACTGTGTTTCAGCTGCTCCTGACACCTCTGCAACTCTTCTTCATTCTTCTTCAGCTGCTCCTTCTGCGCCTTAATTTCTCTCTCCTGCTCTTCAATCATAAATTTCACCGTATTACGGTCCAGTTCCTGCAATTCTTTTGAAAACATACGTACCACCTCTTCTACATTCTCACAAATGTCATAAATTTCCTGATACATGTCTTTAAATTCGGGATACTTTTCGACCAGCTCCTTTACTTTTTCCGGAGTATCATTACTTAAAAAAGTAAGCCATGCATCAAGCTTGTTTTCGATAATTTTATTGTGCGTGGTTTTCCGGAAAATGTCAAGCGGCACCAAAACGTATTCCTGCAGCAGATTCACAGAAAGTCCGGTATCAAACTGCTGCTTTGCCCGATGGATACAGGTATTCGGAAATTCCTGAAATTCTTTTGTACTTTTTTCGATAAATACGATTGTATATACATTTTTCACATCACGATATGTAAAATTTCTCTTTTTTCTACTCTTGACACTCTTATACTGCCGAAGAAGCAGATCGGCGGAATAGCACGCACACCGTTCTCCCGGAAAAAGATATCCGATACGCTGAATCTCTACATTCGCCAGACTTCCGTCCATGAGCTCTACCACAATATCCATAATAACAAGACTCTGTTCATCTGCAATTCTCGTTCCGTCACTTGGTATAACCTGACGGATCTTCACTTCTGTCTCCAGGATACAGGACAACAGCTCCTCCAGTCGCTCCGGATGATAGATCGGGCTTAATATCTCCTTTCCAAACCCGTCATACAACACCTTGACTCCCCGCATCCCTGAACAGAACTTCAGAAAATCTCTCTGCTGTAGTTCTGTCCAGCTCTCATATTCTGCGAGCAGATTCTCATCACTCTTGATCTCTCCTATAATTGCTTCTTCGGTCCGAATATTCGGAAATAATTGTTTTAATGTTTCTGACATACACATACTTCTCCTTTTGTTGATTGATTGATTTTTTGAAACTGCTCTTGAATCAGAATACTGATTTGAATCTGGATGCTTAAGATAAGGCAATATGCCTGAAAGATTTTTCGACTGCTGTGATATCAGCGTGTTTGGCATCCGATATAGCTATAGTCTAACATAGAATTTCTGGTGAATCTATAAATAAAATAAAAATTTTTTCTAAAAAAAGAAAACACTGCGATTTTCTCTATGGTATACTTAAAGAAATTACTGACACCATTTCATAAAATAAAACATCGCAAAGGAGACTCACTATGAATATTGAAAAAATCGAAACCAATCGCTTATATTTGCGTCCTTTCACAAAAGATGATGCCTTATTTGCAATCAGTATCTGGAACGATCCCGAAATGGGAGAATATCTCGGCGATCCTGCTCTGGAAACGATTGAGCCGGAATATGTAAAAGAAATAGAAGCATTAGGAGACGATCCCATCTGCTGCTATTTGATCGCAGAATTAAAAACTACAGGGGAACGAATCGGAACCTGCAGTTTTATCCCTCTGGAAGATCAAACTGTATATGATATTGCCTACTGTGTCAATAAATTACACTGGCGCAAAGGCTATGCCACAGAGATGATACAGGGTATGATTGCCTACGCAAAAGCACATAGCGGAAAACGGATCACGGTTAAGATTGATCCAGACAATGCCGCTTCAAATGGTGTCGTCAAAAAATTGGGATTTAAAGTTGTTCACACAGGTAGCTATGTCAAACGCGGAGAAAATAAAGTCTGCCCTGAGTATACTTACGAACTTCTGCTTTCTTAAAAATACCCAAAAAATCCGAAAAGAATCCACATATTAAAGGATTCCTCTCGGATTTTTTACAAATATAGAAAGAGTATTGCTCTCTTATCTTCTATAATTGATTCAATATATTTAACATTTCTCTTTTTTCACTTTTACTCTTTTCTTTTTTGTACAGCCCATAAATCCAAGTGCAATCAGTCCCAGCATCACGGCATCAAATGCAACATATCCGTAAATCCATCCCGGAACTCCCACTCTTGCATGTTCCAGCGCATTGCTGTTTGCAACTACATATAAAATGTTGTGACAGGCTTTTCTCATGAGCTGACGGCCTTCGGCTGTCTCATCGATGGTGATCTCCTTTTGAGTAGAACTCAGCATCATATCATTTCCTGCTGCAATTGCCTGATCTGCGTTCTGAAAATCGCCCATCATCGCATTATCTGTGATGACAAATCCTTCAAATCCCCATTCGTCTCTTAAAACATTCTGAAGCAATGGTTTGCTTGCACCTGCCCATGTTGCTCCGATTCGGCTCCATGTCGTCATAATTGCTTTTGACTCGCCTTCTTTGACAGAAAGCTCAAACGGTTTGAGATAGATTTCTCTCATCGCTTGTTCATTACACCAGTTTGCACCGCCGATCGCATTTGTCTCCTGGTCATTCAATGCGAAATGTTTGATATAGGTATACACATTTTTCTCGTTGCAGCCGCGAACCATTGCTGCTCCCATCTTACCGGACAATAATGCATCCTCTGAATAATATTCAAAGTTTCTTCCGCTGAATGGTGTACGATGAATGTTCATAGCCGGACCATAAATTCCAGATACTTTGTTCGCATACGCTTCATCACCCAAAGCCTCACCAAATGCTTCCGGTAACTCTGTATTCCATGTTGAGCCCACTACAACCGCACTTGTATACTGATTTCCTTTTGTTCCGTTGATCAGTCCGTTGAGTCCTGCCGGTCCGTCTACATCCAATACCTCCGGTTTTCCGACAGATCCGATCCGAACTGACTGCCATCCGCTCATTCCGATCAGTTGTTCCATATCTTTGATCGATAACTGCTCTAACAACTGCTCCCATTTTGGATCATCGTATGGTAATCCTTTTACATCTTTGAGAGTCAGTCCGTGTTTTTTGAATACAATATCCTCTGCGTCCGGATCTGTCTCAACCTTTGTATTTTGTAATGCTTTGAGTACTTCCTTAGATGGAGCCTGATCCTTTGCCTTTTCTTTTGGCATTGTACCTTCCCAGTCCGCGCGGCTTACATAAGTAATATCTCCAGCCACATCATCAAACTGGTTGGTTGCTTCTACAAGGTCACTTTCTCTATTGACCACAGTTTCTTTTACTTTGTATGTACGCTGATCAATGACATCATGACTGTTTTTCATCAATTTGATCGCGTAATCCCCTTTTTCCAGAACATAGGCTTTTGCATCTTTGTAATCATAACTTGCCATATCTTCTTTCATAAAGGACAGTGTAAGTGTCTGGCTTTCGCCCGGTTTCAACACATCTGTTTTGTCAAATGCTGCCAGAACAACATGTGATTTTTCAATCCCGCCCTTTGTATATGGTGGAGTATAGTATAATTGAACAACCTCTTTTCCAGGAACTTTTCCTGTATTTGTAACAGTAACATCAACACTGATAGAATCTCCATCTGCAGAAAGTTCACCCATCTTCTGCTCGAATGTCGTATATGACAGACCATATCCAAATGGATACTGTACTGTTTCTTCATAATTAATATAACCATCCTGTGCGGCAGTTTCATAATAACGGTATCCGACATAAATACCTTCCTGATAATTCATGAATTTGTATGGTGCCACGCCTCCGAGCATTCCGCCATTTTCATGTTCTGTTCCTGTATAAGTAAAATCACCGATATTCATGTATGCCGGACTTGAAGTTGCATCATAAGCATAGGTATCTACCAGACGGCCGGATGGGTTTACCTCTCCGCAAAGTGCGTTGGCAACACCCTGTAACCCAACGGATCCAGGTCCACCGATCCACATTGCAGCGTCTACTTTCTCATTTTCAAGGAATCCCAATTCCATCGGAGAAGAAGAGTTGATCAACACGATTACTTTTTCAAAGTTTTCTTTTACCATGTCAAACATTGCTTCTTCATTTTCTGTCAGCTCCATGTAATGTCTGCCCTCTGTACCGCCTTCATATGCTGCCATATCCATCGGCATATCAGCACCTTCACCGCCAGCACGGCCAAACACAACAATCGCTGTATCAGAAAAGTCCTTTGCATGTTCCAGAAGTCCATTTTCATAGTTGTCTACAGAAGGCTCTTTGACACTATAATCACTCAATGCGATTGTAACTCCGTTTTTTGCCTTTGCTTCATCATTTTTTTGTTTGTAGAAATCTGACAGTTCTTCATTTACTTCGATTCCCACATTTTCCAGTGCAGTCTTTAAATTGACATTTTTGCTTTCATCCGCTGCTCCAGATCCGGAACCTCCATAGATGATCGCATCAGATGCAAATCCGAATACATTTGCCTTCGTTTCTGTCATAGGAAGTGCGTTTTTCTCATTTCTAAGTAATACAAGCCCCTCTTCTTCAATCTGCTCTGTCACTTCTCTTGCCACCTGTGTCTCATTGACAACCGTTTCTGGATCTGCTGTATTTCTATGTAAAAACTGGTTGATCATCACATAAAAATTCATAACTGCCAAATTGATAACTATCACAACTGCTAATAATACACACAACAATGCCGAAAAGATTTTCAACATTCTTTTATTTTTTCTTGCCCTGTAAATCCACATTGCAAGAATAAAAACAGCAGTCACTACTGTTCCTGCGAAAATTAATCTTGTAATTAATCTTACGTTCGCTCCTATCGGATTTTTGAAGATCATAGATGCGACAATTGCAATCACGATCAAAATCCCTGCGGTCAGAACTGCGGTTTTCGCAATCCGTTCGACACTCCAGCCTTTCTTTTCTTTCATAAACCTTTTCTCCTCTTTCCGTTCTGTATTTTATATTACTTCTTTTTTGTCTCTCCTTCTGGAAAGATAATCTTAAATACAAAGAAGAATATAACCATGGACACGCCTCCTGTGACAAATGTCACAAGAATATTATATATTGCCGGCGGAACCAGAGCCGATGCGATCGGCATCCACAGATTGTTGAATCCGTTGCAGATCAGCGAAATCAAAATCCACGCTATAAAATACCACATTGCCTGATATACAGGATTTCCGTGGCTTTTAAATGTAACATTTCTCTGCAGCGGAAAATTGATACACTGTGCAACAAATGAGCCCACTTCATAGCTGATAAAGTATCCGAGTCCTCCACCGATCAGCACCGCACCAGATGCATCTCTCAAGACATTATACCCCAATAAGCTCCATGTAAATTCCACTCCTGCAATCTTCATCGGCACCTGTGGCCACATAAATTCTGTTCCGGCCAGTTTTTCTCCAAGAATACCCGGCATAAATGTAAAAAACAAATACTGGACTATGGTCACTCCCATGCTGAATACAAAAAAAAATGCAATCTGATATATCCATTTGGAAAGCTTCGGATGCTTCTTTTCGAAATGATTCCATTTTTCCATCCACCAGTTCATCACGTTTCTCACCTCCTTATATGCGCACCTGCCCCTATGACCGGCTTTCTATATCCACACTCTACCACATTTCTTTTTATTTTTGAGTTTTTTTGCACAACTTGCACATTTCACAACACAACTGACAAAAAAGAGACGACAGATGAATGTTCTCCACCTGTTGTCTCTTCTCTTATGCACTATCCCTCCAGCTGTTTCTGCTTTTCATATTTTTTCATCACATAAATGTAATACGGAATCAATGGAATCAATGCTGAGATCCATGCCGCTGGATCTGCAAGGCAAACACCGAAAAAGCTCGTCTTTCCTGCCACTAAAAGTACGATCAGCGCTCTTGCCGCCAATTCAAACACACCACCAAGCATCGGAACAAGACCGTAGCCCATTCCCTGCAGCGCATTTCGATAGATAAAAATACTTCCTAAAAACGGATATGCCCAAAATACTGCATGGAAATAAATTCCTGCCGCATGAAGCACCTCTGTTTCTGTTCCACTTACAAACAGCAGTGTCATCTCTTTTCCGAGGAAATACACTAGAACCATTGTGACCGCGCTCCACGCAAGAACCATGATCTGTGTATATTTTACCCCTTTGTGTACACGATCCATTTTCCCGGCTCCGCGGTTCTGCCCCACATAAGTCGCGATCGTTGCGCCGAATGCAGTAAATACGGTTGCTATAATATTCTGCAGTTTTCCTGCCGCTGAAAATCCTGCCATATATACCGCTCCGTAAATATTGACCGCCCCCTGCACGATGATTGTTCCGATCGCCGTAATAGAAAACTGCAGTCCCATGGGAATTCCCAGAGCAAGAAGCCGTCCCATACTCTGCCAGGAAATCCTAAAATCCTCTTCCCTAAGCCGCAGGATCGGAAATTTTTTCGCAATGTATACAAGACACAGAAGTGCGGAAATTGCCTGTGCGATCACAGTCGCATATCCGCAGCCTTCCACTCCCATCCCGAAATTCACAATAAATACAATATCCAGGATCACGTTAATGATCGCCGAAATGATCAGAAAATACAATGGCGATTTGGAATCTCCCAGGGCTCTTAAAATTGCCGCAAGCGCATTGTATGCCGCTGTGACGATCAGACCGCCGTAAATCACCGCCATATATCCTTTGATATCTTTCATCAGATTTTCCGGGGAATTCATCAGACGCAGGATCGGCTCATTGGCAAATTCAAATCCAATGGTCATAACCAGTGCAAATGCAAAAGTCAGATAGACAGACATTGCCACATAATGCCGCATCCGCTTCATGTCTTTTGCACCAAACCACTGGGATACCAGAATCGCAAATCCACTGGTAATCCCCTGCAGCCATCCCGTCACAAAAAACATCAGCGATCCCGTGCTTCCGATTGCGGCCAGAGCATTAACTCCCAGAAACTGCCCCGCAATAATGGAATCCGCAATATTGTAAAACTGCTGGAACACATTTCCCAGACACATCGGAATCATAAACTGAATGATCAGCTTTGCCGGGCTTCCGACAGTCATATCATTTGTCATCTCTTTTTTCATCTTACTTCCCCTCTCTCTCGATTTCCTTCTTTCAACAATTGCAGTCCGATAATCAGCAGAACCGGAAATACGATCGCTGCCAAAAGTCCTGCCTTCAGATTCTCTGAAAATGCTCCTGATACAACGCCTACCACTCCCGGACCGGAAGAACACCCAAGATCTCCCGCAAGTGCCAGAAGTGCAAACAATGCAGTCCCCCCTTTCGGACAGGATGCTGCAGCCATACTAAAGGTTCCCGGCCAGAATACGCCCACAGAAAATCCACAAAGCCCACATCCCAGCAGCGCCAGCACCGGATTTGGAGACAATGCGGCAAGCAGATAACTCACAATGCACAAAATTCCGCTTGAGAGCATCATTTTTGGCAATGAGATCCGCTCACTCATCTTCGCATAGAGCAGTCTTGAACTTCCCATCAAAAGTGCAAAAAGGCATGGTCCCGCCAGATCCCCGACTGCCTTTTCTACATGCAGCCCTGATTCTGCAAATGCTGACGCCCACTGGGACATTCCCTGTTCAGATGCTCCTGCACAGATCATCAGCAGTACCAACACCCAGAAAATTTTCATTTTAAATAATTCTCGCACAGGAATTCCCTCAACGTCTTCCTCTTCTGCCTGAATCGGTACCATTCCAAAATATACTGCATTCAACGCCGGAAGGATTGCCCAGATCACAGCCAGTATCCTCCAGTTCTCAATCCCCGCAATGGCAAAAAATGCAGTCGAGATCAGAATCACGCCTACATGCCCCCAACAGTAAAAAGAATGCAGAAGACTCATCGCAGCAGCCTTTCGCTCTGTCGGACAAGATTCTACAATCGGGCTGATCAGCACTTCGATCAATCCGCCTCCAATTGCATAACAAAATACTGCCAGAAGCAGTCCTGCATACGCATCCGGAAAAACGGACGGAAACACTGCCAGTCCCACCAGGCCAACTGCTCCGAAAATATGTGCTGCCACCACACTGTTGCGGTATCCGATCTTGTCCACATATTTTGCGGCCAGCAGATCCACAATCAACTGCACCCCAAAATTAAAGGATACCAAAAGTGCGATCTTATCCAGCGAAATCTCATATGTACTCTGAAATGTCAGAAACAGAAGCGGTGCAAAATTGTTCACGATTGCCTGGGTAATATAGCCAAGGTAACAGGCATTCAATGTATGATTATAGTTTTTTCTGATGTTCATGTCCCTCATCCCTCATTTTTTCATATCAAAAGAGAGTATACCATACATATTTCGTATCGTATACTCTCTTTTTTGTACATTTTTCTATATTTCTCTTCTATCTTGCTCTTTTGAAGCTGATCGTTTTTACACTGCTGCACAGGCAGTTTCCAGGATATCTTCCAGTGCGTTTTTGCTGCTTGTATGGCAGCGGATGATCTCTGCATTGCAGCGGCCTGCTTCCTCCACTGCACACCGCACCATTTTGTGCGAAACAGTATTTGTAAATAAAACGACCAGATCCGGAGTTCCTATCTTTTTGGACAGATTTCCTGACATCTGTGTGAACACTTTTGCTTTACACTGATATTTCTGACATACTTTTTTATACTGACAGACCATTCGGTCATGTCCTCCGATAATAACAATACTCATACGCACCTCCTGAATTTTCCTGTATGCTCCTATTTGTTAGTTATAACTAACTTTAGTTTTATTCTATAGGAACTATTTCAGAAAATCAAGAGGGTTATTATCGTTTTTTTCTCAATAACTAGTTTTCGTCCAGTAAGTTTTTCATATTGGTCAGGCTGATCGTCAGCGTAGACATATTATGAAGCAGTGCAGACGTTGTAGGCTGCAGGATTCCTGTAACTCCAAGCAATATCAAAGTGGCATTGATTCCGACAATACTTCTGTAATTTTTCTGGATACGCCGCATCAGCGCCTCACTTAATCTTCTCAACATTACGATTTCCCACAAGTTTTCTGCCGAAATTGTGATATCCGCAATTTCCTGTGCGATCTGCGCACCGTCACGAATTGCAATTCCCACATTTGCTGCAGACAATGCTGGAGAATCGTTGATTCCATCACCGATCATAATCACCGTACGGCCGGATGCGCGCTCTTGTTCCACAAATTTTGCCTTATCCTCAGGCAGAACTTCTGAATAATATGCATCCACACCAACTCTTCTCGCCACAGAAGCAGCCGTTTTTTCACTATCTCCTGTCATCATCACGACTTTCTCAAGCCCTGTTGCCTTCAAAGCACGCACTACATCTGCCGCCTCTTTGCGCAGCGGATCTTCAATACATACAACTGCAGCAAGCTCATGCTCAATGGCAAGATAGAGCAGAGAACATTCTTCCGGAAGTGTTTCAAACTGTCGGATCCACGGTTCTCTGACCGAGCATTTTTCATCTTCAAATACAAAATGATGACTTCCGATCACCACACGTTTTCCTTCGATTGTGGTGGAAATTCCATGTGCAACAATATAATTGACCTTGCTGTGCATCTCTTCATGCTCCAGCCCTCTTTTTCTGGCGGCTTCCACAACAGCCTTTGCCATGGAATGTGGAAAATGTTCCTCCAGACAGGCCGCCATTCTCAGCAGCTCATCCTCACTCTGCTCGCAGAAAGAAACCACCTTTCGTACCGTCGGCCGCGCCTCTGTAAGTGTCCCCGTCTTATCAAACACGATCGTTGTGGCATTTGCGGCAGCTTCCATATATTTTCCGCCTTTTACGGTAATATTATGTGCACCTGCCTCCCGGATCGCAGACAGTACCGAAATTGGAATCGCCAGCTTGAGTGCACACGAAAAATCTACCATCAGTACTGCCAGTGCCTTGGTCACATTTCTTGTCAGCAGCCAGGTCAGAATCGTTCCTGCCAGTGTATACGGAACCAGTTGATCTGCCAGATGTTCTGCATGACTCTCCAGATTTGATTTCAATTTTTCAGACTCTTCGATCATGGTCACGATTTTTTCAAAACGGGTTGCTCTGCTCACCGCTTTCACGCAGATGATCAGTTCCCCTTCTTCTACAACAGTTCCTGCATATACATAGCTTTCCGCTGTCTTTTTCACCGGAACTGCTTCTCCTGTCATAGACGCCTGATTGACCATTGCCTCACCGCCGGATACGACTCCATCAAATGGAATCACATTTCCCATGCGGACTACTACAAGATCTTCCGGTTCAATCTGTTTTGCAGGAACAAGAATCTCCTGTTCCTCTCTTAAAAGCCAGACTTTCCCTACATTCAGGGACATGTCGCGTGCCAGATCTCCGACAGATTTTTTATGTGTCCATTCCTCCAGTAATTCTCCGATACCGAGCATGAACATGATCGAACTTGCGGTATTCATATCTCTGCGCAGGATGGAAACACCGATCGCAGTTGCATCCAGAGCCGCCACTTCCAGTCTGCCTTTTTTCAGACTCGCGATCCCCTGCTGCAGATATTTCAGAGAACGGACACCTGTCCAGACCGCCCGTACCGGTGCCGGTATCAGAAACTTCCCGCCAAAACGCATCACGACCTTCATCAGCAGTTTTTCCTGATATTCTGCGTTCATCTGCCTTCCGGAATGCTCGGTCAGCCCCTCCGGCACTGTTCCCCGATCATACCCAAACTTCTGCAGTGCCTTGATGATTTCCCGCCGGTCCTTTTCATAATAGATCACCGCATCCTGTGTTCTTTCATATACTTTTGCTTTTGTCACATTTTCCAGGTTTACGAGATAATACAGCAGAATATCCGCCTCTTCAAACGTCATTTTCGGCTGCACCATATGCACCCGTATTCTTCCCGGTATTTCATGCTTAATTATAAACTTCAATCAAATCCCTCTTTTTATCTTATGCCTCTTCTGCAAAATCGGTGTTGTCTGCCACTGTCTCTTCTGTTACTTCTTCTGCTTCCTGCTTAAGAGCTGCTTCTTTTGCCGCTCTCTCTTCATTGATCTGTTTTGCTTCCGCCAGAATATCTTCTGCATTTTCCTGTACAGTGGATGCTGTCTTCATAACAGAATCTTTTGCACGAAGCACTGCAGCTGTACAATTTGTATACACCTTTTTTGCATCTTTGCTTGATAACAGCTTCACTCCTGCTGTTCCGAATAAAACACCACCTGCAAAAATTCCTAATTTTTTCATTTTAAATACATCTAACATCTTTTCTTCCTCCTGTAAACTGACTCTCTTTTTCTATCTTACTTATGTTTGTAACCGGTATAAAATACCATTACTGCGCAGCATACTGTTGCCCACGCCCAAAATCTGTGTTGTTTCATCTGTTTCCCTTCTTTCTACAATCCATCGATCGCTTGTGCTTTCTGGTTACATTACGCTCATTCTAGAACTCTGATTTTCATCCGTCAATCTAAAATCTTTTTATCGATAAACTTTATCAACTGCTGATTTAAAAAAGTGCGATACCACAGTGACATTTTTCAAGATGTTACACTCTGCTGATACCACACTTTTCATTCTGCTTTTTTACTCAGATTTCTTTGTCTGTTCCACTTCACTGTGACATCCGCTGCAGCTTCCGCCGCATCCGGAGCACCCTGCACATCCGCCTTTTTTCCGATCACGGATCGTCGCACGGATTGAAAACGAAACAATTACAATTAAAATGATCAAAATAATACATGTTGCTGCATTCACGATTATCACCTTCTAAATTTCTTTTTTATATATTGTATCAGACTCGAGATTCCAATGCCAACTAAATAAAGAAGTATTACAAACACTACCGCGTATCCCATAGATACTGCCGATTTTATTCCGCCCATTTTTTCTCCTTCAGGCTTCTGCCACAGAACGCTTTACACTCACGGCTTTTCCTTTATACGGATCTTTTCTGAATAACAGATATAAGACAACTGCCAGCAGCAGAATCGCAACTACTGTAGATGCTCCAAATGTAAGCGCACCTGTCGCAACACCACTGATCTGATATACCATAAATGTTACTACGTATGCAAATACGTTCTGGAACAGGATTGCAAACCAGAACCATTTTCTGTCATTGAGTTCCTTTGCCATGGTAGCGATTGCTGCCAGACACGGCGAATCCAAAAGGTTAAAGAGCAGGAAACTGAATCCGGCTGCCGCTGACGGGAACCATGTTGCGACACCGTGTGCCACAACTGCCGGGTCTTCTGTATCTCCGGCTACATTTGCCAGAACTCCCATTGTCGTTACGATTGCTTCTTTTGCTGAGAATCCGGAAAGAGAAGCTGCCACCGGCTGCCATCTTCCAAATCCAAGCGGTGTAAAGATCACTGCGATCACACTTCCGATGGATGCCAGAATACTGTCTGCAGAATCCTCTACAGCCCCAAAGCTTCCATCTGTAAATCCATATCCTCCAAGGAACCACATTACGATACAAGCAAGCAGCAGGATCGTTCCGGCTTTTCTGATAAATCCTTTGAGTCTTTCCCATGTATGGATCAGTACTGTCTTCGTCTGTGGAAGGTGATATGCCGGAAGCTCCATTACAAACGGTGCCGCATCTCCGTGAAACGGTTTTGTCTTTTTCAGAATAATTGCGGAAACCAGCACTGCCGCAACACCGATCACGTACATGATAAATGTCAGAGCTCCTGCCGGAAATCCTGTCGCCTCTGAACCGATCACACCTGCCATCAAAGCAATAACCGGAAGCTTTGCACCACAAGGTACAAATGTAGATGTCATAATTGTCAGTCGTCTGTCATTGTCATTCTCAATCGTCTTGGATGCCATAATTCCAGGAATTCCACATCCGGATGAAATCAAAAGTGGAATAAAACTCTTTCCTGAAAGTCCGAATTTACGGAAAATACGGTCCATGACAAAGGCAACTCTGACCATATATCCACAATCTTCCAGAATAGAGAGCAATACAAACAAAATCGCCATCTGCGGAAGGAATCCAAGTACTGCACCCAATCCGCCGATAATTCCGTTTACGATCAGATCTTCCAGAAATGCCGCTGTACCGATCGCCTGCAGTCCGGATGCCACCGCATCCTGAATCGCTACTACCAGTACATCATTGGTCCAGTCTGTCACATAAGTTCCAATGGTCATGACTGCAATCGCATATACGACATACATCACACCAAGAAAGATGGGAAGTCCCAGTATCCTGTTTGTCACAATCTGGTCGATTTTATCTGAAGTCGAGAGTTTTTCTTTTGGCTTCTTTACACATTTTTCTACTACATGTGTGATTGCCTCATAACGCTCATTTGTGATAATAGATTCTGTGTCATCATCCAGCTTTTCTTCCAGTCTGGCAGCGATTTTTTCTACTTGATTCTGTACAGATGCAGTCAGTTTTAACTGCTCCAGTACTTTCGCATCGCGCTCCAGCAGCTTGATCGCATACCATCTTTTCTGTTCTTTTAAAACGGATGAAGGCAACTGGCCTTCTATCTCGGAAACAGCCGCTTCGGTATCCTTTGAAAACTTTATTTTTCCTGAAACAATGCTTTCTTTTTTCGCTGCTGTGACAGCCTCTTTCACTACTTCGTGAATTCCGGTTCCCTTTAATGCTGAAGTCTTGACTACCTTACATCCCAGTTCTTTTTCCAGCGCTTTTGTATCGATGCTGATTTTATTCTTTTCCAGCAGATCCGCCATATTCAGCGCAATTACAACCGGAATTCCAAGCTCTAAAAGCTGTGTTGTCAGATACAGATTTCGTTCAATGTTTGTGGCATCCACCAGATTGATGATCGCTTCCGGCTTTTCTTTTAATAAATAGTCACGGCTTACCACTTCCTCCAGTGTATATGGAGACAAAGAGTAAATTCCCGGAAGGTCTGTTACAATTACATCCTTATTCTCCTTACATTTTCCTTCTTTCTTTTCCACCGTAACTCCCGGCCAGTTTCCAACATACTGATTGGCACCTGTCAGAGCATTGAACATCGTCGTTTTTCCGCAGTTTGGATTTCCTGCCAAAGCAATTTTAATCGCCATCACTCTCTCCCTTTCCTTTCTTTACTCCATCTCAATACAGTCCGCATCGTCTTTTCGCAAAGACAATTCATATCCGCGGATCGTGATCTCGACCGGATCACCAAGCGGAGCCACCTTGCGTACATAAATCTGGCTGCCTTTTGTAATTCCCATATCCATGATACGGCGTTTTAATGCACCCTCGCCATGAAGCCGTTTCACTTTTGCAGTCTCACCCACAGCAATATTTCGCAATGTCTTCATTTTCCCTCTTCCTCCTTTAGACCATGATCTTGTTTGCCATCTCTTTGCTGATCGCGACTCTGGAATCTTTGATGCTTACGATCAGATTTCCATTTAACTGAGAAATCACCCGCACTTCTCCTCCGGCTACAAATCCAAGAGTTTCCAGGTGACGTTTCACTTCACTGTTTCCTCCGACTTTCTTAATATAATTAATTTCGTTTGCTGCTGCCATCGTCAAAGGCATCATAATCTCTCCTTTCCAGCCAATACTAACTTTTATATTCCAAAACTATTATGTGTTAGGTATTCCTAACATTATTCAGTTTATTCTTATTCCTTTCATTTGTCAATCTCTTTTTTATTTTTTCTCTCAGATCATGCCTTTCATGCACTGTTCCGGATTAAAAGAAATAGATACCACTTTCCGGTTATGAAGATATCCGCATGCCTGCAGCCCCTCTTCTACGATAGCTTTCCATTTCTGAGGAGAAATCCGGCACACGCTTTCATCATCCAACACAACAACGCAGGCATCTTCTTTCGGACAAGCCCCGGGACATTCTACTTTATACATGTTTCTTCTGCTGATCGCTCCGATTTCTTCCAGCATATTTATCATTCTGTATACCGTGGCAATCCCAATCTTCTCATCCATTCTGACAGCTTTATAATAAATTTCTTTACAGCTGGAGCACTCATTTTCTAAAATAATGTCAATGAGAGCCAATCTTTGCTTTGTAATCCTGCATCCCTGCTCTTTCAATCTCTGCAAAATTATCTCTCTTTGCATTTTCACAGCATTCACAGTCCGCTCCCCTTTCCTTTTGAATCTGTTACTGACTATTTTCTCTTTTTAGTTAGTATATTCTAACATTCGTAAGTTGTCAATAATATTATAGTATTTGCCGTCTCTTCTAAAATATGATATACTAAAGACAATTTAACGAGAAACGAGGTGCATACATTGAAGACAAACGAATCTGCAGAAAATTACCTGGAAACGATTCTGATCTTAAGTCAGAAACGTCCGGTTGTACGCTCTGTTGATATCGCTGAAGAACTGGGATTCAAAAAATCCAGCGTCAGTGTTGCCATGAAGAATCTTCGTGAGAAAGAACATATCACGGTTACGAAGGAAGGATTTATCTATCTTACCGAATCAGGAAAAGCCATTGCCGATATGATTTATGAGCGTCACAAGCTTCTGACTGCATGGCTGACACAGCTTGGGGTAGATGAAGCTATTGCCGCAGAAGATGCCTGCCGCATGGAACACATCATCAGCAAAGAAAGTTTTGAAGCGATCAAAAATCATATTGAATCACACAGCAGACCATAAAAAACATCTGTGAAGAACTTTATTTTTTGTTCTTCACAGATGTTTTTTAGTATACCGTCATTGCATATTTTCCTGTCTGATTATAAATTTCCTCTACCCGCTCAAGAGATTCCTCTGCTTTCCCCTTCAGGGGATCAAACAACGTCACGCTTTGCTTTTCCAGATCGTATCCGCCAAGCACTACACAGTGTTCATTCCAGTACCATCGATATGAATCCCCTCCATACTCTACACTCTGACTCGAAAAATAGGGAGCTTCCAGATCTGATGTCAGCCACAAAAGCACCGGATTTCCGGCTGCCACATACGGAAGCAGCTCCTCCAGACTCAGCTTGCTGACATCATACGCTGTATGCTGCTGATATCGCTGTTTCAAAAAGCAGTTTGCTGTATTTACAAGTCCTGGCGGATAGATGCCCACTCCTCCATACGTAGAGGGATCTCCCACATACCCGGATGCATAGTTGTCCCGATTGTAGATCAGATATTCTTCTGCAATCGTGGTTTTTTCGATTGGATATCCTTTCTGTTTCAAAACCATAGTCAGCGCAACACTTTCACACCCGGTCGGTAGTTCCGGCTTCTGCAGGATCACTTCCATTTCAATCTGTGCCTGATTGGGCAGCTCTCGTCTTTTTTCTTCGATCTTTTTTTCTGCGATTTCTGTCTGCGTCTGTTTCTGGATCACCAGCTGTCTGGCCGACGCCTCCTGCGCTTCTTCTTTTTCCTGCGCTTTTTTCTCACATCCGGTCATAAAAAGTGCTATCGCAAATAATACCAGAATCAATCCAGCCATATTCTTTTTCATAATCTGTCCTTTCTTTTTACAGATATTGTGTCCAGATTTCAAAAAAGAACTTATGCGACAGCACCTAAATCCTAATTTTCAGTTTTTCCCAGTCGTTTGTACATGGTCTTTTGTACCGCATTCAAAATATTTTCATATCCGGTACAGCGGCACAGGTGTCCTGATAAAAGTTTCCGTAATTCTTCTCTTGTATATTCTTTGCCTGACTCTAAAATCTCCACTGCACTCATGATCACTCCCGGTGTGCAGAATCCGCATTGTACCGCGGTCTCATCAATAAACGCCTGCTGGATATCTGACAACTCTCCATTCGGTCCCAGAAGACTCTCCAGTGTCCGGATATTTTTCCCGTCTGCCCATACTGCCAGATAAATACAGGAGTTAAAACACTCACCGTCAATAATCACATTACAGGCTCCGCATTCTCCGACTTCACAGCCTTTTTTTACACTGGTCAGCCGATAATCATTTCTCAGCATATCCGTCAGTGATGCGCGGACATCCACCATGGTCTCCCTGTATTCTCCGTTGATGATACATTTTACCAGTTTATACTGCTTCTCACTCATGGATGACACCTCCTGCCCTGACAATCGCCTCTTTTAGAGCGCGCTGACATAAAACTCTTGCGATATGCTCCCGAAATGCCTTGCTGGCTCTCCAACTGTCCCTTGGATGGATATCAAAAAGCACCTGCTCCGCGATTTCTTCCAGTGTCCGTGCAGATACTTCTTTTCCCCGTCCAGTTTCTTCTGCATGAACTGCACGCATCGGGATCGGCCCCGCCACACCATACGCAATCCGGACATCCTCAATCACTGTCTTATTTTCTGAAAGCTTTACATTGGCAGAACATCCAAGGGTTGCGATATCCATGGCGTTTCTCATGGCATATTTAATATAATGTCCCCGGTATCCCTGATATGATTGTTTTGGAATCAAAATTCCGGTCTGAAGCTCTCCCGGTCTTATATCCACTTTTCCGGCTTTGATATAAAACTCCCGGATCGGAAGTCTTCTGATACCTTCCGGGCCTGTCAGCTCTACGATTGCATCCCACGCAAACAGCGTAGACGCCGAATCTGCAGAAGTCACACCATTGCATGTGTTTCCTCCGATAGTCCCGATATTGCGGATCTGAGGACCTCCCACCATATCCACCGCTTCCCCAAGGACGGGAATATATTTCTGGATCAGTTCATTTTTTGTGATATGGGAAAAACTGGTGAGTGATCCGATTCTGAGCGTCTCATCTTCTTCCAGACTCACTCCTCTTAATTCATCCAGCCCATAAATACTGACAAGTTCCACTCCTGCCCGCTTTCCCTCACGGATCTGGACCAGCACATCACTTCCCCCTGCAATGATCTGTGCCTGCGGATGCTCTGTCAGAAGGCAGATGGCATCCTGTACATTTTCTGCTTCATGGAGCGCTTTGATATCATACATATTCGTTCACGACCTTTCCCCATTAAATCAATCCGTCTTCCCGGAATTTTACAAACAGCCTGTGCGGATTCATCGGAAGCTCATTGAGCCCTGATCCGGTTGCGTTTAAAATCGCATTGCGGATCGCCGGCGCAACCGAACATACCGGCGGTTCTCCGAGAGCTTTCGTTCCGTAAGCACTGGTGGGCTCATAGTTTTCCACAAACTCTCCGTGCAGATCGGGATGATCTTCAAATGTTGCCATCTTATAGTCCAGAAGATTATTGTTCAAAGGTCTTCCTGTTTTCTCATCAAATTTCAGCTCTTCGAAAAGTCCGAATCCAATTCCCATACTCATGCCTCCATGCACCTGCGCTTCCGCCAGCGCCGGATTGATCAGCCTTCCGCAGTCATGTACATTGACGATATTCGTCAGTGTGGCCCGGCATCCCGGAATATCTACCTCTACCTCCGCAAAGGTACAGCCGAAAGAGTAGGCATTGTTTTTGATCTGATAGGTACTCTCTGCCGTGAGATGTCCGCAGTTAGTCAGGCTGTAGAGTTTTTCTGTTGCCAGCTCACCCAATGACATTAGAACACTGCCGTCTGTCGTACGCACAATGTTTCCATCTATAATATCCAGATTTTCTTTCATCTGCCGCGTCATTTCCACTGCCGTATCCAAAATATGACTTTTTAACAGCTCTGCTGTCTGCCGAATGGAAAATCCAGCCATATAGGTCTGCCTGGACGCATAGGCTCCAAGACCAAACGGTGTGATATCCGTATCCTGCATGGTCATCACATGAACCATATCAAACGGAATCCCCAGTGTCTCTGCCGCCATCTGCGCAAATGCAGTATCTGCGCCCTGTCCAATCTCCGTCTCCCCTACCTGCACCTGAATAGAACCGTCCTGATTCATGACCATACGACAGGAGGATGTCTCCAGAGAAATCGGCCAGACACCGGTATTGTACCAGAATGCCGCCATTCCGATCCCTTTGCGGATATCCCCGGTTTGTTGTGCATATTCTCTGCGTTTTCGCTCATAATCTACACCGACACTGCCTTTTTCCATGCATTCCCTGAAGGTATCATAATAATTGACATTTTTTGAAAATCCATCCGTATATCCTTTTGGCATCAGATATTTCCAGCGATATTCATACGGTGGAATCCCAAGTTTTACCGCAATGTCATCCGTATGGCTTTCCATCGCAAACATCGCCTGCGGGATTCCATACCCGCGCATAGCTCCTGATACCGGTTTGTTGGTAAATATCGTGTACACATCTCCCTCAAAGTTCTCACACGGATACAGCTGCGGGAAAGATCCAAGAGCCTTTGCTCCAATGCTGTGTCCATGAGATGCATACGCCCCCTGATCGGAAAAGCACTCCGCTTTTCTTGCAGCAATCTCACCATTTGGACGCACATAAGAGATCAGATGTGTCCGGATAGCATGGCGTACCCGGTTACATACAAACGTTTCTTCCCGTGACACATCCAGCTTTACAAGCCGTCCGCCGACTGTCTGTGACAGATATGCACACAATGGTTCATATAAAATGTCCTGCTTGTTTCCAAAACCGCCTCCTATGTATGGCTTGATCACCCGCACATTTCCCCATGGGATTCCAAGCGCCTGCCCGACAACCCGCCTGCAGATATGAGGAATCTGCGTAGAAGAGACGATCACGTACCTGCCCTGTTCCATATACGCATAACAGATAAAATTCTCGATATGACAATGCTGCACGGTCGGTGTCTGATACCAGCCCTCCACTTTGATCAGCCCCGGCTCTTCTTTTGCTTTTTCAAAATCCCCTTTGTGGATCGAAGTGTGTTTCAACACATTTCCCGGATAGTTTTCATGAAGCTGCGGGGCGTCCTCTTCCATTGCTTTTTGTACATCCAGAACAAACGGAAGGGGATCATACTCCACCTTGATCAGCCGCAGCGCCTGAGCTGCTGCCACTTCATTCTCCGCAACAACTGCTGCCACATCATCCCCGTAAAACCGCACATGCTCCGTTAAAAGCAGACGGTCTTTGACATCCTGATGTGCAGGATCCGTAGACCACGGATGTCCCGCAGTCGGGAAATAATATTTCGGCACATCAAAGCAAGTCACGATCTTTACAACCCCGGAAAGTTTTTGCGCCTCACTGGTATCCACTGATCTTACGATTCCATGAGCGATATTCGCATGCAGTACCCGCGCAATATAAGCGCTTTTATCACACAGATCCTCCGTATATTTTGCCCGTCCGGTCACTTTTTCCAAAGCATCCACTCTCGTTACACTCTTGCCGACTACATGTTCTTTTTCCTCCATGATACGTCACCTCCGCAATTTATTTTGACATTCCCAATTTTTATTGCAGACAGATTTCTCTGCCCCGCACGTATTTCGCACGTACTTCTCTCTCATCTGCCAGATAAATCATTCTCTCCAGACGTGCTCTCACATCCAGATTTTGCGAATGCACAATTCTTGTGTCATCCAGGACAACTGCATCCAGTTCAAATCCCGGTTCAAAGCTTCCCACATTTCCAAAAAATTCACCGCCGCCTTTTGTGGCAATGTAAAATACTTCCTCCAATGTCAGTGGTTTTAAACCGTCATCCTGCATCCTCCAGCGCAGCTTGGAGGCCTGGATTGCAAGCGCCATTGCTTTGAACAGATTTTCTGTGGAGCCCCCTGCCACATCACTTCCAATTCCCACATGCAGTCCTTCCTCCAGGAATGTCCGAACCGGCGCCACCCCCGATGACAAGTTCATATTGGATTCCGGACAATGGGCGATAAATACTCCGTTTTCTTTCATTCGCTGCTGCTCTTCTTTTCCGGAATACACACAATGCGCCATCACGGTTTTGCAGTCTGCCCCAAACAATCCAAATCTGTCATAAGCATCCCCGTAAAACTCCGACCACGGGCAAAGCTCCTTCACCCAGGCAATCTCTCCCGGATTTTCTGATAAGTGTGACTGTACCGGAATCTGGTAATACATCTGAATTTTCTTTAAATTCTCCATCAGTTCATCACTGCAGCTCGGTGTAAATCTTGGCGTCAGGATCGGCATGGTATTCTGATATTTTTTATGCAATACATCCTTGATCCATTCCACTGTCTGAATCCCTGATTCTTCTGCCGATTCCTCTCTGAGATAATCCGGACAGTTGCGATCCATATTCACTTTTCCCACATACGTCACCAGTCCGCTTTGTTCCAGCTGATCCATTAAAAGCAGTGTGGCGTCTCTGTGGATCGTTCCAAAAATACATGCTCTTGTCGTTGCACTTCTCTTTAGATTGTCAGTAAAGATACGATATGCACGCCGGGCATACTCCAAATCCTGATATTTTGCCTCCTCCGGAAACGTATTCGTCTCCAGCCATTCCAAAAGCTCCATATCCATTCCCATTGCCCGGAATGTATACTGCGGAGCATGCACATGCAGATCTGTCAGTCCTGGAATAATCAGACACTCCCCATAATCAGATACCGATACCTGTGCATATTCTGGCGGCACTTTCTCAAAAACCCCCTTGACCAGACCGCTTTCGCTGATCAGATAGTGCCCTTTTAAGATCCTTAGTTCATCTTTATTTTTGCTGTATACAATATTCCCTTTTAATATAAAAACAGGTTCATTCATTGACTGACCTCCTACTCTTTCCGCCCGACCACAGACCGGGACTTTCCCATCCCACTCTGCTTATAGTCAGCTGTTTGCGGCAGCTGGTAGATACGTCCAACCAATTATGAACCTATATAAGCACCATTTTATGCAATTCGCACAATTATTGCTTTCACTATGTTAAATTTATATTAACATTCCCTATTTTGAATGTCAACAGCTCTTCCATGAAAAATGAATCCGGTATACGAAGTTACTGTGAACAGTAACGGATACTAAACTCGTTCCAGCATTACTTCAATCCGTCCGCCGCAGACCATCCCTTCCTCTTCTGCAGCTTCCCTTGTCATATCCACCATACAAATCTGAAACCGCACTTTTTCTTCCCGCATCATCAGCAGTGCTTTTGTGATCACATCACTTTCCGCGCATCCGCCTCCGATCGTGTCGATCAGTGTTCCATCCTCCAGGATCAGCATTTTTGTTCCCACGCCTCTCGGTGCAGATCCTTTTCTGGAAATGATCGTTGCAAGTACTTTTTTCTGCTTTTTACCGTCCTCATCACACAGCGCCTCCAACAATTCTTTAGAATATCCGCATCCTTCTGCTTTTTCATGTTTCACCTGAATGATTTCTGCCATAACAGACACCGCAATTTCTTCCGGTGTCTCAGCTCCGATCTTCAGACCAATCGGTGTGTACACCCCATCCAGCTTCTCACGTTCGTGGCCCTGCTCAAAAAGCTCTTCTTTGACGATCGCCACTCTGCGGCGACTGCCCATCATTCCAATATAAGCATTTGGCTTCTCTACGATTGCTCCCAGACACACTTCATCATACCGGTGTCCTCTTGTCACAATAATAAAATATGTATCGTCTCCTCCTGATATGCGTTCAAGCCCATACTCAAAAGAATCGCAGATCACCACATTCGCACCTGCCACTCTTGCATTGTCCGCAAATTTGGGACGATCCTCAAGAACCGTCACCTGAAATCCCAGCATTTTCCCCATCCGGATCATAGGTATGGACACATGACCGCCTCCGCAGATCACCAGCCTGGGCAAAGAACCTGCACGCTCACAAAACACTGCATGTCCCTCATATTGCTCCACCGGCTCTGTCACAAGTAATTTCCTTCCTGCCGATTCTCCCTCTAATACTGTCATAACAACACAGGAACCACTCTGCATTTTTTCTGCGAGAGAATTATAAAATTCACTCATCCTTTCACGCTCCTTTTTCATTACCCTTTCCCGAACCCGCAATTTGGAAACGTACACACCTCGCAGGACAGACACAGTCCTCCTTCTCCGAGTCTGTAAAAATCCTGATCCTGCAGCCGTTCACCGGCCACAAGTCTTGGCAGTACCAGATCAAAGATCGTGCGCCTTGCATACATCACGCAGCCCGGCAGGCCCATGATCGGAATCTCACCTTTATAGGCCAGCATAAACATCGCACCAGGCAAAACCGGGGCGCCATATGTGATCACTTCATCGGAAGCATTGCGGATTGCCAGCGGTGTCTTATCATCCGGATCGACACTCATTCCTCCGGTACACACAACCATCTGCGCACCTTTTTTGATCCAGTCATTGACTGCCTCTGTCACCATATTCGGTTCATCATTGCAGATTGTATTTCCAAGCACTTCTACTCCATATTCTTCCAGCTTCTGCCGGACCACCGGAGTAAATTTATCCTGAATCCTTCCGTGATATACTTCACTTCCGGTTGTCACGATCGCTGCTTTTTTCTTCTGAAACGGAAGGAGCGCAAAAACAGGCATCTCTCCTGCCGTCTCCTTTACCTGTTTCATTTTTTCTTCTTCGACCACCAGAGGGATCACACGCATTCCTGCGATCTTATCTCCCTTTTTCACTGGAAAATTTCCGTGTCGGGAAGAAATACACATCTGTCCCATGGCATTGATCCTACACAGTTTCTCCTTGTTCACTTTCAGAACCCCGTCACACTGTGCCGTCAGCTCGATTTTTCCTTCTTTTGGCTTTGACGCATCCATCTGTGCATTCTGGCACACGCTGCGCAGGATCTCTGCCGCCTCATCTTCATGAAGCATCCCTTCTTGTTTTTCCCACACATACAGATGCTCTTTTCCAACGGAAAGGAGAACCGGAATATCGTCCTTTGTCACTACATGTCCTTTTCTAAAAACCGCATCTTTTACTACCCCTGGGATGATCTGCGTAATATCATGGCAAAGCACACAGCCCACTGCATCCTCGGTCTTGATCAGTTTCATACTTCTAAACACCTCTCTTTTCAATGTTTATAGGGAAATCTTCTCCAGATCACGCATCCACACTTGGGCACACGCATCGCTTGGCATTCTCCAGTCTCCTCTTGGTGAGAGTGCCACTGTCCCGATCTTCGGTCCGTCCGGCAGACAGGAGCGCTTAAACTGTTGGTTGAAAAATCGTCTGCAGAATGTTGTCAGCCATTTTAAAATTGTTTCTTTCTCATATACCCCTTCAAATGTCTGCACTGCAAGCCGATAGATCTTACCCGGCTCATATCCGAACCGCAGCATGAAATACAGATAAAAATCATGCAGCTCATATGGTCCTACCAGATCCTCAGTCTTTTGTGCGATATCCCCGTCTTTTGGAGGAAGCAGTTCCGGGCTGACCGGCGTATCCAGTACATCATAAAGGACTTCCTGCAATTTTGGATCCGCAGTCACGTCTGCTGCATATTTGACAAGATGACGCACCAGCGTCTTCGGTACAGAAGCATTCACTCCGTACATCGACATATGATCTCCATTGTAGGTTGCCCATCCAAGCGCCAGTTCTGACATATCTCCGGTTCCGATGACCATTCCGTTTGTCGCATTTGCAATATCCATCAATACCTGCGTACGCTCTCTCGCCTGCGCATTCTCATACGTTACACTGTGGTCTCTCGGATCATGTCCGATATCCTGAAAATGAAGACTTACGGAATCTGCAATTTTCACTTCCCGCAGTGTTGCTCCGAGCTGTTCTGCCATTTTGCAGGCATTCCGATACGTTCTGTCCGTGGTTCCAAAGCAAGGCATGGTGATCGCAAGAATCTCTTTTTTATCTTTTCCGATCATGTCAAACGCTTTTGCTGTCACGATCAGTGCCAATGTGGAATCCAATCCGCCCGAAATACCAACTACCGCCGTGTTTGCGTGGGTATGGAGCAGACGTTTTTTGAGCCCCATTGCCTGGATTGTCAAAATCTCTTCGCATCGCAGAGCACGTTCTTTTTCATCCTGCGGCACGAACGGCTTTTTCGGAAACTCTCTTGTCAGTTTGATCTCGCACACATCCAGAGGAAATGAGATTCTTGGCAGCACTTTCTCTTTTGCCATCGTAAATGTCGTGTTTTTCCGACGTTCACCGACAATCCTTTTGATATCCAGTTCTGTATAAATAATCTGATTTTCAAATCGCTTTGCCTCTGCCAGGATACTGCCGTTTTCTGCGATCAGATTGTGTCCTCCAAACACAAGATCCGTCGTGGATTCCCCTTCGCCTGCATTTGCATAAATATATCCCGCGATCAGTCTCGCTGACTGTCCTTTGATAAGCTCCCGTCTGTAGCTGTCTTTTCCGATCGTCTCATCACTTGCCGAACAGTTGACGATCACGGTTGCACCTTCCATTGCCGCACGGATACTCGGCGGAATCGGCGACCACACATCCTCACAGATTTCCGCCGATACGATTAGCTCTTCCATAGAGGATGCCTGAAACAAAAGCCCCGGACCAAACGGCACTTTTTTGCCGTTAAACAGGATTTCTCCCGGCACATCCGGCCCTGCCGTAAACTGACGCATCTCATAGAACTCACCATAGTTCGGAAGAAATGTCTTTGTCGTCAGTCCCAGGATTTCTCCCCTGCAAAGAGCTGCTGCCACATTGTAGAGCTTTGCATCCACCACAAGCGGCACGCCCACAAACACAAGCATGTCCTTCTCTCTTGTAAACTCTGTGATTTCAAGCAGTGCCTGTTTTGCTGCCTGCAAAAGTACATCCTGTGTAAACAGATCCCCGCATGTATATCCTGTGACACACAATTCTGGAAATACCACGATCTTTGCCTGATTGTTCTGTGCTTCTTCAATGGCACTGCATATCTGTTTTGTATTAAACGGCACGTCCGCCACCCGGATATCCGGTGTGGCAGCTGCCACTTTGATAAATCCCTGTTTCATTCTACTGCCTCACTTTCCCTATTTGGACACATCACTTCTATCTGCTTTTTTTCAAAAGTTCTTTCAGCTCGTCTACAGAAAATGTATAGGCGGTATTGCAGAAATGACATTTTACTTCGATATCCTTTCCATCGTCGATCATCTCCTGAATCTCTTTTTTCCCAACACTGATGATTGCTTTTTCAATCCGTTCTTTGGAACAGTTGCAGTCAAATTTTGCAGGAAGTGTATCTGTAATCTCTACATCCAACCCTTCCAGAACATGATTCAGCATCTCCTCCGGTGTATGACCGTTGTCAAGCATCGCTGTCACGGACTGAATATTCTGAATGTTTTCTTCCAGTTTACTCAGTACATCCTCTTCAATAAACGGCATCACCTGCACAATAAACCCGCCTGCACAGCGTACTGTATTATCTTTTTCCATCAATACTCCCAGGCCAACAGAGGATGGCACCTGCTCAGAGGTTGCAAAATAATAGGTCAGATCTTCTGCAATCTCTCCCGTCTGCAAAATCGTCTGTCCGGAATATGGTTCTTTGAGGCCCATATCCTTGATCACATTTAAAAATCCTGGTCCAAGCGCACCGCCCACATCCAGTTTTCCATTTTTCGGCGGGAGCATCACATCCGGGTTGTGTACATATCCCTTCACTTCCCCCTTACTGTCTGCTGTCACTGTCATCCCTCCGATCGGACCTCCGCACTGCACCTGCAGCGTCAAAACATCCGTCGGATTCTTCATCATACTTCCCATCATCGCACCTGCTGTAAGAAGTCGTCCAAGTGCTGCTGTCGCAACCGGACTTGTATTATGCCTTGTTCTTGCCTCTTCCACAAGCTCTGTTGTTGATGCCGCAAACGCACGGATCTGCGCATTCGCTGCTGTTGCTCTTACAATATAATCTTTCATCTTATCTCTCCTGTTTTTTCTATTATAATGATTCTATTCTGCTTTTTTCACAGATACCTTTCCCTGCTCTCTGGCGATCACGTAGATTCGTTCACTGTTCTTAGAAGGCGGTTCTTTTGTAAACGCTTCATATGCAGTCACAAACTGCAGTCCGGATTCTTCCACGATCCTTGTGATCTCTTCTAACGTATATGCTCTCTGGAAATGTGTCTCCCGGAATCTGCGATAGAGATCACCCTCTGTCTCACTTTCCGCATCTTCTCTGATGAACAGATTCAGTTCGTATTCATTGATCCGCTCTTCCTCATAATAATAATTGTCCCAGATAAAGCTGCAGTCCTCTCTGGCCTCTGCAATGGTCTGATCACCCAGAACCTCCCGGTACTTATATTCTGTATTAAAATCAAAAATAAAAATTCCGCCCGGATCCAGATAATTATTCACCCAGCGAAATACCTGCTTCAATTCTTCCGGCTCTGTAATGTAATTCAGAGAATCACAGATACTAAATACCGCACCCACAGTACCATACAGTTCAAACTCCCGCATATCCTGAAGAAGATATAAAATCTCATGTCCTGACTTGATCTGCTTTTCTCTGGCAATCTCCAGCATTTCCTCGGAATTGTCCACTCCGATCATATCGTAGCCATCTGCTGCGAGAAGCTCCGTCATGGTTCCTGTTCCGCATCCCAGATCAAGCACCAGCCCGTCCTGCACGCCATACTCTTTTAACAATTCCTTCAGATAGCTTTTCCATTCTTCATATGGAATATTATCCATAAAGGTATCATACACTGCCGCAAAACTTGTATATGCATCCATCTTCCTGCTCCTTTTTCAATTCCTGCTCTTCATTTTAGCATAACAAGGTGCAACTGTAAATCAATAACCCTCTTTCCTTGCCGTTTGCCCTGCTGCTGTTTTCAATTTGTTCATATTTTACTTACACAAATTTTCTTGACACTTTTACTTTTTTTGAGATAGAATAAGGACGGAAATTTGCTGCATATGCTGTCATTGTCACGACAATGAGGCTTTTTCTTTTGCAGATATTTTTAATACATACAAAAAGGTGGTGAGGTTATGGACGCTGGAGCCAGTCATCCTTCGGGATTTTTCAGAAAATTAAATAGAAAAAGGAGAGTGTTGAACGATGAACAAAGAAATTTTTGTAAAACTCCTTGCACAGCGCCAGTTCAAGGCTGTCAGAAGCATTCTGGATGTGATGAACGAAGTAGATATAGCCTCACTTCTTTCCGATCTGGACGATAAAGAACTTGCACTTGCATTTCGTCTCATTCCAAAAGATAAAGCTGCGGAAGTATTTGCCAATATGAATCATTCCATGCAGACGTATCTGGTAGAGATGTTTTCCGAAAAGGAGTTAAAAGAGCTGCTCGATGACCTTTATATGGACGATACGGTGGATCTTCTGGAAGAACTTCCTGCCAATCTTGTTAATCGGATTTTAAATACCGTAGATCAGGCCGACCGGACTTTGATCAATCAACTTCTCAATTATCCGGATGACAGTGCGGGGACTCTTATGACAACGGAGTATGTCGATATCCGGGAGACAATGACGGTTGCCCAAGCTATGGCACATATCAAAGAGACCGGGATTCACAAGGAAACGATCTACACTTGTTATGTAACAGATCAGCGCAGGTTGCTTGGCATCGTCAGTGCCAAAGATCTGATGACAACTGCCGACGATGTTTTGATCCGGGATCTAATGCAGACAGAGATAATTTCTGTCTCAACACATACAGACAAAGAAGAAGTGGCACAGTTGTTTACAAAATACAATTTTCTCGCCCTCCCCGTTCTGGATCAGGACGAACGGCTGGTCGGAATCGTCACATTCGATGATGCCATGGATGTTATGGTAGATGAGGCAACCGAGGATATTACCAAAATGGCTGCCATGAGTCCAAGTGAAAAAAGCTATTTTGAAACATCTGTATTGGCACATGCAAAGCATAGAATTGCTTGGCTTTTGATCCTCATGTTCTCTGCTACCATCACAGGAACCATCATTACCAGATATGAGAACGCTTTCGCTGCGATTCCACTTCTTGTATCCTTCATCCCAATGCTGATGGATACCGGCGGAAACTGTGGTTCTCAAAGTTCCACCTTGATCATTCGCGGAATTGCATTGGGAGAGATCCAGTTTTCCGATCTGTTTCGGGTCATGTTTAAAGAATTTCGTGTTTCTCTGATCGTTGGAGTTGCACTTGCACTTGCGAACGGAATCCGCATTCTGATCATGTACAAAAATGCCGGACTTGCTCTGGTCATTGGATTGTCTCTGGTTGCTACGATTGTAATTTCAAAACTGATCGGATGTGTTTTACCATTGATTGCTAAAAAACTGCATATGGATCCTGCAATCATGGCATCCCCATTGATCACAACTCTGGTAGACACCTGTTCCATTTTAATCTACTTCAATATTGCAACGCAGGTATTTCAACTATAAACCCAAAGGAGGAATCGTCCCAAACGCACGATCCCTCCTTTGTTTTTTTCTCTATGCCTCTACAGGCTCACCCATACTGATCGTCTTCATCAACTGATACTCGTTCTCTGAAGATTCTTTTAAAATCACAAAGTCTGCATCTTTTCCAACTGCAATAGCTCCTTTTTGAGTGAGTCCAAATTCCTCCGCCTGATTTCCGGAACTCATCTGCACTGCCTCTTGTAAGGAAGCTCCTGTAAACTTCATGATATTTCGAAATGCATCTATATAAGTAAGAACACTTCCTGCGATCGTACCATCTTCCAGTCTCGCTGTGCCATCTTTCACATAGACCGTCTGACCGCCCAACTCACTTTTTCCTTCCGGCATACCTTTTGCCCGCATAGAATCTGTCACAAGTTCAATTCCATTGCTGCCCTTTACTTTATATGCCATATATACCATCTTTGGTTTGATATGGATGCCGTCACAGATCATCTCTGCTTTCACGCCTTCTGTCAAAAGTCCATAACCTGTCACACCCGGTTCTCTGTGATTGAGACCTCTCTGGGCATTGTAAAGATGGGTCACATGACATGCTCTGCAGCAGCACAACTGATCGTAAGTTGCATTGGAATGTCCTGCGCTTGGTACGATCCCATTTGAAAGACACCAGTCTTCAAATTCTGTATCCGCTTCTTCCGGAGCATAAGTCACAATTTTAATCCGATTTCCACTCAGTTCATTCCAGTGTTTTAAAACTGCTGCATCCGGTTTCTGAATATAAGACGCATCCTGTGCGCCTTTATAATTCACAGAAATGAAAGGACCTTCCAGATGAATCCCCTGAATGATCGGATTCTTCTCTGCCGCCTCTTTGATATTCTTCATAGCGCTCTCAATGTTCTCCGAAGTCTGTGTCATCGTCGTGCAGAAATATGACGTGATTCCTTCTTTTGCAGCCATCTGTCTGACCATCCAGTCAATCTCGTCTGCCGATGCATCCATACTGTCCAGACCATATCCTCCATGGCTGTGTACATCAATGAATCCAGGAATCAAATACCCGCCTTCCACTTCTACAATCTCATCCTCTTCTCTTGATACAAAATTCTGCATGGAGCCTACCTCGGCGATCGTCTTTTCATATCTTACAAATCCATCCTCAATGACTCCATTCCCCGTATAGATTGTCTTATTTTTTATTACTTTCATCACATTTTTTGCACAGCCGCCCCAGACTGGTCCTGTGCACTCCTTTCTGGTCTTTCTGATGTTTATCATAATACCAGACAGGTATTCTGTCAAAGTAATCTTGCAAGATTTTACCGATTCGTAAAATGGGACGGTTTTCCTAATCCAGTATTTCTCCATTCGAAGAGATCACTTTTTGATACCAATAAAATGAATCTTTTTTTCGTCGATTCAGATTTCCTGTTCCATCATCATATTTCTCAACGTAAATCATACCATATCGTTTTGCCATCTCTCCTGTGGATGCACTAACCAGATCGATACAGCCCCACGGAGTATACCCGATCAGATCTACTCCATCCTGCACGGCTTCTTTCATCTGTAAAATATGCTTTCGTAAATAATTGATGCGGTAGAGATCATGAATACTTCCATCTTCCTCTAACTCATCAACCGCCCCCAGTCCATTCTCTACCACCATGATTGGAATTCCATAACGGCTATAAATTTCGTTCAGTGCATAACGAAGTCCCTGTGGATCAATCTGCCATCCCCAGTCACTTGATTTCAAATAGGGATTTGCAATTCCACCCAACAGATTTCCGGAAACTTTTGCATGTTTTGGATCTGTTGAAACACAATTACTCATATAATAACTACATGTATAAAAATCTACAGTTCCTTCTCTTAAAATTTCCTTATCATTCTCCTCCATGATAATACGAATGCCCTTTTCTTCAAAATAGCGATCTGCATAATACGGATAAATACCACGAATCTGAATATCCGAACAAAACCAGTTCATCATCTGCATTTCTTTCTGTGTCGCAATCACATCGTCCGGATTACAGGTAAGTGGATACATTGTACAGAATAAATTCATATCTCCCATCCGAAACTTAGGGTAATTTTCATGTGCATATTTCACTGCCTGAGCACTTGCCAGCAACTGATGATGAAGGGCTTGAAATCGTTCATTTGGACGATCCCACACCTCTGTAACAGGACCTGAGTATCCCCGAATCGTACCAAGCGAGAGCACACTTCCAAGTGGCAGGGTTCCTGCGTTAATTTCATTGAATGTCAGCCAGTATTTTACTTTATCCTGATACCTGTCAAAAATTGTTTTACAATATCTTACATAATGCCCGATACATTCTCTGCTTTCCCATCCATTATATTTTTCAACCAGTGCATATGGCATTTCATAATGTGAAATCGTCACCAGTGGCTCTATCTGATATTTTTTACATTCATCAAATACCTTATCATAAAAACGAAGCCCTTCTTCATTTGGCGTTTCTTCCATTCCCGTAGGATAAATTCTGCTCCATGCAATGGACATTCGAAACACTTTAAATCCCATCTCCGCAAACAATGCAATATCTTCTTTGTATCGATGATAAAAATCGGTTGCTTCATGACTTGGATATCGTGTATTCTCCTCTAAAACAGTGGTCACTCTTTTGGGATTCGTGTGTGTCCCATTCGTACACATATCTGATACAGATGGACCTTTTCCATCAAGATTCCACGCTCCTTCATATTGATTTGCTGCGGTTGCTCCACCCCATAAAAATCCATCACAAAACTTTTTCATTCTGTCTTCCTTTCTGTACAGCCGTCTCTTTCCATTATTCTACTTTTAACAATGCTTCTCCCGTCTGTATTTCATCTGCTTTAAGAACTTTAATCTTTTCTGCTTCACTTACACTGCATACAACAACTGCTGTAACTGACGAATATCCTGCCGCTTCTATTTCAGATATTGAAAACTCTATCAGCTTTTCGCCTTTTTTCACGTTGTCTCCTGTCTTTACAAAAGTAGTAAATCCATTCCCATTCATTTCTACTGTATCCATGCCTACATGAATCAAAACTTCTGTTCCATCCGCACTTTTTAGTCCTACTGCATGTTTTGTATCTGATACTTGTACAATTGCTCCATCAAATGGTGCATATACCATTTCCGACGTCGGCTGTATCCCGCAACCAAATCCTAAAATTCCCTCTGCAAAAACAGGATCTGGAATTTCTTTTAACGGAATCACAGTTCCTTTTAATGGTGAATATATGATTCCTGATTCCTGCGCCTCTTTTCTCTTTTTTGTTCCTCTGATTCTCTCAAAAAAGTTCATTTTTCTTCTCCCATCTGTCTTTAAACACAACTGCCGCCGCTTTTGGCTGTCTGTCTCTTGTAAAAACTCCTTTATGATTTCCATCTACCCTCATGATTCCTTCTGTTGTCTGGAAATCTGCAAAATTCCATGCCAGTTCTCCCTGTACAAATTCATAACTGTCAAATACCCTGAAATTCATTTCCAGATATTCCTTCTGGTACTCTTCACTCCACATAATACTCGGTAATTTATGTAATCCTGCCATTGTATCTGTCCCAAACTCTGTAAATACAAATGGAACATTCAGTTCTTTTGCTTTCCAACGATCCATTTCATCCCGGAATAATTCTTCCGCCTCTTCAATTTCCGGTCCCCCACTGATATACCACCCATAATAGCGATTCAGACAGATAAAATCGCATAGTGGATAGCACTTACACAATTCCGGCTTGCTGTTTTTCTCAAATGCCCCTGTCATTGGTCGACTCTGAAAGTCGTATGTTTCTGCTGCTGCAAATACTTCCTTAAAATATTCATATGCATAATCTGTGATGGTTTCCGGCTCATTAAACAAACTCCATGCAATCACCGATGGGTGATTTTTATCTCTTGTGATCATTTCCTCTGTATCTGCAATGTGGGATTTCAAAAGTTCAGGAACAGTCAATGCTTCAAAGAAATATGTATAATTTCCGGAACCTGCTGCCACAAAATTCCGGGTAGAACGCATCATTCCCACTGCCGGAACTTCATCAATGATCAAAAATCCTTCTTCATCTGCGAATTGATACCATTCTTCTGCATAAGGATAATGACTTGTCCGAAAACAGTTTGCATTGGTCCATTTCAGACATTCAAAATCACGTTTGACAATTCCCCAGTGAAATCCTCTCCCAAGAATTGAAAAATCCTCATGTTTTCCAAATCCTTTTAAATATACCGGCCGATCATTTAACAGAATTTGGGTTCCCTCAATCCGAACAGTCCGAATTCCGATTTTTTCACGATACTCATCTAACACACCATTTCCATCTGTAATGAGGATTACAATCTGGTACAAATATGCATTTCTCACTTCCCATAAATGAGCATTCGCAACTTGCAGGATTCCCTCATTTCCTTCCGTCTCTGCTACCAGTTCCCCTTCTGCATCCAACAATCTGACTATAACCGGATGTTCTCCTGTTGTGACTACCTCATATTTCACAAGTGCATCTGTTCCGCACAGTTCATAATCAACACTATAATCTTTGACACTTTCTTCTGGCAGTGCAATCACCCACACACTTCTCTGTAATCCAGAATAATTAAAAAAATCAAAATATGGTTTCGCAAGTTTTCTTCCGTTATTCAATATTTTCGTTGCACCACACGGCAAACTGGTTTCATTCAATTCATTATTAATTTTTACAACAACCTGATTGACTTGCCCTGGTTTTGCCACTGTTGAAATGTCAGCCAGCACCGGCAAAAATCCACCTTCATGGCTTGTGATCTCCATTCCATTACAATAGACTGTCCCACGATGTGTAATGCTTCCAAAACGTAGCCAGATTTTTTTATTGCGCCATTCTGCCGGAAGGTAAAATTCTGTTTCATACCAGAAATCACCACAATAGTCTCGCTCTTTATGGTCTGTAAAAAAATCTGCAAAACTAGACGGAACGGGCATAGAAACCGGAGCAGGCAATCCATTTTCCCATCCCGATTTTTTCCCAATTTCTTCTGGGTCAAATTGAAATTTCCACATTCCATCCAGACTTTGCATCATTCTGTACTCATTCTGAATCGGATATAATTCGGAATATTCTAACATACTTTAATTCTCCTTCTTCAAATTTTTGCATCCAAATAAAAACACCAGCAGAAATGAAGCCACAGTTGAAATTGCAACAGAAACGATAGCCCATGGTCCATACATTGCATAAACTGCCGGCAGTGTAAGAACGTTTACTGTCATCTGCGCAGTTCTTGTCACATGGAAGATTCCACAGATTGCTCCGCCAATTCCATTTGCCAGACATACGATAATAAATGGAAGTTTATATTTCAGCAATACGCCGTAAATCGCAGGCTCTGTAACTCCTCCGATCAGCGCACTGATACTTGCTGATCCTGCGATTTCTTTCTCTTCAACACTCCGTGCTTTCAGGAAAATTGCCAATGTTGCCGCCGCAATTCCAAAGTTACATCCTACCGTAAGCGGAAGTAGATTGTCATACCCCAGCACTGCATAATTGTTCATAACGATCGGAATAAATGCCCAGTGGACACCAAAGATAATCATCACTGGCCACAATGCCGCAAATGCAAATCCTCCCACTGCCGGTGCTACCTGCAAAACTTTCTGGATCACATCTGCCAGCACATCTCCGATTACACCTGTCACAGGTCCAATCACGATCAGGGAAACTGGAATTACCACTAAAAGTACCAACAATGGTGTAAAAATACCACGTACTAGCTTCGGAATCAGTTTGTCACAAAGTTTTTCAAATTTTGCCTGAAAAAAGCAGGCAAAAATAATCGGCAATACAGAACTTGTATAACTAATCAACTGTACTGGAATTCCCAGAAAATCAGCTCCGTCTCCTGACTGATACAATGTCGTAATCGTCGGATACACCATTGTACACGCAATTACCATTGACATAAACGGCTTGGCACCGAACTTCTTACCAGCCGTATACGCAAGAAAAATAGGCATAAAATAGAAAATACTGTCCCCCGCCGCATATAAGAATGTATAAGTGCTGCTTTCTGTACTCAAAACTCCCATCGTTGTCAGAAGTACCAGCAATCCTTTTAAAAGACCACATCCTGTAAATGCCCCCATAAACGGCATAAAAATACTGGAAATCACATCTACCAGAGCAGAACCGATTTTTTCTTTTTTCTTCTCTGTTTTTCCTTCTTTTGAACCAGTATCCTGCTTTGCCGGTCCATCTTCACCTGCCGCTGTGATGTGACTAGTCCGCAACACTGCATCATATACGTCTGTGACATCTTTTCCTATTACGACCTGATACTGTCCGCCAGACTGCAGCACCTTCAAAACTCCCTGCATTGCAGACAATTTTGTTCCATCTGCTTTATCTTCATCTTTCAATTTAAAGCGAAGTCTCGTTACACAATGTGTCAACGAAATCACATTTTCCTCTCCACCTACATTCGCAACGATATCTTTCGCCAACTGTTCAAAATTTTTTGCCATCTGTGATGTCCTCCTTTATTATTCCTGTAATTTTATCTGAGCTCAAATTCTGCATAAAAAGTATCATATCATCCACAAATATGATAGAATAAAATCATCAAACATAGCACAAAATCATTTTAAGGAGTAAATTATGAAATTAACCGAACTTTGTCAGGTCATTCAGGATGTCTCTAATATTACTGTTACACTTCTCACTTCTGAGAAAGATTTCCGCAACTTCTGCAAAACCTGGCAATTTCACGATAAACAGGACTATTTAAAAACAGATACATTAAAATGGCTTTTTCATGCACTTGATCATGATAAACTCTTATGTTATACCGACTGTTTCCAGATTCGCTTCTGTTTTTTCTGGGTAGATGATCTTCCTGTCGCAATCGGACCTTACTGCACAGAAATCTTAACAGCTCAGGACTACAAAAGACTGGAAAAATTAACTCGCCTAAACGGAGTATCTGAAACAGATCTTCCCATATACCGAAGTCGCTTTCCAGTTACACAAGAAAGCAGTATTCTGCATCTTGCCCATTGCATTTTGAAACATATGTTACATGAATCAACTACCAGACAAATTCTTCGTATTGATGCACACACATTTTATAACCAAAATGCTTCTGATACTGATATCCTGTATAAACCTTATTCCATGCTGGTACAGGAGCGCTACAAAACGGAATTAGAATTTATAGAAAACATAAGACTCGGGAATCGTACTGCAGCTTTAAAAAACTGGAAAAGCCTGCATAATTCTGTCGATTTTTTAAAGAAACGAATCGGATATACTCTGGAAGGTGCAAGAATCTCTGCTGCGGTTACACGAACCACAATCCGTCTTGCCGGAATGGAGGCTGGCCTTCCCGCTGAACTCGGTGACTGGCTGACTAGTCAAAGTGCCCAGAATATCCGTGACGCAAAGAATATTGAATCAATTAACCAAGAGCATGAACGACTGATTCAGGAATACTGCAATGCGATCCATGAATTTAAAAACCACTCTTACAGCAACCTTGTTTTAAGTACTCTCTATCATTTGGAACACTCATTTCAGCAGGATTTTCTTATTTCTGATCTTGCTGCTGAACTGGATGTTTCCGTCAATTATCTGATCAAACGTTTTAAAGAAGAAACCGGTCATACCCCCAGACAGTTCCTTCTAAAAAAACGTTTAAAACACGCAGCCTGGCTTCTGGTAAGCACCACTCTTCCCATCCAGGAAATCTGTTTGCAATCAGGAATCTCTGACGCAAACTATTTTTCCAGACTATTCCTTCGTGAATATGGAGAATCGCCCGGACAGTATCGTAAAAAACATCATTTATAAGCAGATTATCCGATATTCCATCATCTCATATGCAATATGGCAGCCCTCCTGAATCTCCGGAGGGAGCAGTGCCATTGCCACACACTTTTCTTCTGCATTTTCATCTTCCAGTTTTTGCAGATACGCATACTCTCCGTCTATTCTGATCACTCTGTAATCAATTCTCTCAAACATGTAAATTCTCCTTCTTTTTTGTTATTGTTCACAGTGACTTTTTTCAAGCATATACAGTCCTGCGGGAACTGCAAAACCGATTCCTGCCAGACAACACAGGCCGACAACCAGCCAGATCAACGGATATTGGAATACAAAATACGAAAGTTTTGTTTCCATATACGTTTTGATCCATTGTAACATGACACTTCCAATTGTCACAAGCAGAACTGTCACCGCACAAAAATAGTATCCGCCTTCCATCATGAAAAGCATACGCTTCTGCCGTTTCGTCATCCCCACGCTTTCCATGATCTCCAGTTCCTTTTTTCTGGAAAAGATTCCTGTGACCACGATATTTAAGTAATTTGTCATTCCTGCCATCAACAGCACAATACTGATACTTCCAAAAATAATCCGATTCCCCTGGATATCATCTTTCGCATTTTCCAGTAATTCCGACTTGCTGATACAGAAGATTCCCGCTTCTCCACTCTGATCCTCTACTCCTGCTGCGGACACATTTCTCCGTCTTTTGTTTTCTTCCTCCAAAATATTTTGAATTTTTTGCCGAACCACTGCTTCTTTTTTGTTTTCTACATTCAGTTCCATATAAAGCGTCTTTTTCTCTGTCGGAATCTTTGCAAATCCATTCTCACTGATCAGAAATACTTCCTTCGCTTCCATGCCACGTCTGACGAACATCGGGAAATCCTTCTGCCCGGTTGTCCAGATATCCACTCAGACAAAATGTTGCTGACTGTTTTCTCTGCATAGTTCCTGCTTTTGTCTGTTCATCCCGCTCTTTCGGACTCAGCTGGTTCCACTGCCTCCAGTCCCGCTCTGACAACATCGTCGAAAAATACAGTGGTTCTCCCACGCTTTCTCTGGCTTCTTCTTCCTGTTTCGGGTTCAGCTGATGGTCATGAAGAATTACAACTCCGTCGCCTTCTTTCAAACTCTCAATATCCACCGGAAGATTTTTCTCTTTCACATAACGTGCAAGCTTTTCCATTTCTTCATCCGTAAGAATCTGAACCGTATCTTCTGTAAATCCCTCCAGCATAGAGTCTTCCTTTTCCTTCGATAACTGCCCGTTTTCCTCCAGCGGACGGATTCCTTTTCCGGAAATTGTAGTCAGCAGATAGGCACCCTCCATAACATAAGACTCCTCTCGATTCACACCATCCAGCTCCAGCAGCCTGTCCCGCACTTCTGAAGAAACCGGTGAAAACTCTTCATATTCATTTCCATACAACAGTTCAAAATTATCTCCTTCTGTCTCCATCGGATCATATCCTGCATCCCGCGACTGGTATTCTTTCCCATATCCCTGCTCCATTCCCCAGTCACTGAACATGCCGGCAATCAGAAAATCCGGTCGTTTTTCTATCACATGAGTATAGTCGCCTCCTTCTGTAATGACCACAGATGCGAGCAGCATTTCCACGCCGAGAAACAGCGAGATCACCGTAAGCAGAAATCTCCCTTTGTATCTTCTTACATTCTGCCATGCCATATAGCCGATTTCTCCTGTTTTTGTCCGCTTCTTCAAATTCACCTTCCTTTTTGAAGGTTGACGGATTCCGTAAATGGCTGTGCTGCTCTCCACGCAAGATGTGCTGACTACATGGCGGATCACAAGCCACGCCGTTCCAAGCGTAAGAATCATCGCAAAACCAACCGCGGCCAACAAAATTGCAGGAGAAAATACCTGGAACTCTCCGGAGCCGCCATATCCGTTTAAATACCTGCTTCCCAGAATTTCCGGGATCAGAAGATGCAAGATCATCCCCGAAAAAAGACTGCCAAGCAAAACTCCCGGCAGCAGTACCGTCAGGATCTGCCGAAAATAAATCCTTTTTATCTGCCGTTTTGTCGTTCCGATCGTATACAAAAGTCCCATCTGTTGGATGTCTCTGTTCATAGAGATTTTCATCACATTATAGATCAGTAAAAACATCCCGAAAAGAATAACCAACGCACCACATACAGCCAGCTCATAGCCTCCTGTCAGACGATTGATCGCTTCGTAAGCAAATGTGTTATCTGCTGTAATCTTCAGTTCCTTGCCTCCCAGATCCCGATACAGCCGTTCTTCTGTTTTCTGCCATTCCATCCCGTCCGTCTGTGCGAGCAAAATATCTGACGTTTCCTGCAGATCATATCCCCACTCTTTTCCTTTTTCTTCGGATACATATCCAACTGCAGCCTGTGAATCTGTGTAATCCGTATACCATCCACTTAAGAGAAATGTCTCCTGTGCTGTCTGAAACAATCCGATCTGTACTGTCAATGAGAGCTTCATTCCCTGCTTCGGCGTTTCAATCCCCAGCTGCTGCAGGCTTTTTGCAGAAAGCATGAGTTCCTGCTTTTTCTCAGGATAATGTCCATGAATCTCCGTGTATGCGGGACTTACCAGTTTATTCCACGCAGATGTATCCAACACCTCCAGATTACATACATGTTTTTCGGAAACTGTCGCCTCTCCCACAGATATACTGCGGCCACTTTCTTTCACATAGGAAAGATCTTCGATTTTCTGATATATCCCATTGTCTGCATGTTCAATCCGGACCGAAGCAGTTGTTCCTTCCGCCCTTACAGCCTTTATATACTCTGCTTTTGTCTTTCCAGAGGCAATTCCAAATACCATCGTCAGGGTCACAATACAAAGCGTAACTGCACTCATAAGAATTCTGTTTCTTCCCCGGTTCCATTTTCCAAATTCACGTGCCAGCATCCCAAGCACCTGCTGATTCTGATTCGGGATAAATGTCTTTGTCTCCATCCTTTATCCCTCCATCTGATACTTTCCGTCCTCAATACGGATGATCCGATCTGCCATCTGAGCCACTTCTTCCTGATGCGTCACCACAAGTACTGTCTGATGAAATCGCTCTGCACAGGATTTCAGCAGTCCGATCACTTCACTGCTGTTTGCCGAATCCAGATTTCCCGTAGGCTCATCTGCCAGTACAACTGCAGGTTTTGTCATTAATGCCCTGGCGATCGCCACTCTCTGCTGCTGTCCTCCGGAAAGCGTTCCGGGCAGCCGCTCCAGTTGATTCTGAATTCCCAACAGCATCACGATTTCCTCAAAGAGTTCCTGATCTATCCCTGTTCCATCCAGCCGCAGTGGAAGTACAATATTTTCATACACACTGAGCACGGGAACCAAGTTGTACTGCTGAAATACAAATCCGATATTTCGTCTGCGGAATATGGTTCGCTCTTCTGCTTCCATATCTTTCAAGCTTTTTCCGCGGATCCAGACACCTCCTTCTGTCGGAACATCCAGCCCCCCAAGCAAATTTAAAAGCGTTGTTTTCCCACTTCCTGAGGTTCCCACAATTGCAAGAAATTCGCCATCTTCCACCGAAAATGTCACTCCATCCAATGCATGGACTTCATAGGTGTCTATAACATAATATTTCTTCAGCCCGATCGCTTTTACCATTTCCATGATTTTCCTTTAACCTTCCCAATGCAGATTTCATTCTCCCACCTTACCAGAATACGCTTTCACTCTTTACAGATATTCAGTTACTTTAATATAAGGAACAACATTCCGTTTTGTCGCCCTTCCATGCACTCTATCATATTCTTTCAATGCCCTTCTGAAAATGCCTGCCAAGGTTGCTGTATTGAAAGGAACACGCGTAAATCTTTTCATATTCCTTCATCCCCTGGACTTGCCAAAACATATCATAAAAACTTATCTTATAAGCTCTCAGCCAATCCCACATAATCTCCGGATCAGCAACATTTGGATTATCCAGATGACACCTACTGCATAATAATACATGATTTGATGGAATATCTTCTCCTCCAAGTGATTCTGGAACTATATGGCATCTCTAAAGATGTCTCTTACATCCACTTCTGCTTCCCAGTACTCTACAATTTGTTCTTTTGTCGTTTTGATCTTCTTTCTTTTACTCATATAATCTCTCTTTTCTGTAGACAACACACCGTCTCAACGGTACTTTCATTGACCCAACAAAGTTCCTGTGTTTCCCTGTCTCCAAAATACACCGGAAAATGGAACTTTATGTGCTTCAGGAATTTGCCATCTGGCTGCTCCTGCTCATAAATATCCACCTGTTCTACAAAACTGTTAAGAAATTCTTTCTTCTCCACACCTTCAATCTCATCATACAAACGGTATAACCTTGTCTACATATCCTGATATTTCTTCTGTATCTATTCTTGAACCGATTTTATTCAGAATTGTCTATTTTCAGTTGGAACTGCGGCAGACACCGAACAAGGATATGCGCCGATATGAACGCCCTCATATCAACGAAGTCTGGTGTGGAGACAGCAGTACCGATCCCCGCCTTACAGATTCGGATGGAAAAAACACCGGGACTATATCATTGCCCTGATCGATGATGCCAGCCGGTTCATTACCGGGATCGATGTGTTCTACAATGATAACTTTATCAATCTGATGTCCGTTATGAGAGCAGCCATAGCAAAGTATGCCCGCCCTTGATATGCGGGATTTCCATTCACTGGAAGAGCTGAGGAGAAGTCTGTACGCTTTTGTCCAACAATACAACCAATCCCCCCATTCTTCCCTCCGTGGACTGTCCCCACAGGACCGTTTCTTTTCAGAACCGGAGCAGATACGCCGACTTTCTGAGGAAGACATCCGTCAAAATTTCCTGAGAAGACGAAATCCGAAGTTATAAGATTTAAATTATCCATTTTCAAAACAAGCCACCGGGCATTATCCCTATGTGGCTTGTTTCATCTATGATTATTTCCATTATAAAGTTTAGGTTTCATGTACAATCGACAGCCCAACTTAACTATTTGCTTTCTACTATTGTATATGTTCCTGATTCAAAATTTACATATAATGTTGCAAATGCACTATTATATTCCCAGCGGATTTCCAGAGACCTCTCCCCTCCGGAGATTGCTACCTCTGCGCCTTCCGAAAATGCCTTATGGGTATTTCGCATGCGGATTAACGCAAGCTGTTTTTGAACCACATCTTTTTTCAACCCTTCCGTGATCTGATCAGTGGAAAGATTTGTCCGGTTGATTTCCTTATGTCCGGATTCTCCCGCACGTTGCACCGCTTCATGGTCATTTTTTCCGGCAAACAAATCCAGATACCAGACCTGCGGTTTGCCCGGCATAAACATCTGTATAGCACGCGCCAGAAGCATTTTTTCGTCCGACGCCCCCAATGCACTGTAATATGTGGCATTTACCTGATAATACAGATTCTTTTGTCCATGTAAATTTTTGACCATGCCTCCGCGGGATACGATCCGTTCAATCAACGACTGGATTTCCTCTTCCGGAAGCAGCCCCTTTAAGTCCAGAAGCGGGATGCCGTCGTGACAGCCGAGCATGTTGACCGTGGAGATCTTCTTTTCCACAATCTCCTTCGCCCATGCCGCAAGGTACGTTCCCCGCCGGTTCTCAATCGCATCAATGACCAGTCCCGGCAGGAAAAAGTCATAGGTTGCATAGCCTTTTTCTGCAAGTGTCTCATATATTTTTTCATCATACGCTGCGTGGATCTCCGGCAAAAGCGTAAGTCCCAAAGGTTCTGCCAGCGCATGGATCTTCTGTAAAAGTTCCCACGTTTCCGGATCATTGAGAAAGTTTTTCTTTCCCGGCGTCTTCGGCGCATAGGCAAAGGCATCCAGCCGCACAATCGCTGCGCCGTAAGAGGCTATTTTTTCCAGTGTTTCACGATAAAACTCCCACACTTTTGGTGACTGGATGTTTACATCCATCTGTCCGAGATACTGTCTGCCATGCACTTCCTGATAAAAGGTATTCCAGTACGGCACTTTTTTTCCATCCGGAAATTCCACCATCAGGATCGGCAGCCCGGGTTTGCGGAAAAACATCTGCTTCAGACAGCTTTCATCCGGCTGGATATAGCCTTCCTCCGTCATGGTTCCATGCCCTTCCCAGAAATGGTTCCAATCGATGAAAAAATCGCGGTACGCAGAAGCTTCCCCTTTTTCCACAAGATCCCGAAACTGCGGGGACTGTGCGGAAGCATGGTTTAAAATAAAATCGAGTTTCAGATCGATTCCCATATTCTTTAACCGGTCAAGATCCTCCCTGTTGGCAAGCTGCTCATTCAGGTCATAGTCGATCACGGAAAATCCCCGGTCGAGATCGGAATGGTACAGGCTCGGCAGAATATAAAAAGAAGAAAATACATCCTGCAAATCCTCCGTTTTCAGCAATGTTACGATATTCCCAAGATTTCCTCCAAGACTGTCTGGATATGCATTGAGCATCGGTTTACTGTTCATAAACATTTCCGTCCTTTCCAACGATCAACCCTGCATTTTTACGCTGCACCTCAAGCTTTTCCTGTTCCAGTTCTACCACGCGGCAGATAAACGGACTTGCGGCATTCTCATCGCGGTTTCTGCGGATGCGCCGCTCTCTTGTCTCCTCCGGGGAACTTTCCAGAAAGACGGGCAGATCCACACCATGTAAATCGTCACTGCCTCCGTGTGTCCACTCCAGAAGTAATACGGATATTCCGGAAAAATCGGTTTCTTCCGATGAAATCTCGCCATCTTCCCGTCCCATATGCCGCAATGTGATCGAATCTTTTCCCTCATGAAATGCCGCAAGCACTTCATTGATCCGGTCGAAGTCAATCTCTTTCTTTGTCCCGAGATATCCACGCAGTCCGTCTTCCCCTGCCTCTTTATACACACGCATCCGTTCTTCATCGTTGCGTTTTGGAATCCGGTGTGGATAATCATCGCCCGAGAGCAGATAACAACCAATTCCGTCATTTAAAAAGTACTGCTGCAATGCTGTTGCAAGTGTTGTTTTCCCGGAACCGGAACCACCGTAAATGCTGATGACCATGCGTTTTTCTGCATTTCTGTCACACCATTTCTGCACTTTTTCATATAATCTTCCCGCCTCTTTCAGTTCGGTAAAGGCAAACTGATACGCCTCATATTCCCCGGTAAACGGTGGAAGCGGAATTCCCGCATGCATCATTGCCGCACCGGAATACTGTCTGCCGCTTTGTTCTTCCAGATACACAGCATCCGGTTTTAACCCACGCAGACGTACATAAACGGTCGCCTGATTTGCCTCAGCCATAAGACGCACCACACTTACCAGTGCATGATCCTGTTCCTCTGATACCGACATCCATGCCGCAATTTCATCCGTAAACGGATCAGACAGCCGCCAGTACGTTCCCTCGTTAATGAGCGTTTCATACTTCTTATACGTTTTGATCTGCTCCCGGATCTGCTGTTTTTCCTCATCCGATAAAAGCGCCGGGTTTAATTCGTAACCGAAAGTTCCCGCCATCGCCGTCACCCCGCGGGTATGGAAACTTGTCACCCGTCCGGTCTGGTGGTTCGGCACCGCCGAAACATGCGCCCCCATCGCGGAAACCGGATAGAAAAACGAAGTTCCGTACTGGATTCTTGTGCGGTTGATCGCATCGGTATTGTCGCTGCACCAGATCTGTGGGGAATAATAAAGCATTCCTGCGTCAAACCTGCCGCCGCCACCGCTGCATCCCTCCAGCAGAAGATCCGGATAGCGGCTGCACAAACGCTCCATGAAATCATAGACACCAAGCACATAATCATAGGAAAGATTTCCGGCATAAACATCTGCCATGCTGCGGTTCATATCCCACTTGACATAATCAATTTTTCCCTGATCGAGCACGGCACAGATCTGATCAAATACACAGTCGCGCACTTCTTTTCTGGAAAAATCAAGCAGTAACTGGTTTCTCGAGCGCACCGGCTTTTTCCCCGGAATCTGAATTGCCCAGTCCGGATGTGCCCGGTAAAGGTCGCTGTCTTCATTGACCATCTCCGGCTCAATCCAAATGCCAAATTTCACCCCCTGATTATGCACACGGGTAATAAGCTCTGCCAGGCTTCCCCCCAGTTTCTTTTCATTGACCTGCCAGTCCCCAAGGGAAGAATTATCATCGTTTCTTTTCCCAAACCAGCCGTCATCCATCACTACCATATCAATTCCAAGGGAAGCAGCTTCTTTTGCCAGATCCACGATCGTATCTCCCGTAAAATCGAAATATGCTGCCTCCCAGCTGTTGATCAGCACCGGGCGTTGCATATGGACATATTTGCTACGGCACACATGGTTGCGGATGCAGTTATGATACTGCTGCGACAATGCCGACAATCCCTCTGCCGAATAAGATAAAATAACTTCCGGCACCGTAAAGGTTTCTCCCGACGCAAGCGGATAGGAAAACAGTTCTTCATTTAATCCGAGAAGCAGGCGCGTCTGGTTGAACTGGTCTTTTTCTGCCTCACAGGAGAAATTCCCGCTGTATACAAACAGCATTCCATAGCAGCTGCCTGCGGTCTCCGTTGTCCCTTTTTCTGCCAGAATCACGGCAGGATTATACTGATGGCTAGATGTTCCCCTGCGGCTGCCAAACGCAATGGTTCCATGTCCCAGCGGCGTACGCTCCAGATTGCGCTCCATGGCATGTTTTCCATAAAACCGCAGGACATCAAACTCTCCCTGTACAAAATCCAGACAGGCTGCCGCTGCCTTTTCGATCGTAATCTGCCCGGTTCCTGTATTTTTAATCCGGACACTTCTTGTAATGACATCGTTTTCTTCCAAAACACCGTACAGCAGATGTACTTCAACCTGTGCGTTTTCATCTGCGAGGACAATTTCCAGTGTCTGCGCTTCCTTTTCGTCTGCCCAGACAGCCGGAAGTCCCTGCAACCGGTATTTACCGTTTCGGATTTCATAGCTTTTAAAAAGCAGATCCGCACTTTCCACCCCTTTTTCATTTTTGATATTCAGTGCAATATTGCGGTAATCTCCGGTGCCAAGGGACGGATATTCCTGTGGTAGCGCATCCAGCGAATAGGTGCGGTCCATACCGGCTGCATAAGGATTTCCGGAAAATCCGCGGTCTGCATAGGTTAGGACATAGTCCATGGAACTGTTTGTTTTTTCTCCGTAGTACAAATGCAACAGATATCCCAGTGGATCAACCTGCATCTGATAAGTTGTATGCGCCGTATGCAGGGTAAATATTTTTTTATTTGGATTGTATATAATTGCCATAGAAGTCACCTCATTTATTCTTTATCCTTTGACTGCACCGTTTGCCACACCATTTAAAATCTGTTTCTGGCAGATCACATAAAAGATCAAGATCGGGATCAGTGCCAGAATATAGGAGGCAAACGCCAGATTGTAGTTGGTTCCAAACTGTGTCTGGAAGTTAAGCTGTGCAAGTGGCAGTGTATTCTGTCCGGTTCCGGACATGATTACAAGTGGTGTCATAACATCGTTCCAGGTTCCAAGGGCTGTCAGGATCGCAACCGTCGCATGCATCGGTTTCATCATTGGGAACACCACTTTCCAGTAAGTCGTCCAGGTGCTTGCCCCGTCAATATCTGCTGCTTCTTCGAGTGCTTCCGGGATATTTTTTAAATATCCACTGTAAAGCAGAACATTCATCGGCATGTAAAATACCAGATACAGCAGGATGACACCCGCGCGGTTTCCAAGTCCCATATGCGCCGTCTGCTTTACCAGAGGCATCATTAAGATGGAAAACGGAACAAACATTCCGCTGACAATATACAGATAAATAAATCGGAAACTTTTTTTTCTTGCCATGCCGCGTCCGATCACGTAGCCTGCAATTGAGTGGATCAGGATTGCCAGTACGATCGTTACCAGTGTGATCAGTAAACTGTTTCCAAGAGAGTGCCAGAAATCGGTCACTTCCATTGCCTGATGGAAGTTTTCAAAACTCCATTGTTTCGGGAAAGAAAGTGCACCCGCCACATCGTTTGTCATCTCACTCGGTTTCTTAAATGCAATAATCACTGCCATATACAGTGGGAAAAATACAGTTAATGTCCCCAGAATCAGAACAATTGTAAGTACCAAGTTTGTTTTCTGCTTTTTTTTCGTCATAACTGCTCCTCCTTCTTATTCATAACTGTCATCTGGAAAAGTGAAATCGCCACGATCACAATAAAGAATATAACTGCATTTGCACTCTGGAATCCAAACTGTCCGCCATCCATACCGTTTTTATATATCAGATAAGAAATGGATTCCGTGCTCTGTGCCGGACCTCCCTTGGTCAAAGACATGATCTGGTCGAATACCATGAGAAAATTCTTTGTGCTCAATACCAGATTGATTGTTACAAACGGCATAACCAGTGGAAATGTTACTTTCCAGAACTGTTTCCATTTACTTGCTCCATCAAGCATACTCGCCTCGTAAACTTCCTCCGGGACGGTCTGCAGACCGGAAATATAAATAATGGTATTCATGGCAACTGCCTGCCATACACCAACAATCAGCACACCAATCCATGCGTATTTTTCACTTGCAAGAATACTGTTCTGTAAAAATCCAATATGGAACACATTTCCCACAGTTGGAAGAATGTAAGTAAAAATAAAACTAAAAATATAGCCGATGACAAGTCCTCCTAAAATATTCGGTACAAAATAAATACCGCGCAGTGCACTTTTAAAACGGATTGCACTGTTTAATCCAACTGCCATGATCAGACTCAGCACATTTACCAGTATCGTTCCTGCCAGTGCATATTTAAACGTAAACAAATAGCTTTTTCCCACTCGGGAATCCGTAAACAGATCTGCATAGTTCCGGAATCCGACATAATCGTACGTTCCGTACCCTTTATAATTGGTAAAACTGTAAATCACACCTTTGATCATTGGAAGTGTATTGAATGCAAAAAATAAGATTACAACCGGTATGATAACCACCCAGAATGTTTTGTCCCTGTTTGACATTTTCTTTTTCATTGTGCATCCTCCTGTTCTTTCTGATAATCCTGTACTTTCCGAATCAGATCCCGGTTATAGCGCTTCCAGTCGGAATCAAATTTTTTCAAAAACTTTTCCTGTGCATTGTCGCTTGTATCCAGCAGGAACGTCTGGATCATGGCATCCACGCTCATCTCACTCGGATAATGGTGATCCTGATAATCTGCCATGCGGTTATTTTCAATGTAAGGACGCATATCCTTGAGTGTTTCCGGAATTGCAAAATCCCCATCCTTGCAGGCAATTCCGCCCTGATCATCCAGATAAATCTGAATGGTTTCATCTTCATACAGATATTTTAAAACTTCATATGCTGCTTCTTTGTTTTTGCATGCTTTCATCACAGAAAACTGTAAATCAATTCCTGAATTTAATACATTGTCTGATTCCTCATCATTTGCAGGAAATGTAAAAGAGCCGATATTCATATCCGGATTGACCGATTTGATCTGCGGGATCGCATAGCTTCCGATCGGATACATGGCAGATTCCCCGCGGGCAAATGCTGTACAGGCATCGTTATAACCATATGCATACGGATTTTTTTCGGCGTAATCCAAAAGCGCACGCATCTTTTCTGCTACCGGTCCATACGTATCGGAAAATGTGGTATTTCCCATATTTACCTGATTGCAGGTATCCGAATCGGTAAGTCCGACTGCCAGCGCATTCCACGGAGCCAGACAGGTCCAGGTATCTTTAAAGCCCAGATACAGCGGAAGTGTTCCGCTCTGTTTTATTTCATCACACAGTGTGGTAAATTCCTGCCAGGTGGTCGGAACTTTCCAGGCATTTTCCTCAAACAGATCTTTGTTATATAAAATTCCTGCCGCGTTTGCCACATATGGAAGTGCATACGTGCCATCCTTTGGAATAAACTCCAGTTCCTTATCCATATCCAGATATGCCTGTTTTACGGTCTGGACTTCATCCAGATCGGAAATATCATCAAACAGATCTGCATCTAAAAAGTTGGAATAGTTGATGTCTCCTCCGATTGCGATGATATCCGGATAATCCTCCCGGATAAAACGTGTCTTTAAAATGGTCATTGCTTCGTTTGGAGATGAAATCGTCAGATGGATGTCATCATGTGTTTCATTGAACCGCTTTTCAATCTTTTCAAATGCCTTAACTGCTTCCGGTTTGTAGGAAACCACTTCGATTTCTGTTTTCCCGTCTGCCCTTTTTTCACTTCCGCATCCAGCAAGACCCGTCATACACATGCCAAATGCAAGCACCGCCGCAACACTGCGGAAAATATTTCTTTTTGCCATATTCCTCTCTCCTTTTTTGCAATATATCCGTTTACTTTTTTGATAATCTGATTATAACATACCTTTATGCATCCTTAAATATCTATATTTTTTCAGTTTTATACCGAAATGCAATATTTTATGCTATAATAGATATTGATGTCGCATTTTGATATATAAGGAGTATTTTATGAGCAATACATTTTTTAATATTTTTCCAAATGAAAATTTTATCGATCTGTGCATGTATCAGTTTGGATATGAACAGTGTGATCCCGGCCATTCATTCGGGCCTGCAACACGCAACCACTACCTGTTTCACTACGTTCTTTCCGGAACCGGAACACTCATGGCAAACAATTCCAAAGGAGAAACACGGACCTATTCTGTAAAAAGCGGACAGGGGTTTATGATTTTTCCCGGCCAGATCAACACTTACATTGCCGATGAACAGCTTCCGTGGAAATATATGTGGATTGAATTTGACGGATTACGTGTAAAAGAGGCTTTAAGTGTCACAGATTTGTGCAAAGACGCGCCCGTTTATCATTCCCACTCCAAAGAATTGCGGGAAAAACTTGCCGATGAAATGCTTTATATTGTCAATCATCCACAGGAATCTTCCTTCCATCTCATCGGGCATCTGTATCTGTTTTTAGACTATCTGCTGCAGTCAGCAAAATCGACAAAGCTGGTCTCCAGCGGACGCATGAGTGATTATTACATAAAAGAAGCGATCAATTATATTGAACAGAATTTTCAGAATAATATTTCGATTGAAGATATCGCTGCGGTATGCGGCATCAACCGGAGTTATTTCGGAAAAATCTTCCGCAACTCGATCGGCCGCTCCCCGCAGGAATTTCTTATGAACTACCGCATGGTAAAGGCTACGGAATTATTAAAGCTGACTTCCTTATCCATTGCAGATGTCGGCTCTGCTGTCGGATACGAAAATCAGCTTCATTTTTCCCGTGCTTTTAAAAATATTTATGGTGTTTCTCCGCGGGAATGGAAAAACCAGAACAAGTAACAATAGATAGGATAGAGTAAACGCAAAATAGCGAGTACCTGTTCAAAATCATCCGATGTGAGATAATAGACTCATCACTACAAAGTCCAAATAGTTTAGTACTCAACTTTTTTGACTTTGCTACAGGAGGTGAAGTTTGAAACAAAGAGGTAGTGGTTAGAGAAAAATAAAATTGCATAGCAAACAAACCATCCTTAGGGTGGTTTCAAAAAAAGTAAATATAGACACGACACTTAATTCATGGCAGGTGTGAGATTGCAGTAAAGATTAAATGCCATGCGGACAATCCGTAAACTTCCACTGGTCTGCCATCCTTCTTGCAGGCATTCCGTTTTTACACATCCAGTTTTAAAATTATAGATTTTATTCACATTTTCTCTTGTGTCTCTGTCGATGCCCAGGCAATAAACCAGAGCCTGATGATAGACATCCTGATATCTGCATTTTTCCAGATATTCCTCATAAAATTTTTCGTGTTCCTTGCCCTTGAAAGTAATTGTGCGAGAATTGCTATTCCCTGCTCTTAACGCTGTGTTTGTCATTTTTTGTTTTCCTCCTAAATTTTAATAAAAAAGACACTCCATTTCTGAAATGCCCTATAAAAAATAGGGACACCCGCTTTTAACAAGTATCCCTATAATCTATCAATGATCTGATAGCTCTCTATTCATTTTCATATTCAAGATTCTTTGTGTTCCCCGTCCCGAGGTCTAACGCAACAACAACGGTTACTTTCTTCACAAGGCTCTTTTCTTTGTGATTTTCACCTATTTTTCTGAAACTGAAAAACTCTACAAAGTGCGTAAATTCAAGGATTTCTACATATTCTCCCTTTGTAGCAACACCACAGACTCCACATGCACCGTCTGACAAAACTGATCCACCGCCACACTCTTCACAACCTCATATCCTCTTGCCTGTATCATCTCCAGATCCCGTGCCAGACTGGTCACTTTACAGGAAATGTAGACAATCTTGTCCACTCCGTAATCCAGGATTTTCGGCAGAGCCTTTGGATGAATCCCGTCTCTTGGCGGATCCAGGACGATCACATCCGGTTTTTCCTCAATCTCATCCAGCACTTTAAATACATCCCCGGCAATGAATTTACAGTTGGAAAGTCCGTTGTGTGCAGCATTTTCTTTGGCTGCCTCCACAGCTTCCTCAATAATCTCCACACCGATCACCTGTTTTGCCACCGGCGCCAGCACCTGCGCGATCGTCCCAGTTCCGCTGAACAAATCGAACACTGTCATATCGTTGATATCTCCGATATAATCACGAACTGTACTGTAAAGCACTTCCGCCCCTCTTGAATTTGGTTGGAAGAAAGAAAACGGCGTGATCTTGAATTCCAGATTCAACAGCTTCTCATAAAAATAGTCTTGCCCGTAAATGATTCTGGTCTCATCACTCTGAACCACATCAGAAAGAGAATCATTTAAAATATGAAGAAATCCCACGATTTTCCCTTCCAGTTCCAAATTAAGGAGTGCTTCTTTTAATGGAGACATATCGTGTTCTTCCTGTGTCGTTGTAACCAGATTGACCAGGATTTCTCCTGTGCGGTCACCTCTTCGAAGCAGCAAATGACGCAGATAGCCTGTATGCTGCATTTTCTTATAATAGCTGACATTTCGCTGCTTAAAATATTCCAGCACACAATTTAAGATTTTTGTCATGTCATCATGTACCAGCTTGCAGTCTGACGCTGTCAGCACATCATACGTGCTGCCTTTTTTATGCAGTCCCAATGTCAGCGGCCCGTCCTTATACTCGTCGCCGAACGAGAACTCCATCTTATTGCGGTATGCAAATTCTTTCGGACTTGCCTTCACTCCTTCAAAAAGATATTCACCATCCACGGCTTCATCCAGAATGTTTTTCACCTGTTCTGCCTTCATTTCCATCTGTGCTTCATAAGACATAGTCTGGTACATACACCCTCCGCATGCCGGGAAAATGCTGCACACCGGTTTTCTTGTTTCCAGCGGAGATTTCTCCAGCACTTCCAACAGGCGCCCCTCTGCATTTCCTCGCTTAAACTTATTCACACAAAATTTTACCTTCTGTCCCGGAATCCCGTTCTTTACGATCACAGATTTACCTTCTTCTGCAACTGTGACAACTCCTTTATTGGGAAATTCCACTTTTTCTATCGTTCCTTCTAATACTTGTCCTTTTTTCATTCTCTTTTATCCTTATCTTTTCTTTGTTTTTGTAATACTTCCTGACGAAAAAAGAGACAGGGTGCAGTGTATTCCGACCACATCCTGTCTTCTGTTCTCTTTTCGTTCTGATTAAACCTGATCTTCCTCACTGAAATAATCATCGAAATCATCATCAAAATCTTCTTCGAAATCTTCCAGATAATCCGGTGTAAAGAAGCAATATACCGCATATGCGATCGCTGCCACTGCTGCAACAGCACCTACAATCGCCAATACCCAGATGACTGTCTTTTTCACTTTTTCATCATCTTTCTTTTTCAGTAATTCATTCAGTTTTGACTCTGCGATCAATTCCTCAACTTTACTCATATATTCACGTCCTTTCTCCTTGCCGCCGTACAGGTTTGCTTTTCATTATTATAACACTATCATTTTCAGATTACTACTGATTTATGCCAAATTCACATAATTTCTATAATTTTATCAAACGGGCAAATCCGGCAAACATTTTTTTCACTCCGACGGTGTCAAACTCTACCGTCACCTCAAAATCTCTGCCGCCTTCCGTAATCTGTGTCACGATCCCTTCTCCAAATTTCATGTGCCGGACACGGTCACCCACACCATAATCCAGCCCCTTTTCTTTGCTGACTGCAAACTGTTTTGGCGCAGCCGCAGAAAATGCCTTTGCCTTAAAAGTCTGTTTTGCCTGCGTATACGCAGTCTGTTTCGGAATCTCCTGTCTTTCTTCAAACATTTTCGAAGAACGGTTGCCATTGTCAAGCAGTTCCAATGGAATTTCTTTCATAAACCGGGATACTTTATTGTACTGTGTCTCTCCCCTCACCATTCGCCGCATAGCGCTGGTCATGGTCAGTTTCTGCTCGGCTCTTGTAATTCCCACATAACAGAGACGCCGCTCTTCTTCCATATCCTCCCTGTCATCTGATGTAACTGTCATATAACTTGGAAACAGTCCGTCTTCCATTCCTGCCAGATACACATGTGGAAATTCCAGACCTTTTGCACTGTGCAGTGTCATTAAAACTACATAATCCTGTTCCTCATCCAGACTATCAATGTCTGCCACCAATGCGACTTCCTCCAAAAATCCGCTAAGCGTCGGTTTTTCGTCCTGATCCAGACGGGACTCTTCATAAACCGCAACCTTGCTTCGAAGCTCGTCGATATTTTCAATTCTCGTCTCTGCCTCTTCTTTTCCTTCTGCTTCCAGACTCTCTATGTATCCAGTCTTATCGATCACTTCCTGCAAAAGATCCGACAGACTTAAAGTTTCTGCCACTCCCTTAAAGTACTCGATCAATGCCACAAATCCTTCCAGCTTTGCAGCACCTCTTGCCACCCCCGGTATCAGATCCAGCCCTAAAAGAGCATCATAGAATCCGATTCCTCTGGACCCCGCTGACTCCTGAATTCGATTGATCGTAGTCAGGCCAATGCCTCGCTTCGGTACATTGATGATCCTTCTGACTGCCAGATCATCTTTTCCATTGTCGATGGTCTTCAGATATGCAAGCACATCCTTGATTTCTCTTCTCGCATAGAAATTCACACCGCCGACAATCTTATATGGAATATTCTGTGCCACAAACCGTTCCTCAAACAGGCGGGACTGCGCGTTAGTCCGGTATAAAATCGCATGATCATTGTAAGATGCCCCGTTTCTTACTTCCCTTTCAATGTCATCTGCAATATATTCTGCTTCATCATATCCGGTATCAAACTGGCAGAACTTAATCTTCTCTCCTTCGCCGTTGTCTGTCCAAAGCTGCTTGTCCTTTCTGCCCACATTGTTGCTGATCACTGCATTCGCAGCATCCAGGATATTGCCTGTAGAACGATAATTCTGCTCCAGTTTGATGACTGTCGCATCGGGAAATTCCTGTTCAAAATTCAAAATATTTTTAATATTCGCTCCCCGAAATTTATAAATGGACTGATCATCATCACCGACCACACAGAGATTTCTGTATTTGCCCGCCAGCAGACTCACCAGCTGAAACTGTACGGTATTTGTATCCTGATACTCATCCACCATAATATAACGAAACCGCTCCTGGTAATTCTCCAACACATCCGGCTGAGTCTCAAACAACTGCACAGTCTTCACGAGCAGGTCATCAAAATCCAGTGCATTATTGGCATGCATCTGCTTTTCATACTCCTGATATACCTTAGCGATCTTCTCTTTTCCAAAATCTCCCTGCGCATTCAATGCATACTCCTGCGCGGAAATCATCTCATTTTTAGCTGCCGAAATCGCCGCTAAAAGATTTCTCTCCTTATATACCTTCGTATCGATCTGCACCTGTTTACAGACATCTTTCATCAATGTCTTCTGATCATCCGTATCGTAGATTGTAAAATTCGTATCATACCCAAGGCGGTCAATATGTCTTCTCAAAATCCGTACACAAGTCGAATGAAACGTGCTCACCCAGATACTCTCTGATCCAAATCCTACCAGATTATCCACACGCTCCCGCATCTCCCCGGCCGCCTTGTTCGTAAACGTGATCGCCAGGATATTCCATGGATTCACACCCTTTTCTTCTATTAAATATGCAATCCTGTGCGTCAGCACTCTCGTCTTTCCCGATCCCGCTCCCGCAAGGATCAAAAGCGGACCATCTGTGCAGTAGACCGCCTCCCTCTGCTGTTCGTTCAGTGTATCATAAATGCTCATAATTGATCTCCTTTAATTGTCATGACTCTATTATCGAACATAGTTTCGTTCAAGTCAACTATATTATGGAAACAGATAAAAAATCTCCGCCATTTCCTTACAAAACAGCGGAGATTTTAATGACTGTATTCACTTCATAACATCTCTGATCTTATGAGGAATCATCACTACTTCTGCCGGGATATCGTTATCTTTATAACTATCATCGATACATTCGTCCCAATATTCCAGATGCCTGATATCGATATAGCTTTCTGAATCGTACACCTCTGTACCACCTTCTCCCTGTACAGAGTACCAATACAGAAATTCTGTTCCGTTGACCACTTCCCGGTGAATCGATTCTACAAACATTTTTTCATTCTCTAAGGTAAGAAGTGTATCTTCCATATGTTCATTCAGAAAGGCCATCCATTCATCTACTTTCCCGGATTTTCCTTCTTTTACCTTAAATCGACTGAGTTCTGCTTTCAACATCTGAAATCCTCCCGTTTTTCTTTTAGTTTACTCTCGTTATGATCATATATCAATAATAAATACTGCTTGACTATCTGGTTTTCATTACTATATAATAAGTACATCGAGGTGATTATATGACAATTGATACAAATGATATTTTAAACAGCATACTGGAAAGTCTGTCCCGGATCGACTACATTCATCCCGAGGATATTCCGAATATCGACTTATATATGGATCAGGTGACCACATTTATGGATACTCAGCTTTCTTCAACCAAGCGCTACGCAGATGACAAGATTCTGACCAAGACCATGATCAACAATTACGCGAAGAACAATCTGCTTCCGCCGCCTGTTAAAAAGAAATATTCCAAGGATCATCTGCTCCTTCTGATTTTTATTTACTATTTTAAAAGTATTCTTTCCATCAAGGATATCGAGACACTGTTAAAGCCGATGACAGATGCCGGCTTTGGTCAGGATTCTGACAAGGATGCTTACAGCCTTGCCGATATGTACCAGCAGATCTGCACCATGTGCAAAGGCCAGCTTGAACCGCTCAAAGAAAATATCGCTTCTGCCTGGGAGACTGCCGGAGAGACATTTTCTGAGATTCCCGATACCAGCAAAGATACTTTTCAGATTCTGGCATTTATCTGCAGCCTGAGTTTTGACGTATACGTAAAAAAAATGATGATTGAAAAACTGATCGATACGTTTTCCAGCGAAGATTCTTCCCATAAGAAATAAAAATACCCGGCTATACTGGCCGGGCATTTTTATTTCTTCACATCTTTTATTTTTCCATCCGCTCAAACACCATATCGTATCCGTCATTTCCATAATTCAATGACCGGTTCACACGACTGATCGTTGCTGTGGATGCGCCTGTCTTCTCTGCAATCTCCAGATATGTCTTCTGCTCTCTTAACATCTTTGCCACTTCAAATCTCTGGGAAAGTGAGAGCAATTCATTGATGGTACAAATATCTTCAAAGAATGTATAACACTCCTCTTTGTCCTTCAGACTCAAGATTGCATCAAACAGGTAATCTACTGCTTCTGTTCTGATTTTTTTACTCATCTCTTACCTCTCCTTTGTCAGTCAGGTCACTACTTTTACATTTTATCACACTAAATTTTTAAAGTCCACTTTTTTATAGAGATTTTAGAGATTCAGACAATTTTCAATTTTTTAAAGAAATATTACGATTCTTTATAATTATTCAAAAATTCCTTTAATTTATTAAAATCTGTTGTCACCACCAGCTCTTCCGGGAACTTGCAAAATTCCAAAACTTCCTTTATATAGCTGAAATTTCCAGCATCCACGTCAATGTGTGCATCACTTCCCGTTGTCACACAAACTTCATATTGTTTGCATAATTCTAACATTTGCAGCACATTTTCCCTGGTATTTTTTCTGAATCCATCCGGTCTTAAGGAACTGTTATTGATCTCCAAAAGCGTCTTTGTCTCCTTTGCAGTTTGAACCAACACTTCGTAATCTACTGGAAATCTGCCGTCATCCGGATGCCCGATAATATCAACATACGGCTTTTTCATAACTGCCGTATAAGCTTTCGTATTTTCTTCTCTGGTATGATCAAGTCCATAACATGGAGAATGAATCGATGCGATCACAATGTCCAGATTTCTGCAGAGAGATTCTGAAAGATCCAGATCTCCGTTCGGATTCATAATGTTGAGCTCCGTTCCAAGAAGCAGTTTCACACCATGCATTTCGCGCGGGATCACATTAAAATTCCGGAAATAAATCTCCTGACAAGATCCCGGCATTTGAGGTGCATGTTCTGTCAAAGATAATACTTCCAGTCCATTTTTTGATGCTGCATATGCCATTTCTTTCAAAGAACTGTATGCATGTCCGCTTGCAATTGTATGTGCGTGTGTATCTGCGATCAATCTCATAATTTATCCACTCCATTTCTTTTGATTTTTTATTCAGTATACCACATTTTGTTCTGAATACAATTTTTCATCATGGATACACTAAATCCGAGGTGATAATTTTGGATAAAGAAAAACAAAAAGAAATGAAAAAAAATCAAGAACTGATTGACCATTATGATTATTTAAAAAATGCCGCTTCCTCCACAGACTGCACCGGACTGATCCCGGCGCTGCCCGAATCCGAGGACGAGCTTGATGCCTACAATGATGTTTATCAATATCAGACTCCACTCGTCAAACCAAAATCATAGGGGGATCACACCCGGTTACTGTTCAGTAACACACCCGCTCTCCAATCACGATAATTTGACAAAAAACGTTGTTCTTCGTCAAACAAAATGCTATAATGTCTTTATCGTAGGTAAAACGAGTCACAACAAGTGATACAAAGGAGAGATATAAATAATGAAATGCCCAAAATGTGGAAAGGATGTCATTTTACAGAAAAAGCAAGTAGGGGTTGATGAAAATGGCAATCCGGTTTTAAACGAATACGCAATCTGCAAAGACTGCAAAAAACAATGGAATCTTGACAAACAACGTGCAAAAAAATCGGCTCCTAAACCGGCTGCTTCTGTAGCAAAACATACAGAAGCAGCTCCAAAGCAGGAGGCGCCAAAAGCACCTGTAGAAAAAACAGAAGAAACAAAAGCAACAGAACAAAAGAAAATCGTTGAGCACACAGACGAGCCAAAACAGCCTGTACAGAAAAAGAAGCGTCCAGCTTCCGAAAGACCTGTTTCTGAGCATTCCGAAAGACCGAAAAAGAAACGTCCGGTCTCTGATCATTCTGAAGAAGCGCCTCGGAAAAAACGTCTTGCTTCCGAAGCTTCTGATGCTGTACCTAAGAAAAAACGCCCGGCTCCTGCAGATTCAAAAACAAGAGTGATTTCTGTTCCGGAAGAATTCAAACAGGAACCTTCCGAAGAAGGGCAGCGTTACGGTAATATTCCTTCTGAAAAAGTACGTGCAAAACGTGAACGTGCAGTGAAAAAAAGTTACGAGGATATGCTTGCATCTGATCCGGACAGAAAGTCTGTACACAAACGCAAGCCGGCGCCGAAGCCAGTAGAAGAACCGGAAGAAATCGAAGACGAGGAAGAATATGAGGATGATTACATCACTCCAAGATTCCGGGTACTCCGTGTGATTTTCGGACTTCTTTCTATCGTAGCGTTTGGTTTCTTTACATACAAAGGAGTGATCAGCGGACTGGACAGCATTACCTCCGGAAGTAATTCCAACATTGGTACTTTCTATGTCATCATGGCACTTTGCATGCTGATCTCCGGACTGCTTCTTCTCATTCTTCAGAAGAGCAATACGATTTTTGCATTCCTGCTCCCGATGCTCTTTTATATCGGATGCAGCGTGATCGGTTTCCTGAAACATGGTGATGACAAGATGCTCTTATACAGTGCGATCGCATGTGTTGTACTTGCAGTGATCTTCCTGATCCTGACGATCTTGTCCAGACGTGACACTGAGGAAGACGAAGACTTTGATGATTATGATGATCCATTCGAAGAGGATCACGATAACTACTAATTTTAAATTATCATTTTATGCCGGTCTGATTTCATTCAGACCGGTTTTTTTCACGCTTCTTTTTTTCCGGCATATACTTTTAGTAACATCTTTAAAAACTATGGAGTGCTTATGAAAAAAAGAATTCTATCACTTTGTCTTGCTGCATCCACAATTCTGCTCGTGGGATGCAGTTCTTCACCAGATTCAGTTCCAACCAACTCAAATTCTTCAAAAAAAGAACTTACCAGACTTACTTTAAATGAAGTCGCACACTCTATTTTTTACGCTCCTATGTATGTTGCAATGGAAAAAGGCTATTTTCTCCAGGAAGGAATCGATCTCCGACTTCATACAGGATTTGGAGCCGATAAAACCATGACGGCTGTACTGTCCGGCGAGGCAGATATCGGCTTTATGGGCTCAGAAGCTTCCATTTATACTTACAACGAAGGGGCTTCTGATTTTGTTGTAAATTTTGCACAGCTCACCCAGCGCGCCGGTAATTTTCTTGTTGCCAGAGAAGAAATGCCAGACTTTAAATGGACAGATTTGAAAGGAAGTACTGTGCTTGGCGGCCGAAAAGGTGGTATGCCGGAAATGGTTTTTGAATATATTCTCAAACAGCATAACATCGATCCTCAAAAAGACTTGACAATCGTTCAAAATATTGATTTTGGTTCCACTGCCGCCGCATTCTCAGAAGGTCAGGCCGACTATACCGTAGAATTTGAACCAGGAGCCACATCCCTGGAAACAGGCCGGAAAGGATATGTGGTCGCTTCTCTCGGAACCGACAGCGGATACGTTCCTTATACCGCTTTCAGTGCCCGCAAAAGCTATATCAGCGAACATTCAGATACCATTCAGGGATTTGTAAATGCCCTGCAAAAGGGAATGGACTACGTACAGACACATTCTCCCAAAGAGATTGCCAAAATCATTGAACCGCAATTCCCGGAAACAGACCTTTCCACGATTACAACCATCGTATCCCGCTATTATGAGCAGGATTCCTGGAAAGAAAATCTGATCTTTGAACGTGACAGCTTTGAACTGCTCCAGGATATCCTGGAAAGCGCCGGCGAGCTGAAGGCCCGCGCTCCTTATGAAAAACTGGTCACAACTGATTTTGCAGAAAATGCCGGACAAAATTAGTGCTTCACAATTTCTTTTGGTTTTATTAACATTAGATTCAAATTTATATCACATTTTTTACACAATTTCTTTTTATACTATAATTGTTCAAAAGAACAGAACACTTTTTCATAAACTTTTTCCCCCTTTGAGTCACAGAAATGTGGCTCTTTCCTTTTGTCCTTTTATTCTTGCATCTTCTCTGATGCAGTGTTACTCTATAGTTAATAACTTTTCAGGAGGGAACACCATGATTGATAAGAAACTCATCCCTGTCAAAGGATTAAAAAAAGAACCCTTTTCAGGTTCTCATTTTGGAATGCGCTATTATTTTTGTGCTGACGATACAAAAGAAAACTTTCTCGTATTTGTATATCCGGAGCCATGGTCATTCGAAAAGACACCAGACGAACAAAAAACACAGAAGACATTTCCCATAACCGAGGATGGAATGGATGCTGCGATTTCCTGGCTTTTGGAGCAGTACGATGCACGCAGGGATTTCTGGAACTCTGTTTCCAAAAACACGATGCATCTCGTCAATCAGACTTCCTAATTCTAAAAAATCTATAAGCTCCTTTTTATACTTTCATTACATTTAATTAAGATATTTTTTCACTTCTTGTCACATCTCATTCACAATTCACTGGTATTCTATATCTATCAACAAAAACAGAAGACGATGGCTGCACATGCAGTGCATCTGTGGTCATTGGACTTCGCCCAGATATTTATTTTTGACATTACCTAATTTTAGATAAATTTTCCCTTTTCTCAAGGCTGCACAGGATGAAAGTCCTGATGCAGCCCCTTTTCATATTACCGGATATATCCTTCCCGGTATGCCTTCTGTTTGTTCGCCTCATACAGCTCTGCAAATACAGTCTCATAATAAGGTCTTACAAAAAATAATCCTGCCAGTCCAAATGAAATCTTTTCTAAAATAAACCAGCCGATAAATGAAAGATCCAATACGAATACATCCATTTTCTGCCCCATCATCATACGGCGGCTGATCTGAAATGCCTCTTCTCTTGGCATTGTCGGATTCTCTGCCAGAATATATGGAATCATCCGATATTCATAGTGCTTGATAATCCCCGGCACAACAAGCAAAAGTGTCCAAAGTGCAGTATACAGATCTTTCAAAAAGATGGTCAATGCGATGTTTCCATAATTTCCATTCTGAAATCCGAAAAAGATAGTTCCCGCAGACGGATTCTCTCTCCTGTTCTGAATAAAGAAACGAATGCCGCCTACATAGACCACGTTTCCCACAACAATCTTGATCAGAAGCAGTGCCAATGCAATAAACAATGAAAAAACGGACCATAATACTCCAAACCAGTATCCCAACCCATCAAACAGACTTGACAACCAGCCTTGATATCCATAAGCAGGAAGAATATCGGTGTAATCTCTGATCTTCAACATGATCTCTTTTTTCGGTCCATCCGGCTCCATCATCAGCACAAGTGTCAAAATCAATGCCATGCCTACGCACATCCAGTAATTTTTATAAAAATTCATCTTTGCATTGTTTTTCAGCTGTCCTCTTGTCCAGTTCGGCATCTTTTTTCCTCCATTTCCGGCTCACTGTTTTGTTCTGTGACCTGTTTTTTATTATACTTCTGAATGAAAGGAAAATCTACCGAATCCTTTGATATTCCGGAAAATACTTTTCAAAGCTCTTCTGCAGGCAGTCCCTTGTTTCTTCTTCCATCTGGCGATAGCGCTTCATCAGGGATTTTCCTTTTTCTGTCACCGTACATTTTCCACCGCTTTTTCCGCCGTGCCTGCGCTCCAACAGCTCATAGCCCAGTTCCTTTTCTGCCCGGTTGATGATCTTCCAGCCTTTGCTGTAGGACATTCCCATTTCCCCGCAGGCATCCTTCATGGACTCCGTCACCAGAATGTGCTCCATCAAAATGACCAGTCCCGGTCCAAATACCAGATCTTCCTGATATATTTTAATTTTTAATGTCGGATGAAACATCTCCACATCCTCCTATTCTTCTAAAAGTAAAATTCGTTTCGGGTCCACCTGTACCCACTGCGGGATCTGTGCCTGTTCCCGCTCCATCTTCATCCACATATTTTCTTTCGGATTTTCTCTGTTTCGAAATAAAATCGTCCACTCAAACGGTGCTCGTACCTCGCGGTCCACAGCCACCGGAATTTTATTCTCACTATCATGTGACGAAGCATCCGCCGGATGAAAATCATGCGCCCGAATTCCTACATGGGTGATTTTTTCTGAAACTTTCCGGTCTACCGTCAGTTCCACGCCCCAATCCATTGCATACACTTTATGCATTCCACGTTTTTTTACTCTCGAGATATTTTTACATCCTGTCAGCCTCGCTGCAATAACACGCTCAGGCTGTTCAAACAGTTCTTTCGTATCTTTTGAAACCAGAATTTCGCCCTGCCCCATCACCATCGTTCTGTCACACAACTTGTATATTTCATCCCGGTCATGACTTACAATGATTGTCGTTTTTCCAAACTCCCGGAGATGTTGTTTCAACTCAAACTGGAGTTCTTCTTTTAAGTAGCTGTCCAATGCAGAAAACGGCTCGTCCAAAAGGAGCAGTTCCGGTTCACAAGCCAGTATCCTCGCCAGGGCCACTCTCTGCTGCTGCCCTCCGGAAAGACGGGCGGGATAGCCGGATGCCAGCTCTGACAGATGAAATTTTTCCATCATTTCCATTGCCCGCTCTCTTTTCGCCGCCTTTTTTCCCTGAATCCCTGCTTCAATATTTTGAAACACTGTCATATTGGGAAATAAGGCATAACTCTGAAACAAATATCCCACACTGCGTTTTCTGGGCGGCAGATTTACTTTATGACCTCTGTGAAACAATTCCCGTTTTCCCAGGCAGATTTTTCCCGAATCGGGTGTCGCGATTCCGGCAATCGCTTTGAATGTCATACTTTTTCCGCAGCCTGAGGCTCCCAGAATCCCGATACATCCGCCTTCTGCCTGAAATTGTATATGCAGGGGAAAGTTCTTGAGTTTTTTCTCAAAATCCACTTCTAATACGTTCATCTGTACTACCTCCGGCTAAATTTCTGAAATCCGTGCGTGACTGCATTCATTCCTGTCACTACCAGGAATGAAATGATCACCAGAATCCACACATACTGATACGCTTCTTCCATATTTCCGGCTGACACCGCGGAATAGACTGCAATCGGAAGCGTTCTGGTCTCTCCTGCAATATTTCCTGCGATCATGGCGGTTGCTCCAAACTCTCCTAATCCTCTTGCAAATGCAAGGATTCCGCCTGACAAAATTCCGGACATAGCGTTTGGAAACCATACTTTCCAGAAAATGCACCATTCGGACATCCCAAGCGTCCTGCCTGCATAAAGAAGGTTTTCATCTACCTGCTGCAACGCTCCTCTTGCCGAACGGTACATCAAAGGGAACGAAATCGCCACTGCTGCCAATACTGTTGCCTGCCATGAAAATGCAATCTTTGTCCCGAAAAATTCCAGAAAAAATCTCCCCACCGGGCGTTTTACCCCAAAGATGTACAACAGGAAAAATCCTGCCACCGTAGGCGGCAGGACAAGAGGAAGCGTCAGAATACCGTCACAGATCAGCTGCAGCTTTCTGCTGCGGATACGCTCCACGCCATATGCGGCTGCCAGTCCCAGAAAAAAAGTGATCACAATGGACACAGAAGCCGTTTTCATAGAAACAATGATCGGTGAAATCTCCATGTGCTCTCCTTCCCCAGTTACTCTGCATTCTTCTGAAAACCGTAGGATTCAAATACTTTCAGCGCCTCTTCGGACTGTAAAAACTCTACAAATTTTTCTGCTGCGTCTTTGTGCTTCGATGCGCTTACCACGCCGACCGGATAAATTGCAGGCTCTGCCATACTGTCTTTCGGTGCTTCTGCCACTACTTTCACCTTATCTGTAGTTGCTGCATCTGTCGCATACACGATTCCGGCATCTGCACTGCCCTCTTCTACCCATTTTAAAACTTCTGTAACATTGGTTCCGAGACTTGCCTTTGCAGACACTGCATCCCAGATTCCCAGATTGGTCAGCACTTCTTTCGAATACTGTCCTACCGGAACACTTTCCGGATCTCCGATTGCGATCACATTTGCTTTGGTAATATCCTCAAAGTTCTGCAGATCCAGCGTAGAATCTGCTGCTGTGATCAGTACGATCTGATTCTGAAGAAGATCTACCACAGAGTCCTTCTCCACCAATCCCTGCTCCGTCAGCGCATTCATCTGCTTCGTCGCCGCTGACATAAAGACATCTGACTCAATCCCCTCTTCGATCTGTGTCTGTAATTTTCCCGAACTGTCATAGGTGCCTTTTACGGTAATATTCGGATTTTCCTTTTCAAACATAGGAAGCAGTTCTTCTTCATAAGAATATTCCAGACTCGCTGCAGCAGCCACCAGTAATTCTACCGGTTTTTCCTCCTGCTTTGTTTCTTTTGTCTGTTCTTCTGTTTTTACTTCTCCGCATCCTGCAAGCAGGGAACCTGTCAATGCTGCCAGTGCCAGAATACTCCAGATTTTTCTTCGTTTCATCTCATACCTCCTCGTTTTGTGTTTTTCTTTTATTATACATCAAGTTGTTTTCAAAAACAACTTGATGTATAAATCGTGCAGGCGTTGAATTTCCTGAGAAATCAGCGCCTGCTCATTTCTTCTTTATTTCTTTTTCTTTTCATACGGTGTTCCATGAAGAGGCAGCTTCGTCTGGAACTCACCGGTCAGTTTATAATAGGCTCCCGTGATCGCCGGAGCTGTCGGGATTGATGTGATCTCTCCAATTCCGATTGCACCATATCCCGGCTCAATTCCCGGTTTTTCGATGATCAACGGCTCAATCTCTGGTACTTTATCTGCCCGGAACAATCCCAGTGTTCCAAATCTGGAAACCGGACGCCCTTCCTTGATCTCATACTGTTCTGTCAGTGCATATCCCATTCCCATGACAACACCGCCCTCAATCTGGCCTTCCACACTGATTGGATTTACGGCTTTCCCCACATCATGGGCTGCCACCATTTTCTGAATCGTTCCATCTTCATTCAAAATACAGACCTGTGTTGCATATCCATATGCCACATGAGAAACCGGATTCGGAACATCACTGCCCATTTTATCCGTCTTTGCAAGATATTCTCCGTAGTATTCCTTTCCTTCCAGTTCCTGAAGTGAATGTGTCTTTAAATCTTCACACAATTTTTCACAGGCCCGTTTTGCCGCTTCTCCTGTGATCAATGTCTGTCTGGAACCGGATGTCGTTCCGGAATCCGGGGAATCGGATGTGTTTGCCGGACAGTACCTAATCTGTTCCACCGGAATCTGCGCAGTCTGTGACACCACCTGTGTCAGGACTGTTCCAAGTCCCTGACCGATACAGGAAGCTCCCGCATGAATCTGTACCATTTTATCCTGCACCAACAGACGGCATCTTCCCCAGTCCGGCAGTCCCACGCCTACACCGGCATTTTTCATCGCACAGGCGATCCCCGCATACGGCGCCTGTTCATAAATCTCTTTGACAGCCTCCAGTGTCTCTGCAATTCCTGTAGAGGCATCTGCGATCTGTCCGTTTGGAAGCACCTGTCCGGGCCGCACCGCATTCCGATATCGGATCTCCCATGGAGAGATTCCCACCATCTCCGCCAGCAGATCCAGATTCCGTTCTGCTCCAAAACAGGTCTGTGTCACGCCGAATCCGCGAAATGCTCCAGCCGGCGGATTATTGGTATACACGGCTTTTCCGTCAATGTCAATGGTCTGGAAATTGTAAGGCCCTGCCGCATGGGTACAGGCTCTTTGCAGAACCGGTCCGCCCAGAGATGCATACGCACCTGTATCCGATACAACTACAGCTTTCATTGCAGTCAGATATCCGTTCTCATCACATGCTGTGGTAATATCCATCCACATCGGATGCCGTTTGGGATGCACGGTGATACTTTCCTGTCTGGACAGCTTTACTTTAACCGGACGCTTTGTCAGGTATGCCACCAGTGCGGCATGATGCTGTACACTGACATCCTCTTTTCCACCGAATCCGCCCCCTACCAGCTTGTTTTCCACAATCACTTTTTCCGGCGGAAGTCCAAGCATCATACTGCATTCATGCTGGGTATCGTAGGTTCCCTGATCCGAAGAATAGATAAATACACCGTCATCAAACGGCATGGCCACTGCACACTCCGGCTCCAAAAAGGCATGTTCCGTCCACGGAGTTTCATAATGTCTGGTCACTTTATATTTCGAGTTGGCGATCACTTCTTCTACATTTCCTCTGACCAGATGCTCACGGGCGAGTACATTTCCATCCGGCTGGATTCCCGGATGAATGCGGGGTGCGTCCTCCTTTAATGCTTCAAACGGATCCAGCACCGGTTGCAGCACTTCGTAATCCACCTTTACCAATGCCTTTGCACGTTCCAGAATCTCCGGTGTCTCTGCTGCGATCAGACAAATGGCATCTCCCAGATAATGTGTCACATGTCCGACCGGGATCATTGTATCCCAGTCCGGTTTCAGATGTCCCACCTTCACAGAACCCGGAATATCATCCGCCGTATATACTCCGATCACACCTTCTAATTCCAATACCTTCTCTGTATGGATCGCCAGTACTTTTGCTCTTGGATATTCGGAGCGCACCGCACTGGCATAGATCATATCATCCAGATACACATCATCCGGATACTGCCCGGTTCCAAGAACTTTCTCCTTTGCATCCACACGCAGGATCGGCGCCCCCACCGAGACCACGCCGCTGTTCTCTTTGGCCGGAAGATCTTCCCGAAACATCTTTGCTGAGAGCAGGATCGCCTCGATGATCTTTTGGTATCCGGTACACCGGCAGATATTATTCCGAATGGCTGCCGCCGCCTCAACACGGCTCGGGTCCGGATTCTGATCCAGAAGCCCCTTGGCGCACATCACCATGCCCGGAATGCAGAATCCGCACTGCACCGCGCCGACCTTTGCAAATGCATATGCATAAACTTCTTTCTCCCGTTCACTCAGCCCTTCCACTGTGACTACAGTTTTTCCCTGCAGCTTGGAAAGCATTGGAATACATGCCCTTGTGGCTTTTCCATCCACCAGCACCGTGCAGGTTCCGCATGCGCCCTGGCTGCATCCGTCCTTTACTGAAGTAAGCCTTAAATCATCCCGAAGAAACCGCATCAGCTTCGTATCCTGCTCCACCTCATAATCTTTTCCATTTACATGAACCATCAGCATATGAAAACCTCCTTTGGGGTACTCCCCGTTTTATTCCGTCATGTCTTCTCTCCTGTCAATGTCTTTTAATTCTTCCGGCGCACACTCCACGATCCGGATCTTCTCTTCATATTGCTTCATCAGCTGTCTGCCTCCCGTATCCCCGGTCAGATGCATAAGCTCCTGAAAATACGTGCTTCCCCACAATACCGGATTTCCGCGCATTCCATCATATCCGGCACAGACAATGCTGTTTTTATGAAGGCATCCCTCTTTTAAAATCTTCTGGATTGTAGCAGCCTGGATTCCCGGCTGATCGCAGACCAGAAACAACACACCCTCCAGGTCTGGATTTTGTGAGAGCAGTTCCTGCAGCGCCAAACTGACAGAATGTGAAATTCCCTGTTCCGGCTGTCTGTTCTCTACAATATGGATCCCCAGGCGCTGCGCTTCTTCTGCCAGTGCTTCTCTTGCGGTCACGACCACCCTAGAAAGTCCCGAAAATGCTTCCAGCTTCTCAAGTGCATGCCGATAAAGCGGGATTCCCTGAAATTTTTCCGACAACTTGTCACTTCCAAACCGTTTTGCTTCCCCTGCTGCCAGAAGTGCCACTCCATAATTTCCATAGATCTGTCCAAACAAAGATACCGCTTCCAGCACACCACCTCCGACTGCCCTTGCTTTGTCCGAGATCGTACCACAATGCTCTGGTTCACATCTGGCATCAATGTCTCCGATCTTCAATCCTTCTGTGACCTGTACATCCTTCTGGAGCATTCCGCGGACAATTCCGCTCATCTTTGCATAGACCGGCTGCTTCCCGGTCCTGGCAACAAGCTGGCCTTTTTCTACGGTATCTCCGATTTCTGCCACAGGCTCCATGATTCCATCTGCACTGGCACGGATCAGACGCTCGGTTGTAAAGCCGCCTATATTTCCCGGAACTCCGGTATTTGGGATTGCTTCTTTTTCCCAGATCACACTTCCCAGTGTATGTCCTCTTTTTGTCTCGATGACACAGTGACAGTCTTTTCCTGCGTAAAATCCCGGTCCTACACCGATGACAAACGGCGCGTCCGTGATCCGGGTTCCCAGATTCTTCTTTGCCAGGATTGCATCCACTACTACATCCGGATGAAACGACCTGATAATATCTGCTTCTGGATCCACCAGTACCGGAATCTCTCCTCTTTGTAAGATTCTGTCTGCTTCTGCAGCATCCTTTACCAGCATCCCTTTTAAATCTTCCACCTCTGCCTCGTTTTCGTAAACTGCTCTGGAGAGCGCCACGCTTCGCCGCACGGTCAGCGGAACCGCAATCTCTGTCATCACGATCTGATGTCCTGCATGGTATAAGCGAGAGGCAATTCCTGTTGCCAGATCTCCTGCTCCTTTGATTACAATCTTCATTTTTCTTCCTGCCTTCCTTCTGCTGTCACTGTCACATCTGCAAACCCGCGTTTTTCCAATTCCCGGCAGATTTCCTGTGCAAACTGTCTTCTTCGCCTGGTGTCTGCTTTATTTAAAATCACCTGATACCGCATGGTTTCTTTGACATTCTTTTTCCCGCCGCGGCTTTCAAGTGCCAGCCGCGCGATATCCAATGCTGATATCGGGTCTGTTATCTTCCTCTCCAAAATTTCTGCTGCCAGCCCGGGACGAAAACACGCCTCCCGAAAGGTCTTTCCCACTGCGTCCAGACCGTAAACTGCCAGCACCCGTGTACTTTTTTGATAGATGACCGGCTCCCACGACTCCGGTACTTTACAGGGAAGCCTTCTGGCTCCGTCTGCCTCGATCAAAAACAAATCCGGACCATACTTTCTCACCTCATCCAGAAGCGCTTCTGAAACACCTCTGACCTTTTCCGGATGATCATCCTGTTCTCCAAACCACACCTGATGAGTCTGCCCCCATCTTTGTGCAATGCGCTCTGCATCCGCACCGAGTAAAAACTGCGGTTCTTTTTTCATCCGTGTGGTCGTTGTCACTGCCACATTTTTCTGTCTTTTTTCCATTTCATCCGTAAGCCTGCGGATCGTAGTTGTTTTTCCTCCTGCTCCGACTACAGAGATCACTTCTTTTGCTGTCTCTGTAATCTGCAGTCCATCTAAGAGGGACTTCTTGATCTGTAGATTTCCGCTTTCCCATTTCCATATACTTGTCATGTCTGTTTGCTGTCTCTTTCTTTTTTTAGGGCTTCTTCATCAGAAGCCCCTTTCACTTTACCGAAATCCTACAGATCCTGCAACCTTTGATTTTACCGAATCAAATAAGAGTAATCCCTGCACACAGTTTCAATCATGCGTCCCAGTCCATCCGGAATACCTGCCGGTTTCTCCGGTTCCCAGATAAAGGTCTTTCCAAAGAAGCGCACCTTACAGCGTCGGGTCTCTTGATTCAGAACTGCAAATCCCTGATTCTTGCTGTTTTCCATATCTGCTTCTGTTGCGAAAAGTGTGAATTTATCCAGATATGGAGCGCTGGAATATGGACAGAAGCTCTTACAGTTGCCGCACTCATTACACAGATAATCTACATGGATGATCTGGTGTTTTTCCATCCCCGGTACCTGAATGGCAATGTTTGCACGGTTTGGACAGACTTCTACGCAGTTTTCACAGATTGTCGAGCATCCCAGGCATCTGCCTGCCTCTTTTGTCTCTTTCTGTTCCTCTTTTAATACCCCTCTCTTGGCATAGACCTTTTCTTCCTCTGCCAGTTTATCAAAATCACGCGCCAACACTTCTCCTGCAATTGCCTCAGCCACTTTTCGTCCGTCCCGGATCGCCTCTACAACTGTTGCCGGTCCATACAGACCATCGCCTGCTGCATAGACATTGTCATCACTGGTTTTTAATGTCTTTTCATCGACATATAATCTTCCCTTTTCCGATACTGCCAGACCGTTTGCCTGATACCAGTCTGTCGGCACTTTTTCTCCAACTGCAGCGATCACCGTATCTGCCGGAACCCAAACTGTCTCCCCGGTCTCTGTCACTCCTCTTCTGCCCGATACATCATAATCGGAAAGCTGCATCACTTTGCAGAGAAGCTGGCCGTTTTCCAGTTTTACAGGAGACAATAACTCTTTGAATTCCACTCCATCTTCCAGGGCCATCACCAGTTCTTCTTCATCCGCCGGCATATACCGTCTCGTTCTTCTGTAAACCAGATAAACATGCTCCACGCCTACGTTTCGTTTTGCCGCTCTTGCAGTATCCATGGCTGTGTTTCCGCCTCCGATAACAACCACATATTTTCCAAGTGAAACATTACCGTCTGTCTGTTTAAATTCTGCCAGAAATTCCAGTGCATTTTTCGGCATTCCGCTTTCCAGCTTTAAACTTCCCTGAACCGGAGCTCCCACTGCCAGTACGATCTTTGTATATCCCTGCTTTTTCAGTTCTTCCAAAGATTCCACCTTTGTATTGCAGCGGATGTCCACCTGCATCTTTCTTAAGATTTCCGCATCTTTTTCAATGGCATCCTCCGAAATACGAAATGGCGGGATCACGTGACGTACTACGCCTCCTAAAGATTCTTTTGCCTCAAATAGCGTAACTTCCATACCACCTTTTCTGAGGAAGTATGCAGCCGCCATTCCTGCCGGGCCGCCTCCGATGACTGCCGCTTTTCCTGCTTTCGTCACTGCCGGCACCGGAAGTTTTTCAAGCAGCGCCTCATATCCATTTTCTGCCGCTTTTAATTTCATCTCCCGGATATGAACAGGTGTCTCATAAAAGTTTCTGGTACATTTGCTCATACAGTTATGTGCACAGATCGTTCCTGTAATAAACGGGAGCGGGTTCTTCTCTGTGATCACTTCCATTGCTTCCTCATACTTTTCTTCTCCCACAAGCTGCAGATACGTTGTGATATCCTGATGGATCGGGCATCCCTCTTTACACGGCGCCACGAAACAATCCATGAGCGGAACTTCTTTTTTCATCTTTCTTGACGGCAAAGGCTTCATTGCCTTCACATGATGCGGGTCTTTCACCGCTTCTTCTGCAAGTTTTCCTGCAGATTCTGCGTCCACTTTTTCAAACGGAGCATTCTCCTTGTCCAGAAGCTTTGCCATCTGTGTCAGCCTCTGATAACCGCCCGGTTTCAAAAGAGTCGTTGCCACAGTAACTGGCCAGATGCCTGCATCCACAATTCTTTCTATATTATAGTAATCCGCTCCTCCGGAATAGGAAATACGAAGCCTTCCGTCAAATTCTTTTGCCAGTTTTGCCGCCAATGAGATAGACAGAGGGTATAAGGATTTACCAGACATATACATCTCTTCGCTTGGAAGCTCATTCTGTTTCACATCCACAGGGAACGTATTGGTGATCTTCACACCAAACTCCAGATTTCTCTCTTTCGCCGTATTCATCAGGCGTGTCAGCATCGGAACTGCATCTTCATACTGCAGGTCATCCTTAAAGTGGAAGTCTCCAAACTGTATGTAATCATATCCCATCTCATCCATGGTCTTTCTCGCAAACTCATATCCAAGCAGTGTCGGATTGCATTTTACAAAGGTATGGAATCCTTTTTCCGTAAGCAGATACATGGCGATCCGTTCAATCTCCTGCGGAGGACATCCATGCAGTGTGGAAAGTGTCACGGAATTGCAGATTTCCGGCGGGATCTGCTCGATATCTTCTGTTGTCACATGCTCAAACCAATCCGCATGCTCCAGTAAATATGCCTTGCAGTGCTTGAAAATTTCTGTATCTTCTGCGTGTTTCATGGAATTCAGGAAGGTATCCACTTTCGGGGACTGGATGCCTGCCAGATCATATCCCACACTGACATTAAACTGAAATCCATTCATATCTCCAAGTCCAAACTCTCTGGCGATCACTTTCAATAAGAACCAGGCTTTGATATACTCTTCCATTGCCTGCGGTACTGTCAGCTCTGTGGACCACTCGCAGTTATATCCTTCATCATCCGCCTTGATACACGGACGGTTGATGCATGCCGCCAGCTCTTCTCCATCCATGATCTGTACGGTCTTCAATTCAAAGAAACGACTGCCGGCATAGTAGGCTGCCACAATATTCTGTGTCATCTGCGTATGCGGACCGGCTGCCGGTCCAATCGGCGTCTCCAGAGTACGCCCGAACATCGTCCGGTTATGTGTTCCATCTGCCCGGTACGCATGATGCTGTCCGAACACGGTTCCTCTTTTTTTCTTTTCCTGTAATACCCAGTCTACCAACTGTTCAAATGACATCGGTGTCATAACTTCACTCATCCTCATGCCCTCCTTATGCGTTGATCCTCTCAGCCAGCTCTTTTGCCGCCTGTCTGCAGTCTGCCATCACTTTTGCTTCATCTATAAATACAAGTTCTCTGTCTTTCATCAATACTTTTCCATTCGCCACTGTAGTTACTACCTGTTTTCCAGTCATACCGAATAAAATGTGGCTGTTTGCATTGTCCCCGTTCATCGGTGTCAGCGGGTCATAATCCACAACAATCACATCTGCTGCAGCTCCTTCTTTCAATACACCAAGCTTCTGCGGGAAATAACGCTCTGCAATTTTGACATTTCCGTCAAAAAGCATCTGCGGAACCTCTCCCCATGCGGCATTCGGATCACACAGATGATGCTTGTGCAGTACGTTTGCCACTTTGTAAGACTCTGTCATATCATGAGTATATCCGTCTGTTCCAAGTCCGGTCAGGATCCCTCTGTGCACCAGTTCCATCGTCGGCGGACATCCGCAGGCATTGCCCATGTTGGATTCCGGATTGTGTACCACCATTGTGTTCGTCTCTTTGATCAGATCCATCTCATGACCGTTGATATAAATGCAATGTCCAAGCAGTGTCTTTTCTCCCAGGATTCCCCAGTCCATCAGACGATCCACGATCCGCTTCCCATAATGTTTCAGACAATGATGCAGATCTTCGATTCCTTCTGCCACATGGATATGATATCCCACGCCGTCCGGCTTGTTCGCTGCAGCCAGCTCCATCGTCTCATCAGAAATCGTAAACTGTGCATGCATTCCCATCATGCCCGCGATCATGCCGGTATCCTCTTTTCGTGCATGACGGATAAACTCTGCATTTTCCATAACGGAATCTCTTGCCTTTTCCTTCCCGTCACGATCCGAGATCTCATAGCATAAACAGGAGCGGACTCCGGTTTCTTTCGCAGCTCTTTCAATCTCATATAAAGAACCACGGATGGAACCAAAGCTTGCATGATGGTCAAATACCGTTGTCACACCATTTTTAATCGAATCAATATATGTAGCCTTGGCGCTTAAATATGTATCCTGCAGTGTCAAATTCCGGTCAATCGTCCACCACATCCCATCCAGAATATCCAAAAATCCTTTTGGGTCATATCCTTTGACGGACAGTCCTCTTGCGAATGCACTGTAAATATGTTCGTGTGCATTGATAAAGGCAGGCATGATCACCTTGCCCTTTGCATCCAAAAACTCCGCATCCGGATACGCCGCCTTCACTTCCGAAAGCGTACCAGCCTTCACGATTTTTGTCCCGTCAATCACCACTGCCCCGCATTCCAGATATGGATTGTCCGCATCTCTTGTGATCATCCTGCCGTTTCCTAAAATAAGCATATCAACCTCTCCTTTTCTTTTTGAAAGTCTTCTATTTTTGTGCATATCTTCCAGAACCGCTTTTGCTGTTTATAGAATACCATCAAAACTGCACAAATGCAACACGATTCTAAAACTTTTTTAGGTATTCTAAAACTTTTTTAGAAAAACTATTGATTTTATGGATTTTTATGATATTATGAGTTTAGAAGCAGTCATTTTTGACAGATTTTACCAATGTTTTTCACGAAGGGAGGGATGACTATGGATCATACACTCAAGCTTCTAAAGCAAATGGCACATGGTATTGCAAAACAGTTCGGAACTTCCTGTGAAGTTGTCATTCATGATCTGAACAAGAATCTGGAGACCTCCATCGTCCACATTGAAAACGGGCAGGTGACAAACCGCAAGTCCGGTGACGGACCTTCCGGCATTGTTCTGGAAACTCTACATAAAAACGCTGCCAAAGTACAAGATAAACTTTCTTATCTCACACGCACGGAGGACGGTCGGATTTTGAAATCCAGTACCCTTTACATACGGGATGCCGATGAACAGATTTCTTATATCTTTTCCATCAACTATGACATCACAGCACTTCTTACGATAGACAGTGCACTGGGGTCGCTTCTTCACACCGAACCGGAAACAGATACTTACACAGTCAGCAAGCCGCACTCGCCGCAGACGATCACACGCAATGTAGAAGAGCTGTTAAACGATCTGATGCAGCAGGGCGTGGCACTGGTCGGAAAACCGGTGGCTTTAATGACCAAGGAAGATAAGATCCAGGTGGTCCGCTATCTGAATGATGCCGGTGCGTTTCTGATCACAAAATCAGGAGATAAGGTCGCAAATCTTCTCAATATTTCTAAATTTACACTTTACAGTTATATGGATGCAGGAAAATAGCAGATCATAAGGAGGTTTTACACATGGAGACAATCAAATGGGCAGTCAATCATATGCCGAAGACCGAGGATGCCAACCTTCCGGTCATGGCACTTTCCGAGGTGGAAAAAGCCCGCACGTTCCACGAAAGTTTTCCGCAATACAGTGTCACACCACTCGTAAAACTGAACCACATGGCCGAAAAATTAGGACTTGGTTCACTTTACATCAAGGATGAGTCTTATCGCTTCGGACTCAATGCATTTAAGGTGCTGGGAGGCTCTTTTGCCATGGCGCGCTACATTGCACAGCAGACCGGCAAAGATGTCAGTGAACTTCCATATCAGGTACTGACTTCCGAAGCTTTAAAAAAAGAATTCGGGCAGGCTACTTTCTTTACTGCAACAGATGGAAATCACGGGCGCGGAGTTGCCTGGGCTGCCAACAAGCTCGGACAAAAGGCAGTTGTCCTGATGCCTAAAGGAAGTACACAGACACGGTTAAACAACATCCGAAAAGAAGGCGCCACTGCTACGATCGAAGAATGCAACTACGATGAATGCGTGCGCATGGCTGCCGATATGGCTGCCAGAACTGAACATGGTATCATCGTGCAGGATACTGCGTGGGACGGCTATGAAGAAATTCCGGCATGGATCATGCAGGGATATGGAACCATGGTCATGGAAGCCGACGCTCAACTTCATGAAGACGGCTGCGAAGCCCCGACTCATGTATTTATCCAGGCTGGTGTCGGATCCCTTGCCGGTGCTGTTCAGGGATATTTTGCGAACCGCTATCCCAAGACCCCGCCGAAAGTGGTCGTTGTGGAAGCCGAATCTGCTGCCTGTCTTTACAAAGGAGCTGTTGCCGGAGACGGAACGATCCGTATCGTGGACGGTGATATGCCGACCATCATGGCAGGTCTTGCGTGCGGCGAACCGAACACCATTTCCTGGGATATCTTAAAGAATCATGTGGATACCTTTGTTGCTGCACCGGACTGGGTCGCTGCAAAAGGAATGCGGATGCTCGCTGCACCGATCAAGGGAGATACGCCGGTCACTTCCGGAGAATCCGGAGCCGCACCGTTTGGGACGCTCGCCTGCATCATGTGCATGGACGAATATCAGGAATTAAGAGAACACCTGGGCCTGGATGAAACTTCCCGGGTACTGCTTTTCTCCACCGAAGGAGATACCGATCCTACACGTTACGAATCCATCGTATGGGACGGCAATGAACGTTAGATCAGGAAACCATTTCATTCATTATGTTTATCAAGGAGGATTTTAAAATGGATTTCAACAAAATCAAAGAAGCTGCACAGAACTATGAAGCGGATATGACAAAATTTCTCAGAGAGATCGTAAAATTCCCGGGTGAGAGCTGTGGAGAAAAGGATCACATTGAACGAATCGCCGAAGAGATGCGGAAACTGGATTTTGATAAAGTCGAGATCGATCCACAGGGAAATGTACTCGGATATATGGGAACCGGAGAGACACTCATCGGATTTGATGCACATATTGACACCGTTGGTATCGGAAACCGTGACAACTGGGAATTCGATCCATATGAAGGATTCGAATCTGACACAGAAATCGGAGGACGTGGTACTTCTGATCAGCTCGGAGGTATCGTCTCTGCAGTTTACGGTGCAAGGATCATGAAAGATCTGGGGCTTTTAAGTGACAAATATACAGTCCTTGTCACAGGAACCGTACAGGAAGAAGACTGCGACGGCCTCTGCTGGCAATACATCATCAACGAAGATAAAGTCCGTCCGGAATTTGTGGTATCCACAGAACCAACTGACGGCGGGATCTACCGCGGACAGAGAGGACGTATGGAGATTCGTGTGGACGTCAAAGGTGTATCCTGTCACGGCTCTGCACCGGAGCGTGGAGACAATGCAATCTACAAGATGGCTGATATCCTGCAGGATGTCCGTGCACTGAACGAAAACGATGCGGAAGAGACAACTGAAATCAAAGGACTCGTAAAAATGCTGGATGAAACATATAATCCGGAATGGGAAGAAGCAAGATTCTTAGGACGGGGTACCATCACAACTTCTGAGATTTTCTTCACTTCTCCAAGCCGCTGTGCGGTTGCAGACTCCTGCTCTGTTTCTCTGGATCGCCGTATGACTGCCGGAGAGACATGGGAAAGCTGTCTGGATGAGATCCGTGCACTTCCAAGCGTACAGAAATATGGGGAGGATGTAACGGTTTCCATGTACAACTATGACAGACCATCCTATACCGGACTGGTATATCCGATCGAATGCTACTTCCCGACCTGGGTCATTCCAAAAGACCACAAAGTCACAAAAGCTCTGGAAGAAGCCTACAAGGGACTTTACGGAGAAGAAAGGATTGGAACACCAGAGACTGCTAAGATGAGAAAAGCCCGCCCACTGACTGACAAATGGACGTTCTCTACAAACGGCGTTTCCATCATGGGACGAAACGGCATTCCTTGTATCGGATTTGGGCCTGGAGCAGAAGCACAGGCTCATGCACCAAATGAAAAGACCTGGAAGGCAGACCTGGTCGTATGTGCCGCTGTTTACGCTGCACTGCCGACTTTATATTGTAAATAAATTTTCAAAATAGCAAAAAACACAACAGGCACAGCCTGAGTATATGGAGGAATCACACTATGAAAACATTACAGGATTACATCGATAAACTGAACGCACTCAATTTCAAAGACATGTACAACTCTGACTTTTTCCTGACCTGGGAAAAAACAGACGACGAACTGGAAGCAGTATTTACACTGGCAGATGCACTCCGTTTTATGAGAGAGAACAACATCTCCACAAAAGTATTTGAAAGCGGACTCGGAATTTCTCTGTTCCGTGACAATTCCACACGTACCCGCTTCTCATTTGCTTCCGCATGTAACCTGCTCGGACTTGAGGTGCAGGATCTGGATGAAGGAAAATCGCAGATTGCGCATGGTGAGACAGTTCGTGAGACAGCCAACATGATTTCTTTCATGGCAGATGTCATCGGAATCCGTGACGATATGTACATCGGAAAAGGAAATGCTTACATGCACGAAGTCGTAGATGCTGTGACAGAAGGACACAAAGACGGGATTCTTCAGCAGAAACCAACGCTTGTCAACCTGCAGTGCGACATCGACCATCCGACACAGGCAATGGCCGATATGCTGCACATCATCCATGAATTCGGCGGTGTGGAGAATCTGAAAGGAAAGAAGATCGCCATGTCCTGGGCATACTCTCCTTCCTACGGAAAACCGCTCTCTGTTCCACAGGGTGTGATCGGACTGATGACACGTTTTGGAATGGACGTTGTACTGGCACATCCGGAAGGATATGAAGTCTTCCCGGAAGTGGAAGCTGTTGCTGCCGAAAATGCAAAAAAATCCGGCGGTTCTTTCACAAAGACCAACAATATGGCAGAAGCTTTCAAAGATGCCGACATCGTTTATCCAAAGAGCTGGGCGCCGTTTGCTGCCATGGAAAAACGTACTGAATTATATGGAAACGGTGACTTTGCGGGAATCGATGCTCTGGAAAAAGAACTTCTGGAACAGAACGCACAGCACAAAGACTGGGCTTGTACAGAAGAACTGATGAAGACGACCAAAGACGGTAACGCGCTCTACCTGCACTGTCTGCCTGCAGATATCACAGGTGTCAGCTGCGAATCCGGTGAAGTCGATGCCAGCGTATTCGACCGCTACAGAACACCACTTTATAAAGAAGCCAGCTACAAACCGTATATTATCGCAGCCATGATCTTTCTTGCAAAATTTGCAGAACCTGCGGATATCTTAAAGAAGCTGGAAAAGAAATCCACACCTAGAGTTTTTGAGTAAAACCTGTTATACTAGAACACGATGCGAAATGGATTATATTCAAGGAGGGACTAAGCTATGCTAAAATATGTAGAAACCAAAAATGCACCGGCAGCAATCGGACCTTATTCTCAGGGAATCATCTGTAACGGAGTTGCGTTTTTCTCCGGTCAGATCCCGCTCTCTCCGATAACAGGAGAAGTGGTCGGAACCACGATCGAAGAACAGACAGAACAGGTGATGTTAAACATCAAAGCGCTTCTTGAAAGCCAGAATGCGGATTTTACAGATGTGGTAAAAACAACCTGTTTCCTTGCAGACATGGGTGATTTTGCTGCATTCAATGAAATCTATGCAAAATATTTTACAGGAAAACCGGCACGCTCCTGCGTTGCTGTAAAAGATCTTCCAAAAGGAGTTTTATGTGAGGTAGAAACAATCGCATCAGTCGGGGAGGAATAAAAATGGCAAGAAAAAAACGAATTGTCATTGCCTTGGGCGGAAACGCCCTGGGCAACACCCTTCCGGAGCAGATGGCCGCTGTCAAGATCACAGCCCGCGCCATCGTCGATCTGATCGAGGAAGGATGTGAAGTTGTTGTCGCACACGGAAACGGCCCTCAGGTCGGTATGGTCAACAACGCAATGCTCGCTCTGACTCACGAAGACGCACAGCAGCCCAATACCCCTCTATCTGTCTGTGTTGCCATGAGCCAGGCTTATATCGGTTATGATCTTCAGAATGCTTTAAGAGAAGAGCTTCTGAATCGCAATATTACAGATATTCCTGTTGCAACCATGATCACACAAGTACGGGTTGATGAACATGATCCTGCTTTTGCCTGTCCGTCCAAACCGATCGGACATTTTCTTACAGAAGAACAGGCAGAAGAAATGTCGCAGAAATATGACTACATTATGAAAGAAGATGCCGGAAGAGGTTACCGCCGTGTGGTAGCTTCTCCAAAACCACAGGAGATCATTGAAATCGGAACCATCCGGACCATGGTGGATTCCGGTGATCTTGTCATTGCCTGCGGAGGCGGGGGCATTCCGGTGATCCGTCAGGGCAATCATTTAAAAGGTGCCAGTGCAGTCATAGACAAAGATTTCGCCAGTGCTCTGCTTGCAAAAGAACTGGATGCAGATTTTCTGATCATCCTCACTGCAGTAGAAAAAGCCGCCATTCATTTCGGAACTCCGGACCAGAAATGGCTGGATGATATCACGGTAGATGAAGCAAAACAGTATATTAAAGAAGGACATTTTGCACCCGGCTCCATGCTTCCAAAGATGCAGGCGGCCGTGGAATTTGCAGAATCAGCACCCGGAAGGAAGTCTTTGATCACATTACTAGAAAAAGCCAGAGAAGGAATCCAGGGTCTTACAGGCACCAGGATCCATCTCGAATAAAGGGGGACACCTTACTTATGAAACATCAGACAACCCGCTCTACTATTTTTGATCTGCATGGAGTACCTGCTTTCAATCAGGCATTTCCACTTGCACTTCAGCATGTTGTCGCAATGATTGTGGGCTGTGTAACACCTGCCATCATTGTATCCGGTGTAGCCGGACTTTCCGAAGCAGACTCTGTCATATTGATCCAGGCGGCCCTGGTCACTTCCGCCCTCTCGACACTGCTTCAATTATTTCCGTTTATCAAGACCAGATATTTTGCCATCGGCTCCGGCCTTCCGGTCATCATGGGAATCAGTTTTGCCTATGTGCCGAGCATGCAGTCCATTGCTGCTGAGTATGATGTAGCCGCCATTTTAGGGGCTATGATCGTCGGCGGTGCCGTTGCCGTTTTTGTGGGACTTTTTATCCGCAGTATCCGCAGATTCTTCCCACCGCTGATTACGGGAACCGTTGTATTTACCATTGGTCTTTCCCTTTATCCAACCGCGATCAATTATATGGCCGGCGGTACCGGAAGTAACGATTACGGCTCCTGGCAGAACTGGCTGGTAGCGCTCTTAACATTGACGATCGTAACAGTATTAAATCATTTTGGAAAAGGCATCTGGAAGCTTGCATCCATCCTGATCGGTATTATCGGAGGATATATCATTGCGCTGTTCTTCGGAATGGTTGACTTTTCCCCAATTCAGGATGCATCATTTTTTCAGATCCCAAGTCCGATGCATTTTGGCATTCGTTTTGAGCCGTCTGCCTGTATCGCCATCGGCCTGTTATTCGCGATCAACTCGATCCAGGCGATCGGAGACTTTTCTGCAACCACAAGCGGTGGTATGAACCGTATGCCGACGGATCAGGAACTTCAGGGAGGAATCGTAGGATATGGAATCTCCAATATCCTGTTTTCATTCCTTGGCGGGCTTCCGACTGCAACCTACAGCCAGAATGTTGGTATCGTTGCAACTACAAAAGTCATTAACCGCTGTGTACTCGGCGGTGCCGCTTTGATCCTGTTAGTCGCCGGACTGATTCCAAAGTTCTCGTCTCTTTTGACGACGATTCCATATTGTGTACTCGGCGGCGCTACGGTTTCCGTCTTTGCATCCATCGCCATGACCGGAATGAAACTGATCACATCACAAAATATGACGTTTCGCAATACCTCCATCGTGGGACTTGCGGCAGCACTGGGAATGGGAATCTCACAGGCAAGTGATTCTCTTGCCAGTTTCCCGGACTGGTTTGTGATGATTTTCGGAAAATCACCGGTTGTAGTGGCTACATTGCTTGCAGTACTCCTCAACATTGTACTGCCCAAAGACAAAGAAGATGCAAACTGATTTGTACATTTGACAGTCTTTCTTACATAACAAAAATGTTCCCATCAGGAAATCCCGATGGGAACATTTTTGCTTTTACAGCTCCCAGAATGCAATCTTGGCATCCAAAGCTTCTATTTTTATTTCATAATCCTGCGGATAATACCTTGTAGAAAACACAGTCTCTCCATCATTGACAAACACTTCTACAGAAGAAACATCTGCAAGAATCCGGATGTTTCTGACTTCACTTACTTCCCGGAATCTAAGACTTCTTCCCGCGGATACGGACGTCTTATCCTGGCTTGTAAACTTCATCTCAAATCTTCCGTTTACATATTCCAGAACCAGTTCTTTTGCCAGTACTGCGCGGAAGTGATTTCCTGTGATATTCTGCACCTCTGCCTCAAAGACTTTTGTACCTTTCTTCTCCAGAACAGAGACTGCTCTTTCTTCTCCTCTGCGCAGTGCTTCCAGTTCTTTTACCGGCTGCTGAAGCACTTTTTTATCTTTGACATGCACTTCTCTTGGAAATGTAAAGCAGTGCTGCCATCCATCTTCCAGCGTCAGGTTTGTGTATTCCTCACAATCCGGCATTCCCATCCAACTGATGTGGATCCGGCGTCCATCCTCACTTTCAAAACTCTGCGGTGCATAATAATCAAATCCATAGTCCCAGAGTTCATAGTCAGAAAGCACATACTCGGAAAGGATATCCCCCTCTACCAGAAAATATCCAGACTGGTACACATTTCGTGCATCCCACACGCCGCCTTCCAGCCCCTGCACGGAAGTCGATAAAATCTTTCTGCCTTCTGTTTCAAAATAGTCTGGGCACTCCCACATATATCCAAATCGCTCTGCTGTCTTTACATCGCTTTTGTAGATCCAGTTCAGCTGATCCTCAGACTCAAAAATCAGCACTTTTCCTTCATCTTTCTGCGTTCTGGCTCCCTGCACCATGTAATACATACCGTTTTCTTTCCAGACTTTCGGATCACGTACATGGCAGGTCAGATCCTGCGGATAATCACTGTTTCTCATCAGTTCTCTTTTTCTGCCAAAATGCTCTCCGTCCTCACTGACCACCAGAACTGTGTTTGCCTCCCGGCCGGTTCGGATATAGTCAAATTCTCCGTCCTCAAGCTTCACATTTCCGGTATAATACAGATACAATTTTCCATCTTCCACAAATGCGGATCCGGAATAGACTCCATGACAATCAAACGGCTGATCCGGGAACAGACCGACGCCTTCATAATTCCATGTGATCATATCCGCACTGGTATAATGTCCCCACATTTTTAAACCACCCTTGGCGTTGAACGGGGAATATTGAAAAAATGCATGATAAACGCCGTGAAACTGGCAAAGTCCATTGGGATCATTGAGCCATCCTGTCGGTGGCATCAAATGCAGCTTCTGACGGAAGCAATCTTTTCCGTCTGCTTTTGCTTCTACGATTTTTACCAGATCTGCAAGATCTCTTGTCAATGCATTCATCTGTTTTCTCTCCTCATTTTCCTATTGCTTATGCCTTACTAAATCTTTTCATTTTTGAAAGTCCCATAGTCAACACAAATCCAACAATCAGTGAAATTGCAATTCCAATCATGTAATTAAGCATTCCTCCTGATTTAATACATACAAACCCTATAATACCTGCTGCTCCTGGAGAAATATTCAGTACATTTGTCAAAGTCACATAAGCACATCCCACTGCTGAACCAACCATTGCTGCATAGAATGGATATTTCATTTTCAAATTCACCCCAAACATTGCCGGCTCTGTAATTCCAAGTAATGCAGAAATACCGGATGACACTGCAATACTCTTCATTTTTTTATCCTTTGTGCACAAAACTGCTGCAAGTGTTGCTCCGCCCTGTGCCACATTGTTGCACGCAGCAATTGCAAATAGGAAAGAACCACCTGCCGCAATTAACTGGATGTCAACCGGAAGCAGGCTGTGATGCATACCTGTCATTGTCAGAGGTGCATAAATAAACCCAAAGATAAATCCGCCGACTGCCCCCAGGGTATCATGAAGCCACAAAACGCCATTTGTGATCCAGTCTCCCGCTGTACGCATCACACCACCTACCACAGTAAATGTCAGAAATGCAGTAACCAAAACGGAAAGCGCCGGTGTCAGAAGGTTATCCAAATATTCCGGGATCACCTTATGCAATTTCTTTTCGATAAAGGCCAGAATTGCTGCCGCTGCAAGAACCGGAAGTACCGTTCCTTGATAGCCTACCTTTTCAATTGTCAATGCGCCGATCTGCCATACTGGAACCGTATTCTCTGTGATCGCAGAACCATAGGAATAGGCATTCAAAAGGTCGCCCGAAACCATAATCATTCCCATAACAGCTCCTAGATATGGATTTCCACCAAACATTTTTGTTGCTGAAAAACCTACAAGAATTGGCAGAAATGAATATGCTGCACTGGCAAATGTATTGATCATAGAAGCTGCATCTGCAATTCCCGGATACAGATCCACCAGTGATTTTCCTGTCGCAAACAGTCCTTCTGCTGTCAGTATGTTGTTCAATCCCATCAAAAGACCACTAGCCACAAGTGCCGGAATAATCGGAACAAACACATCTGCCAACATTTTTACAAGCTGCTGCAGCGGGTTCATCTTCTTGTCCGCAGCTTGTTTCACTTCATTTTTTGAACTTTCTTTGATGTCCGCATACTGAATAAAATACTTATAGACTTCATCTACTGTTCCACTTCCGATAATAATCTGGAACTGTCCTCCTGTCGCAAACTGTCCTTTTACCAATTCTGTGTTTAGGATCCCCTCTACATCTGCCAGTTTTTCATCTTTTAATACCAGACGGAGTCTTGTCGCACAATGTGCAGCACTGATTACGTTTTCTTTTCCACCGATCAGACGAAGAATTTCTTTTGCTGCCTTCTGGTAACTTTGTTCTTTTCCCATTTCTTCTCTTCCTCACTTTCATAAATAATTTCTAGTAATTTCTCTTGTCAAATCTTCTCGAACACGATCATTGTGCCGGAAAAATCCTGTCTGACTCTCGGAATTGTTATTCCAGCGTACATCAGCTCGTCTCCTCCAAACACTTCTTTTGTCTCCGTGTTTTTATATTCAGCCTTCGGATCCAGTCCCCGCAGACGCAGTGTCGGAATTCTGTATGCAGATCTTGCCAAAATCTGAACATGGCTGAAAATCACCTGTTTTCCATCTTCTGAAACAAAATTCCATGCAGCCTGGTTTTCCGTGAATGGATCTGCCAGTCTGTAATACTCGCCGAACTGAACTGTACGGCGGAGTCTTTTGTACTGTACAATCTGCTTTTTGATTTGCTCCAATTCTCCCTGGGAGAGCTTTTTTAAATCCAGCTCGTAGCCCAGATTACCTGCTGCTGCAACCAGATAACGAGTCTCCAAAGACGTAGTTCTTCCAACCTGATGATTTGGTACTGCTGAAACATGCGCCCCCATGCTAATCGCCGGAAACAGCAAACTTGTTCCATGCTGGATCTTCAGTCTGCACACGGCATCTGTATTATCACTTGTCCACGTCTGTGGCATATAGTAAAGCATCCCTGCATCAAATCTGCCGCCTCCACTGGAACAGCCCTCAAAAAGTACATCCGGAAACGATTCTGTCAGCTGTTCCAAAATAGAGTACAGTCCCAACACATATCGATGTGAAAGCTCTCCCTGGCTCTCTCGATCCAGAAATGTACTCCCAAGATCTGTCAGATGGCGGTTCATATCCCATTTCACATAGGTAATATTTCCGTCCTTCAAAATCTCACTAATCGCCTCTGTCAGATACTCGCATACCTTCGGATTTGAAAGATCCAATACTAGCTGGTTACGGCTCTGTATAGGGCTATAACAGTGGCTTTTGATTACCCAGTCCGAGTGTTGTTTATATAACTCACTCTCATAAGAAATCATTTCCGGTTCAAACCAAATTCCAAATTCCAGTCCCTTTTCTCTGACTTTTTTCGCCAGATCCTGGATTCCATTCGGAAACTTCTCTTTATCTTCCACCCAGTCCCCCAGGGATGTCGTATCACTGTTTCTCCCACGAAACCACCCGTCATCCATAACAAGAAGTTCGATTCCGGCTTTTACCGCCTCATCTGCAAGACCAAGCAGTTTTTCCTCACTGAGTGCAAAGTACATTCCCTCCCAGCTATTAAGAAGAACCGGTCTTTCCTGATCTCTGAATTTCCCTCTGCACACACGTTTTCGATACAACCGGTGAAAAATTGCCGACATCCCTCCAAGTCCCTCCTGGGAATACACAAGTACTGCCTCCGGAGTGTCAAACTGCTCTTTAGGTTTCAAATTCCAACAAAACTGAAATGGATTGATTCCTAACTGCACCCGTGTTGTTCCATACTGTCCACACTGTACACATCCAAAAAAGTTCCCGCTATAGATCAGGTTGACTCCAAACGCTTCTCCCTGCTCTTCCGTTGTATCTCTTCTCAGGATTCCCAGAAACGGCGTTGCCTGTGGACTGCTCGTTCCCCTGTTGCTTTCAACAACAATCGAATCACCTACAAGATGTCTTCTATAGACATTTTTTTCTTCCGTATGGGCTCCGCCCAATGTAAGAATATCATAATCCTGCTCCTGAAGATCCATGCTCATACTCAGCAGTCTGTGAATTGCAACAGTATTTTCACTCTCATTCTTCAGTGAAACAAATCTTGTAAGAACCGCATCTTCATAGATCGTGTAATACAGAGAAAGCTTCAACCCGCGCACTTCATCCTTCATCCAGATTTCCAGTGTCATCGCTTCCGCATCGTCTTCCACATAAACATGAGGCAGATTCTTCGGTTTTGCCTTTCCTTCACTGATCCGGTGTCCAACATAATAAAATCTTGTATTTCTGTCTCCATCCAAAAATTTCAGCTCCATTGCCGGACTTCGAAAGTCTCCCTGACCAAAATCCGGATATTCTCCCGGCATCGTATCTAGAGAAAACGTCCGGTCTGTCTCATCCGGATTGGCACAAAATCCTCTGTCATAATAGTACATTCCCGCGGATCCGCTCCATCTTCGAAGCCGTTTTCCAAAATAACAATGAGATAAATAGCAATCCTTTTCAAGCTTCATCACATAGCTGATTTTTTCATTATACAGATGGAATATCTTGCTTTTTTCCTCATAAACAATATTCATTTTCCACGTTTCCTTTACCAAGTTTTTTATTCAATACGAACACTCTTGCCTTCCAATCTACAAATAACAGGAATTTTGATGTTTTCTTTCTTCCCTGAAATCTGATAGATCACTGCCTCATACGGACGTAGCAAACATAGCTCTTCCAACTGTGGTGTATCTGCATAATTGCTCAAGATCACACGGCCCATTCGCATACTGGTGATCACTCTCTCTTTTTCATGGAAATTACAGAGGATTAACCATTTTTCATTTTCCAGAGTTCTTGTGTAAATATAGAGATCTTCATCCTCTGGGAGCAGCAGATCATAAATTCCATACGCCATGATTTCATGCTCCCTTCTCAGCCGGATCAATTTCTGGTAATAGTAAAAAACAGAATCTTCTCTTGACATTGCATCCTCAGCATTGATCTCTGTATAGTTCGGATTGACTTGATACCACGGAGTGCCTGTTGTAAATCCCGCATTTTTCTCTGCATTCCACTGCATAGGAGTTCTGGCATTATCTCTCGCCTTTTTTCGGATTGCACACATAGTCTCCTCTTCGGAAAATCCTGCCCGCAGTCTTTCTTTATAAATATTCTGCGTCTCAATATCCGGAAAGTCCTCGATCGAAGTGAACGGAGCATTGGTCATCCCAAGCTCTTCTCCCTGATAAATATAAGGTGTCCCCTTCATTCCATGAAGAAGAGTTGCCAGCATTTTTGCTGAAAGTTCCCGGTATTCCCTGTCATTGCCCCATCGTGAAACAATGCGCGGTAAATCGTGATTGCTCCAAAAAAGACTGTTCCATCCACACTCTTCCAGCTCATACTGCCATTTGCTGAAAACTGCCTTCAAATCTCTTAAGTCCAATTCCTTTAAATCCCAGCGCTGGCCGCCTTTTTTCTTATCCAACTGAATCTGTTCGAACTGAAAAATCATACTAAGCTCTTTTCGCTCCGGTGCAGTATACAGTCTTGCAATCTCTGGTGTTGCACCCCAGCATTCTCCCACTGTCATTGCATCTCTCCGGCCAAATGTATTAGCATTCATTTCCTGCAAATATTCATGAAGCCTCGGTCCGTTTTCTTTAATCTTTTCATCCGGAAGCTTTCCGATCAAATCGATCACATCCATCCGAAAACCAGCAATTCCAAGATCTAGCCAGCGATTCATCATTCGATAAATTTCCTGCCTGAGCTTCTCATTTTCCCAGTTCAAATCAGGCTGTTTTTTACTGTAAAAATGTAAATAATACTCGTCTGTCTCTTCGGAATATTCCCATGCGCTTCCACCAAAATTGGATTCCAGATCATTGGGCAGCTGACCATTTTTTCCTTTTCTCCAGATGTAAAAATCCCGGTACGGATTTTCTCTGCTCTTTTTTGCTTCCTGAAACCACTTATGCTCGTCAGAGGTATGATTCACAACCAAATCCATCACGATCCGGATGCCTTCTCTGTCACAAATACGGATCAGTTTCTTCATGTCATCCATAGTACCAAATCCCGGATAGATACTTTCATAATCTGAAATGTCATATCCATTATCCTCCTGCGGCGATTGGTATACTGGGCAGAGCCAGATAACATCCACTCCAAGCCGCTTTAAATAAGAAATTTTCTGGATAATCCCCTGAAGATCACCGATTCCGTCTCCATTACTATCAAAAAAACTTTTGGGATATATCTGGTATATGACACTTTTCTGCCACCACTTTTTTATCATATGTTTTCCCTCTTTTTCTGAAGTACCATCAGTTTTTCTCCACAGCTCACCTCGTTGGCGGAAGTTTTTTCCACATCATAGTCATCTGCATTGGTAAGAATCATCATCGTTGTTGTCTCGTATCCCTCTTTTCGGATCGCATCCAGATCCATCTTAAGAAGTACATCTCCCGCATGAACATAATCTCCGTCTGCCACACACTTTGTAAATCCTCTGCCTTCCATCTTTACGGTATCAATTCCTGCATGGATCAAAAGTTCTCCACCGGATGGTGTGGTCATACAAACTGCATGCCCCGTATCATAAATACTCAGGATCGTACCGTCACAAGGGGCTACAAGCTCCGCTGCTTCCGGCTCTACAGCAACAGTTGTTCCCAGGATTTCCTCCGCAAATGTGGCATCGGAAATCTCAGATGTCGGAACGACTTTTCCGGAAACAGGACTTCCCAGCGTCTCTTCTGTGACAGCCTCTGCCTGTGAAACCGGAAGCTCTTCTGCCGGAATCACTGCTTCTGCCTGCTCTTTTATGTCTTCCTTTTTATCTTTATAAAGGATAAAGGATACCGCAAAGGCAACTCCGACTGCGATCGCCATCTCGATCAGATACTGTACCGGCTGGTTCAGGCACAGAAGGATACCAAAAATACCTGTCACTCCGGTTCCTTTTGCTCCAAGGTGTACGATTGATGCATAGAGTGCACCGCATCCTCCACCGATACATCCTGCGATGAACGGTTTGAAAAATCTTAAGTTCACTCCAAAGATTGCCGGCTCTGTAATTCCCATAAATGCACTTAAAGATGATGGAAGTGCCAGCGCTTTGATCTTCTTATCTTTTGATTTTACTGCAACTGCAAGCGCTGCTGCTCCCTGTGCCACGTTTGCCGCACTTGCCAGCGGAAGCCAGTAAGTCACTCCATACTGTGCAAGCTGTCCCAGGTCAATCGCTGCATACATCTGATGGATTCCTGTCACTACGGTCGGTGCATACAGACCTCCCATTACGAGACTTCCCAATCCCAGAGGAAGTGTCAGAAGCCACTGGATACAGTTCAGGATCGCATTCTCCGCCCATACAAAGACCGGACCGATCGCTGCCAGTGTCAGATACCCTGTCACAAATACACTTACCAGAGGTGTTACGAACAGATCCAGTACCTCCGGAACAACCTTGTGCAGCTTTTTCTCAATCACAGACATCAGCCATACGGCAATGATAATCAGAATGACATGTCCCTGATACCCAACCATATCGATCTGATAGAGTCCAAAGAATACCGACTGCGTTGCTTTCACACCTTCTGTCGCCACAGTATACGCATTCTGCAGCGCCGGGTTAATTGTGATCATTCCGATTACAGCTCCCAGGTATGGATTCGCACCAAACGCTTTTGCAGCTGAAAAAGCAATCAGAATCTGTAAAAAGGTATACGCTGTATTACTGAACAGATTTGCAAATACATACAGTGAACTGGTCGTGTCAATATGAATAAAATTATTCGTATTCATAAAATCAAGAGAGTTCATGATTCCCATCAAAAATCCACTTGCCACAATGGCAGGAATGATCGGAACAAAAATATCTCCCAGAAGCTTGATTGCCCGCATAAACCAGTTCTGCTTCTGTACCGCTGCCTCTTTTGCTTCTGCCTTGGAGCTTGCTGTCACTCCTGCAATCTCAATAAACTGATCAAACACCTTGTTGACCGTACCTGTCCCCAGAATAATCTGAAGCTGTCCTGATGCCTCAAACACTCCTTTGACTCCATCTACATTCTCCAGCGCACCTTTGTCTGCCTTCTTGTTATCTGCAATAACCAGGCGCAGTCTGGTCGCACAATGTGCCGCTGAAATGATGTTCTTGCTCCCACCAACATGATTCAAAATTTCCTGTGCGGTTTTTTTGTAATCCATACCTTCATCCCTTTCTTTTTTCTTTGCAAGACTCATGTTTCATGTAATCGATTTCATATCTTGTAAGATTATAATAGTGAAAAAAATGCCATTTGTAAAGATGGCATTTTTACTAATTTATATTTTATTTTTTTGTATATTTTGCCAGATTTCTGTTTTACAGCAGTTCATAGCCAAGCTTAATCTCTGTCGTGAGTGTCTTTCCTGATTCTACCATATCCAGCAGCAATCTGGCGCCTTTTACACCACTTGTCTGATATCCGAAATGCACGGTTCTGATTCCGCCCGTAACCGCTTTCAAAAACTGGTTGTCCCCAAATCCCGTCACCTGAATACTCCTTTGGGGCGAAAGCTGTGCAATTGCTTCGATCACTCCTGCAGCGATGGTATCTGTGGCACAAGATATGATATCGATATCACTCTCTAATCTCAAAAGATCACATGCCTGCTCATATCCGGACTCCATTGTGAAGCTTGCCCGGCGCAGACATCCTTCCTCCAGTTCTCTGCCAACTGCTCTCAGACCATCCCGGAAGCCGTCTTCTCTGGCTGCACCTGCCGCCTTATCCGCTCTTGTCACACCGATATAAGCAATACGTCCGGACATTTCTTTTCCGATCTGTTCTGCCAGTTCTTTTGCAGCCCCATAATCATCATGGTAAATACAGCTGACCTCGTTTGTCTGCTGTCCGATTACTACGATCGGCACTCTGCACTTTTTCAGTTTTTCCTTGTGCGCACTGGAAAGGACTGTTCCTACCAGAATGATTCCGTCCACCGGATAAGATTCAAACAAATCCATGTATTTCAGCTCTTTGGACGGATCGTTATCTGTGATGGTCAGAAGCATCTGATAGGCTCTTTCTGAAAGTACCTGACCGATTCCCTCTGTAATCCTGCTGATCGACTCTGAATTGATCTTTGGAACAATCACTCCGACCAGGCACGCTCGTTTGGTGCGAAGCGTTCTCGCCTGTACAGACGGGCGGTATCCTGTTTCTTCGATCACTGCCCGAATCCTCTCCTTCTTTTCTTCACTTACGTATCCCCCGTTCATATATCTCGACACTGCTGCACTGGATACCTGCGCAAGCTTTGCAATTTCCTTTATCGTCATAAGTTCTGCTCCTGTGGATTTTCTTTTGACTTTATTATAGGAGTCTCCTCTTCTGTTGTAAAGTAGAAGAACGCTAAAAAGCAGGGACATATCGCCTGTTACGCAATATGTCCCTGCCCTTTTTATCCACGATTCTTAAAATTCAATCGTTTCTGTCTGCTGCTCGATATTATGCCGTCTCGCATATCCGGTCAGAATCATAGTCAGTGCACCGTCGCCTGTCACATTGCATGCGGTACCAAAGCTGTCCTGCAATGCAAAGATTGTCAGCATCAGTGCTGTTCCTGTGGCATCAAATCCAAGAACTCCCGTGATAAGACCCAGAGAAGCCATCACCGTTCCGCCTGGAACCCCAGGTGCTCCGATTGCAAACACGCCAAGCAGTGCACAAAATAAGATCATGGTTCCGACTGACGGCAGTTTTCCATATAAAATTTGGGAGACTGTCATCACAAAAAATACTTCTGTCAGGACGGAACCGCAAAGATGAATATTCGCAAACAGAGGGATTCCAAAGCTTACCATATCATCCCTCAGTACCGGCTCCGACTTTCTGGCACATTTTAAAGCCACTGCAAGCGTTGCAGCAGAGGACATCGTTCCCACTGCAGTAATGTATGCCGGACCATAATGCTTTACAACTTTCCACGGATTGTTTCCGGAGTAAATTCCACCCACTGTATATAAAACAGTCATCCAGATAAAATGTCCTATCATTACGATCAGCACAACCTTGAGAAATACCGGCAGCTGCTTCGTGATCGTTCCCTCGTATGCCAGAGACCAGAATGTAAGTGCAATAAATACCGGAAGGATCGGAATGACAATCTTGGATACGATCATCAGTACGATCTGTTGAAATTCTTCTAATAGCCGGATCACTGTCTCTGCTCTTGTCCATGTTGCCGCAAGCCCGATCAGAATGGAAAATGCAAGGGCACTCATCACGGACATGATCTGCGGAATCTCCAGCTGAAATACAATTTCAGGAAGTTCTTTCAGCCCATCTACTTCCGAAACAATTGACAAATGCGGAATCAGTCCATATCCTGCTGCCATTGATCCCAGCGCCGCTAAGACGGAGGATACATAAGCAAGAAGAACAGCCACTCCTAATATCCTTGACGCATTTTTCCCGAGCTTCGTGATTGATGGCGCAATAAACCCGATCACAATCAGCGGTACACAGAAATTAATCAGCTCTCCTAATACAAACTTGATCGTGACGATCACATTCATGACCGCTTCATTTGAAATCAGCCCCAGCACAATTCCGATGATCACTCCCAAAAGAAGCTGAAACGGCAGACTTTTTAAAATCTTTTTCATCGTTTTCATCCTTTCCCTCATTCTTTACAATTCCTACTTTTTCAGTATGTTTTAAGTATACTATAAATCTGATAGAATTACTATATTTTTTCTAATTTTATGTGGGAAAAAATTTTTTAGAAGTCTTTTCGTATTGATTTGAAGGTGTTACACTATAAATAATAATCTCCATAAATTCACAGACTTGTTTTTCTGGGACGTCTGATCTATGGAAAAGATGCCAAAAAAGTCCGTTATGTCCAAAATATGGAACAGACGATCCAGGAGCTTTCATGTGATGTGAAAGAACTGCAGTTTTACTTTTTTCCAAAAACTCCATGCCTCAGCTCAAAATGCATCTTGCAAACTCCCCGTCTCTTCGTGCTGCCTACACCGGTCAGTATGCAGAGATCTTTTCATCAGAACCCTCCAAAGGGGCGTTCTGATGCATCGGGGACTGAGAAAATGATCTGAGTATGTTTGAGGCTTCCGGAATGAAGCTTGCCATGGGCAATGCAGTTGAGATTCTGAAAAAAGAAGCCGATTATATTCTTCCGGACTGCGATCATAACGGTGTGGCTGAAGGGGCTGCGTTATTGGAAAGGATGACTACTTAAACCATCCTTTCTTTTTAAAAATCCAGATTTCCACTGCAATAAGAAGCAGACACACAACACAGATGATCCCGTACCCTCCCGGTGCAGTCAGTTCGGGCATATGTGCAAAATTCATTCCGTACCATCCTGCAATCAGCGTCAACGGCATAAAAAGCGTTGTAACAATCGTCAGCACTTTCATAATTTCATTCTGCCGGATATCGATCTGCGTCTGATGCATTTCTCTAAGCTGCATGGAATACTCTTTGAGTGTCTGCACCATGTCATACAATCGTCCTGCCTTCTCACAGAAAAGCCCAAAAAGCAATGCTTCCTGTTCTGTTTGATGTCTCGCTGCATTTTGCTGAAGAGTTTCCCCCATATCCGATAACTGTTCATAATACGCACTCAGCACAGAAAGTTCCTTTCTGGATAACAGGATTTTTCTGTCAAAATCTTCCATATTTCCCTCCAGCAGTTCCTCTTCCAGATGGGAAAGCTTTTCTTCATAATCCTGCAGAAACAGCATGTCATCTTTGATAAGATACTCCATCCAGTCAAACAAAAGCAACAATGGCGAAGTACGCTCTTCATCCTGATATTCCCGGACTTTTTTCATCTCTATTTTGATATGATCCTGATTTTCAATAAAGATCAGCTGTTCCTCTGCAATACAGTACCCAAACGTGATCTTATCTCCTGTCAGCTTTGTTTTTCTTGGAATCGCAAATGTTCCTGTGACTGCCTGACGCAGACATTCTGCCTTACAGAAATGCACTCTGTTCAACGCAATTTCACCAAAATTTCTTTTAAAAATATGCGGATACTCCGCCTGAAATTTTTCCGGTGTCAGAATTCGCAATTTGTTTATACTCTTTTGCACAATCTCATCCTTTCTATTACAGCCTGCCCGGATATCTGCAGTTACTCTGCCTCATCCAATATCTTTTGTATGGTGTTTTTTACCAGTGTAAATGCCACCGGATTCTTTCCGCTGTTGATCACAATATCTGCCATACATCTCGTCGGCTCTACATATAAATAATGCATCGGTTTTACTGTTGTCAGATACTGCTCCACAACACCTTCCATATCACGTCCCCTCTCCTTGACATCGCGGATGATCCGACGCAGGATTCGTTCATCCGCATCTGCCTCCACATAAACCTTGATGTCCAACAAATCTCTCAGACGCTCATCTGCCAGAACAAGAATCCCTTCCAGAAGAATTACTTTTTTCGGTTCCACCCTCACAACCTGATCCGATCTTGTATGCTGTGTATAATCGTATACCGGACAATCTACTGCCTTTCCTGCTTTCAGGTCCATCAACTGCCGGATCAAAAGCTCTGTCTCCATTGCATCCGGATGATCATAATTTGTCTTTCTTCGCTCTTCTAACGGGATGTCACTCTGATCCCTGTAATAATTGTCATGATATAAAACTGCTACATCCTCTTTAAATTCTTTCTTTAATTTTCTCGTAAATGTAGATTTTCCTGAACCGGTTCCACCTGCAATTCCTATGATAATCGTTTTCATATTTTCTCTCCATGTATCCGTTTTTCTTTTTACTATACCATATTTTCTTTCAGGAGAGTTACTCTATTTTGCAAACTCTTTTATCTCTGCTTCTGTTCTTGCAAACTGACCGACTGCTTTTTCTATTTTTCCTCCATGCCTATAATACTTTGCTTCCGTTTGCGGTTAATTTAAACCTGGCTCCCAGTACTTCTGCCGCTTTCCTACACATCATCATCCTGCCGAGAAAAATTTCAAAATATTCATACATTGTACAAATCTCCTCGTCAATCTGTAAATTCAATGCGATCAGATGCTTCTGCGCATTCACTTTTACAGCCGCACTTGTCACTGCATAATTCACACGATCGTGCTTATCAAAACTTGCTTTTTCTTTATTTCTTACACGATTTCTCCTGACATCTGTCTTATCCGCAAGAATCAACGCAGCTGATATTGCATCGATGGCCTCCCCTGTAGATTCATCATGATTTCCAATCGCTGACATAACAAGGATTCTGTCTCTCAGCGGCATTTTCAACTTTTCCAAGATTGAACATGCCAGAATTGCCCCATATTCTCCATGATTCTTTCGATTGATCACATTCCCAATATCATGCATAGCCCCTGCAATCTCTGCAAGTTCAATCTCATGTTCTGTATATCCAAATTTTGACAAAATCATCCCTGCACGTTTTGCAACTATTGCACAATGTTTCTCGGAATGATCGGTATACCCAAGAATTCCGAGATTTTCGTTGCCCTTCTCCAAATACGCTTTTACTTCCTCATTTTGTAATATCTCTTTGTAATTCAATTCTTTCGCCTTCTCCAATTCCATTTTTCCGTCTGAAAATTTTTCTGCTATTTCTGTCTTTTTTCCGCATTTGCATAAGCAGCCTCATAAAAGCACTCCTGGGAATTCAATTTCTGTACATGAAGATTTCGATCCACATAGATTCCTTTTTCCGTCAGACATTTTCCTTTTTCATCATCCTTCATCATCGTTTCAAACATCCAGTCCAGCTGATTTTTTAATCGTTCATCCAGAACCGGGGCAGCCACCTCCACACGACGAAGCGTATTTCGTGTCATAAAATCTGCTGAGGCAATATACACATTCTCTCTTTCTTTCGTTCCAAATCGATAAATTCGAGAATGTTCCAGGAAACGCCCTACAATACTTATCACAGTTATGTTTTCTGTATACCCTTTGACACCTGGAATCAGACAGCAGATTCCTCTGACAATCATTTCAATCTTTACGCCTGCCTGAGACGCTTCGACTAATTTGCTAATGATCACCTTGTCTGTCAAAGAATTGATTTTAATTCCGATGTATCCTTCTTCTCCATTTTTCACATGTTGAATTTCTTCTTCTATCATATCCAACACTTTATTCTGCAAACATTTTGGTGCTACTAATAAAAGATGGGTTTCTTCCACTGTTTCTCCTCTTAACAGTGCTGCAAACACTTCAGCAGCCTCTTTTCCGATTTCTTGATTTCCTGTAATCAATGACAGATCCGTATACAGCGCAGATGTTTTTTCATTATAATTTCCAGTTCCGATCTGTGTCACATAGGACACTCCTTGCTCTGTTTTTCTGGAAATCAGGCATAATTTTGAATGTACTTTATACCCGTTTAATCCATAAATCACATGACAGCCGGCCTCCTCCAATTTTCTGGAATATTCAATATTATTTTCTTCATCAAAGCGGGCGCGAAGTTCTACCAGTACAACAACTTCTTTTCCATTTTCTGCGGCTTCCACCAGTGCATCTACAATCTGGCTTTTATTTGCCAAACGGTACAACGTCATTTTAATCGATACAACCGACTCATCCTCCGCTGCTTCATATAGCAGATTGATAAAGGATTTCATACTTTCAAACGGATAAGATAAAAGCACATCTTTTTCCAGAATCTGCGGAATCAAAGATTCCTTATCATTCAACTGAGGGGTTGGCCTTGGGGTTCGTCTTGGATAAAACAACTCCCCTGCATTTGTATTTTTCAGATAGCTCTGAATAGCAAAGACAAATGACAGATCCAATGGGACGTCCGACCTAAATACATGTTCCTTTTCCACGTGGATCGTTTTGCATAACGCATGCATCATTTTTTTATTCAGAGTTCCGGTAAATTCCATCCTGACCGGGTTCATCCGCTTTCTCTCTTTTATTAAATTTTCCATCGCATCTCTGTAATCCAGATCCTCGTCATAAATCATCTCTGTGTCAATATCTGCATTTCTTGTGACACGAATCAAAGATTTTTCTTTCACACTATAATTTTTAAAGAATTTCGGAAGAAATTGCAGAATTAATTCTTCTGAAAGCAGAAAGGTTCCCTTTCGAGTTGGAATATCGATCAATCTGCGGAACACATTGTTGCTGCATGGAATGATTGCAGTTCTCGTCTTCCCACCCTTCGACTCCAAAAGAGCAACAGCATAGATATCCTTATTCTTTAAAAAAGGAAAGGGCTGCTGTTTACTTACGATATTCGCTGATAAGTAGGGTGCAATTTCCCTGTCAAAATATTCCTCCAGAATTTTTCCTTCTTCTGCAGACAGCTTATTAAAATTGATCAAACGAATTCCCTTCGGCTCCAGTTCCCCCATCAATTGTTCATAAATAACCGTCTTTTTCTCCTCTAGCTCTCGTGTTGCCCTTATAATTGCTTTCACTTGCTCTTCACTTGTCATATTGGTTTTATTCTCACGAACAACTTCTGATACATCCATTTGATCCATCAGCGTTCCTACTCGAACTCGATAGAATTCGTCTAAATTTGACTGGTATATCGATACAAAAGTCAACCTCTCTGCAAGTGGGACTTTCGGATTTCCCGCCTCATTCAATACTCTCTCATTAAACTTCAACCAGGATAATTCCCGATTCATCATATATGGACTTTTCTTTATTTTTTTCTCTGCTTCTTTCATCTAAACAGTTCCTTTCTATGTTTTTTACTCGCTTTTCTTCTACAAACGGCGGATAGCATCCGTTGCCAACACGGATCTTTCACATTCTTCCGGCAACAAAGTAACCTGCCAGCATAACGGACTTCCCTTCATATGCTCTGCAGCATAACTCAATCCATTGGTTCTTTCATCCAAATAAGGTCTGTCTATCTGATTTGGATCTCCCAATAAAATTATTTTTGTTTCTTTTCCGGCACGCGTAATAATTCCCTTAATCTGTGCCGGTGTCATATTTTGCGCTTCGTCTATGATCAAATATGTTTTCATGATGGATCTTCCTCTGATAAAGGTCAGAGCCTCTGTCTGGATGATTCCTTTGTCAAAAATTTCCTGTATTTTATCATTCAATTCCTGCTCATTTGAATATCGCTCACGATCACTGGAATCTACCAATTGTTCCAGATTATCCATAATCGGACGCATCAAAGGAGAAATCTTTTCCTGCTCATCACCTGGAAGAAATCCAATGTCAGAATCAAATAAAGCATTCGGACGACAGATCAGTATCCTCCGATATTCTCCAGATGGATTGTTTAACAATTTTTCCAGTCCCACTGCCAGTGAATAAAAAGTTTTGCTCGTCCCTGCCATTCCTTTTACAATGACAAGCGGAGCTTTCTCTGCAGACTGCATCAATGCTTCCTGTAAAAAATACTGTCCTACATTCCTTGGACTAACTCCATATGGAGCAGCTTTTCTATAATCAAGCTTTCGGATCATCCCTTTCTCAACCCGCCCCAACTGGGTCTTTTTCGAAGACTGATCCGCTTTTAACACAATAAATTCGTTTTCAAACAATTCCGGGCAAGTGTGATTCCCGCTCATATCACAGCAATATACACATTCTACCGGAACTCCCTTTTTCTTAAAATCTTTAAACAATTCTTCTGGTACAAACACCTCTCTCCTCCCCAAATACTGCTCCTCATGTACCGCAACCTGCTCTGTCCCAAAGTCCTCTGCCTGAATTCCAAGCAACTGTGCTTTGATACGCAAAAGAATATCTTTTGTCACCAGAATCACCTGTTCTTTCAGATCATTTGACAGCCCTACACAAACTTTCAGAATGCGATTATCAGATTTATGTTCCGGAAGATCCGGAGGCAATTCAACGTTCCGGTAATTTTTTTCTACACGCAGAGTCCCTCCCCATTCCATACGCACCCCTTCCAGCAAATTTCCTTTTTCTCTGTGTGCGTCCAAAATCCGAATCACTTTGCGTACATTGGCACCTTTTTCTCCCTCTTCTTTTTTCATGTTATCCAACTCTTCTAACACTGTCATCGGAAGTACCACTGTATTTTCCTCAAAACATTCGACCGCATAGGGTGCCTGAATCAGCACATTTGTATCAAGTACATATGTTTTTTTCATAAAAGACCTCTTCACATCTTTGTTTTTATTCCATCGCACAAACAATCTGCGCAATGTTCTTTTACAGATTACCTCTGCCTCGTATAATCCAATATCACATTTATATAAAATTTGGGTTAAAAGTAAAAAAAGATTTCACTTTTTATGTCTTCAAAAGTGAAATCTGAATACTTCGGCTATCCTTTTTTATTTATTCTTCTGTTTTCTTTTTCTCTCTATACCCTTTTATCCCTCAAAATGTTTATGATTGCATAATTTCCAGAACCACGGGTAGGAACCTCTCCTTTATGTTCCTTTGCTGCTTTCATCCAGTTTTTCAGTGCAGATTCGCTGACTCCAAGATTCTCCGCAGCTTTGCGAAGTGGCAGCTCCGGATGATCCAAGCGATACTGTACTGCATCCTCTTTAAACTGTTGGGAATATTTTGTACCTTTTGCCATAACCATTCTCCTCCTTGATCTATGACTATCATATACTATTTATCGAAAATGGTCATGTTTATTTTGTACTATTTATATTCTAACATCAGAAAACTGATTCCATCGCAATGGATCAGTTTTCTTTAAATAATAGCTACTTCATTTTTCTCTTTTTATAGAGTCCTACAATCAAACCAAAACTAACAATCGCTATTAAAAACCATGCAACTATATTTGTTGTATCTCCGGTTTTTACCGTATTTATTATTTTCTGAATAGGATTTGGCTTATCCGGTTTTGAAGGTGTCGGATCCTTTGGCTTATCTGGATTGTTCGGTGGTATTTCTGATGAAACCCATTCAGCTTTTGGCTCTATCGTTACATTATATTCTACATTCCCATTGATTTCAGATGGAATATTAACAAGGAATGAAGCTGATTCAAATTTATCTGTACCACTTTCTACATTTCCAATCTGTGCAAGCAGGTAAATTCCTTCATTCAGTTCACAAAAACTCGTGCGTCCCGAAGTATCTGTTTCTTGCATTAATCCGGAAATATTATTTTCTTTCGCAAATGCAAACAATTGTTTTGCTTGTTTTTCTCTTGCTTCTGCACTGGTATCTTGTAATGATATCCCTGAATCTTTAAAATCATTTTCCCAGATCAACTCATCATTTTTCATATATTGAATTGGAAATATTGAGAACTTTGCTCCTGAAAGAGTCACTTCTTTATCTGAGCTATTTCTCCCCTTGTAAATAATTTGAATGCTTCCTGTTCTGCTTCCTGCTCCTGCATGGATTGTTGAAATATCTATAAAATTACCGACAAGAAAAAGCATAACGAATAAAATAATGTGAATACTTCTTATCTTCTTTCTCACCTTACTTTCCTCCTTTTTCTATCTCGTATACTATAAATCACAGCTATCATCAGCCCTATGAAAATTACTATAATTGTTACAATCAACACTTTAGCAGTAAAAGATAACTCCGGTTTTATATTTGTATCCGGCTCTTGCTTCGTTGCCTCTTCATAAGGTATTCTCTCTCCACGTACTAAAAGTCTGTGTGTATTGATTGCAAATGGTGTACAAGTAACAAGTGTAGCATAATCCTTGCCTGATTCAATAGATAACCCATCTGTCTCTTCCGGTAAAACCGTTAATATCTGATCAATCTGATATGCCAGGGTTTCATCTAAAACTTTAATGTAAAAAATATCCCCTACTTCCAGTTTATCCATATTGGTAAATAGTGTTTTTGTAGGAAGACCTCTATGTCCTGTCAGAACTGTATGTGTACTTTCTCCACCTACAGGAAGAGATGTACCCCAGAAATGTCCGACACCAGCCTGCAGAACTGCTTCACTTGTTCCATGATAGATTGGAAGTTCTATATTAATCTTAGGAATACGAATGTATCCCATCATTCCAGAACCATCTACATTCAACAGTCCCTCATAGCGAGCATCTATTTCCACATCTTCTTGCGAAAATGGATCAATCAAATCAATATTTCCCAGCATTTCCTTATTATATGCTCTCGCCTCTTCCAACATCTGCTCTTTTTCTGCCTTACTTAACTTTACACTTTCCTCATCATAATAGGATACAACTTTGGAACCATTCTTTTCGTTCAGATAACTACTAAATGTTGGATATAACAATACGGAGAATGCAACCAAAAGTACGATCAGACGAATAATATCTTTTATTGTTATCTTCTTTTTTTTCTTCTTACTCTTCATTTCATTCTCCCTGTTGTTATACTTGGAATTGCGGTTACCTTCCGTGAAAGATAACCGCCCATTCCTTAAATATTATCTTGTATCTCCGGTAAAATTATTATGCTTCTTTTCTCTTATCACGGATGAAGCTTACTGCTACACCGAATACAAGAAGAGCTGCAATTACAGCAAATGCGATTGCTCCACGTCCACCAGTGGATGGAAGGAGGGAACCTGTGCTGTTTTCTACATCGATGATTTTATCTTCTTCTGCTGTATCGTTTTTCTTAACAGTCCAATTTGTATCGCCATCTTTTGTAATTGTAACTTTGATTGGATCTGTCAACTTGTTGAATCCTTCTGGAGCCTGTGTCTCTACTAACCAGTAATCGCCCGCTGCAAGACCGTTAAGGTGGAGGTTATATCCCTTTCCTACCTCTGTTGCTACTGATTCAAATACAGTATTTTTCGAATCAGCGTCTACGACATAACTTCCGTTACTTCCTGTTACTGCAATAGCATTTTCACCGTTTTTAGCATCTGTTGCAGATCTATATAAACTAAATTTTGCGCCTGCTAACAGTCCCTTCGTTTTCTTGTTAATCTTTTTGATATCTAATGGATATGTGTTTGTTTTTGCTTCACTTGGTGTTGTAGTTGTTGTATCGCTTGGATTGTTTCCGTACTCTAATGAAGCATTGTTGTTATTTGTTACTTCTGCACCTTTGTTTACTTTTGCATAATATGTAACTGTGAATGTTTTTCCTTTATTTGTCTGGTTCGCTTTTACCCATGCCGAAAGGTCAAGACTCATTTTTTTGCTGTTATCTGTGGCAATTGCTGCTTCTGTTGGTGCTGCACTAGCATCTGTTCCATCTGTAAATGCTACTGTAACAGCTACTTTATTACCTGTACAAGCTGTTCCACTTACATCATTTACAAAATCAAGACCTTTGGATAATTCATCGTGGATTTTATATACATATCCAGCATATCCTGTTGTATCTGGGATTGCGCCTTTTACTGTATATGTTACTACCTGACCAATTTCAGCTGTTTCTTTATTTGCTGTTTTAGTAATGCTTGGTGCTTCTGTTTTTAAGTTTACAGTATTTGTTGTTGCATCTACTGTAACTAAAGAAGACTGAATTGCTTTTCCACCTGTTACATATACAAGATAGTAACCAGCATCTAATTCCGTAAATTCATAAGATGTTTTGCTCTCTGCGATTTTACCAGAAGTTTTTGTTACTCCTAAATTATCTGTTAAAGCTTTTGCTGTAAAATCATTTGCAAACTGCTGAATAGTAGCTGTTTTATCTGCAACTGCCTTTGCAAACTCTTCATCTTTAGAAGGTTCAGGGATGCTTAATACATTTGCCAACGCAGCTTTATACTGTGTATTCACTGTATATGCATAGTTCTTTGATTCTGTTGTACCAGACTCTGTCACATCAAATAATTTGTACAGATTGATTGTCTGACCTTTCAGATCCTGTCCACCTTTTGCAGTCACAGTAAGTGAACATGTTGTTCCTGCGGCAAATGCTGTGACAGACATAGCCATCATCATAATCGCTGCCAGCATTAATGCCAGGATTTTTTTCATTTTCTTCATAACTATTGTCTCCTTTTCTTGAGAATTTTTTTTATAGTTTTTCTGCTTTTTTATTTTCCTTGCATTTTTTATATCTCATTACGAAATATACCAGGAAAAGCAGAACAGCTATCAGGTAAATCAAATAGCTTCCGTATCCTCCGGTATCCGGAAGACCTGGGAAATGTCTATTAGTTATTGTGAAGGTAAATCCATCTTGCGATTTATCTATCGTTGTTGTATAACCATCCACTTTTGCTTCTGTGATGGAATACGTGTAATAATAAATATCATCTCCATCTGTCCTATATGCCGGGAGTTCTTTTATCACCTCCTGCCATTTAGATTTATCGATGGTACCTTTTATAGTGTAACTCTCGTAACCTGAAACTGTTTCTGTCGTTTTCTTTCCGGCTTTATCTGTCCAGGTACGTGATATTGTTACCGTAATACTGTTTGGTCTTGAATTATCAAAATTGTTTAAATCCTTCCAAACTTTATTGATTGTCAGCTTGATGTTCTCATCACATGGATCCTGTGACTCGGATGGCTCCGGTGTATCACTTTCTCCCGTATTCAATGTTGTCTTGGTATCTGACATCAATACTGCTTTTGCTGATGATTCATAAGCATTAAGATCTGCTTTCACTGAATCACCCTTGCTTACCAGAACAGCATTTTTTAAAGTCTCAAAGGTCTTTACCGGATTCATATGTCCTATTGTATAAATATCCCATCCGCTTGCAACATCCTTTTCATGACTGCTGTTCAAAATACTGTTATTCTTTTCAATCTGATCTAAAGATTGATCCAATTTTCTGTAAATACGGTAATTATTATTCTCACCTTCCACCTTCTCCTGTGTGTTAGCTTCATATACAGAATCCAACTTGCTCTTTCCGCTAAATGGTCCAACAAGAGCTTTTGTTCCACGAACCACATCACAGTAATACATGTTGTTGTTCTTCAAAAGTCCTTCATCATTGAATCCAACAAAGCCACCACTTCGTCCGTCTTTAGCATTACCGTCATTGTCATTTCCGGCTCCACCGGCATAGACATCATATCCATAACTGACACCGTAGACATTACTATCTGTAATTCTTGTTCGATTCGCCTTGATCAGACTCACACTGATATTCGATTTGGTATCATTATCATTCAAAAGTCCATTTTCGTCGCATGGAAGTTTGATGGATGAATCTCCGATCGTAATAATTGCAAGGTCTGTCTGTTGACCGTTATCCGTTGACTTCTTCGAAAGTCCTACAGAGATATCCAATCCAAGCAGATTTACGTGAAGCAGTTTGCCATCATACAGTGCATCCACTTTAATAATTCCAAGATTAATCTTCAGAAGATTGGAGTCCTGGATTTTATCCAGATACAATGCCTTTAGAAGTTTATTAACAAGTGAGAATATTACATTCACTGCTCCAGAATCCAACTTCAAATCTGCAAGATAAGCGAAACTTGTTCGTCCTGCAAAGCCGCCGGCTGTTCCACCTGACGCTACCTGTTTCAGTCCGATTTTCTGGTTCGTCTTGTCACCTGCTGTACAATTCGACATTCTTGCAAGATTTGCATATCCGATAAATCCTCCGGCAATCTGTTCATCTCCATTTGCACTCTGCACGGTGTAACCGTCATCAGTTCCTGTAACTGCACAGTCATCAATGTGAGAACCAAAAATGTCCATAACTCCAAGAGCTCCACCAAGTAACTGTCCTGTATTGTCTCCAATAACGTCTATCTTGTCTGCCTTAACTACTCCGCTCTTTCCAGAATAGCCGACAAATCCTCCGACACTGTTTAAACCTCTTACATTACTTAAGCTCGTTACTTTGCTGTTTTTTACAGAACCATTTAACAGAGAGCCGCCAAAACCTCCGGCTGTTCCGCTATAGGTAACCTGATTGTTCTGTCCTGATTTTATCGCTGTGTTTGCACTGACACTTAAGCCAGCATCCTTACTTCCGCTTACAGTTCCGTAATATACATAACTTCTAAATGCATCCAGCACATCGGTTCTTCCAAGCTTTAACAATTTATCAAGAAGCGAGGTTTCATTTCCTGCACTGATATTGGCAACTCCGGCTACATCAGCAACACCGAAGCATCCTCCGGCATATTCACCTGCAACTACGGAACGGATATTCTGTACAGAAACTCCTGCCTCTTCCGTATCCTTCTTGCCGAGTACCGTTCCTTCCAGATTTCCGGCAAATCCTCCGGCTACTTTTGCATAAGAAGTGTTATTACTTCCACTTGCATAAGCACCATTTACAATGATTCCCCAGTCATCCCAGGCTTCCACATCTGCATAACGGATTGTTGCGACTGTGGCATTTAATACTTTTATCAAATCTGCCGGTGTACTTAATAGTTTATTCAGAAGCTGACTGAGCAATCCTTCTCCTGCAGTTGGATTCAATGTTGCTACACTTCCTGGTCTTGAGCTTCCGACAAATCCTCCAACGTAGCTTCTTCCATCAACTCGTCTCAACTTTGTAACCTTGCAGCGTGCATCATTTTCGCCCCAGATCTGTCCACCGATCAGTTTTCCTACATAACCTCCGGCATAACCACAGGTATCTTTGTCATCTACACCTTCTGACTGAACAATCAGTCCACTCTGATAACCCTCTACTGAAGATTTCTTGATTACTGGCACAAAGACATTAAGTACCTGCAGCATTTGTCCTAATTGCAGATTAAGACCAAGGATATCAACTCCTCCAAGCTTTGCTGCTCCGCCGTTTATCATTTCTCCTGCAAAACCTCCGGCGCATCGAAGCCCTTTAATTGTCTTCGCCTGATAAGCCTGTCCATTTGTAATAGTCCCAGTCTGCATCGAGCCAACATATCCACCGGCTGCTCCACCATTTGCCAGTTTTATTTCATCTCGATAATTTGCTCTTCCAGCTACGACATTGTATCCGTAAGCATACTTTCCTATGATTGCATCCAGTTCAGCCTGATTAGTTACTGTTCCATGCTCAGCAAGATCACTTCCATAACCACCTTTTTTACCGACAAATTCTACCCATTTGTTCCAGGTTCCGTAATCCATCAAGGCAAGCGGTCCGTAAACTGCCGTATTTTCTTCTGTCGGATAGACAACGCTGAGTGCTCCCAGGATATTATCTACTTTTACCAGCCCCCACAACAAGGACAGGTTTCCGGTACTTGCCGTATCGGCTGACTCCATAAGTCCTGTGAAGCCACCTGCGATTTCTTCTCCATATACCGAACGGATTCTTACTGCTTTACAAGTACTTGTTGGTTCGGTATAAGCTTTACCTTTCCAATTCTTTGTATTGTTTCCCCAGATATGACCGCCTTCATTATGCCCTGCATAACCTCCGGCCATACCTCGTTGTACCTGTGTTGTGGAAGCCGCATCTGCACGAACTGCACCACCGCAAGGAACACAAGTCGTAGAGCTGTTTCTGATCGTCGGTACAAAGTCCTCCGCTAATGATGCCAATGTATCTGACACATCAACAAGACCACCTAAGATACCAGTATCGCCAAGTACATTTGCCACATTTCCGGGTTCAAGATCTCCCACGTAACCACCGGCTGTAATCTGTCCAATGATATAGGAGAAGTTATTTGCATTAGAGTCCTGAATATGTCCACCGGATATCTTTCCGGCAAAACCTCCTGCATCTCCAAGAACGTCATTTGCTGAGGCATCGGATGCTGTATTTTTCCAGGTCGCTTTTACTGCAAAACCTCCAACATTTCCTGTAACATCAGAATGTTCTATTGTAGAAACAACGACATTCAATGCATCCAGCACATTATTGATTCCTATCGATTTACCAAGTACACTCAAGCCTTTTCCAACAGAAGCTGCAGAGCCAATATTCATATACCCAATATATCCACCGGCATATCTGGCACCTGTTACTGCATATGTGCTTTCGTTTTCATTATAATATGTTGGCGCTTCATTTGCTTCTAAATCCTTCGGTGCTTTCACAGTTGTGTGCTTCAGGTTCGTAACATCACAGCAGCTTACCTGAACACCGCTTCCGTAACCGATAAATCCTCCGGCACTTCCGGAATTGCTGTCGTCTGTTTTCGTTTTGTTGGCAGTAACCGTAAATCCGTTGTCTGACTTAACTCCGGCATACTGCACATATGGAATGTAGGCATTGATCAGATTAAGCAGATCTCCAACATTTATATTCAGACCTGTGATTCCGCCCAGAATGCTGATTCCACCTCCAGCATCTGCCAACGCTCCGGAGTAAACATTTCCGCCAAAGCCTCCGGCATAAGTCTGTCCATTTACATGATCTAAGTTGTATACGGAATAATAGTTTCCTTCTCCTGCATCCTGATTGTTGACGGTTCCACTCTGGAAGTTTCCGGCAAAACCACCAGCAGTATCTGCAGTGACTCCTCCTTTATCCCCATAAGTAACCGTACACATCGTATACGAAGGAATCAGGTATTTCACTGCACTAAGCAGTCCGTTGACATTTATCAATTTCTTGATATCTGCATCATTTGCTACATCTACAAGACCTCCGGTCTGTGAGGAACCTACAAATCCTCCGGCAAAACCGTCTTTATCATTTGCTGTTACTTCTTTTAAATTTTTCACATCGGACTTAATGATCTCACAACTGTTACTCTTTCCGATGAAACCACCAGCTGTATAATCCACTACTTCGCCGTTGGAATTTGTGCCTGTTGCTTCTACAGTCATGCCTCCTGCGATGCCATTTACATGAGCTTCGTTGATTTTAACTCTGACACCTTCTGCCACAGAAAGCAGATTTTCAACTTTCAGCAAGTTGTTCAGTCCTAACAGATTCAAAGTCAGTCCATTTCCACCTGCCAGATCTCCCGGACCTGCACAACCGATAAAACCACCGACTCTGTTTTTTGCTGTAACAGATTTTACCTGGTTTAATGTTACAGTATCCACATCTCCACCAACAGCCTCGCCAAGCGCTCCGCCGGCATAATTTTCTTTTGCTTCAACTGTATATCCATCATTTACTCCTGTCACAGTTACATGATGCACAGTAAATCCAAGGAAGTTTCCGATTCCAAGCGTATTATTTAAAAGTCCTGTGACATTTGCTGTTGTTACACTTCCGGCAATACCTCCAGCACGATTTTCACTTGCTGTAACTGTTTTTAATCCTGTAAGCACATTGTCTCTTTGGGCTACACTGCTCGCATCCCCTCCGCCACGTTTCCAGTAAGGAAGTTTATTTAAATATTCAGGACTGGATTCTGCAATATAGACGCCATCACCGCCACCCAGAATACCACCGGAATAACTCTTACCAGCCTCGACCGAAACTGATGAACAATCCATGTTACATCCCAGGATTGCTGATGGTGCAATTCCTACAAGTGACAAGAGCATACCTGCTTTTTCTGGATCACTGGACAAAAGGCCCGTCAACAAGTCTTTTACCGTTGTTAAAAGGCTTACATCCTTGACTTCTTTATTTCCAAGGTTTGTAATCCATCCAACTGTTGAAATACCACTCACACCACCGGCATAACTTCCACTTGCTTTAACTGCGATGCTTCCATTCGCTCCGCAGTTGACCGCATAACTGTTTGCCTGTGCTCCTACGATACCGCCTTGATAATTTTCACCAGATACTGAGACATTGCATCCTGTCAGATTGCAATTTAACAAGATACTCTGTGGCTGCATTACTCGGATAAGTTCAACACCTACATCACTTAACAATCCACGGATTTCCGCATCTCTGCTGATTCCTGCAAACCCTCCGCCGTATTCTTTTACCGTTACAGAATAACTGCTGTTTTTCACGGAACAGTCGAAGATTCTTGTTCCTACCTGCTGTCCTACGAAACCACCGGCATAATCTTTATCGGCAGCTCCGATAGTTCCTGCCAGATTCTCTACATGGCAGTTTTCGATATTTACATTTTTATATCCAGTAGGAATCAAGCTACCAACTGGCAATGCATTGTCTAGAAGAATTGTAATCAAATCTCCAAGTCCAAGTCCCGGAATTGCATTTAACAATGATGATAATGCATTCACCGTTACTCCAAGAGCTGTTGACAATCCGTCATACTGTGTTACGCCTTCTGTATAACCGACAAACCCACCAGTACGATCATTAATATTCGAAACGCTGACTTTTCCTGTCACATCACAGTTTTCAATGGAAACATCTCCCACCAGCCTTCCGGCAAATGCACCTGTTGCATAAATCGTCGGATCCTTTGCCCTTGCATTTAAAAGTGCTGATAACGTATCTTGCAGATTCAAGTTTACGTTCCCAAAGCTTAAAACTCCTACTAATAAATCAACTATACCTCCTACAAGCCATCCAAGTCCTGATGTGAGTCCACTTATTATGGTCTGTGTGTTTTTATGTGTATTTGTATTATTTTTTACATCTATATTTCGTAATTCCAGATTTGATACGGAAACCGTTCCGGCGCTGACACCAATATTGTTTACATTAACTTCATTCGTTATAGTTCCAAAGAATCCAATTCCTATATACTTAGAACCATCCATTGCTTCTGTCTGGTTCACATTCACATTAGAAATCACAGGTCTTCCAGTTGCCAGAATCGTGTTTCCATCCGTAATCTTTGTTTGTCCATCTGCTAACTTTGCACCTTTGATATCCCCCGATACCATAAGTGGTGTCCACAGATCATCTTCTTGATTCGAGTTCACACCATCCTTTGATAAGTCAATATCTCGGAAAATGATGTAATTTGCATTGGATGAATATTTAAGATTGCCGTATTCACTCCTTAATTTATATTTATCTATATTTTTGTCAGGAAGACCATTTTCATTGACTCCACAAAATTCACCGGTTCCAACAGTAAGTCCACCCAGTAACGTCCCTAAAAGACCACCTACGCCATTAAGCAAACCTGCAAGAATGTTATCGTCGGAAAGGTTTACATTCGCCAGCTTGTATTTGCCATTTTCTTTATCATTCTCTGTATCTTTGTAATAAAGATATGAATTCTCACCTTTGACTTTATCTGCCTCAGGTCTTATATGCCCATGTGTAGTAGCACCTTCCTTTGCCACAGCGTCAAGTCCCAAATCAGCATCACCGGGATAGTACGGCGTATAAAAAGGATCTCCGCCTAACAAACCACTTACCAGACCCGGTTTATAATAAACATACAGTCTTGGAGTTACGCTCTTATTACTGCCGATTGCTCTCAGCTGAGACTCATTTCCAATCAGAATATATTTTTTCCCAGAAACCTCCACGTATAACTGCCCCGGTTTTGTTCTTCCATCCGCATGCTCACCATCTAGCCATTGAACTCCATCCGCTGCTTTTTCTGTCAATTGATCTGCAACTAATTCCGGCTTATCTGAATTAAACTTCTGCGATAACACATAATTATGAGACTTACTATAAGTCAGATACTCCTGATCTTCACCATCCGGATAGATCATCTGTCCCATACCAAACTGCGGTGCATCATAATCCATCGACATAACTGGTTCCGTTTCAGATTCTTCCTGTGCAAGCACCATCAACTGATACGGATTGTAAATGTAGATGGTATCCGTTTCTTTGTCATATAAAGTCGGTGTTTCATTTTCCTCAACTTCTGTTCCTGTAATAGTTCCGGTAAAGGAATCTGGCACTGTCCAGATTTGTTCAGAATTCATCTGGATATCATTCATCAAAATGTATTGGGCATCTACACCGTATTTCAGCTCTGTGCCTTCACTCTTTACTACATCTCCAGAAGCAATCGTTCCGTCCTTATCCCCTGTATATACATAGGCATCCGAACCTATCTGTTTTAACTGCTCGTAATTATAAATGCATATTTTACTATCCTTATAATAAGCATCTATATTATCTGTTGATTCCGCTTTAACATTTTCACCGGAAGATTCCGATTCGTTATTCTTCGAGTTTTCATTTGTTTCCTCCGATATCGCAGATTCGGACTCCGTGCTGCCATTTATTTCATCTGAAACTGTGGATTCGGTTGATGCTTCATCATTACTCATATTGGTTTCATCAGAAAGGGCCACTTGACTCGTGTTGGTACCTGATGGATTCAGATCTGCCGCATCCGCAATATTCACTTGAGAAAATAAGATAGCCATACATAGTATTACTGCGATAATTCTGTTCTCTATCCTTCTTTTTTTCTTCATATCTGGACCTCTAATCTTTTGTCTTCACTTGTTACTTTAATTTTTCCTTTTTAGCCATTTTTGCTGCTTTGCTGCCTCCTGAAAGCATTGCATCAGCTGATTGGAAAATGCTCCGCATTCACCATTTGAAATCATCTGTATTGCCTCTTCAGGTTCATACTTTCTTTTATATGGACGATCATTGATCAATGCATCGTAAGCATCAACAATTCCAACGACCTGTGCACACATTGGAATTGCATTCCCTTTTAAACCGTCCGGGTATCCTGATCCATCATATCTTTCATGGTGATGTCTACATATTTCATAGCTATATTGATTCAGCTTTTTCGTTGTTATCCCCTCTGGGAATCTCTGGGTCATCGCCGCACCTACTAATGGATGTTGTTTTACTACATTCATTTCTTCATCTGTCAACTTTCCATTTTTATTTAAAATTTCAATTGGTACTTTTATCTTTCCAATATCATGAATCGGTGCTAGATGAGCTACAGACGTAATTTCTTCATCTGTAATTCCATATTCCGGATATTTTTTCTGTAATTGAAGATATATCTGTTTCGTATAGAAACTGATATCATCTTGATACCCTACTTCAACTAAATGATTATGATTCAATACAGTAGTTAAAAGTGATACCATATCCCAATACTGCTTTGCCATATCCTGTTCTTTTTTTATGAGTTCCCGTTCCATCTTTATAACTGTGTTCTGGATAATCTTCTCATTATGTAAGGTAATAATTGCAGTATTCTCATTTGCATCTATATATTTTTTTGCTTCCATCCAAATATATGCATTCTTATCTTTTCCCGTAATTCTGCGATACGGAAGATCCTTTTCCATACATCCATCAACTAGTCTTTCTTCTAATCCTTCACTTGACAAGAAGTCATAAACCATTTTTTTGTCAGAAGCATACACATATCTTTCTACATACTGGCTTATGAACTCTTCATAGCTTTCTGTATTTTTTACTTTCTCATATACTTCACGGATATGCGAGTACACACACTCGTAGCTTTTTTCCTTTAAGTTCAGCTTTAACACAACATAAAATCGTCCAAAATATTCATCTTCTCCAGGGCGGATAACGTCTGAAACCTTTACACTCTCTAATTTATTATTGTATGTATTCTGCAAACTCAGCAATATTTTATGTATCTTGCAGGTATCTTCTAAACTTCTGGAACAAAAACGATCTTCTTCCAAGCAACGATTAATTGCCATTGTTTCCTCTACACACGATATAATATCCATTAAAGAAATGTTCTCCGGTTGTTTTGCCAGCATATAGCCACCATTTGTACCTTCACAGGCAGTGACTATTTTTGCATCTTTCAGTTTTTTTGCTATTTTAGGAACATAATTAGCAGAAACATTTAGCTTCCGTGACAATTCTGATGTAGATACCATCCGTTCCTGTGCTGCTAAGTAACACACAATTCTAATTGCGTAATCTGTCGAATTTTTTAGTTGCATCGTTATCCCTCTAATCTAAACCCTGTGAAGTCTTAGTTTATATCAAAAAAAATATCAAAATTGATATGTTCAATGTTTTTCACTGATAATTTTTCTTATCAATTTACGTATTATACGCTATTAAACTTAAAAATATAATGTGCAACGGACGAAAAATTTTTAACGTATTTTTGTTCGAAATGCTCCATTTTTGACTAATATGCAAAAAAACGAACCACACTAACCATGTGATTCGTTATCTTTTATAACAATTCCAGTATTTTTAATATAATAATTCCATTTCGGACAGCTAGCATCTCAGCTATGTTATCAAAGTCCATCCCCGTTAGTTTTACTATTTTTTGCAAACGATACGAAACTGTCCGGGCGTGCACGCCCATTAGTTCAGAAGCTTTTCGAATACTCTGTTTATGATTCAGATAACATTCCAGCGTATCAATCAGTTCTCCATTTTTCTGAACATCATACTGATGAATTTCATGCACTGTATCTGGTATATATGTTCTTAATTGCTTTTCATCCTTAATATTTGCAAAAATATGAAAAAAACCCAATTTTGAACAATCCACCACTGATTTATTTGCATCTCCTACTATTTTTCTAATGACATCAATGTATTCTATTGCAATTTTAGAGTTTGCGAAAGATTCTTGCAGATTGTGGTAACCCTTAACTTTATTTCCTACCCCAATCAGAAATTCGTATTTTGATTCTCCTTCTTTCAATTGGTCTTGTATCATTCTCTGGAACTCTTCCAGTTTTTTTCTTATATCCAGTTTTCCTTCTAGCCTGTTTTCATTATGAATATATATAACTTGGTTCGTGTTACAATAAATATACTCTCTCGGTATGAAATCTAAAATTGCTTTTTCTATAACTTCCATCTTTTTTCTTTGAAAAACAGTAAAATTATCTTTATAGTTTTCAGTTTTTAAATAACAGGTGACAACCCTATAATCTTCAGTTACACCAAGTTTAAGCAAGTTTGCAACCTCATCTTCCTCCGCTTCAGACAAGGAAGCATTTAACAATCTGTACTCCAAATCTCTATGATATTTTTTCTCCATATTTTTATCAGTTACAATTTGAGTCAGAACATATAATAAAAGCGGCATTAAACTATCTAATGCTATAAAATCCAGCTCTCTTAATGGTCCATTCACTTCTGAAACCACTAAATAAAACGTGCACTGGTTTAAAATATTGATTTTTCTAATATACTCAACATTTTTTCTCTTTTGCCTCATATATTCATATCTCGAAATAATGTTGGGAACATACTTTTCATAATCATCTGCGATTATTAAATCACTTTCTTCTGATGTACTTGAATACATGCAGTGGAAATCTTCATCGTACAAAGCTATTGGATTCCCAAGTATCCCCCCTGCTCTGTCAAACAGATTCTCTAATGATCTGTAGTCACTGGTTTCCTCTGGAAAAAGGCGATTAAATTCATCACGTGTCCTTTTAGAGTAGACTGCTTTTGAAATTTCTGTATTAAATACCTGCGACAGCAAATATTTAATAATCAGCCAATAGTTAAAATCCTGTGGAATCTCTAAAACCGGAATACTATGTTCATTGCAAAAAAGCAATAAAGTTTCAAACAGCTCATTTTGATGTGCTGTATTTTGAATTCTTTTCACAATAAACCCGCTTACCTGTTTTTTATTTAATTCTTCCAAATGACTTAGCATCATACGCTCATCCAGCTTTTCATAAACCATCAGAGATGTCAGAAGGAGTTCACCCCCCCCCACCAGAAATTTTTCCATATCCGGCGCTGCAATAATCCGAGCCCCTTTTATTTCTCTATTGATTCCTGAATTGTCACTAATTAATTTCATTCCTGGAAATTTGTTCGAGTCGATAAAGTCTTTTACTGTGTATCCCATTCGTGTTTGTACCTCCATGTTAATTTAGATCTCGCTCGCATAATCCTTTGTATTTGTAAGCTGCATAGGTGCTCACCTCTCTCTTTTCTTTGTTCCGTACATAAACTCATTGATTGAAAAAGGAATCGTGCTGTATCTTTATCGAATACCTGCGTCATAACATAGCGAATAATTCCCCAGTAATATAAATCTTCCGGAATCTCAAGCAGTGGAATCTCATATTTTTCACAGTGTTTTTCCAATAACTTCAATCGCTTTCCTGTTGGATCATCCTCTTCTCTTTTTTTCACAATGAAACCACTAATATCACTTTTTACCAAATCCTCAAAATGCTGCTCTACTTCCCGGTCACTGCATGATAAATATACCTGAAAGCTGGTTATAAGCATCTCTCCACCTGTCAGGTATTGTTCCATATCTTCAATTTCTATGATTCGAATGCCTTTTACTTCCCGATCCAGACCTTTTTTACCACAAAGCAGCTTCATTTTAGGGAATTGTTCTGATTCAAGTAATTTTCTTACAGTATATGCCATCGTTACTCCTTATCCATTGCCAAATCAATACAACATAATATCTGTTATGTTGTACAGTGCCTCTATTAACCTGTTCTATCCTATTTCTGCAAGTCATTCATTTCCTCTAAAAGAGAACTTTAAACAATAAAAATAATAAAGATTATAGCCGATTTACAAGGAGCGGTACTTAAATAGGACACAACTACAAAAAAATCAGAAAGGAACTATGTAATATGAACAGCATAACAGATAACATGGTGTTATTTAATATTATATCGTACGAAAATTAATCTGTCCATAAACAACATAACAGATATTATGTTGTACATTCTAATATTTCCTGTTCGACAATCTTATCCAGCTTCTTTTGGAACACTGTTTCTGTAGTTGCTGTATATATTCTCGTTACATTGATACTGCTATGTCCAAGTAAATCCGCAAGACCTGTAATATCTTTTGTCACTTTATAATAAATCCTTGCAAATAGATGTCGAAAATTATGCGGGAATATTTTTGATTCTGCTACTCCTGCCTTTTCTTTTAATCGTTTCATTTCTCTCCAAATATTACTTCTGTCTTTCCAGATTTTACACGCTCCACTGTAAAATATTTTATTTCGCTGATCCGAATTCCTGTACATGCTATTGTTTCAATACACAATGCAATCATTCCCAATGATGGCATACAATCAATGATGACTACATCATATTGCTCCTTGATACCATATAAAATCTGTTTCAATACATATTCCTTGCTCATTGCATTTACCAACTGTACTTCCGTACCTGCCAGTCCAATGTTAGAACAGATAATGTCTATCCCCTCTGCCTGATGTCTGATATAACAGTCGGAAGGAATATCTTCATCTTTCATTACTGCATCCATAAGAGCTGCAAGTGTTTCATTACTGTCATCACAATCACGATATCCAAATCCTGCGGATACATCAGACTTTGGATCGGCATCAACGATTAACACTTTCAAGTCTTTTGTGCTAATCCTACTGCTAAATTAGCTGTACATGCGGACTTTCCAGTTCCCCCCTTTTGATTTACAATAGAAATTACTCTTGCCATATGATTTCCTTTCCGGCATCTGAGAGAAAAAAGTAATAATTTTTTAGTGGATATTTTTACGAAAATTACGAAAATGATAAGTTGCATTATAAATCGCATAATAATTAGCTACCGAAATCGCCACATTTTTCTTAAAAATCATGCGAAGTTTGCGTTAATGAATTCGTACAGAAGCTTTACGAAAACACTGACGAACATTTTACGAAAATCCGCCCAAAAAGTTACATGAATTTATAATGCAAAATATGAAGTGAATAATATAAGAAAAACCCTTGAAAACACTGGATTTTCAAGGGTTTTATGGGTCTTATTAAAGATTTGCAAATATCAGATTAGTTTCCCTTCTGTTTTGCGACTTTTGGATTACATTCCAGCCTGATTTGTGAACTTTGAAATTATATTCCTGCCTGTATTGCTACTTATATATAGTACAGCTATGTATTTATCAGTATTTTCAAGAAATTGGTCTTTCCGGCTAATTAACGATTTCCTGTGTTCCCCAATTTTTTAAGTTGGGGAATGATTCTGAGCATTTGTTGCTTGATTTCAATTTCATTTTTTCTTATTTGGGGAATCCTTTTTATAAAGTTGGGGAGTATTTCCGTACCCCAACTTCTAGTCTCTCTCTGTTACTAATTATTATTTTTCAGGATATTACCTTCTATACACATAATTCATCTTTTAATTTTGAAACAGCTTCATATTCTAATTTCCCATCCGTATAATTATATAATGCCTTTCCTATATCTTCTGGAAAATATAAATCTACTGTACTTTTTAATCCTTCTTTAAAATACAATTCTCCATTCATTATATCACTATTTGCACCTGAAACCACCTCTTTAATTACTATTGTTCCCGGTCTTTCTGAGCTATCTCCATGAAAATCCTTCATTATAATTTTATTTAATCCAAAATATCTTAATTTATCCAATACATACCTGCTCTTGCGCTCTATATCTTTATATTTATGTATTGTTTTACTCTGCAGCGGATTATGATGATCCGCGCGTTTCACTTCAGGAGATTCCATATAATTATTATTTTCGTACCACTCTAACACCAGTCTTTGCAATTCATCATATGACTTATCCTTTACACTCTCCAATTCATCAGGTTCACCGATACGATATTTCTTAGAAAAATTGTTTGTTAAACAATTACATTCTAACTCAAACTCATCGCCTTGACATAATCCTTTTTCTATTTCTCCTTTTAAAATAATTGGCTCAAATTCTATTCCTCGATAACAAGAAGTCAGTAAAACATTAAGTAATTCATAATATTCCGAATCTTCGACGATCTTCACATCAGAAATAAATTCTTGTTCACCATTACATGAATCAATTTCTATCACGATAAAATTATCCACCATTAAGTGTAAAAAGCTACTATTCAAACGCAAAATATTTTCCTTTAAGTTTCTGTCTTTTATTTCTAATGTTGAAATTGGAAACGGTTGAAAAGACATTTCTTTAAGTTTTTCATACCAGCGTTGATATATAAATATTGCAACTTTATTTTTTTGATGTAATCTAATTACCTTATTAAAAAAACTGATATTTTTTCTTATTTCCTCTTCAGCTTCAATAAGAAACATATACGGATCAATCAATACATTTCTTATCATCTTTTTTCCCTTTCGTCATTGCTGCTGCAATTAAGCTATTAAGTAACTCTTGAGTTTCATCTTTAAAATCTTCCGGATATTCTAAATTACCATATGAGTTAAGTTTTCCTTTTTTTATTTTTGTTCCATTCTTATTCTGAAAAAAATTTATCGCAATCTGGTCTTCTCGAATATTTCCCACAAGCACATGATATCTCAAACGTAAAATCATATATTCGCTATGAGTCTCTACAAAAATTTTTCTTCCGTTTTTAGACAGCATAACAAAAAAATCCGCTAATCTACTTTGTGAATAAGGATGTAAATGTAATTCTGGTTGTTCAAACATAAGAATTTCATTTTTTTCTGATAATAATCCCGAAATCAAAACAGGTAACACCTGACTAGTTCCAATACCTACATTCATAATATCAGATTTTTTATATTGAATATTTTTCACTGAAACACTAAAACCAAAAGAATTCTTCTGTTCAACACTAATTTCACTAGCTATATTCAAATGATTAGCCCATTCATCTACCGCTTCTTCTAACATAATCGTATCAATTTCATTATCTGGTAAGATATATTTTTTTACTTTATTTTCCCTCAACAAAACTGATGCAAAATATGCCCCAGTTGTCCCAACATATTTAGGTATTGATTCAAATCCTATATTGTATAATCCTTGTGGTTTTTCTCTAATTGGACCTATATAAAAAATATTTTTTATTATATCTTGTATGAATCTTCTATAAACCATCGAAAAATACATAATATTGGCAATATCCGAATCTCTACTTTCTTTTTCATCTTTTCCAGCTCTAGACAAGTCATTAAATACCCTTGAGTATTTCAAATTTTTAGTTTTTTCATCATTTGGTACAGCTTTATATTCTGCCATTTTTTCTCTATATTTATCAATAATCTGCTTAATTTTTAACATGCCCTCCGGAGAACATTCCGATAAAGCATTTAACAATATCGTTTCTTTCAATATTCTAGGCATGTTATCTGTTCTTTCATATTCTGCAAATTGTAATTTTGAATATTCAATAATCAAATCTATTATTTCTTTTATAATTTTCTGATCTTTGTTTGTTCTATTTTTTATGCGATTCAATCCACCTCTCATTAATAACAAATAGAACTTTTCTGTTCCACTTATGGCAACCATTTCTGATTTATTAACTTGTTCAACTTTCTTAGTTCTTAATACTCCCATTAATAATTCGTTTAAAAATTGTTGAAATATATTATTAAATATTTCATCATATTGCACATACAAACTTCCCAACATTAAATTTTTTAAATCAATTAAAAACTCCGTAGATCTTTCATTAAAGTTAATTGCATACTTTTGATCATCCCTCTTACTTAGGCATATGTTCTCTTCATTAATAACTACCTCTAAATCACTTAAAACAGTAATATTATCTCTTTCTTTAAATGTCCATATAAAACAAGTAGTATCAATCCCATCACCTAATTCACTTTGGTATTCTAACGCCACTCCAATTTTTATATACCCCTTTTGAGAATCGTTAATAACCTCTTGAAAATCTCCCAATGTAACAAACTTTCCAGACAACAACAAATCAATATTAGGACTATTGCATTCTATTGTTTGTTTTATAGTTAATAACGTCTGCAATGCAGTACTTTTCCCACTACTATTAGCTCCCATAAAAACATTTAACGTAGAAACATCAATCCATTGTGGTTCATTGTAAGATTTAAAATTATCAATGAAAATTTTTTTCAGAAAAACTGCCATTATATATCCCCCTAATTTATTTTATATATAAAATCAGTCAACTTTAATAAGTTGACTGGAAATATTGTTTTATATCTTCATTTGTTATACACGTGTTATTTTCATATGCTTCTTTCCAAGGTGTTTGCTCATGGGTCATCTCAACTAACTCAAAGGCATTATAATCTCCATAATTATTCCAAACAGCCTCCATTGTCTCTTCCGACTCTACATCAGTGACATACAAAATCTCTTCTTTTTTCGGTATTTCATTCCTACCATATTTTTTAAAATAATTATAAATTTTAGGATTAACTGGACCATATTGCCATGCTTCAAAAGTTTCTGCAAAAAGTGGCTTATTATCCCACACAAAACTCCATCCCTGTGCAAAATACAATATCTTTTGTAGTTTTAGAGGCGTTAACGAAGCACGACTTTCCGAATATGATAAATGAACAAAATACTTTGCCGCATCTAATATAGTAATCATACTTTTCTCCTTTCTGCTACGCAACATAAACCTTATATATAATATAACACAGCTACTTTTTTACCGCAACAACCTTCAATGCAGATTTTTATATCTAAATAGAACTTTTCTTACTAAGTTTCTATTTACAAATAATATTTTTTCTAATAATCTAAAATACCTCCTATAAATAGTGTTTCCACTATCCATAAGAGGTATTTACATTTTTTAATCTAATGCAAAGTTCGCATTATGCGTTCATCTGAGCTGCAACTTCTGCTGCAAAGTCTTCCTGTTTCTTTTCGATTCCTTCACCTGTCTCAAAACGAACAAATCTCTTAACAGTTACGTTTGCATTGTTTTCTTTTGCAACTTTTTCTACATATTTAGCAACTGTAAGGTCGCTGTCCTGAACATATGCCTGATCTAACAGACAGATTTCTTTTAATTCTTTGTTCAGACGTCCGATGATCATTTTTTCAATGATGTTTTCCGGTTTTTCCGGATTCTCTTTCTTAGCTGCTGCAAGAAGGATTTCTTTCTCGTGATCCATGTATTCCTGAGAAACTTCTGCACGAGATGTATATTTTGGAGACATAGCTGCTACCTGCATAGCTACGTTCTTTAAGCATTTTTTGATTTCATCGTTTACTACGTCTGCCTCTGCTTCGATCAGAACACCGATACGTCCGCCGCCGTGGATATAATCTACAACACATCCGTCTGTTACGATCTTTTCAAATCTTCTGATGTTCAGGTTTTCTCCGATCACTGCTACTTTCTCAATAAGAGCATCTTTTACAGTCTTTGTTGTATCAGCTGCCCAAGCTTCTGCCATGAATGCATCCATATCTGCTGCATCAGAATCTGCAACCTGATTTACAACTGCATCTACAAATCCCTGGAACTCTTCGTTCTTAGCTACGAAGTCTGTCTCAGAGTTTACTTCTACAATTGCTGCTACTTTGTCGTCTTTAACAACAGCTTTTACGATACCTTCTGCCGCAATTCTTCCAGCTTTTTTCTCAGCTTTTGCCTGTCCGTTCTTTCTTAAGAACTCGATTGCTGCATCCATATCTCCGTTTGTTTCATTCAGAGCTTTTTTGCAGTCCATCATTCCTGCACCTGTCATCTCTCTTAACTCTTTTACCATGCTTGCTGTGATTGCCATGATTTTTTCCTCCATGAATTGAAATAGTTTACCAAAAATGCTCCAACCTGATGTTCAGGCTGAAGCATTTACGTTCATAATTATTCTGCTTCTACAGTCTCTTCAGCTACTGCTTCTTCAGCTTCCTCATAATATGCATCTTCTGCTGCTCCCTGATTTGCTTCGATAACAGCATCAGCCATTTTGGAAACAATTAATTTTACTGCTCTGATTGCATCATCGTTACCTGGGATTACGTAATCCAGTTCTTCCGGATCACAGTTTGTATCACAGATTCCGATCAGCGGAATTCCCAGAGTGTGTGCTTCCTGTACACAGATTCTTTCTTTTTTAGGATCTACGATGAAGATCGCATCTGGAATCTTTTTCATTTCTTTGATTCCACCAAGGTTCTTCTCCAGTTTTTCCCACTCTTTTTTCAGCTCGATTACTTCTTTTTTAGGAAGTACATCAAATGTTCCGTCTTCTGCCATTCTCTCAATGTCTTTCAGACGTGCGATACGGCTCTGAATTGTCTTGAAGTTTGTAAGCATTCCACCTAACCATCTCTCGTTTACGTAGAACATTCCACAACGCTCTGCTTCTGTTTTGATTGCATCCTGAGCCTGTTTCTTTGTTCCTACGAAAAGGATTGTGCCGCCTTCTGCTGCAATATCAGAAACTGCTTTGTAAGCATCGTCAACCATTCCTACAGATTTCTGCAGGTCGATGATGTAAATACCATTTCTCTCTGTGTAGATATATGGAGCCATTTTAGGGTTCCATCTTCTTGTCTGATGTCCGAAATGAACACCTGCTTCTAAAAGTTGTTTCATTGAAATAACGCTCATGTTTTTTCCTCCAAATTGGTTTTTTACTTCCGTATACTTTCTTTACACTGAGACCGGCTTGTCTTATCGTCAAACTTAGGCACCTTCAGTGATACCACGCATACGTGTTTTTTCGCAACGCTAGTAGTATATCATAGAAAATACTGGATTGCAAGGACTTTCTATGGTATGCTGATGGAAAAGAAAAAGAAAGGATGTACTCTATGAAATTTACATTTGCACACAACAATTTAAATGTACTGGATCTGGATAAATCTCTTGCATTTTACAAAGAAGCTCTGGATCTGACGGAAGTTCGCAGAAAAGACGCTGAGGATGGAAGCTTTACCCTGGTCTACCTTGGAGACGGAACTACTCCACATCTTTTAGAGCTGACCTGGCTGCGCGATATGGATCGCCCTTACAACCTGGGAGACAATGAGATCCATCTTGCGTTTGAAGTGGATGATTTCGATGCAGCTCACAAAAAGCACAAAGAAATGGGATGTATCTGCTACGAAAATCCGGGAATGGGAATTTACTTCATCTCTGATCCGGATGGATACTGGCTTGAAATTGTTCCCCAAAAACTGATCTAAGAATCTTAAAGCCCTGATGACACGATGACCATCAGGGCTTTTCTTTTGTACTTTGTATATGAATTTTTCTTTAGTAACGAACGTAAATCATACCGCTCTGAACCGGTCCTTGAATAACACCGATTCCGTAATCTGCTGCATGAATCATCTGACCACCACCGATATAGATACCACAGTGTTCCGCATTTACTGCTACATCTCCCGGCTGCGGGTTGCTTACCTGCGGCCATCCAAGGAATGTATACGTTGTACCAAGACGAGCATAATTGCCAGTCAGACAATACGCTACAAAACCGGAACAGTCAAACGCTCCCGGACTGCATGCTCCCCATACATATTCCGCTTTTCCTACCCAGCTGTATGCACGATCCACGACTGCATTTCCGGTAGACGGATTGTAATTTGGTTCCGGTGTCGGTGTCGGAGTTGGTGTCGGATCCGGAGTTGGTGTCGGTGTCGGATCCGGAGTTGGTGTCGGTGTCGGCTCTGGTGCCGGCGTTACAGTTCCACCGCTATTATCTCCACCGCCTGACGGTGTATTGGTATTTTCATTATTTACCGTGTTGTTCTTTTCCTGTTCCTTTTTCGCAGCTTCTACTGCCGCTCTTGCAGCTTCCTGAATCATTGCATCCAAGTTAGACACTTCTGCTCTCTTGGACTCAATCGTACTTGACAGCTCTGCTGTCTGTGTCTTGTACTCCTCATCCAGATTCTGCAATTTTGTCATATCTGATTCCAGAGATGTCTTCAGATCTTCTACTTCCTGAACTGTCTCTGCATATTCCCGCAACTTATCACGGTCATATGTATGTACTTTCTCCACATATTCCGTCTGAGTAAGCATCTCTGAGATACTTCCGGAAGCTACAATACGTTCTAATGCTGAAGTATCGCCTTCCTCATACATGTATTTAATACGAAGCTTCATATCTTCATACTGCTGCTGCTTTTTCTCTTCTGCTACAGCCAGGTCTTCCTGAGCCTTGGTAATCTCCTGCCCTTTGTTGATCAGCTGTGTTTCCAGATCATTTGTCTTTGTAAACAATTCATTCAGCTGTGCCTGAAGACCGTTCACTTCATTCTGAGCTGATTCTTTCTGATTCTGAAGACTTGTTGTATCATCTGGTGCCGCCATAACAGGTGTAACTATCATGGAACACGTTAATGCTGCCGCAAGCAGTACACTTCGTACTTTTTTCATTTTCATACTTTCACCTATCCTTAATATTCTTATTTATGTCCCCACATATTCTACATAATACCTGATTTTCCGCACTTTTTCAATACAGTTTGTGGTATTTTGAAAGGATTGTGTGGTATTATCGCCAAGTTTAATCATACAATAAGAATTATATTCGATACGTGATGAAAAAGCAATAACTTTTTAATATTTTTGTAATATTTTTCCTTTTTAATCTGCCTTACTGCCGGTTTTCTCATAAACAGCTTCAAAATCCATATCGCCTTTCGCCTGCACTGTCCCGATATTTTCTTTTGTATATATGGTGTTTTCCAACTGGCCGACTGCTCTCCAGCCTTTCACTTTCTCATCTCCACTTCCATTTTCAACCGGCAGTATTTCCTTGGGCAGCAAAATCCCCTCCGGAACTACCACCTGCTTTACAATACGTTTTTCCTCGACTTTATTATTTTTGTATGATTTCCAGAATGATATCTTAGAGAAAACCTCTTCTTTTCCTTCTACATCATCCAATATCACAGTTTTTCTGGCAACTGCCTTTCCCGTTCCCCATATCTGCCGATAATATTCCGTCACCCGCACATCCAGCAAACCTTTCTGTGCATCTGCTGTCAGTATCTCTACTTCAAATGTCGATTTGCTGGTTGTTCGCATGAGCATATTCTGAATAAAATCTGCTGCCAGCTCTTTTCCTTCCACCTCTTTCCCGATCGAATATGTCGGATTCACTGTCAGAATCTCCATCGATTCTTCCATTGCTGCTCCCAGAATACTGTCCAGCTCATTCTGATGCATCGTCTTTGTCTCCGCCGTATAAATCGATGCTCCTGCAAAAATCAGCATAATTAAAATAAAAAATCCCATCACTGCATGTCTCATCCGTTCCTGGCATACTCTCCTTTCCCCTTTTTTCTATTTTGCATATCCTGTGATCTGATGCTCCAAAAGCATATTCAAAAGTGGAATCGTGTACCGGTATGCCAATGTCACTTTTGCATATTTGCTTCCTGCCGCACTGGTCACAACCTGAATATCCAGATTTTCATATCCGTTTTCCAGCGCTTTCTTTTTACATTTCTCCAGAACCTCTGCATTATAATCACTCGCTTCAATCTCTGTTACAACTGTAGAATGATAAGCCTGTGCCTTCTGTGTATTCAACGATGCGCTGATATAGGCAGTACTCAGCACTGCCATGAAGGCAATCAGTACAACTCCCACCATTGTTTCGATCGCACCTTTCATTTTTCTTTTCCTTTCAACCGCACTTTAATCTACTGTAACCCGACATACCTTTGTTACTTTTCTAATATAAGCCCCCTGATAGTTTTCCTCTACCTGATAAGTAATCTCATAAACACCTCTCTGCGCTGTCCAAAACGCCTCTGGATTTAGTTCCTTTTCCAGCTGACTTCCATCTGGAGCGATCAGTTTTATCACGCTGACCGGAAGCTCTCTTCCATCCGCGTCCACAGCCCTGGCACTGATTTCTTTTCCATGAAGAAGGTCATATCTTCTTTGATACTTCAGTTTACTGACAGATACCGTCAAGACCGGATCCGGTCTCGGTTTCAACTGTACAAGAAAATCGGAATTATCGGTTGCTTTTAAAAATGATTTTGGCTCTGCCTTTGAAAGCGCGCCCAGATATCCATGATCAGTACGATTCCAAACAAATGCAAATAATACGGCCAGGATAATTGCCATTGCTGCGATTTTTCCATATTCTCCGATCCAGCTCTTCACATCTGCCCTCCTGACATTTTTATCCCTATCCCGTCAAAAAACAGCTCTGCCAGCCTATGCAGCTGACCTCCTGAAGCAAGCAGCGAATACAAAAGTCCAAGCAGCATGATTCCCAGCATACACGTCACGATCACACCGCCATACTCTTCCATAAATTCTTTCATTCCGCTATTCTCCTTCTCAAACAGAACTTACCTGTATTAAAATCTTCCATAAACCGGACATGACCGCATATCCGATGATTGAAATTACGATGATCGAACCGTATTCTTCCAAAAATTCTTTCATGATATCGCCCTCTTTTCTCTCAAACCTTCTAAATTGTATTTACAACAGACAAAATCCCCAAAATGACCAGTACCAGATCTGCGAGCATTTTTACGACTCCCGTGATCATTGGAAGCAGTACAAGAAACCCAACACCTGCCATCATATCTTCTTCCTTCAAACGCTCTGCCCGATCCATCATAACGGTATTTCTCTGTACCAGCGCATCAATCTGCCCTCCCATATCTCCAATTCCAAATTCTGCCATGGAATACAAGATCTTCATTGCAGAAAGCACATCCGGAATCTGGAACTCTCTCATAAAGCGGAGATAAGGCTGAAGTGCATTCGGCTGCTGTTCGATTTCTTCTACCAGTCGCGTTAAATCCTGTTTTAAGATAAACGGTGCGTCCGGTATTGTCTTCTTTAAAGATACATGCACATTATCCGTCTGAAGCTGCAGGGACAGATTCATCAGCCATTCCGGAAATTGTTTTTCCACCTCACGTAATACACGTTTTCTGGCATGTTTATATTTTCGCTTCTCCTGCGTCAACATCCAGATTGCTGCTGCACCCGCCGCACCTGCTGCTGTCATCCCCACAGTATTCCCCAGTAAGATCGCCGTCACACCGAAGATACATCCAATGATACTATATTTAAGCCTTTCCTTTTCCCGGTTTCCCTTCACAACATACTTATATTTTTCCCGAATTTCCGCTTCATCGACATCTTCATCTGATAAGATCAAACTGCCGGAAAGTTTTTTCTGCGCTGCATACCAGATCAGCATATTGAGAATCACCACTCCTGTCGTAACCGCCTGAGAAATTGGATTCTGTGTGATATCAAACTCTTTGGGCAGCATCAGAATACTCATGGCACAGATCAGAAAAGAGAGTCCGATCCCGATCGTTACCTTGACCTTGATATTCTTTTTTTCTTTCTGCAGACCATAAATCCTCTCAATCCACATTTTTCTGTCATTCAGTAAAATCTCAATCGCTGCATCCGGGCTTCCTCCCGACTGCTCTACCTGCATCAAAAAATCATGGATCTTATACAATCTTTTACATCCATACTCTTTTTCAATTTCTGAAAACGCCTCCTGATAAATGTTTCCCTCACTTTGTGCGGACTGGATATGCTCTACTGCATATTCGATTCCATTGTATAAACGGCTCTCTCCCTGACGGAACAATAATTTTGTATCTTCCAGCGCCGTCAGAATCTTTGCCCTGCGTTTAAACGAATATAAAAGCTGTTCCATATAGGCAGTCAGATCTTCGAACTTCTTTTCTTCATACAGATTTTTATAATTCATTAAAAATACCGTTGGCACAAATATCGATGCCGCTGCGATTACAATCACTGAAAAGAAAATCTGCAGTTGAAAAAGATAGGCAAATCCTGCAATTCCCAGATAGACCGCCAACAGATATTTCACATAGGACGAAGCACTGAATGTGTATCCGCACCGCTGAATCTCCAGATTCAGCAGTTTCGGATTCCAATAGTGAAACATGTGCCTTTTTCGCCTTTTCTTTTTTTGTTTTACCTGCACACCATTTTCCCCTCGCTTTCTCCCAAAAAGGGGGATCTTATTCCTGCCCATTGAAATTTTTTTCTGATATTCTCAGAAATTTCTCTGGACACTACTTTTCCATTTTCCACGATCAGATACTTTCGGTTTTCTTCTCCGATTCTGTCAAACAGGCAGATCTGATCGACAAACCGAAAGACCTTTCCATTTCCGGTTGCCTTTTTGCAGAGCAATATTCCTACATTCAAAAAACTGTAGATGTCATTTTCCATTCTGGATGCCGCGTAAGAATCCTGCATCATATTCTGAATCCGGTCAGGAATCTTCCTCGTATCATCTGTATGAAGTGTCGTCAGTCCGTGAAGACCTGTCGAAAAGCATTCTAAAAGATACTTCACTTCTGTAGAACGCGCTTCTGACAGAAGCACCCATTGCGGATTTTGCCGAAGTGCAGATTTGATTGCTTTCGTATAAGAGAAAAATTCTTCATCCACTTTCAGTTCCACACAGTTTGCCCCCGGATTAATATCCCGATAATGAATCTCAAGGTTATCTTCAATGGTCATCACCTTTTCGTGCTTCGGTATAAATTGTGTTAAAAATTTCAGCAATTCTGTTTTTCCAGCTCCCGGACACCCGCAAAAGACCATATTCAATTTTGCTTCCATACAATTTCTCAGAAACAGAAGCACCTCTCTGGAACAGTATCCATCGGCCAGCATTTTTTCTTCTGTCATACGCATAACCGCCGGTGTTTTTCGAATAGAGATGGAATACCCTGTATTTGTCACGCTTGGATGAATGATCGAAATCCTGAGAGTGTCCGTCTCCGCTTCCAGAACATTATTAAATTTATTGATTTGTTCACTCACAATATTAGAAATCAGAACGCTAAATCGGCCTGCGAACTCCGGTGTCAGATTCACCGGAGCTTTTCGAATCCCATATTTTAAATGTTCGATCCACACATCAGTCCCGTTATAATTGATGTCTGTAACCTGCTGATCTTTTACATATGGGAGCAGCGGTCCGAAGCACTCCTCTTTCAAAACCCATGCTTCCCTGGATATTTTCATTAGCTGACTCCATTTGCATCTGCAAGTGCGTTCGTCAATTTCTGTACTGCTTCCATAATTCCGCTTTTAATGCTGTCTCCGATTGGTGATGCTGCTACTACAATGATCATGATGACGATTGCTGCTACTACGATTACTCCATATTCTTCCATAAATGCTTTCATACTTTTCTACTCCTTTTGATTCTTTTTCATGATTTTGTTTACTTTTTACCGGATTTTTATAGAATTTCAGCCTTTTTCATCTTTTTCTCTTCTCATCAGACTTCCTCCTTTCTTTTTCTGCACATATATTGCAGATTTTATATTGTTGTATTATTTAAACTTTGAAAGTTTAAATCGATAATTATTTTCTGCATTCCGGAAATCTGTAAGATCGTAAGATAAAAATAGAAATGATTTTCTCAGACAGGAATATCAGAACTGAGCCTGTATCTTCTACAGACTATTGCCATATATGATTCATTATAAAACACTTAAAATAACTGAAATCTGTTAGAAATTAACACTTGATTTCTTGACTGGATCTCATTACGATCCATGGAACTTATAACCTCTGCCGGAAGAACTTCCGTCGATTAAGTTATGTATGAATTATACATCTCTGACTCCTGAAAGTCAATGTATAAATTCTTAAATATTAATAAACAAAAAAAATTACGATTCACCCCCACCGGCGTAAACCGTAATCTTTTTCCTAAAAGCTTTATTCAACAGGCGGTACTTCCTGCTTCTTCATCCCCCGCAAAAGCACATACATGGAAGAACCGACAAAGGCGCTGACTATAACCGCCCCTCCAAGACGCATGATATCACCTTGGATCCAGGCTCCCAGTGCACTGTCTGTCAGAAGAATTCCCATCACATTTACTGTAATATGAAGCAGGATCGGCACCTTGATCGTCCCACAAATCTCATAGGAATAGGCAAGCACCATTCCCATTGCTCCGACATAGAGGATTTGCAGCAGATTCCCGTTCATCAATCCGAAAATCAAAGACGAAAGCAGCGCCGCACTAAAGAATGTGCTCTTTTCACGGAATCTTTTAAAAACAAGCCCCCTGAACATCAACTCTTCCGCAACCGGCACGATGATCCCCATACAAATCAACTGCACGACCACATTCGTCTGCATATCCACATCGCTGTACGCGAAGGAGGACAACGCCAGGGCAGACAACATCATCAGACAATTTAATCCGATACAAAATGCACTTCCCAGTCCGAAAACGACCAGATACTTCTTGACTCCCGGAACTTTCACTGCCTGTTTATAAAGTATTCGTTCCTTCTTCCGGTCTTTCAAAAACAGCGGTACCGTCAAAAACAACGTACAAAGCGCACTGAACGCAAGAATCGGCATAATATATTTACCCACGATCTCGTACATTGCCTGCACACTGCTCATAATCGCCTTGGTCATCTCTTCTGTCGTAGTGCTCTTTTCCAGTGCGTCATAATCCATAACCTGACCGATATGCGGAATCATCACCGCAAGCTCTGCCACTAACTGGGCAACAAACTGAATCACCCAATACAATAAGAGTGGACCACATACATGCCAGAATTTCACCGGTTCTGAATTTCTATCCATTCATTTTCCTCGCTTTCTCCTGTATCCATGCCCTCATCTCACTCTCATTTCCCTGCACACTGCCCTGGACCATCTCCGATTTTCCGCCGCCTCTGCCATGAAATGTCTCATTCAGTTCTTTTGCAAGCGGTCTCATATCCAATATCCTGCTTCCGATCACATAACGGAAACCATGCTCCTCATCTCCGCCAAATACTGCACAGAGCCGTTTGCCATGATCCAGAACAAGATTCATCAGAATCCTCAGCTCTTCTCCCTCCAGATCATCCGCAAACACAATCACATCCTCCGATTGCCCGGCCAGCCTTTCTGCACGAATGGCAAGCATGTCTCGCTTTAACTGCGCATATCTCTGCTTCCATTCTGTACAGTCATTTTTTAATTTTTCTACTCCCTGCGCCACGTCTTCTTCTTTCACACACAGAGCAGAGGAAATACACCCTGTACTCTCTGCTTTCCTGCGGTAATCCTCCAACGCACGGAATCCACAGAGCATGGTCACACGGACGCCGCCTTTATAACGCTGCACTCCCGTCAGACGGATCTGCCCGATCTCCCCTGTTTGTTTCACATGCGGCGCACAGCACGCACACACATCATATTCCGGGATCGTCACGATCCGTACCTGACCTTCAATCTCAATCTTACTGCGGTATACAAGCGTCTGAAGTACTTTCTGATCCGGATAGGTCACTTCCACTTCCAGATTTCGCACCACTGCCCGATTGGCTTCCCATTCAATCTCGCGAATCTCCTCTTTGGTAATCTCTCCGTTGAAATCCATCGTGCAGTCTTCACTTCCCAGATGGAATCCCACATTCTGATACCCAAACCTTTTATGAACCAACCCGGAAACGATATGCTCTCCGGTATGCTGCTGCATCTTCATAAAACGAAGATCCCAGTCAATCCTTCCCTCTACACAGTCTCCAACCGAAAGAGGCGCATCTGTCCTGTGAAAAATCACACCATCCTTTTCCTGCACATCCAGCACTCGCGCACTGCCAAGTATCCCTGTATCCGCATACTGTCCTCCCCCTTCCGGAAAAAAGGCAGTCCGATCCAGCACGATCTGCCAGTTTTCTCCATCCGGGACACACTGCTCTACCTGCGCAGAAAATCTCTGCAGATGACTGTCCAGATAAAACAATTTTTCCGTCATATCCTACATCCTCTCCGGCGCTTCAAATCCAAGCAGATCGATACAACTCTCCAGAACCTCTTTTGTCAGTTTCAAAAGCGCGATATAACCTTTCTTCTTCTCTGCGTCTTCCTCTGAAAGGATCTTTGTCTCATGATAGAATTTATTAAATGCGTTGGCCAGATCATAAATATATGCACACAGCTTGTGCGGCGCTGTCTCTTCATAAACTGTCTCGATCACATCATTGAATTTTGCACATTCCAGCATCAGTGCTTTTTCAAATTCACTGGATGCCTCTCTGATCACCAGATCCTCCAGACTGTTTTCTTCCTGGTATTTATTCAGGATCGACTTGATCCGGACAATTGTGTACAGAATGTACGGTCCCGTATTTCCTTCAAAGGAAGTAAAGCGGTCTACATCAAAGACATAATCCTTGGATGCCTGATTGGAAAGATCACCATATTTGATCGCAGCAAGTCCTACCATCTGTGCAGTCTTCTTTGCCTCTTCCTCGGAAACCGTGCGGTTGTCCATAATCTTCTTGTACATCTCTTCGTTGATCTCACGAATCAGATTTTCCAGACGCATCACGCCGCCTTCTCTTGTCTTAAACGGCTTGCCGTCTTTTCCGTTCATCGTACCGAATCCTAAAAATTCCAGTTCTGTCTCCGGTTTTACGATTCCGGTCTTCTTTGCACAGCGGAATACCTGTACAAAGTGAAGCTCCTGACGCTTATCTACCACATAAATCACTTCGTCCGGCTGGTACAGTTCTTCTCTCTCTACCAGTGTCGCCAGATCTGTCGTGTCATACAGTGCAGCCCCGTCTGACTTTAAGATCATACACGGAGGCACTTCTTTTTTGTCTGTCTCTTCCTGTACATCCACTACAAGAGCACCTTCATCATAGTGCGCATATCCTTTTTCTTTGAGCATCTCCACCATATCCGGAATATATTTCTGGGCATCTGCCTCTCCCTTCCAGAGATCGAAAGACACGTTCAGATTTGCATAGTTTTTCTTCAAATCTGCTACAGAAACTGCCATAATGTGATTCCAGATCGCACGGAATCCCGGATGTCCGTTCTGCAGAAGGAACGTCGCCTGCAGTGCTTTTTCACGATACTCTTCATGTTCTTTTGCATAAGCGCTGGCCGTCGGGTAGATTTCCTCAAGCTCTCCGATCGTAAACGGCGCCTCTTTCGGATATTCTCCGGTGAAGTTTTCATCAAAATATGGAAGCTCAGGTTTTCTCTTCTGCAATTCTGTAATGATCAGCCCCATCTGATATCCCCAGTCTCCCAGATGGATATCACCGATTACTTTGTTTCCTTTATAACGCAGAATCCGCTTTACACTCTCTCCGATGATCGCAGAACGCAAATGTCCTACATGCAGCGGTTTTGCCACATTCGGTCCGCCGTAATCCACCATGATCGTCTTTGGTGTCTCCATCTCTTCCACTCCCAGCTTTTCACTCGCTGCCATCTCATTGAGAAATGCTGCTGCAAAGGATGGTTTTACTTTCAGATTGATAAATCCCGGATTCACCGCTTCTGCCATTTCAAAACAGTCTTTTTCCTGCAGTCCTGCCACCACATCATTTGCGATCATGATCGGCGCCTTTTTGTAAGTTTTTGCTGCTGCCATTGCTCCGTTGCACTGGTATTCACACAGATCCGGACGGTTTGACAAGGTTACTTTCGCAAATGCCGCATCATAACCGGCTGCCTCAAAGGCTTCTTTCATTTCTATTGTAATCAGTTCCAACAATGTTTTCACTTCTGTTCCACTCTCCGTTCTATTTTTCTTTCATTTTGCTATTTTATCATGTATAATGCTTTACGGCAAGCTGTTTGTACACGCATCCGAAAGGATTTATATAATAAGGAAAGAAGAGGATATATGTTATGAAATTAGGATCACACGTGGGCATGAGCGGTAAAGAGATGCTGCTTGGTTCCGCAAAAGAAGCCGTTTCCTACGGCGCAAACACATTTATGTTCTATACAGGAGCTCCGCAGAACACAAGGCGCAAAGAAATCAGCGAACTGAATATTTCACCTGCCTGGGAATATATGAAAGAACATGGCATTGACGAAATCATCGTACATGCTCCCTATATCATCAATCTGGGAAATTCTGTAAAACCTGAAACATTTGAACTTGCAGTCGAATTCCTGGCAAAGGAGATTGAGCGCACTGCCGCCTGCAAAAGCCATACTCTGGTACTTCATCCGGGTTCTCATGTAGGAGCCGGAACTGACGCCGGAATCCGCCAGATCATCAAAGGACTCAACTCTGTCCTGACAGCAGATACTCCCTGTCATATCGCACTGGAAACCATGGCCGGAAAAGGTTCCGAAATCGGCCGCACATTTGAAGAGCTTGCACAGATTTATGACGGCGTTGTATACAATGACAAGCTGAGAGTCTGCTTTGACACCTGCCATACCAGTGACAGCGGATATGATATCATCCACCATTTCGATGATGTGATCGATGAGTTCGACCGCCTGATCGGAAAAGATCAGATTGCCGTCTTTCACATTAATGACAGTAAAAATATTCCGGGAGCCGCAAAAGACCGGCATGCCAATATCGGTTTCGGACATATCGGATTTGACGCGATACACCATATCGTACACCACAAAGATTTTATGGATATCCCGAAAATTCTGGAAACACCGTACATTCCATCGGCTGTCAAAGAGAAGAAATCCTATGCGCCTTACAAATATGAGATTCGTATGTTAAAGGAAGGGATCTTTCACCCGGAACTGCCTGCCGAAATTCTTGCGGCAAATGAAAAGTAACTTGACAAATCCGCAACTTCATTATACGATTGTATTATATATATAGTACAGTTAGTTTTTCATAGAAAACGAGGTGATCAAATGCCATGGGAATTGGACAATGACCGTCCCATCTATCTACAGTTGATGGAGCGTATTCAGCAGGATATCGTATCCGGTATCTACAAACCCGGTGACAGACTTCCCTCTGTCCGGGATCTCGCCGTAGAAGCTGCCGTGAATCCGAACACAATGCAAAAAGCACTCTCCGAACTGGAACGGAGCGGACTGGTATATTCTCAGCGAACAAGCGGACGTTTTATTACAGAAGATACCCAGCTGCTGGATGAAATGAAGACCAGTCTCGCATCCGAACATATCCTGCAGTTTCTTGAAAAGATGAAACAGCTCGGCTTTCAGAAAGAAGAAACTGCTGCATTGATACAGAAAGCACTCAAGGAGGTAGACCTATGAACCCCATTCTCGAATGCAAGGGGCTGACCCGAAAATTCAATCACTTTTTTGCACTTTCCAATGTTGATCTGACTCTGGAACGTGGAGAGATCATCGGCCTGCTTGGACCAAACGGAAGCGGAAAGACGACTCTGATCAAACTGATCAACGGGCTTCTTTTACCAACTGACGGACAGATCACAGTAAACGGATCAGTTCCCGGTGTAGAGACGAAGAAAATCGTTTCCTATCTTCCGGAGCGCGGATGTCTGGATGAACGCCGCAGGATTTCAGAGCTGATTTCCTATTACAGTGACTTTTACTCCGATTTTGATGTCTCCCGTGCTCATACGATGTTAAAGGATCTGGATATCGATCCTTCGCTTCGTCTGAAAACACTCTCAAAGGGGACAAAAGAAAAAGTCCAGCTCATCCTTGTCATGAGCCGGGATGCACAGCTTTACGTATTAGATGAACCGATCGGCGGTGTAGATCCTGCAGCCAGAGATTATATTCTCCGGACCATCCTGACAAACTACAACGAAGATGCGTCTGTTTTGATCTCTACCCATTTGATCGCAGATGTAGAAAATGTTCTGGATCGGGTTTTATTTCTGCAAAACGGGCAGATTACGCTCACCGCTTCTGTCGATGAGATCCGCAGGGGACACAAAAAATCGGTAGATGCTTTATTCCGGGAGGTATTTCGATGTTAAAAAAATTGATCAAACATGATTTAAAATATGGAGTACGTATGTTTGCAGTCCTGCATATCATTCTGATCATCGGCTGTCTGATGGCACGCTTCCTTGTAATCGATCATCTTGACTTTTCAGCAGATCCTGAAGAATTTGCTCCTGTTATCGCCCTTTTGATCGTCGTGCTCACAATGCTGTTTTCTGCGATTTCCTTTGGATGCTGTATCATGTACGCCGTCCGGTTTTATAAGAACCTATTTACAGATGAAGGATACATCACCTGGACGCTTCCGGCGTCACCGCTGACCCAGCTCTGGGCGAAGATTCTGTCTGCCTCCATCTGGTATGTGCTGGATCTTACAATCTGCTTTGCCGCTGCGTGGTTTTTGATTTCGGGAGACAATATACAGTCTGCTCTGGAAAGGATCAAACCTGACTTTCAGGCTGCACTTGGTATGTCCTTCTCTTCCTTTTGCGGTCTTGTTGTATTTTTTTCATTTGTCGGAATTCTTTCCTGCGTGCTATTTATTTATACAAGTATTGCAATCGGACAGCTGGTTCCCGCACATCGGATCATTGTATCCATTGCTGTATATTTTATTCTGAATCTCATTACTCAGGTTATCAGCATAGGAGTATCCATCATCACCAGTGTCTTTCCTGATTATGTTTTTTCTCCTGCACAGACCAGCTTTTCAGAGTATTTCTTTCAGATGCTCCTGATCGGAACCTGTACTACGACAGTACTTGCCATTGCAGGATACTTTATTACTTATCGGATTTTGCAAAGAAACGTGAATTTGATTTAAAAGAAGGGATTGAAGCACATCCGCCCGGATGCCGCTCAATCCCTTTTACTGATTTCTTTTCGATATAAAAAATACACGTCTGGGCGGAGTCGAACCGCCGCACATGCCTCCGGAGGGCATCGCTCTATCCACTGAGCTACAGACGCATAATCTTTTGTGCCCTTTGAATTTCAACCGAACACTTTATATATCCTAGCACAATTTTGCAATCTTGTAAAGAGCATTTCTTTCAATTTTCTCATTCCATCTTTTCTTTTTAAAAGGCCATTTGTATTTTCCCCAATCCTCTTTCATAAAGATATGCATGGTCACTGAGCACTTCTTCTGTGTCTACCTGCGTATGATTGATATCCTGTATCATAGCATCCAGTTCCTCTTTTGCAATTTCTTTTGATTTCGGCAAAATGATCACTTCATGGATACTGCTCGGGAGAATATAAAAATCCTCTTTCAAAATTTCACCGATCATCTCAAGAACATGCGGATAAAACATACAGGCTGCCCCCTGGATCTTGCTGGAATTCGTCAGCACATACATCTGACATTCTCTCTGCATGCCGCGGATCGCCTCCACTTCAATTCCGGTTATCCTGCGGATCATATCGGGAAGTGAGCAGAATTCTGCCGGAAGCAGTCTGACAGCACTTCGCATGGCCATTTCATATAATTCCTCTGTTTCAAGATTCCATTGCCTCATATACTCATTTGTGATCTGCATTGTTGCGCTTCCCTCACATTGCCGGTCTAAAATGACATAAAAGGTCAGCGAAAGATCCAGCACATCCAAATGCGGGATTTCTTCCAGTAATTCCCTGTTTTTCTCCGTTTTTATCACTTTGATCCCCAGCTTATTCTTCCATGATTCCAGATTAAAAAAAGAATCCACATCTATGATATTTTTTGCCTTGATCTTTTGATAAAGCTGGCTGATCTCCGACACAATCTGTTCCAGAGTTTCCCCTTTTTGAAACTTCTCATAATATTCCTCCAGATAGATTGTCGGAAACAGATTGGATCCCGTTTCCTGAAGCAACAATCCAACACGAATCTTCCCGTTGTTTTTTACTGCTCTGTGTTCTCTTGCCTGTATCCCGTTTTTCCCCTCCTTTTGATTCATTGTTTCAATTGCTGCGCACACAAATTCTCTATATTCCATACTGTCTCCTTCCTGATTGTGTGCTCATCTTTTTGAGAAATGCGGCACGAATGTGCCTTTGAAATCTGATGTGAACAATATTATGTTTCTTGATTATATCCGACTCTGATGCGAAATACAACGAACTTTATATGAACTATCTATAAAGATTCTATAAATGAAACAACTCTCCTTACCAAAAGAAAAAGACGCCCTGAGGCGTCTCCTTCGTATTAAACACGTGAGAGATATTCTCCTGAACGTGTATCAATCTTCAGTACATCTCCCTGTTCTACGAACAATGGTACCATAACAATTGCTCCTGTCTCTACAGTTGCAGGTTTTGTAGCTCCCTGTGCTGTATCTCCCTTGAATCCAGGCTCTGTCTCTGTAATCGCAAGCTCTACGAACAGAGGTGGCTCTACTGAGAATACGTTTCCATTGTGTGAACAGATCTTTACTACTTCGTTCTCTTTTACAAATTTCAGAGAATCTCCTACAACATCTTCGTTCAGAGCGATCTGATCATATGTCTCTACGTCCATAAAGTTGAACAGATCTCCGTCTCTGTAAAGATACTGCATGTCTTTTCTGTCAATATGTGCTTTCGGGAATTTTTCAGTTGGTCTGAAAGTTTTCTCAACAACACCGCCACTGATGATATTTTTTAATTTTGTTCTAACAAATGCTGCACCTTTTCCAGGTTTTACGTGCTGGAATTCTAAGATCTGATAGATATTTCCGTCAATCTCAACGGTAACACCATTTTTAAAATCTCCTGCTGAAATCATCTGTAATCCTCCTTCAAATGCGCACTTTATGCGCTGCCTTTTCTCGACTGTTTATAATTCTATAATAGATTCTGTCTTTTTTCAACCTTTTTTATCCAGTTTCCGCTTCTTTTTATAAAAATGAAGAACAATTTTCTCCAAATAACGCTTCAAAACGATCTGAATCTCCTCTTTTGGATGGATCGGCTTCACCAAAATACTGTGAATCCCGGTTCTCTTTGCCCCCCATACATCGGTAAACAGCTGATCGCCAACAAACAGAGTGCGCTCCTTTGTTGTCCCCATAATCTTCATTGCCTTCTCATAATTCTTGATTGAAGGCTTGTGAGCATTATAGATATAAGCAGTCTGTATCTCCTGATTAAACATCTCCACACGCGGTTTCTGATTATTTGACAGAAGGCAGGAGGAAAATCCGATTTTGTTTAAACGCGTAAACAGCTTTTTTGCCCTTTCATCTGCCGGTGCTCCGTGTGGTACCAGTGTATTGTCGATATCAAAGATGACTCCCCGGTATCCCTTCTCATACAGCTCTTCAAAAGGAATCACATAGGTGGATGCCAGGTATTCATCCGGAAAAAATTTATCAAACATCTCTACTATCCATCTCCATCAATTTTGTAATCATCTCTTTGCAGATTTCCTGCACATTCTTCTTATCTGTCTGCACGATCAAATCTGCTGCCGTCTCATATTTCTCCCGGCGCTTTTCCATCAGTTGTGCGATATATTCCACATTCTTATGATTCTTCAGCAGAGGTCTGTCATCATTCTCTTTGACACGTTCCAGAATCGTCTTTGGAGCAGCTGTCAGCAGGACCACATATCCATTTTTTTTCATTTCACTTACATTCTGACTACGCATTGCAGCACCGCCGCCGCAGGAAATAATCGTCCGACTTGCTTTTTGCAGCTCAATCAGAAGATTCGTCTCAAGATTCCGGAAATACTCTTCTCCATGCTTTTCAAAAATCTCCGGAATACTCATCCCTTGACGTTCTGAGATAAGTTCATCCATTTCCACAATATCCATGTCAAACCATTCTCCCAAAGTTCTTGCCACCGTCGATTTTCCAGCTCCCATAAATCCGATCAGTACGATATTATAATCACATGATTCCTGAAACTTTTTTATCAATTCATTCATATTTTCTCCCTCTGCCCTTTCCCTTCAACTCTTCTGTCCGTTTATTATAGCAAGCATTGTTTCAGACCGCAAGAGATATACTTTTTCGTTTCCTTTAATCCGTACCGCCTTTCGCCAGTGCATTCGCCACATCCTCTTTGAAATTCGCCCATGCTTCTTCATTTTCCACAAAGTATTTCGGACAATTTTTTCCGGTCACATCATAGTGGCGGATCACTGTATCCGCAGTCAGACTGTACTTTCTGCAAAGCCATGCGGTCAGCTGCACCATCGACTGATAGGTTTCTTCTGTAAACTTTCCTGTTTCGTCCGAATGACAGCATTCGATCGAAATGGTATCCTTATTCCGCTCGTTGGATGCATATGCCACCTCCCATGTGGGCACACACTGGATGATCTCCCCTTCCAATCCCACGACAAAATTACTGCTTGCTGATGTCTCATGGCTGTCCTTAAGTCCTTCAAAATAATCTCTGTTCTCCTGTGCAGTAGAGCCCGGATTCGCCGTATAATGAATCACGATTCCTGTGATCCCGTCTGACTCGATTCCCGGTCTGGAGTACTCATTGATATCCAGAAGCTGTACATCAATCTCCGGTCTGGACGCATCCACATCTGCCCGCAACTCTCCTTGCTTTTTTGAGATGCATGACCTTAAAATCAGCACTATTGTCAATAACAGCAGCGCTGCCAGTCCGACTCTTGCATAGAATACTTTCCTGTCACTTCTTCTCCGTCCATATCTTCTTCTCTTTCTTCTGTTGGATCTTATTTTCATCTGAACTCCTGATTTCAAAAATGCCGGAACAGTTTCCTGCCCCGGCACACTTTCATCTTATTCATCTACACTGTAGTTAGGTGCTTCTTTGGTAATATGAATGTCATGTGGATGACTTTCTTTCAAAGATGCAGCTGAAATCTTAACAAACTGTCCGTTCTCTTTCAACGCCTCAATATTTGCAGTTCCGCAGTATCCCATACCTGCGCGAAGACCTCCCATGAGCTGGAATACGGTATCTTCTACTGTTCCTTTGTATGCAACACGTCCTTCCACACCTTCCGGAACTAATTTCTTTGCATCTGCCTGGAAGTAACGATCCTTGCTTCCGTTTTCCATAGCTGCGATAGATCCCATACCACGGTATACTTTGTATTTTCTTCCCTGGTATAATTCAAATGTTCCCGGGCTCTCGTCACATCCAGCAAAGATACTTCCCATCATACAAACATTCGCTCCTGCTGCAATCGCCTTTGTCATATCTCCGGAATACTTGATACCACCGTCTGCGATAACCGGAATTCCGTACTCTTTTGCCACTGCATAGCAGTCCATAACAGCTGTTACCTGTGGTACACCGATACCTGCAACCACACGAGTCGTACAGATTGATCCAGGTCCGATACCAACTTTTACGGCATCCACACCGGCTTCGATCAAGGCTCTTGTCGCCTCCCCTGTAGCAACATTTCCTGCAATGACCGGAAGATTTGGATATTTTTCTTTGACCATACGCACTGTGCGCAGAACATTCTCAGAATGTCCATGTGCAGAGTCCATCACGATCACGTCTACCTTCGCATTCACCAGCGCCTCTACACGCTCCAGACAGTTTGCTGTGATTCCGATCGCCGCTCCGCAGAGAAGTCTTCCCTGACCGTCTTTCGCTGACAGTGGATATTTGATCTGTTTCTCAATGTCTTTGATCGTGATCAGACCTTTTAAATTTCCATCTTTGTCCACGATTGGAAGTTTTTCTTTTCTTGCCTTTGCAAGGATCTTCTTTGCATCTTCCAGTGTGATTCCTTCCGGTGCTGTGATCAGCCCTTCTGAAGTCATGGATTCTTTTATTTTCTTAGAGAAATCTTCCTCAAATTTCAAATCACGGTTTGTAATAATTCCAACCAGCTTTTTCCCTTCTGTGATCGGCACTCCGGAAATTCTGAATTTTGCCATCAGATCATTGGCGTCTGCCAGTGTATGATCCGGAGAAAGTGAAAATGGATCTGTGATAACACCATTCTCTGATCTCTTTACTTTATCTACCTCTTCTGCCTGCTGCTCGATTGTCATGTTTTTATGAATGATACCGATTCCTCCCTGACGTGCCATGGCGATTGCCATGCGGTGCTCAGTAACTGTATCCATACCAGCACTCATCATCGGAATGTTCAATTTAATCGTCTTTGTCAGATATGTGGATAAGTCCACCTGATTTGGAATGACCTGTGAATATGCCGGTACTAACAGGACATCGTCAAATGTAATACCTTCTCCGATTATTTTTCCCATGATTTATTTCCTCTCTTTCTCTAATATGTATGTCCATAGATTATCTGTTATGGTACAAAAATTCCCACCACTTGTCAAGCCTATTCCCACTTACAATTTATTTTTATCCTGATTTATTTTAACTCCTATTATTAAGCGATACTTATAGATGATGTCTCATTCATAATTTTTACATAATTTCTCAGTTTTTCTATAATTCTTTTGTCTATTACTGCTGAAATCCCGAAAATAAAAAAAGAGCCCCGGGTATCTGTATCAAAACAGATACCCGGGAACCCTCTTATCATTACATCATTCCCATTCCGCCAGGTGCTGCCGGCATTGCCGGTGTCTCTTCTTTAATCGTAGAAACAACAGATTCTGTTGTCAGCAGAGTAGATGCAACACTGTTTGCATTCTGCAGTGCGCTTCTTGTCACTTTGGCAGGATCCAGAATTCCTTCACTTACCATATCTACATATTCTTCTTTGTAAGCATCAAATCCGACTCCCGGTTCTGATTCTCTTACTTTATTGATGATCACTGCACCTTCCAGACCTGCATTTGTTGCAATATGGAACAATGGAGCCTCCAGAGCTTTCAGGATGATATTCGCACCTGTCTTCTCATCACCTTCCAGAGTCTCTGCAAGTTTTGCAACTTCTTTAGAAGCATGGATATATGCAGATCCACCGCCTGCGATGATACCTTCCTCTACTGCTGCTCTTGTCGCATTGAGTGCATCTTCCATACGCAGTTTTGCTTCTTTCATCTCAGTTTCTGTCGCTGCTCCCACACGAATCACTGCAACACCGCCTGCCAGTTTTGCAAGTCTTTCCTGTAATTTTTCTCTGTCAAATTCAGATGTTGTCTCCTCGATCTGTTTTTTGATCTGAGCCACTCTGTCTTCGATTGCTTTCTTATCTCCGCATCCGTCAACAATGACTGTGTTCTCTTTCTGAACTTTTACAGATTTTGCACGTCCGAGCAGATCCATTGTTGCTTCTTTCAAGTCCATTCCAAGTTCATCGGAAATCACCTGTCCGCCTGTCAGGATGGCAATATCATTGAGCATTTCTTTTCTTCTGTCTCCGTATCCAGGAGCTTTTACTGCAACAACATTAAATGTTCCGCGCAGTTTGTTTACGATCAGAGTTGTAAGAGCTTCTCCTTCAATATCCTCTGCAATGATCAGAAGTCTTGCTCCTGACTGTACGATCTGCTCCAGCAATGGAAGGAGATCCTGAATATTGGAAATCTTCTTGTCTGTGATCAGGATGTACGGATCATCCAGAACCGCTTCCATCTTCTCCATATCTGTCGCCATATATGCAGAAATATATCCGCGGTCAAACTGCATACCTTCTACCAGATCCAGCTCTGTCTGCATTGTCTTGGATTCTTCGATCGTGATAACACCATCTTTGGAAACCTTCTCCATTGCATCTGCAACCATATTTCCAACCGCTTCATCACCGGAAGATACTGCTGCAACTTTTGCGATCTGGTCTTTGCCTGTTACCTGACGGCTCATATTTGCAATCGCTTCCACTGCTGCATCTGTCGCTTTTTTCATACCTTTACGCAGTACGATCGGGTTTGCTCCTGCTGCAAGGTTCTTCATTCCTTCATTTACCATTGCCTGTGCCAGAACAGTCGCTGTTGTTGTTCCGTCTCCGGCTACATCGTTTGTCTTCGCTGCTACTTCACGGATGAGCTGTGCTCCCATATTTTCAAAACCGTCTTCCAGTTCGATTTCTTTTGCGATCGTCACACCGTCATTTGTAATCAATGGTGTTCCGAACGATTTATCCAGAACAACGTTTCTTCCTTTTGGTCCCAAAGTTACTCTTACAGTATCTGCAAGCTGGTTTACACCTTTTTCCAGAGCGGCTCTTGCCTCTGCTCCATATTTAATTTCCTTTGCCATTTTCATTCACACTCCTGTTATACTTCGTCTGTTGACTGTTTCCAAAAAATTGTCTCTTTCTTCTATTTTACAACTGCAAGGATATCATTCTGTTTTACGATAATGTACTCTTCTCCATCCAGCTCTACATCTGTTCCTGCATATTTGGAATAGATTACTTTATCTCCTACAGCTACCTGCATTGTCACTTCTTTCCCGTCTACCATTCCACCAGGTCCGACTGCAATTACCTCTGCTTCCTGTGGTTTTTCTTTTGCCTGACCAGGCAAAACGATTCCTGACTTTGTTGTCTCTTCTGCTTCTAATTGCTTTAATACGATTTTATCACCTAATGGTACTAATTTCATGGTAACTCCTCCTTATTTTATACGTTATTAGCACTCATTCATATTGAGTGCTAAACCTCATGAATATAAAATAGCACTCTGTTTTCTATTTGTCAACAGAGATTCAAAAATTTTATATTTAGTTTATTTTCTTTTTACAGGTCCTTTCATATCCGAAATTGTATAGAATCCATTCTCAATATGAAAGACCAAAATTTTCCCATGTTCACACTGGTATCGCTCCTGTACCACGCCTGTGCAGAACAAAAGCTCTGTCCTTGTAGAAATATAGCACTGATACTTTGCATCCAGCGAGATTGCTGTCAGATCGTCCTCCTTTAATTGTAAGTATATGTAATCCTCTTCCATATCATAACGAAAAACCTGACAGTGATGTGTCTCATCATCCAGGATCGCATCTGCCGCGATCACTTTCTCCATCTGAAGATCTACTGCATTGCCTTCATACATGTTCTTTTCCTCCTGCTCTTCTTACCTGTAGTCAGAGAAAGGGCATCAGCTTGCTGATACCCTTTTATCTTCTGTACGATTTTTACAAACGTTCTTTTTTGATCTTTTCCAATTCGGTAAAGACATAGTCATTCAACACCTTAATGTATGTTCCCTTCATCCCGGAGGAACGGGATTCGATCACTCCGGCACTCTCAAATTTTCGAAGTGCATTGACGATCACGGATCTTGTGATTCCTACACGGTCTGCAATCTTGCTTGCCACCAGAATTCCCTCTGTTCCATCCAACTCTTCAAAAATATGGATGATCGCCTCCAGTTCAGAGAATGAAAGTGTGCTGATTGCTGACTGTACGATATGTTCCTTTCTCGTCTCCTCTGCGCTCTCCTCATTCACAGACCGGAGCATTTCCAGTCCGACAACTGCTGTTCCATATTCACTTAAGATGATATCATCAATGGAATACAACTCATTCTGCTTATAAATAAAGAGTGTTCCAAGGCGTTCTCCCGCAATATCAATTGGAACAATAATTGCCTGATATCCCTGCACTTTTTCCGATGAAAAACCAAGTGTCTCCAAATTCACGTTCTCTTTGGTAGAAAGTACATTGAGCAAACGCTCATTGAGCATCTCATCGATATGCGCTCCCACAGACTCTACGATCAGTTCATTGATTGCATCTACATGCGCACTTTTGCTGACTCCGAGAATCTTTCCTTTTTTACTGACTACCAGGACATTGGAGTTCAGGATCTCTGTGAGGACAGCACAAATATCATTAAACACCACTTTGCTGGAATTATTATTATGCAATAATTTATTTATTTTTCTTGTCTTATCTAATAACTGTACGCTCATCCGTCTCCTCCAGACTCAATTGTATATACAACTCGTTCCTATTCAATAGACACCCTCATGTTATCATACAATTCACGAATTTTCAATGAAATTGTTGCAATTTCCTCTTGTTTTTATTCGAAATCCTTCTAATTTCCCTTCAAATTTCGGACATATCCACACTGTTCATCTGCACAGACCAGTTTATTCCCTTTTTCCACCATATATCCGCCACATTCCGGACATTTTTCTTTGGACGGTTTCTGCCATGACATAAAATCGCATTCCGGATTATTTTCACATCCGTAATACTTTCTTCCCTTCTTCGTCTTGCGGATCACGACTTCTTTTCCACAGACCGGACAGGCAACACCAATCTTCTCCAGGTACGGTTTTGTGTTGCGGCAATCTGGAAATCCCGGACAGGCAAGGAATTTTCCGTGAGGACCGTATTTGATCACCATGTTTCTTCCACACTCTTCACAGATCACATCCGTTACTTCATCCTCGATCTTCACGCTCTCTAATTCTTTTTCCGCAGTTTTCACTGCTTCATCCAGATCCGGATAGAAGTTGCTTACGACAACCTTCCACTGCACTTTTCCTTCTTCCACCATATCCAGAAGCCCTTCCATGTTAGCCGTAAAGTTGACATCCACAATACTAGGAAACGACTGCTTCATAATATTGTTGACTACTTCTCCGATCTCTGTGATATACAGATTCTTGGCTTCTTTAGTAATATAACGTCTGCCGAGAATTGTGGAGATTGTTGGTGCATAGGTACTCGGACGTCCGATTCCAAGCTCCTCCAGCGCCTTTACAAGTGTTGCCTCTGTATAGTGTGCCGGAGGCTGTGTGAAATGCTGTTTGGTATCAAACTCTTCTTTCGACAGTTCAGAATCCATGCTCAATCCGTTGACCAGAACATTGCTTACTTCTTTTTCTTCATCTGCTTCTGTATAAACCGTACGAAATCCTTCAAACGCCACTTTTGAAGTTGCCACTGTAAAACGGTATTCCCCGGCACCAATCTTGACAGATGTGGTCTCATATTTTGCAGGCTGCATCCGGCTTGCGGCAAACCGTTTCCAGATCAGCTGATACAGACGGAACTGATCTCTGGAGAGAGACTCTTTCAACGAAGCCGGTGTCATGGAAATGTCCGTCGGTCGGATTGCCTCATGCGCGTCCTGTATCTTCTTCTCAGTCTTTTTATTTGCTTCTCCTCCTGCTGCATACTCTGCGCCGTAATTCTCTGTGATGTACGCTCTCGCCGCTGCATCTGCTTCCTCTGAAATACGGGTAGAATCCGTACGCAGATACGTGATCACACCAATCGTACCGCTGCCCTTTACGTCAATTCCTTCATACAGCTGCTGTGCGATACGCATCGTCTTCTGTGTACCGAAGTTGAGCACCTTTGCTGCCTCCTGCTGCAAAGTGCTGGTTGTAAACGGAAGCGGCGCTCTTCGAATACGCTCTCCCTTTTTGATATCTTTTACTTCGTATGTTTCTTTTTCCAAAGCCTGTAAGATCTCATCCATCTCCTCTTTGGAATGGATCGTCATCTTCTTTTTCTCGGTTCCATAGAACTTGGCAGTGAGCGGTCTTTTCTCTCCTTTCACCTTTAAGATTGCATCCAGACTCCAGTATTCTTCCGGAATAAATGCATTGATTTCTTCTTCCCGGTCCGCAATGATACGGAGTGCTACAGACTGCACGCGTCCGGCGCTCAATCCCCGTTTTACTTTTGCCCACAAAAGCGGACTGATCCGATATCCTACCATTCTGTCCAGAACACGTCTTGCCTGCTGTGCGTCCACCAGATCCATATCAATATCTCTTGGTGTTTTTAATGACGCCTTGACTGCATTCTTTGTGATCTCGTTGAATGTAATACGGCGCATTTTTTTCTCATCCAATTTCAGCGCTGCTGCAAGATGCCATGAAATTGCCTCTCCTTCACGGTCGGGGTCGGTTGCCAGATATACTTTGTCGGCTTTCTTGGCTTCCTTTCTCAGGTTTGCGAGAATCTCCCCTTTTCCCCGAATGGTAATATATTTGGGCTCAAAGTCATGCTCCACATCGATTCCGAGCTGACTTTTCGGCAAATCTCTGACATGCCCGTTTGATGCCGCTACTGTATAGTTCTTTCCAAGAAATTTTTTGATCGTCTTCACTTTCGCCGGTGACTCCACAATTACCAGATAATGTGCCATTGAAACATTTCCTCCATCCGGCGCCCTCACGCCGTCATTTCACTTTTATATAATAATTTTTTGAGATTTCTCTGATATATCCCTGTAATTCCAAAGACACTAAAAGCTTTAAAACTTCCTCCGGGCGCAGCTTTGTTTCTTCTGTCAGCTGCCCCACGCTCTTTGGATACAGACCGACACAACTATACACCATATATTCAGGACTTTCAAGCATTTTTTCATTTTTGTCTGATTTTTCACATTCCCCGCTGTATGCAATGCCCATCTCATCCAGCAGATTTTCCGGGCTTAAAAGAATTCCGGCCCCCTGAAAGATCAGGCGGTTACACCCTTGACTTAAGCTGCTGTTAACAGGCCCCGGCAGCGCATAGACATCCTTTCCCTGCTCCAGTGCCAGATCTGCCGTGATCAGTGATCCACTCCTCTCTCTTGCCTCCATAACGAGCACAATATCTGACAGCGCGCTGATGATCCGGTTTCGCCTCGGAAAATGCTGCGGAAGCGGCGGTGTGCCGGGCGGGAGTTCTGAAAGGATCCCGCCTTCCTGCTCCAGGATATCCAGATATAATCCCATATGGTTTTTCGGATAACAGACATCTACCCCGCTCCCCAAAACAGCAAAGGTCTTTCCACCTCCCAGCAGAGCACCTCTCTGTCCGATCCCGTCTACGCCGCGCGCAAGTCCGCTGATCACCTGAATTCCACATTCCGCCAGTTTTTTCCCATATTCCAGCGCATATTTTTCTCCATAGGGAGTACAACTTCTCGCTCCCACAATGGCTGCCGCACGCGCAGTATTATCCGGCAGCTTTCCTTTCACATACAACGCATACGGCGGATCATAGATTTCTTTTAAACGACCTGGATATTCCTTTTCTCCCCACGGGATCACCGAGATTCCTTTTTGTCTCATTGCTTCATAATTTCTGTCCAGCTCCTCTTTCTTTTTCGCCTCCAGCAGCTTCCAAATTTCCTGTTCCTTGAGCAGCTGCATCTTTCTGAGTGCAGTTTCTTCTATATAATAAATGGCTTCTGCTGTCCCTGCTTTTTCTTTTAATTTTATTTTTGTCCGATCCGGAATATTTCGGATTCCGGCAAACCAGTATTCATACTTCATGCGTTCTTCCTCCTATCGTTTCCAGTACTTCTTATCCGGCGTCCGATAGCCGATTGCCTCACACAAATGCTGCTTTAGAATTTCCTGACTTCCGTCCAGATCTGCGATCGTTCTCGCCACCTTTAACACTTTATGATAAGTACGTGCTGTAAATCCAAAGGCAGCAAATGCCTGCTTCATCACTTCGTTTTCCGGCTCTCCCAGACGGCAGAATTCTTCTGTCTCCCGGCTGTCCAGTCTTGCATTTACCTTTGTTCCTCCATAACGCATTCTCTGCAGATTTCGCACTTCACATACTCTCTGCCGGATTGCTTCCGAAGATTCCTGTGCTTTCTTCTCCACCAGTGAGTCATATTCCACCCGGGGCGCCTCTACACACAGATCGATTCGATCCAGAAACGGCTGACTGATCCTTCCTAAATAATTCTGAATCTGCACAGGCGTACAGGTACATTTCTGCATATCCGGATAGCATCCGCAGGGACATGGATTCATCGCCGCGATCAAAATAAAATCCGCTGGAAATACATAATTTCCGTGTGTTCTCGCAATCCGCATCTGGTGCTCTTCAAGCGGCTGTCTCAGTACCTCGATCACACTTTTCGAAAACTCCGGCAATTCATCCAAAAACAAAACACCGCCGTGTGCGAGTGTGATCTCTCCCGGCGTCGGGATCATCCCGCCTCCAGCCAGTGCTGCCCTTGTGACCGTATGGTGTACACTGCGAAAAGGCCGGCTCTGGATCAGCGGTTCTTTCTCATCAAGCAGTCCCATAATACTGTATATTTTTGTAATCTCCATGCTCTCTTCTAATGTCAGAGGCGGCAGAATTCCGGCAATCCGTTCCGCTGCCATGGTCTTTCCGCTTCCCGGGGGGCCGATCAAAAGAAGATTATGTCCGCCTGCCACTGCAATCTCCGCTGCACGCTTGACGGCTGCCTGACCCTGCATTTCAGAAAAATCCGGCTGCGGATTTTTTACCGTCTGCTTTTTTGCTTGATTCCTTGCTTTTTCTTTTTTTCTCTCTCCTGAAAGAATCTTTGTAATCTGCTTAAGATGCTTTACCCCAATGATCTCGATTCCTTTCACAAGTGCGCCTTCCGCCTCATTTGCTTCTGGTACAATGCAGCGTTTCACTCCCGCCTTTTTTGCCTCCAGAACGATCGGCAGAACACCCGGTACTTCCAGCACACTGCCATCCAGTCCCAGTTCTCCTATAAAAAGCGTATGCCTTATCCCCTCTGAAATCTGACATCCCAATGCAATCATCACTGCCACTGCAATGGGAAGATCAAACGACGCTCCTCTCTTTCTTACATTTGCCGGCGCCAGATTGACGATCGTCCGTTTGGCTGGAAACGAAACTCCACTGTTTCGGATTGCTGTGCGCACACGCTCTGCAGCCTCCTTCACTTCAGAAGAAAGGTATCCCACCATATGAAATACCGGAAGCCCGTTGCTGACGTCAGCTTCCACATGAATAAATTCTACCCGCAGCCCGATCACTGCTGCAGATAATACTGAGCAAAAACTCATCACACACTCCTTTTCCAAGAGCCTGTACGTTCAGTCCCCACATAACTGATCTTCTAATAAATTTGTAACTTGAAAACGCTGGCCGATACGGCCTTTTGAATCAATAGATCTTATACTCTCCAGAGCGGATCGCTCCGGGAATGTAGTCTTACTATATCTCTCCTGCCCGCTGTTTGTCAACCACTTTTTTCTGCCCGTCCTCTTTTCAAGTGGAAAAGCACAAATCATGCCTTCTTTACATACACTGTTATCAAATGTGCTTTGAGGTGCTGTCTTGAAATCATTTCCAAATCCCCTCACCCCTTCCGAAGAAAAAGAATATATTCAAAAATATACTGAGGGTGACCTGCAGGCAAAACACATTCTGATTGAACGGAATCTGCGGCTCGTTGCACATGTGATCAAAAAATATCAGTATGTGGACGAAGATCCCGAAGATCTGATCTCAATCGGAACCATCGGTTTGATCAAAGCCATTGTCACCTTTAATCCAAGCAAAGGAAACCGGCTGGCAGCTTATGCCTCCAAGTGTGTGGAAAACGAAATCCTGATGCATTTGCGCGCACGGAAAAAGACGTCAAAAGAGATTTCTTTATATGAACCCATCGGTACGGACCGGGAAGGAAACGAGATCAAATTATACGATATTATCGAAACGGATGAAGACGACATCCCGGAACGGGTATGCCTGAAAGAAAATATCCAGAAGCTGTATGAAAAAGTAGAAAACGAGCTCTCCCAGCGGGAAAAACTCGTTTTAAAAATGCGGTATGGACTTTATGGCGGCGAGGAATACACGCAGAGGGAAGTCGCCAAACAACTGGGGATCTCCCGTTCTTATGTATCCCGGATAGAAAAGAGCGCGGTCGAAAAGCTACGCGTCTTTTTCTGCTCTTCGTAAGATATCATATTTGTCCGCCTTCTGATCCAGCGCCACATATAACACCTGTTTTGAGTGAGGAGCACTCTCCTGCTCCTCTCCTTCTTCATTGAGGATACGCTCTACTTTCGCTTCCACATTTTCCCCGTTCGGCTTCATGATCTCAATGATCTCACCCACAGAAAACTTGTTGCGCTGTTCGATCCGGCACAGACCGTCCCTGACCTCTCCGATAATTCCGAGATAGGTATACTCTTTCACATACGTATTGCTGTCATAGATCTGTGTTGTCTCATCCGGTTTTCCAAAGAAGAATCCTGTCGTAAACTGGCGGTACGTACAATTGGAGATCTGCTCCAGATACCACGGCATATTCTTTTTATATAATTCCGGATCCTTCTGATAGTCATCGATCGCCTTTCTGTAGGTTCTTGCAACTGTTGCCACATAGAGCGCGGTTTTCATACGTCCTTCGATTTTCAGACTGTCAATACCCGCGTCCAGAATCTCCGGGATATACTGGATCATGCACAGATCCTTGGAGTTGAAAATATAAGTTCCTCTTTCATTCTCATAAACCGGCAGATACTCTCCCGGTCTCTTCTCCTCCACAACCGCATATTTCCAGCGGCACGGGTGGGTACATGCCCCCCTGTTTGCATCTCTGCCTGTGAAATAGTTGCTCAGAAGGCATCTTCCGGAATAAGAAATACACATCGCTCCATGTACAAATGTCTCGATTTCCAGATCCTCCGGAATATTCGCGCGCAGCTCTTTGATTTCTTCCAGAGACAGCTCTCTGGCGGAAACCACGCGGCTCGCGCCTTGTTTATACCAGAAATTATAGGTTCCATAGTTTGTATTGTTTGCCTGAGTACTGATGTGTCTCTCAATCTCAGGGCACACTTCTTTTGCGATCTCAAACACTCCCGGATCCGCAATAATAAGAGCATCCGGCTTGATTTCCTTGAGTTCCTCAAAATATTTACGCACTCCCGGCAGATCCTCATTGTGTGCCAGGATATTGGCTGTTACATACACTTTCACATCATGTTCATGCGCAAATGCGATTCCTTCTTTCATGTCCTCCATGGAAAAGTTCTTCGCTTTTGCACGGAGTCCAAATGCCTCTCCTCCGATATAAACCGCATCTGCTCCAAAAATGACTGCTGTCTTTAATACTTCCAGGCTGCTTGCCGGTATCAAAAGTTCAGGATGTCTTGCCATTTTATTCTCCTTCCTGTTTCTTCACACTGACAGCCACTCCATCCCCAAGCGGAATAATGGACGTTGTCAGCAGTTCATGGTGTTTTAATTCGTACAGATACTCCCGCATTCTGGAATGAATCGTTCGGTTTCTCCGTTCCACCGCAAAACGGGATTCGATAATATCCCCATCCTGCAGTACATTATCTGTCACAAGAGTTCCGCCCGGACGAAGCAAACGCAGCACCTGGGGCATATACCGGATATACTGTCCCTTTGCAGCATCCATAAAAATAAAATCAAAGCTGCCCTCCAGTGTTTTCAGCACATCCATAGCATCTCCCTCTATGAGCGTGATCTGCTCTTCTTTCCCTGCCCGTCTGAAATTCTCCCTGGCAATCGGAATTCTCTTTTCGTAATTTTCAATTGTTGTGATCCTGCACCCTTCTGGTGCCGCTTCACTCATCAATAACGCAGAGAAACCTACTGCGGTCCCTACTTCCAGGATGCACATAGGTTTTTGTATCATCAGAAGCACTTTCAGGAAACTCTGCATTTCTTTTCGTATGATCGGCACATATGTGCTCAGAGCTTCCTGTTCCACTGCTTCGAGTATTTCACTGTTCTCTGTCTCTAAGGAATTGATGAATGTCACGATACGTTCATCTACTATCATATCTTACACATCCATAATAATCGGAATGACCATTGGTCTTCTCTTTGTCTTCTTCCAGATAAAATCGTTCATTGTGTCACGGATCGTCATCTTGATCTTATTCCAGTCCGCATGTCTTCCGGAAAGACATTTATCCAGACTGTCTGTCACAACCTTTCTGGCTTCTTCCATCAGTCCTTCGGATTCTCTTACATAGACAAATCCTCTGGATACGATATCCGGTCCTGCCAGCAGATTGTTGCTGCCTTTTTCCAGTGTCAGAACAACGATCAGAATTCCGTCCTCTGCCAGATGCTGTCTGTCTCGCAATACGATATTTCCGACATCACCGACACCCAGACCATCTACCAGAATCGCTCCTGTATGGACTTTATCCACTATTTTTGCTTCTGCATCACTCAGCTCGATCACATCTCCGCTCTGGATGATAAAGATATTCTCTTTCGGAATTCCCAGAGACTGCGCGATCTCCGCATTTGCTTTTAAGTGGCGGTACTCACCATGCACCGGAATGGCATACTTTGGTTTTACCAGCGAATAGATCAGCTTTAACTCTTCCTGACAGGCATGTCCGGAAACATGCGCATCCTGGAATATCACGTTCGCACCCTTTGCAGAAAGCTCATTGATCACACGGGATACTGCCTTCTCATTTCCAGGAATCGGATTCGAACTGAAAATGATCGTGTCATTCGGCTGAATCGTCACTTTACGGTGTACATCCCCTGCCATTCTGGAAAGTGCAGCCATGGATTCTCCCTGGCTTCCTGTTGTGATCAGAACGGTCTTCTCCGGTGGATAGTTCTTCAACTGATCGATCTCGATCAGTGTATTCTCCGGAACATTCAGATACCCAAGCTCAGATGCTGTCGTAATGATATTTACCATGCTGCGTCCTTCTACCACAACTTTTCTTCCGTACTTATACGCAGAGTTGATGATCTGCTGCACACGGTCTACGTTCGATGCAAATGTCGCGATGATGATTCTTGTGTTCTGATGTTCTGCAAAAATATGATCAAACGTAATTCCCACCGTACGCTCTGACTGGGTAAATCCTTTCCGCTCTGCATTCGTGCTGTCTGACATCAGAGCCAGCACACCTTTCTTTCCGATCTCCGCAAAACGCTGCAGATCAATGGCATCTCCGAATACCGGTGTATAATCCACCTTGAAGTCTCCGGTATGCACAACAGTTCCTGCCGGTGAATAGATCGCCAGTGCGGAAGCATCCTGAATACTGTGGTTCGTCTTGATAAATTCAATTCGGAACTGTCCAAGATTGATGGACTGTCCATGACGCACCACTTTTCTCTTTGTCGTACGGAGCAGATTATGCTCTTTTAACTTGTTCTCGATGATTCCCATTGTCAGCTTTGTAGTATAGATTGGAAGATTGATCTCCTTAAGTACATACGGCAAAGCTCCGATATGATCTTCATGACCATGGGTGATCACAAATCCTTTTACTTTGGATATATTATCCTTCAGATAAGTCACATCCGGAATGACCAGATCGATTCCGAGCATGTCATCCTCCGGGAATGCAAGCCCGCAGTCTACCACAATGATACTGTCTTCATATTCGAAAGCAGTAATATTCATACCGATCTGCTCAAGACCTCCCAAAGGAATGATTTTTAATTTTCCACGATTTTCTTTTTTCAAAAATATACACCTCCATGAGTTTTTTATGTATTCTCTTTCCGCATGGAAGCTTCGGCACATTCCTTACACTGACCATAAAATTTCAGTTCATGATCCAACACATGAAAACCGGTATCGGCTTCGATCTGTGCCTCCAGATCCTCCAGAAAATCATCTTCAAACGGCATCACACGCCCACATGTTCTGCAGATCAGATGATGATGACTGTGTTTGGAGTCTCCGTCAAATATATGACCGATCTCATACCGGATACATCCATCATTGAAATGAATCCGGTCGATCAGCTGAATCTCATACAAAAGCTGCAGCGTACGGTACACGGTCGCAAGCCCCATTTCCGGATATTCATCCTTCATCAGCTCAAAAATATCTTCCGCCGCCAGATGCTGCCCTTTATGTTCTGCCAGGGTCTGCAAAATAGAAAGTCTCTGTCTGGTCACTTTCCAGCCTTTTTCTCTGAGCTTTTCCTTGAGCATCCCCTGTACTTTTTCCTGTTCTACTGTCATCCTCCACGTCCCCTGCGGTAAAGTAATATTCTAAGTTACATTTCAATCTCTACATCTTCCAGCAGTTCCTCAAATACTTTGGAAACCGCCTGTAATTCTACGTCGTCCTCTACGATCTCATAGACACTCTCTTTCGCGTCCTGAGATTCACCTTCTTTTAAGATCAGACACTCCGCGTCATCCTCCTGTGAATCTGTCACAAGAATATAGGATGCCCCGTTGATCTTTGTCTGTTCCAGTACAAAAAATTCAACGCTGTCTCCCGACTCGTCAAAACAAAACTTAATCTTTTCCATGCGTTCTTCCTCCTGTGAGCAGCTTCTAGTTTTCCTCTTCGGCTTTCTTTTTCAAATAAATCGAATCCAGATATCCCTGCAGGATAAAAACAGCTGCGATCTTGTCAATATACTGCTTTCTGTTCTCGCGCCGCACCTGACTCTCGATCAATGTACGCTCTGCCTCCACGGTAGTAAGCCGCTCGTCCCACATCACCACATCAAGTCCTGTCCTGCGCATCAGCATCTCTTTGAATTCCAGAGACTTTTTTGCACGTTCACCCACATCGTTATTCATATGCTTCGGAAAACCAAGCACGATCGTATCCACTTCATATTCCCTTACCAGCTCTTCAATCCGGGCGAGTGTACGGCGCAGCTTGTTTTCCTCTTTTCTCTGAATGGTCTCTATCCCCTGCGCAGTCAGACCAAGAGCATCGCTGATCGCAACCCCTACAGTCTTCGTGCCATAATCCAGTCCCATGATCCGCATAGTCGATTATTCCCATGAATTATGCTCGATATACGCTTTTAACAGTTCTTCGACCAATTCATCCCTTTCCACCTTCATAATCAGGCTTCTTGCTCCATTATAGCTGGTAATGTAAGTAGGATCTCCTGACATAATGTATCCCACGATCTGGTTAACCGGGTTGTATCCTTTTTCTTTCAGTGCCTTATACACGATTTCCAGAATATCTTTTGCAGAAATCTGTGGTCCCGGTTCTACCTGAAAGAACTGTGTATTACTCAAATCGCTCATCGTATCTCCTCCATTTTTCTTTTATTCACGCGCAGATCTGATTCCCCGGAATCAGCATAATTGCGTTAGTATCCTACTTATCATTCTAATATAATCTATTTTAAAATTCAATGAATAATTTCCCGGCCATCTTTAATTTGCACGTTTAGAATACAATTCTGAAGATTTTTCTCTGACTCTAGTGCAATTTTCATATACTCCTTTGTGTGCCCTGTCCACATTTCTTTTCCGTTCACATCCGATTTTTCTTCCACCAGCACTTCCACTGTTTTTCCAAGAAACGATTCTTCATATGCTCTGCGGTTTTTCTCCCCCAGTTCGATCAGTCTGGCGCTTCTTTTGGCCTTGATCTGCTCCGGGATCTGTCCCTGCATCACTGCCGCTTTCGTGCCTTCTCGTTTGGAATATTTGAAAATATGAGTCTCATAGAAGCAGATCTTTTTCAGAAATTCATACGTTGTTTCAAATTCTTCCTCTGTTTCCTGCGGAAATCCCACGATCACATCTGTTGTCAGCGCCGGTTTTTCAAAATACTTTCTTAATATCTCACACTTTTCATAAAACTCTTCACTTGTATATCTGCGGTTCATCCTCTTTAAGGTTTCATTGCAGCCACTCTGCAATGACAGATGGAAGTGCGGGCACATCTTCGGAAGCGCTGCGATCGCCTGTACAAACTCTTCTGTGATGATCCTTGGTTCCAGAGATCCCAGACGAATCCTTTTGATTCCTTCAATCTCATGCACTGCACGAATCAGACTGAGCAGATTGTCTTCATTTTCAAAATCAATGCCATAGGAGCTCAGATGAATTCCCGTCAGCACGACTTCCTGGTATCCGTTTTTCGCCAGATCTGTCACTTCTGCTACTACATCTTCTTTTGCCCTGCTTCTGACTCTTCCTCTCGCATACGGGATAATACAGTAAGAACAAAACTGGTTGCAGCCATCCTGCACCTTGATATATGCTCTCGTATGCTCCCCCTGTTTTGTCAGATGCAGATTCTCATATTCTTTTGTATGATTGATATCGATCACTTCCCGCAAATCACCGTGTGCTTCTTCATATGCCTGCAGCGCTGTCAGAAGATCCTGCTTTTTATTGTTTCCGAGTACAATATCAATACATGGATCGATCACCTGCTTTTCAGCCTGTGCCTGCACATAACAGCCGGCTGCGACCACAACAGCATCCGGATTCATCTTTCTTGCCCGATGCAGCATCTGTCTTGATTTGCGGTCCGCAATATTGGTCACTGTGCATGTATTGATCACATAAATGTCCGCTCCTTCCTGAAACGGAACGATCTCATATCCGGCATGTTCCAGCATTTCCTGCATGGCTTCTGTCTCATATGCATTTACCTTACATCCCAGATTGTGTAACGCGACTTTTTTCATAAAAATATTCTCCTGGTTTTCCTTGTTTTTCCTGTTTGTTCCTTGACTTTTGCAGTTACTTCTCGTAGAATATACCTAGAGTACAGATACTCGAAGCATTGTATATCAAGGAGGGACTTTTATAATGAAAACAGTACAGATTTCTTTAAACTCAATCGACAAAGTAAAATCATTTGTAAACGAAATCACAAAATATGACAACGATTTTGATTTAGTGTCCGGAAGATATGTGATAGATGCCAAATCAATTATGGGAATTTTCAGTTTGGATCTTTCTAAACCGATCGATCTGAATATCCACGCTGATTCTAATCTGGATGACATCTTAGCTGCACTGGATTCTTACATCATCAAATAATGGAATCATTTATTTTTAGGCTGTCTCTTTATGAGGCAGCCTTTTTATTGTCCTATTTTACCATGATCGTTTCAACCGTATCGATTGCTGTCTGCATCAGCTCATCAATCTTCTCATCCAGATTTCTCTCGGATTTCTCAATACGCTCCAGATTCGGTTTTGTCACCGGATGCTTGGCAACAAAAATCGTACAGCAGTCTTCATACGGCTGGATTGATGTCTCGTACGTATCAATCTTTTCAGAAATATCCACGATTTCTTTTTTATCAAATCCAATCAGCGGACGGTAGACCGGAAGCGTACATGCCGCATTGGTTGCCATAAGGCTCTGCATCGTCTGGCTCGCAACCTGTCCGATACTTTCTCCGGTGATCAGTCCCAGGCAGCCATCCTGTTTTGCAAAATGCTCTGCGATCTTCATCATGTATCTTCGCATAATAATCGTCAGTTCTTCATGCGGACACTTCTCATAGATATACAGCTGAATGTCTGTAAAGTTGACTACGTTGAGCTTGATCGGGCCGGAATACCTGGAAACCAGTCTTGCCAGATCCACCACTTTTTCTTTTGCACGTTCACTCGTATACGGTGGTGCATGGAAATACGTTGCTTCCAGAGCGACACCGCGTTTTGCGATCATATATCCGGCAACCGGGCTGTCGATACCACCGGAGAGCAGGAGCATGGCACTTCCGTTAGTTCCTACCGGCATTCCGCCCGGCCCCGGAATAATCTCTGAGTACAGATAAATCTCTTCCCGTACTTCCACATTCAGACGAATCTGCGGATTGTGTACGTCTACTTTCATCTCCGGGTACGCATCCAGGATCACACCGCCCAACTCACAGTTCAATTCCATAGAATTCAACGGATAAGACTTTCTGCTTCTTCTTGCTTCAATCTTAAATGTCTGGTTTTTCTCAGGGTACACTTCTCCGATATATTTTTCCACATCTTTTTTCAGCTGTTCAAATCCATTGTCCTGCAGACGCACAACCGGGCAGATTCCTACGATACCAAACACTCGTTTCAAACTTTCCACAGTCTCTTCGTAATCGTATTCGCCTTCACAGTCCACATACACTCTCCCCTGTGCTTTGTGTACATTAAATTCTCCGTCCACATCCTTCAATGCAAAACGGATCTGACGCACCAGAGCGTCTTCAAACAGATACCGGTTCTTTCCTTTGATCCCGATTTCTCCGTATTTAATCAAAAATGAATGAAATCTCATGATATTCTCCTTTATTTATCCTTTTCTTTTGGACTCTTTATCAAGCATCAATGTCTTGTATATCTTCTCAGCATCGGTACACAATTATATAGCGTTTCCAATGTATAGTCAATTTCTTCTCTGGTTGTAAATTCAGACATGCTGAAACGGATCGTCGCATCCAGATACTCTTTTCCGGCTCCGATGCCCTTTAACACCCCGCTGATTGCCGGATGGTTGGACGCACATGCAGAACCTGAGGATACGTAAATTCCTTTCTCTTCCAGCGTATGCAGAAGCACTTCACTTCGAATCCCTGCAAATCCCACACTGATGATATGCGGTGCACTGTTTTCATCGGTCATCCCGTGAACGGTTGTATTTTCAATCTTCGCGATTCCTTCAATAAAATACTCTTTGAGTTCCCGCATCAGTGCAGTCTTCATATCCAGATCATGGTAGATCATCTTTGCCGCTAACCCGAGTCCTGCAATCCCCGGAACGTTCTCTGTACCGGAACGGACATTTTTCTGCTGTTCTCCGCCAAACACGATTGGTTTGATCTTAACTTTCTCACTGACATATAAAAATCCAGTTCCTTTCGGTCCGTGGATCTTATGTCCGCTTCCTGTCAGCAGATCGATCTTCTGACGCTTCGGATAAATCTTATACTTTCCGAATCCCTGTACGGCATCCGAATGGAACAGAATATCCGGATTATATTCCTTCACGATCCGGACAGCTTCATCGATCGGCTGCACTGCTCCTACTTCGTTATTCACATACATGACGGAAACCAGAATTGTCTCGTCACACAACGCCTCTTTCAGAGCTTCCAGCTTGATGCGTCCCATGCTGTCCACCGGAAGATAGGTCACACGAAAGCCTTCTTCCTCTTCCAGATAACGCATCGTATTCAAAATCGCCGGATGCTCAATAGATGATGTGATCAGATGATTTCCTCTTCTTTTGTTTGCTTTTGCTGTTCCAATGATCGCCAGATTGTCACTTTCTGTACCGCCGGACGTAAAATAAATTTCTTTTGCATTGACCTTCAGAATTTTTGCCAGAATTTCTTTTGCATCCTTGATATAATGCTCCGCATCCACACCTTTACGGTGCATGGAAGACGGATTTCCATAGTCCTGACACATCACTTTATATACCAGTTCTCCCACCTCTGTGTAACATCTGGTAGTCGCCGAATTGTCCAAATATACTTCCATGATACCTTCCTTTTCACTTCTTCTCAATATTAAACTATGTTACTCTCTTTCCAGATGATACATCAGAATTGACAGGATCGTCATTCCGGCCGTCTCTGTTCGTAAGATCCTTTTTCCCAGAGTCACCGGGACTGCTCCCATCGCTTTTGCAGCTTCCACTTCTGCCTCTTCAAAGCCGCCTTCCGGACCGATAAAAATCCCGACTGACTGTCCAAAAGAAACAGAACCGATCAGCTGCTTTGTCGCGTTTATCCCTGCTGCCTTCTCATAAGGGATCATCTTAACATCCAGCTGACGCGCGTATTCCAGCGCCTCCTTCCATTTCATCACCGGAAGTACTTCCGGAACGATCCCTCTTCCGGACTGCTTCGCCGCACTCTCTGCGATGGCATTCCATCTGTTCACTTTTTTCTGCGCCTTCTTCTCGTCCAGCTTTACAACCGCCCGCTTCGTCGCGACCGGCACGATTGCATGTACGCCAAGCTCTACACACTTCTGAATGATCCATTCCATCTTATCTCCCTTTGGAAGACCCTGGAACAGATAGATCGGGCAGGAAAGTTCTGTGTCCGATTCCTGCTGCTCCACAATAGAAAGCACCACTCTTTCTTCCAGCAGTTTCTCGATCCGGCACAGGTATTTCCGGTTCACATCATCGTGTACACTGACTTCCTCTCCAACCTTCATACGAAGAACATGTACGATGTGGTTTACATCGGTTCCCTCTATATAAATGTTTTCCCCCTGCACCTGAGAGTCATATACAAAAAAATTCTGCATGGATCTTAATCCTTCCTTATCCGTTCTTTCTCGCCGTCACAGAAACCCACTCGCCCTGATACGTCACTTCCAGGACTTCCAGACCTGCTGCTTTAACTGCCTCTACCACTGTCTCTTCTTTGTCATCAATAATTCCGCTGGTGATGTAGATTCCACCGTCTTTGAGCTGATCCACGATCACCGGTGTCAGTGCGACCAAAACATCTGCCAGAATATTTGCAACGACAATGTCATATTTTCCATAACCAACTTTGTCCTGCACGTCTTTGTCATCAATGATATTTCCGATCATCACTTCGTACATCTCTTTACTGATTCCGTTGACTTCCATGTTCTCATAAGTTGCCTCGATCGCACATGGATCCAGATCTGTTCCAACGGAATATTTTGCGCCGAATTTCAAAGCCAGCATTCCCAGAATACCGCTTCCGCATCCCACATCAAGGATTGTTGTCTCCGGCGTTGTATATTTGCGGATCTGCCGGATACAAAGCTGGGTTGTCTCATGCATTCCTGTTCCGAATGCAGTCCCCGGATCGATATGGATCACCATTTTATCACTGTCTTCCGGCTTTACTTCCTCCCAGGATGGGATGATCAGAATGTCATCCACATAGAACTGATGAAAATACTGCTTCCAGTTATTTACCCAGTCCACATCCTCTGTCTGAGACTCTTCGATCGTACACGCACCCACGTTCAAATAGGATGCCATATCCTGTAATTCTGCACGCACATCAGCAAGTACCTTCTCTTTATCTTCATCCTCCTCCAGATAAAAACTCAGGTATGCCACACCGTCATCTGCCTCTGTCTCCGGCAGGATATCAACGAACATCTGCTCTTTATCCGACTGTGTCAGCGGAACTTTATCTTCAATCTCGACCCCCTGGATTCCCAGATCCATAAGCATACTGCTGACAATATCCTCCGCCTCTGTTGTTGTTGTCAGACGAAATTTATTCCATTTCATGTTTGTTCCTCCGTTTACTTTTGCTTTTTACACTATATTACGTTTCCTTTATTTCTGCAAGAAAATCTTCTCTCACTTCATATCGAAATGGTTACTGCTCTCCTTGACCCAACATGTACATCTCATCCCCGCAGGAAATCCGTCCGCCGTGGATGACCCTTGCAAATACACCTTCTCTTGGCATGATACAGTCTCCCATCTTCTGAAAAATCTCACATCCGTGATGACATTCCTTTCCAATCTGTGTCATCTCTAAAATAACTTCATTGCACTGAAACCTGGTTCCCACCGGAAGATTTTTAAAGTCAAATCCCTCTACCACCAGATTTTCTCCAAATGCACCATCTGCAATCTCTGCTCCTCTTGCCCGAAACGCCTCGATCTTTTCATAGGAAAGAAGACTGATCTGACGATGCCACTTTCCCGCATGGGCATCCTCTTTGATTCCAAAATCTTCTATAAATTCCGCACTTTTCACGTTCGTCTTCTGCGTTCCCTTTGCCGGGCTCGTACACACTGCTCTTACAATTCCCATTTCAACCTATCCTCCGATTTTTGACATCTCGCGCTGTTCGAGACTTTCGTCCGCTTTTTCTGTTTCAAACTGATGGCAGCGCGGCTTTTCATAAATCAACTGCTCGAATACCTGCTTCAGTTCTTCATCATCCGTCTGCCCTCTTAAAAGGGATCTCATATCCACTCCCTGTGCGAACTGCAGACAGGGCTTCACAAAACCTTCAGCCGTCATCCGAATCCGGTTGCAGTCTTTGCAGAACTTATGGGAGATCGCACTGATAAATCCAATCTTTCCCTGAAACCCAGGAAACTCCCAGTATACTGCCGGACCATTTCCACGCACTGCCCCTGAATCCGGCTTTGCTGCACCATATATGTTTTCCAGGTTCTTCTGTATCACTTCCTGCATACTTCCCTGATAAGCTTTTCCAAGACCAATCGGCATCATTTCAATAAAACGCACATCCAGCGGATACTCTTTTGCCAATGCTGCAAGCTTTCCCCACTGAGACTCATTACATTCATTCAGCGCCACGCAGTTTATTTTCACACGCATCCCCTGCTCCAGTGCCGCCCGAATGCCTTCCGTTACCTGCAACAAACAGTCCTTTCCTGTCAATTCCTGGTACTGCGCTCTGTCCATCGTATCGAGACTGATGTTAACCGCAGAAATTCCAGCCTTTTTGAGTGCAGGCAATTTGTCTTTTAACAGGATTCCGTTTGTCGTCAGCGTCACCTGCTCGATTCCCGGAATCCGGCAGATCATCTCTGCAAGATCTTCAATCCCCTTTCGCACCAGCGGTTCGCCGCCTGTCAGCTTGATCCTGGAAATCCCAAGTTCTGCCCCGATCCGGCACACCCTTGCGATCTCATCAAACGTAAGGATCTCATCGTGAGAAATCTGCTGAACGCCATCTTTTGGCATGCAATACACGCAGCGCAGATTACATCGGTCTGTGACAGACACTCTCATATAATTTATGTTTCTTTCAAACTGATCCCGCATTCTCCTGTCACTCCTTTTAAAATTTCCAGTCCATGTGACAGTGTAGGCAAAATATACTCCAGATTTTCTTTCACCGCTTTCGGACTGCCCGGAAGGTTAATGATCAGTGTCTGATTTCGAATCACCGATGCCCCGCGGCTCAACATCGCTCTGGGGGTAATAGCCAGTGACGCATACCGCATTGCTTCTGCAATCCCCGGCGCATTTCTGGTAGCTACATTCAGCGTTGCTTCCGGTGTACAGTCTCTTTGCGAAAACCCGGTTCCTCCTGTCGTGAGGATCAGATCCATCTCTTTCTCATCACTCAACTCTTTTAATACCGTCTCAATCTGCGCCTGCTCATCCGGAAGTAACCTGTATTCCGCCACTTCATATCCGGCTTCTTTCAACATCATCTGTACCAGCTCTCCGCTTTTATCTTCCCGTTCGTTTCGAAATCCCCTGTCGCTCAATGTCACAACTGCTGCCTTCATCTTCCCTCTTCTCCTCTGTCTTCCATTCTCGGATTTACGATTTCTCCGCTCTTTCCTCCGGTCTTTTTACAAAGATAAATATCCTGTATCTCCATAAATTTATCCAGAGCCTTACACATATCATAAATCGTCAGAAGCACCACACTGACACCTGTCAGCGCCTCCATCTCCACTCCGGTCTTTCCGGTCACTTTTACCGTACAAAAACAGGTGATCTCCAGATTTTTTGGATCCTTTTCAAAACGGATCTTACAGTTCGTGATCGGCAGGATATGACACATCGGAATCAGATCCGCCGTCCGTTTCACACCCATGATCCCGGCTGTGGTCGCTACAGAAAGCACATCGCCTTTTCCGACCGTTCCGGCTTCAATCGCATCATACACGTCCCGACTGACTTTGATCTTTCCGGTTGCTGTTGCTTCTCTTACCGTCTCTTTTTTCTCTGTCACGTCTACCATGCGGGCTTTTCCCTCCGCATCAAAATGTGTCAACGGCATACTCTTTTGCCCCCTTTTTTGTCATATTTTTTAGTATAACATATTTTTTCACGAAACACAAAACCGACAGGAAAGTCTCCTCTCCTGCCGGTTCTTATATTATGCCACCTCCGTTGTTTTCTCAAACTGTGAGTTATACAGATCCGCATAGAATCCGCCTTTTGCCAGAAGTTCTTCGTGATTTCCCTGCTCTACGATATCTCCGTCTTTCATAACAAGGATCATATCTGCATCCCGGATCGTTGACAGACGATGAGCGATTACAAAGCTGGTACGTCCCTTCATCAGGTTATCCATGGCCTTCTGGATCAATACCTCTGTCCTTGTATCTACAGAACTTGTCGCCTCATCCAGAATCAGGATCTTCGGATCTGCCAGAATTGCCCTCGCGATCGTCAACAGCTGTTTCTGTCCCTGAGACACATTGTTTGCTTCTTCATTCAGTTCCATATCATATCCGCCCGGAAGTGTCTTCACAAACTGATGCACATGAGCTGCCTTGGCTGCCTGGATCACTTCTTCATCCGTTGCATCCAGTTTTCCGTATTTGATATTGTCCCGGATACTTCCATTGAACAGCCAGGTATCCTGCAGCACCATTCCGAACATCTCACGCAGTTCACTTCTGTTGAAATCCCTGACGTCATGTCCGTCGATCTTGATGGCACCGCTGTTCACATCGTAGAACCGCATCAGAAGCTTGATCATCGTCGTCTTTCCTGCTCCGGTCGGCCCTACAATTGCAATTTTCTGCCCCTCTTTTACTTCTGCTGAGAAGTCATTGACAATGATCTTATCCGCATTGTATCCAAAATGAACATGATCAAAGCTTACATTTCCTTCCAGATTTTCTACCGATACTGGATGCTCCACAGTCTGATCTTCCTCTTCTTCCTCCAGGAATTCAAACACTCTCTCGGACGCCGCCGCCGTCATCTGCAGCATGTTCGCAACCTGTGCGATCTGCTGGATCGGCTGTGTAAAACGTTTCACATACTGAATAAAAGACTGAATATCTCCTACTTCAATTGTCTTTCTGATCGCCAGAAATCCTCCCAGAATCGCAACCACCACATATCCGAGATTTCCGATAAACTGCATGATCGGCATCATCATCCCGGAAAAAAACTGAGAACGCCATGCGGAATCATAAAGCCTGTCATTGGTTGTATCAAACTCACGAATCACATCTTCCTCTTTATTGAAGGCTTTGATGATATTATGTCCACTGTAGATTTCTTCCACCTGCCCATTCACGTTTCCCAGATATTCCTGCTGTCCGCGGAAATATTTCTGTGAATGCTTCATCACAAATGAAATCAGGATCATAGAGACCGGCAGGATTACCAGCGTCGCCAATGTCATCAACGGGCTGATGGAAAGCATCATTGCCAGTACTCCGATCAATGTTGTCACGGACGTGATCATCTGTGTCGCACTCTGGTTCAGACTCTGTCCCAGCGTATCAATATCATTGGTCACTCTGGAGAGTACTTCTCCGACCGGCTTTGTATCAAAATAATTCATCGGCATCCGATTGATCTTCTCGGAAATCTCCTTACGCAAACGGTATGTTGTTTTCTGGGAAACTCCCGTCATCAGATAGCCCTGGATAAACGAACACAATGCGCTGATCAGATATAATCCCAATGTCATCAGAAGAATCTGCCCAATTCTCCCAAAGTCCATTCCACTGCCGCCTGACACTTTACTGACCAGACCATTATAAATCTCTGTTGTGGCCTTTCCTAAAATCTTCGGTCCTACAATATCAAAAACGGTTCCACAGATTGCAAAAATCACAATAAATGCCATCTGTACTTTAAAGACACTCATATAATGAAGAAGCTTTTTCAGCGTTCCCTTAAAGTCTTTTGCTTTCTCATTGGCGCCGCCCGGCCCCATATGTCCATGTCTAGGCATTTGCCTCTGCCCCCTTTCCGTTCAAATCTAACTCTTCCTCAGAAAGCTGTGAAGCCGCAATCTGACGATACACTTCACACGAATCCAAAAGTTCTCTATGCGTTCCGATTCCGGCGATCTTTCCTTCATCTAATACAATAATCTGCTCTGCATGAAGGATTGTGCTGATACGCTGTGCTACGATCAGCACCGTGCTCTGTGCAGTCTTTTTCTTCAACGCTTTTCTAAGTGCAACATCTGTCTTATAGTCAAGCGCCGAAAAGCTGTCATCAAAAATAAACAATTCTGGACGTTTTGCAATTGCTCTTGCAATGGAAAGCCTCTGCTTCTGTCCTCCTGATACATTCGAACCGCCCTGTGCTATATGACTGTGATATTTCTCTGATTTTGCTTCGATAAACTCTTCCGCCTGTGCGATCTGTGCTGCTTCCTTCATCACAGCTTCTCCTCCATCCGGATTTCCAAACAAAATATTGGAAGCAATATCTCCGGAAAACAGAACACCTTTCTGCGGAACATATCCAATCTTATCACGCAGCGTATGCTGGGATACTTCTCTGATATCCACACCATCCAGGGTGATCGTTCCTTCCGTCACATCATAAAATCGCGGGATCAGATTGACCAGTGTGGATTTTCCGCTTCCGGTACTTCCGATAATCGCTGTCGTCTCTCCCGGCCTTGCCGTAAAATGAATATCATGGAGTACATCTTCGTCTGCTCCCGGATAACGGAATGACACATGATCAAACTTCAGGACACCTGCTTCTTCTTTACAGAATGCCTTTGCTTCTTTCGGATCATCGATCACCGTCTCACTTGTCAGAATTTCCTGAATACGATCTGCAGACACTCCCGCTCTTGGAAGCATGATCGAAATCATACAGATCATCAGGAATCCCATAATAATCTGCATCGTATACTGAATAAATGCTATCATATCTCCAACCTGCATCTGACCGTCACTGATTCCATGTGCCCCGTTCCATACGATCAGAACAGAAACACCATTCATGATCAGAATCATCGTCGGCATCATAAATGTCATCGCACGGTTAACAAACAAATTCGTTCTCGTCAGGTTTTTGTTAGCTGTGTCAAACCGCTCTTCTTCATGCTTTTCTGTACTGAATGCTCGAATCACTGAAAGCCCGGTCAGAATTTCTCTTGTCACCAGATTCAGCCTGTCTACCAGTTTCTGCAATGTTTTGAACTTTGGCATTGCCGCAACAAACAGCACCAACACCACACAAAAGATCAAAATCACCGCAAGTGCAATGATCCAGGACATTGAAACATTGGTCTGAAATACCTTATAAACACCGCCCAACGCGAGAATCGGTGCATACAATACCATTCGCAGAACCATAACTGCCAAAAACTGTACCTGCTGAATATCATTGGTACTCCTTGTAATCAATGATGCAGTCGAAAAATGATCAAATTCGTTGTTGGAAAATCCAACTACCTTTCGGAACACTCTTCCTCTGAGATCCCGTCCGACTCTTGCTCCCACCCGTGAAGCCAGATAACAGACTAAAACACTGGCTGCCATTCCAAGAAACGCAAGTGCAATCATCTTACCGCCCGTAGTAAACAGATAGTGATACTGCATCTGATCTACATCCATACCCAGATCCTGATATGCATTCCTTGCATAACTTACTGCTGCCTGCTCCAGAATCATATCCGGCATGTCTTTCATTTCTTTTTTGATCTCTTTTACCAGTTCCTCTCTGGATTCCTGCGGCATCATCTGTAAAATATCAAACACCGTAGTATCTTCTGTGAGCATCTCCTTTGGAATCTGTTTTTTCAGTTTCTTCTCCATTTTCTGAGTCTGCTTGCTTCCGGACTCAAAACCGGAAGTTACCATCATCGGAAGCGCTAAAACATCTTCTACTTTCTTCAGCGCTGTCTCATCTTCCTTGACGAAATCCTTCAAAACGAAGGCGGTCTTATCATAAGAACTCTCGTCTTTTTCATATGCATCCTTCACCGTGTCCTGGTCCTTTTGTGATACAAACAACATCACCTTATTCCACTCTTCTTCTGAAATCGCAGCCGGCACTTTATCTTCAATTCCGCCTTGCTGGATTCCCACGTTGACAATATCGGATGTATAAGCCGGAAGTGACAGGTCACAATAAGCCTGTACTGCCAGTATCGCAACAATCGCGATGACCGCTTTCCAGTAATGTCCGATAAATTTAAATAAATTTTTCATACGCTCTCCTTTCCTGCCTTATCTCTCTGTTTTACTTTCTCCTGATGTATGAAACCTTGGTTCTTCTTTTAAGTTGTCAAAAATCTGAATCATAATTCTTCGCAAAAGAAGCTTCTCTTCCTGACTGATGCCTCGGAACATGATTTCATCCATCTGCATGGCTACTTCCTTTACATGTTCAATGCAAGCCTTTCCCTTTTCATCCAGATACAGACGCATGATCCTTTGATCCTTTTCGTCCGGCTGTCGTTTGATAAATCCAGCCTTCTCCATCTTCTGAATCGCAGATGTAATAGACGGCGCCGTCACATTCAGCTTTTTTGCCAGCTCCTTCTGAGAAAGAGGCTTTTGAGAAACAGCTTCCTCATGATGCAGCATAAACAGGATGCCTGCCTGACTCTTATTCAGCCCATACTTGTCAAACATCTTCTGTGCCCGCAGTCCGCCCTGATGAACCACCATCCCAAAGAGTCCGACACTTGGAACCTTATCCAGATCACAGCGCATTGCTATACCTCCTTTTTAATTAGTTAGATATCTAATCGATATATTAGTATTATCTTCCAAAAAAATCAAGCATTAATATAATTTTTCACATTTTTTTAATATTTATGCCAATAAACTAGTTAGATATTTAATTATTTTCATTTCGTAAAAAAGCAGTCTCTGATCAACATCTGAGACCGCCAGATAAAAATCCCGTTATGTTCTATTTTATTCCTCTTCTTCTGTGCTTTTTTTGCGCTTCAGAGTCCTTACATTTACTCCATTAACTTCAATATGATCATCTACAGCAATGACCAGACACTGCCTTCCATCTATCACTCTCGTTTCGATCAGATCCGCCCGTTCCGGATTGACTTTAATCACAATATCCGGCGTTTCAATCTGAAACTTTTTTGTCTCCGTAATATTGGTTGCAAGAAGAGAAGTCTTTTCCCCTGCTGTCTCTTCATAATTTTGATCAAAACACTCCATTTTTTCCGAAGAAACGCCGCTCTTTTCAAATACCTTGCGTACATCGGTCTTATCCAACTGCAGCGGTTCCGGTTCTTCTTTATGTTCCTCAATCATGTCATTCAAAGTATCATGGATATTGCGGATCGTCTCATAATCTCCGTCTTCTCCCAGAGTATCCTCGATCAGCATCTGAAATGTCTCCTTCTGCGTGTTGGCTGACATCGGCATCCTTGCTCCCAGCAGCTGCTCAATCAACTCCGGCTGCAAATCCTCTGATTTCTTCGTATAATAGAGTACTCCATGAATATCCGTGCTTCTGTCATTAAAAGCCGGAAACAAAAATCCCTTGTCCGGCATATCTACCACCCAGTCCCGGATACGATCCTGAATACAATTGCTCTCTGCATTGTAACTTAATCCTGCCTTTGACAACGAAACCGGACAGATACTGCACACCAAATACTCATACACTTCATCGGATGCGTCAAACATCTCCAGATTGTCAGACGATCTGCCCGGCACATCATACATTGCATGGATTAAAATAATATAATAATTCTCCGCATACTCATATGTAGCGATTACTTTGTCATAAAATTCTTCCAGGAGCATGTCATCTTCCAGCTTGCTGGCTTTTAGTTTCATTAAAAATTCCTGTGTCCCGCCCGGCATCTCCTGGTCGATCGGAAATTCCATATTCAACATATTTTTCCCCATCGTCCCGGAAAGTGTCTTTTTAAAAATATCAAAATACTTAAAAGCCTCTTCCTCCGGCAGAGATAAGAATGCCGATTTTGATTCCATCTTTTTATTTTTCTCATGATCTACATAGCAGCCGGCAATTCTTGTGATCGCGCAATTTGCCGGTGTAAACTGCTTGCGGATTTCTAATACTTCTTTTTTATTCATGATAAATTTCTCCCTCCAGAATATAAGAAAGGGTCCTGTAACAACCAGAACCCTTTTATACAACTGCTAATTATATTATATGGACAGCCTGTATGGATGTCAATATCGTTTTCTATTTCCCTCATTCCTGTTACTTCATTCTGCTACTGCCTCCCTTTTTTATTAGCACTTCTTATATTAATAACAATTATCATTATTATAAATAATTACAAATTTCTACTTTCTAGTAGACTTATCGTTTTGTTTTGGTTATAATACATATGTCAGAAAAATTTCGTTAAAAATTAAAGGAGGACTATTTTTATGAAAAAATATTTATGTGAAGCATGTGGATACATTTATGATCCTGAAGTAGGCGATCCAGACAACGGTGTAGAGGCTGGAACAGCTTTTGAAGATATCCCGGAAGACTGGTTATGTCCACTGTGCGGACTTGGAAAAGACGCATTTGTTGAAACAGAATAATGCATAAAAAGTATCGCTCATCATCTCAGGCGGATGATGAGCGATTTCTTTTTTATTTTCCTGTATGAAGCAATTCATTCGCATTGCGGATCCGCTCTTCTGTCGGAGGCTCGATCCCCTCCAGCGGATATTCCATCCCCAGTTCTTTCCACTTATACTCTCCCAATGTATGGTACGGAAGTACTTCCACTTTCTCTACATTGGAGAGTGTCTGAATGAATGCATCCAGCTTTTTCAGATATTCATCATTATCACTTCTCTCCGGAACCAGTACGTGACGAATCCACACCGGTTTATTGATGTCACTTAAATATCTCGCCAAATCCAGAATATTCTGATTCGTATGACCAGTCAAAATCTTGTGCTGCTCATCGTCAATATGTTTGATATCCAAAAGAAGCAGATCTGTATATTTCATCAGTTCCTCAAACTTACTAAAAAACGGTTCTTCTCTTGTAAAAGGTGCTCCACTTGTATCGATTGTTGTGTGGATTCCTTTTTCTTTTGCTTTCTTAAACAATTCCAATAAAAAGTCGATCTGCAAAAGCGGCTCGCCTCCGCTGACTGTAATTCCACCGGATTTTCCCCAATAACTGCGGTATTTCCACGCTTTGTCCAACAATTCATCTGCAGACATCTGCGTTCCTGTCTGCATACTCCATGTATCCGGATTATGGCAGAACTGACAGCGCATTGGACATCCGCTCACAAAAATAAGAAAACGGACTCCCGGTCCGTCTACGGATCCAAAACTCTCTGTTGAGTGTATATATCCTTTCATTTGCTTGATTCCCTTTCTCTTAATATTTAAAAAGGGACGTAGCATCCTGTTTGTACTACGTCCCTGTGAATTACAAATTACAGTGCTTTATGGCATGTTCTTGCAATTACGTCTAACTGCTGCTCACGTGTCAGGTCGATGAATTTAACAGCGTATCCTGATACACGGATTGTGAAGTTTGCATATTCTTCTTTCTCTGGGTGCTCCATAGCATCGATGAGTTTTTCTGTTCCGAATACGTTTACGTTCAGGTGATGTGCTCCCTGATCGAAGTATCCGTCCATTACGTTAGCCAGATTTACTTTTCTCTCATCGTCATCATGTCCAAGTGCTCCAGGGCTGATTGTCTGTGTATTAGAAATTCCGTCCAGCGCTTCTTCGTATGGAAGTTTTGCAACTGAGTTCAGGGATGCTAACAGACCATTCTGCTCTGCACCGTATGATGGGTTTGCTCCTGGTGAAAGTGGTTCCCCAGCTTTTCTTCCGTCTGGAAGAGATCCTGTAGCCTTACCATATACAACGTTAGATGTAATTGTAAGGATAGATGTTGTTGGCTCAGAGTCTCTGTATGTGTGGCATTTTTTCAGTTTGCTCATGAATGTTCTTAACAGCCATACAGCGATCTCGTCAGCACGGTCATCATCGTTACCGTATCTTGGGAAGTCTCCCTCTGTCTCGTAGTCAACAGCAAGTCCGTTTTCGTCGCGGATTACTTTAACTTTTGCATATTTGATCGCACTTAAAGAGTCTACTACGTGAGAGAATCCAGCGATACCTGTAGCGAATGTACGTCTTACGTTTGTATCGATCAGAGCCATCTCTGCTGCTTCATAGTAGTATTTGTCGTGCATGTAGTGAATCATGTTCAATGTATCTACATACAGTTTAGACAGCCATTCCATCATCTGGTCATATTTGTCCATTACTTCATCATAGTCAAGGTACTCTGATGTGATTGGGCTGTATTTTGGAGCAACCTGTGTTTTTGTCTTCTCATCAACACCACCGTTGATTGCGTAAAGCAGACATTTTGCAAGGTTTGCACGTGCTCCGAAGAACTGAATCTCTTTTCCTGTCTGTGTTGCAGATACGCAGCAGCAGATAGAATAGTCATCTCCCCATACCGGACGCATTACATCATCGTTCTCGTACTGTACAGAACTTGTCTTGATAGAAATATAAGAAGAATATTTCTTGAAGTTCTCTGGCAGATTAGAAGAATATAATACTGTCAGGTTTGGCTCTGGTGAAGGTCCCATGTTCTCCAGTGTATGAAGGAAACGATAGTCGTTCTTTGTTACCATAGAACGTCCGTCCATTCCGATACCACCCATTTCCAGTGTAGCCCATACCGGGTCTCCTGAGAACAGCTCGTTGTAAGATGGAATTCTTGCGAATTTAACCATTCTGAACTTCATAACGATGTGGTCGATCAGTTCCTGAGCTTCTGTCTCTGTCAGTGTTCCGTTCTTTAAGTCTCTTTCAATATAAATGTCAAGGAATGTAGAAATACGTCCAACGCTCATTGCAGCACCATTCTGAGTTTTGATTGCTGCAAGGTATCCGAAGTACAGCCACTGCACAGCTTCTTTTGCGTTTGTAGCTGGTTTGGAAATATCAAATCCGTAAACAGCAGCCATTTCTTTCATTTCTTTTAATGCTTTGATCTGATCAGCGATTTCTTCACGAAGACGGAAATCTGTTCCTTTCATTCCGTGTCTTTCACCTTCGATAAAATCATTCTGTTTCTGCTCGATCAGGTAATCGATTCCGTAAAGAGCTACACGACGGTAGTCACCTACGATACGTCCTCTTCCGTATGTGTCCGGAAGTCCTGTGATGATCTTGCTGTGACGGGCTTTTTTCATCTCAGGTGTGTAGATATCGAATACTCCCTGATTGTGTGTTTTATGATATTTTGTGAAGATCTCGTGCAGTTTCGGGCTTGGCTCATATCCGTATGTTGTACAAGCCTGCTCAGCCATTTTAATACCACCATATGGCATAAATGCTCTCTTCAGCGGTTTGTCTGTCTGAAGACCAACAACCTGCTCTAAATCTTTCATTTCTTCGTTAATATATCCCGGGCCATACGCTGTCAGTCCAGAAACTACTTCTGTCTCCATATCCAGAACGCCGCCTTTTGCACGCTCTTCTTTCTGCAGTTTCTGAAGCTCTCCCCATAATTTGTCAGTTGCCTCTGTAGGTCCAACCAGGAAAGATTCATCACCTTCATATGGTGTGTAGTTGTTCTGGATGAAGTCACGAACGTTAACTTCCTCTTTCCAGAGTCTTCCGTTAAATCCTGACCACTGTTCAAACTGTGCCATCGTTTAAAATCCTCCTTCAATGTACATGAATTGTTTTTCTCTTTCTTACGAGCCTTAGTATATCATTATGTTAAAAGAAAGACAAGATAAAACAGGAATGATTCTCGTTTGTATTTGATTTAGTACAATCTGAAAACTGTGATATCTGATTTTCTTTTTATTTTGCCTCTTTTCTTATCTTTTCTATATTTTTATCGTATTTTTTATCGACTTTCAAATCATAGTAATCCACAAATTTAATAAGTGACACTGCACGTTTCTTACTTGCCGCCTTCCAGTTTTCATCCGCCTTTTCATCCCCGGAGTACATTCCTTTCAACGCCTCATTTTGAGACTTTAATGCAACAATATAAGCGGCAGCTGCTTTTTTAAATTCTTCATCGCTAAATTCCAGTGCGCTATGCTGATCCACTGCACCGAGTTCTGTATTTACACATCGCTGACGCAATTCTTTTTGTTTTTCAACATCATCTCCATTCTCCTCCTCTTCATTCTGGATTTCCCATCTGTCCTGTAATCCTTTCTGAACTGCTTCTATAAATGCTTTTTCATCTTTCGTTAGTTTTTTCGATTCATCAGACGCTCCACAACCACTTAACATCCCAATACATATTAAAAAGACCAATACGATACTTAATTTTTTTCTTTTGATCACGATATGATACTCTCCTTTTTCGTTATAAAAAGGTGGAATCCCAAAGAATTCCACCTTTTAAAATCATCAAAATATTTAACTATTCTATGCTTCTTGCTTGCCCTTAAAAGCACATTCGCTTTAAATTATTTGAATTTTTTTACTAACAGTGCAAGAATTGCTGCAAGGCTAATACCTGCTGGCAGAGCTGCCGCTGCTGCATTTGTTTCATCACCAGTCTTTGGAGAGTTTTCTTTCTTATTCTCTTTTTTAGCCTCTTCCTTTTTGCCGTTTTCTTTACCTGTTTCCTCTTTATCCGGAGTCTCTGGTTTATTTGGAGTCTCTGGAGTCTCTGGTTTATTTGGAGTCTCTGGAGTCTCTGGTTTATTTGGAGTCTCTGGAGTCTCTGGTTTATTTGGAGTCTCTGGAGTCTCTGGTTTATTTGGAGTCTCTGGAGTCTCTGGTGTTTCCGGAACTTCTGGAATCTCTGCTTTCTCAAACATTGCTTTTACATAGTAATCTTCTGATACACCGTATGGGAATACAATTGATGTTGCTGTTGTATCCAATGTATAGATTACTTCTCCAGACTGCTTTGTTACTTCCCAGCCAACAAATGTATAGCCATCATTTGCTACGACTGTTGGAAGGAATCCCAGTGTGTAATCTGCTTCCTGAAGATTTTCATTATTTAATGTTGAAGCTCCATCATATCCTTCAAAGTATCCTTCGTTTGGATCGATCATTACAGTTGCTGATACAGGTGCAGCCACATTCTTTTCAAACATCGCTCTTACTGTGTAGTCATCTGCTTTCATTGGGAAAATAATAGATGATGCTACTGTATCCAATCTGTAGATTACTTCTCCTGCACTGTTTGTTACTTCCCAACCTGTAAATGTATAGCCATCCACTGCTACGACTGTCGGAAGGAATCCCAGTGTGTAATCTGCTTCCTGAAGGTTTTCATTCTTCAGCTCTGTTGCTCCATCGTATCCCTCGAAATATCCAAGAGCCGGATCGATTACTACAGTTGCTGATGCTGATGCTACTGCATTCTTCTCAAATGTTGCTCTTACGATATAATCATCTGCTGTTACCGGGAATACAATTGATGTTGCTGTCGCATCCAAAGTATAAACAACTTCTCCTGCATTGTTTGTTACTTCCCAGCCCGTAAATGTATATCCGTCATTTGCTACGACTGTTGGAAGGAATCCCAGTGTGTAATCTGTATCCTGAAGATTCTCATTGCTCAGTTCTGTTGCTCCGTCATATCCTTCAAAATAGCCCAAAGCCGGATCAATCACTACAGTTGCTGTTGTATTTTCATTTACTTTATCAAATACAGCTTCTACTGTGTAATGTCCTGCCACACCATACGGGAATGCGATCTCTGTTGCAGAAGTATCTAATGTGTAGATCACTTCTCCTGCTCCATTTGTCACTTTCCAGCCTGTCCATACATATCCTTTGTTTGCTTTTACTTCTGGAAGGAATCCCAATGTGTAATCCGTATCCTGAAGTCCTGCATTTTCCAGATTTGTTGCTCCGTCATATCCTTCGAAAGATCCTTTCACAGGATTGATTGTGACAGTTGCAGATACTTCCACCGGAACTTTCTCAAATACTGCTTCTACTGTGTAATGTCCTGCCACACCATATGGGAAGGCAATCTCACTTGCGGAAGTATCTAATGTATAAATCACGTCGCCTGCTTCATTTGTTACTTTCCAGCCTGTAAATGCATAGCCTTTGTTTGCCTGTACTTTTGGAAGAAATCCCAGTTTGTAATCTGTATTCTGAAGCCCTGCATTTTCCAGATTTGTTGCTCCATCATATCCTTCAAAATAGCCCTCGCTTGGATTGATAGTAACAGTTGCACTTACTACAGCCACTTTTCTAACTTCTGCATAAACGAAATTTCCACCTGCAATTAAAAACTCAGCATCTGGATCTACCAGCTCATATCCCTCTGGAAGATATTTTTTCACTACGTCGAGACTTAATCCAAAGTCGTCTACTGAGATGTTTTCTTTGTAAGGCACGAAAATGTACTTGCCCTCTTCTTCATCAGCGAAATTAATTTCACCGGAAACTTCCATTGTTTCCCCTGCCTGCTGTGTCTCTGCCACTGGTTCTGCTGCAAACACCGGTGCAACATTTGAGGCTGTGATAGAAACAACCATCATACCTGTCAAACATGCACGCATTAACTTTTTCCTATACATTGTTCTCTCCTCCTAAATACTTTGGTAATAAATAGTAAAATAGATTCAAATAACGTGATACCGTGCCTTCCCCTGTTCTCTAAGCTTCTGTAATGCAATCTGCCCTATATTTATACTCCCTATCTGTATAAATCAGGCATATAAGCCCAATATACCGTTATCTAACATTTATATCTTATCTCTTTTCATACTATTTGTCAACCAAATTTGCTTTTTTTTGTCCTATCATTTACAATATAAAAAATATTATAAGAAAGGATTTTGATCTATGAATATCAGACTTGCTTCCATGGAAGATTTTGATACAATTTCTCATATTTACAAACGTGCACGCTCTTTTATGGCAGAACATGGCAATCCCTCTCAATGGGGAACAAATTATCCCAGTGATGCACTCATTATGAATGATATCCAACACAGCCATGCTTATGTATGTGTTGATTCGGATGCGATTCTTGCTGTTTTCTATTATGCCTTTGAAGAAGATGATACCTACCGCACGATCTACGATGGAAATTGGCTCAACGAGCAGCCCTACGGCGTTGTACACCGAATTGCCTCTTCCGGTACTGTGAAAGGAACTGCTTCATTTTGTCTGGAATGGGCACTTTCCCAGTGTCACAATTTGAAAATTGATACACATCAGGAAAATCTTGTTATGCAAAATTTACTTGTAAAACTTGGATTTACAAAATGTGGCACCATTCTGGTAGAAGATGGTTCCAAACGCATCGCTTTTCAAAAACAACTCTGCCAAAAATAAATACATAAACAAATCTCCGAATCTAACAAATCTCCGAATCTAACGAAACGCCAGATTCGGAGATTTGTTTATATTTCTTTTCGCATTCCCCAGTATACTTTTTCAGAAGTAATCGGAAGCTCTCTCACTTTTACCCCAACCGCATGACTGACTGCGCTTGCAATCGCAGGCGATGGCGTGTTAATTACAATCTCACCGATCGATTTTGCCCCAAACGGCCCGGTCGGTTCATAACTGCTTTCAAACTCTACCCGGATATTTCCCACGTCAAGCCGACTCGGAATTTTATACTGCATAAAAGAATTGCTGTAATTCTTTCCTTTTGCATTATATACGATGTCTTCATACATTGCCATACCGATTCCCTGGGCGATTCCCCCTTCTGTCTGTACTCGTGCCAGACTTGGATTGACCACTGTTCCACAGTCCACGACCGCCACATAATCGATCAGTTCCAGTTCTCCTGTTTCCCGATCAATCTCGACTTCTGCCATTCCGACCATAAACGGCGGCGGAGAAACCGGCGAACTATAGGCCTCACTTGCATAAAGTGCGTCCTCATTATTGCACATGACACGATTTCCGATTTCTGCTCTGGAAATAGATGCTCCTGTCTTAATGTTCACAACCTGCTGTCCGTCAAAATCTACATCCTCCACGTCACATTCCAGATATTGTGCACCTTTTTCGCAAAGTTTGTCTTTTAGTGTTTCACAGGTACGTACGACTGCCATTCCTGTCACATATGTAGTACTTGATGCATAGGAACCTGTATCATAAGGAGAAGAGTCTGTATCTACTCCATGAACAATGATCTCATCCATTTCACAATCCAGACATTCTGCTGCCATCTGTGACAAAATCGTGTCACACCCTGTTCCCATATCTGAAGCACCGATCAAGAGACTGTAGAATCCATCGTCGTTCACTTTAATTCCAACAGATGCTGTATCTACAGCGGAAATACCTGATCCCTGCATTGCCATTGCCACACCGACACCTCTGACTTTCCCATTTCCCATATCACGACTCGGGAATTTTTCTTCCCAGTTCATCATCTGCTTTGCCTTTTCCATACACTTATCCAGGGCACAGCTGTTTGCCGTCTCCCCGTAATATGCAGGCATTACCTGCCCCTGACGAACCATATTTTTCTCACGCAGCGTGACCGGATCCATATTCATTTTTTCTGCCAGCTCATTGACTGCAGACTCTACTGCAAACAATCCCTGTGTTGCACCATATCCACGATAAGCACCGGCTGACATTACATTCGTGTATACCACATCATAGGCAAAACGGAATGCTTTCGCCTTCCCGTACAGAGGAATCGATTTGTGACCGGAAAGTCCGACTGTTGTCGGTCCGTGTTCCCCAAACGCTCCTGTATTGGAAAGCGTATAGACATCGATTCCCTGAATAATTCCGTCTTTATCAGCTCCAAGACGGACATGAACCTCCATCTCATGCCGCGGAGAGGATGCAATCATAGATTCTTCTCTTGTAAAAATCATCTTTGCCGGTTTTCCCGTTTTCCATGTTACCAGTGCCGGATAAACTTCTGAAACAACAGACTGTTTTGCCCCGAAACCGCCCCCGATCCTTGGCTTGATTACACGAATCTTCGACTTTGGAATATCCAATGCATTTGCAAGAATCCGCCGTACATGGAACGGAACCTGTGTGGACGAAAGGACATTCAGTCTTCCATACGTATCCAGATATGTATATGTTCTGAATGTTTCCATCATTGCCTGCTGGTTTGCCTTTGTATGATACACCTGATCAATGATATACTCACAGTTTGCCAGAACCGCTTCTATATCTCCCTCTTCACAGCTGTCATGTGCACAGAGATTTCTCTTGTTGTCTGCCCCTACCGGACACAGACTCTTCCAGTTTTCTTCCGGATGCACCAGAATCGGATTGTCTTTGGCTTTATGAAAATCAAGTACAGGCTCTAATACCTCATACTTTACTTTGATCAATTTTAACGCCTTATTTACCGCTTCTTTTGTTCGTCCGGCAACGATCGCAACTGCATCTCCTACAAAACGGACTCTCTGATCCAGAATCAGTCTGTCATAAGGACTCGGCTCCGGATATGTTTGTCCCGCCATCGTAAACCGCTTGTCCGGACAATCTTTGTATGTCAGAATACATTCAATATCCGGAACCAGTTCTGCTCTTGTCAGATTGATGTCCTCAATCAGTGCATGTGCATACGGACTTCTGAGTACTTTGACAACAAGACTGTCTTTTGCAGCCAGATCGTCGGTATACACTGCTTTTCCTGTCACCAGCGCTTTATAATCTACCTTGGGAATTGCCTGACTTACCACTCTGTTCCCCATGCCTGCACCTCCTTCTCTTTCTCACTCTGCTTTTTCACTGCCATATATTTCCGGATTGCTCGAAGCTGTCCCATATATCCGGTACATCTGCACAGATTGCCGGATAAATATTCTTTGATCTCCTCAATTGTCGGATTCTCCAACTCACGCACCATTGCCAGCACATTCATAATGAATCCCGGAGAGCAAAATCCACACTGTTCTGCACCTTCCTGTGCAAGAAACGCACCAAACTCTTCTGCTTCCTCTTTCAGCCCTTCCAGAGTCGTCACTTCCTGCCCCTCTATCCCTGCTGCCAGAATCGAGCAGGAAAGTCTGGATTTTCCATTGATCCAGACTGTACAAAGTCCGCAGTTTGTTGTCTCACATCCACATTTCACACTGTAGCATCCTAAATTTCTCAATACATCCAGAAGTATGGTATCTCCGGATACCTCTGCCGATACCTGTTTTCCATTTAATTTAAACCTTACTTCCATGCTCTTCCCTCCGTGATGATTGAACGCATTTCTCTGAAGATCAGTACCTCTGCCAGATGCTGACGATACTTTGCACTTCCTCTCATATTGGTTCCATACTCAAATTCTGAAGCTACTATTTTTGCATATTCCCGGATTTCTTCTTCCGAAATATCTGCCGGAATCTCCCACTGCTTTTCCAACAGTGCTGCTTTCATCGGTCTTGCTCCCACTGAAAAGTACCAGGACTCTACTCCGTTGACCATTCCAGTGACAACAGAACATGCAATCACCGGAAAATCTGTTTTGGTTTGCCGTACTGAATCATAGCGGAAGGAACGCTTGCTTTTTCTTATTATAATAGAGAGAAGAAGATCCTTATCTTTTTTACGATTTACAAATTCCGAAAGTCGGATAATTCCTCCATTATACAACTCCACAAATGTATCCAAAGCCAATAATGCCGTCAGTACATCTGAAAATCCAAATCTTCCATAGATACTTCCGCCGACTGTCGCCTGATTTCGAAACTGCACTCCAACAATGTGACGGACACACTCTGCAATTCCGTCGCCATACATTTCACGTAATCCCTGATGTAACTCCAGCTGTCTCAAAGTACACATCGCCCCGATTTTAAATACATGGTCTGTCTCTTCAATCTGATCAAGACCAAGCTCTGACAGATCGATTACTGTCTTTACTCTCGCATTTCCAAGACGCATCCACATCATTCCGCCCATTACACGGCTGTTTCTCGCCTGGTTCAATTCGTAAGCTTCTTCCAAAGTCTTTGCTTTCACATAATCTGTAATCGTAAGCAAAATTCTTCTCCTCTCTTTTGTATCTTTCACTCTTTTGTTCTCAAGGCATAAAAAAAGTGCAAATGTACTTATCATTCACACTTTATTTTAACCTTACAAATTCTATCACAAGTTTTCAAAAAAGTCAAAACTTTTTATCGTTGGTCTGTTCAAGAGGAACTTTGATTGCCTCTATATTTTTGATAATAAATAAAAGCCGTAAAACCTTCTATTTCTAGAACTTTTCACGACTTCCTAAGAACAGGGGATGAGAGAATCGAACTCCCACCAAAGGTTTTGGAGACCCCTATCATACCATTTGACCAATCCCCTATATGATGTATCTCTTGAATACTTGTTAAGTATACCTGTTATTCCTCTGTTTGTCAAGAAAATTTTTGAATTTTTTCTACAATTCAAAATATTTTATTTCTAACATCATTTACAAACAAACAGTGCACCCAAAAAGTCAGGTGCACTCTGTTTTTATTGTTCAATTACATCCATTGCCATCACTTTCCCATCTATTTTAGAAATGTCTTCATCAGCAATAGTATATACATTTTTATCATCCTTGTTTACATGTACTGTAATCGTCTCCGGATCCCCGTATTTCATCCCCTGATCCAGATAATTCCGCAAAATATCATGATAAATTTCAAAAACATGTGTCTGCATATCTGTCTCAGACGGTAAGGATGCTCCATTCATCACTTCATTACTAACCTGAGTAGCATAATCTTCTGTCTGTTTCTGAAGCTCCTGATAGGTATCATTAAAGATTAACATAGGCTCTACTTTTACATCTACCGTGAAATTTTTGTTTTCTACTTCTTTTGCCTCTGCAACTGTATATTTTACTTGCTTCATCATATCGCTAAACAACTTTCGATACTTTTCTTCCAACTCATCCGGCAATTCATAGCCGGAAAATTCTTGTAGCATTATATCCATGTTGTTTTGAAGATTATCTTCAAATATTTTATCCGCTTCCTTTTCATCCGCCCCTGTTAATTCTACATACTTCTGAATTTCGTTTTTATAACTTACATCCAAAACTGCCTTGGTATAACCACTGGCATCAAATTTCTTCCCACATCCTGCAAGCAAGACACATACTCCGATAAAAAATGCTATGTAGCGTATCTTTTTCCCCATATTCTTCATAAGTTCTCTACTCCTTTTCTTATTTTTCTTCATTATAGCATTAATATACATCCCAGTCACCGTCTTCTTATCGCCAAATTTCGTCATTTTAAAGCAAAAGATTCGTGGAAACAGTAACAACACAAAAAAACAACACCTGACGGTGCTGCTCTCTCATTCCATCTGTATTTCCTATACCTTCAAAACTGCATACAAAGAATCATCCTTTTTCCTATCACCTTGCTTGGTTATGCCCTCGACCTATTAGTAACAGTCAGCTCCATGTGTTACCACACTTCCACCTCTGCCCTATCTACC